>Ga0102595_100036_pt1 | contig 385819 bp, 317 predicted proteins | sample Araplaol_mTSA_r2_2_FD_76864 | JGI IMG/M metagenome (GOLD analysis project Ga0102595, IMG submission 76864) | Arabidopsis root microbial communities from North Carolina, USA - plate scrape MF_Col_mTSA_r2 (SPADES assembly) (version 2) | ecosystem: Host-associated > Plants > Roots > Endosphere... | reverse complement strand
CTCCAAAGTCCAAACCCTACCACACGATCACATCACTACCCTCTTCGCCGCGGGGTGGAGCAGCCCGGTAGCTCGTCAGGCTCATAACCTGAAGGTCACAGGTTCAAATCCTGTCCCCGCACCCAAGCCTCCAAAGCCAAGCTTGTTCAGGGCTCCCGATGTGTGGCTTCGATGCCACTTCCGGTGGCGTTTCGGTCGCGATCGACCCGTGTCACGCGAAAATTTATCGCCCAGACCGGCTTCCGCCTGAGATTCTGCCATCAAACCCCGTAGCGCGTTCCTCGGATTTGCGTCATGAGAGCAGGATGGAAGGACGCGGGTCGGCAACTGGCCCGCTGAATGAGGTTTTGAGGATAAGATGGCGAACGGTGTCGTTAAGTGGTTCAACCCGGCCAAGGGCTTTGGTTTCATTCAGCCCGAGGACGGCGGCCAGGACGTGTTCGTCCACATCGCCGCGGTTGAACGCTCGGGCCTGTCGGGCCTGAACGAAGGTGATCAGGTGGCTTACGAGCTGGAAGAGGATCGCCGCTCGGGCAAGACCTCGGCCGGCAATCTGCGCGTGACCGGCCAAGGCGCGGCTCCGGCGGCCTCGCGTCGTCCGCCGCGCGACTTCGGCGGCGCTCCCCGCGGCGGCGGCTACGACGCCCCGCGCGGCGGCGGCTACGGCGGCGGCGGCACCGGCGAAGCCGGTACCGGCGTGGTGAAGTGGTTCAACAGCACCAAGGGCTTCGGCTTCATCCAGCCGGACAACGGTGGCGGCGACATCTTCGTGCACATCTCGGCCGTTGAACGCGCCGGCCTGCGCGGCCTGAACGAAGGCCAGCAAGTCGGTTACGAACTGGAACAGGACCGCCGCTCGGGCAAGACCTCGGCCGGCAACCTGCGCATCCTCTAAGGATCGGAATACGGCCGGGCGCGGAGCGTTCGGCCGGCCTTTCGACCTGAAGATCAGGCCCCGCTGGAGCCTTTCCCCGTCGCTGAGACGGTGGAGGGGTTCCTGCGGGGCCTTTTTCGTGTCCGGAATCGCGGGCGAACGGCGCGCCTAGGCTCCGCGCAACTCGCGTTCGGCGGCGGCCTGGTTCACCGCGAGGGCGGTCATGTTGGCGATGCCGCGCGCGGTGACACTGGGCGTCAGCACGTGCAGCGGCCGGCTCATGCCCAGCAGCAGCGGCCCGACCAGCAGGCCCTCGGTGGCGGCGCTGAGCAGGGTCAGGGCGATGTTGGCCGCGTCCAGGGTGGGCATGACCAGCAGGTTGGCCGAGCCCTTCAGGGCGCTGTCGTGCACCAGGCGGTCGCGCAGGGCCTGGGACAGGGCGGCGTCGGCGTGCATCTCGCCGTCGACCTCCAGTTCGGGCGCGCGCTCGCGGACCAGGGCCAGGGCCTCGCGCATCTTGCGGGCGGTCGGCGAGTTGCTGGCGCCGAAGCTGGAGTGCGACAGCAGGGCCGCCTTGGGCGTCAGGCCGAACCGGCGCACGGATTCGGCGGCCAGCAGGGTCATCTCGGCCACCTGCTCGGCGGTCGGGTCGACATTCACGTGGGTGTCGCAGAAGAACAGCGTGCCGTTGTCGATGATCAGGGCCGACAGGGCGTAGACCCGGCCGACGTTCTCGCGCTTGGGGATGATCGGCAGGACATAGGTCATGTGCTGCCACCAGTCGCCGGCCCCGCCCACCAGGGCGGCGTCGACGTGGCCGGCCTGCAGCAGCATCGAGGCGGAGACCGTCCGGCGGTTGGTCACCCGGCGCTCGGCGGCCAGGGGCGGAACGCCCCGACGGCTGACCAGGCCCTGGTAGCGCTCGACCAGCGGGGCGAACAGCGCCTTGTCGGCCGAGGGATCGAGGATCTCGACGCGGCCGTCGAAGTCCAGCCGCAGGCCCATCTCCGACGCCTTGGCGACGATCGTCTCGCGCTTGCCGATCAGCACCGGCTTGCAGAGGCCTTCATCCAGCACGGTCTGGACGGCGCGCAGCACGCGCTCGTCCTCGCCCTCGGCATAGGCCACGCGCAGGCCGCCGGTCTTGGCGGCGGCCTTGGTGGCCTTGCGGGCCCGCTCGAACACCGGCCGCATCAGCTGACCGGAGCGATAGACGAACAGCTCCAACTCGGCGCGATAGGCGTCGAAGTCGGCGATCGGCCGGGTGGCGACGCCGCTGTCCATGGCCGCCCGGGCCACGGCCGGGGCGATCTGCAGGATCAGGCGCGGATCGAACGGCTTGGGGATGATGTACTGGGCGCCGAACATCGGGGCGACGCCGCCATAGGCGCTGGCCACCACTTCCGAGGCCTCGGCGCGGGCCAGCTCGGCGATGGCCTCGACGGCCGCCACCTTCATGGCCTCGTTGATCTCCGAGGCGCCGACGTCCAGCGCGCCGCGGAAGATGAACGGGAAGCACAGGACGTTGTTGACCTGGTTGGGATAGTCGCTGCGGCCGGTGGCCATGATGGCGTCGGGACGCTGGGCGACGACGATCTCGGGCAGGATCTCCGGCTCGGGATTGGCCATGGCCAGGATCAGCGGGTTCTCCGCCAGCAGCGGCAGCCACTCGGCCTTGAACACGCGCGGGGCCGAAAGGCCCAGGAAGATGTCGGCGCCGGGCAGCACGTCGGGCAGGGTCCGGGCGTCGGTCTGGCGGGCGTAGCGGGCCATGTTCTCGGGCATGTCCGGCTCGCGGCCGGCGTGGACCACGCCCTTGATGTCGGTGAGGGTCACGTTCTCGACCGGCAGGCCCATCGAGACCAGCAGGTCCACGCAGGCCAGGGCGGCCGCGCCGGCGCCCGAGGTGACCAGCTTGACGTCCTGGAGGGTCTTGCCCTGCACGACCAGGGCGTTGCGGACGGCGGCGGCGCAGACGATGGCGGTGCCGTGCTGGTCGTCGTGGAAGACCGGGATGTTCATCCGCTCGCGCAGCTTGCGCTCGATGACGAAGCATTCCGGAGCCTTGATGTCCTCCAGATTGATGCCGCCGAAGGTGGGCTCCAGGGCCGCGACCACCTCAATGAAGCGGTCGGGATCCTCGGCGTCGACCTCGAGGTCGAACACGTCGATGCCGGCGAACTTCTTGAACAGGACCGCCTTGCCCTCCATCACCGGCTTGGAGGCCAGCGGGCCGATATTGCCCAGGCCCAGCACGGCGGTGCCGTTCGAGATCACGGCCACCAGATTGCCGCGGGCGGTGTAGTCGCGGGCGGTGTCCGGATCGGCGGCGATGGCCTCGCAGGGGGCGGCGACGCCGGGAGAATAGGCCAGGCCGAGGTCGCGCTGGGTGGCCATCCGCTTGGTGGCCTCGATCTGCAGTTTTCCGGGCCGCGGCAGACGGTGATAGTCCAGGGCGGCTTTACGGAAATCCTCGTCCATCGGTCGGTCCTCGGTGACTGCGCAAGGTGAAGCGGCGCGGATCGTCTGGTCTGGAAGTCGGTGCGATCCGTCAGGGCCTAGCTACCGGTGTTGGCGACGTATTTCCAACCTTACCCAAGGGCCGACGGCGTTTTTTACGGTTCGGGGCGCTCGGCGGGCGATCGCGGCTGGCTCGCTAAGTAATAAAAGACTTATATAACGCCTATCCGGCGGGCGCCGAGCGCCGTCCTGCAAGGCGGTTGGCCGTCTTGGCGAGACGGAACGGCCTGCGGGCTGGACTTGCGGGCGGGGCGGTTTCAGCATCGCCCGCAAGGCCCATGGGTCTAGAATGTCGCGTGGCGACGCCGAACAGGGAAGCACGAACGCATGAGCGGCCTGACCACCCACATCCTCGACACGGCGATCGGTCGCCCGGCGGCCGGTGTGGCCGTGCGGGTTTCCGCGCGGCGCGGGGAGACGGTCAGCCTGCTGAGCGAAATCCGCACCGACGCCGACGGCCGGGCGCGGCTGGTCGAGGGCGCGGACCTGGCGGCCGGCGGCTACCGGCTGGAATTCGCGGTGGCCGACTATTTCAAGGCGACGGGCGCGGCCGTCAGCGATCCGCCGTTCCTGGACGTGGTGACGATCGACTTCGCCGTGGCCGATCCGGCCCAGCACCATCATGTGCCGCTGCTGGTTTCGCCGTTCGGCTACTCCACCTATCGAGGCAGCTGAGATGGCTTCCGTGCGCTTCCTGCTGAACGGGGAGGTGGTCGAGGCCAAGGACGTCGATCCCACCCGCACCCTGCTGGAGCACCTGCGCGGCGACCTGCGCCGCACCGGGACCAAGGAAGGCTGCGCCGAGGGCGACTGCGGCTCGTGCACCGTGCTGGTCGGCGAGCTGGAGGGCGAGGGCCCCAATTCGAAGGTGGCCTGGCGGGCCGTGAACAGCTGCATCCAGTTCGTGCCGATGCTGGACGGCAAGGCGGTGATCAGCGTCGAAGGCCTAGGCAAGGACGAGCCGCACCCGGTGCAGGCGGCCATGGTCGAGCATCACGGTTCGCAATGCGGCTTCTGCACGCCGGGCATCGTCATGTCGCTGTATGGCCGGGCCGTGGCGGCCAAGGGCGCGGACGCGCCGGTCGACGAGGTGCTGGCCGGCAACCTGTGCCGCTGCACCGGCTATGGCCCGATCATCGCGGCGGCCGAGACGATCCAGCCCGAGGCCGGGCCCGATGTGGCGCACGAGCTGGCGGGACTGCGCCGCGACCAGGCGCTCGCCCTGGACTATGCCGATCCCATCGCCGGTCTCACCCGGCGCTGGTTCGCCCCGTTGAGCGTCGATGAGCTGGCCGCGACCTATGCGGCCCACCCGGACGCGGTGATCGTGGCCGGCGCCACCGACATCGGCCTGTGGGTGACCAAGCTGCGCAAGCCGCTGAAGACCCTGATCGACGTCGGCCGGGTCGACGCGCTGAAGACCATCGCCCGCGAGGACGGCCGGCTGCGGATCGGCGCCGGCGTGCGCTATGTCGACGCCCTGGAGACGTTGAGCGAACTCTATCCCGACCTGGGCGCGATGATGCGTCGGCTGGGATCGACCCAGGTGCGCAACAGCGGCACCATCGGCGGCAACATCGCCAACGGCTCGCCGATCGGCGATATGCCGCCGGCCCTGATCGCGGCGGGCGCGAGCCTGGTGCTGCGGCGCTGGAACGAGCGGCGGACGATCCCGCTGGAAGACTTCTTCATCGCCTACGGCAAGCAGGACCGCGTCCCCGGCGAGTTCGTCGAGGCGGTGCTGGTCCCAGAGCCCGCGCCGGACGCCCTGTTCAAGGTGTTCAAGCTGTCCAAGCGCTTCGACCAGGACATCTCGGCGGTGTGCGGGGCGTTCAACATCCGCATCGTGGACGAGGTCGTCACCGAGGCGCGCATCGCCTACGGCGGCATGGCCGGCACGCCCAAGCGGGCTGTCGCCTGCGAGGCGGCTCTGGTCGGTCAGCTGTGGAACCGAACCACGATCCATGCCGCCGTCGAGGCCCTGGCCGGGGACTTCACGCCCCTGACCGACGCCCGCGCCTCGGCCGCCTATCGGGCCATGACCGCAGGCAACATGCTGCGCAAGGTGTTCATCGAGTCGGCCCGGCCGGACCTGGAAACGCGCGTTCCGGAGGCGGCCCATGGCTGACTCGGGCGCCAAGCTGGTCGAGCCGGTCGTCTTCCAGGGCGTCCACGCCTCGCTGCCGCACGACAGCGCCCTTCGCCACGTCTCGGGCGCGGCGATCTATGTCGACGACATCCCCGAACCGCCCGGCCTGCTCCATGTCCATCTGGGCATGAGCCAGAAGGCTCACGCGCGGATCGTGTCGATGGACCTGTCGGCCGTCCGTGCCTCGCCGGGCGTGGTGACGGTGCTGACGGCCCAGGACATCCCCGGCGAGAACGACGTCAGCCCGGTGATCCACGACGACAGGTTGTTCGCCGACGGAGAGGTGGTCTGCGTCGGCCAGAGCCTGTTCGCCGTGGCCGCCACCTCGATCGCCGCCGCCCGCGCCGCCGCCGCCAAGGCCGTGGTCGAGTACGAGGACCTGCCGGCCGCGATCACCATCGGCCAGGCCCGCGAGGCCGACCTCAAGATCGAGGCCAGCCAGCGCATGGCGCGCGGCGACGCCGCCGCCGCCCTGGCGGCCTCGCCCCGGCGGCTGCAAGGCGCCTTCGCCATCGGCGGCCAGGACCACTTCTACCTCGAGGGCCAGGTCGCCCTGGCCACGCCGCGCGAGGGCGGCGACGTCCACATCTGGTCGTCCACCCAGCATCCCAGCGAGGTCCAGCACCTGGTCGCCCACGTGCTGGCCGTGCCCAGCAGCGCGGTCACCGTCGAGGTGCGCCGGATGGGCGGCGGGTTCGGCGGCAAGGAGACCCAGGCCTCGCTGTTCGCCGCCGCCGCGGCCCTGGTGGCGGTCAAGACCGGCCGCCCGGCCAAGGCCCGTCCGGATCGCGACGAGGACATGGTCATGACCGGCAAGCGGCATGACTTCGAGATCGGCTACGATGTCGGCTTCGACGACGAGGGCCGGCTGATCGGCCTTTCGCTGGAGCTCGCCTCACGCTGCGGCTCGACCACCGACCTGTCGATGGCCATCAACGACCGGGCGATGTTCCACGCCGACAATTGCTACTTCCTGCCGGCCGTCGAGATCGTCTCGCACCGCTTCAAGACCCACACGGTGTCGAACACCGCCTTCCGGGGCTTCGGCGGGCCGCAGGGCATGGCCGCGATCGAACACGTGATGGACGCCGTCGCCCAGGCCGCGGGACTGGACCCGCTGGAGGTGCGCCGTCGCAACCTCTATGGCGACGAGGGGCGGAACCTGACGCCCTATCATCAGACGGTCGAGGACAACGTCGCGCCGCAGCTGCTGGCCGAGCTGGCTGCGTCCTGCGACTACGAGGCCCGCCAGCGGGGGATCGACGCCTACAACGCCCGCAGCCCGGTGCTGAAGAAGGGCCTGGCCCTGACGCCGGTGAAGTTCGGCATCTCGTTCACCACCACCCACCTGAACCAGGCCGGGGCGCTGCTGCACCTCTACGCCGACGGCTCGATCCTGCTGAACCACGGCGGCACCGAGATGGGGCAGGGGCTGTTCGTCAAGGTGGCCCAGATCGTCGCCGAGGCCTTCAAGGTGGGCGTCGACCGGGTGAAGGTCAGCTCGACCGTCACCGACAAGGTGCCCAACACCTCGGCCACCGCCGCCTCGTCGGGCACGGACCTGAACGGCATGGCGGCCCTGAACGCGGCCAACACGATCAAGGCGCGGCTGATCGAATTCGCCGCGAAGAAGTGGGGCTGCGCGCAGGGCGACGTCGAGTTCACCCCCGAAGGCCTGCGGGCCGGGGCGGAGCTGGTCCCGTTCGAGGTGCTGTGCCGCCAGGCGCACCTGGCGCGGGTGTCGCTGTCGTCGACCGGCTTCTACGCCACGCCCAAGATCCACTACGACCGCAAGACCCACACCGGCCGGCCGTTCTACTACTTCGCCTATGGGGCGGCCTGCAGCGAGGTGCTGATCGACACCCTGACGGGCGAGATGAAGGTCACGCGGGTCGACATCCTGCACGACGCCGGTCGCTCGATTAATCCGGCGATCGACCTGGGCCAGATCGAGGGCGGCTTTGTCCAGGGCATGGGCTGGCTGACCACCGAGGAGCTGGTGTTCAGCGCCGACGGCCGTCTGCTGACCCACGCCCCGTCGACCTACAAGATCCCCACCTGCGGCGACCGTCCGGCGGTGATGAACATCGCCCTGTGGGAAGCGGGCCGCAACGTCGAGGAGACGGTGCACCGCTCCAAGGCCGTGGGCGAGCCGCCGCTGATGCTGGCCCTGTCGGTGCTGTCGGCGGTGAACCGCGCGGTGGCGTCTGTGGCCGACCACAAGGTGTTCCCCGCCCTGGACGCGCCGGCGACGCCGGAGCGGATCCTGATGGCGGTGGAAGACGTCAAGCGGAGGGCGGCGCCGTGAACTGGGCCCGCTCCGCCCTAGCCCAACTGGCCCTCGACGAGACCGTCGCCCTGGTGACCATCCTGGCTGTCGAGGGCTCGGCCCCGCGCGACGCCGGGACCAAGATGGTGGTCTGGGCCGGCGGCCAGGCCGGTACGATCGGCGGCGGCAACCTGGAGCACCAGGTCGCCGACCAGGCGCGGCGGATGCTGCTGACCCAGGTCCATTTCGCCCTGCAGGACTATCCGCTGGGTCCGCTGCTGGCCCAGTGCTGCGGCGGTCGCGTGCGGCTGCTGATCGAGCGCATGGACAAGTCCGCCGTCGACTGGCTGACCGACGCCGCGCGCCGGCTGGACGCGGCCCAGCCCTTCGAGGTGCGCACCCGCTTCAACCCCGGCGCCCTGCTCAAGACCATCGCCCCGGTCGCGGCCTCCAGCCCCGACGGCGCGGCCATCACCTTGGCGGGCGAGCCGGCCACCGCGCGCGGGGCGCGACCGACCCTGGGCGACGTGCTGGTCGAGCCGCAGGACCTGCCGCGTCCGCCGGTGCTGCTGTTCGGGGCCGGCCATGTGGGCCAGGCCGTGGCCCGGGCCCTGGAGCCGCTGCCGTTCCGTCTCTCCTGGTACGACACCCGGCCGGAGACGGCGCCGATCCCCGGCGTGACCGTGGGCACGCCCGCCGAGCTGGCCGCCGCCGCCATGGGCGCGGGGGCGGACGCCTACATCCTGATCATGACCCACGACCATAACCTGGACTACGCCCTGACCTCGTCGGCCCTGGCCGGCGGGGCGTTCGGCTATCTGGGCCTGATCGGGTCGGACACCAAGAAGGCCCGGTTCCTGAGCCGGCTGCGCAAGGACGGCTTCGGCGATGGGGCGGTGGCCCGCATGACCTGTCCGATCGGCCTGCCGCACCTGAAGAACAAGGCCCCCGAGGTGATCGCCGTCTCGGTGGTCGCCGACCTGCTGATGCGGCTCGAGGCCGCCCGCGCTGCTACGAAGGATCTCCAGCTTGCAAGCCTATAGGGCGTCGATCCTCCACCTGGAGGACGACCCGAGCATCACCGATGGCGAGGCGCACGCCTTCCACGAGGACGGCCTGCTGCTGGTCGAGGACGGCCGCGTCGTCGCCTGCGGCGACTACGCCAAGCTGGCCGACGAGTTGGGCGACACGCCGGTGGAGGACCTGCGCGGCAAGCTGATCGTCCCCGGCTTCGTCGACACCCACATCCACTTCCCGCAGGTCGACATCATCGCCGCCCACGGCGAGCAGTTGCTGGACTGGCTGGAGCGCCACACCTTCCCGGCCGAGGCCGCCTTCGCCGACCGGGGCCACGCCGAGGAGACCGCCGAGTTCTTCGTCGAGGAACTGCTGCGCAACGGCACGACCAGCGCCCTGGTGTTCGGCTCGGTGCACAAGGTCTCGGTCGAGGCGCTGTTCGCCGCCGCCCTGAAGCGCGACATGCGGCTGATCGCCGGCAAGTCGCTGATGGACCGCAACGCCCCGCCCGGCCTGACCGACACGGTCGAGAGCAGCCGGGCCGACATGCAGAGCCTGATCGCCGATTGGCACGGCAAGGGGCGCCTGGGCTACGCGGTCACCCCGCGCTTCGCGATCAGCTGCAGCGACGAACAGCTGACCATGGCCGGCGAGGTGCTGGCCGAGCATCCGGGCCTTTGGATGCAGACCCACCTGTCGGAGAACCTGCGCGAGATCGCCGACACCGCCCGGCTCTTCCCGGAGGCGAAGGACTATCTGGACGTCTATGACCGCTTCGGCCTGGTCGGGAAGCGCTCGGTCTTCGCCCATTGCGTCCACCTGGGCGCGGAGGCGTTCGACCGGCTGGCGGACGCGGGCTCGGCGGTCGCCTTCTGCCCGACCTCGAACCTGTTCCTGGGCTCGGGCCTGTTTCCGCTGCAGACGGCCTGCGCCCACGGGGTGAAGGTCGGGATCGGCACGGACGTGGGGGCGGGGACGACGTTCTCGATCCTCCACACCCTGGGCGAGGCCTACAAGGTGGGCCAGCTGCGCGGCGAGGCGCTGGACCCGTTCCACGCCCTCTACCTGGCCACGCTCGGTGGGGCGCGGGCCCTGGGGCTGGAGGACGAGATCGGCAGCCTGGAACACGGCAAGATCGCCGACTTCCTGGTGCTGGACCTGGCGGCCACGCCGCTGCTGGCGCGGCGGCTGCCGGCGGCGAAGAGCCTGGAGGACCGGCTGTTCGCGCTGACGGTGCTGGGGGATGACCGGGTGGTCGAGCGGACGTACGTGGCCGGGGTGGAGCGGTATCGGCGGGGATAGCGCGGCGAACACTTGCCCCCACCTGACCGCTACGCGGTCTGTCCGCCCCATAGGGGGCGGAGCCTTTACGGCGCTCTTCCCCCTCCGGGGGAAGACGATCGCGAAGCGATCCGTAGGGGGCAAGCGTTAGCCGCCTAGGCGCTCATGGTCTCGCGATACAGCTTCAACAGCCCTTCGGCCTTCACCCCGACGGTGATCGCCTGGATCGGCTGGTCGTCCCAAGCCGACGGCCCGAACAGTTCGCCCTCGACCTTCTGGCAGGTCTGGCCCAGGGCGATGCCGTCGGTGATCACGCGGATCGAGCCCTTGCGGACCTCGAACAGCGACGGATCGATCACGTAGGCCACCGCCGCGGCGTCGTGCACGCAGCAGCCGACGATGCCGTCGCGGCCGCCGTAGAAGGCCGCGTAGGGCTTGGAGATGGCGTTGAGGAAGGCGCCGGCCGGGCCGCCGGTCGCTTCCAGGGCGTCCATATAGGCCGGGTTCATCACCACCTGGGTGGTGACGTCCAGGCTGACGGCCGTCACGTGCCAAGGGGCGGTGAACACCAGGTCGGCGGCTTCCGGATCGTTCCAGATATTGGCCTCGGCCACCGGGGTGACGTTGCCCGGCTTGCCGGCCACGCCGAACGCGCCGCCCATGATCACCACGGCCTTCAGCAGGGTGGCGACCTCGGGATCGGCCTGCAGGGCCAGGGCCAGGTTGGTCAGCGGGCCGACCGCGACCAGGGTGATCTCACCCGGGTTGGCGCGGGCCAGGTCGATGATCGCCCGGTGGGCGGGCTTGGCCTCGGGCTCGGCGGCGACCAGACCCGTCAACTCGACGTCGCCCAGGCCGTTCTCGCCGTGCACGAAGGTGGGCGAGGGATTGCGCGGCCGGGTCAGCGGCTTGTCGGTCCCCTTGAAGACTGGGGCCGTCAGGCCGAAGCGGTGCTTCAGGTAGAGGGCGTTGCGGGTGGTGGTGTCGATGTCGGCGTTGCCGAACACGGTGGTCACGGCCACCAGCTCGAGCGCGGGGCTGGCCTCGATGAAGAGCAGCGCCATGGCGTCGTCGATGCCGGGATCGGTGTCGAAAATGATCTTTTGGGTCGTCATCCGAAGGACTTATCTCATCGTGTGATGAAGGGGGAGACCCCTCCGAAACGAACCATGCTCCCGGCGCGAACCGGGAGCATGGCGGGAACGATGGCGATCCTTCGGGACCGCCCGGCCGGGGCCGGGCGGGACGTCGGGACTAGCGCCGGGCGCTGATCGAGATGCCGACGATCCGAGGCTCGTTGACGAAACCGGTCAGGTTGTTGAAGTCGATCGCGCCGCGCAGGTTCACCTCGTTGGTGATGTTGCGGGCGAACGCGGCGATCTCGTAGGCGCCGTCCTGCTTGGCGTAGCCGAGCTTCAGGCCGCCCTCGAAGTCGCCCTTCGAGTAGAACTCCTTGGACTGGTACAGGAAGATGTTGGTGTAGCCCTGCTTGAACCAGTCGGTGTAGGCGAACAGCTCGCCGTCGCCGATCGGGTAGCTGTAACGGGCGGTGAAGTTCAGGACGTACTTCGGCGCGTTCGGGAACGGGTTCCCGTCGACCAGGGCCTGGCCCGCGGTGTTCAGCGGGTCGGTGACCGTGCACTGGGCGCAGACCGCCACGGCCAGATCCTTGTCCTTGATCTTGGTGTGGTTGTAGCTGTAGCCGGCCGTCAGCAGCAGGTTCTCGGTGACCTTGAACTCGCCGTCGAATTCGACGCCGTAGGCTTCGCCCTTGTCGGCGTTGATCAGCAGGGTGTTGTTGCCGGCGCCGCCGATGGCGCTGAACTGCGGGTCCTTTTCCTCATAGGTGAAGGCCGCGCCGTTGAAGCGGATGCGGCGGTCCAGCAGCTCGCTCTTGAAGCCGACTTCGTACGACTGGATGGTTTCCGACTGGGCCACCGACGGGTTGGCGCCGAAGACCACGTCGCGGCCCTGGATCGTCGGGCCGCGGAAGCCGTGGGCGGCGCGGGCGTACAGGCTGAAGTCGTCGCTGACGTCGTAGAAGGCCGACAGGTCCCACGAGACCTTGCTGTCCGACACCTCGACCTTCGGGGCGGTCGAGCCGACGATGGTCATGGTCTTCTTGTCGTCGGTGTAGCGGGCGCCGCCGGCGATCTTCAGGGCCGGGGTGATCTGGTAGGTGACCTGGCCGAAGCCCGCCCAGGCGGTGTTCTTGTGGTTCAGGGTCGCCTTGGCGAAGCCGGCGTCCGTGGTCAGCAGCATGTCGGACTTGAAGTAGTAGCCGCCGACCTGCCAGGTGAGCGGGCCGTCGGTGTCCGAGGCGAAGCGCAGTTCCTGGGTGTACTGGTCCAGGTCGTCGATGCCGTCCTTGGTGTCGGAGTCGAACGGGATGAAGCCTGGGCCGACGCCGGCCACGCCGCCGTCGATATCGCCGCGGCTGTAGCCGTTGGTGGTTTCGTAGGCGCTGATCGAGGTCAGGGTCACGGGGCCGAAGTCGTAGTCGATCTTCAGGCTCTCGCCGTTGCCGTCGTACTTCTGCGGGTTGCTGCCGCCGCCGTTGTAGAAGACGGAATCCCGGTCGAAGTTGCCGTTGATCTGGTTGCTGCCCTTGGTGAGGATGTTGGCGCGGAAGATCGCGGCCGTGCCGTCCAGGCTGCGGTTGTGGGCGTTGAGCAGGACGCTCAGGTCCTCGGTCGGGGTCCACAGCAGTTGGCCCCGGATGGCGTATTCGTCATAGCCGCCCATGGCGTCCTTCACGTGGGTGAAGGTGTTGTCGATGTAGTCGGCGCGGTGTTGGCCCAGCACGGAGATGCGGCCGGCCAGCTTGCCTTCGACCAGCGGGCCGCCGACGCCGCCTTCGGCGGTCCACGAGTTGTACGAGCCGTAGGTGAGGGCGGCGTTGGCCTTGTAGGTCTGGCTCGGCTTGACGCTGTCGAACTTGACGATGCCGGCGGTGGTGTTGCGGCCGAACAGCGTGCCCTGCGGGCCGCGCAGCACTTCAACCTGGTCGACGTCGAAGATCGGCGTGCTCTTCAGCACGACGTTTTCCATGACCACGTCGTCCATGATCACCGAGACCGGCTGGGAGGCGGCCAGGTCGAAGTCGGTGTTGCCCAGTCCCCGGATGTAGAAGCGCGGGGCGGCGCGGCCGTTGGAGCTTTCGACGAACAGGCCAGGCACGCGGCTCGACAGGGCCAGCACGTCCTCGCCGCCGGCGAACAGGGCTTCCAGCTTCTCGCCGCCCATCGTGGCGACCGAGACGGGAACTTCCTGGATGTTTTCGGCGCGCTTCTGGGCCGTGACGATCACGTCGTCCAGCGTGACGGCGCTGGTGTCCTGGGCGAAGGCCGGGGCGGCGGCGCCGACGGCCAGGGCCAGGGCGGTGAGGGCGGCGCCGCGGTGGAGGCGGCTGCGCAGCTTGGTGGCGATGGTCATTGAAGTATCCCCTTCATGCGTCGGCGGCCCGACGCTTGAGGGTGCAATGCACAATGAGCGAGCCGAATCCAAAGGATTGATGACGTATCGACCGCCGTTTGGTGAAGTTTTTGCCCTGGTTGTTACTATTTGACCACGCAGAGACAGGACTGCCCAAAAGCAGATCATAAGTCAGGGATTTATTACTTATCTTCATGGTGCGGACGATCTGTCGCTTACGGGGCAAGGCGTTGATCGACGCCGTCCTGCAGAAGCGACACGTGCGCGGAGACGATTTTCCAACCCGTTTCGGTGCGTATCCAGGTCTGGCTTTGGCGGCCGGTGCGTTTTGCCCCTTCGCGCGCGAATTCGACGTTGACGATTGCGAAGTCTCGCCCAAACGTGGTGATTTCAGTCCTTAGGCGCGACCTCTGGGGCGAGCCGCCCGAACGGCCGATTCGAAACGCCGCGATCGCCTCGAAGCCGTAGAGGTTTTCGGCCACGCCGTAGCGGACCGTCTGGGGCGCGTCGCGGAAGAAGCCGTCCAGCGCCTCGACGTCGTTGGTCATCAACGCCGTCTCGTAGGCGTCGACCTGCGCGGTGACTTCAGCGACGACGTCGGGTTCGTTGACGGTCATGCGCGGACCTCGCCGAGCGGGACGGGCGGCGGACGGTGGGCGGCCACGACGCCGGCTCGTTCCAGCCGCAGGGCGGCGGCCAGGGCCACTTCCTCGCGCCAGGCCGGGGCGACGATCTGCACGCCGATCGGCGGCTTGCCCGGGCGGTTGACCGGCGCGGCCACCACCGGCAGGCCGATATAGCTGATCGGCTGGGTGTAGGCGCCCAGGTTCCTGCGCACCGAGACGGGCTGGCGGTCCATCTCCATGGTCGCCTGGCCGATGCCTGGGGCCGGGCACACCGAGGCGGGGGCCAGCAGCACGTCGAAGTCCTCGAACACCCGCCGCGCGGCGTCGCGGAACGCCGGGCGATAGCGGCGGGCGGCCTCGGCGACGGCCTCGGGCGCCAGGGCCCCGGCCAGCAGGCGGTCGCGGACGGCGGGGTCGTAGTCCAGCGGCCGGGTTTTCAGGTCTGGCCCATGCAGGTGGGCGGCCTCGATCGGGGTCAGGCAGAAGGCGGCGGCGCGGGCCTGCTCGGCGCCGGGCAGCTCGACCCCGCGCCGGGCCTGCAGCGCGTCGGCGACGATCTCCAGCGCCTCCAGCACCTCGGGAAAGGCGCCCTGCGCGAACCAGCCGCCCAGCACGCCGACGCGGAGCGGTCCGTCGGCGATGGCTTGCAGGCGAGGGGCGGCCGGTTCGGCGGGCCGACGGCAGAGCGGATCCAGCGGATCGGGGCCCTGCATCAGGTCGTAGGCGAGTGCCAGGTCGGCGACCGAGCGGGCGAACGGCCCCACATGGTCCAGGCTCTCGACAAAGGGAAAGGCGCCCTGGCGCGACAGCCGGCCCAGGGTGGGCTTCAGGCCGAACACGCCGCACAGGCTGGCGGGGACCCGGATCGAACCGTTAGTGTCCGAACCCAGGGTCAGGGGGACCAGTCCGCCGGCGACCGCCGCCGCCGAGCCGCCGGACGAACCGCCGGCGATGCGGGCCAGGTCGTGCGGGTTGCGGGTGGGGCCGTCGTGGGCGTTCTCGGTGACGAAGCCGTAGGCGAACTCGTCCATGTTCAGCGCCCCGACCAGGACCGCCCCGGCGGCGGTCAGGCGCTGGACGGCGGTGGCGTCATGGGCGGCGGGGGCGGCGTCGCGGCGGATCTTCGAGCCCGCGATCGTGGTCACGCCTTCGATGTCGAACAGGTTCTTCACGGCGAACGGGACGCCGGCCAGCGGCCCCACCGGCCGTTCGGCGGCGAGGTCGGCGTCGATCGCCTCGGCCTGGGCCAGCGCGCGCTGGGCGACGAGGGCAGTGTAGGCGTTGAACGGGTCGGTCCGCGCGCGGGCCACGGCGGCCTCGGCCTCCTCGCGCGCGGTGGTCCGGCCTTCGCGGATGTCCGCCGCGACGGCCTGGGCCGACCGGAAGTCCAGGGCGGAACCCGGGGGGCTCATGGCTCGAACGCCTCGATCGGCGCGGCGGCGTCCAGGTCCATGGCGAAGGTGGCGGCCTGGCGGCGCAGCAGGGCCAGGTTCTCGAGCGTCCCGGCGCGGGTCTCGGGCGGCAGGGCCAGGCCGAGCGCCGCGGCCCGGTCGTCCGCATAGGCGGCGACCGTGTCGTCGTCGAGGGCCAGGAACGCTGCGAGCGCCGGATCGGTCGCCATGCGGGGCGAGCTCCACAAGTAAGAAAAATCTTCATAACCGGGATATCCGGCCGCGACCAGCATCATAGCGCCTCGGTGCCCGCCGACGCCCGTCCGCCCGTCATGCCGATCCCCGCTTTGCCCGCCGGATGGGCGCCCGCGATCTTCGGCGCTCGGTTCGGCGCTCCAGCCTAGGGCGGCGGGGCCGGGGCGCGCCAACTGAGCCCAGGTAATAGAGGGCTTACTTCATGCGGCATCACCTGGCCTCGACCCCGGACACCGTGCGGTTCGGCATCTTCGACGCGGCCTTCGATCCGGTGCTGACCGTCGCGCCCGGCGACACGGTGGTGATCGACTGCGTGTCGGGCGGGCCCGAGGTGATGCCGGCGCCGGACTCCGGCTTGGTGATCCCGCCCGCCCTGCAGACGATCCACGACGCCCGGCTGGAGCGCATCGGCCCCCACATCCTGACCGGTCCGGTGGCCATCGCGGGCGCCGAGCCGGGCGACACCCTGGAGGTGCGGATCGAGGCGATCGAGCCGAACAACAGCTGGGGCTACTGCGCCGTGCGGCCGCTGGCCGGGACCCTGCAGGACGAGTTCCCGGAGCGCTATGTCAGCCACATCACGGTCGACGCGGGGGCGGGGACCTGCAAGCCGGCCTGGGGCCCGATCCTGCCGTTGCGGCCGTTCTTCGGCACCACGGGCGTGGCCCCGCCGCCGCGCTACGGCCGCCTGTCCAGCCGCGAACCACGCGAGCACGGCGGCAACATGGACTGCAAGGAGCTGGTCGCCGGCTCGACCCTGTTCCTGCCGGTCTGGGTTCCGGGCGCGAACTTCAGCGCCGGCGACGGCCACGGCCGCCAGGGGGATGGCGAGGTCTGCGTCAACGCCCTGGAGATGGGCCTGACCGGGACCTTCACCTTCGTGCTGCACAAGGCCGCCGACACCGGGGCCCGGACCTGGCCCAGCGCCGAGAGCCCGACCCACCACCTGACCTTCGGCTTCAACGAGGACCTGGACCTGGCGATGAAGCAGGCGCTGCGCGAGATGATCGCGCTGATCGTCTCGCGGACTTCGCTGACGCGTGTGCAGGCCTATCAGTTCTGTTCGCTGGCCGTGGACTTCCGCGTGACCCAGACGGTCAACGGGGAGAAGGGCGTGCACGGGATGCTGGAGAAGGGCGTGTTGTTCTAGGGCGATGGCTCACCCGCTTGCCCCCACCTGACGGCTTCGCCGTCTGTCCGCCCCCATAGGGGCGGAGCCTTCGCGTACCGAGCGCTCTTCCCCCTGTGGGGGAAGACGACTGCGAAGCGGTCCGTAGGGGGCAAGTGCTCGCCGCACCTATTTCCGCAGATACCCCTCAAGCAGCTCCGACGCATGCACCAGCCGCGCCCGGCGCCACTCCGGCTTGCTCATGTCGGTGTCCAGGGTCACCGACAGCGAATAGCCGTTGGCCAGATGGAAGCGGCTCATGGCCGCGATGGTCACGTAGATCTGGGCCCAGTCCAGGTTGTCGCGGAAGATCCCCTGCTTCTGGCCGCTGTCGATCAGGTGCTCGATCGTCCGGCGCAGCGGGAAGGCGGTCTCGGTGACCTTGCGCGACTGGGCCACGAACTTGCCCTGCAGCAGGTTCTCGTTGCGCAGCAGGCCGTCGATGCGCGGGTTCTTCTCGAAATAGTCGAAGGTGAAACGCTGCAAGGCCAGGAAGCCTTCCAGCGGCTTGTCGAAATCGATCTCCAGCTCGGCCTCGCGGCCGCGCAGGTCCTCGTAGGCGGCCTCCAGCACCGCCAGGTACAGGCCCTTCTTGTCGCCGAAGTAGTGGTAGAGCATGCGGATGTTGCACTTGGCGGCCTTGACGATCTTCTCGATCCGCGCGCCGGCGTAGCCCGCCTGGGAGAACTCCTTGAGCGCCGCGGTCAGGATCGCCTTGCGCGTCCGCTCGGCGTTACGTTTGCGGGGCGCCGGAGCGGCGTCGTCGGTCGGTACGGCCGAAGGCGTCTCTACCTGGGTGGTCACGGCGTCTTTGCTCCCGCTTCGATCCAGGCGCCCAACTGGGCGCGTTCCTGATCGGTAATGTGAGTCTCGTTTCCGAGCGGCATGCTGGTGGAGTCAACCGCACGTTCCCGGATCTTGCCCGCATAACGCGCCATGCCCGCCGGGGTGTCGAAGGCCGCGCCGTTCGGCGGGGCGGTGAATCCCTTGTGGGTCGGGGCGGCCGAGTGGCAGGTCACGCAGTGCTTCTGGACGATGGCCTGGGCGACGGGGAAGGGCACGTCGGAGAGCTTTTCCACCTTCGGCTTGTGGCTGGCGATCACGCTGGCGAAGAACACCAGCATCACCCCGGCGAAGATGAAGCCCGGCTTGATGATCCCGTGATGGCGCAGGATGAAGAAGTAGCGGATCGACACCCCGCCGGCGCTGATCAGGGCCAGCAGCAGCCAGGCCAGAGGGTGACCGGTCACCGCCGGATAGTGGTTGCTGATCATGATGAAGATGACCGGCAGGGTCATGTGGGTGTTGTGGACCGAGCGCTGCTTGCCCATCGCGCCCAGGCGCGGGTCGACCGGCCGGCCGGCCAGCATGTCGGCGACGATCTTGCGCTGGTTGGGGATGATGATCAGGAACACGTTGCCGACCATGCAGGTGCCGATGATCGCACCGACGTGGATGAAGGCCCCGCGGTCGCTGAACAGGTGCGTCAGCGCATAGGCCGCGCCGGTCAGGGCCAGGAACCAGACCGCGCCGAACAGCCGGGGCCTCGCGCCCAGGGGCGAGCGGCACAGGCCCTCGTAGACCAGCAGGCCGCCGAAGATGAAGGCCAGGCCCGTGGCGATCGCGCCGGCCTGGCTGAAGGCGTGCTTGGAGGCGTCGATCAGATAGACCGGCGCGCCGACATAGTAGAGCACGATCAGCAACGCGAAGCCCGACAGCCAGGTGGTGTAGGCCTCCCATTTGAACCAATGCAGGTGGTCGGGCATGTGGGCCGGAGCCGTCATGTACTTCTGCGAGTGGTAGAAGCCGCCGCCGTGCACGGCCCACAGCTCGCCCTTCACACCGTCCTTCTCGGGGACCGGCGGGCGCAGGTTGTTGTCCAGCCAGACGAAGTAGAACGAGGCGCCGATCCAGGCGACGCCGGCGATCACGTGCAGCCAGCGCAGGCCCAGGTTCAGCCAGGTCGTGACGTCATAGTCCATCTAGGCGGTCACCGCGTCTTGCAGCCGAAGCTTGGAGATCAGGCCGATCTGCTTGATCGCTTCCGCGATCTCGGCGGCCCGGTCGTTGGAAAGGCGCGCCTGCATGGCGGCCAGGATCGAGGTCTTGTCGTTCAGCCGCACGGCGATGATGAACGGGAAGCCGAAGCGCTCGCGATAGGCGGCGTTCAGGGCGTGGAAGCGTTCGAACTCCTCGGGCGTCAGCCTGTCGAGGCCGGCGCTGGCCTGTTCGGCGTTGCTTTCGGCGGTCAGCTGCTTGGCGATCGCCGCCTTGCTGGCCAGCTCCGGGTGGGCGCGGATCAGGGCCAGCTTGTCGGCCTCGGGCGCGGCGTCCAGCACGGCCATCATGGCCGCGTGCATGGCCTCGACGCTGGCGAACGGCGCGGCGTCGTACGACCGCTCGACCACCCAGGGCGACAGCTCGAAGGCGAAGCCCAGGCTGGTGGCGAAGCCGGTGCGGTTCATCCGGTTCAGGTCGGCCAGGGTCAGGGGCGGGGCGCTCAAGCCTTCGTTCCTCGATAGGGGTGTGTGGCGATCCAGTGCCGGGCGATGTCGATGCGCTTGGCGACCCAGACCTTGTCATGGCTCGTGACGTGTTCGAGGAACCGGCGCAGGGCCATGATCCGGCCGGGCTTGCCGACGATTCGGCAGTGCAGGCCGATGCTCATCATCTTCGGCGCGGTCTCGCCCTCCAGGTACAGGGCGTCGAAGGCGTCGCGCAGGTAGGCGAAGAACTGGTCGCCGCTGTTGAAGCCCTGGGGCGCGGCGAAGCGCATGTCGTTGGCGTCCAGGGTGTAGGGCACGATCAGCTGCGGCTTGCCGTGCTGGTCGTCCCAGTAGGGCAGGTCGTCGGCGTAGCTGTCGGCGTCGTAGACGAAGCCGCCTTCCTCGACGACCAGCCGCGCGGTGTTGGGGCTGGTGCGGCCCTGGTACCAGCCCAGCGGGCGTTCGCCGGTCAGGCGGGTGTGAATCTCGACGGCCTTGGCGATGTGCTCGCGTTCGACGTCTTCGGGAAAGTGCTGGTAGTCGATCCAGCGATAGCCGTGGGTGGCGATCTCCCAGCCGGACTTCAGCATGGCCTCGACGGCGTCGGGATGGCGCTCCATGGCCTGGGCCACGCCATAGACGGTCAGCGGCAGGCCGAATTCCTCGAACAGCCGCCGGATGCGCCAGAAGCCGGCGCGCGAGCCGTATTCGTAGAGGCTCTCCATCGACATGTGCCGGGCGTCGGGGATCGGCTGGGCGCCGGCCATCTCCGACAGGAAGTGCTCGGCCTGAGGGTCGCCGTGCAGGATGGAGCGCTCGGCCCCTTCCTCGTAGTTCAGCACGAACTGCACGGCCACGCGCGCACCGTCCGGCCACTGGGCGTGGGGCGGGTGCTCGCCGTGGCCGATGAGGTCGCGGGGATAGGCCGTCATGCGAAGACCTTCGCCGCCGCGTCCACGCCCGCGCCCGCCGGAGCCTCGAAGCCCTCCCAGCGCAGCACCGCCTCCAGCGCCGCCAGGGTCTGCAGCACCGCGTGCTTACGGGCGTTGACGCCCATCGCCCCGATCCGCCAGACCTTGCCGGCTAGCGGGCCGAAGGCCGCGCCGATCTCGATCTCGAACTCGGTGCGCATGCGGGCCTTGACCCGGTCGTAGTCGACGCCGGCCGGGGCGAGCACGGCGGTGACGTTGGTCATCTTGTGGGCCTGGTCGCCATAGACCTGCAGGCCCATGGCCTCGACCCCGGCCACCACCGCGGCGCCGGCCTGGGCGTGGCGGGCGAAGCGGGCCTCCAGCCCTTCCTCCAGCACCACCCGGGCGCATTCGCGGGCCGCGAACAGCATCGAGGCCGCCTCGGTGTGGTGGTTCAGGCGCTTGTCGGACCAGTAGTCCATGATCATCGCCAGGTCGAAATAGTTGGAGGCGATGCGGCGGCCGTTGCCGACCGTCCCGCCGGTCGCCAGGCCCTTCTCCACGTGGCGACGGCCGAAGATGTGCTCGGCCGCGCGGTCGCTGATGGTGATCGGACCCGAGCCGGACGGACCGCCCAGACACTTCTGCAGGCCGCCGGTGACGATGTCGGCCTGCCAGGCGTCCACCGGGACCGACATGCCGCCGATCGTGGCCGTGGCGTCCACATAGAGCAGGGCGTCGTAGCGCCGGCAGATCTCGCCGATCGCCTCGATCGGCTGGGCCATGGTGGTGGAGGTGTCGCCGTGCACGCAGGCCACCAGGCGCGGGCGCACGCGCTTGACCGCGTCCTCGACCGCCTGCGGATCGACCACGGTTCCCCACTCGCCGTCGACCAGGGTCACGCGGGCGTCGCACCGCTCGGCGATCTCGGACAGCAGCAGGCCGAAGCGCCCGGCGTTGACCACCACCACGTCGCCGCCCGGCGCCAGGGTCGAAACCAGGGCCGCCTCGATGGCCGCGCGCGAGGTGCCGTCGATCAGGAAGGTCCAGCGGTTCTGGGTCTGGAAGACCTGACGATACAGCGCCATGGTCTCGTTCATGTAGCCGGTGAACTCGGGGTCGAACTGGCCCAGCAACTGCACCGACATGGCGCGCAGCACGCGCGGGTGCACGTTGATCGGGCCGGGCCCCATCAGCAGGCGGGCGGGGTGGTCGAGTTCGCCGAAAGTCTGGGTCATGCGCGTTCGCGTCGTTCTAGCTGGTCGATGAAATGGAGCATGGCGGTCGCCGCCAGGGCGCAGTCGGCCTCGGTCACGGCCTCGCGCGGATTGTGGCTGATCCCGCCCTCGCAGCGGATGAACAGCATGGCGGTGGGGCAGAGGTCGGCGATGACCATGGCGTCGTGGCCGGCCCCGCTGGGCAGGCGGCGCGGCGGCTGGCCGGTCGCGGCGACGGCCGTTTCGAGCAAGGCGGTCAGGCCGGGATCGCAGGGGCTGGCGGCCAGGTCCTGCATCAGGGTGACCGAGGCCTCCAGGCCGCGTCGCGCGGCGATGGCGTGGATCTCGGCGGTGACGGCCTCGACGGCCGCGTCGCGCGTGGCGGCGACCTCGGCCCGGACGTCCATGGAATACTCGACCGCGCCGGGGATGACGTTGAAGGCGCCGGGCAGGGCGGTGATCCGGCCCACGGTGCCGACCAGGCCGTCTTTCCCGCCCGAACAGATCCGCTCCAGCGTCAGGATCGCCTCGGCGGCGGCGGGGCCCGGATCCTTGCGCAGGTTCATCGGCGTGGTGCCCGCGTGGCCGGCCACGCCCGCGAACCGCACCATCAGCCGCTTCTGGGCGGCGATGGCGGTGACCACGCCCAGGGCCAGGCCCTCGGCTTCCAGCACCGGGCCCTGCTCGATGTGGGCCTCGAGGAAGGCGAAGACCTCGCCGGGCTTGCGGGCGGCTTCTTCCAGGCGCGTCGGGTCCAGGGCGAAGGCGGCGAAGGCCTGGGCCAGGCTGACGCCGTCGCCGTCGGTCATCTCTATGACGCTGGGATCGACGGTCCCGGCCACGGCGCGGCTGCAGGTCATGGAGGCGGGGAAGCGCGAGCCCTCCTCGTCGCCGAAGGCGATCACCTCGACCGCGAAGGGCAGGCGGCGGCCGGCGCGGGCCAGGGCCTCGACCACGTCGATCCCCAGCATCACGCCCAGGGCCCCGTCATAGCGGCCGCCGTTGCGGACGCTGTCGATGTGCGAGCCGACCAGCAGGGCCGGGGCGCCCGGCGTCGCGCCCTCGTAGCGGCCGACCAGGTTGCCGGCGTGGTCGCGGCGGGCGGACATGCCTGCCTCTTCCATCCAGAAGGCCAGGGTCTTGAGGGCCTCGTCGTGGGCGAGGGTCAGGAAGCGGCGCACCAGCATGCCCTCGGCTTCGCTGTAAGGCGGCGCGCCCATCAGGTCGCAGCGGGTCTTGGCCCGGACGCCAGGCTTGAAGTCGCCGATCTCGAAGGCCTCCGCCACCCTGCCGGGCTCCCCTTTGCCGTACATCCTATCCGTGACATGCTTGCCTAGCATCGGCGAGCGGCAAAGCGCGCGATGATCGGCGACGTGGGACGGCTTCCCGCGCGGATGCCCAGGCAAGCGCCAGACCTGACGACCGGCGCCTGCAGCTAAGTCATAAATCACTTACTTAGCGAAAGACAGGCCTGCCCCTTGATGAGGTGCGGAACGAGGCCAGGGAACGCCCGCGCCAAGCCGCCGTTGGTTCATCCAGTTGGGCTGTCCGGGCACGAACCATGTCGACCTCGATCAACGCCTTGCCCCGCAAGCTCGTGAAGCGCGTCCAGCGGACGAACGCCGCGAAGGCGATCGAGCTGGCCTCGCGGCTGGGCTATGCGGCGCGGGGTCTGGTCTATCTGGGCCTGGGGACCGTCGTCCTGCTGGCCGCCCTGGACCTGACGCCGCGCGCCAAGGGCGTCAAGGGCATGCTGCGCGCCTGGGCCGACTGGCCGCTGGGCTGGGCGCTGATCGGCGCGATCGGCGTCGGCCTCGCGGGCTTCGCGGCCTGGCGGGTCCTGCAAGCCGTGTTCGACGCCGACCGGCACGGACGCACGCTCAAGGCCTGGGCGGTGCGGGCCGGCCAAGCGTTCAGCGGACTGGTCTATGGCGGCTTGGCGCTGTCGGCCTTCGAGCTGCTGGACGAACTGGAGGACGTCGGCGAGATCGACGAGGAACAGAGCGCCCATCACGCCGCCCGGACCGTCCTCGACCTGCCTTATGGCGACGCCTTGCTGATCGCCGCCGGCTTGGCGGTCGTGGCTTTCGCGGTCGGCAATGTCGTCCAGGGTCTGATGCAGGACTTCAGCAAGCGGCTCGACTGCGACGACAAGACCTGCCGCCGGGTCGTGCCCCTGGCCAAGGCCGGCTACGGCGCGCGCGGCCTGGCCAGTCTGCCGCTGGGCGTCTTCCTGGTGATGGCCGGCCTGCAGGCGCGGGCCGGCGAGGCGCGCAGTTGGGGCGGGGCGCTGCAGGCGATCGAGCACCAACCGTTCGGCAGCGGGGCGCTCGTCCTCGTCGCCGCCGGTCTGATCGCCTTCGGACTGTTCGGCCTGGTCGAGGCGCGCTACCGGCGCATCCGCCCGCCGCCGGAAGTCACCCCGTAGGCGGCCGAGGGGCTAGGCCGCCCCGGCCGTCCACGCGTCCAGGTCCTTCAGCGCCCGCACGCTCATCAGCCGCTTCTTGGCGCGGCCGCGTTCCTTCAGCGGGATCTTCTTGCCCTCTTCGTCGACCTTGGGGGCTTCCAGCGGCGGCAGCAGGCCGTAGTTGATGTTCATCGGCTGGAAGGTGGCCTTGCCCTCGGCTTCCAGGTGGCCGCCGGTGACGTGGTCGACCAGGGCGCCCAGGGCGGTGGTCGGCGGCGGGGCGTCCAGCGTCCGGCCCAGGCGCTCGGCGGCGGCGAAGCGGCCGGCCAGCAGGCCCGTGGCGGCGCTTTCGACATAGCCCTCGACGCCCGTCATCTGGCCCGCGAACCGCAGGCGCGGGGCCAGCTTCATGCGCAGGGACCGGTCCAGCAGGCGCGGGCTGTTGATGAAGGTGTTGCGGTGCAGCCCGCCCAGCCGCGCGAACTGGGCGTTCTCCAGGCCCGGGATCATCCGGAACACCTCGGCCTGGGCGCCGTGCTTCAGCTTGGTCTGGAAGCCCACCATGTTCCACAGCGTGCCCAGGGCGTTGTCCTGGCGCAGCTGGACGATGGCGTAGGACTTCACGGTCGGGTCGCGCGGGTTGGTCAGGCCGACCGGCTTCATCGGGCCGTGGCGCAGGGTCTCGCGACCGCGCTCGGCCATCACCTCGATCGGCAGGCAGCCGTCGAAATAGGGCACGTGCTCCCAGTCCTTGAACTCGGCCTTGGGCCCGTCCAGCAGGGCGTCGATGAAGGCCTCGTACTGGTCCTTGTTCATGGGGCAGTTGATGTAGGCGGCCGCGTCGCCGCCCGGGCCTTCCTTGTCGTAGCGCGACTGGCGCCAAGCCACGTCCATGTCGATCGACTCGACGTGGATGATCGGCGCGATGGCGTCGAAGAAGCTGAGCTGGCCTTCGCCGGAGAGCTCGAGGATGGCGTCGGCCAGGGCGGGCGAGGTGAGGGGGCCGGTGGCCACCACCACATTGTCCCACTCGGCGGGCGGCAGGCCGGCGATCTCCTCGCGGACGATGGTGATCAGCGGATGGGCCTGGATGCGGCGGGTGACCTCGGCCGAGAAGCCGTCGCGATCGACGGCCAGGGCGCCGCCGGCGGGCACCTGATGCTGGTCGGCGGCCGACATGATCAGCGAGTCCAGCTTGCGCATCTCGGCGTGCAGCAGGCCCACGGCGTTGAACTGCCAGTCGTCGGAGCGGAACGAGTTCGAGCACACCATCTCGGCCAGGCCGTCGGTCTGGTGGGCGTCGGTGAGGACGGGCCCGGAAGGCTCATGGCGGCGCATCTCGTGCAGGACGACCGGGACGCCGGCCTGGGCGATCTGCCAGGCGGCCTCGGACCCGGCCAGGCCGCCACCGATGACGTGGATGGGAGAGGCGGAAGTGGGGGAAGTGCTCATGGGCGCCTCTTACCCCCGCTGGCCACGGGATGAAACCTGTGTCTAGGCTGCCCGCCTGTCGGGGAAGCGTCGGGGGCGACGATGGCGAGGTTTTCGGTTTCGGGCGCGGCGACGGCCGGCTTCGGGGTGATCGGCCGCGCGCCGCTGGCGGTGCTGGCCTGGGGGCTGGTGATCCTGGTGACCCTGGTCGGGCCGATGGTCGGCCTGATGTGGACGCTGGTCCCGCAGTTCATCGCCTTCATCAAGTCCATGCCCGAACCGGGCTCGGCCGCGGCGACGCCTGGCGACGACCCGGCCATGCTGGCGCGGATGATGCAGCTTCAGAGCAGCCTGATGGGCGTGAACGCCATCGGCTGGGTGGGCGGCGCCCTGGTCAAGGGCGTGGTCGTCGGGGCCGTGTTCCGCGCCGTGCTCCAGCCGGACCAGAAGCGCTGGGCCTATCTGCGACTGGGCAAGTCGGAGCTGTGGCTGGCCCTGGTGACGCTGGTCCAGGGCATACTGTTCATGATGGCCTATTTCGCGGTGGCGATCGGTGGATTCATCCTGGGCATGATCGTCTATCTGGCCGGGGCCGCGATGGGCGACGGCGGCAAGCTGGTCGCCGGTTTCCTGATCGTCCTGGTGGTCCTGGCGGCGGCGGGGCTGCTGATCTGGGGCGTGCTGCGCCTGTCGATGGCCGGGTCGATGAGCTTCGCCGAGGGGGAGTTCCGCCTGTTCGAATCCTGGGCCTTCACGCGCGGCCAGAGCGGCCGGCTGCTTGGCATGGCGCTGCTGATGGCGCTGATCCTGATCGTGCTGGAGATCGCGCTCTACGCGATCGTGGGCGGCGGCGTCGTGCTCGCGGTGGTGGCCAGCGGGACCGGCGAGGGCCTGACCGAAATCCTCGATCCCCTGAAGGGACAGCCGCCCGAGGTCTGGCTGCGGGCCTCCTGGCCGTTGATCGCCTGTGGCGCGGCCGTGCTGTCGGTCATCGCCGCCTTCGCCATGGCCCTGGTCGGCGCGCCCTGGGCCAAGGCCTATCAGGAACTGGCGGCCTCGGGCGCGGGCAAGGCCTGAGCCGTCCACGCGGCGCGCCCACGAGGCATCGCGGCCACGTCCGGCGAAATTCAGCGTGACACCCGCCGCGACTCGTCGCCAAGCGGGGGGCGAACCGCTTATGTCTCTTGGGATTGAGGGGTTCGCGCGATCGCGGACGGGAGAGGCTTTGATGGGCGAGGGATCGGCGACGATCGGCGGGACCGTTCGCGCCGGCATGGCGGGATGGACGCCGGGGGTGCGCGCCTGCTGGGCCGCCCTGGTCGCCGGCGCCGTGCTGGGCCTGCTGCCCCGCGCCCTGTCGCCCGGCCTGGCCTTCCTAAGCCTGCCGTTGGAGCTGGCCGCCACGACGCTGGCCTACGGCGCCCTCTATCGCCACGCGTTCGGCGGTCCCGCCGGCTGGAAGGGCCTGCGCTGGGGCGTCCAGGAATGGCGGCTGCTGGCGGTCCAGGCCCTGGTCACCGTCATCCTGACCGTCGTCATGGCCGTGCTGGCGGTGCTGGTCGGGGCGGTGGTCGTGGGGATCGCCAAGAGCAACGCTCCCGGCCTGGACATCACCTCGGTCGACGCCTGGCGCGGCGCGCTGGACGGTCCCGGCGCCCTGGCCGCGAGCCTGCCGCCCCTGCTGTCGATGGCGATCATGGTCTGGCTGTTCCTGCGCCTGTCCCTGGCCCCGGCCGCCACGGTCGACCTGGACCGGATCCAGGTGCTCAGCGCCTTCGGGCGCACGCGCGGCGTGGTGCTGGTCCTGGCGGCGGCGGGCGCGGTCCTGGCCGCCCCGGCGGTGATCCTGGTGGTCGCCATTGGCTATCTGCGGGCGGTCGCCGGCTTTTCCGAGGGCGCGCTGATCCCCGAGCTGGTCAGCGTGGCCCTGGTGTTCTTCTATCTCATCCCGGTCTGGACCGCGGCCCTGGTCGACGTCTATCGCCGCCAGCCCGCCCCGACCCCTGGAACCCTGCGGACATGACCACCTTCTCGCCCGTCCAAGCCGCCCTCGAAGGCGTCCGCATGACGCGCCGCAAGCCGCTGGTCGTGCTGGCCTGGGCCGCCTGCTACTTCGCCATGCTGGTCGTGCTGGGCCTGGTGGTCGCCTTCGCGTTCGGTGGCACCGTGCGGGCCGACCTGGCGCTGCTGTCGCGGACCAACGACGTGCGCGAGCTGATCGACATCGTCGCCCGCCGCAAGGGCACGCTGCTGCCGCTGATCGCCTTCGCGGTGGCCCTGCAGTCGGTGATCAGCGTGGCGATCATGCGGGCGGTGGTGCATCCGCAGGAGCGGCGCATGGCCTATCTGCGGGTCGGAGCCGAAGAGGGGCGGCAGTTCGTGGTCGCCCTGGTCGGTTGGGTCGTGGCCCTGATCGTCACCGCCCTGCCCAGCGCCGTGCTGGTGCTGATCGGCGCGGGGCTGATCAGCCTGGGCGCGGTCGAGACCAACCGCTGGGTCGAGGTGCTGGGCGCCATCGCCGTGGCCGGCCTGTCGATCTGGTTCGGCATCCGCCTGTCGCTGCTGTCGATCACCACCTTCGCCGAGGGCAAGCTGTCGCTGCGCCGGACCTGGGCTCTGACCGACCACCATTTCTGGCACCTGCTGGGCATGTACGCCCTGGCCTTCGTGATCACCTTCCTGGTCAGCGTGGCCCAGACCGTCGTGGCGGGCCTGATCCTCAGCCTGTCGGGCGGGGCGACCAACATCGTCATGCTGGCCCTGACCGGCCTGGCCAACCTGCTGCTGGCGCCGTTCTTCTTCACCGTGCAGATGGTCGTGCTGACGGCCGCCCCGGCCCGGGCCTATTACGACCTCCACGAAAGCGAGCTGGCCCCGGCGCCCCTCTAGGCGTTCGCGCTGGGCCGGGCCGACGCCCGGTCCCGCCAGGCCTTCAGCCGCCCGGCCTCCTCGGGCACCTCCAGGCCGATGAAGCCGGCGAAGTCGATCGTCGTCAGGGCCACGATGTCGGCGATCCCGTAGGCGTCGCCGGCGATCCATTCGCGGCCGTCGGCCAGTTCGCGGTCCAGCCAGGTCATGGCCCTGGCGGCGATGGGCCTGTTGGACTCGCCGAACTCGCGGTTCTGCACCAGCAGCGACGCCGTCAGCGGATGGGCGTGGCGCCAGTACATGCCGACCGGGACCATCAGCTGGAACTCGATGCGCCGGACCCACATTTCGGCGCGCGCTTGCGACAGGGCGCAGGTCCCGAACATCGGCGGCGCCGGGTGCAGGGCTTCCAGATAGCGGCAGATGGCGACGCTCTCGCTGATCGTCTGGCCGTCGTCCAGCTCCAGCACCGGCACCTGGCCCAGGCTGTTGCGCGCCTTGTGCTCGGGCGACTTGTGGCCGCCCTGGCGCATGCCGATGCGGATCTCCGGCAGGTCCAGCCCCTTCTCCGCCGCGAAGATGCGCACCCGGCGCGGATTGGGAGCCGGATTGGCTTCGCCGTAGAGCTTCATGATCGTCCTCCCGCCGGCCTGTTCCGACCGTGTCAAACGAACGTTAGAATTGGCGGGCGCGTTTGCACAGGGCGAACATCTCCGCCGCCCCTTCAAAAGGAGCGGGCCCGGGGGCTGTCGCACGGTCGCGAACCTTGATAGGCGTGGTCGGGATTTAACGGGGCATGGCGATGGATCAGTTTTCGGCCACGGACGCGGCTCTGGCCGGCTTTCGGGCGGCGAGCGAGAAACCCAAGACGGTGGCGATCTGGGCCGGGATCATGGCGATCCTCTCCTTCGTCGTCGCGGCCCTTGTGCTGTCGGCCTTCGGCGACAAGCTGACCGCCCTGACCGAGGCGCTGGAGGCCGATCCCGATCCGCAGACCACCATGGCGGCGATGAGCGGCCTGTGGCCTCTGTTCCTGGCCTCCATGGTCTATGTGCTGATCACCAATTCGGTGCTCGTGGCCGCGGTCAACCGCCTGGTCCTGCGCCCGCACGACAGCGCCGGGGCCTATCTGCGGCTGGGCGGCGCCGAGCTGCGTCAGGCGGCCGTGCAGGTGCTGCTCTATCTGGTGCTGTTCGGGGCCTATTTCATCGGCGTGCTGTGCCTGGCGATCCTGGCGGGCGTGGGCACGGCGATCGGCGGCCAGGGCCTGGGCGTGCTGCTGGCCCTGGTGTCGTTCGTGGCCTTGATCGCCGGCCTGATCCTGCTGTCGGTGCGCCTGTCGTTCGTCAGCACCCTGGCCTTCGACACCGGCCGCATCGATCTGAAGGCCTCGTGGGACATGACCAAGGGTCGGTTCTGGCCGCTGTTCGGGACCTATCTGATCGCCACGGTGCTGGCGGCGGTGGTCTATCTGCTGCTGTTCGTGATGATCGCCGCCGTCGGTTCGATCGCGGCCGTCGCCATGGGCGGCGGCCTGGCCTCGGTGGGCGACGCGCTCCAGAACGAGGCCAAGTCGCTGAAGGACCTGTTGTCGGTGAGCGGGGTGATCAGCTCGCTGCTGCAGGGCCTGATGTCGGTGCTGGTGTCGCTGATCGTCTTCGCCCCGGCCCCGACCATCTACGCCCAGCTCAAGGGTCGTGACCTGACCGACGCCTTCGGCTAGGCGCCGGGCGTGGGGGATTTCGCGTTCGGCCGGGCCGTCCTGGCGGGCTTCGACCTGCTACGTCGACGACCGCTGGCGACGCTCGGTCTTGCGGCGGTCGGCGCGGTGGCCACGTTCGCTGGGCGGGTGACGGCGGTGATCTCGAGCCACTACACAGTGGCCGCCTTCACGCAATCGGAGTCCCTGCTGGCCGCCAGTACGGCGACGACCTTGATCGCCGTCCTGGTGTTCCTTCTGGTGATGGCGGTTATGGCGGCGGCTGTCGTCCGGGGCGGAAGGATCAGGGTCGGCGGCGACGAGGTCCGGCTGTTCCTGCTGTCGCTCGTGGTCTTCATCGCCCTGGCCATCGTCCTCCTGGCGGTCGGCGTGGGCGGGGCCGTCACCGCGATGGGCGGCTTGCGAGGGACTTCGGAGGACATCGTCATGTTCACCGCCCTGGCGCTCGGCGTGATCGTGGCGATCGTCCTGGCCAGCCGGTTGTCGCTGGCCGGCCCCTTGACCGTACAGGATAGACGGTTGCGGTTCATGGCGTCCTGGCGGCTGACGCGGTCGCGGCGATGGAAGGTCTTGGGCGTCTTCCTCGTCACCCTGCTGATCGCCGGGCTTATCGGCGGCCTGGGCAGTTTCCTGCTCGCGACGGCGATTGCCGCGCTGGGTCTGGACAACGCGTTGACTTACGATCCGTCCCTGGCGGTCGCGCTGACGGGCCTGGTCCGGCCTGTGGTGCTAGGCCACCTCCTCTCGCAGGGACTGCTGGTGGGCTTGGCCGTGCTGATCCCGTTCGCGTCGGCGACCTACATCTGTCGGAGCCTGGTCGGCGATCCCGTCGCCGACCAGGTCGCCGTGTTCGACTAGGGCCCTCGGAATGACCGTGACCACGCTGAGCCGATTGGTGCTCGCGGGCTTTCCGTTGCTGCGGCGCGCGCCGCTCGCGGTGCTGGGCTGGGGCGTCTGCCTGTTGCCGCTCAGCGTGTTCAGCACCTTGCTGGACGCCGTGTACGATGGGTTGAAGGGCCCGTGGTCCTATGTCGGGGCGGAGCGGGGCGCCGGCTGGCTGCAGTTCGGCGTGCTGTTCTCGAACCTTCTCGTGACGTGCCTCGGCATGGCGATCCTGGCCGCCGCCGTCTTCCGGGCGGTCGCCGATCTGGAACGGACGGACGGTCGCTGGATGCGCCTGGGCGCCGACGAGCTCCGCCTCGGACTTGTCTGGTGCCTGATGTTCGTGGCCGTTTTCGCCGGCGTCTTCGTCCTCGTCGTCATCGTCGCCGCGGTCGCCCGTGACTCCGAGTTGGCGACGAAGACCAGTACGCTCGTGACCGTTCTGGTCCTGGCGGCGGTGTCGCTGGCGCGGTTCTCGTCAGCGCCCGCCATCACGCTCTTCGAGCGGCGGGTCGCGATCGCGGAGTCCTGGCGGATGACGCGCGGACGCTATCGGCTGGCCATCGTCTGCGCCCTGCTCTTTCTGGCGGCCTACGGCGGCGGCGAATGGTTGCTGTCGGCGCTGGGCGACGTGTTCAAGCAAGGCGGCGCCGACGCGAAGATCGGCGACGATCCCTTCATCATCGAACTGGCGCGCTACGCCGCCGAACCCGAGCACCTGGTTCCGAACCTGGCGCGCGTGGTGGTCGGAACCTTCGCGGGCGTCGTCGCCTACGCCCCGATGGCGGTTCTGTACCGCGACCTGACCGGCAGGAATCCCGCCGATCAGGCGGCGGTGTTCGACTAGGGGGAGCGGGTGAAGACACTTTCCTGGGCCGACGGCGTCCTGTCTGGCTTCCGGCTGGTCGTCCGACGGCCGCTGGCGGCGCTGTCCTGGGCGCTGGTGTTCATCGTGGGCGGGACCATCCTGGCCGGCTTCCAGGTCGCGGCCTGGCAAGGTTTCGCGGCGGGGCGGAGCCTTTCGGACGTCGCCGTGCCGTTGGGCCTCGGCGGCCTCGTTCTGGACGTCCTGACCACGACCGTGGCGAGCGCGGCGGTCCTTCGCGCGACGATCCGGCCCGACGACCGCCGCGCGGCCTGGCCGCGCCTTGGCGGCGGCGAACTCCGCCTTCTAGTCCTCGTGGCGCCGGTGACCGTGATGTCGATCGTGATCGCGGCGCCGATCGGGGTCTTCCTGCTCGCAAGGGTCCTGGAGCCGGGGCCGCTCACCACGAGCCTGGCCCTGCACCTGGGCGCCGTGATGCTGACCGCGGCGGGCGCCCGCCTGGCCCTGGCGGCGCCGGCGACCCTCGCCGACGGACGCCTGCGCCTGGCGCGCGCGTTGGGTCCGAGCCGGAAGCTTCATGTCCGGCTGGCGACGCTCTTCGTCGCGACGCTGCTGTTGTCCATGGCGATCGAATGGGCGGGATCGTGGGCGCGCGACGCGCTGGGCCTGGCCCAGCCGCCGGTGCTCCGGGCGTCGTCCCTGGCCGCCGCGCTGAACACGGCCTTCGGGCCTGTCGCGATGGCGTCCAGGGTTTTCGGTGGCCTGGTCCATGCCCTGGCCTTCGCGGTGCAGGTCGGCCCGATCGGCTACGCCTTCCATCGCCTGATGGAAGGTCCGGCCGACCGGGCCGACGTTTTCTAGCCTAGGCCCGCTTGCTCTTCTTCAGCTCGGCCACGCGCTCCAGCCGCCGTTCCTCGTGGCGGGCCAGGACGTCCTTCAGATAGCGGCCGGTCCAGCTGGCCTCGACCTTGGCCACGTCCTGGGGCGAGCCCACGGCGACAATCTGGCCGCCGCCGTCACCGCCTTCCGGACCGAAGTCCAGCAGCCAGTCGGCGGTCTTCACGACGTCGAGGTTATGCTCGATGACGACCACGGTGTTGCCCTGGTCGACCAGCTCGTGGAGGACCTCCAGCAGTTTCTTGGTGTCCTCGAAGTGCAGGCCGGTGGTCGGCTCGTCGAGGATGTACAGCGTGCGGCCGGTGGCGCGCTTGCTGAGCTCCTTGGACAGCTTCACCCGCTGCGCTTCACCCCCGGAGAGGGTGGTCGCCTGCTGGCCCACCTTGATGTAGCTGAGGCCCACGCGCTTGAGCGTCTCCATCTTGTCGCGGATCGGCGGCACCGCCTTGAAGAAGTCGGCGGCTTCCTCGACCGTCATGTCCAGCACGTCGGCGATGGTCTTGCCCTTGAACAGGATGTCCAGGGTCTCGCGGTTGTAGCGCTGGCCCTTGCAGACGTCGCAGGTGACGTAGACGTCGGGCAGGAAGTGCATCTCGATCTTGATCAGGCCGTCGCCCTGGCAGGCCTCGCAGCGGCCGCCCTTGACGTTGAAGCTGAAGCGGCCGGGGCCGTAGCCGCGCGCCTTGCTCTCCGGCAGCTGGGCGAACCAGTCGCGGATGGGGCCGAAGGCGCCGGTATAGGTGGCCGGGTTCGAGCGCGGGGTGCGGCCGATCGGCGACTGGTCGATGTCGATGACCTTGTCGAAGTTCTCCAGGCCCTCGATCCGCTCGTGGCTGGCCGGGGCGTCGCTGGCGTTGTTCAGGCGGCGCGCGGCGGCCTTGTACAGGGTCTCGATCGTGAAGGTCGACTTGCCGCCGCCCGACACGCCCGTGATGCAGGTGAAGGTGCCGACCGGGATCTCGCCCGTGACGTCCTTCAGATTGTTGCCCTTGGCGCCGACGACGCGGAGCATCTTCTTCTTGCTGATCGGGCGGCGCTGTTCGGGCACCTCGATCTCGCGCGCGCCGGTCAGGTACTGGCCGGTGATGCTCTTCGGATTGGCCATGATATCGGCCGGCTTGCCCTCGGCGACGATCTCGCCGCCGTGCACGCCCGCCGCCGGACCCATGTCGATCACATAGTCGGCGGTGAGGATGGCTTCCTCGTCGTGCTCGACCACCAGCACCGAGTTGCCCAGGTCGCGCAGGCCCTGCAGCGACTGCAGCAGGCGCGTGTTGTCGCGCTGGTGCAGGCCGATCGACGGCTCGTCCAGCACGTAGAGCACGCCGGTCAGGCCGCTGCCGATCTGGCTGGCCAGCCGGATGCGCTGGCTCTCGCCGCCCGACAGGGTGCCCGAGCCGCGCGACAGGTTCAGATAGTCCAGGCCCACGTCGACCAGGAACCGCAGGCGGTCGTTGATCTCCTTCAGGATCCGCCGGGCGATCTCCATCTGCTTGTCGGTCAGGTGGCCTTCCAGCGCCGTGAACCAGTCGCGGGCCGGGCGGATCGCCAGGTTCGAGACGGCGGCGATGTCCAGGCCGTGGATCTTCACGGCCAGGGCTTCGGGCTTCAGGCGCTTGCCGTGGCAGACCTCGCAGGGGGTGTCGGACTGGTAGCGGCCCAGCTCCTCGCGGACCCACGAGCTGTCGGTCTCGCGCCAGCGGCGCTCCAGGTTCGGCAGCACGCCCTCGAAGGGCTTGGCCACCTCGTATTTGCGGGCGTTGTCGTCGTAGACGAACTTGATCTTCTCGCCCTTGGAGCCCTGCAGCACGATCTGGCGGGCGCTTTCCGGCAGCTTGTGCCAGGGCTCGTCCATCGAGAAGCCGTAGTGGCGGGCCAGGGCCTGCAGGGTCTGGGTGTAGAGCGGCGAGGGCCCCTTGGCCCACGGGGCGACGGCGCCCTTGTGCAGGCTGCGGTCCTTGTCGGGGATCACCAGGTCGGCGTCGAAGGCCAGCTTGGCGCCCAGGCCGTCGCAGGCCGGGCAGGCGCCCGCCGGGTTGTTGAACGAGAACAGCCGCGGCTCGATCTCGGCGATCGTGAAGCCGCTGACCGGGCAGGCGAAGCGTTCCGAGAACAGCAGCCGACGCGGCTCCTTCTCACCTTCCTCGACGTTGGCCCATTCGGCCACGGCCAGGCCGTCGGCCAGGCGCAGGGCCTGCTCCATGGAGTCGGCCAGGCGCTGTTCCATGCCCGGCTTGGTGACGATGCGGTCCACGACCACGTCGATGTCGTGCTTGAACTTCTTGTCGAGGGCGGGGGCGTCCTCGATCGGATAGAACTCGCCGTCGATCTTCAGCCGCTGGAAGCCGGCCTTCTGCCACTCGGCGATCTCCTTCTTGTACTCGCCCTTGCGGTCGCGGACGACGGGAGCGAGCAGATAGAGGCGCGTGCCTTCGGGCAGGGCGGTGATCTTGTCGACCATCTGGCTGATGGTCTGGCTTTCGATCGGCAGGCCGGTGGCCGGCGAGTAGGGAACCCCGACCCGCGCCCACAGCAGGCGCATGTAGTCGTGGATCTCGGTGACCGTGCCAACCGTCGAGCGCGGGTTGCGCGAGGTGGTCTTCTGCTCGATCGAGATGGCCGGCGACAGGCCCTCGATCAGGTCCACGTCCGGCTTGCTCATCAGTTCCAGGAACTGGCGGGCGTAGGCCGACAGGCTCTCCACATAGCGGCGCTGGCCCTCGGCGTAGATGGTGTCGAACGCCAGCGAGCTCTTGCCCGACCCCGACAGGCCGGTCAGCACCACGAGCTCGCCCCGCGGGATGTCGACGCTGACGTCCTTGAGATTGTGCTCCCGCGCGCCGCGCACGCGGATGAAGTTCAGTTGTTCAGCCATGTTTTCCGGAACGCGTAGGGCCGTGGGAGGAGCCACGGCGAGACGGGTATATGTAGGGCGCGATCCGGCGATTAACACAAGAACAAGGTGCGAACAAATGTCGCCATGGCGGGAGGTGGCGACAGACTGCTGACATCAGGTGTCAGCAGCCGCCCAAGAGCGCGTCAAAGCCGCGCCGCCGCCAGGATCGGGCCGCCGTTCTTCGCCTGGACCAGCACCGCCGTGCGCAGGGCCGGATCGGCCGGCGGCGTGGTCGCGAACGCCACCGGAGCGCCGTTCCAGCCGCCCAGCCGGGTCAATTCGCGGACCACGTCGCGGTGGGGCAGGGTCTTGCCGTTGTTCTCGCCGCGCTGGATGGCCACCTGCTGGACGCGCGGGTCGTAGCGCACCAACCAGACGTCGGCCCCGGCCTTGGGGGCTTGGCCGGCCCCGATCTCGACCCGGCCGCGCGACACGGCGACCGTGGCGTCCATGGCGGGGCGGGCGCGGCGCAGGGCCAGTTCAACGTCGCGGGCGTCCGTGCCGATCAGGTCCTCGCGGCCCTCGACCACCATCTGCGGCGTGCCCAGCTGGGCGCCCAGGCCGCGGGCGTAGGCCTTCTGCCGGTCGGTGAAGGCCGGCTTGGCGAAGGTGTCCCTCCAGCCCAATTGGTCCCAGTAGGTGACCCCGAAGCTCAGGGCCAGCACCTCGGGCCGGTCGGCCAGGGCGTTGAGGTTGGTGTTGGCCGGCGGGCAGGACGAGCAGCCCTGGCTCTGGAACAGCTCCAGCACCACCGGCCGCTGGGCCGTGCCGCCGGTCCCGGCCATCGACCAGGTCCCGACGGCGACCGCCAGGACCGTCCCGGCCGCCAGGCTGGCCCAGGCCGTCTTCCGCATCGTGGTTCGTGTCATGGCGCGCGTCCTCCTTGGTCGTCGAGGATCAGTTCGCGGCGGGACCGGCGGAGGTTACAGCGTTCACGAACAATAAACCGCCTTTGGAAGCGCAACCTTCAGCACCCCTGGTGTCTATGGCGCGGACGGATCGCGCATCCTGCGCGCCCTCGAGGACGACGAGCTTGGCCAAGGCGGCGGCGAAGGAAGAGGCGAAACCGGCGGCCCCCGAGGCTCCGGCCAAGGGCAAGGGCGGCAAGGCCGCCAAGGTCGTGCGCCAGCGTTCCGAGATCGACGACATCATCACCCTGGTCGTCTGCGTCGCCTGCGCCATCTGGGCCTTCAAGATCATCGTCGACCTGAGCGCGCTGAGCTTCTGAGCTCGGGTTTCTTCCGCATCATAAGTAACGCCGTCATCCCAGGCCTTGCGCCCGGGACCCCTCTGTCGGTCGCAAGTGCAGTTGAGGCGGCTCGCCAGCGAACCGATTGCGCCTCACGTGCGAGCTGAACCAGGGATCCCCGCGCAAGGCCCGGGATGACGAGGGGGTAGGCCTACCCCAGCGCCGCCGCCGCGCCGCCCGCGGGCGGGGCGCTCAGGGCCACGTCCAGGGCCTCGACCAGGCGTTGGGCGGCGATCGGCTTGGCCACGAAGCCGTCCATGCCGGCGGCCATGTAGCGCTCGGTCTCGTGGCTCAGCACGCTGGCGGTGACGGCCAGGATCGGCGTGCGGGTCCGGCCCTCGGCCGCCTCGCGGGTGCGGATCACGCGGCCCGCCTCCAGCCCGTCCATGCCCGGCATGTGGATGTCCATCAGAATGGCGTCCCAGGGACCGGACTCCCACATCGCCACCGCCTCGTGGCCGTCGCGGGCCACGCCGCAGGCGACGCCCAGATGGCCCAGCATGGCCTGCAGCACGGTGCGGTTGGTGGCGTTGTCGTCGACGACCAGCATCTTCAGCGCGCCGCCCATCGCCGGCTCGTCGGCGACCGGCTCGACCTTCGTCGGCTGGCCCACCGGCGTCAGGGCGGGGCAGGGGGCCTCGAAGGTGAAGCAAGCGCCGCCGGCCGCCGGGCTCTCGAAGCCGACCTGGCCGCCCATCAGCGTCATCAGCTCGCGGCAGATGGCCAGGCCCAGGCCGCTGCCGCCCGTGCGGCGCGTGCTGGAGCCGTCGACCTGGACGAATTTCTCGAAGATCTGGGCGCGGCGCGCCTCGGGCACGCCCACGCCGGTGTCGGTCACGGCGCAGGTCAGGGTCTGGGCGTCGCCGCCGATCCGCACGGTCACCTGGCCGGCGTCGGTGAACTTGATGGCGTTGGAGATCAGGTTGCTGAGCACCTGGCGCAGGCGGGCGGCGTCGCCGTCGCGCCAGCCGCCGGCCCCGGGCTCGACCTCCAGGGCGAAGTCCAGGCCCTTGTCGTGGGCCAGCCCGCCGTAGAGCTGGCGCAGGGTGTCGGCCAGGGCGTCCAGGTCGAACGGCGCCCGGACGATCTCCATCTTGCCGGCCTCGATCCGCGAGATGTCGAGCACGGCGTTGATCACGTCCAGCAGGGTGGCGCCGGACTGGTGGATGGTGGCCAGGCGCGCGCGCTGCTTGGTCGAGAGGGTGTCGCGGTCCATGGCCTGGGCCATGCCCAGCACGCCGTTCAGCGGCGTGCGGATCTCGTGGCTCATGGTCTCGAGGAACTCGGTCTTCACGCGGCTGGCGGTCTGGGCGACCACCATCAGGTCCTGGGCCTCGGTGCGCAGGCGGCGGTTCTCGTCGAGCTCGGCTTCCAGCTTGCGGTTCAGGGCGTCGGACGCCAGGCGGGCGCGCAGCTCGCGCATCACCGCCCCGCGCATCAGGGTCGACATGCCCAGCGCCGCGAAGGCGCCGGCCACGCCGATGAAGCCGTACTGGCTGACCAGGTCGCCGGGGGCGTTCCGGGCCATGACGACCAGGCCGACGATCGCCGCGCCGACGCTGACGAAGGCCACGCGCCGGGTGGGGGCCGAGGTGGCGAACACCAGGGCCATCAGCACGAAATAGACCAGCTTGGCCGGCTCGAAATGGATGCTCTGATAGGCCGCGACATTGGCCATGAAGAGCGTGTTCATCGCCAGGGCGGCGGTTTCCATCGCCGGCATGTCGGGCGAATGGGTCTTCAGCCGGCGCCAGAACCAGAGCCCGGTCGCGGCGGCGGCCACCGCCAGCCCTTCCAGCAGGACCAGGGCCGCGCCCTTCTCGTAGAAGGGATGCGACAGGCTGATCACGCAGTAATAGGCCGCGGCCGCCGCCAGATAGCCGCGCAGGATGGGCACGTACGAGCTGACGATCTCGTTCGACGGTATGGGTTCAGGTTTGCCGAACGTCCACTTCATGAGCCCCCGCGCGCCCTCTTCAGCCCCCTGGCTTGAGCACACCGTAGGAGATCAAGGTTAAGTTGCGATTGAGAGCGCTACCGTTGTCGGACAATAGCTAGGCGGCGCGATCGATGCGGGCGGCGTAGCAGCCGGGCTTGGCGTAGTGGGCGTGCAGGTAGGCCACGGCGGGGTTTTCCAGCATCCGCTCGATCACCGGGGCGGCCGTCGCGCCCTCGACCACGTCGGCGTCGAGCAGCATGCCGGCCGCGTCAAAACCGCGCAGGGACAGCAGGCGGCGGCGCAGGGCCGGGGGCAGCGCGTCCTTGGTCGTGGCGGGAGCCTGGGCCGCCTCGCGGACATAGATGGCGTAGCGCGAGCGGAACGGCGTGTCGGCGGCCTGGTGCTCGTGGTTCAGCAGGATCAGGGTCTCGCCCGGCGCGGCGTCGTCCAGGGTGACGCGGCAGGGAAAGGCGAACGGCGCGTCGGCGACGACGCGCAGCATGCCGCGCTCGGCCAGGGCGTCGTCGTCGAGGGCGAACAGCGGCGCGAACGGCTCGATGGGCAGGCTGGAAACGGTGAACGACATGACGGGCTCCTGTGAGTGAGAGCCCGATCCTGACGGCGGCCGATCCGGGCCGACACCCGATCCTTGCGGTCGAGTCGAAACTTGCCGAACGCCGGTCGATCGCTTAGATCGTCCGTGCTCGAAATTCCGGGCTCACCGATGGAGGCCACCATGGACATTGCGATGGACGACCGTTTCGCCCTTCCCACTGACCTGACCGTGGTTTCCCATGCCCGCCTTCATCACCCTGGATTCCGTTCGCGCCGACACGCCTGACGGCCGCGTCCTCTTCGACAATCTGACCCTGGCGATCGGGGCCGAGCGCATCGGCCTCGTGGGCCGCAACGGCGTGGGCAAGTCCACGCTGTTGTCGCTGATCGCCGGGAGCCGCGCCCCGACCTCGGGAACGATCAGCCGCGCCGGCGTGGTCGGCGTGCTGCCGCAGCTGCACGCCCCGCCGCTTGGTGCGCGCGTCGCCGACCTGCTGGGCGTCGGCCCGGCCTGGGACCGGCTGTGCCGGATCGAGGCGGAGGAGGGGACTGAAGAAGATCTCATCGAGGCCGACTGGACCCTACCGGGCCGGATCGCCGCCGTCCTGGCCGAGGTCGGGCTGTCGCGTTGGGACGCGTCGCGTCCGGCGGCCCAGCTCAGCGGCGGCCAGATGACCCGCCTGGCCCTGGCCGGTCTGCTGCTGGCCGCGCCCGACGTCATCCTGCTGGACGAACCGACCAACAATCTCGACGCCGGGGCCCGCCTGCTGCTGGCCGACGTCCTGCGGCGCTGGAAGGGCGGGGCGGTGGTGGTCAGCCACGACCGGGCCCTGCTGCGCGGCATGGACCGCATCGTCGAGCTGACCAGCCTGGGCGCGGCAAGCTACGGCGGCGGCTACGACCTCTACGCCGAGCGCAAGGAGAAGGCCGTGGCCGCCGCCGAGCATGACCTGGAGGCGGCCGAGCGCCAGGTCCGCCAGGCCGCGCGCGAGGCCCAGGTCGCCCGCGAGCGCAAGGCGCGCCGCGACGCCGCCGGGCGCAAGTTCGCCGCCAAGGGCAGCGAGCCGAAGATCCTGCTGGGCGCCCAGGCCGAGCGGGCCGAGAACAGCGGCGCGCGCGAAGGACGGCTGGCCGACCGCGCCGCCCAGGAGGCCGCCCAGGCCCGCGAAGCGGCCGACGCGAAGGTCGAGCGCCTGCGCCGCCTGGCCTTCGACCTGCCGTCCTGCGGCCTTCCCGCCGGACGGACGGTGCTGGACTTCGACGGGGTGGGGTTCGCCTATCGGGACGGACCGCCGGTCTTGTCTGACTTGAGCTTCCGCCTGGCCGGTCCCGAACGCGTGGCCCTGGTCGGGGGCAACGGAGCGGGGAAGTCCACCCTGATCAAGGTGGCGACGGGCGGGTTGGAGCCCACGACGGGGACCGTGACGCGCGGCGTTCCGGCGGCCCTGCTGGACCAGCGCGCCGCCGTGCTGGACGAGACCCAGACCATCCTGGAGAACTTCCGCCGCCTGAACCCGGCCGCCGGCGCCAACGAGGCCCACGCCGCCCTGGCGCGCTTCTTGTTCCGCAACGTCGCCGCCCACCAGGTCGTCGCCACGCTCAGCGGCGGCGAGCGCCTGCGCGCGGCCCTGGCCTGCGTGCTGATGTCGGCCGACCCGCCCAAGCTGCTGATCCTGGATGAGCCGACCAACCACCTGGACCTCGACTCGGTCCAGGCGGTGGAGAGCGCCCTGGCCGGCTACGACGGCGCCCTGCTGATCGCCAGCCACGACGAGGATTTCCTCGAGGCGGTGGGCGTGGAGCGGCGGATCGACCTTAGGCCGCGGTGACCTACACGCTACGGTTTGTTGCTAATCACTCTCAACAGCAGCTATACGGCGCCATCATTCGAACTGCCGGGGCGTCGATCATCATGCGGACCATCTCCATCAGCCGTGCGCGGCGCGCCTCGATCCTGACCGGCCTCAGCCTGACGGCCCTGGCGATCGCGACCGCCGCCCACGCCGAGGACAAGGCCGAGCCCACCGACGTGGACCAGCTGGTGGTCACCGCCGCCCGCACCATCCTGCCGGCCAGCGCCCTGCCGCTGACGGTGGACGTGATCGATTCCGAGGCCCTGACCCAGCAGGTCGCCATCAGCGGCTCGGTGGTCGACGCGGTCTCGAACCTGTCGCCGTCGTTCTCGCCCACGCGCCAGAAGCTGTCGGGCGCGGGCGAGACCCTGCGCGGCCGCTCGCCGCTGTACGCCATCAACGGCATCCCGCAGTCGACCCCGATCCGCGACGGCTCGCGCGACGGCTACACGATCGATCCGTTCTTCATCGATCGGGTGGAGGTGATCTACGGCTCCAACGCCCTGCAGGGCATCGGCGCCACCGGCGGCGTGGTCAACCAGGTGACTGTCGGCCCGCCCAAGGCCGACGGCGTCACCGGCAAGGTCCTGACCCAGGTCAGCGCCGGCGACGACCTGGGCGACAGCGTCGGCGGCAAGGTGGCCGGCCTGGTGGCCTGGCGCGGCGGGGCGTTCGACGCCACCGTCGGCGCTGCCTACGACGCGCGCGGCGCCTTCTACGACGGCGACGGCCGCCGCTTGGGGATGGACGGCACCCAAGGCGAGGTCCAGGACTCCAAGGCCCTGTCGTTCTTCGCCCGCCTGGGCTGGCAGCTGGGCGAGAACACCCGCCTGGACGTGGTGGCCAACCGCTTCGAGCTGAAGGGCGACGGCGACTACGTCACCACCACCATCTCGGCGACCAATCCCAAGCCCGCCACCAACGGCGACCGCACGTTCCATGTGCCGACCACCAGCTTTCGCGGCGTCCAGCCCGGCGAGCCGGCGGCTAACCGCGTCGAGACGGTGTCGGCCTCGCTGGTCAACAGCGACCTGGCGGGCGGCAACCTGATCGCCCAGCTGTTCTTCAACCGCTCGCGCGACACCTTCGGTGGCGACATCAACGCCACGTTCCAGGATGTCCGCATCGCGCCGCTGAACACCCTGTTCGACCAGTCCTCGAACCGCTCGCGCAAGCTGGGCGCCCGGGTCAGCTACGAGCGGGCCGTTCCGGGGATCAAGGGCCTGACCGGCACCGTGGGCCTGGACACCATCAACGACCGCACCGAGCAGGTGCTGATCGAGACCGGCCGCGCCTGGGTGCCGCCGACCAAGTTCCAGAGCGTCGCGCCGTTCGTGCAGGGCAACCTCTCGCTGCTGGGCGACAAGGTGCACCTGGCCGGCGGCGTGCGCTTCGAGAACGTCGAGCTGAAGGTCGACGACTTCACCACCCTGGCCTTCTACGGCTCGCGCAAGGTGGCCGGCGGCAATCCCGACTTCAAGGCGACGCTGGCCAACGGCGGGATCGTGGTCGAGCCGGTGACGGGCCTGCGCGTCTACGCCAGCTACGCCGAGGGCTACACCGTGCCCGACGTCGGCCGGATCCTGCGCGGCATCAATGTCGACGGCGTCGACGTCGACACCTATCTGAACATCGAGCCGATCGTGTCGAACAACCGCGAGATCGGGACCGAGCTGAAGCGCGGACCGTTCGACGCCAGCGTCAGCTACTTCTGGTCCAGCTCGAAGCTGGGCCAGCTGCTGATCAAGAACAGCGGCGGCATCTTCGACGTCCAGCGCCAGCGGGTCGAGATCGAGGGGCTGGAGGCCAATCTGAAGGCCCGCACGCCGATCCAGGGGCTGGTCGTCTCGGCCGGCTACGCCCACCTGAAGGGCCGGACCGACACCAACGCCGACGGCAAGGTCGACAAGGACCTGGACGGCGCCAACATCTCGCCCGACCGCCTGAACCTGGCCGCCGATTACCAGGGCGACAAGTGGGGCCTGCGCTTCCAGATCCAGAACTACATCAAGCGCGACATGCAGAACGCCCTCGTGAAGGACGACTTCACCGGCTACACCCTGGCCGACGCCTTCGTGCGCTATGAACTGCCGGTCGGCGCGCTGTCGCTGGGGATCCAGAACCTGTTCGACGAGCAGTACATCTCGTACAACTCCGACACCACGGCGCCGGCGGTCGACCGCTATTTCGCCGGGCGCGGCCGGATGGCCACCCTGGGCTGGGAAGCCCGCTTCTGATGAAGGTCGTCCGACAGATCCACCGCTGGACCGGCGGGCTGATCGGCCTGCTGCTGGCCCTGATGGGGCTGACGGGGTCGCTACTGCTGCACGAGGACGCCTTCCTGCGCGCCACCGTGCCGCACGCCGCCGACGCCCAGCGCCAGGACGCGGCCGCCCTGGGCGCGGCGGCGACGCGGATTTTCGCCGCCAAGGACCGCCCGCGCTCCATCGTGCTGGCGACGCCGCGCCTGGGCCTGCACAAGCTGAGCTACAAGGGCGAGCACGCCGCCTACGCCGACCAGGACGGCGCGATCGTCCAGAGCTGGACGTCGAACTGGACGCGGCCGGAGGTCTGGCTGTTCGACTTCCACCACCACCTGTTCAACGGCGACACCGGCGAGATCGTCGGCGGGATCGCGGGCCTGGCCGGGCTGGGCTTCGTGGGCACCGGCCTTTGGCTGTGGTGGCCGACCCGGCGGATGTTCCACGTCCGGCCGTGGCCCCGGATGATGAAGCGGGCGGCCATCGTCCATCACCACCGCGACCTGGGCGTGCTGGTGGCGCCGCTTCTGATCCTGTCCCTGACCACGGGGGCGGCGATGAACCTGAAATGGTTCTCGGATACGCTGCGGGCGCCGTTCTCGTCGGCGGCGACGATGAAGGCCGCCTCGGCCCCGCCGAAGATCAAGGGCGGCAAGCTGGCCAAGGACCTGGACTGGACGGCGGTGATCGGGGCGGCCCAGGCCCGCTATCCCGGCGCCGAGGTCCGCACGATCGGCCTTCCGGCCAAGCCGGGCGGGTTGATCGCGATCCGCCTGCGCCAGCAGGCCGAGTGGCTGCCGAACGGCCGCACCATGGCCTGGTTCGACCCGGCCACCGGCAAGATGGTCGCCACGCGCGACGCCCAGGCCCTGCCGCTGGGCTCGCGCATCGCCAATCTCGACTACCCGCTGCACGCGGCCAAGGTCGGCGGCCTGCCGTATCGCCTGGTTATGACGGTGTCGGGCCTGACCCTGACCCTGCTGGGCACGCTGGCGGTGGTCACGTTCTGGGGCAACCCGGTGGGCAACCCGAAGCGGCGGAAGAAGGTGGTGAAGGCGGTCGCCGCAGCGACCGCCTGAGGCCCCTCGGCCGCCGTGGCGGACCCCGACGCGGTCAGGCGTCGGTGTCGTCTTCCGTGGGACCGCGTCCAACCGTATTGCTCCAATTCGACAGCCGCGACCGCCAAGACGGCGTCCGTTTCCGGGGTTTGCCGCCGCACTGGCAGGGGCAGTCCAGCGAGTAGACCGTCCCGACCGGGGCGGCGCCGCCTTCCCCATCACGCGGGTAAGTCCGACGGCCATCGACCGGACCCTTCTGCGCATCGCCGATCTGACCGAGCGACTCGACCATAAAGCCCACGAAGGCGTCGTGGTTGCGCTTCAGCTCCCGCATGAACAGCAGGTGACCCGCGCGCCGCCAGCCCAGGCCGCAATTGACCTCTCCCAGGAAGAACGGCTTGAAGGCCGGGGGCGTCTCCATCCCGCAGCGCTTCATGGCCTCGACCAGTTCGAGCCACGCGGCCGCCTCCCACGCCTGCACGCGCGGGTCTGCCATGTCGCCGCGCCGCGGGGCGCGGATGACGGCCTCGATCCCGAGCCCGGGCCGGAGCCAGGCCCCGTCGTCGGGGCGGTCATGGCGCCGGGTGGCGCGCTTTTGCCGGTGGATCCATTTCAACGCTTTCCTGCGGAAGCGCCGGATGGTCTTGAGGTCATGGTCGAACGCATTCTCGCGCGCGCATCGCAGGTAGCGGTTCACCCCCACCTTGACCCCGTCGAGCGCGGCGTTGCGGCCGGCGCGCTGCAGGTCCTCGTTCATGGGCGGGCGATCGCCTTGCGCTTCGAGCCGGCTCTCCAGCCCGTCGGCGGCGATCTCGATCGCCTTCATGGCGACCTGGGCCGGGACGTGTAGCAGAGACCCGGCCAGGACGCCCGTCAGGATGAGGGGCGCGGTGCTCCCGAGGCCATGTTCCGCGACGCCTCCGAGCGCGTGGGCGGAAAGCAGCGCCGCCACGCTGGAAGCGGCGCCCAGAGCCAGGGTCAGGGTGGTCGATGAGCGCATGGTCATTCTCCCCGATGAGCGCTGATGACCTTTTCATCCTCATGTGACCGGTACCCGTCTGACCAGAAAGTCTGGTTGATTTGTGGGGCAAGTCTTCTGCGGAATGTCCCGGGACAGCGATCGCCTTGCCGAAGAATTTGGTTAACAAGGTGTCACTTGCGGGAAAAATCGCTCCGAAGGTTTTTTTGACCAGAAAGCATCCGGGCCGTCAGGGGAGGGTTCCTGCGCGCCAGAGTTGACGTGGAGAAAAAAAGCTAGAGCATTCCGGAGGGGAAAATTTCCAAGCAGAAAAAAAACGGGGCGGACGTCGGGGCGTGACTGTCGAACTGGGTAGAACCGCAAAAGCATTCAAGGCGCTGGGCGAACCGCAAAAGAGAGTGGCCCTGCAGACCCTCGAAGGCCTGGGAAAGTATGGCGCCGAGGCCGCGACGAGACGGGCGATCGCCTATTGCATCACCGAGCATCGCCGGCTTGGCGGCAAGCGAAAGACCGATCGGGAAATCACCGAGGCCATCAACCGGTTCGCCGTGGCGTGCGACGCGCCCGACGACCGGCAGGCCAACGAAGACAACCTTTCGAACTACCTCAACCGCAACATCGACAAGCCGAGCGACGAGATCGTCGGCATCTGCGCGCTCTACGCTTGCCAGATGCTGGAGGCGGTCGATGGTGAGAGGCTGGTCCAGCTCTGCTTCTCCAGCCAGCTGCGCCTGATCGAGTGGGCCGGCGAGGTGCTGAGGACCGGCCGACGTCTTGGTGCGCCGCCTGCGGAAAACGCGTCCTACGACAATGACAGCGCCCATGACGCCGGCGGGTTGTCGGTCGAGAATTTCCGGACGCGCGTCGACAAATATCTGCCCGGGCTGTTCCGCGACGCGGAACTGCGCGAGCAGCTCATCCACGACACCGACAGCCACCAGGTCGGCTTCATGTGTTTCCGGGCGGCCCTGAACCAGCCGCGGTCGGTGGTCCAGTCGTTCCTCACCATCCTGGCGCCGGATCGCAGCCGGATACCCTTCTGGACCTTCGCCCACTTCTACGATCGCGCCGGCAATCCCGAGGTCCGCACCGCCGGCGGCGTCGTGCTCACCACCCGCAAGACCCTGTATCTGGTGGGCGGCGAAGGGTGGATCGGGCGCGACCGCGTGCACCAGCCGCGCAGCATACTCCAGCACCTGAAGCCGGAGACGCTGTCCGTCTTCGCCTTTCCGATCCACGAGGTTGGCGACCGGCACCCGATCCTCCGCGGGATCGCGCTGAGCACCAACGCCAAGGACCAACCCGTGATCGGGCGCGTCGCCCTGAGGGCCGCGACCGTGAAGGCCCATGACGACCTGGGCGACCTGTTCCCGGTCGAGGAACTGCCTCAGCGTCTGCTGGAGCTGGCGGGAAGCGGCAGCATCTCGGTACTGGGCGCGGCGCCGGCCCAGACGGCCGAGGATCTCAGCCAGCAGCAGCGCGCCCAGATCGCGATCGAGGCGCGGGACATCCTGGCCGCCATCAACAACGTCGCGACCTCGGAATTCCTGGAAGCCATCGAGAAGGGCAGCGGGAAGCTCCGGACGCACGGGAGCTTCAAGGACGAGATCGACCGGATCTTCAAGGAGGCGGGGGACGCCAAGTACGTCGCGCCGGACGGTCAGGACTACCGGCTCGACCTCCACCAGTGGTTCAACGCCCTCAGCTGGAAGTGACGACCCTCACGCCCGCTGGTTCAGCGTGATCGCGGTGCCGTTCTGCTTGTAGGCGGTGGCCTGGGCGCCGGGGCCGTAGCCGGCGCCGGTGGGGCGCTGGACGGCGATCTCCTCGGCGATGGCGCGGACCAGGCCCTCGGTGACGGTCTTGGCGGCGGTGACGGCGCGGCCCTGGCGGGCGAGCACGGCGTCGAAGGCCTCGGTGGCGCGCACCAGGCGCTGGCGGCGCTGCGGCGAGGCGCCCTGCACCAGGGCGACGTTGCCGCGCACCTTGGTCGACTCGTGGCGGTAGAGATTGGCCAGCTTGGCCACCTCGTCGACGTAACGCGCCGCCTCGTGCGGGCGGCGGGCCTCGAAGGCGGCGGACTGCCTGGCGATCAGATCGGTCAGGCGCTCGGTCAGGATGATCAGCTGTTCGACGCGATCGTCGCAATCGGTGGCGTTGAGGGCCATGGGCTACTCCTTCAGACCTTGCATCTTCAGCATTTCCTTCTGCACCGACGCGGCCACGCCGATGCCGCCGGCCTTGGAGACCTGCTTGGCCATCTCCTCGGCCAGAAGGGACTTGAACATGTCCTCGCCGGCCCCGCCGCCGCCGATCTCCGGCGTCTTCATGCCGGCGGTCATCGACTGCATCATCACCGACAGGAACGAGGCCTCGAACTTCTGGGCCGTCTCGCGGATCTTGCCGCGCTTGAGCAGCTCGGCGGTCGAGGCGGCGGTCTTGCCGACCGTGTCGATCACGGTCGGGGCGGCGATGGCGGCGGCGAGAAGGCTCATCACATCACCTCGATGTCGGCTTGCAGGGCGCCCGAGGCCTTGATGGCCTGCAGGATCGAGATCATGTCGCGCGGCGTGACGCCCAGGGCGTTGAGGCCGCCGACCAGGCTCTTGAGCGAGGCGCCGCCGCCCAGGGTCAGCAGCTTGCGGCCGGTCTCCTCGTTGACGCTGACGGTCGACTGCGGGACGACCTTGGTCTGGCCCTGGCTGAACGGGGCCGGCTGGCTGACGGCGGGGTTCTCCTGGACCGAGATGGTCAGGTTGCCCTGGGCGATCGCCACCTGGCTGATGCGGACGTCGTCGCCCATGACGATGACGCCGGCCACTTCGTCGATGATCACCTTGGCCGGGGAGTCGGGTTCGACCTCCAGGTTCTCGATGTTGGTGACGAAGCTGATCATGTCCATGCCGGCCGGGGCGCGCACGGCGACGATGGTCGGGTTCTGGGCCTGGGCGCAGCCGGGGAAGCGCTGGTTGATGGCGTCGGCGATGCGGCGCGAGGTGGTGAAGTCCGGGTTGCGCAGGGTCATGCGCAGCACGTCCATGTTCACCATCTGGAAGCCGGTCTCCTTCTCGATGATGCCGCCGGCGGCGATGCGGCCCGCGGTCGGCACGCCCTTGGTGACCGAGCTGCCCGAGGCGCCGCCGGCCGAGACCGAGCCGGTCTGCACCGTGCCCTGGGCCACCGCATAGGTCTGGCCGTCGGCGCCTTGCAGCGAGGTGACCAGCAGGGTGCCGCCCAGCAGGCTCTTGGCGTCGCCCAGGGTCGAGACCGTGACGTCCATGCGCGCGCCGGCCGCCGAGAACGGCGGCAGGTTGGCCGTGACCATGACGGCGGCGGTGTTCTTGGTGTTGAGGTTGCCGTCGCGGACGTTGACGCCCTGGCGCTCCAGCATCGCTTCCAGGCTCTGCTTGGTCATCGGCGCGTTGCGCAGGCTGTCGCCCGAACCGTTCAGGCCCACGACGATGCCGTAGCCGACCAGCTGGTTGTCGCGCACGCCCTCGAAGGCGACGATGTCCTTGATGCGCGACTTGGCGTCGGCCGGTGACGCGACGAGCGCCACGGCGGCGAGAGCAAGGCCCAGAACGGAAGCAAAGAATGAACGAGACATGGCTTTCCTACGGCGGGGCGGCATCCCCACGCCGTCCCATGCCAGAACCGGGCCAATTCAATTGGGTGAAAAAGTTCAATGAAATCAGTCGAAAGGCGTGCAATTTCCGCCTGCGGCATTCTGCTTCGGCAGATTCTGCCCGGCATTAACCATACCGCAAGCGGCGCTCAGCAAGATGTGGTTAACGGGGCGGGGGTGACTCCTCCAAACGTTCGTCGGAGCAGCGTTTCGTCATGAAGGTTTCCAGCACGGGGAGCGCGGGCGCGGTTGGCGCGTCGCGGGCCAAACCGACGGGCGGCGGATCGGGGTTTTCCCTACCGACAGTGGGCGGCGCCAGCGCCGCTTCCGGGGTCGCCCAGGCGGGCGGCGTGGCCGGGATCGGCTCGCTCGACGCGCTGTTGGCCCTGCAGGCCGACATGGACCCGATGGAGCGCAAGCGCCGGGCGGTCAAGCGGGCCGGCGGCCTTCTGGACCTGCTGGACGCCCTGAAGCTGGCCACCCTGGACGGCGAGATCTCGACCGGCACGCTGTCGCGACTCAAGAGCGCCGTGCGCGAGCATCGCGAAGCCACCGACGACCCCAAGCTGGAAGCGATCCTCAACGAGATCGAGACCCGCGCGGCGGTCGAGGCGGCCAAGCTGGAACAGGCGCGGCTGGGCTGAGAGCGCTGATGAAACCGTATCTTAAAGAACGCGGTTCATCGAATATCCCCAGGAACGGGGCATCCGTGCACGGTCGTGAACACGCCGCTCACGCGACGTTCATTGAACCGGGCTATCGTTTTGGTATAAGCACCCGGCCTGACCTAGGCGAAGTTCATCGGGGCGTGAGGCGTTAATGCAAACGGCCACTGTTCTTAAGGTACCAGACTCGTATCGTCCTTCGGATGACGAGCCTTTCATGAACGAGCGTCAGCTTGAGTATTTCAAGCAGAAGCTCCTGGCTTGGAAAGAAGAAATCCTCCGCGAATCTCGCGAAACGGTTTCCCACCTGCAAGCCGAAACTGAAAACCATGCCGACCTCGCCGATCGCGCGTCGTCGGAAACTGATCGGGCGCTGGAACTTCGCACCCGGGATCGCCAGAGAAAACTCATCTCGAAAATCGACCAGGCGTTGCGCCGAGTCGAGGATGGCTCCTACGGCTACTGCGAAGAGACCGGCGAACCGATCGGTTTGGCTCGACTGGACGCGCGGCCCACCGCGACGCTCAGCCTGGAAGCCCAGGAACGCCATGAACGTCGGGAACGGGTTCACCGCGACGATTGAGATCCTTCGGGACATCTCGACTGAATGTGTTTCAAACGGCCCCGCCTCCCGGCGGGGCCGTTTTTCGTTGGTCCTCCCCCCGTGGGGGAGGTGTCGGCGAAGCCGACGGAGGGGGAGTGATCCGACCTCGACCGCACCCGGGCCGGCAATCCTGAAACTCCCCCCATCGATCGCTGAGCGATCGCCTCCCCCACAGGGGGAGGGGCGGTTCACCACAAGCTCGCCGCCGCCCTTTCCGGCCAAGCCTTGTCGTATTCCGCCCCGCCGACCGTCTCGCCGCTCATCGCCGCCAGCATCGCGCCGGGCGTGGGCAGGGATCGGGGATCCACCTGAGCTTCCGGCTTCCACAGGTTCGAGCGGACGATGGCGCGGGCGCACTGGAAGTAGGCCTCGACCACGGTGACCACCAGGCAGGTGCGCGGCGCCTTGCCGTCGACGGCGAAGCTGGCCAGCAGCCCGGGATCGGCGCTGACCACCGCCCGGCCGTTGACTCGGAAGGTGGTGCCCGAGCCCGGGATCAGGAACATCAGCGCCACGCGCGGGTCACGGACCACGTTGCGCAGGCTGTCGATGCGGTTGTTGCCCCGGCGGTCGGGCAGGATCAGCGTCCGCGCGTCGTGGATGCGGACGAACCCGGGCTGGTCGCCGCGCGGGCTGCAGTCCAGGCCCTCGGGGCCGACCGTGGCCAGGGCCAGGAACGGCGAGGCCTCGATCAGGGCGCGATAGTGCGGGGTGATGTGGTCGGCGACCTTGACGGTCGAGGCCGGGACCGGAGCCGGCGTGTAGAGGGCCTCGAGCGCCTCGAGACTGTCGACGACGTGATCGATGGCGGGCATGCGCGGCTCCCCTGCAGGGCCGCCAGCATAGGGGGTGTCGTGATGCGTCGCCTAGGCGTTGGCGGACTGGACCATGGCGCAGGCCTCGGCCAGGCGATGGGGCGAGATCGGCTTGTCGACCACAGCGCGGGTGCGGGCGCCCAGCTGGTCGGCGTTGCCGGTGACATAGACCACGGGAATGGGCCCCAGCCGGGCGAGGATGGCGGTGACCGCCTCGACGCCGGTGCCTCCGACGATGCGATAGTCGGCGGTGATCAAGTCCGGCGGACGCCTGAGCGCGCAATCCAGCGCTTCCTGGGGGCTTTCCGCGATGTCGAAGGTGTCGAACCCTTGCTCGGCGAGCAAAGTCTCGACTTCCATCGCGATGAGGATTTCATCCTCGATGATCAAAGCATGTCTGTGGGACATGTGCACTGCACGCCACCGCTTTTCAAATTCGTCCCTTGCCGTAGTAGAAGCCTATGATTCTCTTCTGCGCTAACGGTTTTTACGGCTCAGCTTGACTAAAACGTCGCAGGTCTGCTGTTGCGTCTTGTTCTCAGCGCGCAAGTTCTTCCAGGTGTTGTGTGTGATCACAAACTGGAGCGCAGGGTCTTGTTCCTGGCCAGCAAAGTCGGGGATTCACCTTAGTTTATAAAACAAAGTCCGACGAGCGTCGGTCTCTTGCCTCCCGCTGGGGGATTTGCGCTATGCAGGCGAAAACGAAAGTCCGCAGGAGCGCCCCGTCATGTCGCAAGACACCCCCCAAAGCCTATCGCCCCTGGTGCTTACCGAGAAGCGCGGTCACGTCGCGATCCTCACCCTCAACCGTCCCGACGCCCTGAACGCCCTGGGCGCGCCGGGCGACGGCGACCAGGTGGCGGCGGCCTGCGAGGCGATCAACGACGACCAGGACATCCGCTGCGTGATCCTGACCGGCGCGGGCCGGGCCTTCTCGGCCGGCGGCGACGTCAAGGCGATGAAGGCGCGGGAAGGGGCGTTCGGCGGCAACGGCGTCAAGGTGCGCGACGGCTACCGCAAGAACATCCACCGCATCGTGCGGGCCATCTACGGCCTGGAGGTCCCGTCGATCGCGGCCGTCAACGGCGCGGCCATCGGCCTGGGCTGCGACGTGGCCTGCATGACCGACATCCGCATCGCCGCCGACACCGCCAAGTTCGGCGTCACCTTCCTGAAGCTGGGTCTGATCCCCGGCGACGGCGGCGCCTGGCTGATGCCGCGCACCGTCGGCATGAGCCGAGCGGCCGAGCTGCTGTTCACCGGCGACGTCATCGACGCGGCCAAGGCCGAGGCCTGGGGCCTGGTCAGCAGGAGCGTGCCGGCCGACACCCTGATGGACGAGGCCATGGCCCTGGCCGAGCGGATCGCCGCCCAGCCGCCGCACGCCCTGCGCATGGCCAAGAGCCTGCTCAAACACGGCACGACCGCCAGCTACGACACCCTGATGGAGATGAGCGCCTCGGCCCAGGCCATCGCCCACCACACCGAGGACCACATGGAGGGCGTCGACGCCATCCTCGAGAAGCGCGCTCCCGTGTTCAAGGGCGCTTGAGATGGGCCGGGAAGCCAAGGGCGTCTGGGGTCAGCTCCGCGACGGCGAGGGGCCGGGCAAGCTGCTGTGGGAGCCGCCGAAGCTGATCTTCCGCGGCGCGGTGGAGGGCAACTTCCAGGGCCACGCCCTGCGCGGCCTGCGCGCCGAGGGCGACGACCTGGTGCTGAGCGACGGCACGCGGTTCACGCTGGACGCCGGCCAGGCCGCCAAGTGGCTGCACGCCATCCAGAACCCGCCGGGCCGCCTGGACAAGCTGGGCGTCAAGCCGGGCCAGACGGTGGTGATCGCCAATCTCGACGATCCGGAGTTCCTGGCCGAGCTGCGCACGCGCGTCGAACCGGTCGAGGCCTGGGAGGACATCGACCTGCTGTTCCTGGGCGTCGAGGACCTGGCCGATTTCGATCAACTTGAAGATCTGATCGGTGGGCTGGGGCCGAAGGGTGCGATCTGGATCGTGGCCCAGAAGGGCAAGGGCGCGCCGCTGAAGGACGTCGAGATTCTGGCCGAGGTCCGCGAACGGGGCCTGGTGGACACCAAGGTCTGCGCCTTCTCCAAGACCCACACGGCGCTGCGCTTCGTGCGGCGCAAGGGCGGGGCGGTCGCGAAGCCGGCCCCGGTCGAGGACGACGACGCGGATTTCGACGACGAGGATTGATCCGGCGGCGCGGCGACACCACGTCCGGCCCATCGGGGGAGATCGCCATGAAAAGCCGCGTCGCGCGCCTTGCCGCCTGCCTTGTCCTGGCGTCGACGCCCGTCGTCGCGCGGCCGCTGGAAGCGATCCCGCCGGTGCGGGAGTCGTTCGACATCGTCGTCCCCAAGCCGCCCGCGCCGGTCGTCGTCGAGGAGCGGGCGCAACTGTTCTACGAACTGCACCTGACCAATTTCAGCCAGGAGCCGCTGGAGCCGAGGCGGCTCCAGGTTCTGGACGCCGCCACGGGCCGGGTGCTCGGCGACTTCGCGGGCCCGGCCCTGGCCGCGCGACTGGCGTCCGTGCCGGCGGGCGGCAAGGACGCGGTCACCGCGCCTGGCCGCCGCGCGATCGTCTTCGTCGAGCTGGACCTGCCGCCGGGCGAGGTTCCGCATCGGCTGGGTCATCGCATCGACTACGCGACCGGCGAGGCGACCTTCGTCGTGGCTGGGCCCGACATCGCGGTCGACGCGACCGCGACCGTCGTCCTCGGCCCGCCCCTGGCCGGCGGTCCCTGGGCGGCGGTGCACGCCGCCGAGTGGCCGCGCGGCCATCGCCGGGTGACCTATGCGGTCGGCGGGCGGACGCGCATCCCGGGGAGGTTCGCGGTCGACTTCGTGCGGGTCGACGAGCAGGGGCGGATCACGCGCGGCGACAAGGACCGCCCCGCCGACGCCCTGGGCTACGGCGTCGACGTCCTGGCCGTGGCCGACGCGACGGTCGTGGCCGTGCGCGACGGCATGGCCGAGAGCGCCAGCATCGCCGGCAACCCCAAGCACGCCGTCGGCGACGCGGCGGGGAACTTCGTGGCCCTGGGCCTCCCGGGCGGGCGCACGGCCTTCTACGAACATCTGAAGCCGGGCAGCGTCCGGGTGAAGGCCGGAGACCGGGTCGGGCGCGGCCACGTCCTCGGCGCGCTGGGGTTCTCCGGTGACACCACCGGGCCGCATCTGCATTTCCACGTCGCGGACGGCGACACGCCGCTGGGCGGGGAGGGGGTTCCGTTCGCCCTCGACCGGTTCACCCTGCTGGGCCGCTATCTGGACGTCGGCGGCCTGGGCGCGCGGCGGTGGGACGCGCCGCCGACGGGCCTGGACACGCATCGGGCGGCCGAGTGGCCGGGCGCCAACACGGTCGTCGACTTCGCGCCCTAGCGGGGGCCATCGGGTCTTCGCCCGCGTCGCCCGCGTGATCCACCTGATGGGGAGCCGGGGCGCGGCCAGCTAGGCTGGCGCGTCCGTCCAGGGGTCCACGCCGATGACCGCGCCCCGCGCGCCCGCGATCGCCTTCCGCATCGCCAGAGCGCCCTTCGCCGCCTGCAGCCTCTTCCTCCTCGCGGGGCTGATCCTCTTGACGGGCGGCCCGCCCGCCTTCGCCCAGACCGCGGCCAAGGCCTGGACGCCGCCGCCGCCCGACGCCGATCTCAAGGCCGCGCTGGACAAGGCGGCCACGGGCTCGCCCGAGGCCCTCGCGGCCCTGGCCGACGGCGGCCGCGCCGACGCCCAGGCCTATGCGGGCCTATTGTTCGTGGTCGGGCGGGGCAAGATCCCGGCGGACCCGCCGCGCGGCTGCGCCTACGCCGCCAAGGCCGCCGACCAGCGGCCCGACGCCATGCACCTGCGCGCCCGCTGCCTGCAATACGGCCTGACGGGGAGCGCGCCCGACCTCAAGGGCGCCGAGGCCGCCTACGGCCGCGCCATCCAGATGGGCTACGCCAAGTCCAAGTGCGGCCTCGGCCAGATGCTGATGGCCGACACGGCGACGGTCGGTCGGGGCGTGGCCCTGTGCAAGGAGGCCGCCCGGGCCGGCGACGGCGACGCCCAGCTGGTCGTGGGCTCTGCCTACCTGACCGGCGCGGTGGTGGCCCGCGACCCGGCCGAGGCGCGCAAGTGGTACGAGATGGCCGCCAAGCAGAACCCGCTGATGGCCGCCCGCAAGCTGGGCCAGCTGTACGCCAGCGGCGAGGGCGGCAAGCAGGACACCAAGAAGGCGCTGGAGCTGTGGGGCCAGGCCGAGCAGGCGGGCGATCAGGCCGTCTGCATCCTGGTGGCCGACCAGCTGTTCTCGGACATCACCGGCGGCCGCAAGCCGGGGCCGGGCGCCTACGCCTTCAAAGGCGGCATACCGATGGCCGACATCGAGGTGGTCGAGCTCTGGTACCAGGCGGCCCTGGAACGCGACCCCCGGCCCGAGGTCAAGACCCGCGCCGAATACGCCCTGAAGGTGCTCCAGAGCTTCAAGACGGCGAACGTCTCGGTGACGAAGAAGAAGACGAAGTGACAGGCCGGGGACATGCACTTGTGCGTGTCCCCAAATTCCGCACCGCGCCTCTTGGGGACACGCGCGAGCGCATGTCCCCGGTCTACGCCGCCGCCTTCGCCCTGGCCGGCGCCTTGGCCTTGGAGAACTCCATCGTGCCGTCGTCCACCTTGCCGTAGCGCAGGGTCACCAGGTCCAGGGCGTAATTCTGGTGCACCTTCCAGGGGGTCTTGGCGCCTTGCTTGGGCAGGATCTTCAGGGCGCGCTGGACGTAGCCGGACGAGAAGTCCAGCCACGGCTCGATCTCCATCCCGCCCTCGGGCAGGCGCGGCGTGCAGATCGTCGTGCCGGTGCGGTCCATGTGGTTGAGCAGGCGGCAGACATATTCGGCCGTCAGGTCGGCCTTCAGGGTCCAGCTGGCGTTGGTGTAGCCGAAGGTCGAGGCCAGGTTCGGCACGCCGCTGAACATCATGCCCTTGTAGCTGGTGGTCTCGTGCGGGGCGATGCGCTGGCCGTCGACCACCATCTCCATCTCGCCCAGCAGCTGCATGCGCAGGCCGGTGGCGGTGACGATGATGTCGGCGTCCAGGGTCTGGCCCGACTTCAGCAGGATGCCGGTCTCGGTGAAGGTCTCGATCTGGTCGGTGACCACCGACGACGTTCCGGCCTTCAGCGAGTCGAACAGGTCGGCGTCCGGCACCAGGCACAGCCGCTGGTCCCACGGATTGTAGCGCGGGGTGAAGTGGGTCTCGATGTCGTAGTCGGGCCCCAGGTGCTCGCGCACCAGGCCCAGCAGCCGTTCCTTGGTCTTCTCCGGCTTCTTGCGGGCGATGTTGAAGAACAGCAGTTGCATGCCGACGTTCTTCCACCGCGTGATGTTGTAGGCGGTCATGGCCGGCAGCTTGGCGCGCAGCCAGTTGGCGATGCCGTCCTCGGCCGGGCGCGAGACCACATAGGTCGGCGAGCGCTGCAGCATGGTCACGTGGCCGGCGTCCTTGGCCATTTCCGGCACCAGGGTCACGGCCGTGGCGCCGCTGCCGATCACCACCACCGTCTTGCCGGCGTAGTCCAGGTCCTCGGGCCAGTGCTGCGGGTGGACCAGTCGGCCCTGGAACCGCTCGACGCCCGGGAAGTCGGGCGTGTAGCCGGCGTCGTAATTGTAGTAGCCGCTGCACATCGACAGGAAATTGCAGCTGACCTTCACCGTCCTGCCGTCGTGCTCGGCCTCGACGGTCCAGGTCGCGGTCTCCGACGACCAGCTGGCCCGCTTGACCTTGTGGCTGTAGCGGATGTGCGGGGTGATGCCGTTCTCGTCGGCGGTCTCGCGCACGTATTTCAGGATCGAGGGGCCGTCGGCGATGGCCTTGGCCTCGCGCCACGGCTTGAAGGCGTAGCCCAGGGTGTACATGTCGCTGTCCGACCGGATGCCCGGATAGCGGAACAGGTCCCAGGTGCCGCCGATGGCGTCGCGCGCCTCGAGGATGGCGTAGGTCTTCTTCGGACAGTCGCGCTTCAGGTGGTAGGCGGCGCCGATGCCCGACAGGCCCGCGCCCACGATCAGTACGTCGAAATGCTCGATGGCCATCCCGCTTCCACCCTTGCGCCCGGGTCCGGCTCATCCGGACGCTCATAATATGTGAACGCTGTTCACTAACAAACGACCGTTTAGCCGTTACGTCAACTGCGACATCGAAACCTCGGTACGCCGTCGCGTGGTCGTTCCGAAGGGCGGGCGCGGCGCTTTTCGTTGCAAACAGGTGTTCGACCCGCGTATGCGCTCAAGCCATGTCCCTGCGCGACTTCGGCGTGCTGGTCCTGGTCTGCCTGGTCTGGGCCTGCAACAACATCATCTCCAAGATCGTGGTCGCCCACTGGGGCGTGCCGCCGCTGTTCTACGCGGCGGTGCGGTTCGCCATCGTCGCGGCGGTGACCCTGCCGTGGCTGCTGCCGGCCCCGCGCCCGCCCTGGCGGATCGTCACGGTGGGCCTGCTGATGGGGGCCGGCAACTTCGCCCTGCTGTTCATGGGCTTCAAGACCGCCTCGCCCTCGGCCTCGGCGGTGGTGATCCAGCTGGGCGTGCCGTTCACGACCCTGCTGTCGATGCTGATGCTGGGCGAGAAGGTGCGCTGGAAGCGCGGCCTGGGCATCGCCCTGACCCTGAGCGGCGCGGTGGTGGTGATGTGGAACCCGCACGGCCTGCAGCTGTCGCCGGGCCTGTGGTTCATCGTCGCCTCGGCCTTCACCGGCTCGCTGGGCGCGGTGATGATGAAGCAGATCGAGGGCGTGAAACCCCTGCAGTTCCAGGCCTGGGTCGGCGCGACCTCGATCCTGCCGCTGGGCCTGATGAGCCTGCTGACCGAGCCGGGCGCGGTGGACCTGGCCTGGAAGGCCGGCCTGCCGTTTCTGGCGGCCCTGCTGTTCTCGGCCCTGATCGTCTCCGTGCTGGGCCACACCGCCTATTACGGCCTGATCGGGCGCCACGACGCCAACCTGATCGCGCCGCTGACCCTGATGACCCCGCTGATGACCATTGGCCTGGGCGTCCTGATCACGCACGATCATTTCGACGCCCGGATGGGAATCGGCACGCTGCTCGCGCTAATGGGTGTGCTGATCATCGCCTTGCGCAAGAACCAGGTGATGCCGCTGCTGATGCTGACGAGGAACCGGTCCCAATGACGTTCATCGACGCCCCGTCGCCGAACTTCGACGCGCGCAAGGCCGTCCCCGACTGCGTCATCCTGCACTACACAGGCATGGAGACCGGCCCGGCGGCCCTGGAACGCCTGTGCGACCCCGAAGCCAAGGTCTCGGCCCACTACCTGGTCGAGGAGGACGGCCGCGTCTTCCGCCTGGTGCCCGAGGAGCGCCGCGCCTGGCACGCGGGCGCCGCCTTCTGGAAGGGCGTCAAGGACATCAATTCGGCCTCGATCGGCGTCGAGATCGTCAATCCCGGCCACGAATTCGGCTACCGCCCGTTCCCCGAGGCCCAGATCGCCGCGGTGATCAACCTGCTGGCCGACATCCGCTCGCGCTGGACCATCGACGACGACCGCATCCTGGGCCATTCCGACATCGCCCCAGGCCGCAAGATCGACCCGGGCGAGCTGTTCCCCTGGAAGCGCCTGGCGGAAGCGGGCCATGGCCTGTGGGTCGAGCCGCCGCCGTCGCCCGGCGCGCCGCTGGGCCGGGGCGAGGAGGGGACCGGCGTCTTCGCCCTGCAGGCCGGCCTGACCCGCCTGGGCTACAACTGCGCGCCCTCGGGCCAGTACGACGAGTGGACCGAGACCGTCGTGGCCGCCTTCCAGCGCCACTGGCTGCAGACCCGTTTCGACGGCGTCGCCGACGGCGAGACCCGCGCGCGGCTGGTGGCCCTGCTGCGGGCGGCGGGCTGATGCATCCGGCGAAAGCCTTCCACGTCGACGATCGCGACGCCCTGCTGGCCTTCGTGCGCGAGCACAGCTTCGTGACCCTGGCCGCCGCGGTCGGCGGCTTGCCGTTCGTGGCCCAGGCGCCGGTGGTGGTCCGCGAGCTCGACTTCGGCGAGGTGGCGCTGGACTTCCACCTGTCGCGCGCCAACGCCCTGGCGCCGCATCTGGTGCAGGGCTTCCGCGCCGTGGCCCTGGCGACCGGCCCGCACGCCTATGTCAGCCCCGACTGGTACGGGGCCGACGACCAGGTGCCGACCTGGAACTACGTCTCGGCCGAGGCCGAGGGCCTGGTCGCGCCGCTGTCGGCCGACGAGACCCTGGTCCTGCTCGACGACCTGTCGGCCCAGGAGGAGGCGCGTCTCCTGCCCAAGAAGCCCTGGACGCGCGACAAGATGACCCCGGCCCGTTTCGAGGGGCTGATCCGCGGGATCGTCGGTTGCCGCCTGACCGTCGAGCGGCTGGAGGGGACCTTCAAGCTGGGCCAGAACAAGACCGCCGCCGAACGCGGCGGCGTGATCGCGGCGCTGGGCGATGATCCTCTGGCGGAGCGGATGCGTCAGTCCTGACGCGTCGCCAGCAGCGGCACGCTGCCCGACAGCGAGACGCTCTGGTTGATGTCGGTCAGGGCCAGCACGGCGCCCGGCCGGGCGAAGCTGACCCGCACGCCGTCGATGGCGCGGAACTTAGGCAGGGGGGTGAACGCCACCATCCGGCGGTCGCGCAGCTGGTAAAGGCCGTCGATCCCCACGGCCAGGACGGTGTCGCCGACCTGGCTCGCGCCGAAGAAGGCGACCTGGTCGAGCGGGGGCTTGCCCGGCCGGTCGAACGGGCCGGGCAGCGGCTTGGCGTAGATCGGCTCGATCCGGTCGCCGCAGATTTCCACCAGCCCGCCGCGCGACAACATGTGGACCATCCCGACGGCGGCCACCGCGCAGCCCGGCTTCCAGGGCGCGGGCGCCAGGGCGTTCACCGGCGTGCACCGGCGGTCGAGGACGGCGTCGCAGGGCTCGCCGGTGTCGTTGCGCTCCAGGTCGACGATCCGTCCCGTCCGTCGATCGATCCTTTGCAGGCCGCCGCCCCATTCGCCGGCGTTGGCGCCGACCAGCAACTGGTCGCCGACCATCAGCAGCGCGTGGGTCACCCCGCCGTGCGGCTCGCCCTGCAGCGCCACCGAACGCGGCGGGCGTTCGCCGGTCTCGACGAGGCGGCGGTCGGTCAGCAGGACGGCGCCCGCCCCGTCGCAGGCCAGGCCGATGACGTACTCGTCCGTCGCCGGCGAGATCCGAGCCGTGTCCGCCCAGCCTCCGGCCTGCCGGCGACGCAGCGTCCAGCGGCCGTCGGGGTCGATCGTCAGCGCCGACAACCGCCCAGACCGGGCGCAGATCGCGACCGCCTTGCCGTCGATCGGTTCGGCCACACGGGCCCCGCCGCGTTCGGTGACCGTGCTGAGCTTGCCGCCGGCCAGCAGCCACAGCCGGCCCTCGGCGAAGGCCGTGGCGCCGATCCGCGACAGGTCGGACGTCTCGCTCGGGCGGATGTTCTCGGTCGGATCGTCCACCGCGATCGCGGCCGTGCCGCCGAGCAGCAGGATCGGCATCAGGGCCACCAGGGCGAAGACGGCCCCGCGCGGAAGCGGCGTCAGGTTCGGCGCGCCTCGTATCGCCATGGACGGCTTCCCCTTTGTCTCCCGGCGATGATGGAACGGTCCAGCTTTGCCCGCAACCTTGGATCGGTGCGCCCGAAACTGGGCCGGCTCTCGCCGATCTTCGATTGACCCGCCGTCATCCAACCGTCAAACAGGCCCCGGACCAGACGGTCGGACGGCCGCGGCGCTCTCGCAGCGTCGAGGAAAGTCCGGGCTCCACGGTGACAAGGCGGCGGGTAACGCCCGCCGGGAGCGATCCCAGGGATAGCGCCACAGAAAGCAAACCTCCTCCCCTCGGGGCGGGAAGGGTGAAAGGGTGGGGTAAGAGCCCACCGCGGACCTGGCAACAGGGACGGCATGGCAAGCCCCGCCTGGAGCAAGACCGAATAGGGACCCCGCGCCGGCCTCGCGTCGGATAGGCCGTCACTGGCTGAGAGGGTCCGGGTAGGTCGCGAGAACCGTCCAGCAATGGGCGGTCCAGAGGAATGGCCGTCTCGCGTCTTCGGGCGTCAGACAGAACCCGGCTTACAGACCGTCTGGTCCATTCGCCCCGCCTGCGCGCGGGGCGCGCGGAAAATGGGATCGAGCCCCACTTTTCCCCGCATCGGCATCGGCTGAGCCGTGCAACCCCATGCCCTTCAAGGCGCTGGACAGAGTCTAGCGGCCGTTAAGTCTTAACAAGTTCCATGTATGTTCTGTGGATAGATTTTGTGGGTCTGTGAAAGACTCCCACAACACCTTGGTTTTGACGGCTAAACAGCCGTTGGTGTCATTGTATCCCAATCAATCCCATGTTAACCCATCTTCTGCCGGGGCGATCGTGGCAGGGCGTCCGGCGGCGGGCTCAAACAGGGGTAGTGGGGTGTTCCTCTCGACGTTCGAGAAGCAGCTGGACAGCAAGCGGCGCATCGTCGTGCCGCAGGACTTCCGCGCTGCGCTCTCGGGCCCCTTCGACGGGATCTTCTGCTTCCCCTCCATCGAGGCCGACTGCCTGGAAGCTGGCGGAAAAAGCCTGTTCGACCGTTACCAGGGCGTGATCGACGAACTGCCGTTCGGCGATCCCCTGCGCTCGGCCCTGGAGACCAGCGTCCTGGGCGGCATGGCGCGGCTGTCGTTCGACACCGCCGGCCGCATCACCCTGCCCGACACCCTGTGCGAGATGTTCGGCCTGACCGACTGGGTGGCGGTGGTCGGCCTGGGCGAGCGGTTCCAGATCTGGTCGCGCGAGGCCTTCCAGGCCCACCGCTCGGCCCAGCGCGAACTGGCCCGCGAGGGGCTGGCGGCGATGCGCGCCCAACAGCGCACGGCCCGGATCGGGGGCGCGGCGTGAGCGACCTCGAAACCCCCTCCGTTTTTGGCCAAGTCGCCGCCGGCGCCCCGCATCTTTCGGTGCTGCTCGGCGAGGTCGTCGCCGCCCTGGCCTCGGGCCCGGGCGACACGGTCGTGGACGGCACGTTCGGGGCCGGCGGCTACACCCGCGCGATCCTCGCCACGGGCGCTTCGGTCGTCGCCTTCGACCGCGATCCCAGCGTCGCTCGCTTCGCGGCTGAATTTTCCGCGACGACCGATACTCCCGCGACTGAAAGTCGCTTTCGGCTGATTCAGGATCGTTTCTCGCAAATCACCGAGTATTTCGAGGATGCGTCGGTCGACGGCGTCACCCTGGATCTCGGCGTTTCCTCCATGCAGCTCGACGAGGCTGAGCGCGGCTTTTCGTTCATGCGCGACGGTCCCCTGGACATGCGCATGGGCGCGGACGGTCCGACGGCCGCCGACCTGGTCAACGAGCTGGACCAGGTCGAGCTGGCCCGCATCCTCTACGTCTACGGCGAGGAGCACGCCTCGCGCCGCATCGCCAGCTTCATCGTCAAGCGCCGGGCCGAGCAGCCGTTCACCCGCACCCTGGACCTGGCCGCCGTGATCGAGCGCGCCCTGGGCGGCCGCAAGGGCGCCAAGGTCCATCCCGCCACCCGCTCGTTCCAGGGGCTGCGCATCGCGGTCAACGCCGAGCTGGAGGAGCTGGAGGCCGGGCTGCTGGCCGCCGAGCGCGTGCTGAAGCCGGGCGGCCGCCTGGCGGTGGTCACCTTCCATTCGCTGGAAGACCGCATCGTGAAGAACTTCCTGGCCGAGCGCGCCGGCAAGACGCCGGGCGGGTCGCGCCACGCGCCGCCGGTCGAGAAGGGCGCTCCGGCCAGCTTCCAGCTGACCTCGTCCAAGGCGATCGCGCCGGGCGAGGCGGAACTGGCGGTCAATCCGCGCGCCCGTTCGTCCAAGCTGCGCGCCGCCGTGCGCACGACGGCTCCGGTCTGGAGCGCCGCATGAGCCTGTCGAGCATCTTCGACCGCCGCGTGCGGGGTTTCCGGGTGGTCGAACTCGTTTGTTTGACGGTCCTGCTGGTCCTGGTGCTGGGCGTCTACATGGCCAAGACCTTCGCCGGCCGCGAGCGCGCCCAGATCGCCGAGGTCGAGCAGCAGATCGACGACGAGAAGATCCGTGTCCGCCTGCTCAAGGCCGAGGTCGCCTATCTGGAGCAGCCGCGTCGTATCGAGATGCTGGCCCAGCAGCTGGGTCTGACCCCGATCAGCCCCGAGCACGAGACCACCGAGGACGCCCTGATCGACGTGGCGCGCCACGCGCCGGTCGCCCACGCCCCGGCCTCGCCGACGGCGGCCGCGAACGACGCCGCCGCCGCCGCCGAGGCGCCTGAGGCGACGCCGGACGACTATCCGTCGCCGGAACAGGCCGCCGGCCAGACCTCCGGGGAGGCGCCGCGATGAGCCTGGCCAACCTCGCCCCCGGCGGCGCGCCGCGCGCCTGGCGCTGGCTGATCGAACGGGTCTGGCGGCTGGAGCACGCCTTCGAGCGCTCGCGCGCCGCCGCGCGTCCCGAAGACGACACCCGCATCCGCATCTTCTTCGTCATGGCCATCTTCGGTCTGGCCTTCACCGTGCTGGCCCTGGGCGCGACCTGGGCGGCGGTGTTCTCCAAGGTGGGCGGCAACGGCTACCTGGCCTCGACCGACGGCGCGCGGGGCGACCTGGTCGACCGCAACGGCCAGCTGCTGGCCGTCGACCTGACCCACTACGCCCTCTACATCAATCCCAAGGACGTCTGGGACGCCAAGGCCACCCGCCAGGCGCTGCACAAGGCCCTGCCGCAGGTGCCGGTCGAGCGCCTGGACAAGGCCGTGTTCTCGGACCGTCGCGGCTTCGTGGTCGGCGGCATGACCCCGGCCGAGAAGGACGCGATCTTCGACCTGGGCCTGCCCGGCGTCGAGTTCGAGGAGCAGGCCGCCCGGGTCTATCCGCTGGGCTCCAGCGCCGCCCACTTCATCGGCTTCGTCGACAAGGGCGGCAAGGGCCTGTCGGGCGCCGAGAAGGCCCTGGACAAGGACGTCCGCGAGGCCGCCGCCAAGGGGCCGGACGGCGCGATCCCGCTGTCGATCGACCTGCGCGTCCAGGCGGCGCTCGAGGACGAGGTCCGCAAGGCCGCGATCGAGTTCCAGGCCAAGGACGCCGTCGGCATCGTCACCAACGTCCATACCGGGGAGATCCTCGGCATGACCAGCTTCCCGGACTACGACCCCAACCAGCTGAACCAGGCGTCCAGCGAGCAGATGACCAACCACGCCGCGGCGACGGTCTACGAGATGGGCTCGACCTTCAAGGCGTTCACCGTGGCCATCGGCCTGGACACCGGCGCGGCCACCCCGGCCTCGACCTTCGACGCCCGCGAGCCGTTCAAGCTGGGCTACCGGACGATCCACGACTTCCACGCCGCCAAGAAGATCCTGACCCTGGTCGAGGTGTTCCAGCACTCGTCCAACATCGGCACCGCCATCCTGGCCGAGCGGATCGGCGGCGAGCGCCTGTCCCGCTACTTCACGGCCCTGGGCCTGACCAAGCCGGCCAAGATCGAGCTCTTGGAGTCGGCCCGTCCGCTGACCCCGAAGAAGTGGGACGACGACGCGGTGGCCTCCACCTCGTTCGGCCACGGCATCAACGTCTCGCCGCTGGCCCTGGCCCAGGCCATGGGCGCGCTGCTGAACGGCGGCACGCTGCAGCCCCTGACCATCCACAAGATGGCCCAGGGCGTGCGGCCGGAAGGTCCGCGCGCGGTGTCGGAAGAGACCTCGCAGCAGATGCTGCGGATCATGCGCGCCAACGTCACCGGCGGCAGCGGCAAGTCGGCCAACATCCCGGGCCTGTCGGTGGGCGGCAAGACCGGCACCGGCGAGAAGTACGATCCGGCCATTCGGGGCTATAACCACCAGCGCCAGGTCTCGTCGTTCGCCGCCGTCTTCCCGACGGAAGGTCCGATCGAGGCCGATCGCTACTTCGTGCTGGTGCTGCTGGACGAACCCAAGGGCAACGCTAAAACGCACGGCTTCTCGACCGGCGGCTGGGTGTCGGCGCCGGCCGCGGGCCGCGTGATCGACCGCATCGCGCCGTTCCTGGGCGTCAAGCGCCAGAGCGACATCTTCACCGTGGCCCAGCAGCCGCAAGCCGCTTCGGAGGCGGGACTTTGAGCAAGACCCTTTCGCAGATCCTGAACCGGCCGTGCGAGGTCGATCCCGTGATCACCGGGGTCACCGCCGACAGCCGCAAGGTGCGTGAAGGGTTCCTGTTCGCGGCCCTGCCGGGCAGCAAGGTGGACGGCCGCGACTTCGTTCCCGGCGCGATCGCCTCGGGCGCCGCCGCCGTGCTGGCGCCGGACGACGTGACGGGCCTGTCGGTCCCCGTGGTCCACGCCGGCGACTTGCGCCGCGCCTACGCCCTCGCCGCCAGGCAGTTCTGGGCCGTGCAGCCGGAGACCTGCGTGGCGGTGACGGGCACCAACGGCAAGACCTCGGTCGCCGGCTTCGCCCGCCAGATCTACGCCCGCCTGGGCCGCAAGGCCGCCAGCATGGGCACCCTGGGCGTGGTGGTCAGCGAGGCCGGCAAGCCGGACGTCCAGCTGACCCCGCCGGGCTTGACCACGCCCGACGCCGCCGACGTCGCCGAGATGATGGCCAAGCTTGCGCAGATGGGCGTCACCCATCTGGCGGTCGAGGCCTCGTCGCATGGCATCGACCAGCGCCGCCTGGACGGCGTGCGCCTGGCCGCCGCCGGCTTCACCAACTTCACCCAGGACCACCTGGACTATCACGGCACCATGGGCTGCTACCGCGCGGCCAAGCTGCGGCTGTTCGAGACCCTGCTGCCGCGCGGCCGCACCGCCGTGCTGAACGCCGACAGCGACGCCTTCCCGGCCTTCGCCTCGGCCGCCGTCACCTCGGGCCAGACCATCCTGTCGGTCGGCCATGACGGGCAGGGGCTGAAGCTGGTCGAGCGCACGCCGGTGCCGCAGGGCCAGCGCCTGAAGATCGCGGCGGGCGAACGGGTGTTCGACATCCTGCTGCCCCTGGCCGGCGACTTCCAGGCCTCGAACGTGCTGGTCGCGGCGGGTCTGGTCCTGGCCACGGGCGAGGACCTGGACGCCACCATCGCGGCCCTGGAGCACCTGGAAGGCGCGGCCGGCCGGCTGCAGCGCGTCGGGACCGGCGCGCGCGGCGGCGAGGCCTATGTCGACTACGCCCACACGCCGGACGGCCTGGAGACGGTGCTGGCGGCCCTGCGCCCCCATACGCGCGGCAAGCTGATCGTGGTGTTCGGGGCCGGCGGCGACCGCGACCGCGGCAAGCGCCCGTTGATGGGCGAGATCGCCGCCCGCCTGGCCGACGTGGCCATCGTCACCGACGACAACCCCCGCTCCGAGGAACCCGCCTCGATCCGCGCCGCCATCCTGGCCGCCGCGCCGGGCGCCAAGGAATACGGCGACCGCCGCGAGGCCATCCGGGCCGGCGCGGCCCTGCTGGCCGACGGCGACGTGCTGGTGGTGGCCGGCAAGGGCCACGAGCAGGGCCAGCTGGTGGCCGGCGTGAACCATCCGTTCGACGACGTGACCGAGACCGCCCAGGCGCTGGAGCCGGCTCATGTCTAGCGTGCTCTGGACCGCCGACGAGATCGCCGCCGCCACCGGCGGCCAGGTGCTGGGCGAGTTCGAGGCCACCGGCGTGTCGATCGACAGCCGCAGCATCGAGCCCGGCGACCTGTTCGTAGCCCTGACCGGCGCGCGGGACGGGCACGAGTTCGTCGTCCAGACCGCCGACAAGGGCGCGGCCGGGGCGCTGATCTCCAAGCCGGTCGCGGTTCCGGCCGTGCTGGTCGAGGACACTTTCCGGGGCCTGGAGCGCCTGGGCGTCGCCGCCCGTGAGCGCGCGCCCCAGGTCCGCCGCGGGGCGGTGACCGGCTCGGTCGGCAAGACCAGCGTCACCCGCGCCGTCGAGGCGGGCCTCCGCCGGGCGGGCAAGGCCCACGCCTCGGTCAAGTCGTACAACAACCACATCGGCGTGCCCCTGACGCTGGCGCGGATGCCGCGCGACACCCAGCGGGCGGTGTTCGAGGTCGGCATGAACCACGCCGACGAGATCGTGCCGCTGTCGAACTTCATCCGGCCGCACGCCGTGGCCATCACCACCGTCGGTCCGGTCCACCTGGAGAACTTCGCCGACGGCGAGGAGGGCGTCGCCCGGGCCAAGGCCGAGATCTTCGCCGGGCTGGAGCCCAACGGCGTGGCGGTGCTGAACGCCGACAATCCCTGGTTCGCCCTGCTGAAGGCCGAGGCCGAGAAGGCCGGCGCCCAGGTCTGGAGCTTCGGCACGGGCGAGGGCGTCACCGCCCAGCTGACCGTGTTCGCCGCCGGCGTGCACGGCGCCCAGATCACCGCGATCGTGCGCGGCGAGACCATCCACTTCCCGATCCTGCAGACCGGCGTGCACTGGGGCCTCAACAGCCTGTGCGTCCTGCTGATGCTGGAGGCCCTGGACGTCGACCGCGACACCGCCCTGGCGGCCCTGGCCGAATTCGAGCCGATCGAGGGGCGCGGCGCCGAGCGCACCGTCCACGTGCCCGGCGGGACCTTCACCCTGGTGGACGAGAGCTACAACGCCAACCCGGTCTCGATGCAGGCGGCCCTGGCCACGCTGGGCGCGCGCAAGGTCGCCGGCCGGCGCATCGTCGTGCTGACCGACATGCTGGAGCTGGGCCCGCAGGCCGCCCGCTTCCACGGCGACCTCGCCACGCCGATCGCCGCCGCCGACATCGACCTGGTGTTCTGCGCCGGTCCGTTAATGAAATCTTTATGGGAAGCGCTTCCGCCGACTCGGCGGGGCGGCTACGCCGAGAACGCTGCGGAGCTCGCGCCTCAGGTCGCCTCGGCGATGCGGGCGGGGGACGTGGTGATGGTGAAGGGATCGAATGGGTCCAAAGCGGGGGTCGTAGCCTCCGCCTTGGGCGCGCTCGACCTCCAAGGACAGGGCTGATGCTGTTTTTCCTCTACGATTGGCTCTCGCGCGGCGGGCATGAGCACATCCCGGTGCTCAACCTGCTGAAATACCTGACCTTCCGCACCGGCATGTCGATGCTGGTGGGCTATCTCGTGGCCGTGGCCATGGGCTCGCGCTTCATCCGCTGGATGAAGGCCAAGCAGGGCAAGGGCCAGCCGATCCGCACCGACGGCATCGCCCGCCACGTCACCGAGAAGGCCGGCACGCCCACCATGGGCGGCTTCATGATCCTGGCGGGCCTGTTCGTCGGCTCGCTGCTGTTCGCCGACCTGCGCAACGTCCACGTCTGGGTGGTGCTGGGCATCACCGCCGCCTTCGGCGTGCTGGGCTTCATGGACGACTACGCCAAGGTCACCAAGCAGACGACCGCCGGCCTCTCCAGCGGTCAGAAGCTGATCGCCCAGTTCGTGGTCTCGATCCTGGCGGCCGTGGCGTTGATCCTGTTCGCGCCTAAATCGCAGATGACCCCGGGGCTGGAGACCTCGCTGGTCTTCCCGATCCTGAAGAACCTGGTGATCAATCTGGGCTGGTTCTACGTGGCCTTCGCCGCAGTCACGATCGCCGGCTTCTCCAACGCCGTGAACCTGACCGACGGCCTGGACGGCCTGGCCATCGTGCCGGTGATGTTCGCCGCCTCGACCTTCGGCCTGATCGCCTACCTGGTGGGCAACTACAAGTTCGCCGACTATCTGAACCTGCACTTCGTGCCCAGCGTCGGCGAGCTGGCCGTGGTGTGCGGCGCGATCATCGGCGGGGGCATGGGCTTCCTCTGGTACAACGCCCCGCCGGCCAAGATCTTCATGGGCGACACCGGTTCCCTGGCCCTGGGCGGGGCCCTGGGCGCGATCGCGGTCTGCGCCAAGCACGAGCTGGTGCTGGGCATCGTCGGCGGCCTGTTCGTGGCCGAGGCGCTGTCGGTGATGATCCAGGTCGCCTACTTCAAGCGGACCGGCAAGCGCGTCTTCCTGATGGCGCCGATCCACCACCATTTCGAGAAGCTCGGCTGGGCCGAGAGCACCGTCGTGGTCCGGTTCTGGATCGTGTCGATGATGCTCAGCTTCGTCGGCCTCGCCACCCTGAAGCTGAGATAGGAGAGGGCGCGCCATGATCCCGGTCCGCGGTTTCGAGGGCAAGACCGTCGCCGTGTTCGGCCTAGGCCGGACGGGGCTGACGGCCGCGCGCGCGCTGATCGCCGGCGGGGCCAAGGTGGCGCTGTGGGACGAGAAGCAGGCCAGCCGCGAGGCCGCCGTGGCCGAGGGCCTCAGCGTCGTCGACCTGAACACGGCCGACTGGAGCCAGTTCGCCGCCCTGATGCTGTCGCCGGGCGTGCCCCTGACCCATCCCAAGCCGCACTGGACGGTGACCAAGGCCAAGGCCGCCGGGGTCGAGGTGCTGGGCGACATCGAGCTGTTCGCCCGCACGGTGAACGCCGCGCCCGATCACAAGAAGCCCAAGATCGTCGCCATCACCGGCACCAACGGCAAGTCGACCACCACGGCCCTGATCGGCCACGTCTGCCGCCAGGCCGGCCGCGACACGCGGGTGGGCGGCAACATCGGCGAGGGCGTGCTGGGCTTGGAAGATATGCACGGCGGAGCCGTGTATGTGCTTGAACTGTCGTCCTACCAGCTGGACCTGACCTCCAGCCTCAAGCCCGACGCCGTGGTGCTGCTGAACATCTCGCCCGACCACCTGGACCGTCACGGCGGCATGGACGGCTACATCGCCGCCAAGCGCCGGATCTTCCTGAACCAGGGCAAGGGCGACACCGCGATCATCGGGGTGGACGATCCCTGGTGCCAGCAGATCTGCACCGAGATCACCGCCGCCAACCGCCGCACCATCTGGCCGATCAGCGCCGGCAAGGCGATGGGCCGGGGCGTCTACGCCCTGCAGGGCGTGCTGTACGACGCCACGGGCGAGCGGGTGACCGAGATGGTCGATCTTCTTCGCGCCAGAAGCTTGCCGGGCCGCCACAACTGGCAGAACGCCGCGGCCGCCTACGCCGCCGCCCGCGCCCTGGGCATCCCGCCGCACCAGGCCGTCGACGGCCTGATGAGCTTCCCGGGCCTGGCGCACCGGATGGAGACGGTCGGCAAGCTGGGCAAGGTCCGCTTCGTCAACGACAGCAAGGCCACCAACGCCGACGCCGCGCGTCAGGCGATGTCCAGCTATCCCAAGTTCTACTGGATCGCCGGCGGCGTGCCCAAGGCCGGCGGCATCGACGACCTGGTCGACCTGTTCCCGCGCGTGGCCGGCGCCTACCTGATCGGCCAGGCGGCCGAGGACTTCGGCAAGACGCTGGAGGGCAAGGCCCCGGTGCGCCAGTGCGGCGACATCGAGACCGCCGTCGCCGCCGCCTACGCCGACGCCGCGGCCTCGGGCGAAGAGGCCATAGTGCTGCTGTCGCCCGCCTGCGCCTCGTTCGACCAGTTCGCCGACTTCGAGCAGCGGGGCGACGCCTTCCGCGCGGCGGTCAACGGCCTGGGCAGGGCGCCGGCTTCGGCGAAGAGGGCCTAAGGCGCGCCATCGCCTTCGGGTGAAAGGTTCGGCATGCATCCCTACTGGTTCACCTTCGAGCCGATCGATCACCCCACGCCTCTGAACCTGGGCGCGGGTGTCACGGCGCGCGACGACGGCGACGCCCGGCGTCTGATTGGAGAGGCCTTTGGCGACTTGGCCGTCGCGGATATGGCGGTCCTGAAGAACCTCGACGGGCTGGACCAGGGCCATGTGATCCCGAACATGGGCGACATCCTGGTTCGTGGGATCTGGTTTCCGCTCGGCTACGAAAACACCGGTTCGGACTGATCAGAGTCCTTTCGCCACACCTCTTCCAACCTCCACAACAACACTCGCTTAACCCTAAACTCCGACCCTCCGGCCATGACGTTCCAGACCACCCACGCCTTCGCCCGCACCGACCGTTCGCGGCTCGGCGTCTGGTGGTGGACGACCGATCGCTGGCTGCTGGGCGCCACCGCGATCCTGGTCACCGTGGGCGTGCTGCTGTCGTTCGCCTCGAGCCCGGCGGCGGCCGCCCGGATCGGCATCGACGACCAGTTCCACTTCGCCATCCGCCAATGCATCTTCGGCCTGGGCGCGGCGATGATCGTGCTGTCGGTGTCGATGCTCAGCCCCAAGGGCATCCGGCGCTCGGCCTTCTTCATCTATCTGGTGGCCATCGGGGTCATGGCGGCCCTGCCGTTCATCGGCCACAGCGCCAAGGGCGCGGCGCGCTGGCTGCTGATCGGCGGCTTCACCTTCCAGCCTTCGGAATTCATGAAGCCGGCCCTGATCGTGCTGGTCTCGTGGATGTTCGCCGAGGGCCAGAAGGGCGAGGGGGTGCCGGGGGTGTCGATCGCCTTCGCCCTCTATTTCATCGCCGTGGCCCTGCTGCTGGTCCAGCCCGACGTCGGCCAGACCGTGCTGATCACCATCGCCTTCGGGGCCGCCTTCTGGATGGCCGGGGTGCCGATCTCGTGGATCATGGGCCTGGGCGCGGTGGCGGTCGGCGGGCTGATGTCGACCTATTTCCTGTTCGACCACGTCCATGCCCGGGTGCAGAAGTTCCTCAGCCCCGACCAGGCCGACACCCACCAGATCACCCGCGCCGCCGAGGCCATCCACGCCGGCGGCCTGTTCGGGCGCGGCCCGGGCGAGGGCGTGATGAAGCGCCACGTGCCGGACCTGCACACCGACTTCATCTATTCGGTCGCGGCCGAGGAATACGGCCTGGTCTTCTCCCTGGCCCTGATCACCCTGTTCGCCTTCATCGTGGTGCGCGGGCTCTACAAGGCCATGAAGCTGTCCGACACCTTCGAGCAGGTGGCGGCCTCGGGTCTGTTCGTGCTGGTGGGCCAGCAGGCCTTCATCAACGTGGCCGTGAACCTCAACATGATCCCCACCAAGGGCATGACCTTGCCCTTCATTTCGTACGGCGGCTCGTCGATGCTGGCCATGGGCCTGACCCTGGGCATGGCCCTGGCGTTGACGCGCAAGCGTCCGGGGGCCTATGGCGGGGCGGGAGAGTTCGATCAGGCGGGGGCCCTGGGCTGAGTCTCTCGGGAGACCTGTCTTGTCGCATTCCGCCGCGCCCATGATCCGCTCGCGTATTGGAGCCGCCCCCATGAGCAAACAAGCATGAGCAAGCTGGCTGTCGTCGCCGCCGGGGGCACCGGCGGACACCTGTTCCCCGCCCAGGCCCTGGCCGAGGCCCTGGCCGCGCGCGGCTGGCGTATCGTGCTGGCCACAGACGAGCGCGGCGCGCTGTACGCCGACAAGTTCCCCGCCGAGGAGCGCCTGGCGCTGTCGGCCGCGACCGCCAAGTCCGGCGATCCGATCGGCATGGCCAAGGCCGGCTTCGTGGTCTGGCAGGGGATGAACCAGGCCAAGGCCGCCTTCAAGCGCCTCGACCCGGCCGTGGTCGTGGGCTTCGGCGGCTATCCCGCCCTGCCGGCCCTGCTGGGCGCCCTGGCCCAGAAGCGGCCCACGGTGATCCACGAGCAGAACGCGGTGCTGGGCCGCGTGAACCGCTACCTGGCCCCCAAGGTCAAGGAGGTCGCCTGCGCCTTCCCGATCCTGGAGCTGGCCAAGCCGTCCGTGAAGGCCCGGGCCCACGTGGTGGGCAATCCGGTGCGCCCGCCGATCCGCGCGCTCTACGACGTGCCGTACCTGCCGCCCGAGGTGCAGCTGCGCATCCTGGTCACCGGCGGCAGCCAGGGCGCGCGCCTGCTGTCCGAGCTGATCCCCGAGGCCGTGGCCAAGCTGCCCGAGGACCTGCGCTCGCGCCTGAAGGTGTTCCAGCAGGCCCGCGCCGAGAGCATGGAAGGCGCCCGCAAGACCTATCGCAACGCCATGGTCGACTGCGAGGTCGCGCCGTTCTTCCGCGACATGGCCGGCTATCTGCGCCAGGCCCACCTGGTGATCGGCCGCTCGGGTGCCTCGACCTGCACCGAACTGGCCGTGGCCGGCCGCCCGTCCATCCTGGTGCCGCTGAAGATCGCCGCCGACGATCACCAGCGCTTCAACGCCAAGCAGCTGGAAGAGGCCGGCGCCGCCGCCGTGTGCCTGGAGGACGAGCTGACCGTCGACGCCATGGCCGGCGCCCTGAACGCCCTGCTCAAGGACCCCGAACGCCTGGGCCGCATGGCTGCGGGCGCCCGCAAGGTGGCGGTGCCCGACGCGGCCGAGAAGCTGGCGGACCTGGTGGAGAAGACGGCGCGGTAGGCCTCACCCCGCCGCCCGCGTGAACTCCATGCGCCAGTTGGTCTCCCAGGTCTTGCCGCCGTCGGTGGAGAAGGCCTGGTCCCACTTGGCCGTGTTGGCGGTCAGCTCCGACCAGCGGAAGCGGGCGATGATCGGCGTTCCCTTGTGGGTGTCGTTCCCCACGAACACCCCGACCCCGTCCTTGAAACCGCCGCGCACCGGCGGGTCGATGTTGGCGATGCGGGAGTCGATCCACCAGATCGACCATTGGCGCGTCTCGGTGTCGAAGGCCCGAACGCCGACGCCGCGATAGGTCCCGGCCGGCAGCTCCAGCACGTTGTCGTCGACGTTGCCCAGCCCGCCCATCAGGGGCCAGTTTTCGCAGGTCCCGTTGAAGTCCTGCCACTCGGTGCTGCCGACCAGCCGGTCCTTCAGCCGGTGATGCCGGACGTTCCACCGCCCGACCAGGAAGGCCCAGTCGTCGGGGCCGCCGGTGATCCCCTGGCTGGGGTCGTCAGCCGCGGGCCGGGCCTGGGCGCCGCCGGCGACCAGGAGGCTGGTGACCAGGCCTCCGGCGATCGTGCCGCGGCGGGTCTGGGACGGAAGGCTGGCTGTCATGACGACCTCTCGGGCGGTGAAGGTTCGTCATCCAGGATAGCGGTCGTCCCAGGCCGCACTTGGGGGCGATTGCGAAAAACGCGCCCGTGGAGCGCTACGACTTGCCCTGCGCCGGCGTGGTGTAGATCGGGCTGAGGTCGTTCCAGACCTTGTCGGCGTTGAAGACCAGGCTGTCGGCCGCCCCGGCGGGCGGGGCGTCGACGAACTCGATCTCAGCCGTGGTCTTGAAGCCGTTGGGCGAGCGCGAGATCTCCGAGCCGTACATCGTCTGGACCATGTACTGCTTGTAGTCGGCTCGCTTGCGGACCACGAACCCGGTCCTGCCCGCCTCGCGCGTCAGCTGGGCCGCCCGCAGCAGCATCATCTCCTCGACCGCCGCGTGGGTCGAGAACGCCCCGGAGAACTCGATCGAGGCGCCCTTGCCGTCGGCGGTCTTCTTGTCCTTGAAGCCGTTCGGCTTGAACCAGGCGCTCTGCTTGGAATAGGAGCGGTCGGCGCGCTCCAGCGGCGGCAGGGCCTTGGCGAAGCTCTTCGGGTCCAGGCGCCGCGCCGCGTCGGTGCGGTCGGCGTTCCTGAGCGCCTCCATCTGGGCCGCGGCCGACGGGGCCAGCGACACCATGCCCGCCGGCGCGGGGCGCTTCAGCTTCTCGATCAGGTCGAGGGTGGCCGGCGTGGCGGGCAGCCGGTCGCCCAGCGTGTCCAGCGTGGCCCGCGCCTCGTCGATCTTCCCGTCGTTCACCTGGGTCCACGCCTCGGCCACGGTGATGAAGCCTTGCGCGGCCTTGGCCTGCTCGGTGCGCAGCCGCGTCACCATGTTGCCCATCACGTCGTTGCTGACGGGCGTCGGGGCGGGCGTGGCGGTCAGATCGGCCTTGAAGCGCGCGATCAGCGGGCCGGCCGCCGCGTTGTCGCCGGCCCGGGCATAGGCCAGGGCGGCGCGCGCCACGAACACCGGATCGCCGGTGACGGTGGGCATGGCCATGCCGCGCGGCAGGCGCACGCCGGCCAGCGGCGAGGTCGATGACTCGGCCATCGCCGCCCAGTCGGCGGCCGCGCCGGCGTACTGACCGCCCCATTCGCGGGACCGGGCGCGGGCCGCGCGCAGGTCGGGCTCCAGCGCCGCCACGCGGGTCAGGACACGGTCCTCGTCGGGCGACCAGCGCGGATCAGCGTCAAGGATGCGCACGGCGGCCATCCCCACCTCCAGCGAGTAGGGACGGGCGTCGGCGGCCTTGATCGCCAGGGCGGCGGCCTCGTCGAACCGATCCTTCTTCAGTTGGGTGGCGGCCTCGAACAGTTGGGTCGAGGCGCCCAGGGACCGCGCATAGGTGGCGTCATCGACATTGCCGGCGGCGGCGGCATGGGTGGCCGCCAGGTCGGCCAGGCCCGCGTCCAGGTCGCCAGCCTCGATGTGGTGCAGGGCCCGGGCCTTCAGCAGGTTGACCTTGCGGGCCCAGTAGCGGTCGAGCATCGGATCGGCCAGCAGGGTGTCGCAGGCTTTGACGCCCGCCGCGCCCTGTTCGGCCGGCTCCTCGCGGCTGGCCTCGGGAAGGCCCATCAGGCCGGCCGTCATGATCGCGGGCACCAGCCGGCTGAGCGTGACCCCGACATTCTCAGGTTTGGCCAGGCCGTCGCAGCGCACCCAGTCGCTGGGCTCGCCCGCCATGACCGGACCCGCGCCGAACGCCAGGGCGCCGGCCAGCAAGAAGGATTTCAGACGCATGTACGCTTCCCCCGAAAGCGATTTGGAACTTGGCCATGGGTAGCCGGATTTTTCGGGGAGCGGAACGAGGATTCAGCTGGAGATTGCGAGACCGCCCGTAACGCTTCGCGCGGGCGGTCAGGGCTCCGCGCCCGTGGCGATCAGCGGGCGGCCGATCCTAACGGCTTCCTCGACGCTCGCGGCCGGCGCCACGCCCGCATAGGGCCGCCACCCATCACAGACGAGCTTGGCCACCGCGTCGTCGGCGCTTCCGGAGGGGATCGCCGCGGCCGGGCGCAGATCGCCGCTGACCGGGCCCTCGCGACCGCCGACCCGGACGCTGGAGAAACCGGCGTGGGCGATCGTGCGGGCGTCGCAGTCGATCAGCTCATGGCGCCAGCCGCCCCAGAAGGCCTCGCTCCCGGCGGTGAAGCCGTCCTCGGTCACCTGCAGCACGCGAAGCCTGGCCGTCCGCCCCGTCCAGGCGATCCCGCCCATGTCCACGAAGCTGGCGAAGCGGCCCACATCGGCCAGGCGCAGCTCGAGCGGGACCTGGGCGAACGCGGGCGAGGTGAGGGCGGCCAGGCCGCAAACCGCACCGGCCACGCTTGCCCGAAGGCCAAAATCCACGCGATCTGCACCAAACATCCCGTTTCACCCCGTCGCCAAATCGTCTAATCGAGCCGGATGATCCAGCGTCGACGACCCGTCCCCTTCGAACTCGGCCCCGTGCACTTCATCGGCATCGGCGGCATCGGCATGTCCGGCATCGCCGAGATCATGATCCGCATCGGCTACACCGTGCAGGGCAGCGACGCCAAGGCCAGCGCCAATACCGAGCGCCTGGAGAAGCTGGGCGCGCGCATCTTCATCGGCCACGACGCGGCCAATGTCGAAGGCGCTTCGGCCATCGTCTATTCGACGGCCGTGAAGGGCGACAATCCCGAGATGGTCGCCGGCCGCGACAAGCGCCTGCCGCTGGTGCGCCGCGCCGAGATGCTGGCCGAGCTGATGCGCCTGCAGTTCAGCGTCGCCGTGGGCGGCACGCACGGCAAGACGACGACCACCTCGATGGTCGCGGCCCTGCTGGACGCCGGCGCCCTGGACCCCACCGTGGTCAACGGCGGCATCATCAACGCCTACGGCACCAACGCCAAGGTCGGCGAAGGCGACTGGATCGTGGTCGAGGCCGACGAGAGCGACGGCAGCTTCCTGAAGCTGAAGTCCACCGTGGCCATCGTCACCAACATCGACGCCGAGCACCTGGACCACTGGGGCGACTTCGATGCGGTGAAGCGCGGCTTCCAGGACTTCATCGAGAACATCCCCTTCTACGGCTTCGCGGCGGTCTGCACCGACCACCCGGAAGTCCAGGCCCTGACCTCGCGCATCGAGAACCGCCGCCTGGTCACCTACGGCGCCAACCCGCAGGCCGAGGTTCGCGTCTCCAACATCCAGATGGGTCCCGACGGCGCTACGTTCGATATTCTGGTTTCCCCGCGCGACGGCGAGCAGGTCCGCTATGACGGGCTGAAGATGCCGATGGCCGGCCACCACAACGTGCTCAACGCCACCGCCGCCGTGGCCGTGGCCCGCGAGCTGGGCGTCGACGCCGACGCCATCCGCGCCGGCCTGGCCGGCTTCGGCGGGGTCAAGCGCCGCTTCACCACCACGGGCGTGGCCAACGGCATCCGCGTGGTCGACGACTACGGCCACCACCCGGTCGAGATCGCCGCCGTGCTGAAGGCCGCCCGCGCGGTCTCGACGGGCAAGGTGATCGCCGTGGTCCAGCCGCACCGCTTCACCCGCCTGCGCGACCTGATGACCGAGTTCAGCTCGTGCTTCAACGACGCCGACACGGTGATCGTCGCCGACGTCTACACGGCCGGCGAACAGCCGATCGAGGGCGTGGACCGCGACCACCTGGTCGAAGGCCTCAAGAAGTTCGGCCACCGCCGGGCCCTGCCGCTGGAAAGCCCCGCCGCCCTGCCGGCCCTGATCGCCCAGGAGGCCCAGGCGGGCGACCTGGTCGTTCTGCTGGGCGCGGGCGACATCACCAGCTGGGCCTACGCCCTGCCGGGTCAGCTGGAAGCGCTGTCCAAGTGAAGGGGGGCGAAGTGAGCTGGAAGGCGTCGCTCCCCGCCGTTCGCGGCAAGCTGCTGTTCGACGAGCCCCTGGGCCCGTTCACCTGGTTCCGCGTCGGCGGGCCGGCCGAGGTGCTGTTCCTGCCGGCCGATCCGGACGACCTGCGCGACTTCCTCATGGCGCTGCCGGAAGAGGTTCCGGTCCAGGCGCTTGGCGTCGGCTCCAACGTCATCATCCGTGACGGCGGCGTCGAGGGCGTGGTCATCCGCTGCGCCGGCCGGGCGTTCGGCGAGGTGATCGTCGACGCCGAGGAGAACCTGATCATCGCCGGCCCGGCGGCGCTGGACGCCCAGGTCGCCCGGGCGGCGGCCAAGGCCGGCCTGGCGGGGCTGGAGTTCTTCGTCGGCATCCCCGGCACCGTCGGCGGCGCCCTGACCATGAACGCCGGCTGCTACGGCCGCGAGACCAAGGACATCCTGGTCAGCGCCTGGGGCTACGACCGCACCGGAGAGATGCGGGTCTGGAATAACGAGGACTTCGGCTTCACCTATCGCCACACCGAGGTGCCGGCCAACAGCATGTTCTGGGTCCAGGCCGTGTTCCAGGGAACGCCGGACGACCCGGCGGCGGTGCAGGCCCGCATGGCCGAGATCACCGCGCGCCGCGAGACCACCCAGCCGATCCGCGAGAAGACCGGCGGCTCGACCTTCAAGAACCCGCCCGGCCACTCGTCGTGGAAGCTGGTCGACGAGGCCGGCTGGCGCGGCAAGCCGTACGGCGGGGCGATGTTCAGCCCTCTGCACAGCAACTTCCTGATCAACACCGGCGAGGCCACCGCCGCCGACCTGGAAGGCCTGGGCGACACCGTCCGCGCCGACGTCCTGGCCAAGACCGGCGTCCAGCTGGACTGGGAGATCAAGCGGATCGGGCGGGCGGGCTGAGGCCGCGCACGACGGAGGGGACACACACTCGCCCCACGGCCTTTGCGGACTTGCGGAAGCTTTGCCGCGAGTGTGTGTCCCCATCTTCGCCCGCGGCGCCTCAGGGTCGGGCATCCCAAAGGTTACCGATAGTTCATCCGGTTGTTGCCTATCCGCTGGCAATAGCGGTGCTATGAAACCCCCAAATCGAGGGAGATTTCATGCGCCTGTTCCGCACTCTGCTGACCGCCGCCGCCGCGACCGCCCTGATGGCCGGCGCCGCCCACGCCCAGGACGTCAAGACCGCCGAGGCCCTGCGCGACAAGGCCCTGCTGGACCGCACGGCCTGGAACGTCACCGAGGACCTGACCACCAACATCGGCCCGCGCATCGTCGGCTCGCCGGCCATGGCCCGGGCCAAGGACTGGGGCGTGGCCAAGCTGAAGGCCCTGGGCTTCACCAACGTCAAGGTCGAGGAATTCGCCAAGCCGTCGTGGGCGCGCGGCGAGGAAAGCGCCGAACTGGTCGCTCCCTATCCGATGAAGCTGAACATCGTCGGCCTGGGCCGCACCGTGCCGACCGGCCCGGAGGGCATCGAGGCCGAGGTCGCGCTGTTCAAGACCTACGCCGAGATGATCGCCGCGCCCGAGGGCTCGCTGAAGGGCAAGATCGTGGTGATCACCCAGCCGATGGTCCGCGCCCAGGACGGCGCCGGCTACGGTGTGGCCGGCATCTCGCGCCGCGCCGGTCCGGTCGAGGCCGCCAAGCGCGGGGCCGTCGCCCTGCTGATCCGCTCGGTCTCGACCTCGGACTCCACCGTGCCGCACACCGGCGTCACCGCCTTCGGCGACGGCGTCGCCTCGATCCCCTCGGCCGCCATGGGCGTGCCGGAGGCCGAGCAGCTGGAGCGCCTGGCCGCCAAGGGCCCGCTGCGCATCAAGTTGAAGCTGGCCTCGACCGTCGATCCGGCCGACGTGGCCTGGAACATCTCGGGCGAGATCAAGGGCTCGGAAAAGCCTGACGAAGTCATCGTCATCGGCGGCCACCTGGACAGCTGGGACGTCGGCACCGGCGCCCTGGACGACGCCACCGGCGTGGCCATCACCACGGCCGCCGCCAAGCTGATCGGCGACCTGCCCAAGCATCCCAAGCGCACCATCCGCGTGGTGATGTTCGGCTCGGAAGAGAGCGGCGGCTCGTCGGAAGCCTATGTGGCGGCCCACAAGGACGAGCTGCCCAAGATCGTGCTGGCGGGGGAAAGCGACACCGGCGCCGACCGCATCTACTCGCTCAAGCTGCCCGCCGGCGCCCAGAAGCACGCCATCGCCACGGTCGCCGGCAACGTGCTGGCTCCGCTCAAGATCTATGTGAACCGCGACCCGTCGGCCCATGGCGGTTCGGACATCGAGGGACTGGAAGAAGCCGGCGTGCCGTCGATCGAGCTGGAGCAGGACGCCAGCCGCTACTTCGACTACCACCACACGATGGACGACACCCTCAACAAGGTCCGTCCGGACGAACTGGCGCAGAACGTCGCCGCCTGGGCCAGCTTCATCTACCTGGTGGCCGACAGCGACATCGACTTCCGGGCGCTGAAGGCGGCCGCTCCGGCCGCTCCGGCGGGGCACTAGCGAGACGTGGGGACACGCCGCAAGGGCGTGTCCCCGATCGCGGGCCGGGGATATGCCCTCGCGGCGTGTCCCCAAACCCTGCACCGAACTTCCGAAGCCGCTCCCTCAGGTCTCGACGCGTCCTCGCTAGCCAGGACGCATGACCCAGCCTCTCACCGACCGTCACATCGCCGTCCTTCTGGGCGGCCCCTCCGCCGAGCGCGAGGTCAGCCTGACCACCGGCGCGCTCTGCGCCGACGCCCTGGAGCGCCTGGGCGCGCGGGTCAGTCGCGTGGATCCGGGGCCCGATGTCGCCGGGGTCCTCGCCCGCCTCAAGCCCGACGTCGTCTTCAACGCCCTGCACGGCCGCTGGGGCGAGGACGGCTGCGTCCAGGGCGTGCTCGAGACCCTGGGCCTGGCCTACACCCACTCCGGCGTCCTGGCCTCGGCCCTGGCCATGGACAAGGCCAAGTCCAAGGCCGTGCTGGCGGCGGCGGGCATTCCCGTCCCCGGCGGCGGCCTGTACGACCGCCACGATGTCGCGCGCGACCATGTGATGCCGCCGCCCTACGTGGTGAAGCCCAACGCCGAGGGCTCGTCGGTCGGGGTGTTCATCGTCCGCGAGGGGGCCAACGGACCGCCGCGCGAATTGGCCGCGCCCGACTGGGCGTTCGGGGAGCGGGTGATGGTCGAGCCCTTCGTTCCGGGCCTGGAGCTGGCGGTCGTCGTGGTGGGTGAGTCAAATGGTCCCAGGGCCCTGGCGGTAACCGAAATCCGCTCGTCCACAGGTTTCTATGACTACGAGGCCAAGTACGCCGAAGGCGGTTCGATCCACCTGCTTCCAGCCCCGATTCCCAGCGCCGTAAGGGATCGGGCCATGCGCATGGCCGAGCTTGGCCATACAAGTCTTGGTTGCCGAGGTGTGACCCGATGCGACTTCCGTTATGACGACATTAACGACCTTCTGGTCCTTTTAGAGGTCAATACGCAGCCTGGCATGACACCCACTTCGCTCGTCCCCGAGCAGGCGGACCACACCGGCGTTTCGTTTGATCGTTTAGTGTTCTGGATCGTGGAGGACGCTTATGCCCGCGTCAGTGCGGGGGGGATCGCGTAAGCCAACGCGCCCCCGGGCCGAAGCGCCCGCAAGTCCGAAGGCCCGCCCGGCCGCGCGCAACGCCGCGCCGCCGGCCGGCAAGCTGCAAGCCGCGCGTGGAGGCGTGGGCGTCTCGCCGCGCCTGGCCCTGACCGTGGCCGGCGGCGCCCTGGCCGTCGCCGTGATCGCCACCCTGGCCACCGGCCATCGCCTGCAGCACCTGGGCGAGGCCCTGGGGCGCGGCGTCGATGGCGAGTTCGCCGACCTGGGCTTCAAGCTGAAGACCGTGCACATCGAGGGCGCCTCGCCGATGGCGAAGGCCGACATCCTGAACGCCACGGCCCTCTACCAGGACCAGCCGACCCTGGGTCTCGACCTCAACGACCTGCGCGCGCGGGTCGAGGGCGTGGGCTGGGTCAAGTCCGCCAAGGTCGTGCGCCTGCTGCCCGACACCGTGTTCATCTCCGTCGAGGAGCGCCCGGCCCTGGCCGTGTGGCAGCACTCCGGCGCGATGCGCGTGATCGACGGCGAGGGCCGGATCATCCGCGAGGCCGACGCCGCGCGCTTCCCGCAGCTGCCGCTGGTGGTGGGGCAGGGCGCCGACCAGGCCGCCGGCGCCATCCTGCCGGCCGTCAACGCGCGGCCGCGCCTGCGCGACCGTCTGGAGGCGCTGGTGCGGGTCGACGACCGCCGCTGGGACCTTCGCTTGAAAGATGGTTCGCTGATCCAGCTTCCGGCCATTGACGAAGAGTCCGCGCTGATTCAATTGGATCAGCTCGATCAACGACAACGAATCCTCGATCTCGGTTTCGCGCGCATCGATCTGCGCGATCCCGAAATGGTGGCCGTGAGGCCTCGCGACGCGGTGCTGCCCGGGCAGCCCGTGGCCGGCGGGGCCTGATCATGAACTTGTGTGTGAGGTGACTGTAGCGATGTCGCGACTGGATGACCGGAAACAAGCCAGGGAAGGCTTGAAGGCGACGCTCGTGCGTCAGCCCGCGGTCGCGGCCGTCGACCTGGGCGCGTCCAAGGTCACCTGCTTCATCATGAAGGCCGACGGGATCCATCGCGACAACCGCACCCTGACCACGGCCGGCGTCGGCTACGTGCAGTCGCGCGGCGTGCGCGGCGGGGCGATCGTCAATCTGGACGAGGCGGCCCAGGCCATCGCCCAGGCCGTCGAACGGGCCGAGACCGTGGCCGGCGTCAACGTCCAGGGCGTTTCGGTCTGCACGGCCGGCGGCCAGCTGGCCAGCCACCGCGTCCATACCCAGGTGTCGCTGGGCGCCCGGCCGATCGGCGATGGCGACCTGTCGCGCGCCATCGCCTCGGCCCTGGCCCAGGTCCGCATTCCCGGCCGCAAGCCGATCCACCTGCTGCCGATCGCCTGGTCGGTGGACGGCCAGCGCGGCATCCGCGACCCGCGCGCCATGTTCGGCCGCGCCCTGGGGCTGGAGCTGCTGGTCGTCTCGGTCAACGAGAACATCTTCCACACCCTGGCCCACTGCGTGGAGCGCGCCCACCTCAGCTTCGAGGGCGTGGTCGCCGCGCCCTTCGCCTCGGCCCTGGCGGCTCTGGAAGAGGACGAGATGGACCTGGGCGCGGTCTGCATCGACATGGGCGGCGGCTCGACCTCGGTGGCCGTGTTCAACAACGGCGCCCTTTGCCACGTCGACAGCCTGGCCGTCGGCGGCGGGCACGTCACGCAGGACATCGCCCGCGGTCTGCAGACCTCGGTCGCCGGCGCCGAGCGCATCAAGACCCTGCACGGCAGCGCCATCGCCTCGGCCAACGAGGACCGCGAGATGATCGAGGCCCCGCCGCGCGGCGACGATCCGGGCGCGGGCCCGGTGATCGCGCCCCGCAGCCTGCTGAAGGGCATCATCCAGCCTCGCGTCGAGGAGACGCTGGAGCTGCTGCGCGAGCGCCTGAAGGCCTCGGGCGCGCCGGTCGAGCCGGGCGCGGGCATCGTCCTGACTGGCGGCGCCAGCCAGCTGGCCGGCGTGCGCGAAGTGGCCGTGCGCGTCTTCGACCGCCCCGTCCGCCTGGGTCGTCCGCGCCGGGTGCCGCACCTGGCCGACGCCGCCTCCGGTCCGGCCTTCTGCGCCGCCGCCGGCGTCCTGCACCGCACGGCCTTCGGTCCGCGCGAGGTCGTCTCGCCCAAGGCCCTGGCCGGGGCGGCGATCCGCAAGCGTCCGTTGGACCCCAACGCCAGCCCGGTCGCCCGGGCCGCGGCGTGGCTGCGCGACAATCTCTGATCGAACATCGTGGGACTTCGTCCCACATATTCCCAGCTTGACCAGAAGCTTGGCTGAGTCGCGCCCGTCGGGGCGCGACCTCGAAATCGCGCGTGACACGAAATTTTTTCGTCTTGGTGAAGCTGGCCAAGAGCAACGGCCAAGTCTTAACAGAACTTAAGCCTGTTCGTTTACGATCTAAGTGTCGGAAACACCTGACGGCCTAGTTTTCGACGCTCTGAAAACGGGGTTTTCCAAGGCTTTTTCGGTCAGCGGCGTTCCGCCGCACGGGGGTTTTGGCTACCTTCGGGAACCCAAGGAATCCCTCGTGATTCCTTTGGATAACTGGATTTTTAGAGGCGCTTTGGGATCGACCCCGGGCCGACTCACTTTATGGAGTTAACCACCGATTAAGGTTGGTGGTTGTTCTGTTAACCCGATCGTCGAGATGACTCCCGGCGGTTGATCCGCTCGGTAGTTGACGAATTCGGCGTTTAGGACGCGAGGGTCCCATGGCTATTTCTCTTTCCGCGCCGCGTACCACTGAACTGAAGCCGCGTATCGTGGTGTTCGGCGTCGGTGGGGCCGGTGGCAATGCTGTCAACAACATGATCGAGGCCGGCCTCGAGGGTGTTGAGTTCGTGGTGGCCAACACCGACGCGCAGCAGCTCCAGTTCGCCAAGACCGACCGTCGCATCCAGCTGGGCGTGCAAGTCACCCAGGGCCTCGGCGCCGGCGCGCACCCCGAAGTGGGCATGAGCGCCGCCGAGGAGAGCTTCCCCGAGATCGGCGAGCACCTGGACGGCGCGCACATGGTGTTCATCACCGCCGGCATGGGCGGCGGCACCGGCACCGGCGCGGCCCCGATCATCGCCAAGTGCGCCCGCGAGCGCGGCATCCTGACCGTCGGCGTCGTCACCAAGCCCTTCCACTTCGAAGGCCGTCATCGCATGCGTCTGGCCGACGCCGGCATCGGTGAGCTGCAACGCTATGTCGACACCCTGATCGTCATTCCGAACCAGAACCTGTTCCGCGTCGCCAACGAGCGCACGACCTTCGCCGAAGCCTTCGGCATGGCCGACCAGGTGCTGCACTCGGGCGTCCGCTCGATCACCGACCTGATGGTCCTGCCGGGCCTGATCAACCTCGACTTCGCCGACGTCCGCACGGTCATGACCGAGATGGGCAAGGCGATGATGGGCACCGGCGAGGGCACCGGCGAAGACCGCGCCCTGATGGCCGCCCAGAACGCCATCGCCAACCCGCTGCTGGACGAAGTCTCGCTGAAGGGCGCCAAGGCCGTGCTGGTCAACGTGACCGGCGGCATGGACATGACCCTGCTGGAAGTCGACGAGGCCGCCAACGCGATCTCGGACCAGGTCGATCCGGAAGCCAACATCATCTTCGGCGCCGCCTTCGATCCGTCGCTGGACGGCGTGATCCGCGTGTCGGTGGTCGCCACCGGCATGGACGGCGCCTCGATCGCCCAGATCGAGCCCAAGCCCGTCGCGCGCAACACCACGGCCCAGCCGCTGATCGCCGAGACCCGTCCGGCGGCGCCGCAGGCCGCTCCGGCGCCCGCCCCTACCGTGGCCGAGACCGGTCGCCCGGGCATGCGCTACGAGCCGCGCCCGATCGAGCGTCCCGCCGCGGCTCCGGCCCCGGTCGCCTCTTACGCGCCGGAACCGGCCTATGAAGAACCCGCCCCGGTCGTCGAAGCCCAGGAAGACCTGCACTTCGAAGAGCCGGTGATGGAAGAGCCCCGCGTGACCGCCCCGGCGCCGCGCGTGACCCGCATCGTCGACCCGCTGGTCGCCGACACCGCCGAGGTCGAGGAAGAGCCGCTGTACAGCGAAACCTACGAAGACCGCCGGGCCCAGAAGTCGGGCGGCTGGATGAGCCTGTTCGGCGGCGGTCGCCAGCAGCGCTACGAGCAGCAACCGGCCCAGCAGCCGCAACGGGGTTCGGCCCGCCCGCAGCTGCAGCCGCTGGAGCAGCCGACCACGGACGAAGGCGAGGATCTGGAGATCCCGTCGTTCCTGCGTCGCCTGGCCAACTGAAAAGCTCGATAAGTTTAGTAGCGTACCAGTAAGCGTAACCGAGACCCCCGGGGCGAAAGCTCCGGGGGTTTTGCTTTGGATCCTCCCCCTCCGGGGGAGGTGTCGGCGAAGCCGACGGAGGGGGAAGGCCGCAGACCGGGAAAGCCCCTCGCGACAGCTCCCCCGGAGGGGGAGCATCTGCTATGGGTCACAACCTGCCAATCCAGCTTCAATCCAGGTCACGATGAACCTCACCCGCGCCGATCGGAAGATCCTGGAGATCCTCCAGCAGAACAGTTCGATCACGAACGTGGAGCTGGCCGAGCGGGTCGGCCTGTCGCCCAGCCCCTGCCTGCGCCGGGTCAAGCAGCTGGAGGCCTCGGGCCTGATCAGCGGCTATGTCGCGCTGCTTGATCGGCGCAAGGCCAGGCTGGACCTGCTGGCCTATGTCGAGGTCCAGGTCGACCGCCACAGCGAGACCGCCGCCGAGGCCTTCGCCGAGGCCGTGCGGCGCGAGCCGATGGTGGTGGGCTGCCACGCCATGACCGGCGGCTACGACTACCTGCTGCGCGTGGTCGCGCCGAACCTGGACGCCTACGCCGAGTTCACGATGAAGCGCCTGCTGAAGATGCCGGCGGTCAAGGACATCCGGTCGTCCTTCGTGCTGGAGACGATCAAGGACGCGACGGCCCTGCCGCTGGACTATCTGGAATAGGCGCGCGCCGCCTTAGCTGGGCGGGGTCACCGGCGCGGGTTCGACGGTCCAGTAGTCGGGGCTGGAACTGGTGCTGATCCAGCTGCCCTCGAACGGCCGGGTGTCGCGGCTCAGGCCCTGCTGGAACTGGTTGTTCATCAGGATCACCTGGTCGCCGTAGCTGATCGACTGGCCCGGCCGGCTTTTGTTGTGGATGGTCCAGGTCTGGTAGGGCAGGTAGTCCCCGTCGAAATAGGGCGTGTAGTAGTAGCAGTCGTGGGAGTCGCTCCACGCCCCCAGGGCGTTGGCCGCCCACAGCCCGGATTCCCGCGAGATCAGGTAGACCTGGGCCTGGTCGGGCACGTGGCCCGAGACGTTGGACGCCGGCGTCACGAAGCTCAGGGGCGAGGGCGTGCCCTCTCCCAGGGTGGGGAACAGGGCGGCCAGGCCGATGTCGACGCACATGCCCATGGCCCCGCTGGGCAGGCCCGGGATCGCCGCCTTCACCGCGGCCTGGAAGGCCGTCAGGTGGTGGCCGTTCTGGTTCTTGAGCAGGAAGCTGTCGCCGTACTTCACGCCGTCGCCGTTCTTCCGGGTCTTGTCCATGAAGTCCAGGTTCGCCGCGTCGGTGCGCGGCTGGCTCAGGGTCATCACGGTCTCGAAGGTCGGCGCCGCCTCGGCCCGGGCCCCGAAGTCCGACAGCTGGCTCGAGCCGCCCAGCAGCTTCAGCGCCGTGGCGATCATCGAGGTGTGGTCGTAGGGCGTATCGGTGGGCGAGCGGAACACCGTGCCCGCCTGGATGTAGGGCGAGACCACGATGGTCGGCACGCGGCCGCCCAGCCGGTCGAAGTTGAAGTTGTTCTGGGTGGCCAGGGCCGGCGGCGTGCCCGAGCCCCAGGGCGGCTGCACCAGCCCCTGCGCCAGGCCGGCGGTCTGGTGGTCGAACGTGCCCACGAACTCGTCGAAGGTGATCAGCAGCAGGGTCTTCTGCCAGGCGTCCTGGTGCGAGATGAGGCTGGTGTAGACCTCCTTCACGAACTGTTCGCCCACCAGCAGGTTGCTGGGCGGGTGGTAGTCGTTGCCCAGGGCCGTGATCAGCGCCTTGGGCAGGGACGACTGGCTGGCCATGGTGGTCTGCGAGATCGACCAGTAGGGCTCGATATAGCTGAACGCCGGCAGGTTCCCGGCCTGGGCCAGCTTGTGGAACTGGTCCAGCGACTGGAACTTGCTGCTGGCGTCCTTCAGGTTCTGGATCTGAGGGAACAGCCGCCACGTGTAGCAGGACTCCAGCTGGCCGTTGGTCAGCGACTGCATGTAGTTGATATAGGGCTGCAGGGCCGTCCAGGTGGCCAGCAGCGCGACCCCGACCGGCGGGTCGACCACGGCCAGCACCGTGGCCAGCGCCTTGCCGTATTCCAGCAGGGTCGAGATCTTCTCGGGCAGGTACGGCGCTTGCCAGAACACGTTCCAGCCCCGGCCGGCGGCGTCCACGGCGTTGAAGATGGTCGGCGCGTCGAAGCGGTCGTCGCCGATGGACATGCCCAGCATCGACTCGATCGTCGCGGCGGGCGAGTTGGGGTCTTCCAGCTGGCCGTTGTTGACCAGGCCCAGCGAGGTGCCGCACATGAGGAAGGCGCGGTTGGGATTGGTCTGGGACGGGACCGACGCGTACCAGGCGTCGCTGACCGCATAGGCCTGGGCCAGCTGGTTCAGCACCGGCAACTGCTGGGGCGTATAGCTCTGCATCACCTCGGGCGCGAGGCCGGGGATGTCGCCGGCGTCGATGCCCAGCGCCGTCATCACGTTCACGAAGTCCTGCAGGTAGCCCAGCATGTTGGCTTCGGTGACCGGCGGGAACGTCTCTGTGTTGAAGAACTGCAGATTGACGTGCTCGAGCTCTTCGCCGGGGTCGATCGTGGGGACGGTGAAGCCCTGCGCGCCCTGGATCGGCGGGCTGGAGATCGCGGGATTGGAGGCGGTGTTGGTGAAGGCGCCCAGGTCGACCGTCTGCAGGCCGTCGAAGGTGGGGCTGGAGCCCGCCGGCAGGACCTGGGACGGCGCGCCGGTCTGGTAGAGCCAGCCCAGAAGGCTGTCGAAGGAACGGTTCTCCAGCATCAGCACGACCACATGGTCGATGGTTGGCGTCGACATGCTTTCCTCGTGACTCTGCGACGGGCGTCCCGCGGCGCGCGTCATGCCCTCATGGATTTAGTAACGGGATTTTTCTAGTATGACGCGATTTGGTCCGAGGCCGTCGCGCGAGTCAAGCCGTGTCGCGTGGACGGCTGTCGCGTCGCAACTGGGGCATGTCTCAACATGACCCGAAGTGGATAATCGTTGGCATATAGTGACATTATTTATCTGTATGTTGGCCATGATCGCCACGCTCTGACCGGCCCGTCGCGTTAACTTGCCCCGGTTCTGTCCGGAGGAGCGCGGCATGCTGGTTGTCGATCAAAAGTCCCTGTCGCCCGCCGTGGTCTCGCCCGTGCGTCCGGCGCTGGAAGGCGTCAGCGCCTACAAGGCCGGCATGACCCTGGCCGAGGCCGGTCGCCTGGCCGGCCGCGCGGACCTGTCCAAGCTGGCCAGCAACGAGAACCTGCTGGGCTGCAGCCCCAAGGTCGCCGACGCCGTGCAGGCCGCCCTGGCCAGCCCCGAGATCTATCCCGACCCCTATTGCGAGACCCTGCGCGCCGCGATCGGCGAGCGGCTGGCGGTCGATCCGGCGCGGATCGTCATGACCCCGGGCTCGGAAGCCCTGATCGACTACCTGTTCCGCGCCGTGCTGCACCCGGGCGACAGCGTCCTGCTCAGCTCGCCGACCTTCCCGGCCTACGCGATCTTCGGCGGCTGCGCCGAGGCGGTCTTCATCGACGTCCCGCGCCTGGCGAACTTCGACCTCGACGTCGAGGCCTTCAAGGTCGAGGCCGCCAAGGGCCCCAAGCTGCTGGTGCTGTGCACGCCCAACAACCCGACCGGCAACGCCATGACCGGCGTCGAGATGGCCGAGATCCTGGCCGTCACGCCGCGCTCGACCGTCGTCTTCGTCGACGAGGCCTATCGCGAATACCACGAGGCCTTCGACACCCTGGAGCTGCTGAAGGCCTGGGGCGGGACCTGGGTGTCGGGCCGCACCTTCTCCAAGGCCTACGGCCTGGCCGGGATGCGGGTGGGCTATGGGATCTGCTCGTCGGCCGAGCTGACGGGCTATCTGGACCGCATCCGCCCGCCCTTCAACGTCACCGCCATCAGCCAGGCCGCCGCCCTGGCCGCCTGGGACGACCAGGAACACCTGGAACGGACCGTGGCGCTCACGATCGCCGAGCGCGGCCGGGTCGAGGCCGTGCTGGACGCCATGGGCGTGGAGCGCACCCAGAGCGCCGCCAACTTCGTCTTCCTGCGCAGCCCGGCGGGCGCCGAAGCCACCGCCGCGCGTTTGTTGCGGGAAGGGCTTATCGTCCGTCCCACGCCCGTCCCTGGCGGCTGGGTGCGGATCACCATCGGCCGCCCCGCCGACAACGACCGCCTGATCGCCGCCCTGCCGGCCGCTCTCGCTCTCTGATCCTTCGGAGCCACGTCCATGAGCATCTCCCCCGAAAACCCCCTGGGCCTCGACGGCTTCGCCTTCGTGGAGTTCACCAGCCCCGAGCCGGCCGCCATGAAGGCGCTGTTCGAGCAGCTGGGCTTCGTCGCCGCCTCGACCCATCCGACCAAGGCCGTGACCCGCTACAAGCAGGGCCGCATCAACCTGCTGGTCAATGACGAGCCCACCGGCCAGGTCGCCGAGTTCCGCGCCGCCCACGGCCCCTCGGCCAACGGCATGGCCTTCACCGTCGCCGACGTCGAGCAGGCCTACGCCGCGGCCCTGAAGCGCGGCGCCGTGGCGGCCGACGCCGGCCCGACCGTGCTGGGCGAGGGCGCGCGGGTGCTGGAAGGCATCGGCGGCTCGATGCTGTACCTGGTGGCCGGTCCCGACGCGGTCTTCTCGACCTGGACCCCGGTCCCCGGCGCGGCCGAGGCGGAAGCGGCCAACAATGTCGGCCTGGACCTGCTGGACCACCTGACCCACAACGTCCGCCGGGGCCAGATGCGCACCTGGTCGACCTTCTATCGCGACGTCTTCGGCTTCGAGGAGCAGAAGTACTTCGACATCAAGGGCCAGGCCACGGGCCTGTTCAGCCAGGCGATGATCGCCCCCGACAAGGCCATCCGCATCCCGCTGAACGAGAGCCAGGACGACCAGAGCCAGATCGAGGAGTTCATCCGCCAGTACAACGGCGAGGGCATCCAGCACCTGGCCCTGACCACCGAGGACATCTACGACACGGTGGAGCGCCTGCGGGCGCGCGGCGTGAAGCTGCAGGACACGATCGAGACCTATTACGAGCTGGTCGACAAGCGCGTGCCCGGCCACGGCGAGGACACCGAGCGCCTGAAGAAGAACCGCATCCTGCTGGACGGCAATGTCGGCGAGGAAGGCCTGCTGCTACAGATCTTCACCGAGAACCTGTTCGGCCCGATCTTCTTCGAGATCATCCAGCGCAAGGGCAACCAGGGCTTCGGCAACGGCAACTTCCAGGCCCTGTTCGAGAGCATCGAGCTGGACCAGATCCGCCGCGGCGTGATCACGGTCGAGGCCTGAGGGGCTTTCTCCGAATTCCCCTTCCGTGTCATCCCGGCCGAAGCGTAGCGTAGAGCCGGGACCCAGGGGACTGGGCTGACGCGGTGCGGTTCCCCTGGGTCCCGGACAGCCTCTGCGAGGCTTCCGGGATGACAACGATAAATGATGGCCAGAGGGTCACGGAAACGCTCATGGACCTCCACTACCAATCCGGCTTCGGCAACCACTTCAGCAGCGAGGCCGTCCCCGGCGCCCTGCCGGTGGGCCAGAACTCGCCGCAGACGCCGCCGTTCGGGCTCTATGCCGAGCAGCTGTCGGGCACGGCCTTCACCGCCCCACGCCACGAGAACCGCCGGTCGTGGCTGTACCGCCTGCGGCCCAGCGCCGGGCATGGGCCCTATGCGCCCTACGCGCAGGATCGCCTGAAGAGCGGCCCGTTCGACGCCGCCGCGCCCACGCCCAACCGCCTGCGCTGGGACCCGATGGAGGTCCCCGCCGAGCCGACCGACTTCGTCGACGGCCTGGTGACGATCGGCGGCAACGGCGACGTGGCGACCCAGGCCGGCATGGCCGCCCACCTCTACCTGGCCAACCGTTCGATGATCGACCGGGTGTTCCAGAACGCCGACGGCGAGCTGCTGATCGTGCCCCAGCAGGGCGACCTACACCTGGTCACCGAGTTCGGGCGGCTGGACGTCGCGCCCGGCGAGATCGTGGTGATCCCGCGCGGGGTGCGCTTCCGCGTCGAGATCGCCGGCCCGGTGCGCGGCTATGTCTGCGAAAGCTACGGCGCGGCCTTCCGCCTGCCGGACCTGGGGCCGATCGGATCGAACGGCCTGGCCAACAGCCGCGACTTCCTCAGCCCCGTCGCCGCCTTCGAGGACATCGACAACCCCACCGAGGTGATCCAGAAGTTCCAGGGCGGCCTGTGGAAGGCCACCTGGGACCACAGCCCGCTGGACGTGGCGGCCTGGCACGGCAATCTCGCGCCCTACAAGTACGACCTGGCGCGGTTCAACACGATCAACACGGTCAGCTTCGACCATCCCGACCCGTCGATCTTCACGGTGCTGACCGCGCCCAGCGAGGTCCCGGGCACGGCCAATGTGGACTTCGTGATCTTCCCGCCGCGCTGGATGGTGGCCGAGCACACCTTCCGTCCGCCGTGGTTCCACCGCAACGTGATGAGCGAGTTCATGGGGCTGGTCACCGGCGCCTACGACGCCAAGGCCGGCGGCTTCTCGCCGGGCGGCGCCAGCCTGCACAACGCCATGAGCGACCACGGCCCCGACGTGGCCAGCCATAAGGGCGCGACCGAGGCCGAGCTCAAGCCGCACAAGATCGACGGGACCATGGCCTTCATGTTCGAAAGCCGCTGGGTGATCCGCCCCACGAAATACGCTCTGGAGACTTCCGCGCTTCAGGCCGACTATGACGCGTGCTGGACGGGCTTCCCCAAGGCCCGGCTGCCCTAGAACAACGACAGCAAGAGGAAGCGCCCATGAAGCTCGCGTCTCTGAAGGGCGGCCGCGACGGCCGGCTGGTGGTGGTCTCCAACGACCTGGCCTGGTTCACCGACGCCGGAACGATCGCCCCGACCCTGCAGGCGGCCCTGGACGACTGGGAGCGCTGCGGTCCGATGCTCGAAGCCCTGGCCAAGAGCGTCGAGGACGGCGGCGTGCCGCTGGAACGCTTCCACGAGCACGACGCCGCGAGTCCGCTGCCGCGCGCCTACCAGTGGGTCGACGGCTCGGCCTATGTGAACCACGTCCAGCTGGTGCGGCAGGCGCGGGGCGCCGAGATGCCCGAGAGCTTCTGGACCGATCCGCTGATGTACCAGGGCGCCTCGGACGGCTTCCTGGGCCCGCGCGACACCATCCCGCTGGCCAACTCCGCCTGGGGCTGCGACCTGGAGGGCGAGATCGCCGTGATCGTCGGCGACGTGCCGCTGGGCGCGACCCGCGAGGAGGCCCTGGACGCCATCCAGCTGGTCATGCTGTGCAACGACGTCTCCCTGCGCGCTCTGATCCCGGCCGAACTGGCCAAGGGCTTCGGCTTCGTCCAGTCCAAGCCGGCCAGCGCCTTCTCGCCCGTGGCCGTGACGCCGGCCCAGCTGGGCGACGCCTGGAAGGACGGCAAGCTGCACGGCGCGCTGCTGGTCACCCTGAACGGCAAGGACTTCGGCAAGGCCGACGCGGGCGTCGACATGACCTTCGATTTCGGAACCCTGGTGGCCCACGCCGCCAAGACCCGCGCCCTGACCGCCGGCACGATCGTCGGCTCGGGCACGGTGAGCAACCGCGACGCCGACGGCGGTCCGGGCAAGCCGGTGGCCGAGGGCGGCCTTGGTTATTCGTGTCTGGCCGAGGTGCGCACGGTCGAGACGATCCAGACCGGCCATCCCAAGACGCCGTTCCTGCTGGGCGACGACACGATCCGCATCGAGATGCGCGACGCCAAGGGGCACTCGATCTTCGGCGCCATCGAGCAGACGGTCGAGCGCATTTGAGCCAGGAGGTCGCGCCGGAAGCGACGACTGTCGGGCGGGTCTGGACGACGCCCGCGGGCGTGAGGCTGGGTCCGCTGGACCTGATCGCCGATCCCGGGGCGCGGAACTACGTGCTGCAGATCGGCGACAAGCGCTTCCACGGCTTCGTGGTGCGCCGGGGCGGGGAGGCGTTCGGCTATGTCGACCGCTGCCCCCACGCCGGCCTGCCGCTGGCCCAGGTGCTGGACCGCTACCTCACCGAGGACGGTGCGCTGATCGCCTGCTCGTGGCACGGGGCCCTGTTCGAGCCCGACACCGGGGCCTGCGTCGGCGGGCCCTGCGTCGGGGCGCGCCTGTCGCCGTGGCCCGTGCGGGTTGAGGACGGGCGGATCGTCACGGCTTGACGGCCGGGCTGCACGGAAACTGCACGGCCTTTTCCCGCCCCCTGGAACCCTCGGCCACGATCGCGCGACCTCGCGGCCCTAGACCTGTCCGGGCAGAGCAGGAGCCCGACCGATGCCTTTCGACCAGATCCAGGTGCGCGACTACGCCGTGGTGATCCACGCCGGCAACGACGAATGGACCTGGCAGGTGATGGATTTCGACGCGCGGATCACGGCCCAGGGCGGCGCGCCCGATCGCGAGAGCGCCTGGCGCAGCGGCATGTTCGCGGCGGAGGCGGTGGGCGCGTTCGCCCGCATCGGGCGGCGGGCCTAGGGCTCCGCGCAAAAGAAAGGCCGCCTTCTACAGGAGAAGAAGACGGCCGGAAGTCGCATAGGAGGAAACGCCCAGAAGGGCTGAGACCTCTATAGCGCAATGTTCCTCCTGTGACAACGTTGTCATGGAATTTTTTCCGGCGACGCTGAAAACCTTGGTTTCCTTGGGCCGGCGGCCTTGGCGACGGCCGGTCGCCTCGCCAAGTTGGAAGGGATCCAGAAGGAGCCGTCCTGTTGAGTTTGACCCTTCGCCTCGCCGTCCCCGAGGACCTGCCCGCCCTGCGCGACCTGATGAACGCCTCGATCGGCGAGCTGCTCAAGCCCTTCCTCGCACCCGACGAGGTGGCGGCCTCGTTCGACATCATGGGGCTGGACAGCCAGCTGATCACCGACGGCACCTATTTCGTGGTCGAGGACTTTTCAGTTGGAGAAGGGGGCGCGCTGGCCGGCTGCGGCGGCTGGAGCCGGCGGGCGACACTGTTCGGCGGCGACCACTCGGCCGGCCGCGACGCCGCCCTGCTGGACCCCGCCCGCGACCCGGCCCGGGTGCGGGCGATGTACACCCACCCCGACCATGTGCGGAAAGGCGTGGGGCGGCTGATCCTGGACGCCTGCGAGGCCGCGGCGGCGGGGGAGGGGTTCACGCGCTGCGAACTGGCGGGGACCATGGCCGGCGAGCCGCTGTACCGGGCGTGCGGCTATCACCAGATCGAACGGTTCTCGGCGCCGACGTCCAGCGGGGTCGAGGTGCCGCTGGTGCGGATGGGCAAGGCTCTACAGGCCCCATTCCAATAAAAGGGCCAATAGAAAAGGGCGGGTCCGAGGACCCGCCCTTCCTAAGCTACTGACGCTACTAAACTCGGGCTTGGTCCGATTAACGGAACAGGCTGAGGATCGAGCCGGTCGACTGGTTGGCGATCGAGAGCGCCTGGATGCCCAGCTGCTGCTTGGTTTGCAGCGACTGCAGCTTGGCGCTTTCCTTGGCCAGGTCGGCGTCGACCAGGTTGCCCACGCCCGCGTCGAGGCTGTCTTGCAGCTTGCCGACGAAGGTCAGGTGGGTGTCCAGGCCGGTCGAGCTGGTGCCCAGCGAAGCCAGCTTGTTGGTGGCGGTGCCGATGGCCTTGCCGACGGTGTCGATCATGGTCTTGGCGGCCGCGGCGGTCGTGAAGGTCGACGTCGTGGTCATGCCGATACCCTTCAGCGACAGGGTCTTGGAGCTGACCGTGAACTGCGAACCGTCCGAGTTGGCCAGGAAGGCCAGCTTCTGGGTCGAGCCGTCGGCGATCGACACGCCGTTGAACTTGGCGTTGGTGACGGCCTTGGTGATCTGGTCGCGCAGGCTTTCGAAGTCCGACTTCAGGGCGTTGAACGAGGCGGTGTTCAGCGAGGTGTCGGAAGCGGCCAGGGCCTTTTCCTTCATCTTGCCCAGCAGGTCGGTGATGGTGTCGCCGGCCGCGAGGGCCACGTCGATGGTCGACTGGCCGCGTTGCAGCGAGTCCTTCACGGCGTTCAGCGAGCTGGAGGTGGCCGACTGGTTCTTGGCCATGGCCCAGATAGCGCCATTGTCCTTGGCGGTACCGACCTTCTTACCGGTGTTGATGCGTTGTTGCGTGACCTGAAGCTCGCTGTTGGTGGCGTTCAGGTTTTGCAGGGCGATCATCGCGCCGGCGTTCGTGTTGATGCTATTCAGCGGCATCGCAACAGTTCCTATTCAAGGGTTCCGACGTCATTTTGACTGCCGGGAGCTTTTTGCTCATCGAACTAGGAAGCAATGATCGGGCCAAAACTGCCCAGTAGGCAGAAATTGCCAACAGCTTGAAATTGCAAAGTTATAGTTTTGTTTACTGTGATTTTGATGGGCAATAACTGCCGAGCGACATATCGCCTCGGCAAAATATGCCGGGCAATTTTAGGTTGGCTTCGGACAATTCGACGAACGCCGGTCCGTGGAAAAAGAAATGCCGGACGGTCCGTAGACCGTCCGGCTTTGATCGCTTCTTGGAGCCTAGTCGCCGATCACTTGAAGAGCGACAGGATCGACTGAGGCGTCTGATTGGCGATCGACAGGGCTTGAACGCCCAGTTGCTGCTTCGTCTGCAGCGACTGCAGCTTCGCGCTTTCCTTGGCCAGGTCCGCATCGACCAGGTTGCCCACGCCCGAGTCCAGGCTGTCCTGCAGCTTACCCGTGAAGGTCAGGTGCATGTCCAGACCGGTCGAGCTGGTGCCCAGGCTCGCCAGCTTGTTCGTCGCCGTGGTCATCGACTTGGTGATCGTGTCGATCATGGTCTTGGCCGCGGCGGCGGTCGTGAAGGTCGAGGTCGTGGTCAGACCCAGGCCCTTCAGCGACAGAGTCTTGGCGCTCACCGTGTAGGCGACACCGTCCGAGTTGCTGAGGAACTGCAGCTTGGTGGTGGTGCCGTCGACGAGGCTGACGCCGTTGAACTTGGCGTTGGTGACAGCCTTGGTGATCTGGTCGCGCAGCGAGGTGAAGTCCGAGACCAGGGCGTTGAACGAGGCGGTGTTCAGCGAGGTGTCGGAAGCGGCCAGGGCCTTTTCCTTCATCTTGCCGAGCAGGTCGGTGATGGTGTCGCCAGCGGCAAGGCCGACATCGATCGTGGACTGACCGCGCTGGAGGGAATCCTTCACGGCGTTCAGCGAGCTCGACGTCGCGCTTTGCATCTTGGCCATCGACCAGATCGCGCCGTTGTCCTTGGCGTTGGAGATCTTCTTGCCGGTGTTGATGCGTTGCTGAGTGTTTTGGAGCTCCGAGTTGGTGGCGTTCAGGTTTTGCAGCGCGATCATGGCGCCGGCATTGGTGTTGATCGAGTTCAGCATGGTGTTTCTCGCCATTTTGGGAGGATTGCCCCGGCGTTTTGCCGGTCGGGCGTTTTGCCCGCGGGAACCATCGCAAGCGGCGGGCCAATCGGCGCCGCGCGGAGAGACTTGTTAAGTTGCTGTTTTGAAATGGATTTTTGGAATACCGCGTTCGCCGCGGCGCCGCCGATCGCCTGCAGAAACAGCCGGGCGGCAGCTTTTACCGGAAAGGTTTGCCGTCGGGGCCGCGGCCCCCTGCCCGGTCGTCCGCGCATTGAAAAGGCGGGCGCCGAAACCGACGCCCGCCTCGCCATGACGGCTCAATTCAAGCTGGCCCGCCGGAGGCGGGCCGGGATCAGGCCCCGTCGGAACGGCCGGCCAGGCCCTGCATGATCATGCGGTTGATCTCGATCAGCGGCTCGAAATCCTCCTCCTTGCGCATGATGGCGCTGGAGTGGCGGCCGACCCAGAGGCTGAGCGAGATGATGCTGGCGCGCAGCTGCACCGGCAGGGTGTTCTCCGGCAGCGCGCAGTCGGTCGCCAGGGCCGACCACACGCGCCGGTTCCAGTCGAGCGCGTCGATGCGCGTGGCGATGTCGTCCGCCGGCGCTTCGGACGCGGCCATGAGGGCGCGCGTCACCTGACCGAACAGACGGTATTCCATCTCGCGCGGGTTTTCGGTCCGCGTCGCCGTCTGTTGATAGGCCCTAAGAGACATGCCCCAACCTCTGATCTTCGTACTCGATTAGCTTCCGGCTCAGCATGAGCGCCTTGTAGTACTCGCGGGCCATCACGTGCTTGGAGATGGCGATGCAGTCGCCCAGCACGTCGGGATTGCGCACCACGCCCATGAATTCGGTCAGGCGGGTGGCGAATTCCTCGTACTGGCGCTCGGCGCCGGCCTCGTCCAGGTACATCATCATGACCGGGAAATAGATCCGGCGCGCCGGCGTCGTGGCTTCGTCGGGCTGCATGATGTCCTTCTCACGCAGCACGGAGGCCTTGTTCTGGAGGACCAGCACGCCGCGACGGTCGCCGTTCTGGACGACCGCGCCGTTCAGCACGAATTTCTCGCCGGGTTTCAGCGACAGCTTCAATGGCACAAGGCCGCTCCCTCTTGCATTGCCGTGTCGCCCCATCCGCCGGAATAGCGGTTCGGAGCAGAAGCTAGGCGGAGGCGGTTAACGTCCCCTTGCCAAGCCTGCGACCGGGAGACGCAGCTTAGGATACAATTAAACATACTGACCCAGAGGATGACTCTCTCCAACCGCCAAGGCCTTCAATAGATGTCCCGCAGTCGCGACACCCAGATCTCGGCCGCCGCGCTGGCCGTCGCCCAGGAATCCGTCGCCCAGGCCGTTAACCTTGGCTTCCAGACCGCGACCGGCGACGCCGCCTCGGCCGAGGCCCTGGAGCGGCTGGATCGCCAGGTCCACGAGGTCCGCAACCGGGAAGCCTCGCGACAGCTGGAGCGCTCGCTCCGCGCCATGCACAGCGGCGACTTCGCCAAGGGCGAGAAGCTGGCGCTCAAGGCCCTGGAGTTCGACGATAAGCTGGGCGTGGCCTGGCACGTGCTGGGCATCGCCCGCGAGAAGATCGGCGATTTCGCCGGCTCGATGCACTGCTACGAGGCGGCGCTGAAGCTGCTGCCCAACCACGATGGTGTCGCCGGCGACCTGGGCCGCCTGGCCTTCCGCCTGAACATGCCGGAAATCGCCGTGAAGTTCTTCGCCCACTACGTCCAGGCCCGCCCCGGCGACCTGGAGGGCGTCAACAACCTGGCCTGCGCCCTGCGCGACCTCAATCGCTGCGAGGAAGCCATCGAGGTCCTGCGCCCGGCCATCAACGACAATCCCGAACAGCCGCTGCTGTGGAACACCCTGGGCACCATCCTGTGCAGCCAGGGCGACGGCAAGACGGCCCTGACCTTCTTCGACGAGACGCTGCGGCTGGCCCCGCGTTTCGGCAAGGCCTACCACAACCGCGCCTACGCCAAGCTCGACCTGGGCGACGTCGAGGGCTCGCTGGCCGACTGCGACCAGGCGATCGCCTTCGCCGAATCCGCCGAGGACCTGGCGACGATGCAGTTCGGCCGGGCCACCACCCTGCTGTCCCTGGGCCGGGTCGGCGAAGGCTGGAGCGCCTACAAGGCCCGGCTCTCCAAGGACCTGAGCGACGCCCCGCGCTTCACCATCGACGCCCCGCGCTGGAGCCCGGGCATGGACCTGACCGGCAAGTCGCTGATGATCTGCGCCGAGCAGGGCCTGGGCGACGAGGTGATGTTCGCAAACATGCTGCCCGACGTGGTCGAGGCGCTGGGGCCCGACGGCAAGCTGACCCTGGCGGTCGAGCGTCGGCTGGTCTCGTTGTTCCAGCGCTCGTTCCCGAACGCCGCCGTCTTCCCGCACAAGACCGTCGCCTACGAGGGCCGGGTCTATCGTGGCGCGCCCGAGATCGAGGACTGGAGCGGCGTCGACTTCTGGGCCCCGATGGCCGACCTGCTTGAGGTGTTCCGGCCCAGCCTGGCCGCCTTCCCGACCCGTCCCAGCTTCCTGACGGCCGATCCGGCGCGGGTCGCGCACTGGCGGCGGGTCCTCGAGGAGAGCGCCCCCAAGGGCCCCAAGGTCGGCCTGCTGTGGAAGAGCCTGAAGCTGAACGGCGAACGGGCCCGCCAGTTCTCGCCCTTCCTGCTGTGGCGTCCGATCCTGGAGGTTCCGGGGGTCACCTTCGTGAACCTGCAGTACGGCGACTGCAGCGAGGAGATCGCCCTGGCCAAGGCCGAGTTCGGCGTCGACATCTGGCAGCCGCCGGGCATCGACCTGAAGCAGGACCTCGACGACGTCGCCGCCCTCTGCTGCGCGATGGACCTGATCGTCGGCTTTTCCAACGCCACCACCAACCTCGGCGGCGCCTGCGGCGCGCCGATCTGGATGCTGACCGGCGCGGCGTCCTGGACCCGGCTGGGCGCCCAGACCTGGCCCTGGTACCCGCGGACGCGCTGCTTCATCACGCCGGACTTCAACGACTGGAACCCGACCATGCGCGAGGTCGGCGCCGCCCTGAGCGAGCGTTTCCCGACCGCTTGACGGAAAAGGCTTCGCCACGAGGCCACCGCATTTCGGCGGTAGACGAACGCCGGAGTTCGGGCTTGAAGTTCCGGACCTAACCTTGAGTACGCCCTTGCCGCTCGCCATCCTCCAAGCTCGCATGTCGTCGACGCGGCTTCCCGGCAAGGTGTTGGCCGATCTGGCCGGCAAGCCGATGATCTTGCGGCAGATCGAGCGCCTCAAGCGCGCCACGCGACTGCAGCGGATCGTGGTGGCCACCTCCGACCAGGCCAGCGACGATCCGCTGGCCGTCTGCCTGATCGCCGCCGGCGTCGAGGTGTTCCGCGGATCGCTGGACGACGTGCTGGCCCGCTATATCGGCGCGATCGAAACCTTCGGTCCGACCCGCACGGTGGTGCGCCTCACCGCCGATTGCCCCCTGGCCGACCCCGACCTGATCGACCAGACCCTGGCCCTGCACGAGCGCTCCGGCGCCGACTACACCTCCAACACCCCCGCCCGGCGCAGCTTCCCCAAGGGGCTGGACGTCGAGGTCTTCGAATCCGTGGCCCTGAAGATCGCCGCCGACGAGACGAGCGATCCCTACGACCACGAGCATGTCACCCCCTTCCTCTACCGCCACCCCAACCGCTTCAAGATCGAGGGCCTCGAACAGGCCGCCGACGAGGGCGACGTCCGCTGGACCGTGGATCGGCCCGACGACCTGGACTTCGTCCGCGCGGTGTACGATGGACTCTACGCCGCCAATCCGACCTTCACGTCGGACGACGTCCGGGCCTTCGTGCGGGGCCGGCCGGACCTGGCCGCCCTGGGGGGAGATCGCCGCGTATGACCACTGGAGCCTCGGACGCCCCGTCCCACGCCGTCGTCCTGCGCGACGTGACCGAAGGCGATCGTCAGAGGCTGCTGGACTGGCGCAACAGTCCCGAGGTCGCGGCCTACATGTACACCGACCACAAGATCGGCCAGGCCGAGCACGACCGCTGGTTCGACGGCATCGCGAGCGACGCCCGCCGCCGATACTGGGTGATCGAGGTGGACGGCGAACCCGTGGGCCTGGCCAACCTGGCCGACATCGACGCCAGGAACCGCCGCTGCGCCTGGGCCTACTACCTGGCCAGCCCGTCGGTGCGCGGGCTGGGCGTGGGGTCGTATATCGAGTTCTGGATGATCGAGTACGTCTTTGGTCCCCTGGGCTTCGACAAGCTGTGGTGCGAGGTGCTGCTGTCCAACGAGAGCGTCTGGAAGCTGCACGAGCGCTACGGCTTCCAGCGCGAGGCGCTGTTCCGCCATCATGTGATCAAGGACGGCGCGCCGGCCGACGTGGTGGGGCTGGGCCTGCTGGCCCAGGACTGGCCGGCCCGGCGCGAGGAGATGGCCCGGCGCCTGCTGGACAAGGGCTACGCGCTTCCCTTCGCATGAGGGCCTTCGCCCAGCGCGACCGACGGAACAATCGTCACGGACGACGGGTTGAATCCGGGACCGCGGGGGCGTCGCCCTCGCCCTTCTGGTTTCAGGGAGCCCGCCATGCCCACCGACACCGACTATGACGACCAGGACGGCGCCGAGGTCCTGGACGAGACCAATCTGACCGAGGACGGCGACGACATCGCCAATTTCGACGAACTGGACGACGTCTACGACGTCACCCAGGCCGACGGCGATGACGACGAGGACGAACAAGACGATGACTTCGACGACGAGGACGCCGACGAGATCGACGACGATCTGGAAGGCGAACGCGACGACGAGGGCCTGGACGTCGAGCGCGAGCCGCTCAGCGCCATCGCCGGCGACGACGAGGACGTCGAGGACTCGATCTCGGACGACGACGACAGCGCCGCCGACTTCGAATCGACCGAGCTGGCCGAGGACGACATCGAGTCGCTCGGCTACGCCCAAGAAAGCTGAGACGTCAGAGCTGAGACGTTCAAGACGGTCGGGCCGGCGTTGAAGCGTTGTTCCTCCGCGCCTAGATTCACGGGGCGAGAGGAGAGCCGCCATGTCCGACGCCGCGCCCGAATCCGAGAACGACGACCAGAGCGAATATCTCGAGGACCAGTTGGAGGAAGGGCTGGAGGACAGCTTCCCGGCCAGCGATCCGCCGTCGGTCGCCCGCCGCCACCGCAAGCCGCCGCCCGAACTGCTGAAACCGCGCGACGGAGCCTGACCACAAGCCGGCTTGATCCGGCCGACCGTTGGTCTGTAGGTTAGTCCTGATTTGAACAACTGTTCGAGGCGGTTCGCTGGAGCCGCCGTCAGGAAACCGTATGAGCTCGCGCTTCGAAGGCACCGCCGATTACGTCGCCACCGACGACCTGAAGGTCGCCGTCAACGCCGCCGTGGCGCTGGAACGTCCCCTGCTGATCAAGGGCGAACCCGGCACCGGCAAGACCGTGCTGGCCTACGAAGTGGCCAAGGCGATGAACGCGCCGCTGCTGACCTGGCACATCAAGTCCACGACCAAGGCCCAGCAGGGCCTCTACGAATACGACGCGGTGACCCGCCTGCGCGACAGCCAGTTGGGCGACGAGCGGGTCAAGGACGTCCGCAACTACATCAAGAAGGGCAAGCTCTGGGAGGCCTTCGAGGCCCCGGTCCGCCCCGTCCTGCTGATCGACGAGATCGACAAGGCCGATATCGAGTTCCCCAACGACCTGCTGCAGGAGTTGGATCGCAACGAGTTCTACGTCTACGAGACCGACGAGACGATCGCCGCCAAGGTCCGGCCGATCATCATCATCACCTCCAACAACGAGAAGGAGCTGCCGGACGCCTTCCTGCGCCGCTGCTTCTTCCACTACATCCGCTTCCCCGAGGAGGCGACGATGCAGGCCATCGTCGACGTCCACTTCCCGGGCATCAAGCAGAAGCTGGTCGCCGAGGCCCTGCGGATCTTCTACGACATGCGCAAGGTGCCGGGCCTGAAGAAGAAGCCGTCGACCTCGGAGCTGCTGGACTGGTTGAAGCTGCTGCTGGTCGAGGACATCGACGAGTCCACCCTGCGCGAGAAGGACCCGACCAAGCTGATCCCGCCGCTGCACGGCGCTCTGCTGAAGAACGAGCAGGACGTCCACCTGTTCGAGCGCCTGGCCTTCCTGGCCCGCCGCGAGGGTTCGGGGGCGCGGCCCGGACAATAGGGCCGTTACCGCGATTTCATTGGATTTCCGAGCGCCGCCGGACCACGTTCGCGTCGAACGGGAGATTCCTTTTATGCGACACCTGACGCTGCTGGCCGCCGCGAGCCTGGTCGTTCTCGCCGGCGCCTGCTCGCCCAAGGTCGAGGTCAGCCATGGCGACCACAGGACGCCCGGCAAGCGCGAGCCGCTGCGGGCGATCAGCCGGCTGGACTGCCCGGACAAGCAGGGCGAGCTGACGCGCGTCAGCGCCGCGGCCGACGGCCAGACCTGCCTCTACAGCGGCCAGAACGCCGAGGTCACGCTGAGCCTGGTGGCGCTGAACGGCGGCGACGCCGAGGCCGCCCTGGCGCCGATCGAGGCCGACCTGAAGACCCTGATGCCGGCGGTCAAGGCGCCCCCTCCCCCGCCGCCCGGCGGCAAGGCCCGTGGCGACAGCGCCAAGATCAGCCTGCCCGGGATCAAGATCGACGCCCACGACAAGGGCGCCGACATCAAGATCGGCGGCCTGACGATCAACGCCAACGACGACACCGCCGAGGTCAAGGTCGCCAAGAACGTCACGATCCGCGACGGCGACAGCACCAAGCGGGTGACCGAGCGGACCAGCGGCGGCAATTCCAACGTCAGCGTCCAGTCCACCAACGAGGACGAGGGCGACACCGAGATCCACGCCACCAACGACGGCGCCCAGATCCGCCAGCGGCGGGGCGGCGACGGCGTGCGCGCCACCCTGATCCTGGCCAGCGACAAGGCCGTAAGCGGCTACCGCGTCGTCGGCTACGAGGCCCGCGGCCCCAAGGGCGGCCCGCTGGCCGTGGCCGTGGTCAAGGCCAAGGGCCGCGACGGCAGCGACCACGACATCTTCGAGGACATGAAGACCCTGGTCCGCCACAACGTCGGCGGTTAGATCGGCGTCACCTCCATGACCTTGTAGGTCAGCGGCCGGCCGTCGTCGTCGGTGACGGTGACGTATTCGCCCAGGGCGAAGCGATGCTGGCCCAGGCGGTGGACGGGCTCGTCGTCCAGGTCCTCGCCCTCGTCATAGTCGAAGAACCAGCGCTCGCCGCGTCGGTTCAGGCGGCCGTCGGCGGCGTCCTCGTCGGGGGCGAAGCGGCGGACCACGCACTCGTCCTTGGCCTTGGCGTAGGCCGCGGCGTCCAGGTGGCCGTCCTCGGTCAGCGGTGCGGTCAGGGCGTAGCCCCGGTGGTCGTCGCCTCCCGCGAACTCGGTGCCGGGATTGCGGGCCAGGCGCATGACGATGCGTGACAGGGACATTTGAACGCCCTCCTTCTTCTTCTGGAACAAAGCGCTAGTGCGACAGGAACAGCGAGGGTCCGTCGCTGTTCAGCAGGCTCCGGGTGGTGCCACCGAAGATGAACTCCTGCAGGCGCGGGTGGCCGAAGGCGCCCGCCACCAGGAAATCGGCGCCCACGTCCTTGGCCGCGCCCAGCAGTAGGGCCGAGGCGTCGCCGCCCGTCCCCTCCAGCACCTTGGGCTCGGCCTTGACGCCTCGGGCCGCCAGGAACGCGACCAGGCGCTCCAGCTCGAAATTGCGCGACGAGGCGCCCGGCGCCCCGGCCACCACGACCTTGGCGGCCTTCTGCAGCAGCGGCAGCGCGGTGCGCATGGCGCGGCTGGCCTCCTTGCCGCCGTCCCAGGCCACCAGCACCGTGCCGCCGACCTTCAGGCCCGGCCGGGCCACGACCACGGGGCGCTGCTCGTCGGCGATCATCTGCTGGAACGACTCCGCCAGCGGCCCCTTGCCGCGCGCGGCGGCGCTGTCGAACACGATCACGTCCGACAAGCGGCCCTCCGCGGCCAGGCCGGCCCAGACGGGCGATTCCAGGCTGATCGCGGTGGCGCGGGCGTAGCCCAGCTCGGCCACCAGCTTGTCGACGGCGTGATGGCCCTCGACGGCGGCTTCCTTCAGGCTCTCCAGCGCCGTGACCTGCACGCCGCCCATGAAACCCTCGCCCATCCAGGGCATCAGATCGGCCATGTCGGCCGGCGCATGGACGCAGGCCAGCTCGGCGTCGAAACCCTCGGCCAGCGTTTTGGCCGCTTCCAGGACGCCCCGGTCGGCGGCGGCTCCGGCCAGCGGCGCCATGATTCTCGCCCAGCTCATGATCGATCTCCCGAGTCTAAGCATTCACACGGTGAGGCATTTCCACAGACAACGGCCCGGCCCTCATTGATCTTTGTCAACCGATGGGCCAACCCAGCTAGAGTGGGGCCAGACTGTGTAAGGCCTGCACCTTCACCGTAAGGAACGATCTCGTGGCCAAAGGGCTGCATAAAACTCCGCCCCGGGCGTGGCAGCGCATGCTGTCGGGCCGCAGGCTCGACCTGCTGGACCCCTCGCCGATGGACATCGAGATCGAGGACATCGCCCACGGCCTGGCCCGGGTGGCGCGCTGGAACGGCCAGACCACCGGCGAACACGGCTTCTCGGTGGCCCAGCACAGCGTGGTGGTCGAGGAGATCGCCGCCCATATCAAGCCCGACCTCGAGCCGAAATGGCGCCTGGCCGCCCTGCTGCACGACGCCTCCGAATATGTGATCGGCGACATGATCAGCCCGTTCAAGGCGGCGCTGGGCATCGGCTACAAGGATTTCGAGGCCCGGCTGGAGGACGCCATCCACATCCGCTTCGGCCTGCCGCCCAAGGTCCCGGCCGCGATCAAGAAGCTGATCAAGCAGGCCGACCGCGCCTGCGCCTTCTTCGAAGCCACCCAGCTGGCCGGGTTCGAGCACGCCGAGTCCCTGGCCATCTTCGGCCCGCCGCCGGCCGGCTACGATCTGAAGATCCTGCCCCTGCCGCCGTTCGAGGCCCAGGCCCGCTACGTCCAGCGCTTCCACGTGCTGTCGCGCGCCGCCGGCTTCGAAAGCGCCCCCGGCATGGCGTTCGAGACCGAATGACCGGGGGCGGATCGACATCGGTCGTCATCGGCCTGTCGGCGGTCGTGGTGGCGATCCGCGACGGCGAGGCCGTGGTCCTGACCGTGCGGCCGCACGACGCCGTCACCGACGTGGCCAGCCCCCTGCCCGGCCTGCCGTTCGGCCCGTTCGACCCGGCCGGCCACCGCACCTTCGAGCTGGGCCTGCGGGCCTTCGTCACCGAGCAGACCCGGTTCCAGCTGGGCTATGTCGAGCAGCTCTACACCTTCGGCGACGAGGGCCGCGACGCGCCGCGCGCCGAAATGGGAGCCGGGGCGGCCCGGATCGTCTCGGTCGGCTATCTGGGCCTGACCCCGACGGCCGTCGAGACCCAGGTCCCCGACACCGCCTGGGCGCCCTGGTCGGCCTTCTTCCCCTGGGAGGACTGGCGCCACGGCCGCCCCGCCCTGCTGGACGAGGCCATCGCCCCGGCCCTGCGCCGCTGGGCGGGCGAGGACGCCGGCAAGTGGTCGCGCGCCCGCCTGGCCTTCGCCCTGGACGGCGCGCCGTGGAACGAGGAACGGGTCCTGGAGCGCTACGAGCTGCTCTACGAGGCGGGCCTTGCCCCAGAGGCCGCCCGCGACCGGGCCCGGGCCGAGGGCCACGATCCGGCCGAGCCCGCCGCCCTGTCGGCCGCCCTGGGCGAACCGATGATCTCGGATCACCGCCGCATCCTGGCCACCGGCCTCTCGCGCATCCGGGGCAAGATCAAGTACCGCCCGGTGGTGTTCGAGCTGATGCCGACCGAGTTCACCCTGTCGGCCCTGCAGCGCACGGTCGAGGCCATCGCCGGGGTGCCGCTGCACAAGCAGAACTTCCGCCGCGTGGTCGAGCGCGAGGACCTGGTCGAGGGCCTGGGCCGCCAGGACGCCGACACCGGCGGTCGCCCCGCCGAGCTGTTCCGCTTCCGCCGCGAGATCCTGACGGCGCGGCCGGCCATGGGGTTGTCGCTTCCGTTGCTGCGGGACTAGGCGTCGCATTTGCCTCCTGGCCCTTCAACGCTAGGCTGACCGGCATGGCGAACCTCTCCCGCACACACCTGATCGCCGGCGGCGCGGCCGTCGTCGTGCTGGCCGGCCTGGGCGCGGGCCTGGCCGCCTATGTCCTGCGCGACACCCAGGCCGAGGCCGTCGATCACCGCACCGACGACGCCGAGGCCGTCCAAGGCGCCCGGATCGCCGTCGCCGACCGTTTCCCGGAGGCCCAGGGCGTCGACTTCGGCAAGACCTTCGTCCACTGGGACGGCGAAATCCCCTCCGTCTGCGGCGAGGTCGACATCGTCGAGGAGCAGGACGGCTTCGACGGCCCCGAGCGCTTCGTCTGGTCGCAAGGCGACCTGAAGCTGGAAGAGACCGACGGCAGCGACGCCCTGGACCAGTCGTGGAGCGATCTTTGCGTCTGAGGCCCGCCCTCTCTTGAAGAGAGGGCGTCTAGGACTTCGCTCGCCCCAAGGCGTCCGCGACGACCTCCTCGAACACGTCGAGGTCCAGGTCCTTGGTCGACCTGAAGCTGATGCAGTATCCGGTGACCTTGGCCTTGCCGAGCCGCGCCCCATAGGTCCGCGACAGGTAGGTCTTGTCCTCCAGCCCCATGACGTAGAGCGACAGCCCGGACGTATTTGCGCTGAGGCCGATCTTGTAGAACGGCCGCGACTCCCCGTTGGCGTAGCCCAGCGTCTGCGAGCAGTAGCCGATGTTCGGGTTGGAGACGACCTTGCCGTCGGCGTTCCTGCCGTCCAGGAACCAGAGCTCGGCGTCGGGCGAGAGCTCCAGGATACGCCGGTGCAGGTCGCGCAATTCCTCGCGCTTCGCCGGAGGCTGGCCGTCGATATAGCGGTCGACCTGTTCGCGCACGTCCATGCCGGGACTTCCTATTCAATCTCGCTCTTCTGGATGACGAACGGACGGATTCGGAACCGACACGGCCCGCTGATTTTCCTCGGCCCTCGGCGGCGTCGCCCGGACCCAGTCGCTGATCGTGTCCAGGAAGTCCGGCACGTAGCCCGGCGTCAGGCTGGCGTATTCAGCACTGGCGCCGGTCTTGGCCTTCCAGAACTGATGGTTGGCCTCGTCGAACATCCTGATCGTCAGGTCGGTGTTCCTCAGACCCCGGCTGAGCAGGCCGACGTTGGGCCGGGGCGGAACCAGGCTGTCGCGCGCGCCGAGCAGGGCCAGCACCGGCGCGCGGACCTTCGGCAGGGCCGAGGCCGGCGAATAGTGGATCACGCCGCAAAGCGTCTCCAGCGCGGCGATCTCGCAACGGGTCGGCAGCAGCCGCACGGTCGAAAGCCCCGCCCGCAGGACCAGGCCGTTGAAGGCGACGCCGGCCCGGCTCCGGCCGGCCAGCCGCCACTGGTTGGTCTGGTCGGTGACCACCTGGTCCAGCACCGACTGGCCCGGTCCCGCCATCAGCACGACGAAGGCCACCGCGTCGGGCGCCTGGGCCGCCGCCTCCGTCGCCACCCATCCGCCCTGGCTGTGCCCCAGCACGCCGATCCTGCGCGGGTCCACCGCCGGATCCTGGGCCAGGCGGCGGAGCATCAGGACGGCGTCCTGGGCCCGCCCCTCGATGGTCTCGCCGCGCCAGCGCCCGCCGGACCCGCCGACTCCCCGTCGGTCGGTGATCATCACCGCCACGCCGTCGGCCGCCAACCGCTCGGCGATCACGCGATAGGCGGGGAAACCCTGGATCCTGCCGTCCCGTCCGTTGCCGCCCGAACCCGCCAAGATCACCACGCCGGGCGCGTCCGTCCGCCCCTCGGGCGACAGCACCGATCCCGCCAGAACGACCCCGTCGTGGGCCTTGATCGTGACCGGCGTCTCGCGCCAGGCGCCCGCCAGGGCGTCGCGCGGACACAGCAGGCAGAGCGCGAGGAAGGACAGGGCGAAGGCCGTCGGCAACTGACGCATGGAAGGCTGGAACTCCGATGTGGGGAAGCGCCGGGCGATCGCCGCGGCCAGGCAGGGATCGGGCTCGGCCGGGGCCGCCTCAAGCGGGAATTCGTGAAACGGACCGCCGCCTTCGTGTAATGGCCTGGTCCATGACGATTCCCTTTGGCGCTTCGCCGATCGGTCGCCGGGCGTTCCGGCGCGAGCATCTTCGCGAGGCGATCGTGATGCTGGTCTGCGCCGCGATCGTCGTGGCCATGGGGCCGTTCGGCGCGGTCCCGTACCGCGACTGGCCGGCGCGGACCCTGTACTGGCTGCGGATCATGGCCCTGGGCTATGCGATCGTGCGGCCGTGTCTGGCCCTGGCCGGCGTCGTCGCTCGGCGCTGGAAACTGCCCGAGGGCCCGGCCTGGGCGGCGGCGTCGGTCGTGGCCGCCGCGCCGGCGACCGCCCTGGTCTGGTGGCTCGGTCCGCATCCGGACCTCTCGCGACCGCCCCCGTCGCTCGCCGATTTCCTCGACGCCTATGTCCAGGTGCTCGTCGTCACCGCCTTCGTGGTCCTGGCCCTCTGGCTGGCGCGAGCAGGCCAGGACCGGACGCGCGGGCGCGCCTCCGGACAGTCGGCGACGCCGACGGCCGAGGTGAAGCCCGCCCTCGCCCGGCGCCTGCCGCCCGGCCACGGGGCGATCTTCGCCCTGTCGATGGAGGACCACTATGTGCGGGTCCACGCCCAGGGCGGCCAGACCCTGCTGCTGATGCGGATGGCCGACGCGGTCGCCGCGGTCGAAGGGCTGGACGGCGCCCAGGTCCACCGGTCGTGGTGGGTGGCGCGGTCGGCGGTCGAGCGGTGCGAGCGTCGCGGCCGACGCTTCTGGCTGCTCCTGCCGGGCGGCCTGCCCGCGCCCGTCGCGCGCGACCGGGTCAAGGCGCTGGTCGCCCAGGGATGGCCGCTGGAGCGGTCGTGAGCACTCGCCGAAGGAACGCCGCGCCTCCCGCGCACATTCAAGCCGGATGCCCCGCGCGCGCCACGCCCTGAATCCCCACACCGAGACCTTCGCCCTGGCCGCCCTGCTCGGCCTGGGCGCAGCCCTGGCGGTCTTCCAGGACGTCGCCGACGACCAGAACGAGGCCGACGGCCAAGCGTCAGACTGGAAGATCCTCAAGGCGCTGCGGCGCGACGGCGATCCATCCGAGCCGGTCGGGCCAAAATGGCTCAAGGAGGGCCTGACCGAGGCCAGCGCCCTGGGCGGGATCACTGTACTGGCCGGACTGACCGCCGTGACGGCCGGCGGCCTGGCCCTCGCCGGCAAGCGCCGCGAAGCCTTGCTGACGGCCGGGGTGTTCGCCGGGGCCCTGGTGCTGAGCGAGGGGTGAAGAACCTGTTCAAGCGCAGCCGGCCGCCGGCCGAGTACCGCGCCGCCGAGGCGGTCAACGAAAGCTTCCCCAGCGGCCACGCCCTGCTGTCGGCCGCGACCTTCCTGTCGCTGGGCATCCTGTTCGCCCAGGGGGCCAAGGGCACGGCGTTGCGCGCCTACGGCCTGGCCGTGGGCGCGACGACGGCCGCCGCCGTGGGATTCAGCCGGGTGTTCCTCGGCGTCCACTGGACCAACGACGTGCTGGGCGGCTGGGCCGCCGGCTCGGCCTGGGCGGCGACCTGCTGGCTGGTGGGGCGTGAGCGACGCTAGGCCGACCGCCCTACTCGGCCGCGTGCGTCTCCGGCGTCGCCTTCCCGTCCCGCTCCAGCCGCGCCCGCCATTTGGCCTTCAGGGTGTGGGAGGTGTCGCGCGAACCGTCGTGGCTCCAGCCCGGCGGGCCGAAGACATAACCCAGGGCGTGGCGCGGGTGGGCGACAACGTCCTTGGCGATGCTGATGAACTCGTGGAAGACGTTGGTCAGCAGGTTGAAGCTGGCCAGGTTCTTGACCGTGCCGTAGCGGCACGGCTCCTCGTCGACCTCGGGGATGAAGGTGCCGAACATCCGGTCCCAGATGATCAGGATGCCGGCGTAGTTGGCGTCCAGGTAGCGGGCGTTGCGCGCGTGGTGCACCCGGTGGTGCGAGGGCGTGTTGAACACCGCCTCGAACCAGCGCGGCATCTTCTTGATCGCCTCGGTGTGGATCCAGAACTGGTAGATCAGGCTGATCCCCTTCTGGATGGCCACCATGGCCGGCGGGAAGCCCAGGAACGACAGCGGCAGCCACAGCAGCCAGGTGCCGACCACCCCGCCCGTCCAGGTCTGCCGCAGGGCGGTCGACAGGTTGTAGTGGGTGGAGGTGTGGTGGTTGACGTGGCTGGCCCACCAGAACCGCCGCTCGTGGGCGATGCGGTGGAACCAGTAGTAGGTCAGGTCCTCGGCGAAGAAGAGGATCACCCAGGCCCAGACGGCGGTCATCGGGATCGTGAAGATCCGGTGCTGCCAGACCCAAACGGTGGCGGCGAAGATCGCCCCGCCCAGGATCGCGCCGGCGATGCTGCTGCCCAGGCCCATGGTCAGGGACATGGCGGTGTCCTTGGCCTCGTAGCGGGCGTTCGCCTTGCCGAGGCGCGCCAGGACGATCTCCAGGATGACGGCCAGGACGAAAAAAGGAATAGCAAGCTGCACGGGGTCGAAGGTCTTCATGCGAACTCCCGCGGCGGCCAGGCGCCGTCCTTCAGGGCCAGGCGCGGGGCGCCGTCGGCGGTCTTGAGGCGGAGGAAGCCCTTGTCGGGCCGGGCGGCCAGGGCGGCGCTCCAGGCCAGGTCGCGGGCCACGTAGCTGTCGCCCTTGCGCCAGGCGACCAGGGCCCGTTCGCCCGACCGCGCCACTAGACCCGCGCCGTCGGCGGCGATCCACAGGGCGTCGACGCGGTCGTCGGGGAACTCCACGGCCAGCAGGGCCCGGGCGCCCTCGGCGTCGAGCGGAGGGGTCGGACGCGGAATCCGCGCCCAGGCCGCGATGGCGACCAGCAGGCTGACGGCCACGGCCGAGCCCACCAACTGAATCAACAGCGCCTTGTCCAAGCGACGCTTCCTCCCAAACTTGACGCCAGCGTCACGCTTCATGGCGCCGGCGTCAAGCCGGCTCCGCCGAGGCACGGCGACGCGGATCGGCCGAAAAGCGTCTTTACGCTGAGGCTTGCGCCGCCCTACGGTATCGCCAGGGTTGTTCAGCGCTCGCCGAGCCGAGCTTCTGGGGGAAAACGATGTCGTTGATGTTTGAGCCATTGCGCCGGTACGCCGATTTCGAAGGGCGTTCGCGACGGACGGAATATTGGCTATTCTTCCTGTTCCATGTCCTGGTCGCCGTGGCCTTCACCATCGTCACCGTGACGTTGGTGGTCGCGGGTGCGGAGGCGAACAAGAGCCAGGGCCAGGACGGCGTTGGAGCCGCCTTCGTCGTCTGGATCCTGGTCGCCATGGCGGGCGCGCTGGCCCTGATCATCCCCACCCTGGCGGTCCATGTCCGCCGGCTGCACGACATCGACCAGTCGGGCTGGATGGTGCTGCTGGGCCTGATCCCCGGCGTGGGCGGGATCATCCTGCTGGTCTTCCACCTGATGGACGGCACGCCCGGTCCCAACCGCTACGGCGAGGACCCGAAAGGCCGCCTGCCTTACGGCGCTGGACCGACCGTGCATCACCATCACTACGCGCCCGGCGCGGAGCCGCCGGCGGTCTGACCGCGAGCCCATGTCGGAATCAGAACGCGCGCCCCGGGATCGAGGCGCGCGTTCTTCGTTTCAGGGGGCCTGGCGCCTAGAACTTCCGGGCGTAGCCCACCGACACCACGTTGGCGTCGGCCGCGTCGTCGTCGCGGTACTGCTGACGGGTGTAGTCGACGCGGACGCCGTTCTTGTCGTCGAACTTGTACTGGGCGCCGACGCCGTAGTTGACGCTGTCGGCGTCGAACTTGTTCTCGACCCCGGCCACGGTCTGCTTGAACTGGCTGTTGCCGTAGCCGACGCGGCCGATCAGGTCGATCTGCGGGGTCACCGGCAGGAAGCCGACGCCGTAGACCGCGGCCTGGTGGGTCTGTTCGATGCTGGAGCGGACACCGGCCTGGTCGATGTTGTCGTCCTTGACGCCGCCGGACAGTTCGCCCTCGACGCCAAAGTGCGGGGTCAGCTTGGCGCCCAGGCGGCCCTGGACGGCGCCGGTGTCGGCGCCCTCGGCGCGGGACCCGGCGTAGCCGAGCGTGCCGTAGACCCCGGTGTCCTGGGCCTGGGCCAGGGCGGGCATCGAGGCGAGCGAGATCGCGACCACGGGAGCGGCCAGCACGGCCGCCGACATGAGAGTCTTCATTGTTGTACTCCTTGGTACTGGCGAGGCTGGGGGAGCGCCTCGACGGTCTCAGGGATAGCCTTGCCGTTGGGCCGCCATTGGACCCTGGCGAGCCCGTTTGGGGCCATTGCGTGTCGATCGCGACACGTCCGTGGCGATTGTGGCGGCTTGGAATCGTTCCCCTTCCCGGCCCGAAAGCGGAGAGGTGTGACCTTCCTGCCGCGCGGGGAAACGTGACGGCTGCGCCAAGCGTGCTATTGATCGGGCAAGAACCGAAAGGCGCGCCCCCCTTAATCTTGGCGGAGGCTCGCCAACGTCACCGGGATCGCCGCCTTGCCTAAAGCCGTCATCGTCGCCACGGGGCTGTACACCCCGCCGTTCAGCGTTTCGAACACCGAGTTGGTCGAGACCTTCAACACCTATGTCGAGCGCTTCAACGCCGCCAACGCCGAGGCCATCGCCGCCGGCGAGGTCACGGCCCTGCTGCCCTCCTCGCCCGAGTTCATCGAGAAGGCCTCGGGCATCAAGTCGCGCTTCGTGATGGACAAGACCGGGATCGTCGATCCCGAGGTCATGCGCCCGATCCTGCCCGAGCGTCCGAACGAGGAGATCTCGATCCTGGCCGAGATGGCCGTCGAGGCCGCCAAGCAGGCCATCGCCCGCTGGGGCAAGCCGGCCTCGGAGATCGGCGCGGTGATCTGCGCCGCCTCGAACATGCAGCGCGCCTATCCGGCCATGGCCATCGAGGTGCAGCAAGCCCTGGGCATCGAGGGCTTCGCCTTCGACATGAACGTCGCCTGCTCGTCGGCCACCTTCGGCATCAAGACCGCCGCCGACTTCATCGCCACCGGCAGCGCCAAGGCCGTGCTGATGGTCAATCCCGAGATCTGCTCGGGCCACCTGAACTTCACCGACCGCGACAGCCACTTCATCTTCGGCGACGTGGCCACGGCCGTGATCCTGGAAGAGGAAAGCCAGGCCGAGGGCGGCTGGGAGATCCTGGGCACGCGGCTGAAGACCCAGTTCTCCAACAACATCCGCAACAACTTCGGCTTCCTGAACCGCGCGGCCCCGGAAGGGATCGGCGCGCGGGACAAGCTGTTCGTGCAGGAAGGCCGCAAGGTGTTCCGCGAGGTGGTGCCGATGGTCAGCGAGATGATCGTCGAACACGCCGGCGACATCGGCGTGGAGCCGACGGAGCTAAAGCGCCTTTGGCTGCATCAAGCCAACATCAACATGAACGAGATGATCGGCCGCAAGGTGCTGGGCCGCGATCCCGCCCCCGGCGAGAACGTGATCATCCTGGACACCTACGCCAACACCAGCTCGGCCGGCTCGATCATCGCCTTCCACACGGCCAATGACGACTTCAAGCCGGGCGACACCGGCCTGATCTGCAGCTTCGGCGCGGGCTATTCGGCGGGCACGGTGTTCGTTCGCAAGCGCTAAGCGGCTGGGGACATGCGCTTGTGCGTGTCCCCAACTCCAGGCGCGGCGCTTGAGGACTGGGGACACGCACAAGCGCATGTCCCCGGCCCTATTTCGCCTATTCCGCCTTCGGATGCGCCGCCTTCCAGTCCATGGCCCGGCGGATGCGGTTGCCCACGGCCGGGTGGTCGTAGAACAGCACCTCCTCCAGGCGGCTGGGCGTGGCCGCGCGGTATTCGATGGTCTTGACCAGGGCCTTGGACAGGCCGTCCGGCTCGTTGAAATGCTCCAGGCTGTAGTGGTCGGCGTCGCTTTCGGCGATGCGGATCAGGCTGTTGGTCACCGGCGTGCCCAGCAGGGACAGCACCGCCAGGATCACGCTCAGCACCGGCAGGCCGGCCGGATCGGCCAGGCCCTTGATCGTGTCGCCGCCCAGCAGGGCGCAGACCGGCGCGAACAGGCGGTCGACCAGGAAGAACGACACGATGGCCAGCAGGCTCATCACCCCGGCGATCCACAGCGAGTGGTAGTGGGCGTAGTGGCCCATCTCGTGGCCGACGACGCCGCGCACCTCGGCCAGGTCCGCGCCCTGCTTGAACATGGTGTCGCTCATCGCCACTCGCGCCGAGCCGAACAGGCCCGAGACGTTGGCGGTGTAGGCGTTGGACTGCTTGGAGCCGTTGTAGACGAAGATCTTGTCGGCCGGGATGCCGTTGGCCTTGGCCATCGCCACGACCTGGTCGCGCACGGGGCCGGCCGGCGCGGGCGTGTAGTGGTTGAAGATCGGCTCGATATAGATCGGCGACAGCACCATCAGGATGGTGATGAAGACGGCCGTCAGACCGCCGCCCCACAGCCACCAGGTGCGCGGCGCCCTGCGGATCAGGGCGTAGAGCGCCGTCAGGAACAGGCCGAACGCCACCGCGCTGATCGCCAGGCTGATCGCGTTCTCGCCCAGCCAGCCGCCGAAGGCCTGGCTGGTCAGGCCGTACTGCTTCTGCCGCCACCAGCCGGCATAGGCCGACCAAGGCAGGCTCAGGACGCCGTCGATCAGCAGGTAGACAACCCCGACCGCCAGGCTGACCAGGACGGGCCGCGGCTTGCGCCGCTCCATCCGGCGGCGCAGCCCGACCAGCACGCCGCTGCGCACGATCAGGAACGACACCAGCACCGAGACCAGGAAGCCCCACAACAGCAGCCAGTGGCCGCCCTGGGTGTAGGCCGTGGCCTTGGCGTGGGCCTCGGGCGGCAACTGCGCCAGATAGGCGGCCGTCGCCGCGGCCGGATCGAACAGAACCATGGAATCCCCCGATGGGTTACGCAGCCTCGCAGGAAGCCAGACCGGGGACCGGCCGTCAGGTTAAATCTCGGTCAGGTTGCGTCCGGCGCGCTCCCGGCGACGCTTGCCTCTGGCGGCGGCGCGTGGGGCGTATAGAAATGCGCGCCTGACTTTCGTCTTTCGAGGCTTCGCATGCGATTCCCCGCTCGTCGTGAATTCCTGACCGCCCTGGGCGTGGGCGCCGTCGCGCTCGGCCTCGGCGCCCTGGCCGCCTGCGGGGGCAAGACCGGCGACGTGGCCGAGACAGGCCTCAAGCGCGTCGAATCGACCAAGGTCCTGCGCGTAGGCCTGGAAGGCACCTATCCGCCGTTCAACTTCCAGGACAAGGACGGCCAGCTGGCCGGCTTCGAGGTCGACTTCGCCAAGGCCCTGGCCGCCCAGATGGGCGTCAAGGCCGAGTTCCACCCCTCGCCGTTCGCCGGCCTGCTGGGCGCGCTGGAATCCAAGCGCATCGACGTGGTGATCAACCAGATCACCATCACCCCCGAGCGGGCGGCCAAGTACGACTTCTCGCGGCCCTATACGGTCTCGGGCATCCAGATCATCGTCCGCAAGGGCCAGACCGGCATCGCCGCCCCCGCCGACCTGGCCGGCAAGAAGGTGGGCGTGGGCCTGGGCACCAACTACGAGAGCTGGCTGCGCAAGAACGCCCCCAAGGCCGTCGTCCGCACCTATGACGACGACCCCACCAAGTACCAGGACCTGAAGGCCGGCCGCATCGACGCCGTGCTCAACGATCGGTTGGTGGCCGCCGACTTCGTCAAGACCACGCCGGACTTCGAGGCCTCGGGCCCGCCGTTCGCCAGCCAGGGCATGGGCGTGGCCATGCTGCGCGACCCGGCCCTGAAGGTGACGATCGACCAGGCCATCGACGCCCTGCGCGCCAACGGCCAGCTGGCCGCCATCTCGACCAAGTGGTTCGGGCAGGACGTGACGAAGTGATATCCCACGCTAGGATCGGGCTCATGTCCCTGTCCGTGTTCCCCGTCGTCGGCCCATGAACCCCGCCCTCGACCTCGTCGCCCAGTCCGCCCCGCTGCTGCTGAAGGGCGCGGTCTACACCGTGCTGCTCAGCGTGATCGGCATGGGCGTGGGCCTGGTGATCGGCTTCGGCCTGGCCCTGATGCGGCTGTCGCGCAGCCCGCTGCTGCGTTGGCCGGCGGCGGTCTATGTCTCGGCGATCCGGGGCACGCCGCTGCTGGTGCAGCTGTTCCTGATCTATTACGGTCTACCGCAGTTGGGGATCGAGCTGCCGCCGCTGCTGGCCGCCGGGATCGGCTTCTCGATCAATATCGGCGCCTATGCCGGCGAAATCCTGCGCAGCGCCATCGCCGCCGTCGACAAGGGCCAGTGGGAGGCCGCCAGCGTGCTGGGCATGAGCCGCGGCCAGACCCTGCGCCGGGTGATCCTGCCCCAGGCCGCCCGCACCGCCGTCGCGCCCCTGTCCAACAGCTTCATCAGCCTGGTCAAGGACACCTCCCTGGCCGCCACGATCCAGGTGCCCGAGCTGTTCCGCCAGGCCCAGCTGATCACCGCCCGCACCTACGAGATCTTCGCCATGTATCTGGCGGCCGCCGCCGTCTACTGGGTCCTGTCCAGCCTGCTGGCCCTGGGCCAGACCCGGCTGGAACGCCGCGCGGAGGGCCGCAGATGAGCGCGATCGACGCCAAGGGCCTGGTCAAGCGCTTCGGCGCGACCACAGTCGTCAACGGCGTGGACCTGACGGTCACGCCCGGCGAGACCGTCGCGGTCATCGGCCCCAGCGGCTCGGGCAAGAGCACCCTGCTGCGCTGTCTGGCCGGGCTGGAGGTCATCGACGGCGGAACCCTGACCGTGGCCGGCGTGACGGCCGGATCCAAGCCGCCGCTGGCCCGCGCCCTGAAGGGCCGGGTCGGCTTCGTCTTCCAGAGCTTCAACCTCTTCCCGCACCGCACGGCCCTGCAGAACGTGGCCGAGGGCCTGATCGTGGTGCGTGGCGTCAAGCCGGGCGAAGCCCACGACAAGGCCCGCGCCCTGCTGACCAAGGTGGGCCTGGCCCACCGGGTCGACGCCTATCCGCGCGAGCTGTCCGGCGGCCAGCAGCAACGCTGCGCCATCGCCCGCGCCCTGGCCATGGACCCGGAGGTCATCCTCTTCGACGAACCGACCTCGGCGCTCGATCCGGAACTGGTCGGCGAGGTGCTGACGGTGATCCGCGACCTGGCCGCCGAGAAGCGCACCATGGTCATCGTCACCCACCAGATGGACTTCGCCCGCGATGTGGCCGATCGGACGCTCTTCATGGATGACGGCGTTATTATTGAACAAGGCCCTTCCGCCGCCGTGCTCGGTTCGCCTAAGGAAGAGCGCACGCGGCGATTCCTCAGCAAGGTGAGCGGCCTAAGGTCATAATTTGGCCTCCGGCGCCCCTCACCTCCTCTCCGCCGACGCCGTGTGCTGTGAGGCGAGGTCCTGTGAAACCCTATATCGATCTGCAAGGCGCTTCGGGCGCTGTCTACCGTTACAAGCTGGCCGAGGATCGCGATCCCCGGACGACCATCGCCGGCAATTTCGTCTTCGTCGATGCGGCGGGGACCGTCGTCTACGCGGGCGAGGCCAACAACCTGCACGGGGCCGGCAACCGCTTCCCCGAGGCCTCGCTGAAGCACAAGGCCGAGTATCTCTACACCCGCCTGAACGTCTCGGGCGCCTCGCGCTCGGATGAGCTGCAGGACATCGTGGCGGCCGTCCGGCCGGTCATGAACAAGGGCGAATAGGCCCTTCCAGGATCCCACGGCCGACAGAATCGTCGCCCCGGGATCCGTCCGACCTCGTACGGTCGAGCTTCCCTTCGCCATCAAGTACGAAAAGAGAACATCGGCGGCGTCCACATCCGGCGCAGGCTTCGCTATGGTGGCGTCAGCATGCGCCCCGAGATTCTCTTTCCGCTGTTCACGCCGGTCTCCACGCTGAAGGGCGTGGGGCCGCGCGTCGCGCCGCTGGTCGAGCGCCTGGCGGGGCCGATCGTGCGCGACGTGCTGTTCACGACGCCCCAGGGCCTGATCCGCCGGACGGTGACCACCAGCGACCGCGCCGTGGACGGCCAGGTCCAGACCTTCCTGGTCACCATCGACGCCCACCTGCCGCCGCAGCGCTCGGGCCAGCCCTGGCGGGTCCGGACCTGGGACGAGCACGGTTTCGTCACCCTGACCTGGTTCAAGGGCCACGGCCCTCACCTGGAGCGCCAGCATCCCGTCGGCGCCAAGCGGGCCGTCAGCGGCAAGGTCGAGCGCTTCGGATCCGAGATCCAGATCGCCCATCCGGACTATCTGCTGGACGCGGAGAAGGCCGGCGAGATCCCGGCCGTCGAGCCGGTCTATCCGGCCACGGCGGGCCTGCCCTCGCGCACCTTCCGCAAGTTCGCCCAGGAGGCCCTTGAGCGCGCCGCCGCCCTGCCCGAGTGGCAGGACCCCGCCTGGCTGGCCAAGAGCGGCTTCCCGGGCTGGCGCGAGGCCCTGGCCCTGGTCCACAACCCGCAGGCCGAGATCGACCTGTCCCCGATGTCGGTCGCCCGCCGCCGACTGGCCTTCGACGAATTGCTGGCCCACCAGCTGGCCCTGGCCCAGCGCAAGGCCGGCAAGCGCTCGCACCCCGCCCCGCGCATCGTCGCCGGCGACCTGTCCGACGCCGTCGAGAAGGCCCTGCCCTTCAAGCTGACCGGCGCCCAGATTCGCGCCCTGTCGGAAGTGCGCGGCGACATGGCCAGCGGCGAGCGCATGGCCCGGCTGCTGCAGGGCGACGTCGGGTCGGGCAAGACGGTGGTGGCCATGCTGGCCATGGCCGACGCCGCTTCCAGCGGCCTGCAGTCGGCCCTGATGGCCCCGACCGAGATCCTGGCCCGCCAGCACTACGAGACCCTGGCCCCGCCGCTGGAGGCCCAAGGCCTGGCGGTGATCCTGCTGACCGGCCGCGACAAGGGCTCGGTCCGCGCCTCGAAGCTGGCCAAGCTGGCCGACGGCTCGGCCGCCGTGGCCGTGGGCACCCACGCCCTGTTCCAGGACGACGTCGCCTTCCACGCCCTGGGCCTGACCATCATCGACGAGCAGCATCGCTTCGGCGTCAATGAGCGCAAGCGCCTGCAGGACAAGGGAGAAGGCGCCCACCTGGTCGCCATGTCGGCCACCCCGATCCCGCGCACCCTGGAGCTGACGGTGTTCGGCGACCTGGACGTCTCGCGGATCGACGAGAAGCCGCCGGGCCGCACGCCCGTGGCCACCCGCGCCGTCCCGACGCCGCGCATCCCCGAGATCATCGCCCGGCTGAAGGCCGCCTCGGAAGCCGGCGCCCAGGCTTTCTGGATCTGCCCGCTGGTGTCTGAGTCCGAAAAGATCGACCTGCGCGACGCCGAGATGCGCGCCGCCTCCCTGCGCCAGGCGATCGGCCCCAGCGTCGGCCTGGTCCACGGCCAGATGCCGGCCGCCGAGAAGGACGCGGTGATGCAGGCCTTCGTCGACGGCGAGGTCAGCGTCCTGGTCGCCACCACCGTGGTCGAGGTCGGGGTCAATGTGCCCAACGCCAGCATCATGGTCATCGAGCACGCCGACCGCTTCGGCCTGGCCCAACTGCACCAGCTGCGCGGGCGCGTGGGGCGCGGGGCGCGCGAGAGCTCGTGCGTGCTGCTCTACGACCCGCCGCTGTCGGAGACCGCCCAGCAGCGGCTGGACATCCTGCGCCGAAGCGACGACGGCTTCGAGATCGCCGAGAAGGACCTGGAGCTGCGCGGCGGCGGCGACCCGCTGGGCCTCAAGCAGAGCGGCTTCCCCGCCTACCGCCTGGCCGACCCTGTCGCCCATCGCGACCTGATCGCCGCGGCGGCCGACGACGCCCGGCTGATCCTGGCCCGCGACCCCGACCTGACCAGCCCGCGCGGCCAGGCGGTGCGGACCCTGCAGGAGCTGTTCGACTGGAAGGCCGCCTCCCCCTTGAATGACGCTGGGTGAAGCGAGGGAGGCTGGCGACATGGACGTCTCCGCCGCCCTTTCCGCCCTGGCCCCGCGCCTGTCCGCCGCCGCGACGGCGGCGCTGAATGTCCGCCGGCTGTCGGGCGGGGCCAGCCAGGAGACCTGGACCTTCGACCTCGACGACGGCACACCCTTGATCCTGCGCCGGCGGCCGCCGGGCGGGGCGATGAGCGCCGCCGCCCTGCCCCTGTCGACCGAGGCCGCCCTGCAGGCCGCCGTCGGCCCGCGCGGCGCGCCCGTGCCTGAAGTCGTCCGCGTCTGCGAGCCCGCCGATGGCCTGGGCGAGGCCTACGTCATGCGCCGGCTGTCGGGCGAGACCCTGGGCAAGCGGATCGTGCGCGACGAAGCCTTCGCCGCCGTCCGTCCTGGCCTGGCCCGGCGCTGCGGCGAGGTGCTGGCGACGATCCACGCCACGCCCCTGGACGGCCTGCCGCCCCTGAACGTGTCGGACGCCGCCAGCGAACTGGCGCGCTACGAGACCGTCTACCGCCAGTCCGGCGCCCGGCGGCCGGTGTTCGAGGCGGCCTTCCGCTGGCTGGAGGAGCGCGCCCCGCCGCCGTTGGAGCGTCCGGTCCTGGTGCACGGCGACTTCCGGAACGGCAACCTGATGATCTCGCCCGAGGCGGGCCCAAATGGGGGTCTGATCGGGGTGCTGGACTGGGAGCTGGCCCACCTGGGCGACCCGGCCGAGGACCTGGGCTGGATCTGCGTCAATTCCTGGCGGTTCGGCGAATGGCGACGACCGGTGGGCGGCTTCGGCGACTACCAGGACCTGCTGGACGGTCACGCCGCGGCCGGGGGCGAGCCGGTGTCGCTGGACCGGCTGCTGTTCTGGCAGGCCCTGGGCTCTCTGAAGTGGGGCGTCATGTGCCTGATGATGTACGCCAGCTTCGCCAGCGGCGCCGACCGCTCGATCGAACGGGCGATGATCGGCCGTCGAGCCAGTGAGACCGAGATCGACCTGGTGCTGCTGATGGAGCAGGCCGCATGATCACCCACCCGACCGCCGCCGAACTGACCGAGGCCTTGGCCGGCGTCGAGGCGGGCCCGCCCGGCGACGCCCGCGCCGCCTTCATCGCCCGGGTCGCCGACAACGCCCGCGCCACCCTCGAACGCGAAGCGGCCCTGGGCCCGGCGGCCGAGGCGGCGGCGGTCGCGCGGCTACGGATCCTGCTGGGGCGGGACGGCGACTTCGAGGCCCTGAACGCCGAGCTCTGCGCCCGGCTGCGCGACGGCCGCCTGGCGCCGCTGGACCCAGCCGTGCTGGCCCATCTGAAGGCCGGCCTAGTGGACCAGGTGGCGATCGACCAGCCCAGCTACTGGGGCTTGGCGGCGCTGCGATCTGAAAGCGCGCCCCGTTGAGAATCCCTCCACCGCTCATCCCGGCGAATGCCGGGACCCAGATGGAATGGCTTTGAGGCTGACGCCAGGAACTCGGAGCTCGTCCAGTCATCCACACCGCCACAGGATCTGGGTCCCGACATTCGCCGGGATGAGCGGATTTGGGGGATGACTATTGAGGGACGGTCGCCGTCGCGGACCGCGCCTTCAGCGCCGCCACGCGCGCCAGGGCGTCGGCCTCGATGTCGGCCCAAAACAGGTTGAAGCCGTCGACCTTGCGCCGGTCGGTCCAGGACCCGCTGTCGCGCAGAGAGGTCGACTTGGGCCGGCCCGTGTGCAGCAGGCCGTTCTCGCACTGCGCCCAGACCTGGCGCTTTAGCAGGGCCGGACGCGAACCCCATTCCAGCCCCGTGGCGTTGGCCGCGCCCAGGTTCAGCTTGGCCGGGGCGCGGATTTCGTTGCGGGCGCCCAGCAGCGGGTTGACGCACAGCGGCGCCCGGCCGTCGATCGTGACCAGTTCGCCGTCCCGGTTCCAGACCAGCGAGCGGTTGGACAGTTCCTGGGCGCGCTGGAAGTCGCCGTCGGTCAGCGACGCCCAGGCGACCACGCAACCGGCTTGATTGCGACCGGCGCAGGCCGGCGCGGGCGCGTCGGGCCCGAAGGTGTCGGCCGGCACCACGGTCTCGATCAGATAGACCCCGGCCAGGCGCTCGCGCAGCGCCGCATCGGGGACGATCTCCTCCTTCAGCAGGCGATCGGCCAGGACCCCGCCCTGCTCCACCCCGACCAGCACCAGCGGCCGGCCGCCGTTGTCGTGCTCGAGGTAGTAGCGGAAGGCGTCGCGGACATCGTCATAGGCGAAGCGCCGGGCGTCCCGGGCGTCGTCGCGCAGGGTCAGGAAGGTGTAGAGGCTGGCTTGGCGATAGTGCGGCGCGAAGATCCGCCCGACCCGCGCGAACGGCGCGGCGTAGTTGGGCAGCATCACCCGGGACAGGTCGCGCTCGGCCTTGGGCTGGTCGAACGGCGCGTTCCAGTCGCGGCCGCCGTCATAGCTGGTGGGATGGACGAAGAAGACGTCGGCCGTCACGCGGGCCGCCGCGTCACGCTGCGGCCGCAGGGCCCAGGCGTCGGGCTTGGCGTAGTTCGGGGCCGGCGGCGGGTCGTAGGTCTGGAAGGGGATCTTGGGGTCGAGGGTGGTGCGCAGGATGTCGTAGCGCCAGTAGAACGCCGCCGACACGACCATCGCCAGGAACAGGACCGTCCCCGCGAAGATCCAACGCTTGAAACCCTTGAACCGCTCGGCCATGGCCCCTGGTTACACGAAGCCGGGCCAAGGCGCGAGCCGGCGCGGAACCCCTTACGCGCCTTCCTGTCCGATGATCGCCACAGAGCAGACGTTGCTGGCCGGCGCGCCGCCCAGATTGTGCGTCATGCCGAACACCGGGTCCTTCAGCTGGCGCTCTCCGGCCCTTCCCTGCAGCTGCAGGTACATCTCGTAGAGCATGCGCAGGCCCGAGGCCCCGATCGGGTGGCCGAAGCATTTCAGCCCGCCGTCGATCTGGCACGGCAGGCCGCCGTCGGCGTCGTAGAAGCCGTCCAGCACGTCGCGCCAGCCCTGGCCCTCGGGCGAGATGAACAGGTCCTCCATGGTCACCAGCTCGGTGATCGAGAAGCAGTCGTGCACCTCCATCATCGAGATCTGCTCGCGCGGGCGCTCGATGCCGGCCTCGCGATAGGCCTTGCCGGCGGCGATGCGGGCGGTGTGGAAGTGGCTGCCGTCCCAGCCGTTGTACTGGCTCTCGTAGCCGTTGGAGACCGACAGCTGCAGGGCCTTGACCGTGACCAGGTCGCGCTTGCCCAGCGCGCGGGCGATCTCGGGCGTCGTGACGATCGCCGCCGCCGCGCCGTCGGACACGCCGCAGCAGTCGAACAGGCCCAGCGGCTCGGCGATCATCGGGGCGTTCAGCACCTGCTCGACGGTGACGGCCTTCTGCAGGTGGGCCTTGCGGTTCTTGGCGCCGTTGGCGTGGCTCTTGACCGAGACGTGGGCGATGGCCCGCTTGAGGTCCTCGCGCGAGACCCCGTGCTTGGCGCGGTAGGCGCTGGCCAGTTGGGCGAAGTTGCCGGGGGCCGAACCGTTGGGGATGACCTGCGGCGCCAGGGTGCCGGGATTGCCGACCGGCAGGCCGCCGTAACCGGTGTCCTTCAGCTTCTCCACGCCCACGGCGATGGCGATGTCGGCCGCCCCCGCCGCCACGGCGTAGACCGCGCCCCGGAAGGCCTCGGAGCCCGAGGCGCAGAAGTTCTCCACCCGGGTGACGGCGATGTTGGGCAGTCGCAGGGCGATCGACAGCGGCGTGCCGCCCTTGCCGGTCCCGAGCTCGTCGATGTGGGTCGAGAACCAGGCCGCGTCCAACTGACTGGGCTCGATGCCGGCGTCCTGCATCGCCTCGACATAGGCCTCGACCATCAGGTCGTCGGACCCGGCGTCCCAACGCTCGCCGAACTTGCTGCAGCCCATCCCCAGGATGGCGACCTTGTCGCGGATGCCCTTGGCCATGGTGATGCTCCCTATTCCGCCGCCAGGGCGGTGTTCTTGGCCATGGCCGCGCGGTCGGGGGCGGCCTTCCAGAAGTAGCGGACGAAGCCCCGCTTCTCGTCGACGTCCTTGATGCGGAACACCATCTTGACCGGCAGGCCGCTGTCGACCTCGCCGGGCTCGACGTCGGTGATGTCCATCATGATCCGCCCGCCGCCCTCGAAGACGATCATGCCGTAGTGGTTGGGCGGGCTCATGGAGAAGGTCAGGTAGTCGGCCGAATAGCTGAGGACCGACGCCTTGCGCTCGGCGAAGCGGTACGGCTCCTGGGTGTCGACGCCGGGATTGTTGGGCGCCACCGAGATGCGGGTGCGCGGGAACTGGACCACGCCGGTCTCGCGGCAGCGGCCGCCGACCAGGCCCAGGATCATGTCCTGGTTGCGGTAGAGGGTGGTCAGGGCCGTCTTGTTGTCCTTCTCGGCCCGCATGCCCTTGTCCCATTCGACCAGGCCGTTGAAGGTCAGGAATTTCAGATAGTTGGTCTCGTCTTTTCGATCGGCCAGCGAGCCCGCGACGCCGCGCGCCGGGCGGTTGTTCCCGACGCCGTCGCCGACGCGGAACACCAGGGCCTCGGCGCCCTGGCCGAACTGGGCGATCAGGATCACCTCGCCCGGCCTGGCCTGCTCCAGGGCGTGGGCCAGCATCAGCGGCCCGTGGGCGCTGCCGGCCTCGCCCAGGGTCAGGGCCAGGTTGTCGCGCACCGCCTCGGGGGCGATCCCGACCGTCTTGGCCAGGCCGGCGGCCATGCCGGAGAAGGTCGATGGGAAACAGAAATGCGAGACGTCGGAGGCGTTTAGGCCCGAAACCTCCAGCGCCCGGCGGATGGCCGGCGGGACCAGCTTGACGATGCCCTCGTCGCGGATCCAGCGCTCCTCCCAAGCGTAGTCGAAGTCGCTGTCGGCGCCGCGGAAGTGGTCGACGAAGTCGTCGGTGACGCTGCCCTGGCCCAGGAACTCGGCGACGCCGCCCTCGGCGTCGATCACGAAGGCCGCCGCGCCGTCGCCGTTGTCCAGCTCCTGGGTCGAGGCCGCCCGGGCCCGCCGGTGCTCGCCGGTCGCCACCAGGGCGCGCCGGGCCGCCCCGCCCTTCACCGCCGCCAGGGCCTGGCCCAGGGCCGAGAGGCCGCAGCGCTGCGAGCCAGTGACGTCGGCCGAGGCGATCGACTTCTCCAGGGTCAGGGCGGCGGCCACGATCCCGGCGTTCTGGCGATCGACGAACGGCGCCGTGGTCGAAGCGAAATAGAGGGCGTCGACGGCCGAGCGGTCGTCGTCCGGCCCCAGGGCGTCGCGGGCCGCCTCGACCGCCATGGTCAGGGCGTCCTCGTCCCAGTTGGCCATGGACCGCTCACCCTTAGCCTTGGCCCGCAGGTTCGGCGCGACCCAGGCGTTGGCCTCGGTGACCGCCTTGCGGCTGAGCCGAAGACGCGGCGCATAGGCGCCCCAGGCGGCGATGCCGACCATGTTCCACTCCCTGACCATCGCCCGTTTCGGCGACTTATCAGCGGTTAGCTTACGCTCGCGGAAGGGGTCGGCAAGTGTGACCTGACGTCAGGCGCGCGCCGATCAGCGATAGGGATCGTCGGTGTTCAGGAACCCGGCCACATAGTCCTCGACGCCGTCCTCCAGCGAGGTCATCGCCGCGTTGTAGCCGGCGGCGCGCAGGCGGCTCATGTCGGCCTCCGTGAAGTACTGGTACTTGCCGCGCAGCACTTCGGGCATGTCGAAATAGTCGATGTCGGGCTCGCGGCCGATCGCCCGGAACGTCGCCTCGGCCAGGGCCTTGAACGAACGGGCCTTGCCCGAACCCAGGTTGTAGACGCCGTTGACGTGCGGGCTCTTGGCCAGCCAGGCGACCACGTCGGCCACGTCGCGCACATAGACGAAGTCGCGCAGCTGGCCGCCGTCTTCGTAGTCGGGGTGGTGCGACTTGAAGAGCTTCACGCCCTGCCCTTCGGCCACCTGCGGCCAGATCTGGCAGACGACCGACTTCATGCCGCCCTTGTGCTGCTCGTTGGGCCCGTAGACGTTGAAGAACTTCAGCCCCACCCACTGAGCCGGGGCGTGGCCGCGGGCGGCTTCGCGGACGGCGTAGATGTCGAACAGGGCCTTGGACCAGCCATAGGCGTTCAGCGGCCGCAGGGCCTTGAGGCTTTCGATGTCGTCCTTGCCGTCGAAGCCCTGCCGGCCGTCGCCGTAGGTGGCCGCCGAGGAGGCGTAGATCAGCCGCCGCTTGTGCTGGGCGCACCAGCGCCACAGGTCGCGCGACAACACGAAGTTGGATTCCACGATCAGGTCGGCGTCCGGCTCGGTGGTCGACGAGATCGCGCCCATGTGGATGACCAGCTCGACCTCGTCGCCGCGCTCGGCCAGCCACTCGAACAGGTCCTCGGGCGGAACGAAGTCGGCGATCGGCGACTTGGCCAGGTTCTTCCACTTGTTCTCGGCGGCCTCGCCCAGCCAGTCGCAGACCACGACGTCGAGGCTGTCGTCCTCGCACAGCTTGGCGACGATGTTGGAGCCGATGAACCCGGCGCCGCCGGTGACGAGGATGACGCGTCTGGACATGATCCGCGTTATGGCACAGGGGGCGACAGGAACAAGGTGTTGGACTGGGCGTCGGAGTGAACGTGCGGATCGATCGGGACGGCCCTGTCATCGTCTGGCTGCGCAACGACCTGCGCCTGGCCGACAACCCCGCCCTCGCCGCCGCGGCGACGACCGGCCGGCCGGTGATCCCTCTGTACATCCTGGACGAGACGCCCGGCGTGCGGCCGATGGGCGGGGCGTCCCTGTGGTGGCTGGACAAGTCCTTGGCCGCCCTGGCCGACGCGCTGGAGGTGATCGGCTCGCGCCTGATCCTGCGGCGCGGCCCGGCGCGCGAGGTGCTGGCGGAGGTCGTCGCCCACGCCCGGCCCGCGGCCGTGATCTGGAACCGCCTCTACGACGCCGCCGCGATCGACCGCGACACCGACATCAAGGCCTGGCTGAAGGATGAAGGCGTCGCCTGCGAGAGCTTCGACGCCGGCCTGCTGAACGAGCCCTGGACGGTGAGGAACGGCGCCGGCCAGCCCTACAAGGTGTTCACGCCCTACTGGCGCGCGGCGCGGGAGCACCTGCGCCAGGTCCATGTCGAGCCCGCGCCCAGGGCCCTGGCGGCGCCCGAGCACTGGCCGCGCACCGAGGCGCTGGCGGGCTGGAAGCTGCGCCCGACGAGGCCCGACTGGTCCAAGGGCTTCGACCTGTGGACGCCCGGCGAGGCCGGGGCGCGAGAGCAGCTGGACGACTTCCTGTCGGGCCCGGTCGACGACTACGAGCGCCAGCGCGACCTGCCGGGCGTCGAGGCCACCTCGCGCCTGTCGCCGCACCTGCATTTCGGCGAGATCGGCCCGCGCCAGGTCTGGGTCGCCGCCCGCAACGCCGTCGAGGCGGGCGACGCCCCCGCCGGTCAGGTCGAGAAGTTCCTGTCCGAGATCGGCTGGCGGGAGTTCAACCACGCGATCCTGTTCCACCATCCCGACCTGCCGAAGACCAGCTTCCGGCCCGAGTTCGACGCCTTTCCCTGGATGACCGACCACGCCGGCTTCGAGGCCTGGACGCGCGGCGAGACCGGCTATCCGATCGTCGACGCCGGCATGCGCGAGCTGTGGGCCACCGGCTTCATGCACAACCGCGTGCGGATGATCGCCGCCTCGTTCCTGGTCAAGCACCTGCTGGTCGACTGGCGCCGGGGCGAGGCCTGGTTCTGGGACACGCTTGTCGACGCCGACCTGGCCAACAATGTCGGCAACTGGCAGTGGGTGGCCGGCGGCGGGGCCGACGCCGCGCCGTATTTCCGGATCTTCAATCCGATCGCCCAGGGCCAGAAGTTCGACCCCGCCGGGACCTATGTCCGCCGCTGGATCCCGGAACTGGCCGGCCTGCCTGATGCGACGATCCACGAGCCCTGGAAGGCCGCGGCGCAACTGAACGGCGCGGCCAGGCGTCTCTATGGGGAACCGATCGTGGGGCATTCGGCGGCGCGCGAACGCGCGCTCGAGGCCTATCGCGGCCTCAGGGGAGATCAGCCGCTCCACGCGGCCAGGTAGTAACCCCATTTACAGGTCGGTCCCGAGAGTTCTTACTTTCGTCATCAAGTTTGGGATGGGACCGTCGATGACCGATATCCTGCCTTCGACCTGGCCGGCCACGGCCCGCGACCCGGAACTGCGTCGCGCCCCGGCCGCCTTCCGCACCGCCCTCCGCCTCGCCGTGGAGAACTGGGCGGCCGGCAACCTGACCTTCGTCCTGCCCTCCGGAAAGCCGATGCGCATCGTCGGCAAGGCGCCGGGGCCGGACGCGGTGGTTCGCATCCACGACTATCGCTTCATCCGCCGGGTCCTGGCCGCCGGCGGCATCGGCTTCGCCGAGGGCTATATGGCCGGCGAGTGGGACACGCCCGATCTGTCGGCGGTGCTGGAGGCCTTCTCGCTGAACTTCGACCGGCTGACCGCCCTCGTGCGCGGCAATCCGGTCATGCTCGCGGTCAACAAGCTCTACCACCTGTTCCATCGCAACGACCGGGCAGGCTCGCGCAAGAACATCCACGCCCACTACGACCTGGGCAACAGCTTCTATTCGCGGTGGCTGGACCCGACGATGACCTATTCGTCGGCGCTGTACGAAGCCCCCAGCCAGCCGCTGCACCAGGCCCAGCACGCCAAGTACGCAGCCCTGGCACGCTCGATCGATCTCAGGCCCGGCCAGCACGTGCTGGAGATCGGCTGCGGCTGGGGCGGCTTCGCCGAGTTCGCGGCCAAGGAGGTGGGCGCCAAGGTGACCGGGGTCACCATCTCGCAGGCCCAGCACGACTTCGCCAGGAAGCGCCTGTTCGACCAGGGCCTGGCCGAGAAGGCCGACATCCGGCTGATCGACTACCGCGACGTCCAGGGCCAGTTCGACAGCGTCGCCTCGATCGAGATGTTCGAGGCCGTGGGCGAGGAATACTGGCCCACCTATTTCGGCAAGATCCGCGAGGTCCTGTCGCCGGGCGGCCGGGCCGGCCTGCAGATCATCACCATCCGCGACGAGCTGTTCGCCCGCTATCGCAGTCGCACCGACTTCATCCAGCGCTACGTCTTCCCGGGCGGCATGCTGCCCAGCGAGGCGCGGCTGAAGGAGGAGACCGACGCCGCAGGCCTGTCGTGGACCGGCGTCACCCGCTTCGGCCAGAACTACGCCGACACCCTGGCTGAATGGGCCACGCGGTTCGAGGCGGCCTGGGAGGACATCAAGGGCCTGGGTTTCGACGAGCGGTTCCGCCGGCTGTGGCGGTTCTATCTCAGCTATTGCGAGGCCGGTTTCCGCACGGAACGCACCAACGTGATCCAGCTGGGTCTCGCCAGGGTCTAGCGAAGGCCGGCCGTCGTGCCGACCTTTGACGTGCATCCCCGCGCGAGCGCGCGTCCGAGGTCGGCCCGATGAACCTCTACACCCTGGTCCTCGATTTCCACGGCGGCACCTACATCACCCAGTTCGAGGCCGACACGCCCACCGACGCGGTCGCCGCCTGGTGCAAGGAGCTGGAGGACGAGCAACTGCTGGGCGACGCCTCGTTCCCCGTGGCCGAGGGCATCATGGTCGACGCCATCGAGAACCACCTGGTCGAGGTGGAGGGCCTGCACGGCGCCTGGTGCGCGGCGGCGACGGTCAACGGCGCCCTGGCCCTGCTGAACGTGATCGTCACCCAGCGCCTGGATTGAGCCTGCGCTGAAACGGCCCCCGAAGCGTTGACGCGGGTCGCCTTCAGGAAAACTGGCCTTGCTTACCGGGCGCGCATCACGATCTACCCTACCGACCTCACGACCGGCCGGACCGAAGAGATGACCGTAAAGACCAGCGTCCTGGACGCTATCGGCGACACGCCCCTGATCCGCCTGAACCGCGCCAGCGAGGCCACCGGCTGCGAGATTCTCGGCAAGGCCGAGTTCATGAACCCCGGCCAGTCGGTCAAGGATCGCGCCGCCCTCGGCATCATCCGCGACGCTGAGGCGCGAGGTTTGCTGCGGCCCGGCGGCCGGATCGTCGAGGGCACGGCCGGCAACACCGGCATCGGCCTGGCGATGGTCGCTTCGGCCCTGGGCTACAAGACCACCATCGTCATCCCGCGCACCCAGAGCCAGGAGAAGAAGGACGCCATCCGCCTGCTGGGCGCCGAGCTGGTCGAGGTGGACGCCGTCCCCTACTCCAACCCCGACAACTATGTCCGCTACTCCGGCCGCCTGGCCGAGGAGCTGGCCAAAACCGAGCCGAACGGCGCGATCTGGGCCAACCAGTTCGACAACGTCGCCAACCGCCAGGCTCATTTCGACACCACGGGTCCGGAGATCTTCGAACAGACCGACGGCAAGGTCGACGGCTTCATCTGCGCCATCGGCTCGGGCGGCACCCTGGCCGGCGTCGCCGCCGCCCTGCGAGCCCGCAAGCCCTCGGTGAAGATCGGCCTGGCCGACCCACACGGCGCGTCGCTGTACAGCTGGTACGCCGACGGCGAGCTGAAGGCCGAGGGCAATTCGATCAGCGAGGGCATCGGCCAGGGCCGGATCACCGCCAACCTGGAAGGCCTGGCGATCGACTATCCCTTCCGCGTCAGCGACGAGGAGATGCTGGAGCAGGTCTTCGACCTGGTGCAGCACGAAGGCCTGTGCCTGGGCGGTTCGACCGGCATCAACGTGGCCGGCGCCGTGCGCATGGCCCGGGCCATGGGCCCCGGCCACACCATCGTGACCGTGCTCTGCGACCACGGCTCGCGCTACCAGAGCAAGCTCTTCAATCCCGCCTTCCTGGCCGAGAAAGGCCTGCCGACTCCGCCCTGGATGTAAGGCCAAGCTCGGCATACGGGTAATGCGCGCCACGCTGACCGAGAAGTTGCGGAATTCAACCATCCGGTGCAGGATCGAGGGAAGTCGCACCGGGAGGGCCTGATGGCTTGGAAGGGTATCGTCGGCAAGAGCTTCTCGCCGGAAGGGTTCGAGACCTATTGCGAAGGCCTGAAGTGGTCGACCTGGCGACCTAATTTCATCGTGTTGCACAACACCGGCGTGCCGTCGCTGGATCAGCGCCCGCAGGGCCTGACCGAGCAGCACATCAAGAACCTCGAGGCCTATTACCGCGACAATCAGAAATGGAGCGCGGGACCGCACCTGTTCGTCGACGACAAGCAGATTTGGGTCTTCACGCCCCTGACCACGTCCGGCGTCCACTCGCCCAGCTGGAACAGCGTGGCCCTGGGCATCGAGATGCTGGGCGATTTCGACAAGGACGCCTTCGACACCGGCCGCGGCGCCCTGGTGCGCGATAACGTCGTGGCGGCCATGGCCACCCTGTCGGCCGTGCTGGGCCTGGACCCGAACACCATGCGCCTGCACCGCGAGGACCCCAAGACGACCCACGCCTGCCCGGGCAAGAACGTCAAGAAGCTGGAGGTCATCCAGCGGGTCCAGGACAAGATGGAGGAAGAGGCCAAGGAGCACAGCCTCAGCGAGGCGCATCCGTAAGGTTCCGCTCATCCCGGCGAATGCCGGGACCCAGATGGAATAGCGGCGTGGCGGACGCCATGGCCTCCACGCCCCTCCGGTCATCCGCACAGCCATAGGATCTGGGTCCCGGCATTCGCCGGGATGAGCGGGTCAGGGGGAGCGTGGAAATGCAGGCCCAATCGCTTGCCCCTCACCGCCGATCGCGTGATCTTGCCCGCCTTCTCGAAGGGGCGAGTCGGACCCCGAAAGGCTTATCCTCATGACCCACGCCGATCCCCTCGTCTCGACCGCCTGGCTGGCCGAGCACCTCGATGCGCCGGACGTGCGCGTGGTCGACGGCTCGTGGCACATGCCGGCCGCGAAACGCGATCCCAAGGCCGAGTACGAGCAGGCCCACATCCCGGGCGCGGTGTTCTTCGACATCGACGAGATCTCGGACGAGACCTCGCCCCTGCCGCACATGCTGCCCTCGCCCATCAAGTTCGCCTCGCGGGTCAAGAAGCTGGGCCTGGGCGACGGCTCGCGGATCGTCGTCTACGACACCAGCGGCATCCTGCCCGCCGCCCGCGTCTGGTGGGAATTCCGCGCCATGGGCCACGAGGACGTGGTGGTGCTGGACGGCGGCCTGCCCAAGTGGATCGCCGAGGGCCGCCCGGTCGACGACCTGGCCGTCAGCCCGCAGGAACGCCATTTCACCCCGCGCTACCAGGCCGACATCGTCCGCTCGCTCGACCAGATGAAGACCAATCTCGACACCCGCCGCGAGCAGGTGATCGACGCCCGCGCCGCCGGCCGCTTCGAGGGCCGCGACCCCGAACCCCGCGCCGGCCTGCGCGGCGGCCACATCCCCGGCTCGCGCAACGTGCCCCTGTCGGCCATCCTGGCGCCGGACGGGACCATGCTGCCCGCCGATCGGCTGGCCGAGGTGTTCAAGGCCGCCGGGGTCGACATCGACAAGCCGATCGCCACCACCTGCGGCTCGGGCATCACCGCCGCCGCGGTCTCCCTGGCCCTGGCGCGGCTCGGCAAGCCCCGCGCTGCGGTCTACGATGGGTCGTGGACGGAATGGGGCGGCCGCGAGGACGTACCCGTGGCGACGGGCGCGGCCGCACCGGTCCAAGTCTAGGCGACCCCTCGCATAAGGGAAAAGCCCATGAGCAGCCAGTACTCCCACCAGGGCGTGATCGACGCGATCAGGAAGGGTGACCTCCCCCGCCTCAAGGCGGTCTTGGCCGTGGCCGAACAGCATCTGGCGACGTACGGAGACGTCGCCACCATGGTCCAACTGCTCAGGGTCGAGATCTCCAAGCTGGAAGAGCATGAAGGCTGAGGTCGCCGGGAACCCGCAGGCCGGCGCATAGGCTCCTGCGGAGCGGTCCAGCCGACCTCCAGTCCCCTGCACATTTCCCACCTTGAACGGGTTCGCCCCCGCGCCGTAAACGACAAGGGCTTCGTCGTCGCCCGAGTTCAGCCCGAGTCCGCCCATGCCCCTGGATGAAGAAACCCGCCTGATCCGTCGAGGCGCGCCGCCCAGGGAGGGCACGGTGCTGGCCCGCACGGTCAATCCGCCGGTCCAGCGCGGCTCGACGGTGCTGATGCCCAATGCCGCGTCGCTGTACGACGACGACCAGCTGACCTACGGCATCACCGGCCTGTCCTCACCCGCCAACCTGCAGCTGGCCCTAGCCGAGCTGGAGGGCTCGCCGGACGTGACCCTGTACCCCTCGGGCCTGGCGGCGATCACCGGCGTGATGCTGGCCCTGCTGAAGGCCGGCGACGAGATCCTGGTGGTCGACAGCGCCTACAAGCCCACACGCCGGTTCTGCGACCGCGTGCTGACCCGCTTCGGGGTCAAGACCACCTACTACGACCCGGCCCTGTCGCCCGAGGGCCTGATGGCCCTGTGCGGTCCGGCCACCCGGATGATCCTGCTGGAGGCCCCCGGCTCGCTGACCTTCGAGATGCAGGACATCCCGGCCATCGCCGCCGCGGCCAACGCCCGCGGTGTCCTGACCCTGATCGACAACACCTGGGCGGCGAGCTTCTACTTCAAGCCCCTGGCCCACGGGGTGACCATCAGCGTCCAGGCCCTGACCAAGTACGTCGGCGGCCACTCGGACGTCTTCATGGGCAGCGCCGCCACCGCCGACAACGTGATCGGCAACCAGCTGGGCGACGCCATGTGGGACATCGGCTGGTCGGTGTCGCCCGACGACGCCTACACCGTGCTGCGCGGCCTGCGGACCCTGACTACCCGCCTCCCCGCCCACGAAGCCGCCGGTCTGAAGATCGCCCGCTGGCTGCAGGACCGGCCCGAGGTGTCGCGCGTGCTGCATCCGGCCCTGGAGACCGATCCCGGCCACGCGCTGTGGAAGCGCGACTTCACCGGCGCCTGCGGCCTGTTCGGGGTGGTGCTGAAGCCCTGCTCGCAGAAGGCCGTCCACGCCTTCCTCGACGCCCTGGACCTGTTCGGCCTGGGCTTCTCGTGGGGCGGCTACGAGAGCCTGGCCATCCACTGCGACCCGCAGCTGAAGAACCGCACCGTGCCGGTGAACCTGGAAGGGCCGCTGCTGCGCCTTCACGTGGGCCTGGAAAGCATCGCCGACCTCAAGGCCGACCTCGAACGCGGCTTCGAAGCGCTGGCCAAGGCGTAAATCCATCGCGACGGCGCGGCCCGGAAGGTCTAGAGAACCGCCTCGTTCGAAAGGCCCGCCCATGACCGTCCACATCGCCCTGCTGCGCGGCGTCAACGCCGCCGGAAACCGCCAGGTCGCGGCCGAGGAGCTGACCGCCCTGCTGACCGAGCTGGGCCATGCGGACGCGCGCACCGGTCCCAAGGTCGGCGACCTGGTGTTCGCCAGCGGCGGACAGACGGGCGCCGAGTTGCAGACCCAGATCGAGACCGCGCTGATGGACCGCTTCTCGCTGCGCACCGACGTCTATGTCCGCACCGCCGACGCCTGGCGCGCCCTGGTCGCCGCCAACCCGTTCCCCGAGTTCGCCGCCCAGGACCCGGGCTGGCTGATGACCCTGTTCCTGAAGGACGCCCCGGACAAGAAGGCCGTCGGCGCCCTGCGCGCGGCCATCCGCGGCCGCGAGCAGGTGCGGGCCGAAAGCCGCCAGCTCTACGCCGTCTATCCCGACGGCGTCGGCGGCTCGAAACTGACCAACAGCCTGGTCGAGAAGACCCTGGGCGCGCGGATCACCGGCCGGAACTGGACCACCGTCCTGGCCCTGGAGGCGATGCTGGACGGCTAGGCCCGCTTGGCCATCGGCATGGTCGTGATCAGCGTCTTCTGCAGGTTCGCGCCCGCCGGCACGGTCCGCCCCCAGCTCGCCCCGCCGTAGTTCCAGCCCTTGTTGATGTCGAAGCTGACGGCGACCTGAGCCTGGCCGGTCATGTCGATCAACAGGCTTTGCGAACTCGAGGTGTTGAGCACGGCGCCGGGGCCGAGGCCGGCGGTCGAGAACGTGACCAGGAAGCTGTCCTTCGGCGCGAAGATGTCGCCGCCCAGGCCGTAGAGCGGCGCCGACACGAACGGCGTGGTCGGTCCCGCGCCGAGACCCGCCGTCAACGGGTCGGTCGTGCCGTTGAGCACGGTCACGCCGCGGGGATTGCCACCCGGCGTCACCGTGGGCGGGCCGCCGGCGACGTAGGTGAACACGTCGCCCAGCACCACGTCGGCGCCGACCGATACGTCGATCACGCTTCCGCTTGTCGTCACATGGGCCTGCAAGGTCGATGGGATCGCGAGCGTGGTCTGGCTCAGGAAGTCCCCGACCGCCGCCCAGACCAGCGCCTTGGCCCCGGCGTTGTTGGTGTCGATCGCCCGCAGCGCATAGAGCGCGTAGCCCAGGTCCTTGAGAGCGGCCAGGGTGGTGGGGTCGACGGCGATCTGGATTTCCTGGATCGTGGACATGGCGGCTCCGGCGGCGGCGTTGCGAAAGGCGAAGCTTGCGCGAACTCGGGCCGCAGCACAATCCAGGAGCGAACCGTCAGCCGGGCTTGGGCAGTCTCAGCAGCCGCCAGGCCGCCGCCGTGCCGATCAGGCCGAACACGCAGGTCCCGTAGGCCGCATTGGCCAGGAACCCGCTCCAGGCCAGGTCCAGGTGCGCGAAATAACGGGTCAGCAGCAGGGAGACGCTGCCGACATAGCCGCAGGAGTCGGCGACATAGATCAGGAAGCCGGCTGTCCCCACCTGCCCCGTCGCGGCGATCAGCCGGTCGAACAGCATGCCGTTGAAGGGCGTGTAGGCCATGTAGACGCCCGCCCCCGTCGCGATCATCCAGGCCACCGGGCCAATCAGGTCCAGGCGCCAGCCCAGAGTCGCCAGGCCCAGCAGGGCGAAGCCCAGGGCCACGAAGGCGAAGTTGAAGCCGACCGCCCGACGGTTGTCGCGCACCAGGCTCAGCACGCCTAAGCCCACCAGCACGATGGCCGCCACCGGGATTTCGGACAGCGAGAAGATCGCAGCGGCGTTCTTGAAGCCCAGCTCGGCCCAGATCTCGGCGGCGAAGTTGTCGCGGAAGTCGCGCAAGGCCGTCAGCACCACATAGACCGCCACCAGCAGGACCAGGGCCGGGGCGTGAGCGGCGAACATGGCGGCGCGGGCCTTGGCGTCCATGGGCGCGCGGCGCACCCGGGCGGCCTCGTCGGCCGGCGACGGCGGCGGCAGCTGGGTCAGGGCCGCCACGGCCAGCAGCAGCAGCGGGGTGAACAGCAGCCCGGCCAGGGCGGGCATCCAGCGCTCGTCGACGCCCTGCAGCAGCAGGCTCTTGCCCACCGATTTCACCACGCCCGAGGCCAGGATGAAGCTGGCGCACAGCATGGCCCCCAGCACCTCCGACAGCCGCCGCCCCTCGACGAAGCCGAACACCAGCCCCCAGATCATCCCCAGGCACAGGCCGTTGACGAACAGGGCCAGGGGACCGATCGCCGCCGGGCCGCCGCCCAGGCCCAGCAGCGACAGCTCGGCCACGCCGATCAGCGCCAGGATGGCGATCCATCGCCGCTCGGGCCGCATCTCCGAGATCACCTTGATGCCGATGATCTTGGACACCGCGTAGCCGGCGACCTGGGCGATCACCAGGGCGACCTTGAAGTCGATGGCCAGCGGCCAGCCGGCCATGTGCTCGTAGTGCGCGGCCGTGAACGGCTTGCGATAGGCGAACATCGAGAAATAGGCCGCGAAGGCCGCCAGCCCGCCGTAGAGGGCGAAGGCCCACGGCGGCGCCTTGGCCAGGGCGCGGGCGATCGGGCTCTGAGTCGGTGTCGTGGTCCCCATGAGCTCATGGGCGGGTGGAATGGGGCGATCCGTCAAGCCCGGCCGGGGGCGCTGCCGGGGACATGCCCTTGGGCGTGTCCCCATCCGCATCCACGGAGCCAGGTTTTGGGGACACGCCGCAAGGGCATGTCCCCGGCGGCATCAGGCCGTTCGCGCCACAAGCGCCTCGTCCGCCACCGCGCCCAGCGCCTGGGCCGCCACCTCGCCGACCACGATGACCACCGGACCGCCCTGGCCGTCCAGGCGATCGCCGAGGGTCGCCAGCGTGCCGTGGGTGATGCGGGCGTCCGCCCCGCCCGCCTGCTCGACCGCCACGGCGGGCGTGCCGGGCGCACGGCCGGCGGCGACCATCCGCTCGCAGAGGGCGCCGGCCATCTCGCCGCCCATATAGACCGCCAGGGTCGCCTCGGGATCGCCGGCCGCGCTCCAGTCGCCGCTCAGTGCGCCGGCCTCCAGCCGGGCCGTGGTGAACACCACCCGCCGGGCCTCGCCGCGATGGGTCAGCGGAAAGCCGAACTGGGCGGCGGCGGCGCAGGCGGCGGTGACGCCGGGCACCACCTCGACCGACACCCCGTGCTCGCGCAGGAAGGCCGACTCCTCGCCCACCCGGCCGAACACCGAAGGATCGCCGCCCTTCAGTCGCACCACCCGCAGGCCCTTGCGCGCCAGGCGGAGCATCAGGCGGTTGATCTCATCCTGGTGCATGCTGGGCTTGCCGGCCCGCTTTCCCGTCTGGATGCGCACGCAGCCGGGCGGCGCCAGGGCGATGGCCTCCTCGCTGATCAGGGCGTCGTAGAGCAGCGCCTGGGCGCCCTCGACGGCCCGTACGGCCCGCAGGGTCATCAGATCGACCGGACCGGGACCGGCGCCGACGAGCAGGACTTGAGCGCTAGACATGGGCAGGCTCCTTGCTGGAGACGGAAACTGACGCGGCGATCATCCGGGCGATTTCGGGACGGCAGGACCCGCAGTTGGTCCCCGCCCCCGTGGCGGCGCCGACGGCGTCGGGGATGGCGGCCCCGGCGGCGATGGCGGCCTGCACGGCCTTGGCGCCCACCTTCAGGCAGGCGCAGACCAGCGGCCCCTTGTCGACCGGCGCGCCGGGCGGACGGCCGAACAGCAGGGCCGAGCGGGCGTCGGCGCCCAGCACCGGTTCGGCGAAGAGCTCGGCCAACCAGTCGCGCGGCGGCAGGCGGCCGGTCAGGGTGACGTACAGCACCGCCGTCAGCCGGCCGTCCTGCACCCACGCGTCGCGCCGCGCGCCGGTGGCGGCGTCCTCATAGGTCACGAGTTCGCCGGTCAGGCCCTTGGCGAGGACCTTGCGCAAGGCGGCGCGCTCGACCTCGTCGCCTCGGCCGGCGAACTCGTGTTGCTGGCAGGCGTCGTGGGGGATACGCCGCCAGACGAGGTCCAGCCCGGGGGGTAGAGACAGGCTGTCCCGCGTGAGGAAGAAACCCTTCCAGGTCTCGCGATAGGCGCGGATCCGGGCGGGGGTATGCTTGAACTCCGGCTGGCCGGACGTGGGGTCCAGGTTCGGTGCGACCAGGGGGTTGGTGCGGCCCGACGGCGCGAAGGCGTCGGTCCAGTGCATGGGCATGAACAGGCCGCCGGGGCGCTGGCGGTCGGTGACCTTGGCCAGGGCCACGGCCTCCCCGCGCGTCGTGATCACCCGCGCCAGGGCGCCGTCCTTGACCCCCAGGGCCTCGGCGTCGGCGGGGTGGACCTCGACGAACGGCTCGGGTGCGTGGCGGCACAGGTCCGGCGCCAGGCCCGTGCGGGTCATGGTGTGCCACTGGTCGCGGATGCGGCCGGTGTTCAGCGACATCGGATAGGCCGCGTCGACCGCGTCGGCCGGCCCCTTCGGCCGGGTCGGGACCATGCGGGCGCGGCCGTCAGGGGTCTGGAAGCGGCCGTTCACGAACAGCCGCGGCGTGCCCTGCCCGTCCGCCGCAACCGGCCACTGCATCGGCAGGAGTTCGGCGTAAGCCTCGGGCGTCAAAGCCGAAAGTCCAGACAGGTTCAGGACGCGGTCCGTATTCTCATAGGCCGTCAGGCGCGCCCATTCGCGGAAGACGCTGGCGTTGCTGGCCCAGCCGAAGCCGTCGAAGCCCATGGCTTTGGCGACGTCGGCCACGATCCGCCAGTCGGCGCGGGCCTGGCCGGGCGCCGGGAACAGGGCCCGCTGGCGCGAAATCCGGCGCTCGGAATTGGTGACCGTGCCGTCCTTCTCGCCCCAGGCCAGGGCCGGCAGCTTGACGTCGGCGAAGGCCGTGGTGTCGGTCTCCACGCAGTCGGACACCACCACGAACGGACAGCGCTCCAGCGCCTCCCGCACCCGGCCGGCGTTCGGCAGGCTGACGGCGGGGTTGGTGGCCATCACCCAGACGGCCTTGATCTTGCCGGCGTGGATGGCCTCGAACATGTCGACGGCCTTCAGGCCGGGCGCACGGGCGGTGTCGGGCGCGCCCCAGAAGCGGGCCACGCGGTCGCGGTCCGCCGGGGCGAAGTCCATGTGGCCGGCCAGGGTGTTGGCCATGCCGCCGGTCTCGCGCCCGCCCATGGCGTTGGGCTGACCGGTGATCGAGAACGGGCAACCGCCCGGCTTTCCGATCCGTCCAGTGGCCAGGTGGACGTTGAGGATCGATAGCCCCTTGGCGGTGCCCTGGGCCGACTGGTTGGCGCCCATCGAAAAAAGGCTGACCGTACGCTCGTGGGCCGCGAACAGATCGTAAAACTGTAGCAGACTTTCGACCGGGACGCCGCAGTCGGCGGCGACGGCGGCCGGCGACTGGTCGAATTCCCCAAGCGCTTCCACGACTTCCGCGAAACCGTTCACGTGGGCGGCGATGTAGTCGCGGTCGATGGCCTCGATGCGGATCAGGTGGGCCAGCAGGCCGTTCCACAGCCGCACGTCGCTCTGCGGGGCGATGGCCAGGTGCAGGTCCGCGCCCTCGGCGGTGTCGGTGCGGCGCGGATCGATGACCACATGCTTCTGGCCGCGCGCCCTCGCCGCCTCCATGCGCCGGAACAGCACCGGATGGGTCCAGGCGGCGTTGTGGCCGCTGAACACCACCAGGTCGGCCAGATCGAGATCCTCGTAGCAGCCGGGCACCAGGTCGGCGCCGAAGGCCTGCTTGTGGGCCGCCACGGCCGAGGCCATGCACAGGCGGCTGTTGGTGTCGATGTTGCCCGAGCCGATGAAGCCCTTCATCAGCTTGTTGGCGACGTAGTAGTCCTCGGTCAGCAGCTGGCCCGAGACGTAGAAGGCCACGCTGTCGGGACCGTGCTTGGCGATGGTGTCCTTGAAGCGCCTGGCGACCAGGGCCGTGGCGTCGCTCCAACTCGCCGATTTGCCGTTGATCGTCGGCTCCAGCAGCCGGCCCTGCAGCCCCACCGTCGCCCCCAGCGCCGTGCCCTTGGAGCACAGGCGGCCGAGATTGGCCGGGTGGGCCTTGTCGCCCGACACCGACAGGGCCCGTTCCTGGGCGACCGCGCCCGAGACGCCGCAACCCACCCCGCAATAGGGGCAGGTCGTCTTGACGCTCGGGAGGGCCGATCCGTCAGCCATGGACGTCTAGGCTCAGCAGCAGGCGGCCGTCGCGGACCTCCAGTGGCACCACGGGGGTGCAGCCCTTGCCCTTGTCGGCGCCCATGGCCTCGCCCGAGGCCAGGTCGATGTTCCACGAGTGCAGCGGACAGGTCACCGCCCGGCCGTGGACGATGCCCTGGCTCAGCGGCCCGCCCTTGTGCGGACAGGCGTCCATCAGGGCGAACACCTCGCCGTCGCCGGTGCGGAAGATGGCGATGTCGCCGCGCGGGCTGGGCACCCGGCGCGCGCCGCGACGGGGCACGTCAGTGACCGCGCCGACATCCACCCAGACCGGGACTTTCACGTGCGCGTTCATGCGGGGACGAACTCCATCCGGCGGCTCATGGGGGTGAATTCCTCGGTGTGGCGGCCGGCCACGCGCTCGGCCCACGGATCGAGGCGGGCGAAGCGCTGCGAGAACACGAAGCGGTCGTAGAGGGCCTTGCGCTGGTCCGGATCGGTGACCTTGTCCTGGATGCTCTCCAGCCCCACGCGCGCCATCCACTTGTAGACCCGCTCCAGGTACCAGCCCTCCTCGCGGTACAGTTGCATGGCCGCGGCGATGACCCAGACGGCCTCGTCCTCGGTCGCCACCCGGGTCAGCACCTGGGTGCCCTGGATGTGCAGGCCGGCGGCGCCGCCGATGTGGATCTCGTAGCCGCTGTCGACGCAGACCACGCCGAAGTCCTTGCAGGTGGCCTCGGCGCAGTTGCGCGGACAGCCCGACACGGCCAGCTTGACCTTGGCCGGCGCCCACGAGCCCCAGAGGAACTTCTCCAGACGGATGCCCAGCCCCGTGGAGTCTTGGGTGCCGAACCGGCACCAGTCGCTGCCGACGCAGGTCTTCACCGTGCGCAGGCCCTTGGCGTAGGCGTGGCCGCTGACCATGCCCGCGGCGTTCAGGTCGGCCCAGACGGCCGGCAGGTCGTCCTTCTTGACGCCCAGCAGGTCGATCCGCTGGCCGCCCGTGACCTTGACCGCCGGGATGGCGAACTTGTCCGCCACGTCGGCGATGGCCCGCAGCTCGTCGGGCGTGGTCATGCCGCCCCACATCCGCGGAACGACGCTGTAGGTGCCGTCCTTCTGGATGTTGGCGTGGACCCGCTCGTTGATGAAGCGCGACTGCTTGTCGTCGCGATACTCCGACGGCCAGGCGCACAGCAGGTAGTAGTTCAGGGCCGGACGGCACGAGGCGCAGCCGTCGGGCGTGGTCCATTCCAGGGCCTGCATGACCGCCGGCATGGACTTCAGCTCCCACTCCACGATCGCCTTGCGGACGTCGGAGTGCGGCTTGGACGTGCACTTGCACATCGGCTTGGGGCCGGTCTGCTCCTTGAAGCCGTCGCCCAGGGTCAGCTTCAGCACCTGCTCGACCAGCGGCGTACACGAGCCGCACGAGGCCGAGGCCTTGGTCACCGCCTTGACGTCGTCCAGGGTGGTCAGGCCCTGGGCGGTGATGGCGCCGACGATCGCACCCTTGCAGACGCCGTTGCAGCCGCAGATTTCCTGCGTGTCGGGCATGGCCGCAACGGCGGCGTTAGGGTCCAGGCCGGACAGCCCTTCCGTGATGGCCTGGCCGAAGATCAGGGTTTCGCGGATGTCGGTCACGCTGGCGCCCGACCGCATCAGGTCGAAGTACCAGTTGCCGTCGGCGGCGTCGCCGAACAGCACCGCCCCGGCCACCTTGCCGTCCTCGATGACCACGCGCTTGTAGACGCCGCGCCCGGCGTCGCGGAACACGATGTCCTCGCAGCCTTCGCCGCCCGAGAACTTGCCGGCTGAGAAGACGTCGATGCCCGACACCTTCAGCCGGGTCGACAGGACCGAGCCCTCGTAGGCCCCCTCCCCGTCGGTCATGGACTCGGCCAGCGAGCGGCACATGTCCCAGATGGGCGCGACCAGGCCGTAGCAGTTCCCCCGGTGCTCGGCGCATTCGCCCACGGCGAACACCGCCGGGTCGGAGGTGCGCATGGCGTCGTCGACGAGCACGCCGCGATTGACCGCCAGGCCGGCGTTGCGGGCCAGGGTCGAATTCGGACGGATGCCCACGGCCATGACCAGCAGATCGCACGGCAGGGTGCGGCCGTCCTTCAGCTTCAGGCCGGTGACCTGGCCGTCCGCTCCGACGATCTCTTCCGAGTGAGCGCCCAACACCGTCTCGACGCCACGTTCGGCCAGGGCCTCGCGCAGCAGGAAGCCGGCGCTTTCGTCCAGTTGGCGCTCCATCAGCACGTCCATCAGGTGGACGACCGTGGCGGCCATGCCGCGCCGGGCCAGGCCGTAGGCGGCTTCCAGGCCCAGCAGGCCGCCGCCGATCACCACGGCCCTGGCGCCGGGCCTATTGGAGGCGGCGACCATGGCCTCGACGTCGTCCAGGTCGCGGAAGGTGACCACGCCCTTCAGGTCGATGCCCGGCAGCGGCAGGCGGAACGGGTCGGACCCCGTGGCCAGGATCAGCTTGTCGTAGGCGACCTCGAGCCCGCCCTCGGCGACCACCTTGCGGCCTTCCAGGTCGACCGCCGTGACGGCGCGACCGGCGTGCAGGGTGATGGCGTTGTCGGCGTACCAGGCCTCGTCGTTGATGACGATGTCGGCGAAGCTCTTCTCGCCCGCCAGCACCGGCGACAGCATGATGCGGTTGTAGTTCACCCGCGGCTCGGTCCCGAAGATCGCGATCTCGTAGCGGTCGGGATCGCGCTTGAGGACTTCCTCGACCGCCCGGCAACCGGCCATGCCGTTGCCGATGACGACCAGCTTTTCCTTGGTCATGGTTCTGCTCACTGGAAGAGGAAGATCAGACGCGGATCGGACGGGCGTCGCCGCCGTGCAGGGTCGGCCAGACCGCGCGCCAGCGGGCCTTCAGGCCGGTCAGGGCGACCAGGGCGAACACCGCCAGGGCCGCGAAGCCCAGGAAGCCGACCTGATAGGAACCGGTCATCTTCTTGGCCATGCCCAGGGACGAGGCCAGGTAGAAGCCGCCGATGCCGCCCGTCATGCCGATCAGGCCGGTCATGACGCCGATCTCCTTGCGGAACCGCTGGGGCGCCAGCTGGAACACCGCGCCATTGCCGGCGCCCAGGGCCAGCATCGAGAACATCAGCACCGCCAGGGCGACCCAGGCCGAGGGCAGTTGGAAGCTGGCGACCGACAGGCCGGCGGCGGCCAGGGCGAAGACGAAGGTCAGGGTCCGCACCCCGCCGAAGCGGTCGGCCAGGGCCCCGCCGACCGGGCGGATGAACGAGCCGGCGAACACGCAGGCGGCGGTGAAGAAGCCGGCGATCACCGGGTCCAGGCCGTATTCGGCGTTGAAGTAGATGGTCAGGGACGAGGCCAGGCCCACGAAGCCGCCGAAGGTGACGGCATAGAGCAGCATCAGCCACCAGGCGTCCGGAACCTTCAGGACGTCGAGATACTCGGTCAGCTTCTTGGGCGCGGGCTGTTCCGGCGCGTCCTTGGCCAGCAGCATGTAGACCACGAAGGCCACGGCCAGCGGGATGGCGGCCAGGCCGATAACGTTCTGCCAGCCGAAGGTCTTGGCCAGGATCGGGGCGAACAGGGCCGCCAGGGCGGTGCCGCTGTTGCCGGCGCCGGCGATGCCCAGGGCCAGGCCCTGATGCTCCTGCGGATACCAGCGCGAGGCCAGCGGCAGGGCGACAGCGAACGAGGCGCCGGCCACGCCGAGGATCAAGCCCAGGGCCAGGACCTGGTGATAGTCGTGGATGCCCAGGGCCCAGGCCCCGACCAGGCCGGCCAGCACGATCAGCTGGCCGATCATGCCGGTCTTCTTGGGACCGATGCGGTCGACCAGCACGCCGTTGACCAGCCGCAGCACCGCGCCGGCCAGGACCGGGATGGCGACCATCAGGCCCTTCTGGGCGGGGTCGAGGTGGAACTCCTTGGCGATGGCCACGCCGAGCGGGCCCAGGATCACCCAGACCATGAAGCTGAGATCGAAATACAGGAACGCGGCGAACAGGGTCGGCGTGTGGCCGGCCTTCAGGAAATCACGAGAGATCATGATGCGCCTCGGATGTTGCGTGTCTGCGAGAGCGGGGCGTCATCGCCCCGGGCGGGTGACCGCATCCGAGCGGTCGTCTCTGGCAGCCACGAACGCCGTTGTCCGAAGGCTTGATGTCAGTGGAACTTCAGGCTGCTGACGGAGTCACGCACCATGTTGCGGTGCAGTGCAAACGACGGTCTCTTCGTACGATCTTCGTGCGATTGCCTAACTTGAAGGCAGCGACAATGCCCACAAGTTGGGCAAAACGCGGCTAGGGGCGCATTCGGCCGATCGGAAAAGCCGCCGCGTAGCTTGAGGCTTTCGCCGGGTCGAACGACGCGCCGTCGAACAGCCCCCCGCCGGCGGGGGCCGCGTCGGCGAACACCATCGCGGGATCGACGATCGGCCCCAGGGACAGGGCCGCCTCGCGGAAAAGGTCGGGCCGGTAGACCGCGTCCGCGACCTGGTCGAGGTCGAGCTCCGCCCGGACCTGCCCCCAGCGGACCATCTGGGACAGGAACCACAGCGCATGCTCGCGACGCGGCAGGCCGGCGGCGTCGCGGTGGAAGACGATCTCGGACTTCAGCGCCCGAGCCACGACCTCGGCCTCGACGCCCACATGGTCGGGTCGCGACAACAAGGCCACCAGTTCGGCGTGGTTGCCGGGCTCATCGGCCCAGGCCGCAGCGCGGATCAGGGCGCGAAGGGCGGCGCGCAGCTCGTCGCCATGGCGCTCGGCCCAGCCGGCCGTGACACCGAACACCTTGTCCGGGCCGCCCGGCCACAGCTGCGAGGCCTTGATCAGCACCTCGCCCAGGCCCTCGTCGACGGCCACGGCGTTCCACGGCGCGCCGACGCAGAAGCCGTCGATCTCGCCCAGGCGCAGATGCTCGACCATGCGCGGCGGCGGCGTGACCACCAGGCGCACGTCGCGGTCTGGGTCGATTCCCGCCTGGGCCAGCCAGTAGCGCAGGGCGTAGTTGTGCATCGACTGCGGGAAGACCATCGCGAAGGTCAGGATCGGCGCGTCCTGCGCGCGACGCTGCTCGACCAGCTTGGCCAGGGAGGCGGCCGTGATCAGGGGCTCGGCCATACCCTCGGGGTCGATCTGGCGTAGCTGGGCCGCCAGCCGCGTCGAGACGGTGATCGCGCTGCCGTTCTGGTTCAGGGCCAGCGGCGCCAGCATCGCCGACCGCGGATCGTTGAGACCGGCGGCCAGGGCCATGGGCGCCAGCATGTGCGCGCCGTCCAGGGCGCCGACCAGCACCTTGTCGCGGATCGTGGCCCACGACGCCTCGCGGCTGAGCGCGACCTCCAGCCCCTCCTCGGCGAAGAAGCCCCGCGCCTTGGCCACCACCAGCGGCGCGCAGTCGGTCAGGGGGATGAAGCCCAGCGTCAGGTCGGCCAGCCCGCTCACGAGGCGTCGCCCTTCAGCACGCCGGCGAAGGCCAGCAGGTCGGCCGCGACCTGGCCGATCGGCTTGCCGCGGTCCATGGCCAGCTTGCGCAGCAGACGATAGGCGCCGTCCTCGTCCAGGCCGCGCTCCTTCATCAGCAGGCCCTTGGCGCGCTCGACGGTCTTGCGCGACTCCAGGTCGGCCTTGGCCTTGGCCAGGTCGCCGCGCAGCTGCTGGGTCAGGGCGAAGCGGCTCATGGCCACGTCGAGGATCGAGCGGACGCGCGCCGGCGCCAGGCCGTCGACCACATAGGCGGCCACCCCGGCCCGCACGGCCTGCTCGGCCAGGCCCGGTTCGGAGCGGTCGACGAACATCACCACGGCGCGCGGATTGTGCTGCCCGGCCTCGCGCAGGCTTTCCAGGGTGTCGCGGTCGGGACTGTCGGCGGCGATCACCACCACGTCCGGCGCGAAGGCGGCGGCCTCGCGCTCGTCGAACGTGGCCGCCCGACGCACCTCCAGCGGCTGCACGCCCTCCAGTCCCTCGGCCACGAGGGCGGCGCGCGCGGGATCCGGATCGATGACGAGGACGCGCATGCCCTCCGCCCTAAGGCTCTCGGGCGACGGGGGGGAGCGATGAAGGTCCGTCACGGGCGCAGTTGCTCTATCAGCCTGGAATTTGCGCACCCTAGCCTGAAATAGCGGCGCCGGAAGGCCGTGACGGACCTTCAGATCGTCACCGTGCCCCGCGTAGCCGGATCCAGGCCGCCGGCTTCTTGCCCGTCTTGGCCGACACCTCGTCGCGCACCGCGCCGAAACGCGGGTCCAGCAGCGCGGCCAGGCCGTAGGTGCCCACGGCGTTCGACACGTCCCACGGGTGGGGCGCGTATTCCTTCTGGCCGGCGGCGGCGCGGTCGCGGTCGAACTGGATCTTGGAATTGGCGAACTCGATGTGGGTCTTCTGGCCGCGCGCGTACGGGACCAGCCAGTCCAGCGCCGAGGCCAGGCTGACGCCGTTGTCGGCCTTCCAGTTCAGCCAGTCCTCGCCGTGCGCCTTGGCCGACAAGGCCGCCATCATCAGCGGGTCGAGGTCGTAGGTGACGTAGTGCAGGGCGTCGCGCTCGTGGAAGTCGAACACCGACCCGTCGGGCTGGATGTTGGTCGAGACCTGGGCGCGGTAGGCCGCCCTCGCCCGCTCGATCAGCTTGGCGTCGCCGGTCTGGAAGGCGGCCATGGTCGCCAGCTTGACGCGGTGGCTCTGCCAGTTGGTGTTGAAGTTCTTCGGCTTGGCGTCCATCGCGTCCAGATAGCCGGCGGCCATGCCCCGCCACATCTTGTCGACCTTGGCGCGGGTCGCGGCCGGCAGATCGGCCTCGGTCAGGTCGGTGGCCATCAGCAGCGTGTCGAAGCCGGTCTCGTCGATCGGGTTGAACGACGGCTCGTAGATGTCGGCCCAGGCCTCCAGATAGCGGCCGGCCTGGTCGAGATAGGCGCGGTCGCCGGTCAGGCGCCAGGCCAGGGCCAGGTTCAGCACGATCGGCTGGTCTTCCTTGGCCTTCAGGCTGATCTCGCGGATGCCCTTGCCCGGCAGGGTGCCTTCGGTGTGCAGCTTGGGGATCGCGCCCGGCGGACGGTCGAGGGCGGCCTTGGCCTTGGAAATCACCTCCTGGGCCGCCGGGGCCTGGGCGGCGCCCTTGGCGTAGTCGGGACCGAGGATGGCGTAGTCGCCGGCCAGGGCGGGCGAAGCCAGGAGGGCCAAGGCGGCGGCCGCGCCCATCAGCAGGGTCTTCATGTCACGCGTCTCTTCAGTACTGGGTTCAAAGAAAAAGGGCCGGGCTTAACGCCCGGCCCTGCAGGAGGGGATTAGAACTTGGCGCGCATCGTCACCTGATAGGTGCGCCCGTCGTAGTCGATCCGACGCGGCAGCATCGGGTCGTTCTCGTACTCCGACCGGGTGGCGTCGGTCAGGTTGAACGCATCGACCGAGACCGTCAGGTCCTTGGTGATGTTGTACGAGGCCGAGGCGTCCAGCTGGCTGCGCGCCTTGACGGTGCGGGCGTCGCCGACGAACGAGTTGCCGGCGGCCAGGTCGTACTTATCACGCCAGTTGTAGACCAGGCGGACGCCGAACTTGTCGGACTCGTAGTAACCGATGACGTTCAGGTTGTTCTTCGACACGCTGGGCAGGGTGATGTCCTTGCCCGCCGTATCCTTGCCGTCGATGTTGACGAACGAGTAGTTGAACGCGCCGCCGAAGTTGCGCCAGAAGCCCGGCAGGAAGTCGAAGTTCTGCTGGATGTTGAACTCCAGGCCGGTGACGGTCATCGGGCTCTGGTTGGTCTTGCCGCTGATGTTGACCTGGGCGTTCTTCAGCCCCCCGCCGGCGCCGGGGAACTGGTTGGAGCTCCTGCAGACCGGCGTACCGCTCGAATTGTCGATCGTCAGCGTGCCCATATCGACATCGATGCCCGGGATCTTGCCGTTCGCCGGGCAGAGGATCGCCGGATCGGTGATCGGGCCGATATAGCCGTCGATCCGCTTGCGATAGGCGGCCACCGAGATCAGGCCGCCCGGACGGTTGTACCATTCCAGCGACAGGTCGAAGGAGTCCGAGGTGTAGGGCTTCAGGTCCGTGGCGCCGATGGTGACCGTGTAGACCGGGTCGATCGGCGTGGTCAGGGTGACCGGCACCTGGACATAGGTGGTCGGCACGGTGTCGCGCGGCTGCGGACGGACATAGGTGGAATAGGCCGCGAAGCGCAGGATCAGGTCTTCGCGCAGATCGGCGGCCAGGATCAGCGACGGCAGCCAGTAGTCGTAGTCGTTCTTGGTGGTCTTGGTGCTCAGCGAGTGGTTGACCGGCCCGCCCGCACCCGAGATGTTCGCGCCGCAGTTGTTGCAGTTCAGCGCATTGATCTCATTCTCGGTGTATTCGTAGCGGACGCCGAGCGCGCCGCGCACCGGAACGCTCAGCACGTCGGTCTTGAACTTCGCCGTGGCGTACAGCGAGTACACGTCGTTGGCGTTGCTGAAGTTGTTGTTCCAGTAGTTGCCGTCCCAGTAGTTGTTGACGAAGCCGTACGGGGTCAGGAAGACGCCCGGGGCGCCGAGCGTGAACTGGGCGGGCAAGGCGTTCGGGTTGATCGGCGTGATCGCCGCCAGCACGCGCTGGACGTCCAGGCCCATCCAGTTGGAGGTCGGGCCGCCGGCCTTGCCGCCGAAGAAGTCCTTGGCGTAGCCCAGTTGGCTGGCCATGTCCGGCGTGATGTTCTGGGTCTGGGCGCCCAGCGAGGTGTTGCGCGAACCGCTCGAAACGAACTCGTTACGCTCCGCCCGGCCGCCGAACAGGATGCTGGTCAGGAACGGGTTGTCGGAGAACGAGCGCTCCAGGTCCAGTTGGAACGAGTCCAGCTTGTTGTCGGCGTTGCCGTTGGTCCCCGTGATGCCGAACTTGTCGCCGGTGATGTTCGCCGCCTGGCCGGGCATCGGGGCGCTGGCCTGGGTGGCTGAGGCCGGGGCCGCCGCGATCGGGAAGCCGCCGTTGGGCAGGTGGGTGGCGTGCGGCGTGACCAGGGTCGCCATGTAGTTGGCCAGGTCGGTCCCGCCCAGATTGACCGAGGTGGTGATGCCGTTCAGCCCGGCCGAACCCAGGTTGCGGTAGGGGTTCTGGACGATGTCCAGCTCGATCTGGTTGGCCTGGGCCTGGGCGCGCGAGATCGTCAGATTGGCCGTGGCGCGCCAGTCGTCGTTCTTGAACTCCAGGGTCGGGTTGATGGCCCAGGTCTGGTTCTTGGCCGGCTCGGAACGGACAGAGTCGAAGGTGTTGATGTTCTCGGCCGAGAAGCTGTTGATGTAGGCGCGCGGACCGTTCGGGGTCTGGACGATGTAGGGCGTGCCGATCTGGGTGATGTGGGCCACCGCCGAGGCCGCGACCAGGCCGGTGTTGGTGCCGTTGCCCGGACCCGCGTCGATATAGAGGATGTTGTTGGTCGCATCCTTGAGGTTGCGCTTGGTGATGAACGCGTTGGCGCCCAGCTTCCAATTCTCGTTGACCTGCCATTCGAAGCCGGTCGCGGCCGACAGCGTGGTGCCGCGGTTGTACTTCACCAGCTGGCGGGTCTGGCTGGGATAGTAGACCCCGCCCGGATTGGCGGTGACCAGGGCGTCATAGACCGGGTTCGAGCCGGCGGCGGCCTGGTTGCCCACCTGGATCGCGCCCAGCTTGTTGGCCCAGGAGTTCACCGTGATCGAGTCGCGGCGGAACTTCTCGTCCTTCCAGCCCACGACGCCGAAGATCGCGAAATCGTCGCTGAGGTGGGCGTTGTAGCCCATCGAGGCCAGCGGGCTGCCCAGGTTGCCCAGGTCGTTGTACTCGTACGAGACCTTGGCGAAGCCGCCGTCCTTGCGCTGCAGGGCGGGCGCGATGCGCAGGTCGATGTTGCCCGACAGGCCGCCGGCCAGGTCCGTGGCCATCGGCGACTTGATCACGTTGATCGACGTGAAGATGTCGGAGTTGAACGCGCCCAGCGGGGTCGAGCCGTTCAGGATCGGGTCGGCGAAGGCGCCACCGTTCAGGGTGGTGCGGGCGAAGGTGCCCGGCAGGCCGCGCAGGCTGATCGTGGCGTTGCGGCTGTCGGCCTCGCGATTGATCTGGATGCCGGGGACGCGCTGGATCGCCTCGCCGACGTTGAGGTCCGGGAAGCGGCCCAGGCCGTCCGACGAGATGCCGTCCGAGATCTGCAGGGTGTCGCGCTTGGTGGCGATGGCGTTGGCGTAGGCGGCGCGGAAACCGGTTACCACGACAGTGTCGACGACGCTGTCATCGGCCGGGGCCTGTTCGGCCTGGGCGGGCGCGGCCTGTTGCGCCTGGGCGACCGAGCCCAGCGCCAGAGCGGCGCACGAAGCCAGCAGCGCGGTCCGCAGGACAAGAGTGTTTCGAACGGTGGTCATGATCCCTCCCCTGGCGCGTCTGAGTGGGCGCCCTTATGCGGCGACTTATCCGACCAATCGAGAAATGTGTCAATGATTGGTAATGCCACTTTTCAAAGTGACAGAACTTTCTGGTCAGGCCAAAGCCCTGAGAGGCAAGACCAGAACCGGAAAACAACCCAAAATTGGATTTCACCGGGGCGCAGCCGGCCCCGGAATTGGCGAATCAGATCGCAAACGGCGCCAGCGCTCGTTGCCGTTCGATGACAGAGCTCGCCACCAGTCAGCGGGCGACCCGATACTGGTCTAGCCAGCTCAGTGGATGACGCCGCTCACCTTCAAGCCGGCGATGTAGCCGCCGCCGGCGATCATCAACGGCGCGGCGGGGTGGACGCCGTCGGTCGTATAGGCGGTTCGCACGAGCGTGGTCGCGGGATGGCCCGCCGTGAACTTCGAGTGCATGCCGAGGGTCTGGTTCGAAGCCGGTCCCGTCGTCGAGGAGACGTAGATGCGCTCGTTGTCGACGACCAGGCTTTCGCCGAGCTCCGCGAGGGCGCTCATGTCGACGGAGCAGTAGAGCGCGCCCGCCGACACGTTGGCCAGCAAGGCTCCCGTCACGCCGGGCGCCTTCCACTTGCCGGGACTGGCCCCGTCCTCGTAGGTCGTCCTCATGTCGATCGCCGTGACCCAGGCGGGCCGATCGGGGGATGTCAGCAGCCAGTTGAACCACTGAGGCTGCACGCCATCGGGATAGGCCGCGCTCGGCAGGGGCGTCTGGTCCGCCACCGTGGTCCAGTAGGTCCCGGGCGCCGAGGTCGTCCAAGGCTCACCGAAGAAATGGAACACCGGCGTCGACGGGCAGTGCGCCCGCCAGAAGCGCCACCAGTTCGTCGTCGCCTTCTTGATCGCGGGAAGCGACAGCAGGCCCTGGTTGATGTCGTTGGGTCCGATGTCGGTCGCGATGCGATTGAACGGCGCGTTGCCGATCGCCCTGAGCGCGGCCATCCGCGCCGCGAACGCGCCCGGCGCCTCGGACGCGGTGTTGAGGGCGTAGGCCCCGCTCTGCGAGAAGTTGCCGAACGCCATCCGTCCGCCCGTCGTATCGTCCAGCCCGCGCATGATCGCGCTGGTCACGCCGCGCTGGGCCTGCCGGTACACGAGGTCGCTGGTCGGAACCTGGCGGCTGGTGCCGTTGATCAGGAAGACCGGCGAGGTTCCATCCCATCCCTTGGCGACAGCGAAGCAAGGCGAATAGGATTGCGTCGAGCCGGGATTGGTGACGGCGATCGCGCCGCCGAGCCGTTTGCCGGTCTGGACGGCGGAGGTGCCTTCGTTCCCTTCGCCGAGGTCCGATCCGACCGTGGACGGATAGATCGAAACCAGCTGATAGCCGCCGACCGGCACCGACTTCTGGACGCGGATATAGGCATGGCTGTTGGCCGCCGGCGCGAACCCGACCACCTCGTCGGACAGCACGACCTGTCCGGCGGGGATCACGACGCTGGTCGAGCCGCCGTTGAAGGTCACGGGCCAGGCGTTCGTGCCGACGGGGTCGTCGGTGACCGTGGCGAACTCGATGGTCATGGCGGTGTTGGCAGGACGTTCGGGACCGACCGCGCCCGCCAGGTAGAAGTTGGCGAAGGCGAAGCGCCAGCCCGTCGCGGTCCAGGCGGGCGTCGCGAAATAGGTGTTCGACAACTGGAACCGATTGCCGGCCCCGGCGCCGCCTGTCGATGTCACCGGAAAGACGAAGCGGGACGCGGCGAAGGCGTAACCCGCCGTCGTCAGGACCGGCAGCGGATCGGTGATGAAGATCCGCAGGGCGTCGACCTTCGGGCTGTTCCGGCCCGCCAGATAGGTCTGGGTCACCAGAAGATCGAGATCGCCCACGACGACGGGCGCGGATCCCCGCACGACTTTCCAACCGTTGTAGTCGTCGCCGGTCAGGATGAACCGGCCGTCGTTGGGACTGATCGACAAGAGCGATCCGGGCGTCTTCCCGACGAGGGTCCCCACCACGGTCCCCGCCGGCGCGGTCGGCGAGATCGCATCCCCGGAAAGGGAGAGATCCGGCATCTCGACCGTCAGTTGGAGATAGAGCGCGTTGACCGCAGCCGTCACCGCGCTGTCGACGATCGGCGTGATCAGGGCCTCGAGCTCGGCGTTCGTCGGGGTGTGCCCGATCATGGCCACGCCGGCGGGCCAGGCGCCCGCCGCCTTCGGGCCGTAGATGAACCAGGCGGTCGTATCGATCCAGAAGTCGCCGTCGACGCCATCGCCAGGCGCAGGCGGCGCCGTCCCGTTCAGCAGTGACATCGACACGCCCCGGTCCGACCAGCGGGACTTCGCGTTCGGCGCGCCCGTTGAACCGCTAGAAGAACGCCGATTCGCGAGCGGGGCTATACCTCAAGGTGATCGGCGCCGGTTCCGAAGGTGGCGGACCCGACCTTCAGGTCGCCGCCTGCCAGCCGCCGCCCAGGGCCTGGATCAGCGCCACGGCCGTGGTCTGGCGCGCCACGGTGGCGGTCACCAGGGCCCGCCGGGCGGACAGCGCCGAGGCTTGGGCCGCGACGACATCCGTGTAGGCCACCTGCCCGGCCTTGTACTGGTTCAGCAGCATCTGCTCGGTCTGGTCGGCGGCGTCCGAGCTGGTCTTCAGCAGGGCCTGGCGGCGTTCCAGCGCCTGGGCCGCGGTCAGTTGGTTCTCCACGTCCTCGAAAGCGGCCAAGGCGGTCTGGCGGTAGTCGGCCACCGAGGCGTCGTAGGACGCCCTCGCCTGCTCCACCCGCGCCTTGCGCGCGCCGGCGTCGAACAGGGTCTGGGCGGCGGTCAGGCCCAGCGACCAGGTGTTGGCCGAGGCCGAGAACAGGTCGCCGAAATCGGTGCCGCTGGTGTTGCCGGCGGCGCTGAGACCGATGGTCGGGAAAAAGGCGGCGCGGGCCACCCCGATGTCGGCGTTGGCGGCGGCCACCCGGCGCTCGGCGGCCGCGATGTCTGGACGGCGCTCCAGCAGGGTCGAGGGCACCCCGGCCGGGATCTCGGGCACGCGGGCGCTCCAGTTGGGGTCGGCGGCCAGGCGGAAGCCGCTGGCCGGCTCGCCGATCAGGGTGGCGATGGCGTTCTCGTAGGCCGCTCGGGTCTGGCGCAGGCTCTCCAGCTCGGCCTGGGCTCCGGCCAGCTGGCTGGTGGCCTGCAGCACGTCCGACTTGGGCGCGATGGCGGCGGCGTAGCGGTTCTGGGTGATCTGCAGGCTGCGCTGGTAGCCCTCGACGGTCCGGGTCACCAGGGCCAGCTCGACGTCGGTCTGGCGCAGGCCCAGATAGTTCACCGCCAGCTCGCCCTGCATGGACAGCCTGGCGCCGGCCAGGTCGGCCGCGCTGGCCTGCTCGTCGGCCTTGGCGCCGTTGATCCCCTGGCGGATGCGGCCCCAGAGGTCCGGCTCCCAGCTGGCGCCGAGGCTGGCCTGGTAGCGCGCGGCGTTGCCCGAGCCGCCGGCCGAATTGACCGAGGCCGAGCCGCCGGCCTTGGTGACCGAGCCCGACAGGTCGACCACCGGGAACAGGCTGGCCCGCTGCTCGCGCGTCAGGGCCCGCGCCTGGCGGTAGTTGGCCTCGGCGGCGGCGATGGTCTGGTTGGAGACGTTGACCTTGGCCACCAGGGCGTCCAGCGCCGGATCGCCCAGCAGGGTCCACCAGTCGCCGCGGTCGAGCAGGTCGCCGGGCGAGGCGACCTTCCAGCCGTCCAGGGCCTTGTAGGTCGCCGGCAGGGCCGTGGCCGAGGCGGTGACGTCCGGCCGCTGATAGGCGGGCCCGCCCGTGCAAGCCGACAGCAGGATCAGCGAAGCGCCGGCAAGGACTCCAGTCTTGAAGATGGGGGACTTGAAAGCAGGCATCAGACTGGCTCCGGCGCGGAGGGCATGTGGGCGAGATAGCGCTCGTCGCGCTTCTTGCCCCGCAGGCGGTCGAGATAGACGTAGACAACCGGGGTGGTGATCAGGGTCAGCAGCTGGCTGGCGATCAGGCCGCCGATGATGGTGATCCCCAGCGGACGGCGCAGCTCGGCCCCCTCCCCGAACCCGATGGCCAGGGGCAAGGCGCCCAGGGCGGCGGCCAGGGTGGTCATCAGGATCGGCCGGAAGCGCAGGAGGCTGGCCTCGCGCACGGCCTCGATGGCCGAGAGCCCGCGCGAGCGCTGGGCCTCCAGGGCGAAGTCGATGATCAGGATGGCGTTCTTCTTGACGATGCCCAGCAGCAGGAACACCCCGATCAGGGCGATCACCGAGAACTCCATCTTGAAGACCAGCAGGGCCAGCATCGCCCCCACTCCCGCCGCCGGCAGGGTCGACAGCACCGTCAGCGGGTGGACGTAGCTCTCGTAGAGGATGCCCAGCACGATGTAGATCGCCACGATGGCGGCGGCGACCAGGAACGGCTGCTGCTTGTTCTGGTCCTGGGCGCTGCGGGCGCTGCCCTGGAAGCTGCCGCGCACGTTGGTCGGCAGGGCGATGTCGGCCTCGGCCTGCTTGATGGCGGCCTGGGCGTCGCTGAGCGAGACCCCGTCGGCCAGGTTGAACGATACCGTCGTGGCCAGCTCGCCGTTCTGGTGGTTGATCGAGGTTGGGGTGGCGGCCTGGGCCACACTGGAGATCGCCGAGAGCGGCGTCATCGGCGTCACCGCCGTGTTCAGGGCCGAACCGGTCGAGGCGTCGCGCAGCGCCGGATTGACCGCCGCGCCGCTGGTTGACGTGGTCGCCGTCGCGCCGCTGGGCTTAGTGGGCACGTAGAGGTCGTTCAGCGCCTCCGGGCCCTTCGAGAACCGGCGGTCCCACTCCAGGATCACGGCGTACTGGTTGATGTCCTCGTAGATCGTGGCGACCTGGCGCTGGCCGAAGGCGTTGTAGAGCGCGTTGTCGACCGCCCGGGGCGTGACGCCCATCCGCGAGGCGCTGTCGCGGTCGATCGTCACGAACGTCTCGACGCCGTTCTCGGACTGGTCGCTGTCGACGTCGGTCATGACGTCGGAGCGGGCCTTCATCGCCTCGGCCAGCTTGGGGGCCCATTGCTTCAGCGCGTCGCTGGAGTCGCTGGTCAGGGTGTACTGGTAGGTCGAGTTGCTGGAGCGCCCGCCCATCCGCACGTCCTGCACGGGGTTGAGGAAGACGCTGATGCCGGTGACCTTCTGCAGCTGCGGCCGCAGGCGGTTGATCACCACCGAGCCCTTGTCCTTGCGATCGTCCATCCCGCTGCCCAAGGGCTTGAGATTGACGAACAGGAAGCCGCCGCCCGCCCGGTTCCCGCCGGTGAAGCCCACCACGGTGTCGACCGCAGGATCCTTGCGGATGATGTTCACCACCTGGCGCAGCTTGTCCTGCATGACGTGGAACGAGACGCTCTGGTCGGCGCGCAGGCCCGCCTGGATCTGCCCGCTGTCCTGCTGGGGAAAGAAGCCCTTGGGCATGGCGACATAGAGCCAGCCGGTCAGGCCGATCACCACCACCAGGATCAGCACCACCAGCGGCTTGGCGGCCAGGGCCCAGTCCAGGCTGTATTCGTAGGTGCGGTGGACGCGGTCGAAGCCGGCCTCGAAGAAGCGGGCGATCCGCCCCTCCTGCTTGCCCTCCTTGGGCGGCCGCAGCAGATAGGCGCACATCATCGGCGTGGTGGTCAGCGAGATGACCAGCGAGATCATCACCGCCGCCGACAGGGTGACGGCGAACTCGCGGAACAGCCGCCCGACCTGGCCGCCCATGAACAGCAGGGGGATGAAGACGGCCACCAGCGAGATGCTGATCGACAGCACCGTGAAGCCCACCTCGCGCGCGCCCAGCAGGGCCGCCTTGAAGCGGTCCATGCCCTTCTCGATGTGCCGCTGGGTGTTCTCCAGCACCACGATGGCGTCGTCGACCACGAAGCCGGTGGCCACGGTGATGGCCATCAGGCTGAGGTTGTTCAGCGAGAAGCCCAGCAGGTACATCACCCCGAACGTGCCCAGCAGCGACACGACGGTCGCCGCCGCGGGGATGAAGGTGGCGCGGGCGCTGCGCAGGAAGGCGCTGACCACCAGCACCACCAGCACGACCGAGATCAGAACGGTCACCTCGATCTCGTGCAGCGAGGCGCGGATCGAATTGGTGCTGTCCGAGGCGACCTGGACGTTGATGTCGCTCGGCAGTTGGGCCCGCAGCTCGGGCAGGACGGCCCGCACGCTGTCGACGGTCTGGATGATGTTGGCGCCCGGCTGGCGGGTGACCAGGATGATGATCGCCGGCTTGCCGTTGAACAGGCCCAGGGTCCGGGTGTCGGCGACGCTGTCGGTGACCTCGGCCACGTCCTGCAGGCGCACCGGCGCGTCGCCGCGCCAGGCCACGACCAGGGGGGCGTAGTCGGCCGCCTTGCGCCCGCCGGGACTGGTATAGACCTGGAAGCGCCGCCCCGCCCCTTCGACCTGGCCCTTGGGCCGGTTGGCGTTGGCCGACTGCACGGCGGCGCGCACGTCCTCCAGGGCGATGCCGTACTGGTTCAGCAGGAACGGATTGACCGACACACGCACCGCCGGCAGCGAGCCGCCGCCGATCTCGACGTCGCCGACGCCGGTCACCTGCGACAGGCGCTGGGCCACGATGTTGGACACCGCGTCGTAGATCTGCCCCGGGGTCTTGGTGTCGCTGGTCAGGGCCAGGATGATCACCGGAGCGTCGGAGGGGTTCTGCTTGCGGTAGCTGGGGTTGCTGCGCAGCGTGGCCGGCAGGTCCGAGCGGGCGGCGTTGATGGCGGCCTGCACCTCGCGGGCGGCGCCGTCGATATCGCGGTTGAGGTCGAACTGCAGAGTCACCCGGGCCGAGCCGGTGTTGCTCTGCGAGGTCATCTCGGTGACGCCGGGGATTACGCCCAGCCGCCGCTCCAGCGGCGTGGCGACGCTGGAGGCCATGGTCTCGGGACTGGCGCCCGACAGGTTGGCCGAGACCGAGATGGTCGGATAGTCCACCTGCGGCAGGGGCGAGACCGGCAGCACGAAGAAGGCGGCGATCCCCGCCATGGCCAGGCCGATGGTCAGCAGGACCGTGGCCACCGGCCGCTTGATGAAGGGCGCCGACAGGTTCACGACGGCGCCCCCGGGATCGGGTCGGGATCGGCCCGGTCGGGCGCGACGTGGTCGTCATGCTCGCGGTGGACGCCCTTGTCGGCCGGGGCGAAGCGGTCGAAGGCCAGGTAGATCACCGGGGTGGTGAACATGGTCAGCAGCTGGCTGACCAGCAGGCCGCCGAAGATGGCAATGCCCAGCGGCCGGCGCAGTTCGCCGCCCTCGCCGAAGCTCAGCATCAGGGGGACCGCCGCGAACAGGGCCGCCAGGGTGGTCATCAGGATCGGGCGGAAGCGCAGCACGGCCGCCTGGAAGATGGCGTCGCGCGGGCTCTTGCCCTCGTTGCGCTGGGCGTCGATCGCAAAGTCGATCATCATGATCGCGTTCTTCTTGACGATGCCGATCAGGAGGATGATGCCGATGATGCCGATCACGCCCAGGTCGTTGCCGGTGATCCACAGGGCCAGCAGCGCGCCGACGCCCGCCGACGGCAGGGTCGACAGGATGGTCAGCGGGTGGATGTAGCTCTCGTAGAGCACGCCCAGCACGATGTAGACGCAGACCACGGCCGCCAGGATCAGCCACAGCTGGTTGCTCAGCGAGTTTTCGTACGCGCCGGCCGCGCCGAGGAAGGTGTGCGTCACCGACACCGGCATGCCGATGTCCTTCATGGCCGCGCGGATGTCGTCGACCGCCTTGCCCAGCGAGACGCCGGGCGCGGTGTCGAAGCCGATCGTGGTGGCCGGGAACTGGGCGACGTGGGTCACCTGCAGCGGGGCGGTCTGCTCCTTGATCGTCGAGATCGCCGACAGCGGCGTGGGCGAGCCGCCGCCGGTCTTCAGGTTCAGCAGGCCCAGCGACTCCGGCGCGGTCAGCAGGCCCGGCTTGGCCTCCAGGATCACCCTGTACTGGTTGGTCTCGGTGAAGATGGTCGAGACGATCCGCTGGCCGAAGGCGCTGTAGAGAGCGTCGTCGATGTCCGAGGCGGTGATCGAGAGCCGCGCGGCCGTGTCGCGGTCGATGTCGACATAGGCCGCCGCGCCGGTCGCGCCGGCGTCGCTGTAGACGTTGCGCACCGACTTCACGCTGGCCAGCCGCTCGGCCAGCTTGCCGGCCCATTGCTTGACCGTGGCGGTGTCGGCGCCTTCCAGCGACAGGCGGTAGAGGGTCGGGCCGGTCTCGGCGTCGATGGTCAGGTCCTGGGTCGGCTGCAGATACAGGTGTACGCCCGGCACGGCGGCGACCCGGTCGCGCAGCCGCTGCATGATCTTCTCCTGCGACCCGTGCCGGTCCTTCTTCAGGTTGATCAGCATCTGGCCGGTGTGGAGCATCGAGTTGTTGGCGCCGTCGACGCCGATGAACGAGCTCAGGCTCTCCACTGCCGGATCGTCGAGGATGGCCCTGGCGGCGTCCTGCTGCAGGCCGGCCATGCGGTCGTACGAGACCGACTGCTCGACCTCCGTGCGGGCCTGGAGCTGGCCGGTGTCCTGGGTCGGGAACAGGCCCTTCGGGATGACCAGGTAGAGCAAGGCGGTCAGGACCAGGGTACCGACGCCGACGATCAGGGTGGCCGTCTGGTGTTCCAGCACCCAGGCCAGGCCCTTCTCGTACTTGCCCTCGACCCGCTCGAACACGGCCTGGGACTTGCGGGCGATCCGGCCCTGGTGCTCCTCGCCGGCCGGCTTCAGCCAGCGGGCCGACAGCATCGGCGTCAGGGTCAGGGAAACCACGGCCGAGATCAGGATGGTGATGGCCAGGGTGATGGCGAATTCGCGGAACAGCCGCCCCACCACGTCGCCCATGAACAGCAGCGGGATCAGCACCGCGATCAGCGACACGGTCAGCGAGATGATCGTGAAGCCGATCTCCCTGGCGCCCTGCAGGGCCGCCTGCATCGACTTGACGCCCTTCTCCAGGTGCCTGGAGATGTTCTCGATCATGACGATGGCGTCGTCGACCACGAAGCCCGTCGCGATGGTCAGCGCCATCAGGCTCAGATTGTTCAGCGAGAAGCCCAGCAGGTACATCACCCCGCACGAGCCGATCAGCGAGATCGGCACGGCCAGGCCGGCGATCAGGGTGGCGCGCAGGCTGTGCAGGAAGAAGAAGATCACCACCACGACCATGACCACGGCCAGCAGCAGCTCCATCTCCACATGGTGGACCGAGCCGCGGATGCCGGTGGTGCGGTCGGCCAGCACCTTGACCTCGAGGGTGGCGGGCAGCCCCTCCTCCAGTTCCGGCAGCTTGGCCTTGATGGCGTCGACGGTCTTGATGACGTTGGCGCCCGGCTGGCGCTGGACGTTGACGATGATCGCCGGCGTCTCGTTCGCCCAGGCGCCCAGCCTTGTGTTCTCGGCGCTCTGCACGACCTGGGCGATGTCGCGCAGGCGGATCGGGGCCTGGTCCTTGTAGCTGACGATCAGGTTCGAATAGTCGTCGACGGTCAGCAGCTGGTCGTTGGCGTTGATCGTGTAGGCGCGGGTCGGGCCGTCGAAGCTGCCCTTGGCGCTGTTGGCGTTGGCGTTGCTGATCGCGCTCTGCACATTGGCCAGGGTGATGCCGTAGCTGGCCATGGCTTGGGTGTCGGCCTGAATCCGGATGGCGGGCCGCTGACCGCCGCTGAGCGTGACCAGGCCCACGCCAGAGACCTGGCTGATCTTCTGGGCCAGGCGGGTGTTGACCAGGTTCTGCACCTCGGTCAGCGGCAGGGTGTCGGAGGTCACCGCCAGGGTCAGGACCGGGGCGTCGGCCGGATTGACCTTGGCGTAGACCGGCGGGGCCGGCAGGTCGGCCGGCAGCAGGCTGTTGGCCCCGTTGATCGCCGCCTGCACCTCCTGCTCGGCGACGTCCAGGCTTTCACCCAGGTTGAACTGCAAGGTGATGATCGAGGCCCCGGCCGTGCTGGTCGAGCTCATCCGCGCCAGGCCAGCCATCTCGCCCAGCTGGCGCTCCAGCGGCGCGGTCACCGTCTGGCTCATCACTTCGGGGCTAGCGCCGGGATAGAGCGTCTGGATCTGGATGGTGGGATAGTCGACCTGCGGCAGGGCCGACAGCGGCAGCAGCCGGAAACCGACCAGGCCGGCCAGGACGATGGCCGCCATGAACAGCGCCGTGGCGACCGGCCGCTGGATGAAAGGACGCGAGGGGTTCATCGGCGCGGCCTATTCGGCCTGTTGACGACGGCGGCGGTGCTCGCCGCCCTGGCCTTGCCCCTGCCCTTCGCCCTTGCCGGCCCACTGGCCTTTTCCCTTGCCCTTGCCTTGGCCCATGCGGCCGGCGGCCTGGCCGGGCAGCTGCACCTTGCCGCCTTCGCGCAGGCGGTCGCCGCCCTCGGTGATGACTTTTTCGCCGACCTTCAGCCCACTGATGATCGACACCTGGGTGGTGGTCGATGGCCCGGACGTGACCTTGCGCTTGTGGACGACCTGCCCTTCGCCCAGCACCCAGACGAAGGCGCCGTCGCTGCTCTGGCGCAGGGCCGTGGCGGGCACGACGACCGCGCCCTGGACGGTGTTCAGCTCCAGCCGGACGTTGACGAACTGGCTGGGGAACAGCGCCCCGCCGGCGTTGGGGAAGCGGGCCTTGGCCTTGACCGTGCCGGTGCCCGTGTCGACCAGGTTGTCCAGGGTCGAGAAGGTCCCCTTGTCCAGCGTGGTGGTGCGGGTGCGGTCCAGGGCGATCACCGGCAGCACGCCGGCGCCGTTGGCCCGGGCCGCGATGCGCGGCACGTCGTCCTGCGGGACGGTGAACTCGACGTCGATCGGCGAGACGGTGGTGATCACCGCCACCCCGCCGGCGTCGCCCGCCCCGATGTAGTTGCCCGCGTCCACGACCCGCAGGCCGACCCGGCCGCTGACCGGGGCGACGATGCGGGCGTAGCCGACGTTCAGCCGCGCCGTGCCGACAGCGGCCCGATCGGCCATCACCGTGCCCTGCAGCTGCTTGACGGTCGCGGCCTGGGTGTCGACATCCTGGCGGGCGATGGAGTCCTGGGCCAGCAGGGTCTGGTAGCGGGTCAGGGTGACCTGGGCGCTGGCCAACTGAGCCTCGTCGCGGGTCAGGTTCCCCTGCGCCTGCATCAGATCCATCTGGAACTGGCGCGGATCGATCTGCACCAGCGGCTGGCCGGCGCGGACCATCTGGCCTTCCTTGAACATCACCTGGGTGATCACGCCCGAGACCTGAGGCCGGACGGTGACCGTCGCGGCGGGCTTCACCGTGCCCAGGGCCTCGATGATCACCGGAAGGTCGGCCTGGGTCGCGGTGGCCACGGCCACGGTGCTGGCCGGACCGCCGCGCCGTCCGCCGCCGAACCCGCCGCCGGGGCCTCCAGGACCGCCCGCTCCGCCGCCCTCGCCCTTCGGCGCGTGCATCAGGGTCCAGGCCAGCCACACAATTCCGACCAGAACCGCCAGGGCGATCGCGCCGCCGATGATTTGCGCCTTGCGGCTGACATGACGGATCGGCGGACGGGGTTCGGTCATCGAGATCTCAGGCGCGCGTGGCAAGGGACGGCGGATCGCCGCCGCGGCGTCCGCACCATCAAACGCCACAATGGCGAAACGGATGCTCGGACGGCCGCGAAGGAGATCACGCCTAGGCTTACTTGCCCGGTCACGTTTGCCTGAACATTTCAGACGCGAAACTTGCCGCGCCGCAACTTCGCCTAACTGGATTAGCGAGAGGCGTCGTCCTGAAGGGTCAGGCCGCGTTCAGTCGCCAGGCGAAGCGCGTGGCGATCGACACGGCGCCGTCCTTGCCGCCCGCCGGCCCGTCCAGCGTGTCGCTCTCGATGAACTGCAGGCCGGCTTCCTTCTGCGAACGCCAGACCACGCGGGTCAGGTGGATCCGCTTGGCGATGGAGTCCACGAGGAACGCGCCCTCGGCGGGCAGGTCCAGATCGGCGATCGCGATCCGGGCGCCGCCTTCGGCGATGTCGATCAGCGAGACCTTCCAGGCCTTGCGGCCGTCGACCACATAGGCCTTGCGCTTGGTCGGCGTGCGGGGGTGGGCCCGCTGTTCGACACCTGGTCTGGATTCGGCTTCGGATCGCATGAAGGCGATCCTAGCCAAGCAGGGTTAACGGATGGCGCCCGCCGCGCGGTCCAGGTCGCGATTGACCAGCAGGACGTTGACGCGCGGCTGGCCGATGAAGCCCAGCAGGCGCCCCTCAAGGTGGCGGTCGATCGCCGCGTCGACGGCCTCGACCGTCATGCCCCTGGCCTTGGCGATGCGCGGCGCCTGGAAGCGGGCGTAGGCCGGCGAGATTTCCGGATCCAGACCCGAGCCCGAGGTGGTCACCGCGTCGGCGGGGATCGCGACGCCGGGGTTCTCGGCGCGCAGGGTCGCGGCGTCGGTCTTCTCGCGGTCGATCAGCTTGTCGTTCAGCGGACCCATGTTGGAGCCGCTGGAGGCCGAGGCGTCGTAGCCATTGCCGGCCGCCGACGGACGCGGATGCAGGTACTCGGGCTTGGCGAAGGCCTGGGCGATCAGGGTCGAGCCGACGATCGTCCCCTTGGCGTCCTTGACCAGGCTGCCGTTGGCCTGGGCCGGGAACGCGGCCTGGGCGACGCCGGTGACGGCCAGCGGATAGGCCAGGCCCAGCAGGGCCGTGAACAGGCCCATCGAGACCAGGGCCGGACGAAGATGCGAAAGCATGGCTGTCTTCCTCTCTAGAAGGCGGCTTTGAGGGTGGCGACGGCGCGGCTGTCGTACAGCTTGCCGAAGTCGTGCTGGTCGGTGTCGACGTAGCGCAGGTCCAGGGCCAGCTTGTCGTTGATGGCGTAGGCCGCGCCCAGGTTCCAGGTCGTGTAGTCGCCCGAGCCCTTGTAGGTCTGGCGGCCCAGGGCGCCGGAAACGCTCCACTTCCCAGTCACGGGGTAGCTGCCATTGACCTCGTAGTAGGTCGCCTCGTCGGCGGCGCCGAAGCTGTCGGGGCTATAGAACACCGCCGCGCCCAGCGAGCCCTTGCCGGCCGGGACCGAGCCGGCGACCTTGAACTCGGTGTTGGCGTAGCCGGCGCCCGACGGTGCGCCGACATAGCCGTAGTAGATCACGCCGAGATCCAGGTTCGCGGGACCCAGGGCCGGCTTGAAGCCGGCGTAGAGATCGATCTCGGCGTCGGTGTCGTCGCCGAAGTCGACGTTCGAGGCCCAGGTCCCGGCGTAGACCTTGCCGGCGGTCAGGTCGACGCCGCCGAACACCTGGGGGTTCTCGTCGGTCTGGCTGACGCCCCGGAATACATAGTTCGAGGCGACGCCGACATTGTAGCTCAGCTTCGGGGCGTCCTGGGCCTGGGCCATCCCGGCCGAGAGGGCCAGGGCGCCGGCGGCGGCGAGGAGGCGGAAAGCGAACTTGGTCATTTAAGTCGTTCTTTCAAAAAAGAAACTGGGTGGATTTCGAAGGTTGTCGTCAGAAGAATTGGCCGATCAGGGCCGCCACGAAGACCAGCCCGATCGCGCCGGCCCCGAACAGCAGGTCGCGGAGGATCGGACCGGACATCAGGCCAGGCCCAGCGCCGAGATGACCATGTCGATCAGCTTGATGCCGACGAACGGGGCGACCAGGCCGCCCAGGCCGTAGACGGTCAGGTTGCGCGACAGCAGCTTGCCGGCGCCGATGGCGCGGTACTTCACGCCCTTCAGGGCCAGCGGGATCAGGGCCACGATGATCACGGCGTTGAAGATCACCGCCGAGAGGATCGCGCTCTGCGGGCTGTGCAGGCGCATGATGTTCAGCGCGCCCAGGGCCGGCAGGGCCACCACGAACATCGCCGGGATGATGGCGAAGTACTTGGCCACGTCGTTGGCGATCGAGAAGGTCGTCAGGGCGCCGCGGGTGATCAGCATCTGCTTGCCCACCTCGACGATCTCGATGACCTTGGTCGGGTCGCTGTCGAGATCGACCATGTTGCCGGCCTCGCGGGCCGCCTGGGCGCCGGTCTGCATGGCCACGCCGACATCCGCTTGCGCAAGCGCGGGAGCGTCGTTGGCCCCGTCGCCGCACATGGCCACCAGGCGTCCCCTGCCCTGCTCCTCGCGGATCAGCCGCAGCTTGTCCTCCGGGGTGGCCTCGGCCAGGAAGTCGTCGACGCCGGCCTCCGAGGCGATGGCGGCGGCGGTCACCGGGTTGTCGCCAGTGATCATCACCGTGCGCAGACCCATGCGGCGCAGGTCGGCGAAGCGCGCCTTGACGCCCGGCTTGACCACGTCCTTCAGGTGGATGACGCCGACCAGGGCTCCGTTTTCGCTGACCGCCAGGGGCGTGCCGCCCGAGCGGGCGATGCGGTCGACGGCGGCGGTGAGGTCCGCCGGGATCAATTTGGGATCCAGGGCGAGGCTGCGATAGACCGCGTCCACCGCCCCCTTGCGCCAGGACATGGCGCCCCCCTTGCCATCTGTGGCGTCCAGGCCCGACTGGCGGGTGCTGGCGCTGAACGGGATGGCGGTCGCGCCCTCGGGGACGTCGATAACGATCCCCTGGTTGCGGCCCAGCTCAACGATCGAGCGGCCTTCCGGCGTCTCGTCGGCCAGCGAGGCGCTGACGGCGGCGCGCAGGGCGGTCTCCGGACGAACGCCCGGCGCGGGGATCACCTCGGTGGCCATGCGGTTGCCGAAGGTGATGGTGCCGGTCTTGTCCAGAAGCAGGGTGTCGACGTCGCCCGCCGCCTCCACCGCTCGACCCGAGGTGGCCAGGACGTTGTGCTTCATCAACCGGTCCATGCCGGCGATGCCGACGGCCGACAACAGCCCGCCGATCGTCGTGGGGATCAGGGTGATGAACAGCGCGCCCAGCACCAGCGGGTCCAGCACCACGCCCGAGAACTTGCCAAGACCCAGCAGGGTGACGACCGCGATCAGGAAGATCAGGGTCAGACCCGCCAGCAGCACGGCCAGGGCGATCTCGTTGGGCGTCTTGCGACGGTCCGCGCCCTCGACCATGGCGATCATCCGATCCAGGAAGGTCGAGCCGGCCGACGCGGTGACCCGCACCTTGATCCAGTCGGACACCACGGTGGTGCCGCCGGTGACGGCCGAGCGGTCGCCGCCGCTTTCGCGGATGACCGGAGCGCTCTCGCCGGTGATGGCCGCCTCGTTGACGCTGGCCATGCCCTCGATGATCTCGCCGTCGGTCGGCACCACGTCGCCGGCCTCGACCAGGATCACCTCGCCGGGGACCAGCTTGTGGGCTGGGGTCGGGATGATCGTGCCGGTCTTCTCGTCGATGATCAGCTTGGCGCTGGTGGTGACGCGGGTGGCGCGCAGGCTGTCGGCGGCCGCCTTGCCCCGCCCTTCGGCGACGCTCTCGGCCAGGTTGGCGAACAGCACGGTGGCCCACAGCCAGGCCGAGACCTGGACGGCGACGCCGGCGGACTGGTGGCCGGCCACCGCCGCGACGGCCGACGCCGTCGACAGCAGGGCCACGATCCAGGTGGCGAAGATCACCGGGTTGCCGGTCAGCTTGCGCGGATCCAGCTTGACGAAGGCGTCCTTGGTCGCCCGGGCCAGGATGGCGCCGGACAGGCCGCCGGCCAGGAGGCCGGGCTTGCGCCGGCCCTCCCCGGCGTGGGTTTCGTAGGTCGTCATGATGAGGTCTCTCAACGGCCGGCGACCGCGGCGAGCACCTGGAAGTGCTCGACGATCGGCCCCAGCGCCAATGCGGGGAAGAATTGCAGGCCGCCCAGGATCAGGATCACCCCGATCAGCAGGCCCACGAACAGGCCGCCGTGGGTGGGCAGCGTGCCGGCCGACGGGGCCAGCTTGGGCTTGGCCGCCAGCGAGCCGGCGATGGCCAGCACGGCCACGATCGGCAGGAACCGGCCCATGGCCATGGCCACGGCCAGGGTGGTGTCCCACCACGGCGCGTTGGCGGTCAGGCCGGCGAAGGCCGAGCCGTTGTTGGCCGTGCCGGAAGTGTAGGCGTAGAGGATTTCCGACATCCCGTGCGGGCCGCTGTGCATCAGGCCCTTGAGCGCCTCGGGCAGCACGGCCGCGATGGCCGAGAAGCCCAGGACGCAGACGGGGATGGCCAGCACGGCCAGGATCGACAGCTTGACCTCGCGCGCCTCGATCTTCTTGCCGAGGTATTCGGGGGTGCGGCCCACCATCAGCCCGGCGACGAACACCGCCAGCACGGCCATCACCACCATCACGGCGATCCCCGAGCCGATGCCGCCGGGCAGGATCTCGCCCAGGTGCATCAGGAACATGGCGATGCCACCGCCCAGGGGCATCAGGCTGGAATGCATGCCGTTGACCGAGCCGTTCGAGGCGCCGGTGGTCATGGCGGCCCAGGCGGCCGTGGCCGGCGCGCCGAAGCGGGTCTCCTTGCCCTCCATGTTGACGCGGGTGTCGACGCCGGCGGCGACCTGGGCCGGAGCCGGCTGAGCCTCGGCGACGTAGATGCCGGCCGCGGCGGCGAACAGCAGCACGGAAGCCGCGATCACCAGGGCGCGCACGTCCTTCCTGGCCAGGACCGAACGGCCGAAGGCGAAGAAGGCGGCCCAGCCCAGCACGTTGATCGACACGGCGGTGATCAGGTTGGTCAGGGGCGTCGGGTTCTCGAACGGGTGGGCCGAGTTGGCGTTGAAGATGCCGCCGCCGTTGATGCCCAGCATCTTGATCGCTTCCTGCGAGGCGACGGCGTAGAGCGAGATCTTCTGGTCGGCGCCCTCCAGGGTATGGGCGGTGAGGCTCGCGGCCAGGGTCTGGGGCAGGCCCAGGGCGACTAGCACGACGGCCAGGACGAACGACAGCGGCAGCAGCACGTAGAGCGTGGTGCGGATCAGGTCGGCCCAGAAGTTGCCGACGCCCCCTTCCCGATTGGCGATGAAGGCCCGCGCCAGGGCCGCGGCCACGGTCGCGCCGGTGGCGGCCGAGACGAAGTTCTGGACGGTCAGCACGACCATCTGGCTGAACGTCGACATGGTCGTCTCGCCCGCATAGCTCTGCCAGTTGGTGTTGGTCACGAAGCTGATGGCGGTGTTGAACGACAGGTGCTCGGAGACCGCCCCGAAGCCCTGCGGGTTCATCGGCAGCGCGCCCTGCAGGCGCAGGACGGCGTAGGTGACCAGGAAGCCGACCAGGTTGAAGGCCAGCAGGGCCCCGGCGTAGCCATACCAGGTCTGGCCCTTCTTCGGGTCGATCCCGCAGGCGGTGTAGAAAAACGCCTCGAACGGCCGAAGCACCGGGTCGAGCCAGGTGCGTTCGCCGTTCCAGACGCGCGACATGTAGACGCCCAGCGGCCAGCCGATCGCGACCGCCAGCCCCAGCGTCAGGGCGATTTCCGCCCAGCCTTGCCAATTCATGGAATGCGTTCCGTCAGAACTTGTCGGGCCGCAGCATCGCCGCGACCATGTAGACCGCGACGACGATCGCCCCGGCGCCCCAAAGCACGTTCACCAGCATGGTCAGACGCGCCTCAAACCCACGGCGAAGGCGGCGAAGGCCACGAACAGCCCCGCCCCCAGCGCCAGAAACATCAGATCAGCCATGAAAGGCCTCCCGCTAAACTCGGCGGGACCAGACCACGGAGCGGCGTAAGGGCTCCATGCGGCAGGCGGCGCGACGCATAAGGGCGCCGTAAAGGCCCCGGTCGAGCTCAGCGGCTCGCCGGGGCCTAGGACACGTCGTCCATCGGGACGTGGACGCTGGTGATCTTGACCAGCGGCATCGTCGCGTTCGGCAGGGTGCTGTAGAGGATCACCTCGAAGCTCAGCGTCGCCCCGATGCCCGCCAGCGGCGCGCGATTGGCCTGCAGCCAGCCGTCGACCACCCCGGACAGTTCGGTCAGGGCCGCCGAGGTCGGCGCCGTGGGCGGCATCAGCCCGATCGGCAGGTCGATCACCGGACTGGCCGGATCGGTGGTCAGCGGATAGGCGGCGTCGGCCCCGATCTGGGTGGTGAGATAGGTCGCGCCGTCCGCCCCCAGCAACTGGCCGAAGAACTCGTTCAGATAGGCGGAGATCGCGGCCGGCGGCGTCACCGGCGGGTCCAGCGTGACCAGGCTGTAGGCGTCGTGACGGATCAGCGGCGTGATCGGGGTGGCGAAGGCCACCGGGATCGTCGTGAACACGAAGGCGTCGTTGGTCGTGGCGCCGTTCTCCAGATCGACGTTGCGCTGGATCTGGATCGAGGTGTCCGCCGACTGGAACAGCACGGCGCTGAGTTCCGGGAAGGCGATCGTCTGGGACTGGGCGTCCTTGGCCTCCCGCGTGGTCAGCGGATCGCCGGTGGTCTTGTTGGCGTACTGATAGGCCGCCATCGCGCCCGCGGGCGGCGTCACCGGCGTGGCCGTGAACGTGTCGGGCAGGACCAGGATCACCGGCACGGGCGCATCGGCCCCGCCGACGTTGGTGACGACGATCGTCGCCGGCGAGGCGTCGTCGGCCAGGGCCACCTCGACGCGGAACTGCAGGTTCACCGGCGGCGGACCGACGGGGGGCGCCGCGAAGAACGGCGGTGGCGGGGCCGGCTTGGCCCATTCGGCGTAGGCCGTGGCGAAGCCGGTGACCAGGGTGTTCCAGGCGGTCAGCGCCGCGGCGGCGTTGACGTAGGTAGTGCTGTCCAGCTTGGTGTCCGGCGCCACCTGGGTCAGGTAGGCGTCGAAGTCGGCGAAGATCGCCGGGGCGCAGCCGATCAGGTTGGCCAGGGCGACGAACAGCCCGGTCTGCGGATCCTGGTCGTTCTTCGGGGGATTCACCGGCGCGTTGAACGACACGGTCGCCAGCAGCGAGTCCTGCGCCGCCCGCCGCGCCGTGTAGGTGAAGGTGTAGTCCCACAGCGAAAGCTGGGCCGGCGTCGGGTTGGCGATAGCCGAGCCCGAACCGGTCTGGCCCTGGGCCGTCGGCGGCGGCGGCAGGGCCCGCAGCGGCACCGGGAACTGTTGCGCGCCCGAACCGATCGGGAAGCCGAATGGGCCGGTGGTGAAGGCGATCCAGCTGCTCTGCTTGTAGCCGTCGATCCCCGCCACCGCGGTGATGTCGTTCTGCAGGTGGGTCAGCTGATAGCTCAGGGTCAGCGGGATCGACGCCTCCAGCGTCGGGTCCGAGCAGGTGAACAGGAAGGCCAGCGCCGAGTCGGTGCTGGTGGCCCCCTTGGCGTTCAGGGCGATGCTGGCCGCCGAAAGCGCGTAGTTGGGCAGGTCCAGCGGCGGCGCGGTGTTGACCGGCGCGCCGTAGAAGGCCGGCGGACTGGCCGTGCCGGGCGGCTGGGCCTCGTTGGTGGTCGCGCCGGTGACCGGCACCACGGCCACCGAGGTGACCAGGGCGGCGTTGCCCAGTTGCTGCAGCAGGGACTGCTTCAGCTCTTCCTTGGCGGCCGCTTTCAAGGTGTCGTTCGCGGGGCCGACCAGCACCGGCTCGATGGTGCCGGAAATGGTCTCGGCCAGGGCGGCCTTCTGGGCCAGGATCTCGAACAGATCGCCCGCCTGGTCCGGATCCTTGCCGGCGAGGGCCGCCACGATGAAGGCCGGGGCGGCGTAGGTCGGCGACAGGAAGGTGTCGATCGCCGTCAGGGCCTGGGCGCTCCAGACGTTGAGGTCCACGCCGGTGAAGGTGGTCGCCGCCCCCTGCCCCGGGCTCAGGCCCTTGCCCGTGACATAGGCCGGCAGGGTGACCATGCCCGAGGTCTGCGACTTGGCCACCGGCTTGGGCGCGTAGAACAGCGGCTCGTCGCCCAGGGTGAAGGTCAGGCCGTCATTCGAGCCCGCCTTGGCGAAGCGCGTCACCCACACCGTGTAGAGCTGGTTGGCCAAGGGCTCGTCGGGATCGGCCGGGCCGGCCCCGACCCGGTACTGCCAGGCGCTGGTGACGAACGCCGTCTCCATCTGCTGGGCGAACGGCAACAGGGCGTCCTGCGAGTCCTGGGCCGTGGTCGAGTACGGCAGGATCTCGGTCTGCACGGTCACGCCGCCGTCCAGGTCCAGAAGCCGCGGATCGACCAGGCGCGGGTTGCGGCTCTGCAGCAGGAACAGGCGCAGGCGCAGCACATTGTCGGCCACCACCTGGGTCAGGTCGATCGGGACGGTCAGGGTCACGCCGACCGGGCCGGTGGGGGCCGTGCCGCCCGCCGCCGCCGCCGTCGTCTGGGCGCACTGGTTGGCGAAGGCGACGAACTGGGCCGCCAGCGCCGGGTCCATGGCCTGGACGCCGCCCGTCAGGCTGTTGAGCAGCGAGAAGGTGACCGCGGGCCCGCTGACCCCGGGCACGTTCTGGCCGTCATAGTTCTGGTTGAGCTGGTAGTAGACCGAGGCGAACACCTTGGCGTCGTTGGCGGCCGCGGGGGCCGGGACGCCGTTGGCCGGCTGGTAGGCGTCGGTGTTCAGGGCCAGGGTGATCTGCAGCTGGGGCGCCCCCGCGGTCCCCGTATAGAGGTAGGACGCGCTGACGTTCGGCCACTGGCTGAGCGCGATCAGGGTGTCGGTGTAGGCGATCGGCATCGGCGGGTTGTTGAGCGGTCCGTCGTAGCCGGCGGGCGGCGTGTTGAACGGCGTGACCGTCTGGTTGCCGAACAGGTCCAGCCAGCGGAGGCTGAGCTGAGCGACGCCGCCGACGCCTCGGTAGGGGTTCGAAGCGGCCGGCGGCAGGTTCGGCGCCGGATTGGCGGGCGCGGGGTTGATCTTGCTGTTGCTGTAGACGGTCAGCGCCTGCTGGTAGGCGATCGTCGCCGACGCCGCCTGGCTTTGCAGCATGGCGCGCCGCGACACAGGGTTGCGGATGTCGGCCCGGGCCAGGGCCGGCGCGTTGGCCCGCATCAGGGCGCTCTTCGGATTGGGCGTCGAGGACGAGCCGTCTCCGGTCGGGCCGAAGGGCAGGCCCGGCTGGCTCAGGCTGAAGAACTGGTTGCCCAGGAAGCCGGCGTCCAGCAGCGAGTACAGCGAGAACATGTACTGCTGGCCGTACGTCGGGTCGGTGCTGGCGCCCGGCGGGTCGAGATTGGCCCGGGTCAGGGTCACGCCGACATTGCCCACTCCGATCGACGGGTTGGACGAGAAGCTCTGCGGATCGACGTTCAGCGTCGGCGTGCCGACCAGCAGGCCGGTCTGGGCCTGGGCCGCCGCCCCCACCTGCTCCAGGCTCAGGCCGAAATAGCCGGCCACGCCCGAGAGGGTGTCGCCCGCGACCGCCACATAGGTCACCTGCGGGATCATCAGCACCGCGTAGAGCGCGGCGGTGACGTTCGGATTGTAGCCCTGCAGCTGGGCGGCGGTGATCGTTTGGAGGGCGTTCTTGGAGTAGTAGTTGGCGACGGTCGTCCACACGTCGCCGCTGGCCACGTCGGCCGGCGTCACTTCGTGGAACATGCCGGCCAGAACGATCTGGGCGCCCTTGTTCAGCCCGGCCTGGGGGTTGTCGCGCGCCACCTCGCCGGCCGTCATGCCATAGCGCAGGGCGAAGGTCGCGAGGGTGTCCTCGGCGTCGAACGCCGCGGTGTTGGGGGCGGACTCCGAGACCAGGACCAGGGTCGACCGCGTCGGGTCGATGCTGGCGCTGGTCAGGATCGAGTTGCACACGTTGCTGAGCCGCGCGCCCACCGGCGTGTCGCCGGAACGGACATAGGTGACCATCAAGGTCAGAGTGGCGTAGCCGGCGGAGTCGAAGAGGCCCGGCGGCAGGGCCGCGCCCTTGACCAGCTCGTCCCAGTAGAAGCTGAAGCCGCCCGACTGGACCGTCGAGATTTCCCACAGCAGGCGGACGGCGTCGGACGGCTGGTTCAGCAGGTCGTTGATCAGCACCGGCGCGTCGTCCTCGACCGCCAGCGCCCCGAACAGGCGCGGCGGCGGCGGATTGGCCTTGGTGGAGAGGTTGGAGCGGGTGATGAAGCTGTAGACGTCGGAAGCCGCGTGGCCGACCAGGCCCGGGACGTTGGAGCCCTGGTCGGCATAGGCCACCAGCACGCCGTTCACGATGTCCGGCCCCAGGGTGTTCATCTCGATCAGGATGCGCTCGAGCAGCACCGCGTCGCTGGGGGTGGGACCGATCAGCTGATAGGTGTTGGGCGCCATCTGGGTGACCGGCGGCGTGTTGCCCTCGCCGGGCGGCAGCACGGTGTTGGAGTCCGCCGTCGGGGTCTGGGCGCCCGCCGCCTGTTCCAGCTTGCGGATCTGGAAGTCGATCCGGGTGGCGAAGACGTAGTCGTCGACGGCCGTGACGATCGGCATCTGAGTGGCGGGATCGGTCGTCAGGGTGGCCGGCGCGAACACCGGCAGGTGCTGCACGGCTTCCGACAGCGGCATCTCTTCGGTCAGGGCGGCCTGCTGGGTCTCGATCCGGCTGAGCAGCGCGGGCGCCAGTCGCCACAGATAGGGTTGGGCCTGGCCCGAGCCGCCCGTCTGCGACGTTCCGGGCGGCGTCGTGAGCTTGGCGATCTCGTCCATCCCCGAGGTGTTCCACGGCGCATAGCTGGCGGCGGCGAACTGCTGGGGGGTGAGCGCCAGCGCGGGTTCCGGCGCCAGCGTCAGGTCGGGGCTCACCGTCGGGGCGCTGGGGTTGTAGCCGTACTGCTTGGCCCAGGTCAGCACGACGTTCAGATTGGCCGCCGCCTGGGTCAGGTCGGTGTCGCCGCTGGCGTCGGGGGCGGTCGAACCGTTGATCTGCACCCAACCCAGGGCGGTCGCGTCCCGGGTCAGGGTGACCTTGTAGGACACGCCGTAGCTGGTGACCGGGAACTGCTGGCCGGTTAGCTGGTAGAGGCCGTACTGGTCCTGGTTGTTCGGATAGAGGAACTTCGGCGACAGCGTCAGGCCGCTGTTGTTGGGCAGGCGCAGGCCCTGGAGCATGAAGCGCGAAACCATGCCGGCGGTCTGGCCCACCGTCTCGCCCGCCGCCACGCCCTGGCTCAGCTGGTCGCCGGTCAGCAGGTCCAGGTTGGACAGATGGACCAGGGGCTCCTGCTTGAGGTCGAAGATGTTGGCCAGGGCCAAGTTCTCCGACCGCGCCACGAACGCCGTCGTGCCCACGCCGAACCGGCCCAGCAGCGAACCCAGGGTGTCGCCAGCGACGGTGGTGTAGACCACGGTCGGGATGATCAGCGGCGCCCCGGCCAGCAGCAGGGTGTTCAGGTCGTAGAGGCTGGATTGGGCCGCCAGGACGTCGATCGAGACCTTCAGCGCCTGCGCCAGGCTATAGAAGCTGTCGCCGAGCGCCGTCGTGACGGACGCCCCGCCGATCGTGATCGTCACGCCGGCCTGCAGCAGGTTGACGGCGTTCTGGTTGCTGACGATCAGGGCCGCCGGGGTGGTCGTGTACTGCGTTCCGCTGAAGCGCGCGGCGATGGCCGACAGGGACTCGATGATCGTCGCCTTGGTCGTGTCGTCGACCCGCGTCTGGACGCTGGACGTGACTCCGTCGAAGTACAGCGTCCCGCCGACGGTGAGCGGGTTCTGCTGGTTGCCGTTGACCAGGTCCTCGAAGGTGAAGCGCGGATTGAGCTCGCCCGTCTGGACGAAGGCCATGATCGCATTGAGGGAATCCCCCGGCCGCAGCACGTAGGGGAACGAGGCGTAGCAGTCGATCGCCGCCTGCAGCAGTTGCCGCGAGATCATGGCGAAGGCGTCTTCGAACAGCACCTGGGCCAGGGATTCCGGCGCCTGGTCCACCGACAGCGCCTTGGGCGCCGGCGCGTTGACCTCGTTGTTCAGCGTCGCCGCCAGCTTGTTGAACTCGGCGATCACCGCCGTGCGATAGGCCGGCGTGATCGCGGTCCAGGCCTCGAAGTCGATGGTCACCGTGCTGCTGGGCGCGGTCGGCGACGGCACGGCCAGGCTCAGGCCCGGCATGACCGGGAAGATCACCGCCCCGGCCTTCAGCGCATCCTGCTGCGCCTGGCTGGGCGTGGTGACCAGGTTGACGGTGAAGTTGGACTTCAGGAACGTCAGGATGTCGGTCGCCGCCAGCGCCGGCTGCTGGTCGGGATCGGCCAGGACCGCCAGGATCTCCTTCAGCGTCGCGACGCTGACCGGGGTCTCGGCCAGGGCCGGGCCGTTCGGCGTGACCGGGTGGGACTCGATCACCCAGGGCAGCAGGGCGTCGCACAGGGCGGCGAACGAGGAGCCGGTCTTGTTGCCGTCCCCGGTCGCGGTCGGCGCGTCCATGGAGAACAGGGTGACGAAGGCGCCCTGTTGGTTGGCCAGACTCAGCTGGCTCATGTCCGGCGCCAGCACGGTGAACTGCGGCGTCAGCACGATGGTCAGGGTGGGCAGCACATCGTCGGCGACGGCCGCGTCGACGACGGCGGAGGCCGAAAGGCTGGCCACGCGCGGCGACCCGCCGAACTGCAGCGCCACCCGGGCCGGACGCTCCAGCGCGCGGAGCGGCGCCGGGGCCTCGTCGAACGCCGCGAACATCAGCGAGCCGGTCTGCGGGTCCCACGGCGCGGTGCTGTTGGAACCGATCGTCATGTCCTCCGAGATCGTCGTCGCGAAGGAGAAGCTGATGGAGAAGGAGAACAGGCCCAGATCGATCTTCACCGAGACCGACACCGAGACCGACGCCGACACCGACATCGGGATGGCGCGATACGACTCGTAGGTGATCTGCAGCGCCAGGACGATCGACACATTCACGCTGGCCGAGATGATCGCGAAGTTGATCGTGCCGTAGAGCTTGCCCTGGATCCCGAACTGGCCCCGGAGCCAGAAGTAGTTGTCGGCCTGGACCTCCTTGCTGGCGCCGACCAGGGCGGCGCCGCCGGCCACCGTCACGGCGTTCGAGCCGTCATAGGGGTGCCAGGGCGCGAACACGCCCTGGATGATGCCGAAGAACGTGACCGAGAAGCCCGCCGAAAGGATGCCTTTGTCGATAGAATAGCCCAGGCCCATCTGCAGGCCGATGCCGAACTCGATCACCGGATCGAAGGTGCCCTTGTCGGTCTTGGGAATCTTGGTCGAGGTGGCGTTGCTGAGCTTGGAGAAATAGAAGCCGCCCGACCCCATCACCGGGAACGGGCCGACGATGGCCTGGATCGTGAACGATCCGGAGAAGTCCATGTTGTAGGGGAAGCCCAGGTCGAACGTGAAGTCGCCGTTGGTGTAGATGGCGATGCCGATGGTCGGCAGGGTGACGTTCAGGGCCCCGAAGTTCAGTTGCCGGATCGAGCCCGGCAGCACCAGGTCGAGCTGGTAGACACCGATCGTCGGTGTCACCTTCTTGTACATGATGTCGATGGCCAGGTCCTTGAGGACCGGGATCTTGTCGCCGTTGAAGCCCAGCCTCAGGCCATAGAGGTCCGGGTCGTTGAACACGACCATGACCTCGATCGAATAGAGATTGCTCTTGTCGTCGCCGACCCGGAACAGGCCGATGTCGGTGGCGATCAGCCAGTTGCTGTCGGCGTTGTAGCGCGGCTGCAGGGGCTGGGTGCTGGTGGGATCGACGGGATTGGCGCCGCCCGTGCCGGTGGACGGGACGTTCTCCAGCGACTTGATGACCGCCTGGGTGCTGCTCATGTCGCCGGCGTTGATCGACACGTGCTGGCCCAGGGCCAGCAGGCGCAGATCGAACAGCGCGTTCCCGCGGCCGGGCACCTCCGGCATCTTGGTGACGTCCTGACCCTTGGTCGGGTCCTTGCTCACCAGCGGCTGCCAGGCGGGATCCGACGCCAGCGACGGCGGCAGGGAGCCGGAGATCGAGAACAGGATCTTGCCGGTCTTGGGGTCGCGGGCGAAGTTGAAACCGTCGATCACCATGAAGCCCAGATTGATCGGCGACGACAGCTTGTAGCCGGCGCTGACCGTGGTCGGCGCGTCGGCGGCCAGGTGGAAGGTCAGGAACAGCCCGTCCAGCGAGATCGAGTTCAGCACCGCCCATGGGCCCGACAGCGAGAAGTAGGACCGCCCGGTCAGCTGGACCAGCGAGGTGATCAGCGAGCCCAGGCTCCAGCCGTTCAGGGTGACGGTGATGGTCTCGGCGTTGCTGTCGTAGGTCCCGGTGACGCCTTCCCACTGCACGGCCAGGGTCGAGCCGCCGGCGCTGCCGGGCTGGTTGAAGGCGTAGGCGATCGAGACGGTCAGCCCCTGGACGGCGGCAACCGAGATCGTGCCCAGCACCGAGCCGGAGAACTCGCTGCCCGTCGGCCTGGAGCCGTCATAGGCCAGGGCCAGATTGGCCGTGCAGGCGATCGGCAGGCCCGGTAGGACGGTCGTCTCCCAGGTCAGGGCCCCGGAGATGTTGTACTTCGAGGCCGCGCCCGTGGCGGTGGGGATGATCGCCCCGACGGCGAAGCTGTCGACGATCAGGGTCTTGGGCAGGAAGTCCGGCAGGAAGCGGTCCAGGTCGGTGACCGCGAACAGCTCGCGCAGCAGCGAGCCCAGGTCCAGCGGCGCGGCCAGGGCGCTCTGCAGCCGCCACTGCGGCGAGGGCCCCGCCCCTTCGTAGGCGATCAGCATGTTCAGCGCGATCGGCCCGATCGCCATCAGCCCCGACATCGAGGCCGAATAGGTGGTGGCCGCCGGCTTGACGGGCGGCGGCTGGGTGGGCTGGGGCGTCTGGGCCGACAGCGCCATGCGCATGCCGTCCAGCCGGATCAGCGGCTGGCCGTTCCAGGTGATGATGTCGACGGTGACGTCCACCCCGAACGAGAAGGCGTAGCTGGTGTTGGGCGGATCGATCATCAGCTGCACGTCGCTGAAGATCACGGAAATCCCGTCCGGCATGTGCACCAGGCCGCCGGTGACGGCCGGCAGCAGGTTGGCCAGCGAGACCTGGCCCTGGAACTCCGCCAGGATGACGAAGTCCTGGTCGATCGACAGCGCGAACAGGCCGCCGGGATTGCCCTGGTCGTCGGTGAAGACGTTGGGCATGAAGGTGAAGGTGGTCTCGAACAGCAGGAGCTGGCGTGACACCCCGGTCGGGTTCAGCACGGTCCAGTGCAGGTCGAGCGAGGTGATGGTGAGATCGAAATTGCCCGACGGGTCGTCGATCAGCTGGTAGCTGAACCCGTCGAGGGTTCCGATCGACACCGCCGTCGAGGTGATGGTCGGGATGGTCTGGCCCTTCGGCAGCACCGTCGAGACCTGCAGGCCCTTGAAGGCGACCTCGGTGAAGAAGCTCTGCAGCGGCGCCGGGACATAGGCGATGTAGTTGGTGTTGACCCCGGCGATGGCGGCGATGTTCGCCGGCGTCAGCGGCGTGGAGCCTTCCGGCGGCGACAAGGCGATCGCGTAGTTGTTGGTCGCGCTCTGCATCAGCACCGTGAAGCCCAGCGCCAGCGGCGGCGAAGTGGTGGTCGTGACCACCCCGCCGAAGCTGTAGCTGATCGGCTGCTCGGGCGGCGGATCGTCCTCGTTCACCGGCTCCTCGGCTGGCGGAGCCGGGTCGATCACGTAGCCGAAGAAGGGACCGCTGGCCTCCAGGAACAGGAAGGTGAAGGTGGCCGCCGACAGGGGGGCCGTCAGGTTCATCACCGGGAACGGTGTGTCGTCGGTCACGGTCGAGGCGTCGAACGGTCCGGACATCACCAAGGGGTTGGGCACCGCCGCGCCCGTCAGGTTGGCGATCTGCAGGACGGTCTGGGCGTAGATGTCCAGCACCAGGGCGCCGGCGAAGGTCATGCCGGGCGTCAGGGGCACCGTGGCGCCGCCGGCCGCCGGCCAGCTGGCCGCGCCGGTCGCGGTGGAGAACAGGAAGCTGCTCTGGCTGAAGTTCAGGCCGCTGAAGACCCCGCCCACCATGAACGGGAAGCCGGTGGCGAAGGTCCAGTTGGACAGGTCGGTGCGGATCTGCACCAGAAGGTCGCCGCCGGTCGCCGGCAGGGTGAAGGTCAGGGTGACCGAGGTCTGGCCCGCGGTGGCCCCGAACAGGCCGTTGGTCAGGCTGGCGGTGGTGATGGCGAAGCTGTCGCCCGCGACGGCGCCCACCTGCCCCTGCCCCACCGACAGCCCGGCGGCGTCGCCCAGGACGAAGGCCTGCTTGAGCAAGGCGTCGAAGCCCGGCGGCGGCGTCACCCCGTTGTCGGTCAGATAGGCGGCGTTCAGCACCACCGGCCAGGTGGCGGAGGCGAAGGCGGACTGTAGCGTCTGGAGTGACAAAGCCGCCCCCTATCCGTTGAAGAACAAAGGAAGATGGTCGCTGGTGCTGCGGATCTTTCCGTAGACGTCCCAGCCGAGGAACCAGCCGCGGACGCCCTTCGCCACGTTGAACTGGGGGGCGACATCGGGCGCCGGCCCGTTCGGCGCCATCCACTGCGGGTTCAGTCCCGCCCAGTACCAGTTCACGTCTCGGACGAAGGGCTCGGTTCCCTGCGGGACGCCCCCCGGATCCGCCCCGGCGTTGTCGTAGGGCGAGCCGACGACGCCGTTGACGATCGTCAGTTCCGGCGCCGCGGGCAGGCCGCCGGCTCCAGCCAGGTACAGCACGTTGTCGATCGACTCGTTGGCCGAGCCGCGGCTGTCGCCGGTGTAGAAATAGCTGGGATAGTAGGCGACCGACGCGGTCTTGCTCCAGCAACGGGCGTTGCCCCTCGGCCGCATGTGCGTGGCGAAGTAGCCGCTGTAGCCGAGCAGTGGGTTCGGCGGCGCCCCGGCCGGCTCCAGCGCCACCGTGTACGGATTGGCCAGGCCGGTGAACGGGGCGTAGCAGTTGGTGTAGGTGCTGTCGGCCACGCGCAGCAGCGCCAGATTGAAATCGCCCAGCACCAGCCGCAACTCGTTCGCCGCTCCGGCGGAATTGATCGCCGCCATGGTCGTCATGGTCTGCAGGAAGGCGGTCGCCCCCGCGAAATTGGCCGGCGCGTGCACCGCGAAGATGTTGATGGTCCGCCCGCCCGCGTCGAGGAAGGTGGTCTGATAGGGATGGCGCACGTCGACGCCGAAATTGACGTTGGCCGGCGGCATGCCGACCAGACCGGGGAACTCCACCCGGGCGGCGCTGTAGTTCGCGACAGGCAGGCAGTTGTTCCAGGGCGCGGGATAGGCCTGGGCCATCGGCACCGCCAGGTTCGGCACGGTCGGACCGATCCCGCCGTTCCACTGGTCCGGCCCCGTGAAGGTGACGCGGTCGGCGCGGAAGAAGACCGCGACGGCCTCCTTGTTGCCCGTGATCAGGGGCGGGACCAGGCACCAGTTCGCGTCCAGGACCCGCAGGCTGCCCAGCAGCGCCAGAACGCCGGTCGCGCCGCCGCCGCCGCACAGGACGCCGCGGTTGTTGTTGTAGGGCGTCTCGATTTCGACGACGACGAAGATGTCCGGGTCCATCTCCGTCACGTGCCGGGAGATGTAGGTGAGGCGTTGGGCCGAGGAGAGGTCGACCTTGATCGCCCCGCCCCTCTGGCGCTTCTTGGCGCTGGGGTTCTGGATCTTGTTGATCGCGAAGTTCTCGATGTTCCAGTACAGGACCCGGGTCATGCCGAAACTCCCTCGACGAGTGCGGTCGACTTGCCCTGGTCCTCGATCAGGGCGCCGTACCAGCCCAAGGCGCCCTTCCCGTCCGGTGAGCCGAACACAAACAGGTCGATGCTCGATCCCGATGGCAGCTTGGCGATGCCCAGGAAGCTGAGCGAGATGTCGCTGAGCCTCAGGGTGAAGGCGTCGGCCCCGCCGCCGGCCACCGGGGCCAGCGACAGCGAGATGGTGTCGACCTTCAGGTTGACGACGCCCTGCAGGCTGAAGGCGCTAGCGCCGGGCGCGGCGCCGGGCAATTGCAGCCCGGCGAAGGCGGCATAGCTGGTCGCGCTCTGCGGGGTCTGCGGGCTCCAGGCCATCAGCAGGGTCGAGTTGAAGCCCGCCGCCGACGCCAGCGCTCCGGGACCGCCCATGTTGATCAGGCACGAGACGCCGTACCAGGCCTGGGTCACCGCCGTCTGGGGCGGCGCGCCTTCGTCCAGCACCACGGGCAGGAAGCCCCGCGCGGCGGGCGTCGTGCCGGCCGCCGACACCAGGAACGCCTGGGGCTGCAACGTCAGGCCCGACACTAGGCTGCCCGCGCGCAGCACGCTGTTGGCCAGGTCGAAGGCCAGGTTGTCCTCGACGATCGTGTAGGTGGTCACGTTGGGGCTCGCCACGGGCGAGGACATGTCGATGTGCAGGTTCGAGAACATCAGGCCGCCGGTGGCGGTGGCCGCCGGGGCGTCGGCCGCCATGCCGTAGGACATCAGGTCGAACGCCGTGCCCTGCTGGCTCATCAGGACGGCGAAATTGAAGCTGCCCGAGACCAGGATACGGCTCAGGATGCTGGGCGGCGTGCCGTTGTCGTTGTTGGTCAGGGTGTTGAACACGACCTTCGAGACCAGGACCGAGCGCAGCACGTTGCTGTCGGTGACCATCACGGTCGGCAGGTCGCTCTCGAACAGGTAGGTCCCCTGCCCGCCCTCGCTCTGGTAGTAGCCGGTCAGGACCACGCTGTTGGCCGCCTGGCGCGTGGCGTTGAAGAACGAGGCGGTGACCTTCGAGCCGAACAGCACGTTGGTCGTGACCTGGACGTGACTGCGGAAGTCGACCAGGGCGCTGTTCTCGAACAGGCTCTGCAGCTGCAGCACCGTGAAGTTGTAGGCGCCCGACGACGGCAGGGCCAGGGGCAAGGTGGGCGGCGCCCCGCCGGCCACGCTCTGGGCGAAGGCGGGCAGTTGATAGTCCACCAGGCCGAACAGGCTGCTGGCGCCCGGGATCTTCAGGGTGGTTCCGTCATAGCTGACCGGGCTGACCGAGACGCCGAAATGGTGGGCGCGGAAGTTGGTGAAGTTGATCCCGGCCGCCAGGCCCGCCAGCTGCGGCGGCAGGTCGGTCGGATTGATGTCGGCGCCCAGCACCAGGATGCCCCGCCATTCGGAGCTGGTGACGATGTTGGCGAAGTTGGCGTAGAGCGTGTTGCCGCCCTGGGCGGCCTTCAGCGCGATGTCGATATACTGCCTCAGGGCCTGGGACAGCACGGCGACGCCGATATTGGGGTCGGGGTTGGAGAAGTCGTCCGGGTCGGTCCACGCGCTGGGCTTGTCGACCAGGTCGCTCAGCGTGCCCTCGCAGAACTTCATGATCATGAGGTTGCTGACGTTGGAAGAGCCGGACTTGGCGCCGACATTGGCCTCCATCTTCCAGCCGGCGATGTCGACGACGTTGGCGAACTGGCCTAGATGCGTGGGGTTGGTGATGACCGCGAACAGCTGGTTGGTCTGGAACAGGCCCTGCAGCACCGCGTCGACGTTCCGGAACGACATCTGCGAGGTGGGTTCGCCCAGGTCGTTGGACTGGGCCAGGATCACCGCCTCGTAGTTGGCGTGGCCACCGCTCTGGTCCAGCTGGGCCAGCAGCCCCTGCGGCGTCGTGCCGTTCGGGACGATGGGCGTGTCGGCGGCCGCGCCCAGAGCCGCCAGCTGGGTGGCGCGAAGCGCCTTGGCGGCATGGACCTGGCCCCGCGCCAGGCTCTGCAGGGCGTTCCGCCGCGTGGCGCTGAGGACCTTGCTCTCGTACTCGCCCCAGCCGGCGACGGGGATGGCGCCCGAGGCGCCGGCCCAGGCGACGATCGGGAAATCGACGGCGCCGATGGGCGTGGTCGGCCGCAGGGCCCCGGCGACCGTCTTGCTGTTCCCGCTGAACGCCCCGCCCGGGCCATAGAGGGCGTTGCCCTGGGGCTGGGCGCTGTAAGTCGGCGCGCCCCCCTGTCCGGGGACCACCTGCGCCCAGCTGGTGATGTAGGTCGGGGGATCGGTGACCGGCAGCGTCGGCTGGGCCTTGCCGGTGGTCGGGTTGGCGATGTCCGACGGCGGCAGGGGGAACTGCGGCGTGTAGGCCGGGGAAATCCCGACGAACCGCAGCGCGTCCACCGACGCCGCGCCGACCGGACCCAAGGCGAAGTTCTCGGTGCCGGCCAGGCCGGGAATGAGGACCACGGCCCCGCTCGCTCCCGCCGCGCCGGTCAGGTAGTCGCCCGCCACGGTCATGTAGACGTTCGCCTGGACCGGCAGGAGGTTGGCCCCGATCTGCAGCGGACCGACGGGCTGGAAGATGAATCCCCCGTCCTGGGGCGTCGGGCCGGTCGGGAGGGCGGCGGCGCTGCGCGGCGTCAGCGTCACGGGGTCGTTGTTGACCGTTCGGAACAGGCTGGCCAGGGCCGAGGTCCCCGGGGCCGCGGCGACGATCGTGCGATAGATCCCCATCGCCGGGTTCGAGGCCGGGCCCGTGCACAGCGGGTCGAGCGGGTCGAACGCCGCCACGTAGCCGAGACTGGGCGTATTGGTCACGTCCAGGAGCTCGAACTGCTGCACCACGTCGCCGCCCGAGGCCTGGCCATAGGCGTACTGCATGCCGATCAGGAAGCCGCCGAGCTGGCTGGAGACGGTCATGCCGCCCTCCAGCACGAAGCAGCCGGACATGTTCCCCGTCAGGGGGATGAAGGCGTAGTCGGAGGGAACGGTCAGCTGCAGCGCCTGGGGCGACCGGTAGCTGATGCCGGGATCCTGCGGGCCGTAGAACTGCAGGGCGTCGCCCGGGGCCGAGATGAAGACGCCCTGCGCGATCGACAGCCACATGTTGAGGCCGACCAGGGCGTTGAACGGGCTCTGCACCGTCCATCCCCCCGCCTGCTGCGAGAACGCGAAGGCGAAGCCGCTGGAACCGGTCGACGAATAGGTCGGCGTGCCGAACACCGGCTGGGTCCCCGCCCGCGGCATCCACACGAAGTACCGGCCAAAGAAGGTATTGCCGTTCGCCAGCCAGGCCTGGACCGTCCCGACGAAGGTGTTGGCGGTGTCGGTGTCGGTGAAGCCGGGCGCGAGCGGCGCGAAGACGAACGACCCGCCGTAGGCGTTCAGGGCGTCATCCAGCGAGATCGGTTTGTTCGGGTTGCCGCCAGCGGGCGGGAACATGTACCCGCACCAGCCGGTCGAGCCGCCGCCAGCGACTTGATAGAGGTCGGACCCGAAGACTTGCTCGAATTGAACCGACATCTTTTGGATCTCCGACGACGGCGCCGTCCTGCTGCATCGGGAGCACCCCCTGAAGCGGCCAGAAGGCGATCGCACCGGTGAATCTTGTCGGCGGGATCGTCACGGACGAGAAAGTGCAGTCCAGGACGACCATGCCGTTCGATAGGTTCGAGGGCGGCGTCAGGGTCAGCTGCGCGCCCTTGTTCAGTTTCAGATCGCCGATCACCAGGTCGAAAGGCGTCACGGATACATTCGACGACGGCAACAGAAGGCTGCTGTAGAGCAGAGTCTCGCCCGTCAGGTAGTCGACCCGGGCTCCTTCTCGCGCGCCGTTCAGTACAACCGTCCTGGCGCTGAGGTTTCCCGTGAGATTGTAGTTGACGCTGAACAACTCCAAATTGTCGGGGGCGACCCAGGACACGACGTCGCCCTTGAAGGGAACACTCTTGCCGGTGGCGTCCACCACGGCGAAGTCTCCGACCAGGCTCGAGGGGCTGGGATCCTGAACGACCGCTAGGCTGATGGCTCCGCTTGCGCTCATCCCATTGGCCGTCACCGAGAAGTTGTGGGTCGGGGCGGCGTAGGTGAGGACGGCGTCATCGACGAATTGGCCGTTCAGGGTCAGCCTGACGCCAACCTGCGCGACAGCGCCGCTGACGGCGTAGTCGATGGTCAATCCGGAGATGTCGCGCTGGCCGGACCAATCTTGAGCCCGGGCCAGCGCCCCCGAATAGAACACAAAGACCAGCGCCAGAACGCTGAGGCGAAGCATTCAAGCCGTCAGGTCGAGGTCAGGGTCCAGCTGGCGACAAGGCCGTTGTAGTCGTGCTTCGGCTCGTTGGGCGCGCCGAAGGTGATGGCGGCGGCGTTGCTGCCGCCCGTCAGGGCGGTCGGCACGGTCAGGGTGAAGTTGCTGCCGGCATAGATCACCGTGGCCGCGGAGCCCGTGCCGATGATCAGGTCGCCCCCGACGACGCCGACGTTGGACGTCTGGATCAGCGTCGTGGTCCACAGGGTCTGGCCGGCGGAAATGATGTTCACGGTGGCGACGTTGTTCGTCGAACTGCCCTGGGAAGACACCACGGTCTGGATTTGGACGGTGGCGTTCAGGTTCCAATTATAGGTCGGCATTGGTTCACACCTTCTGGTTGGGTGCGCGCACTAAATCGCGGCTTAATTGTTGAGTCAATGGACAAGCGCTACTTATTCGATTATTGCAAAACCGTCACAACCTTTAGGAATCTTGTCGAATAAATTCCCCATAAATACAGATAGTTATAAACAAGCTAGGCAATTCCCATTCGCGCCCAGGCGCCCCTGCTTCCCCCTCATCGTCGCCCGCGCGCCAAGGTCGCGCCGTCCAGCCACGGCTCCGCTTGGACCCCGCTGGAATCGCGACGCGCGGAACGGTGCGGACGCCATGCTCTAGGCCGCACCCGAAAGCCTCACGACAGCCCTCGACGCCCGAGCCCCGGGGCGGGAAACCCGCGAGAATTGGCCCGGACAGGACTGTTATTCCGAGCTTTCCGATCGCCAGACCAGATTCCGATATTGTACAACAATCTTTACATTCAACACGACAAAACGCTTGCCGCCCTGTTCCGCGCGAAATAGGAATGAGGGCGTACGGAACTGGCAGGCTCTCGGTGAAGCGCAACGAGTCCGTGTGAGGAAACGTCTTTGGCAGCCACAGCGAAACCATCGGGCAAGTCCAAGGTGAAGGACGCGGCCGCGAGCTCGGCCCCGACCGCCGACGACCTGGCCCAGACCCTGCGGGTCCGCATCCAGAAGAGCGAGCTCGCCCCGGGCGAGTGGCTTCGCGAGGTCAAGCTCTGCAGCGAATTCGGCGTGGGACGCTCGATCGTGCGCCGCGCCCTGCGGACCCTGGCCGACGACGGCCTGATCGAGATCGAGGAGAACCGGGGCGCGCGCGTCTCCGCGACGACCGTCGAGGAGGTTTTCGACCTCTACGAGGTCCGCGCCGCGCTCTACGGCATGGCGGCGCGCTTCGCCTGCCTGCGGGCTTCGGACACCTTGATCCGCGGCATGCTGACCAAGATCGACCGCCTCCTGGCCGACGCCGAGGCCAAGGCCCCGGCCGAGCAGATCATGGAAGTCAGTGAATCGATCTTCGGCGACATGACCAGCTGCGCCAGCGCCGACGGCCAGCGCATGATCGAGGCCGTACGCCGCAAGACGCGCTTCCACTTCTCCTACCTGGCCCTGGCGATCAACGCCAACGGACCGGGCCCCTACGAGCATTGGCGTAGGGTCCGCGCCGCGCTGGTCGACCGCGACGCCGACCGGGCCAGCCAATCGGCGCGCGACATCCTCTACTTCATGCAGGGCGAGGTCGCCCGCATCATGCTGGCCCGGGGGCCGCGCCTGATCTCCGAGGCGCCGTCCGCCGAGCCGTCGTCCGCGCCCAAGCGGCGCGCGCCCGCCAAACGGAAACCCGTCTGATGCGACACGCGCTGCTCCGCCTGCTCGCAGCGACCGCCGTCTGCGCGCTCGTCGCCGGTCCTGTCGCCTGCGCGGCCCCCGGCGCCGCCCCCGCGACCCACGCGGCGGCCCCGTCGCCGGACCTGCAGGCCCTGCTCAACTACCTGCACGACCACGGCAGCACGGGCTTCATCGTCATCGAGGACGGCAAGACGCTGGTCGACCAGACCTGGCCCGCCCCGCAGGACGATCGGATGTTCGCCAACTTCGTCTACGGCCCCGCGCCGGACGGGACGCTGCTCGAGGACGTCGCCTCGCAGCAGAAGAGCTTCGTGGCGATCCTGGCGGCCATCGCCATCGACAAGGGGCTGCTCGACATCCAGGCCCCGGTCTCCAGGTACCTCGGCGCAGGCTGGTCCAAAGCCTCGCCCGAGCAGGAGGCCGGCATCCGGGTCATCGACGTGATGACGATGAGTTCGGGCCTGAACGAGCAGTTCGGCTATGTGGCCCCGCCCGGCTCGGTCTTCTTCTACAACACCCCGGTCTACGCGATGACCAAGCGCATCGTCGCGGCCGCCGCCGGCCAGCCGCTGGAGACGATCACCCGCGACTGGCTGACCGCGCCGACGGGCATGAAGGACACCGCCTGGCGCCAGCGTCCGGCGGCCCTGGCCTCGGTCGGCAACGCCACCGGCCTGGTGACGACCCCGCACGACGTCGCGCGCTTCGGCCTGATGGTGCTGCACGGCGGGCTCGCAGAGGACGGCAAGCGCGTGGTCTCCAAGGCCCAGCTCGACGCCCTGTTCACGCGCTCGGCCGCCAACCCGGCCTATGGCCGCCTGTGGTGGCTGAACGGCGCCGACTACACGCTGCGCGCCCAGGCCGGACGCCGCGAGGGCCAGCTGATCCCGGCGGCGCCCGCCGACCTGGTGGGCGCGCTCGGCGCCTTCGACCGCCGCCTCTATGTCGTGCCCAGCCGCAAGCTGGTGGTCGTCCGCACCGGCGCGGGCGCCAACGACGCCGACTTCGATCAGCAGCTGTGGCTCAGGCTGATGAAGGTCATCGGTTAACCCTCCGCGCCCAGCGCTCCACCCCGTTCTGAACCGGGAGGCCCTCCGAAGGCGGAGCGGCCCATCCCTGTCCCTATGCCTTGCAGGATGACGACCCAGTGATCGACGGCAGCATTCAGACCTTCTCCCTCACGCTCGACGCGATCCTCGACCACGCCGCCAAGTGGCACTGCGACACCGAGGTCGTCACCGCCCGCGAAGGCCAGGACAACGCCCGGGTCACCTATGCGGGGCTGCGCGAGCGCGCCAAGCAGGTCTCGGCCGTCCTGGCGGGGTTCGGCGTCACGGCTGGCCGGCGGGTCGCCACTCTGGCCTGGAACACCCAGGCGCACATGGAGGCCTGGTTCGGCATCATGGGCATGGGCGCGGTCTGCCACACGCTCAACCCGCGCCTGACCGCCGTCCAACTGGCCTGGATGCTGGACCAGTCGGGCGCCCGGATCGTCATCGTCAGCGCCGATCTCGCCAAGCTGGCCTTGGAGGTCGCCGACCACGCCGCCGGCGTCGAGCGCATCCTGGTCATCGACGGCGTCGCCGCGACCCGCCACCCGCGCGCCGTCGTCGAGACCCTGGACGACCTGCTCGCCGCCGCCGAGGGCGAGGTGCCCTGGGGCCGGTTCGACGAGACCTCACCGTCCGGCCTGTGCTTCACCTCCGGCTCGACCGGCGCGCCCAAGGGCGTGACCTATACCCACCGCTCCAGCTTCCTGCACACCCTGAAGATGCTGGCCGCCGACGTGCTGGCCGCGCGGGTCGACGACGTGATCCTGCCGGTGGTGCCGCTGTTCCACGCCAACGCCTGGGGCCTGCCGTTCGCGGCCCCCGCGGCGGGCAGCAAGCTGGTCCTGCCGGGCCGCCACACCGACGGCGCCAGCCTGGCCCGCCTGATCGCCGCCGAGGGCGTGACAGTGGCCGTGGGCGTGCCGACGGTGTTCCTGGGCCTGTGCGAGCATCTGGACGCCACCGGCGCCGCCCTGCCCTCGCTGAAGCGGATCATCCTGGGCGGCGCCCAGACGCCGCCGGCCCTGATGGAGCGGCTGGAGCGCCAGCTGGGCGTCACCGTCCAGAACAGCTGGGGCATGACCGAGCTGTCGCCCGTCGGGGTGTTCAGCACCCTGGGCGACATCGACGGCCGGGCCTCGGTGTCCGGACGGCCGGCCCTGGGTGTGGACCTGATGCTGGCCGACGAGACCGGCGCGCCCCTGGCCGACCAGCGCGACCAGGAAGGCCGCCTGCACGTGCGCGGCGCCGCCGTCATCGAGCGCTATTTCGGCCAGGAGCAGCCGGCGACCAACGCCGACGGCTGGTTCGACACGGGCGACCTCGCCAGGATCGACCACAAGGGCAACCTGATGATCACCGGCCGCGCCAAGGACCTGATCAAGTCGGGCGGCGAGTGGATCAACCCGTCCGAGATCGAGGCCCTGGTCTGCGCCCTGCCCGAGGTGTCGCTGGCGGCGGTGATCGGCAAGGCCGACGCCAAGTGGAGCGAACGCCCCCTCCTCCTGGTCGAGCTGCGCGACGGGGCGGAGATCACCGACCAGGCCCTGCTCGACGCCCTGCGCGGCAAGATCGCCTCGTGGTGGATCCCCGACGCCGTCGTGCGCCTGCCGGCCATGCCGCTGGCGGCGACGGGCAAGATCGACAAGCTGAGTCTGCGGGCGACCTACGGCGCCGGGTGAACCACCCCCGCCTGAAGGTTGACGCCGGCAAGGGCGGTGATGGGTGGCGAACGGCCTTTAACGCCGGTAGCTTAACCTGATGAGCACCACCAACGTCACGTTCTGCAAATCCTGGTTTCGAGCCAAGAAGCAAGCCATCGAAGCTTGGGACGTAGATCGCGCCAGACAGGCCCACGCCGCAGGCACTTTGTACACGGTGCTGATCGGATCACCTCAAAGACCAACGCACTTCATCGAAGTGAACTTAAGATCTTGTGGCGTTGGGTTTCTGGACGAGAACTTGCGCGAATATATATCGTACTCGTTTCAAGAGGCTGGCGACGGTAGGGTTTTCCTTTCGATGGCAACTCACCGCGAGTTTGAAGGAACCTCAGACCAAGTCGTTAGTGGTACGAACTACCTATTCGACCCGATTGGCACTACAAATATCCAGAAGAAAATTCTCCATCCTCATTGCTCGATTGAAAACGCCAGTGCTCAGATTGACGTGAGTGGTAACTATGAACAGTTCCCGATCTTCGGCGCCTACGACGCGCTTCTGAAGCGAGAGCGCTTCCCGGTTCAGTCCGTCTAGGATCGAAAGCCGCCCTAGGCCGCCTCCTCCACCCAGTCCTTGCGCAGCGGCCTCACCGCGAACAGGGCCAGGAGGGCGGCGACCAGGTAGAGACTGACCAGCGCCACCGCCGAGTAGCGCAGCGCCTCGTCGCCGAAGCGCGGCTTCATGACGTCGCTGATCCCGCCCAGCAGCCACGAGCCGGCGCCGATGCCGATCAGGTTGTTGATGAACAGGAAGCACGCCGCCGCCGTCGCGCGCATGGACGGCGGCACCAGGTGCTGGGCCGCCGTAGTCAGCGGTCCGACGAACAGGATGTTCAACGCGTTGGGGATCAGCAGGAACAGCCACGCCATCACCGGCGACGGCGACATCAGCCCCGCCACGAACAGCGGCGCGGTGACCAGCCAGGCGAAGGACGAGACCCGGGCGTAGGCGCCGCGGTCGGCACGGCCCAGCCGGTCGGCCAGCACGCCGCCGAGATAGACCCCGGTGGTCCCGCCCGCCAGCAGCAGCGAGCCGTAGAACCAGGAGGTGGCGGTCAGGTCGAAGCCGTAGGCCTGGATCAGGATCGAGGGCACCCAGAAGGCCAGACCGTAGCCCGCCGTGCTGCTGGCCGCCGCCGCGAAGGCCAGCAGCCAGAAGCTGGGCTTGCGGGCCAGGGTAGCGAACACCGCAATGACCGGCGCCTGGCCGCCGGGCGCCGCCACGCGCGGCGGTTCCTTGACCACCAGCCGGAAGATCGGCGCGATCACGACGCCGGCCAGGCCGATGACGACGAAGGCCGCGCGCCAGTCGACCGCCTTGGCGATCGCCGCGCCGAACAGCACGCCCATGGCCAGGCCGACCGGAATGCCCATCGAATAGATGCTCATCGCCCGGGCTCGCCGCTCGGGCGGGAAATACTGCAAGATCAACGCGTAGCTGGGCGCGACGCCGCCCGCCTCGCCCACCCCGACGCCCAGGCGGAACAGGAACAACTGCCAGAAGCCGCCGGCGAAGCCGCACAGCGCGGTGAACCCGCTCCAGACCACCAGCGCCCCGGTGATCACCCAGCTGCGGCTGGTGCGGTCGGCGACCAGCGCCAGCGGGATCGCCAGGGTCGAATAGAGCGCGGCGAAGGCGATGCCGCCCAGGGCGCCCAGCTGGGTGTTGCTCAGGCCCAGGTCCGCCTTGATCACCGGCGCCAGGATGCCGAGGATCTGCCGGTCCAGCCAGTTGAAGGTGTAGACGACCAGCAGCATCGCCAGCACCAGGCGGGCGTAGGCGGGGCTCGAGGTCGGCGCGCGCGTCTCGTCGGTCATGGTGGGTCCTCGCGATGGGGAAAGGCGTCAGGAAGGGCTAGGCGCGGCCCTGCGCGGCCTTTGCGGCGATGATGGCGGGCCGTGCCGAAAGGCGGTCCCAGTAGGCCGAGATCTCAGGGCTGAACTTGTGGTCCAGGCCCAGGTCGCGGGCGGACATCAGGGCGAAGCCGACGCACAGGTCGGCCATGGTGAAGCGTCCGGCGCACAGCCATTCGCGATCGGCCAGGGCGCGGGTCAGATGGCGCAGACGCGACAGGAACCACTGGGCGTAGTCGTCGGCCGCCTGTTTCAGCCGGCGCTCCTCCGGTTCCAGCCGGCTGTAGCGCAGCACGATCGTCTGCGGGAACGTCAGCGTCGCCTCGCTGCGATGCAGCCAGTCCAGCCACAGCCCGTAGTCCGGCTCGTCGACGCCGACGGCCAGGGGCGTGGGACCATGGCGGGTGGCCAGATATTGCGGGATCGCGGCGGACTCGGTCATCCGAACGTCGCCGTCGATCAGCAGCGGCACGGTGCCCAGCGGGTTCGTCGCCAGATAGTCGGGCGCCAGCACCCGCGGCGGAAACGGCAGCACGTGCAGGCGGTAGTCGAGCCCCATCTCTTCCAGGGCCCAAAGGGCGCGGAAAGAACGCGTGTCGACGCAATGATAGAGTTCGATCATGCCCGGCCTGTTCCCGTCCCGAAGGCTTGGCCCGGCGTCGCGACGACGGCTCGCGCGGCGCTTCTTCTTGTGCGACCAAGCTTCTTTTCATCGGCTGGCCGGAGCTCGTTGTCAAAACTTTTGTACGACAATCTTTCGGCTGTGGTGATACAAAATTAGCAACACCAAACCCGCGCCCCTTCCCCCTGAAGAGCCGGGCAAGAAACGTAGGAATGGGAGAGCGTTACGGATGACTTCACGCAGGAAACACGGCTTCGACGCCGCCAGGCTCGGCCGCATCGATGCGTTCCTGAAGGACCGGTATCTGGACTCGGGCAAGCTGCCCCACGCCCAGATCCTGATCAGCCGCGACGGCGAGATCGCCCACTTCAGCAGCCAGGGCGCGGCGCGCGAGGGATCGGCCAAGGCGATCGACGAAGGCTCGATCTTCCGCATCGCCAGCATGACCAAGCCGATCACCTCGGTGGCCTTCATGATGCTGGTCGAGGAAGGCAAGGTGGCGGTCGACACGCCGGTCGCCGACATCCTGCCCGAGTTCAAGGACGTCGGCGTCTATAACGGCGGCGGGGCCGGCGTACCGTTCCTGACCAAGGCGCCCGCCGAGCCGATGCGCATGCTGGACCTGCTGCGCCACACCTCGGGCCTGACCTACGGTTTCCAGAACCGTAGCAATGTCGACGCGGCCTATCGGGCGACGAAATCGAACGCCGGCCCGGTCGAGAACTGGCATGGCGAGCACGACCTGGACGGATTCATCGCCGACCTGGCCAGGACGCCGCTGGAGTTCTCGCCCGGCCAGGCCTGGAACTATTCGGTCTCGACCGATGTGCTGGGCGCCGTGGTCCAGCGGGTGTCGGGCATGCCGCTGGACCGCTTCCTGGCCGAGAAGATCTTCGCGCCGCTGAAGATGCACGACACCGCCTTCGTCGTGCCGGAGAGCAAGGCCGACCGGCTGACCGACTGCTATGTCTGGGCCGGCCCGGGCGTCGGGCGCGTGATGTACGACCGCGGCGCGGAAAGCGTCTGGCTGCGCCAGCCCAAGCTGGTCTCGGGCGGCGGCGGCCTGGCCTCGACCGCCCTCGACTATCACCGCTTCTGTCTGATGCTCGCGAACGGCGGGGAGCTCGACGGCGTCCGCATCCTGGGACGCAAGACCATCGAGCTGATGACGATGAACCACCTGCCCGGCAAGTCGGACCTGGCGAGCCTGTCCAAGTCGCTGTTCAGCGAGACCACGAACGCCGGCGTCGGCTTCGGCCTGGGCTTCGCGGTCACCCAGGACGTGGCCAAGACGATGATCCCAGGCTCGGCCGGCGAATACTACTGGGGCGGCATGTTCACGACCGCCTTCTTCATCGACCCGGTCGAGAAGATCCACATGATCTTCATGACCCAGCTCAGCCCGTCGATGCTGTATCCGATCCGCCGCGAGCTGAAGACGCTGATCTATTCGGCCCTCGCCTAAAAAAAACGCCCGCTCGGCCGAGGCCGGGCGGGCGCAGTTCATGAGGCAAGCAGACAAGGTCCGGACCGCCGTCGCCGCGCCGGAGCCCGGTGGCGGCGATCCGGTCGGGGAATTACCAGCGGTAGGTCGCGCTCACGCCGAAGGTGCGCGGGCGGCTGTAGCGGTTGGCCAGCGGGATATCGACCTGCTGCAGCTTCAGGATCGGGATCACCTGGTCGGTCACGTTCTTCACGAACACCGCCACTTCCGTGCGGCGGTACTCGGCGCCGAAGCGCAGGTCGACGTTGTCGATATCCTCGAGCGGGATGAACGGCGCGGACGCGGTCACGGTGTCCTGGCCGCCGCCGCGCGAGCCGTTGTAGGCGATGTTGACGAAGCCCGACACGCCTTGGACGATCGGCGCGCGGTAGTTCAGGTTCGCCGACATCGTCCAGTCGGGCGTCTGGGCGATCGAGCTGTTCAGGATCGGCGCGCCCGGAGCGGTCTTCACCTTGATGTACTTGGCGCTCTGGTTGGCGGCGTTGAGGCCGACCGTCAGGCGTCCCGGGCCGACCTTGAAGGCCGCGTCCAGCGCCGCTTCGATACCCTTCACCTCGGCGGTGCCGGCGTTCAGGTTGAAGTTCTGGCCGGCCTGCAGGCAGGCGTTGGCCACGGTGCAGCCGTCCGAGACGCTGGCGATCGCGTCGGAGGTCCGCGACGTGTAGGCCGAAAGGCGCAGGAACACGGCGCGGGCGATCGTCGACTTCACCCCGACTTCGTAGCTGGTGGTGTTCTCGTTGTCGTAGGTCGGCTGCAGCGGGTTCGGGGCCACGGCGACGATCGCGCCGTTATTCACGCCGCCCGCCCGATAGCCCGTGCCGGTCTTGGCGTAGGCCAGGGTCGAGGGGTTGAAGCGGTAGCTGACCGTGGCCGCGTAGCTGGGCGAGCTCTGGTCGAACTTGTAGGTCGAAGGCGTGCCGACGGGCGTGGTCGTGTAGAGGCGATAGTCGGCCTGGGTCGCGGTCTTCTTGTCCTTGGAGTACCGCAGCTCGCCGCTCAGCGACCACGGGCCGACGTCGTACTTCAGCGAGCCGTAGATCGCCGCCGAGCGGTACTCCGACGGGACGACTCGGTGGCCGCCGTAGGCCGCCGTGATGACCGCCGGGCAGTTCAGCGCCGTCGGGATCAGCTTGTAGCAGATCGGCTGGGTCGGCGTGCCGCCGCAGATGCCGGAGGTGGCGGTCACCGTGCAGGGCGTGGTGACGACGTCGCGGACATAGGTGTCGTCCTGCGCCAGGAACTCGACGCCCGTCAGCCATTGCAGGGCGCCGTCGTGCAGGTCGCCCGTCAGGTGGACGTCCTGATAGAGCGTCTGGTCCTTGGCGTTGGTCGAGGTGCCGCCCAGCGGATAGAGACCGGCCCAGCCCTTGGCCTGGAAGCTCGCTTCCGTGGCGAGGTCGACCGCGGCGGCGAAGTCCTGCATCGACCGGGAGAACGAGACCATCGAGGTCGAGGTCAGGGTCGCCCAGCCCAGCTGGTAGTTGGCGATCAGCATCGTGCGCCGCTCGACCTGGCGCAGGCCGTTCTTGACGTCCGAACCGATGTCGTAGCGCGGACCGGTGTAGCCCTGCGGCAGGTAGGCGACCTTGCCGGCGGGGATCACCCACTGGTTGGCGAAGGTCGGCAGGTTCATATCCTGCGCGTCGAACATCAGGTTGACGTCCAGCGGGCCGTCGCTGTGGCGGATCTGGGCGCGGACGATGTAGCCGTCGGTGTGGTCGTAGTACTTATTCTGGTTGGGATTGTAGTAGATTCCGCCGCCCTGCCCCGTGACCTGGGCGCTCAGGCGGACGGCCGTGGTGTCGCTGATCTTCTGGTTGACGACACCTTCCAGGCGCACCTGCTTGAGGTCGTCGGTATAGGTGGCCGACACCCGGCCGGTGTCCTTGAACAGCGGCTGGGCCAGGACGACGTTGACGGTGCCGAATTCGGAGTTGCGGCCGTAGAGCGCGCCCTGCGGGCCCTCCAGCACCTCGATCCGCGAGATGTCGAAATAGTCGATCCGCTTGAAGTTGCGGCCGCCCAGGGTGCTGCTGCCGACATAGGCGCCGTTGACGAACAGGCCCACGCCCGAGTCGGCGCTGGTGGCGCGCTGGGTGCCCGAGCCGCGGACTGACACTTCCGCCAGGTTCTCGCTCTGCAGACTGTTGAAGCGCACGCCCGGCACCAGCTGGAGCAGGTCGCCGACGCCTTCGATCGGGCTCTTGGCCTCGAGCTGGTCGATCCCCAGGGCGGTGATCGTCGAGGGAACGTCGCGCACGGCCTCTTCGCGGCGGCGGGCGGTGACGACGACATCGCCGAAGGTGGTCACGGCGCTCTCGGTCTTGCTGGCCTCATTGGCCGCCGGGGCGGTTTGAGCGGTCGCCGCCCCTGGGGCCATCGCCGCGATGAGGGCGACAGCGGACGAGCACGCAAGCCAACGGACCATGCTTATTTCCTTCCCCGATTTGATGCCGACGTTTTTCCTGTCGGCTGAGCTGGACAATCCTCTGAGCTCGCCCCGCTGTCAACATTGTACGACAATCTTTGTCCAATTGCGTTACGTCATAAGCGTTATGAGCCGTCCCACGTCCAAGCGGCCGCGCGCGAAACCCGAGGCTGGACAGGGCCGAAGCGCGGAAATCCATGGATTCCCTTGGCTTGGCACGGCTCGACAAGGGTTCTCGGCCAAAGGCCGCCAGGCGGGCGGGCCGGAACCACGCCCGTTCAGGCGCGCACGCTGATCGCGTCGCCGCCCCCGCCCACGCGCCGCCGGGGACCGGACCAGCTTGCGGGAATGGCCTGGCGCGAGCCCGATCGCTCAATCACAGATACAATCACTATATTTTTGTCGTACAATCGATTGACACCCGCCGCGGGCCGGTGGTCTGTTCCCCTCGAAGCGTCATCCAGAACGCGGGGGAGTGAATGTCAGCCATGGGTGTTTCCGGTGGACGACCGGGCCTGAAGGTCGCCGTCATGGCGTCGGCAGGCGCCGCGGTCGAGTGGTACGACTTCTTCATCTACGGCACGGCCGCGGCCCTGATCTTCCCCCGCCTGTTCTTCCCGGCCGACCTTCCGCCCTTCGTGGCGCAGATCGCCTCGTTCAGCACCTTCGCGGTCGGCTTTATCGCGCGCCCCCTGGGCGGCATGCTCTTCGGTCACTACGGCGACGTCCATGGGCGCAAGCGCGCGCTGGTCCTGGCGATGTTCGTCATGGGGCTGTCGACGACCCTGATCGGCCTCCTGCCCGGCTATGCCCGTCTCGGCGTCTGGGCGCCGCTGCTGCTGGTGGCGTTGCGCTTCATCCAGGGTCTGGCGGTCGGCGGACAATGGGGCGGCGCGGCCCTGCTGGCGATCGAAAGCGCCCCACCCGGCCGCAGCGGCTTCTACGGCAGCTTCGTCCAGGTGGGCGTGCCGATGGGCGTGGTGCTGGCCAACCTGGTGTTCCTGGGCGTCAGCGCCGTCAGCCCCGAGGGAGCCTTCATCGCCTGGACCTGGCGGATCGGCTTCCTGCTGAGCATCCTGCTGATCGTCATCAGCCTGGTCGTCCATTTCGGCGTTTCCGAGCCGGCGACCGAGCACGCCGCCGGAACGACGCCCCGGACCGCCCCGCGCCGCTCGCCCCTGGCCGAGGTCGCCCTGGGCCACTGGCGCGAGATCCTGCTGGCCGGCGGCGCGTTCGTCGCCAACAACGCCTGCTTCTACATCGCGATCACCTATTCGGTCGCCTACGGCGCGACGGCGCTCGGCCTCGACCGCGACCTTTTGCTGTTCGCCGTCATGACGGGCAGCCTGGTGATGATCCCGGTCCTGCTGGCCTGCGGCGCGGCCTCGGACCGCTGGGGGCGACGCGGCGTCTTCCTGCTGGGCGCGCTGCTGTCAGGCGTCTGGGCGTTCGCGGTGTTCCCGCTGATCGAGACCGGCAAGCCCCTGGCCGTCGTCCTGGCCATCGCCGTGCAACTGACCTTCATCGCCCTGATGTACGGCCCGCAGGCGGCGTTGTTCGCCGAGCTGTTCCCCAAGTCCGTGCGCTATTCGGGCGCGTCGCTCGGCTACCAGATCGGCGCGGTCGTCGGCGGCGGCTTCGCGCCGATCATCGCCACGGCCCTGTTCGCCCACTACCAGTCGCGGGGGCCGATCTCGATCTACCTGGCGGCCATGTGCGCCGTCTCGTTCATCAGCGTCATCCTGCTGGGCCGCCGCATGCGGTCGCGGCTGGCCGACTGAGCTGAACCTCTCCATTCTCGCGTCAGACCACGAAGGACATCGGCATGATCGACACCAGCAGGCGGACTCTCCTGGGCGCGGGCGCGCTGGCCTCGCTGGGCGGCGCCGTCGCCGCCGCCACGCCGCCGTCGGCGAACGCCCCCAAGACCGCCATCGAGGCGGACCTGCTGAAGTACGTCGGCTTCGGCGAGAAGCGCGCCGGCGGCGCGGGCGACAACGCCTGCGGCGAATGGCTGGCGGCGGAGCTCGCCAAGGCCGGCTACGTGATCGAGAAGCAGTCCTTCCAGGCCCCGTTCTTCGAAGCGACCCAGGCCGAGCTCGTCTGCGGTGAGACCAAGGTCCCGGTCTATCCCCAGCCGATCGTCGTCCCGACCGGTCCCGCCGGCATTTCGGGGCCGCTGGTGCGGGTCGACCCGGCCGGCCGGTTCGCGGGATCGCTAGACGGCGCGATCGCCCTCGTGGACCTGCCCAGCGCGCGCTGGTCCACCATGATCGCCGGTCCCGCGCGCAAGCCGGTCGAGGCCGCCTTCGCGGCCGGAGCCAAGGCCGTGGTGGCGATCACCAACGGCCCCACGGGCAAGGTGATCGCGCTGAACGCCGACGGCCGCAAGCCAATGTTCGCCGGTCCGGTGGCCCTGCTGGCGCCCGAGCGAGCGGGGCCGTTCCTGGCGGCGGCCTACCAGCGCCAGGAAGCCCGCCTGACGGTCGACGGCCAGGGCGGGACGCGCCCCGCCTTCAACTTCGTCGGTCGGATCGATCGCGGCAAGGGTCGCTGGCTGGCGGTGTCCACCCCGCGATCGGGCTGGTTCGACTGCGCAGCCGAGCGCGGTCCCGGCGTGGCCGTCTGGCTGGACCTGGCCCGCTGGGCCGCCAAGGCCATGCCCGACCACGACCTGGCCTTCGTCTGCAACACCGGCCACGAATACGAGTATCTCGGCGCGTCCGAAGCGATGAAGCAGATCGCGCCGCCGCCCGCCGCGACCCGCTTCTGGCTGCACCTGGGGGCCAATGTCGCCGCCCGCGACTGGCACGAGATCCCCGGACGTTGGGAGCCCCTGCCCAATGTCGACAGCCAGCGCTTCCTGTCGATCACGCCGCAGCTCATGCCGTTGGCCAAGACGATCTTCTCGGGACAGATCGGCTTCGAGGCCCCCGTTTCCAGCGCGGTGCTGGCGGCCGGGGAACTGGAGGAGGTCATCAAGGCCGGCTACGCGCCGGCGGCGGGCGTCTTCGGCATCCACCGCTTCCACCACACGGCGGAAGACGACGAGCGCTGCCTCGACGCCCCCGCGACCGTCGCCGCGGCCCAGGGCTTCCGCAGGCTGCTCAAGGCCGTCGCCGGTTAGCGGCGTCCGACCTCCAAGCGGGCCGGCTTCGGCCGGTCCGCCGCACGCAGCCGGATCCAGAGCGTCAACGACAACAGCGTCGCCGCGACGGCGACGAAGCACGCCGGGCAATGGCCCAGCGGCGTCCACGCGTCCTGCCGGACGCTGCAGAGCGGCCCCGCCGCCAGCCGTTGCGCCGCTTCGCCGAGCGCGATCGCCCAGCTGACGATCGCGACCGCGGCCGCGAGAAACGCGCCGATGCGGGCGCGGGCCTGGAAGGGTGTCGACATGGGCCGCTCCTGAACATCGCCAGGATAGGGAAAATGCCGGGCTCGCCTTTGACATGTGTCAAAGCCGCCCAACCACGACCGTGACATCGAAGATGGGACAAGATTCGGCGCACGGAGTCCGCATGTCCGCCCCATCAACACCTACCGCAAGTCCGCCCGCGGGCTCGGGCGGATTGCTGCTCTTCTCTGCCGTCGGCGCGCTCGTGGCGTTCTTCTGCGCGGGGCTCAGCCAGGACCCGATCTTCCGCCTGCAGGCCGAGACCTTCGCCGTGGCCGGGGTCATCGCCGCGTTCTTCCTGACCGCCGGGCTGTCGGGCGGGACCCTGCGCGACGAGCCCGACCGCTATTCCGACAACGTCATCAAGGCCGGGGTGATCGCCACCATGTTCTGGGCCGCCGCCGGCCTGCTGGTCGGGGTGATCATCGCCGCCCAGCTGTCCTGGCCGCGGATCTTCTATTTCCCCGAGGCCGGATGGCTGAACTTCGGCCGACTGCGGCCGCTGCATACCTCCGCCGTGGTCTTCGCGTTCGGCGGCAACGCCCTGATCGCCACCTCGTTCTGGGTGGTCCAGCGCACCTGCAAGGCGCGGCTGGCGGGCGGCATCGCGCCATGGTTCGTGTTCTGGGGCTACCAACTGTTCATCGTACTGGCCGCGACCGGCTACCTGATGGGCGCGACCCAGAGCCGCGAATACGCCGAACCCGAATGGTACACCGACCTGTGGCTGACGGTCGTCTGGGTGACCTATCTGCTGGTCTTCCTCGGCACGATCTGGAAGCGCAAGGAACCCCATATCTACGTGGCCAACTGGTTCTACCTGGCCTTCATCGTCACCATCGCCCTGCTGCATCTGGTCAACAACGCCGGCCTGCCGGTGGGCCTGCTGAACCACAAGTCCTACGGCGTCTTCTCTGGCGTCCAGGACGCCCTGGTCCAGTGGTGGTACGGCCACAACGCCGTCGGCTTCTTCCTGACCGCCGGCTTCCTGGCCATGATGTACTACTACGTGCCCAAGCGCGTGGAGCGGCCGGTCTACAGCTATCGCCTGTCGATCGTGCACTTCTGGTCGCTGATCTTCATCTACATCTGGGCCGGCCCGCACCACCTGCACTACACGGCCTTGCCGCAGTGGGCCCAGACCCTGGGCATGACCTTCTCGATCATGCTGTGGATGCCGTCCTGGGGCGGCATGATCAACGGCCTGATGACCCTGTCGGGGGCCTGGGACAAGCTGCGCACCGACCCCGTCGTGCGGATGATGGTGGTCTCGATCGCCTTCTACGGCATGGCCACCTTCGAAGGCCCGGTGATGTCGATCCGCGCGGTCAACGCGCTGAGCCACTACACCGACTGGACGATCGGCCACGTGCACTCCGGCGCCCTGGGCTGGGTGGGCTTCATCAGCTTCGGCGCGGTCTACTGCATGGTGCCGTGGCTCTGGAAGAAGCCGGCCATGTACTCGAACAAGCTGATCGAGTGGCACTTCTGGATCGCGACCACCGGGATCCTGCTCTACATCGCCGCGATGTGGGTGTCGGGCATCATGGAAGGCCTGATGTGGCGGGAATACACCCCGCAGGGCTTCCTCGCCTACAGCTTCATCGAGACGGTCTCGGCCAAGCACATCGAGAACGTCATCCGCACGGTCGGCGGCCTCATGTACCTGACCGGCGCCCTGATCATGATCGTCAACATCTGGAAGACGATCGCTTCGCCCTCCGTTGCGCCGGCCGACGCCATCGCCGCGCCCGCCCCCGCGATCGCCTGAGGTCCCCGATGTCCGTCTGGAAACACCACACCAAGGTCGAGCGGAACTCGCTGCTGCTCGTCATCGGCATCCTGATCGTCGTGTCGATCGGCGGCCTGGTCGAGATCGCCCCGCTGTTCTGGCTGCAGGGCACGATCGAGAAGGTCGGCGGCGTGCGCCCCTACACCCCGCTGGAGCTGAACGGCCGCGACATCTACGTGCGCGAAGGATGCTACGTCTGCCATTCGCAGATGATCCGCCCGCTGCGCGACGAGGTCGAACGCTACGGCCACTACAGCCTGGCGGCCGAGAGCATGTACGACCACCCGTTCCAGTGGGGGTCCAAGCGCACCGGCCCCGACCTGGCCCGGGTGGGCGGCAAGTACTCCGACAGCTGGCACCGCGACCACCTGATCGACCCGCGCTCGGTCGTGCCGGAGTCGGTGATGCCGCCCTACAAGTTCTTGGCCGAGAAGGAGCTGGACTACCGCGACGTCGCCGACCGGATGAAGACGCTCCGCGCCGAGGGCGTGCCCTACACGGCCGATCAGATCGCCAACGCCAAGAAGGACCTCGAGGCCCAGGCCGATCCGTTCTCCACCGACGCCGTCGCCATGCGCGACCGGTACGGCGGCAAGGCGGCCAACCGCGACTTCGACGGCGACCCCGACAAGATCACCGAAATGGACGCCCTGGTCGCCTACCTGCAGATGCTGGGCACGACCGTGGACTTCAAGTCCTACAAGGCCCAGTCGCCGGAAAACATGCGATGAGCGGCCTCTCCTACGAAACCGTGGCGCGGTTCGCCCAGCAGGGAGGGCTGATCTATTTCGGCCTGATCTTCCTCGCCGGCGTCTTCTACGCCCTGCGGCCCTCGAAGAAGGCCGAATTCCACCACGCCGCGCGCATGCCGCTGGACGACGAGGAGCTGCCCTGATGGCGTCCGAACGCAAAACCGACGAGGTCACCGGGACCGAAACCACCGGTCACGAATGGGACGGCATCCACGAACTCGACACCCCCCTGCCCCGCTGGTGGCTGTGGGTGTGGTGGGGCACGATCGCCTTCTCCGTCGTCTACTGGCTGCTGATGCCCACCTGGCCGGGCCTGACCGGCTACACCAAGGGCCTGCTGCACAAGTCCGACCGGGTCGAGGTGGGCCGCGAACTGAGCGCGCTCGAGGTCCAGCGCGGCGCCGGCGCGGCCCAGCTGCGTACGGCCAGCCTCGAGCAGATCGAGAAGGATCCCAAGCTGCAGGCCTACGCCCAGCAGGTGGGCCAGTCCGTCTTCGGCGACAACTGCGCCACCTGCCACGGCATCGGCGGCACGGGCGGCAAGGGCTATCCCAACCTGCGCGACGACGTCTGGCTGTGGGGCGGCAAGCTGGAGGACATCCAGTACACGATCACCCACGGCGTCCGCACCGGCGCGCCCGGGGCCCGAGCGTCGCAGATGCCCGCCTTCGGTCGCGACGAGATGCTGCAGCCCGCCCAGATCGACGACCTGACCGAGTATGTCGTGCACCTGTCCGGCCGGCCGGCCGACGCGAGCGCCGTGGCCCGCGCGGCCCCGCTCTTCCAGGACCAGTGCGCCGCGTGCCACGGGGCCGAGGGCAAGGGCGATCCCGCCTTCGGCGCGCCCAACCTGACGGACGGGGAGTCCCTCTACGGCGACTCCCGGACGGCCATCCGCGGCCAGATCTTCGCCGGCAACGGCGGCGTCATGCCCACCTGGAACGGCCGTCTCAGCCCGGAAACCATCAAGGCGCTCTCGGTCTACATCCACGCAAACGCGGGCGGTCAGTAGGGCCTATGGCCACGGTCATCGACAAGGCCCGGTCCCAGAGCGACAACCGTCCGGCGGTCTCGGCCGCCGAACGGGCCAAGCGCAAGGGCGACGCGCGCGGCGGCCTCTACAAGCCGCGCGAGCCGATCTATCCCAAGCTGGCCCACGGCCGGTGGCGGGCGGTGAAGTGGGCGGTGCTGATCGCCACCCTCACGATCTACTATGTCACGCCCTGGATCCGGTGGGGGCGGCCCGACGGCTTTCCGCAGCAGGCCGCCCTGGTCGACTTCACCGGTCGCCGCTTCTACTTCTTCGACATCCAGCTGTGGCCGCAGGAAGTCTACATCTTCACGGGGCTGCTGATCGCCGCGGCGCTGGCGCTGTTCCTGACCACGGCGCTGTTCGGCCGGCTGTGGTGCGGCTACGCCTGCCCGCAGACCGTCTGGACCGACCTCTACATCGTCGTCGAGCGCCTGTTCGAGGGCGACCGCAACGCCCGCATGCGCCTGGACGCCGCGCCGTGGTCGTTCGACAAGGCCTGGCGCAAGGTCGGCAAGCACGTCGCCTGGTTGGGCATCGCCTTCGGGACCGGCGGCGCCTGGATTTTCTATTTCCACGACGCGCCGACGCTGATCCGCACCTTCTGGATCGGCCAGGCGCCGATGACCGCCTACGCCTCCTGCGCTCTGCTGACCGCGACGACCTACATATTCGCCGGCTGGATGCGCGAGCAGGTCTGCATCTACATGTGCCCCTGGCCCCGGATCCAGGGCGCGATGCTGGACCAGCACTCGCTGCAGGTCACCTATCTGCGCGACCGCGGCGAGCCACGCGGCAGCCACAAGAAGGGCCAAAGCTGGGACGGCCGGGGCGACTGCATCGACTGCCACCAATGTGTGGTCGTCTGCCCCATGGGCATCGACATCCGGGACGGCAGCCAGCTGGAATGCATCAACTGCGGCCTGTGCGTCGACGCCTGCGACGACATCCTCGGCAAGCTGAACCGGCCGACGGGCCTGATCGCCTACGACACCGACGCCGCCGTGGCCGCTCGGGCGGGTGGCGGCAAGGCGACCTACAAGCCGATCCGTTCCCGGACGATCTACTACGCCCTGGCGCTGACGGTGGTCAGCGGCCTGACCCTGTGGTCCCTGATCGCGCGGCCCAAGGCCGACCTCCACGTGATCCGCGACCGCAACCCGATCTATGTCCGGATGCACGACGGCGCGGTCCGCGACGGCTACACCCTGAAGATCACCAACCGCACCTTCGCCGACCGCCGCTTCGACGTGACGTTCGACGGCGTCCCCGGGGCACGCCTCAGCCAGCCCGCCCTGAAGAGCGCGGGCATTTCGGTGACTGCCCCCGCCGACCAGGTCGTGTCGCTGCGTGTCTTCGTCACCGCCCCGCCAGACGCCGAGCGTCCGTCCAGCGTGCCAGGCCGCTTCACGGTCCGCTCGGGCGACGTCCATGCCGACGCCGCGACCGTCTTCCTTTCAGGAGCCGCGAACCCGCAATGACCGCCGCCTCCCCGCCCGCTCCAAAGGGACAGATCACTGGCCGGCACGTGCTGATCGGGGTCGTCCTGTTCTTCGCCCTGGTGATCGCCGTCGACGCCGTGTTCATGGTGCTGGCTTACCGGACCTTCTCCGGCCAGGTCGCGTCGAACCCCTACGAGGCCGGGCTGGCCTTCAACCGCACCCTGGCGCAGCGCCAGCGCGAAACCGCGCTGGGCTGGACCGCAGCCGTGGAGACCCGGAACGGGCAAGCCGTGATCGTGGGCGTTCGCGACGCCGCCGGTCGCCCCCTCGACCACCTGTCGCTTACCGGAACCCTGGAACGGCCGGCGACCGAGACCGGTCGGCAGGTCCTGGCCTTCACGCCGATGGGCGGGGGTCGCTACCAGGCTCCCGCGCGGCTGGACGGAGCCTGGGACCTGCGCGCCGTCGCCCGCACGCCCAAGGACGTCTTCGAACTCGAAGCCCGCCTGGTGTCGCGATGAGCGCCGGGCTTGCCCTGCATCGCGACCTGGAGGCCTTCGTCCGCCGCGACGACGCGGGGCGAGGCCAGCTGGACCTGCTGGTCAGCGGCGCGCGCTGCGCGGGGTGCATCAGCAAGATCGAGAAGGCCGTGCGGGACCTGCCCGGCGTCGAGGCCGCGCGCCTGAACCTGACGACCGGCAAGCTGGCCGTCGAACTGGCCGGCCAGGACACCGCCCCGCAGCGGGTGCTGGAGACGGTGGAGGGCCTGGGCTACCGCGCCTGCCTGTTCGACCCCGGCGAGGCCGCCGCCGCCCAGGACCGCGAGGGCCGCGAACTGGCCCTGGCCCTGGGCGTGGCGGGGTTCGGCGCCGGCAACGTCATGATGTTCACGGTGCCGGCCTGGGCTGGGCTGTTCGGGCAGGAACTGAACGCCTCGACCCTGACCGTGATGTACTGGCTGGCCGCCATCGTCGCTACGCCGTGCGCCCTGTTCGCCGGAGGGCCGTTCTTCCGCTCGGCCTGGGCCTCGTTGAAGCGCGGCAGGGCCAACATGGACGTGCCGATCTCGATCGGCGTGATCCTGACCCTGATCGTGAGCTTCTCCGAGACCATCCTCGGGGGCAGGCACGCCTATTTCGACGCGGCGGTGACCCTGCTGTTCCTGCTGCTGATCGGCCGCTACCTGGACCATCGGCTCCGAGCCGGCGCCCGGTCGGCCGCCCGCGACCTGCTGGCGTTGCAGACGCCGGTCGCGATCCGGCTGGTCGACGGCGTCGAGCGCGGCGTTCCCGTCGCCGAGGTCAAGGTCGGTGATCGCCTGGTCGTGGCGCCGGGAGACCGCATCCCGGTCGATGGCGACGTCGAGATAGGCTGCTCGGAAATCGACAACGCCCTGATCACCGGCGAGACCGCCCTGGCGGCCGTGGGCCCCGGCGTCCGGCTTAGCGCCGGCGCGTTGAACCTCACCGGGCGGCTGGTCATGACCGCCACCGCCCGCAGCGAGGACTCGACCCTGGCCGCCATCGCGCGGCTGATGGAGGCCGGAACCCAGACCCGCTCGGCCTATGTGCGGCTGGCCGACAAGGCGGCGGCGCTCTACGTGCCCCTGGTCCACACGGCCGCGGCCCTGACCTTCTTCGGCGGTTGGGCGCTGGGACTGGGGCCGCGCGAGGCGCTGCTGCGGGCCGCCGCCGTGCTGATCGTCACCTGTCCCTGCGCGCTGGGCCTGGCGGTGCCCGCCGTCCAGGTCGCCGCCAGCAGTCGCCTGTTCCGGGGCGGAGTCCTGGTGAAGTCCGGCGCGGCGCTGGAGCGCCTGGCCGAGGTCGACCACGTGGTGTTCGACAAGACCGGCGTCCTGACCCAGGGGCGTCCCGCCCTGATCGGCGCGCCGGCCCATCTGGTGAGGTTGGCCGCGCCCCTGGCCCGCGCCTCGCGGCACCCTCTGGCCCGTGCCCTGGCCGCCGAGGCGGGGCTAGGCCTGGTCGCCGAGGCGTGCGTCGAGACCCCGGGCCAGGGGGTGGAAGGCCTGATCGACGGCCGACGCGCCCGCCTGGGCCGCGCCGCCTTCGTCGGGGTGGACGGCGCCGATGCGCGCGAGACCGAACTCTGGTTCGGCTTCGAAGGCGACGTGAAAATCCGCTTCGTCTTCGCCGACAGCCTTCGCCCGGACGCCGCCGGCACCGTCGCCGCGCTCCGGCGGCTGGGCCTGTCGGTCGAGATCCTGTCGGGCGATCTGCCCTCGCCCGTCGCCGAGGTCGCCGAGGCGGTGGGCGTGACCGCCTGGCGGGCCGCCCTGACGCCCTTCGACAAGGTCGCGACGATCGAGGCGCTGACCGTCCAGGCACGCAAGGTGCTGATGGTCGGCGACGGGCTCAACGACGCCGCGGCCCTGGCCAAGGCCCACGCCTCGATGGCGCCCGGCGCGGCGGTCGACGCCGCCCAGAACGCGGCCGACCTGGTGTTCACCGGCGAGGACCTGCGGGCCGTGGTCGAGGCGATCGAGACCGCACGCGAGGCGCGACGTCGCGCCCTGGAGAATTTCGGCTTCTCCGCGCTCTACAACCTCGTCGCCACCCCGGCGGCCATGGCGGGGCTGATCAATCCCTTCGTCGCGGCCCTGGCCATGTCCGGCTCGTCCATCGTCGTGCTGCTCAACGCCGCCCGTCCGCGCCTGGGACGACGCCCGCGATGAACATCCTGCTGTTCCTGGCTCCGGCGTCGATCGGCCTGGGGGCGCTGGGTCTGCTGGCCTTCTTCTGGACGATGCGGTCGGGGCAATACGACGACCCCAAGGGCGACGCCGAGCGCATCCTCTACGACCATCTCGAAGACCGCCCGCCGCCCGATCCGGCCGGCAAAACGGACGCCGCACTTAAGTAATCGCCGGGCGACCAAAGTTTTTTCGAAACTGATCGAGGTCAAAGCCCTCCATACCGCACCCCCTAGAGTGAATACGCGACGGAAACACTGACGTCGCGATCCAGGGGATACGATATGAAGACCTCCATTATTTCGCTCGTCGCCTTGGGCGTGTTTTGCGCCGGCGCCGCGAACGCCCAGGACTTCACCACGAACGCCAAGGGCGACCTGATCGTCCACGTCCGCGCGACGCAGGTCGCGCCGGACAAGGACGCCGCGATCCTGACCGCCTCGGGCGCCGCCACCGGCCTGAAGGCGCACGTCGGCGACGACGTGAAGCCGACGCTGGGTTTCACCTATTTCCTCACCGACAAGGTCGCGGTCGAGGCGATCCTGGGGACGACCCATCACGAAATCCGGGCGCGCGGTCCCGGGACCGACGTGGTCGTCCACGAAGCCTGGGTGCTGCCGCCGGTCGTGACGCTGCAGTACCACCCGCTGCCGGCCGCCCGGGTCAGCCCCTATGTCGGGGCGGGCCTCAACTACATGCTGTTCTACAAGAACAGCGACAAGAACGGCTTCAAGGTCGGGCTCGACGACGGCATCGGCTACGCCCTCCAGGCGGGCGTGAACATCAAGCTCAGGAACCAGTGGCTGGTGAACGCCGACGTGAAGAAGGTCTTCTTCGACACCGACGCCAGGATCAACGACGGCGCGCTGAAGGCGAAGGTCGATCTCGATCCGCTCGTGACCTCGGTGGGCCTGTCCCACCTGTTCTAGACCGGCCGGACGCCTCGCCCCAGCCTCGGCGCTGGGGCGGGGCCCCCATCCGACGCCCGCCGGCGGCGGCGCGCCGGCTTTTTGACGAACATCAAGGCCGGCCGGGCGATCGGGAGCCATGAAGCGACCGTACCCTTCGAAAGCCTCGATCGATGCTCCTCTCCGCCGAACAGCGTGCGCACGCCCAACGCAACTTGCCGCGCTACACCAGCTATCCGACGGCCCTCGCCTTCCAGGCGGACCAGGCGGCCGTCGGCCAAGGCTGGTTCGGCGCGACCCGGCCGGACGACCGCCTGTCGATCTATGTCCATGTGCCGTTCTGCCGTCGGCTTTGCTGGTACTGCGGCTGCCACACCACGATCACCCACGGCTACGAACGCGTCGCCGCCTATGCCGACCTGCTCGGGCACGAGATCGATCTGGTCGCCCGACGCCTGGGCGAGCACGACGGCCTGACGCATCTGCATTTCGGCGGCGGCAGCCCCAACGCCCTGAACCCGGCCGACTTCCAGCGCCTGGTCGAGCGCCTCAAGCGCGCCTTCGGCCTGAGGCCCGGCGCCGAAGTCGCCGCCGAGCTGGACCCCGGCCTGCTGTCTGACGCCTTCATCGAGGCCGTCGGCGACGCCGGCGTCACGCGCGTGAGCCTGGGGGTCCAGACCTTCGATCCCCGGGTCCAGGCCCTGGTCAACCGCGACCAGCCGATCGAGCAGGTCGCCCACGCCGTCCAGGGCCTGCGCCAGGCGGGGGTGCGCAGCATGAACTTCGACCTGATGTACGGCCTGCCCGGACAGACGGTGGAGAACGTCCACGACTCCGCGCGCCGCGCCGCCGAGATGCGCCCCGACCGCGTGGCGGTCTTCGGCTACGCGCACGTACCGTGGATGAAGAAGCACCAGGTCATGATCCGCGAAGCCGACCTCGCCGACCTCGACGAGCGCTGGGCCCAGGCCGAGGCCGCCGACGCCGCCTTGGTCGGGGCAGGTTATGTCCGCATCGGCCTGGACCACTACGCCCTTCCCGACGATCCCCTGAGCAAGGCGGCCATGACGGGACGCCTGCGGCGGAATTTCCAGGGCTACACCGACGACCCCGCTCCCGTGCTCGTGCCGATCGGTCCCTCGTCCATCGGCCAGTTCCGCGAGGGCTTCGTCCAAAACCTGGCGCCGACCGACCAGTGGGCCGCCCGGATCGCCAAGGGCGACCCGCCGCTCGCCCGCGCCCTGGCGCTGAGCGACGAGGATCGCCTGCGCGCCGCCGTCATCGAGCGCCTGATGTGCGGCCTGACGGTCGACGTCGAGGCGACATGCCGGGAGCACGGCTTCCCCCCGGACCACCTCGCCGGCGGCCTCGGCGCGCTCGACGCCCTGCAGATCGCGGGATTCTGCGTCCGCGACGGCGGGCGGGTGACCATTCCCGAAGGAGCCCGGCGGCTCATGCGGGTCGTGGCGGCAGCTTTCGACGCCCGCCTCCCGGTCGCCCCGGCCCGCCACGCGAAAGCGGTCTGAACCCGACGCTCGAACGTCGGAACCGATCGACAAGGCTTTCGGCTATGACGAAATCGCCGAACTGAGGCAGGCTTCCCGGAACAAGGTCACGATCTTCGTCCGGCGGATCCACCAGGAGCCCGCGCGCCCGAAGATCGAAGCGATCCACGGGGCCCGTCGCCATGGAATTCCATCGAAGCCTGCGCGTCCCGCTGCTCTACGCCGCGGTGCTCGTGCTGGTCCTGGTCTGCGTCTATCTCGTCAGCCGGCCTCACGGAATCCATCTCGTCCAGGCCCAGGTGCTGGCCCAGGACAGCCAGGGCTATGCGCCGCCTCCGCGTCGCGTGGACTGGCGCGACATCCCCGGCCAATGGCGGACCGTCGCCCTGCCCCACGCGCCCCGCCCCGAGGTCCGGACCCAGCCCGGCGAGGCGGACGCCCTGCCCACGCGCACCACCTGGTACCATTTCCAGCTCGGACCGGGGCAAGCGCCGCCGCCCGACGCCTATCTCTACATCCCGCGCTGGAAGACCGACGGCGAGATCGCGATCTATGTCGACGGCGCGCTGTTCTACCAATCGCACGCCAATCTGCAGTGGAACGGCTCGAACCGGCCGCTGTGGATTCCGCTGGAGGACGCGGCCGAGACCACGCCGCCCAAGGACATCCTGATCCGCATCCGCCACGTCCGGGGCCTGGGCGGGGCGCTGTCGACCCTATGGCTGGGCGACTACCGCCAGCTGGGCGCGGCCTACTACGTGCGCGACTTCTTCCAGATCGAGCTGCCCTATCTCAGTTCGGCGATATTCCTCGGGACCGGCATCTTCGCCTTCCTGGTCTGGCTCGGGCGACGGCGGGAGACGTTGCTGCTGCTCTTCGCGGTGATGAGCATCGTGGCGCTGCTGCGGGTGATGCACACCTTCATGGGAACGGACCGGTTGCCGATCCCGGACGCCTGGTTCGGCTGGCTGACGGTCAACGCGCTGAGCTGGATGATCCTGATCGCCCAGCTGTTCCTGGTCCGGCTGCATCATTATCGCCAGCCCTGGCTCACCGCCCTGATCGCGACCACCAGCCTGGCGGTCAACCTGCTGACCCTGCCGCTCTTCGCCGGCACGTTCGACGCCACGATCGTGTCGCCGATCGTCTATCTGGTCATGGGGGTCCTCGCGATCACCACCTTCGGCCTCGGCTTCCACCGAAGCTGGCGGGCGCGTTCGCGGGAAGGCGTGGTCCTGGCCGCCTGGGGGCTGCTGAGCGTCCTGGCCGGCGCCTACGACCTTCTGCTCCAGAACAACCTGGTCAACATCGAGGGCCTGTTCCTCAACATCTATGCCGAGATCGGGCTGATCGTCGCCTTCTGCCTGATCATGCTGAACCGCTACATGCGGGCGATGAGCGAGGTGGAGCGCGCCAACGCGGTGCTGGCCGAACGGCTGGCCGCGCGCGAGGCCGAACTGACCGAAAGCCACCAGAAGCTGCGCGAGGTCGAGCGGCGCGAGGTGCTGCACCGGGAACGCCAGCGGCTGATGCAGGACATGCACGACGGGCTCGGCTCGTCCCTGGTCAGCGCCCTGCGGGTGGTCGAGCACGGCAGGATCGACGAGCACGAGATCGCCCAGCTGCTGAAGAGCTGCATCGACGATCTGAAGCTGACCATCGACTCGATGGAGCCGGTCGAGACCGACCTGCTCCTGCTGCTCGGCACGCTGCGTTTCCGCCTCCAGCCGCGGCTCGAAGCCACGGGCGTCAAGCTGCGGTGGGAGGTCCAGGACGTGCCGCCGCTGGCCTGGCTGGACCAGCGCCATTCGCTGCACATCCTGCGCATCCTGCAGGAAGCCTTCACCAACGTGATCAAGCACGCTGGCGCCGGCGAGATCCGGCTGGCCACCGAGGCGCGCGACGGCTTCGTGCGGGTCAGCGTGGTCGACAACGGCCATGGGTTCGATGTCTCGGCCGCCGCCGAAGGCCGCGGCCTTGGCAACCAAGCCCGTCGCGCGGCGGCGATCGGCGGCCGGGTCGAGCTGGTATCGGGACCGGACGGAACCGCCTTCACCCTGCTGCTGCCGATCGTCGGCCAGCTCCGTGAGGCCGTCGAGCTCACGACACCTTGAGCAGGACGTCGCGCAAGGTCGCCGTCAGTTCGGCGATATGGCCGACGTCGGCGATCAGGGGCGGCGAGAGCGCGACGATGTCGCCGGTCACGCGGGCCAGGAGGCCCGCTTCGAAACAGGCGACCAGCACGTCGTAGCCGCGCGCGCCCGGCTGGCCGTCCCTGGGCGCCAGCTCGACGCCGCCCATCAGGCCGATGGCGCGGACGTCGATCACGTGGGGCGCGTCGGCCAGGGCGTGCAGCGCCTGGCTCCAGGTGGCTTCGAGCCCCGCCACGCGGGTCAGCAAGCCCTCGTCCCGATAGAGGCCCAGCGTCGCCAGGCCCGCCGCGCAGGCCACGGGATGGCCGGAATAGGTGTAGCCGTGGAAGAGCTCGATCTGCGGCTCGGGGCCGGTCATCAGGGCGTCGTGGACCTTGCGGCTGGCGAACACCGCGCCCATCGGCAAGGCGCCGTTGGTGATGCCCTTGGCCACGGTCACGAGGTCCGGGACCACGCCGAAATAGTCCGTGGCGAACGGCGCGCCCAGCCGCCCGAAGCCGGTGATCACCTCGTCGAAGATCAGCAGGATCCCGTGGCGGTCGCAGATCGCGCGCAGGCGCTCCAGATAGCCCTTCGGCGGCGGCAGGACGCCGGCGGACCCCGCCACGGGTTCGACGATCACCGCCGCGATCGTCTCCGCGCCATGCAGCGCGACCAGGCGCTCGAGGTCGTCGGCCAGCTCGGCGCCGTGCTCGGGCAGGGCCCGCGAGAAGGCGTTGCGGCCCAGGTCGTGCGTGTGGCGCAGATGATCGGCGCCATTCAGCAGCGGGAAGACGCGCCGGTTGTTGACCAGTCCGCCGACCGAGATGCCGCCGAACCCGACGCCATGATAGCCCCGCTCGCGGCCGATGAACCGGGTGCGCGTCCCCTGCCCGATCGCCCGCTGATAGGCCACGGCGATCTTCAGGGCGCTGTCGACGGCCTCCGAACCGGAATTGGCGAAGAAGATCCGGTCCAGACCGGCCTCCGGACCGCCCGGCGCGATCGCGGCCAGGGCCTCGGCGAACTGGAAGGCGACCGGATGGCCCATCTGGAAGAACGGCGCATAGTCCAGGTCCAGCAGCTGGCGTGACACCGCCTCGGCGATCTCGCGGCGCCCGTGGCCGGCGTTGACGCACCAGAGGCCCGCCGTGCCGTCGAGGATCCGGCGGCCGTCCGCGCTGGCGTAGTACATGCCCTCGGCGCCCGCCAGCAGACGCGGCGCGGCCTTGAACTGACGGTTGGCCGTGAACGGCATCCAGTAGTGGTCGAGGTTCAGATTGGTGTCGGGCATGGGAAATCCTACTCAAAGGTAGAGAAATCCACGCCGCCGCCTCGTCGCGCAATCCCCCCGCTTTCCTGATAAATCTGCGTGCCCAATCAGAATTTTTCCGCTCAGCTGAACGCCGATTAGAGAAGCTTGGCTTATCGGGAGGAAATCTCGGTTTGAATCCCCATTCATTCAGTAGGAATTCTCGAGCGAACGAAAAACCGGCGTTTTCGCCTCAAGAGCGTGCGCCGCAAGCGGGGATTATCCAGTGATCAAGCGTCTACTCATCGGGACCGCCGCCGGCGCCCTGACCGCCTCCCTGGCCAGTGCGGCCTTCGCCCAGGCGACCAACAACACCGAACTGGAGCAGGTGATCGTCACCGCCCAGCGCCGGGAACAGTCGGCCCAGGACGTGGGCGTGGCCCTGTCGGTGATCTCGGGCGAGCAGTTGGTCGCGCGCGGCGTCGCCACGGTCAATCAGCTGCAGTACGCCACGCCCAGCCTGGAGATCACGCCGCAGTTCGGCAGCGGCCAACCCAGCTTCCGCCTGCGCGGCGTCGGCTTCGACGACTACGCCTCGAACAACTCCTCGACCGTCGGGGTCAGCGTCGACGAAGTGGCCTATCCGATCCAGGCCCAGACCCAAGGGCTGCTGTTCGACATCGCCCGGGTCGAGGTGCTGCGCGGCCCGCAGGGCACGCTCTACGGCCGCAACACCACCGGCGGCGCGATCAACTTCATCACCAACCGGCCGACCACCACCCAGGCGGCCGGGATCACCGCCGAATACGACAGCCACGACCACTTCAAGGCCGAGGGTTACGTCTCGGGACCGATCGGCGACGCCCTGCAGGGCCGTCTGGCCTTCGTCACCGACCAGGGCGGCGCCTGGCAGAAGAACCGCACCACCGGCGAGAAGCTGGGCGACAAGGACAGCACCAGCGTGCGCGGCCAACTGGCCTGGCAGCCCAGCGACAAGCTCGACTTCCTGCTGAGCGCCCACTACGGCCGCGACAAGTCCGAGCCCACCGGCCTCTACCTGTTCAATCCGCTCAGCTACAATTCGGCCCTGCCGACGATCCCGGCCGACACCGACCGCAAGGCCACCGGCTGGGGCGGTTCATCCGCCTTCGCGGACCTGACCGGCATCGCCACCAACGCCAAGCCGTTCCACGACACCGACAGCAGCGGCGTCAGCCTGCGCGCCCACGGCGGCAACGACGCGGTCGATGTGGTCTCGATCACCTCGTACGAGCGCCTGCACCGCAAGGAATACAACGACTGGGACGCCTCGGCCTACGCCTATGCCGGGACCTATTTCGACACCGACGCCAAGGTCTTCTCGCAGGAGGTCCGCGCCTCGTCGAAGACCGAAGGGCCGCTGCAGTGGCTGGTCGGCGCCTACTATTCGCGCGAGACCCTGGACGAGGCCTTCTATTCGGACTTCTACCAGTCGCTGCTGTTCGACACCCGCACCAGCTACAACCAGAAGGTCCGCTCGGGTTCGCTGTTCGGCCAGGTCGAATACGCGCTCAACGACAAGCTTAAGCTGATCGGCGGCCTGCGCGGCGAGGATGAGAAGCGCAATCAGGACGACTTCGTCACCGCCGGTGTCTTCGCCCCCGGCGCGCCGCCGACCAACTTCAGCCCCACGGCCGACAAGTCGCTGCACAACAAGACCCTGACCGGCAAGCTGGGCCTGGAGTACCGGCCGGTCGACGGCGTCCTGCTGTACGCCAGCGCCAGCAAGGGCACCAAGTCGGGCGGCTTCACCTCGTACAACGTGGGCGACGCCTCGGCGGTCGACGGCTTCCGGCCCGAGACCCTGTGGGCCTACGAGACCGGCTTCAAGTCCAGCTTCGCCGACAACACCGTCCAGCTGAACGGCTCGGTGTTCTATTACGACTACAAGGACCAGCAGGTTCAGTCGGCGATCTACGACATCAACAACGGCCCGATCGGCGCCATCGTCAACGCCCAGAAGTCGTACATCTACGGCGGCGAACTGGAGCTGACCTGGCGGCCGGCTCCCGGCCTGCGGATCGGCCAGTCGCTGGGCTACAAGACCGGCAAGTTCGACAAGTACACCAACGACCTCGACATCGCCGCCAGCACGGCGGCCGGCCACGCCGTCTATGTCGACCGCACCGGCGCCAAGGTGGGCTTCCCGCCGCTCAGCTACGGCGGCGACGTTTCCTACGGCTGGTCGCTGGGCGACTATCAGCTGGAGGCCGAGGGCAACTACGCCTTCCATGACAAGACCAAGCCGCTGCTGCTGGGCTCGCGCTACAACGTCGACTCCTACTGGCTGGCCAACGCCAGCATCACCCTGACGCCGTCGACCGGTCCCTGGGCGCTCACCCTGTTCGGCCGCAACGTCTTCAACGAGAAGTACGACCTGACCCGCAACTTCTTCCTGCCCTACATCGACATCGCCGCCCCCGGCGAGCCGGCGACCTGGGGCGTGCGCGCCAGCCTGAAGTACTAGCGTCCAAGGCCTCCTCGCCCTCGCGGCGGGGAGGCCGACCGTTCTGGAGAGTTCGATGATCAAGATCGTGTTGTCGGTGCTGGGGGGCCTGGTCGCGCTGGTGGTGGTCGCCGGCTTTGTCGGCTGGTTGCTGCTGCGCGGCCCCGACATCCCCTATGAAAAACTCGAGGCGAAATACGCCACGGCGGCCTCGCACTACGCCGACCTGCCGGGCGGCGTGCGCCTGCACTACAAGGACGAGGGCAAGGCCGACGGGCCGGTGCTGGTGCTGGTCCACGGCTTCGGCGACTCGCACTTCTCGTGGGAAGGCTGGGTCGCGCGCCTGGGCGACCGCTACCGGATCATCACCCTCGACCTACCGGGCCACGGCCTGACCCGCGCCCCGGCCGGCTATGTCGCCAGCGGCGACGGTTACGCCGACCTGATCGACGCCCTGGCCGCCAAGCTGGCCCTGCCCAGGTTCGCCATCGCCGGCAACTCGATGGGCGGCGGCGTGGCCTGGCAGACGGCCGTGCGCTATCCGAACCGCGTGGACGCCCTGATCCTCGCCGACGCCGCCGGCTGGCCGGCGACCACGCTGAAGAAGCCGCCCCTGGCCTTCAAGCTGTTGAAATATTCGTGGGGCCGCGCCTTCCTGCGCTCGATCGACAACAAGCCGCTGATCCGCTCGGGCCTGCGCGGCGAGGTCGGCGATCCCGCCGTGATCACCGACGCCTTCATCGACCGCTGGGCCGAACTGCAGCGCGCCCCGGGCCATCGCGCGATCCTGATGTCGATCCAGCCCGGCAAGCACGGCCAGGCCACCAAGGAGGCTCTCTCGACGATCAAGGCCCCGACCCTGGTGCTGTGGGGCGAGATCGACCCGCTGATCGAAGTAGCCGGCGCGCACAAGTTCGCCGAGGCGATCCCGGGCGCCAAGCTGATCATCTATCCGAAGGTCGGCCACCTGCCCCAGGTGGAGATCCCGCAACGTACGGCCGACGACGTCGCCGCCTTCCTGGCGGACGCCGGCATCCGCTAGCGTCCAGCCCCGGGACCTCTAGAGTAACCCCATGCGTACCGACTATCTCGGCAATCCGGTCAGCCCGACCTCCGACACGGCCCTGGCGGCCATCGACGATTTCGTCGATGGCTTCCTGAGCTACGAGACGCGGGCGGCGGACATCCTCGCCGCGGCCGAGGCCGAGCCGTCGAGCGCCCTGCTCAACGCCTACGCCGCCGCCCTCTGGCTGCTTCTCGAAGCGCCGGAGGCGGCGGAACGCGCGGCGCCCTATCTGGCCCGGGCCCGCGAGGCGGCGGGCGCGGCCCATCCGCGCGAGCGCCGGGTCGTGGATTTCGTCGCGGCCTGGTCCGCCAACGACATCCCCGGCGCGCTCGCGATCGCCGACGCCATCCTGGAGGCCTGGCCCCGGGACCTGCTGATCCTGAAGCTGCGCCAGTACCACGACTTCAATCGCGGCGACTTCCCCGCCATGCTCCGGTCGGCGAGCCGGGCCCTGCCCGCCGCCGACGACGTCCCCCAGCTGCACGCCATGCTGGCCTTCGCCTACGAGCAATGCCACCTGCTGGATGAGGCAGAGGCCGCCGCCCGCCGGGCGCTGGCGCTGAAGCGCAAGGAGCCCTGGGCCCAGCACGCCCTGGCCCATGTGATGCTGACCCAGGGCCGCATCGACGAGGGCGCGGCGTTCCTGGAGGGCGTCCGCGACACCTGGACGGGACTCAACTCGTTCATGGACACGCACCTGTGGTGGCATCTGGCGCTGTTCTATCTGAGCCAGGGACGGTTCGAGGCGGCGCTGGCCGCCTATGACGACCACTGCTGGGCCCAGGCCAAGGACTATTCCCAGGACCAGGTCGGCGCCGTCTCGCTGCTGGCGCGGCTGGAAGTGGCCGGGCTGGACGTCGGCCAGCGCTGGAACGACTTGGCCGATTACCTGGTCGTCCGCGCCGACGACGTGGTCCAGCCGTTCCTGACCTTGCAGTACCTCTACGGCCTGGCCCGCGCCGGACGTCCGGAAGCCGACGCCCTGCTGGCCGCCGTGCGCCGCGCGGCGCTGGACGCGCCCGACCATGTCCGAGAGACCTGGCGCGAGGTGGCCTTGCCGGCCGCCGAGGGGCTGGTCGCCCACGCGCGCGGCGACGACGCGGCGGCGCTGCGCGGCCTGCGCGCCGCCCTGCCCCGGCTGGCCGAGATCGGGGGCAGCCACGCGCAGCGCGACCTCTTCGAACAACTGATCCTCGCGGCCCTGCTCCGCGCCGATCGGCTGTCCGAGGCCCAGCAGACCCTGGAGCTGCGCCGGAGCTTCGATCCCGACGGCGTCCCGCTCAACCGCGCCCTGGCCGACGTCTATGACCGCCTCGGCCTGCCCGGCGAGGCCGCCAAGGCCCGCGCCCGCGTCGAGCGTCGCCTGGCGGCCATCGCGTGAGGCTGCGCGCCCTCCTCGGCGGCCTGGCCGCCGCCCTCGCCATGGCCCTGGCGCCGGCGGTCCAGGCCGCGCCCAAGGACAGCCTGACGATCGCCCTGCAACTTGAGCCGCCGAACCTCGACCCGACCTCGGGCGCGGCCGCCCCGACCGACGAGGTGGTCTACGGCAACATCTTCGAGGGCCTGGTCCGGCTCGACGCCCAGGGCGCGGTCAAGCCGCTGCTGGCCACCTGGTGGGAGGTTTCGCCCGACGGCCTGACCTACACCTTCCACCTGCGCGACGGCGTGCGCTTCCAGGACGGGACGGCCTTCGACGCGGGAACCGTCAAGTTCAGCCTGGAACGCGCGATCGCGCCGGCCTCGGCCAACGTGCAGAAACAGGCGCTGAGCGTGATCCGCCGGGTCGAGGTGGTCGATCCCCGCACGGTGCGCCTGCACCTGGCCCAGCGCGACAGCGACCTGCTCTACGTGCTGGCCTGGGGCGACAGCGTGATGGTCTCGCCCCGCTCGGCCGCCGGCCTGGCCACCGCGCCCGTCGGCACCGGCCCGTTCCGCTTCGCCACCTGGCGGCGCGGCGACGCGGTGACCCTGACGCGCAACGACGGCTATTGGGACCAGCCGGCCCGCCTGCGGCAGGTGACGTTCCGGTTCATCGCCGATCCCGCCGCGGCCTTCGCGGCGATCAAGACCCACGAGGTCGACGCCTTCACCGACTATCCGGCGCCGGAAAGCCTGGCCCAGCTCCGCGCCGATCCGTCCCAGAAGGTGATCACCGCCTCCAGCGAGGGCGAGGTGATCCTGGCGATCAACAACCGCACCGGCCCGCTCGCGGACGTCCGGGTGCGTCGCGCCATCCAGCACGCCCTGGATCGGCGGACGATCATCGACGGGGCGATGTACGGCTACGGCGTGCCGATCGGCAGCCACTTCCCGCCGCAGAACGCGGCCTATGTCGACCTGACGGGCCTCTATCCGCACGACGTCGCCAAGGCCAAGGCGCTACTGGCGGAAGCCGGCTATCCGAACGGCCTGTCGCTGACCCTGAAACTGCCGCCGCCCAACTACGCCCGGCGCAGCGGCGAGATCGCGGCCGCCCAACTGGCCCAGGCCGGCATACGGGTGAAGATCGAGAACCTGGAATGGGCCCAGTGGCTGGACCAGGTTTACGGCCGCCACGCCTTCGACCTGAGCATCGTCGCCCACACCGAGCCGATGGACTACGGCATCTACGACAAGGCCGACTATTATTTCGGCTACCACAGCGACGCCTTCCACGGCCTGATGGAGACGCTGAAGGGCGCGACCGACGAGGGTCAGCGGATCGTGATCCTCGGCCAGATCCAGCGCCGGATCGCCGACGACGCGGTCAACGGCTTCCTGTTCCAGTTCCCCCGCCTGGGCGTCTTCGACGCTCGGCTGAAGGACTTCTGGGTCAATTCGCCGACCCAGGCGATCGACCTGCGCACCGCCTCGTTCGGCGGCCAGGGCGTCGCGGACGGCCCCGTCGCCAAGGCCGGGCCGGCCGGCGCGATCCTCGGCGGCGTCCTGGCGCTCGCCGCCCTGCTAGGGCTGCTGGCGATCGCCGCCCGCTTCGGCGCGGCCTGGCTGGCCGGCCGCGCGGCGGTGATGGTCCTGACCCTGCTGGCCGCCAGCATCGTGATCTTCGGCGTCATCCAGGTCATCCCCGGCGACCCGGCCGCCTACATGCTGGGCCTGAACGCCAGCCCCGAGGCGGCGGCCAACCTGCGCCAGCAGATGGGTCTCGAAGGCCCGGCGACGCAACGCTACCTGGCCTGGCTGCTGGGCATGCTGCACGGCGATCTCGGCGTCAGCTACACCTACCAGACACCGGTCGCGGCCCTGGTCGCCGAGCGGATCGGCGTCTCCCTGCCCCTGGCTTTGCTGGCCATGGTCCTGTCCGTGGTCATCGGCGCGCCGATCGGCGCCCTGGCCGCCGCGCGCCGGGGCAAGGCGGCCGACACGATCGTGATGGGCCTGACCCAGGTGGGCGTCGCCATCCCGAACTTCTGGTTCGCCGTGCTGCTGGTCATGGTCTTCTCGATCGGGCTGCGCTGGGTCTCGGCCGGCGGCTTCCCGGGATGGGAGGCCGGCCTCGTCCCGGCGCTGAAGGCCCTGGCCCTGCCCTCCCTGGCCCTGGCCGCGCCCCAGGCGGCGATCATCGCCCGCGTCACCCGCTCGGCCCTGATCGACACCCTGGCCGAGGACTGGATGCGCACCGCCCGCGCCAAGGGGCTGACGGCCGGCCAGGCCCTGTGGCGGCACGGCCTGCCCAACGCCCTGATCCCGCTTCTGACCATCCTGGGCCTGCAGTTCCCGTTCCTGCTGGCCGGCGGGGTGATCATCGAGAACGTCTTCTTCCTGCCCGGGCTGGGACGTTTCGTCCTCCAGGCCATCACCCAGCGCGACCTGATCGTGGTGCAGGGCGTGGTCATGCTGCTGGTCTTCGCCGTCGTGGCGACCAACTTCCTGATCGACTTGGCCTATGTGGTCGTCGATCCGCGCCTGCGCGGGAGCCGGGGTCGATGAGCCGCGCCCGCCTTTCCCCGGCCCTCGTCGTCGGCGCGGCGATCAGCGTGGTCTTCGTCGCGTCCGCCCTGCTGTCCCTGGTCTGGACGCCCTACGACGTTGCGGCCTTCGACATCGGCCACCGGCTGGAGGGACCCACCGCCGCCCACTGGCTCGGCCGCGACCACTTCGGCCGCGACGTCGCCTCGATGATCCTGCTGGGGGCGGGCAACGCCCTGGCCGTTTCGCTGGTGGCGGTCCTGCTGGGCGCCGGCCTGGGCGTCCCGCTGGGCCTGCTGGCGGCCGCCCGGCGCGGTCTGATCGACGAGCTGGTCATGCGCGCCTCGGACGTCGTCTTCGCCTTCCCGGCCCTGATCCTGGCCATCCTGCTCACCGCCGTCCTGGGCCCGGGCGCGATCAACGCCGTGGTCGCCATCGGGATCTTCAACGTGCCGGTCTTCGCCCGCCTGACCCGCGGCGCCGCCCTGTCCCTGTGGACCCGCGACTACGTCCTGGCGGCCCGCATGGCCGGCAAGGGCGCCGCGCGCATCTCGCTCGAACACATCCTGCCCGGCCTCGCCAGCGTGCTGATCGTCCAGGCGACCCTGCAATTCTCGCTGGGCGTCATCGCCGAGGCGGGCCTGTCCTATGTCGGCCTCGGCGCCCAGCCGCCCGCCGCCAGCTGGGGCAAGATGCTGGCTGACGCCCAGACCCTGGTCTCGATCGCGCCCCTGCAGGCGATCTTCCCCGGCCTGGCCATCGTCGTCACCGTGCTGGGCCTGAACCTGCTGGGCGACGGCCTGCGCGACCGCTTCGATCCGCGCCTGGACGAGGAGCGCTGAGATGCTGGAGATCCGGGACCTCGCGCTCACCCTCGCCGACAAACCGATCCTCAAGGGGCTGAGTCTGACCCTGGACGCCGGCCAGGTCCTGGGCGTGGTCGGCGAGTCCGGCTCGGGCAAGTCGATGACGGCGCTCTCGATCCTGGGCCTGCCGCCGCGCGGCGCCCTGATCGAGGGGACCATCCGCTTCGAGGGCCGCGACCTGCTCGGCCTGACCGACGCCGAGCTCGCCCGGCTGCGCGGCGACCGCATCGGGATGGTGTTCCAGGAACCCATGACCGCCCTGAACCCGGTCATGACCATCGGCGCCCAGGTCGCCGAGGTCGTGCGGGTGCACCGCAAGGCCTCGCGCGCCGAAGCCAAGGCCGTCGCCCGCAAGGCGCTGGACCGCGTGGGCCTGGCCGACATCCCCCTGAAGCGCTATCCTCACGAGCTGTCGGGCGGCCAACGCCAGCGCGTGGCCATCGCTATCGCCGTCGTCCTGTCCCCGCGCCTGCTGATCGCCGACGAGCCGACCACGGCGCTGGACGTCACCACCCAGGCCCAGATCCTGGACCTGCTGCTCCGCCTGGTCCGCGAGGACGGCGCGGCGCTGATCCTGATCAGCCACGACCTGGCCCTCGTCGCCGAAGCCGCCGACCACGTGGCGGTGATGAAGGACGGCGAGATCGTCGAACAGGGCGAGACCGGAGCGCTCTTCGCGGCCCTGGCCCATCCCTATACCCGCGCTCTGGCCGCCGACGCGGCGCGCGCACCAGTCCGCACGCACAGACCCGATACAGACGCCGCCCCTGTGCTGGAAGCGCGCGGGGTCGTCCGCGACTATCCCGGGCGGCGCGGCTTCCTGAAGGCCGCCCCGCCCGTGCGCGTGCTGTCAGGCGTCTCCCTGGCCATCCGTCCGGGCGAGATCGTCGGCCTGGTCGGCGAGTCCGGCAGCGGCAAGTCGACCCTGCTGCGGGCGCTGATGGCGCTGGACCCGGTCCAGGGCGGCGAGGTTCGGCTGGCGGGCGCGCCGTTCACGCCGAACGCGCCGCGCCGGAGCCGTCGGGCGATCCAGCTGGTCTTCCAGGACCCGAACGGCAGCCTCGACCCGCGCTGGACGGTCGAACGGCTGGTCGCCGAGCCGCTGCATCTGCTGGACGACAAACTCCCATCCACCGAGCGCCGTCGACGGGTCGAAGCCGTCCTGGCCAAGGTCGGTCTGCCCGCGGAGGCCGCCGACCGCTATCCGCACCAGTTCAGCGGCGGCCAGCGCCAGCGCATCGCCATCGCCCGCGCCCTGATCGCCGAGCCGGACGTCATCGCCCTGGACGAGGCGGTCTCGGCCCTGGACGTCACCGTCCGCGCCGAGGTGCTGGACCTGCTGGCCCGTCTCTCCGACGCGCTGGGCGTGGCCTATCTGTTCGTGACCCACGACATGGGCGTGGTGCGCGGCCTGACCGACCGGGTGCTGGTGATGAAGAAGGGCGAGATCGTCGAGAGCGGTCCGACCGCCGAGGTCTTCGCCGATCCGAAACATCCCTATACGGCGCAACTGATCGCCGCGACGCCGAACCTCGACCGGGCCCTCGCCGCCCGGCGCTAGGCCCGCGCGGCGTAGACCCCGCGCGCGATGGCGCGGGCCAGGCAGTCGCCGGCCGCCGAGCCCAGGCGCGCGAGCCGATGCTGGCGACCTTCGTCGCCCAGGTCTATCGCCCCCGACGCGGCGGCGAACACGACGTCGCCGTCGAACGGGGTGTGGACCGGGCGGATGGCGCGCGAGAGCCCGTCCTGGGCCATCATCGCCAGTCGCTTGCACTCGCCCGCGTCGAGCGCGGCGTTGACGGCCACCAGGGCCAGGGTGGTGTTGGCGCCGAGCGCCGCGCCCTTGCCCGCCAGCCGGGAGTCCGCCGGCATCGGCTCCACCGCCCCGGCCGGGCCGCTGGGCGTGCGCCCGCCGTATTCGCCGCCGATCTCGAACGGCCAGGCCCAGAAGGTCTCGCCGTCGGGCATGTACACCGAGCCGACGGGATTGACCGCCGCCAGGGCCCCGACCACCAGACCGTCGCCCAGGTCCAGCGAGGCCGAGCCGAGCCCGCCCTTCACCAGACCGGCGCGGGCGCCGCGACCCGCGCCCACCGATCCCAGAGCGAAATCCTGACCCGCCGCGGCGAACGCTTCCAGCCCCAGGCGGCGGTACGGCGGCTCCAGACCCCAGCCCTTGTCGCCGTCGTTGGACAGGTCGTAGAGCACCGCGCCCGCGACGATCGGCGCGCGCGGCGCGGCGGGATGCACGGCGAACCCCTCCCCCGCGTTCGACAACGCCGCCGTCACGCCATCGGCTGCGCCCAGGCCGAACACCGAGCCGCCGCTGAACACCGCCGCGTGGAGCCGGGCGTAGCCGTTCTCGCTGGACAGGGCCTCGGTCTCGCGCGTTCCGGGCCCGCCGCCGCGCACGTCCACGCCCGCCGCCCAGCCGCCGGGAAAGCGGACGACCGTGACGCCGCTGCGGGCGATCTCGTCCGTCGCGTTGCCGACCAGGAGTCCCGGCACGTCGGTGAGCAGGTTGAGCGGACCAGGTCGAAGCAAGGCGGAGTCCTTCAAGGCGTCGCGGATCGGATCGGCCGCGCGGGGCTTGTCTTACAACCCTTACATCCATCGGGCGAAGGCCTGGGACCTAAATCCGCTGCGAGGATTTCTGGCCTGGGCGCTCAGCCCTGGACCTCGGTCTCGGCAAGGCCGCGCTCGAGCCGGGCGGCCCAGGTCGAGAGGTCGTCGCGCGCTTCGGCCGCGGTGTGCCTGAGCCCGGCCAGGGCGGCCTCGAAATCGTCCCCGTCGACGCCGCACGCTTCCAGGCGACTGGCCGCGTTCCCCAGGCGATGCAGGCCCAGCAGGCCCGCCGAGCCGGCGGTCTTGTGGGCCTCGGCGATCAGCGCTTCACGGGACGAGGCCGTGAAGCGCCCTTCCAACTGGCCCTGCAGCATGGTCACGAACTTCAAGGTCGCCTCGGGGCCCATCGACTCCTCGAAGGCCAGTTGCGCTTCCCGGTCGGCGTCGACCGCTCCGGCGTCATCCTCGCCGGACCTGGCGACGGGTTCAGCCCGGCCGGACGCCGGCGCCGAGGCCGTGAACGCCGTGACCAGCGCGCGTTCCAGGTCGGCCGGGGCCAGGGGCTTGAGCAGGTGGCCGTTCATCCCGGCCGCCAGGCAGGCCTCGATCTGCTGCGGCGTGCCGCTGGCCGACAGCGCCAGGATCGGCAGGCGGTCGAAGCCGGCGGTCCGGATGGCGGCCGTGGCGGCCAGGCCGTCCATCGTGGGCATGTGGACGTCCATCAGGACCAGGTCGTAGGGCTGGGCCAGCACGGCCGCCACGGCCTCGGCGCCGTCGCTGGCCAGGTCCACTCCGCAGCCGTGCTGCTCGACCATGATCTGGCAAAGCTCGCGATTGAGGGCGACGTCGTCGCAGACCAGCACGCGCTTGCCGGGGAACATGGCGCGCCCGCCCGCCGCCTTCTCGTGGCCGACGGGCAGGATGCCGCGCTGCAGCACCACCTCGAACCAGAAGGTCGAGCCTTCGCCCGGCGTGCTCTCGACCCCGATGTCGCCGCCCATCAGCTCGATCAGTTCGCGCGATATGGCCAGGCCCAGCCCCGTCCCCCCGAACGTGCGGGTGATGGCCCCGTCCGCCTGGGAGAAGCGCTTGAACAGCATCCCGATCTTGTCGGCCGGGATGCCCACGCCCTGGTCGATGACCCGGACCTTCAGCCCGACCGTCGCCTCGCCCAGCTCAATCACCTCGAGGTCCACGGTGACCGTGCCGTCCTCGGTGAACTTCACGGCGTTGGACAGCAGGTTCAGCAGGACCTGGCGCAGCCGGTACTTGTCGCCGATCACCACGTCGCCGTGGTCGCCCGTCATCCCTAGTCGAACTCGCCTGTCCGCCGCCTGGGGCTCGACCATCGACAGCGCCTCGGAGACCATGTCGCCGACGGAGAAAGGCCTGGCCTCCAGCTCCACCGCCCGGGCCTCCAGCTTGGAGAAGTCCAGCACGTCGTTGATCAGGCCGTTCAGCGCCTCGCCGGCGCCCCGCACCAGCAGCACCCGGCGACGGTCTTCGGCCGACAGGTCGGGGCTCTGGGCCAGGAGGCGCGAAAAGCCGATCACTCCGTTGAGGGGCGTGCGCAGCTCGTGGCTCATATTGGCCAGGAATTCCGCCTTGGCGTTGTTGGCGGCCTCGGCGGCGTCGCGGGCGTCGGCGAGCTGGGTCGCCATGGCGGCCAGCACCTGGGCCTGCTGCTCCAGCGCCTCCTGGGCCTCCACCCGCGCGGTCAGGTCCTGTGCCTGGGCGATGAAGTGCAGCGGCTGGCCGTCCGGTTCGCGCACCAGGGACACCGACAGATTCACCCAGACCGGCGTGCCGTCGCCGCGGATGTAGCGCTTGTCCATCGTGTAGCTGACGATCTCCCCCGCCAGCAGCCGGTCCCGATGATGGAGGTCCAGATCCAGGTCGTCCGGATGGGTGATATCCTGAAACCTCAGCTCCAGGACCTCGGCCTCGGGATAGTCGACGATCCCGCAGAACGCGTCGTTGACCTTGCTGAAGCGGCCGTCGGGCGTGACCAGGGCCATGCCGATGGAGGCGTGATGGAAGGCGTTCTCGAACAGCTCCATCTGCGCCTTGCGCTCGGTGATGTCTTGCATCATCGCGGTGAACTGCCAGCCGTCGGGACCGTCGATGGCGTTGATCGACAGCTCCACGGGGAAGATCTCGCCCGACTTCCGGCGCGCCGGCATCTCGATGCGCCGATCCAGGACCGCGCCCTTGTGGGTCTTGAGGAACCGGTGCATGCCCGCCTCATGGGCGGCGCGATGGTCGGGCGGGATGATCAGTTCGGTCAGGGGCGCCCCCAGCGCCTCGGCGGCGGTCCAGCCGAAGATGGTCTCGGCCAGTCGGTTCCAGTCGGTGACCCGGTCGTGCTCGTCGATGGTGACGATGGCCTGGCGGGCGTCGGCGATGACGCGCCGGGCCCGCGCCTCGCTGGCCTGCAGATGGGCTTCCAGCGACTTCTGCTCGGAGATGTCGCGGATGACGGCCACCATCTCGGCGGGCTGGCCGGCCTCGTCCCGGATCAGCCGGAAGCGCGTCTCGACCCACACTGGATGGCCGTCGCGATGGGCCGCGCGGTGCTGGACGGCGATCTCCTCGCGGCCGGCGGCCATCTGGGCGAAGGCGTCCAGGATGATCGGCCTGTCCGGTTCGTAGACGAAGCTGTCGGCGGACCGCCCCGCCATTTCGCGGGGCGTGTAGTCCAGCAGCGCCTTGATGGCCGGCGAGATGTAGCTGCTGCTGCCGTCCAGCGCGATGCGGGTGACCACGTCGGCCATGTTGTCGGCCAGCAGCTTGTATCGGCTCTGGCTCCGGCGGACGCTTTCCAGAGCCTCGCGGCGATCGGTGACGTCCTGGATCACCCCGAACAGCGCCACCACCTGGCCCGCATCGTCCAACTCGGTGGTGGCCCGGACCAGCACCTGGCGAACGGCGCCGTCGGGGCGCACGATCCGCAGCTCATGTTCGAACCCGCCTCTAGTCGCCAGGACCACGGCCACCGTGCTGCTGACCGTGGGCCGGTCGTCGGGATGGTAGAACTGCAGCCGATCGCCGGCGTTCGGGTCGAACGTCCCGGGCTCGACCCCATGGATGCGGAAGACCTCGTTGGACCATTCCACCCTGTTGGTCCGGATGTCGTACCGCCACTGGCCGACGCCCGAGATCGCCTCGGTGAGCGTCAGCATTCGCTTCTGCTCGGCCAGGGACCGCACGTCGCGGATGTGCTCCAGGCGCTCGACCACCATCCCGGCCAGCGCCTTGAGCTCCTCCAGCGCCTCGGGCGTGGGGCGTTCGCGCGGCTCGGTGTCGATCACGCAAAGGGTCCCGAGGTTGTAGCCGTCGCGGTCGGTCAGCAGCGCGCCGGCGTAGAAGCGGATGTGCGCCTCGCCCGTCACGAACGGGTTGTCGACGAAGCGCGGATCGTCGAGCGCGTTCTCGACCACCATGACGCCTCGGGGCGGAAGGGCCAGGGCGTGGCTGCAGAAGGCCTCCTCGCGCGTCGTTTCGCAGACGTCGAGCCCGACCTTCGACTTGAACCACTGGCGCCGGTCGTCGATCAGCGTCACCAGGGCGATCGGCGTCGCGAACAGGCGCGCCGCCAGGGCGGTGATCTGGTCGAAGGCCGGCTCCGGCGCCGTATCAAGGATACGGAGCGCGTGCAGCGCGGCGAGGCGTTCGAGTTCCGGCATCAGGCCAGTCCTGTTTCGATCCGAACCGGACCGACGGGCGCGAACATCCAACGCCCCGCGGACGCGATCGGATGCGGCCCCTCGCGCGGCGCGATCATGACGTCTTGAACCCCCTCCGCGTCATGGTTCCCCACCCCTGGGCGCCCGTGACGAACTGCCAGGCGCCGCGGACGCGCCAGAAGTTGTTGATCTGCCGGTAGCCGAAGTTCTCCAGGACGGCCGCGCCCATCAGGATCAACAGGCTCTTGGCGTCGGGGAACCGCCGGAGCTCGGCCTCCTCCAAGGCCAGGGCGCCGACGCTGATCACGATGCCGAACCCGAAGGTCACCGCCAGCATGGCCCAGAGGTAGTCGGCGGACAGCAGGCCCAGCAGCCAGAAGGCCGGGATCAGGACGTAGCCGAAGATCTCGATGATCGGCCCCAGGACGTCGACCAGCAGGATGTGCCCGAACCCGACCAGGCCGATCCGGCCGTAGCCCGGGTTCAGGATCATGTCGCGATGCCGGAAGAAGGTCTCCAGCGCGCCCCGATGCCAGCGCGCCCGCTGGCGGGCCAGCACCGACCAGCTTTCCGGGGCCTCGGTCCAGCACACGGGCTCGGGGGTGAAGCCGATCCGGTACGGCTTGCCCAGCCGCCGGTAGTGCTTGTGCAGCTTGACGACCAGTTCCATGTCCTCGCCGACTGTGCCGTGGCTGTAGCCGCCGACGTCCAGCACCGCCTGCCGGCGAAAGAGGCCGAACGCGCCGGAGATGATCGTCAGGGCCGAGATGCGGCTCCAGGCCAGCCGGGCCATCAGGAACGCGCGCAGGTATTCCACCGTCTGCAGCAGCGCCAGGACGTTGCGCGGCGCGCCAACCTCGACCACGCGCCCGAACGCGATCTTGCAGCCGTTGGCGATGCGGATGGTGCCCCCCACCGCGATCGTGCGCTCGGGATCGTCGACGAACGGACGGACCGCCCGCAGCAGGGCGTCGGGCTCGAGCAGGGAGTCGGCGTCCATCGAGCAGACGATCGGCGCGCGCGACAGGTTCAGGGCCGCGTTGAGCGCGTCGGCCTTGCCGCCGTTCTCCTTGTCGATGACCAGCAGCCGGGGCTGCTTGGCCCCGGCGTAGAGCCCGCGGATCGCCGCGCAGGGCGCGGCCAAGGGGTAGTGGCGGTGGGTCGGGGTCAGTTCGAAGGCCTCGACCAGCACCTTCAGGGTCTCGTCCTTGGAGCCGTCGTTGACGACGATGACCTCGAAATTCGGATACTGCAGGGCCAGCAGCGACCGGATGCTCTCAACGATGGTCAGGGCTTCGTTATAGGCGGGCGCCATCAGGGTGATCGGCGGGGCGGCGTCCGCGAAGCGACGCCAGAGCACGGCCGGCGCGCCGATCGACGGATCCTGGGCCAGGGCTCGGGCGGCCAACAGCAACTGCCAGAGGTAAAGCAGGTTCTGCAGCAGGCCTGTGACGATGACCGCCACGGCGATGACCTCGGCGACGCCGACCAGCCAGTGGGCCGCCTCGTGCAGCAGCCCGTTCATGTCGCGTCCCCCTCGGCCAGGGCCAGTTCGGCCGCGCGGTGGGCCAGCGGGCGTTCGCTTCCGGCCGCCAGGCGCAGCACCGCCCGCCCCTCAACGCCCAGGGCGAACAGCGCCTCGCCGGCCCGGAACCGGACCCACCATTCGGCGTCGCCCAGCAGACGGTCCAGCCCGGCCGCCAGGCGTGAGAAGCCCGCCGCCCCGGCCGCCTCGGCGGCGGCCGAACGGACGGTCCAGCTCTCGTCCTCCATGGCCCGACCGATGGCCCCCTCGCCCGCCGGATGCTGCAGCCGCCCCAGGGCCCGCACCGCCGCGGTGCGCACCTCGAAATGGGCGTGGCCCGCGAAGGCGATCAGCAGCGGAACCACCTGGTAGTCGCCGGAGAACCCCAGGGCGTCCAGCGTCAGCGCGCGCAGCTGGGGCGAAAGGTCGGCGCGCTCTAGGGCCTTCATGGCCGCCGCCGGATCGGCGGCGGCGACCTGGCGCAGCAGCTCGGCGTAGAGGCGGGACGGCTCCAGTTCGCCACCGACCGCGTAATCGAGCAGCCGGCCGATGCTGGGCGGATTGCCGTTGTCGGCCAGGGCCTTGACGGCGGCCATGCGGATTTCCGGGCGCGGCGACCCTATGGCGCGCCGCATGGCCTGCCGCGCGGTCTCCCCGCCAAGCGCCGACAGGGCTTCGAGCACCGTCAGGCGCCCGGCCCGCGACCCTCGCTCCAGCCGCGCCACCAGCACGTCGACCAAGCCGATCTCGCGCAGCTGGCTGAGGACGCGCTCCTGATCCGCGCCCCGGATCAGCCCCTGGAACTCGACCAGCACGTCCGCCATCAGCCGCGCCCGGTGGGCGTAGGCGCGCAACGCGTCGATCGCGTCGGGAACGTCGCGCAACAGGGCCGACAGCCCTTCGACCACGGCCCGGCGGTCGGCGGCCAGGCGCCCGGCCCTGCGCTCGTTGATCAGGCGCAAGACGATCAGCCCGCTCATCCAGCCGAGAGCCAGCGCGATCAGGACCAGGGCCGTGATCCAGATGATCGCCAGCGGGGACATCAGAACCGCGTCGTCAAGGCGATCGCCACCTCGTCTCGATCGTAGGCGTCGCGCATCTCGTGGGTGAAGCCCAGCTGGAGGCTCAGCGCGCGACTGAAGTCGACCGCCGCGCCGGCCGAGGCGGCCCGGACCGTCACCGTGCGTCCGGACGAACTCTCGGGCGCGTCAGCCCAGCCGGCGTAGAGCCGCAGATCGCCGCGCGGGCTCCAGTCGCCGCGCACCGCATAGCCGCTGCGGAAATCGTCCAGTTCGTCCACCGTGAGGAAGGCGCGCGCCGTCAGGCTGACCCGCTCCTTCCAGGCCAGGACGGCGTAAGGCTGCAGACCGCGCACGTCGCCGACCTGATAGCGGGCCCAGCTGGCGTCCGCGCCCAGCCGGGTCGTCCACGCCCCTTTTGCGTCGATCCGCGCCGAACCGCCGCCGCGCACGCTGAATTCGGGCCGGTAGTCGGCGTCGGGCGTCCCGCCCACGGCGATCCAGGCGTCCCGGTTGGGGCCGAAGGCCCGCGCGCCCAGGGCTTCGATGAAGACGTCCTCGCGTCCGAAGCGCTCCGTGCGGTCCACCGACAGCACCCCGGTGTCGCGACCGTGTCGCGCACTCAGGGCGACGATCGTCGACGACCAGTGGCCCAGGCCGTTCGAAAGCTCGCTGCGGGCGTGGGCCAGGTCCAACCGCCAGGTCACCGGCGCCGCGGCGGCCGCCGGAGCGCCGTCGATCTGGCGCGCCAGGGCCTGGACCTCGGGATCGCCGGCCGAGGTCGCCGACAGCGGCGCCAGCCGCTTGCGCGCCGTGGCCGGATCGCCCGCGAACAGGGCCGAACGCGCATAGGCCAGGCGGGCGTCGCGATAGTCCGGCGCCAACCGCAAGGCGGCCTCCAGCGCCCGGTCGGCGGCGTCGTACCGATGGCCCGCGATATAGGCCAGGCCGAGGTTCAGCTGCACGTCGGCGTCGGCCGGCCGCTGGCGGGCCAGCGCCTCGAACGCCGCGATCGCCTCCTCGGTGCGCCCCGCCGTGCGGGCTTCCACCGCCGCGGCGTAGGTCGGGTCCACCGCCTGGGCCGCGACCAGAATCCAGACCATCAAGCGACCTCGCTCGGCGACAGCCGCGCCAGGCGCGCGACCAGTTCGTCGGGGTTGAACGGCTTGGCCAGATAGTCCGCCGCCCCGAGCTGCAGGGCGCTGACCACGTCGTCCTGGCGCTTGAGCGCCGTCAGCATGAACACCGTCAGGTCGCGGGTCTGATCGTCGTCCTTGAGGCGGCGCAGCACCTCGAAGCCGTCGAGCACGGGCATCATGGCGTCCAGGACCAGGACCGCCGGTCTGAGCGCGCGGGCCTGCTCCAGCGCAGCCCCGCCATCCTCGGCCAGGATCACCCGATAGCCGGCCCGGGTGAGCTTGTGTTCCAGAATACTGCGAAGCAGTGGGTCGTCGTCGGCGACTAGAATAAGTCCGTTTGGCATCGGACATCTCCTCGCGGAACAATCTTCACTATATCAGAATCGACTTCGCCCAACCGATAACACACCGCGCGAACAAACATGATGAATGTGATCTTCGACGCCGAGGATCAAACTCCAAAATCGATCCGATCAACACTCAAGCTTCCAGGCCTGGAGCCTTGCACGCACGGCCGAACCGTCCGCCTCGGTCCCTGCGGCACATCTCAAGGGAACAACCGGCTCCCCCGGCTCGCCGTTCCCTCGAAGACGAACGTCATCAAGCTCGCGCGCCACGAAAATTGATGGAGCATCGCACCGCACGCCGGTCCTCACGCCCACCAGGCGCGGCGATAAGTTTTCCGTCCGGAGCCATCGATTTTGGCTGTTTGAGCTAGGCGCGCCGCCCGAACGGCCGCCCCTCTCTCCAAAAAACACACAAAAGGGTGCGAAATGGACAGGCAGCCGGCGGAGTCCCTCCGCCTTTTCCGAGCGCGTCCGCGCCTTGCCTTGGCGCTGTCCGGGCCATCGGCCTCGTCCGATCGCCGCGCCCGCCCGGCTCGCCCGGCTTCACCGGCCGGGCGCCTCGACGCCGCGATCGAGCCGGCGGCCTTCTGGTTCGACAACCCGCCCTATTGAGCTTCCAGGAACGGGAAAGGGCGGGCTCGCGCCAAGCGAACCCGCCCTCCCCTCGGTCGCGCCTGGCGCGCCGTCTTACAGCTTCAGGCGCGCGCCGACGGTGAAGTACCGCCCCAGCACGTCGTCGCCGATCGCATAGCCGTCCCGCATTCCCGCCCGGGTGCCGTTGCCCGAATAGGCGCCGCCTGGCGGATCCGCGTCGAACAGGTTCTGGAGGTTCAGGAACAGGTCCGTCTTGCCGATCTTCGTCTCGACCTCGTAGGTCAGGGTGACGCTGGTGGTGGCGAAGGCGCCGATGTGGTTGTCGGCCCACACCTGGGTCGGGTCGCCGCCCAGCTTCATCGAGTCGCGCCAGCGCTCCATAAGGTCCAGCGTCACGTTCGGCGCCGGCTGGAAGCGGGCCAGGGCGGTGATGCGCAGCGACGGTCCCGCGGCCATGCCCAGCGGCCCGAAGGCCACCCCGCCCTGGTCGGTCGTCGTCACGCCCGGCTGGCGGTAGTAGACGTGCGGCTGCCAGGCGCCCAGGAAGCGGAGGCTGGCCGGGCGGTCGAACAGGGTGGCGGCGTAGTTGACCTCCAGGTCCGCGCCCCAAGTCTCGATCTCGGCGATGTTGTAGTACTTGGTGTACCAGCGGGTGACCGCGTTGGACGCCGAGGTGTCGGTGTAGCCGTTCGGCCGGGTCTGCAGGGCGCAGAACGGCGAGGAGCCGCCGCTGGCGTAGCAGGCCTGCTGGTAGGCCGCCGTCGAGCCGGCGATCTGGGCGATCGCGTCGGTGACGGTGATATGGTAGCCGTCCAGCGCGACGCTGAGGCCTGGAGCCGGGTTCCAGACCAGGCCCGCCGTGGTCGTCTTGCCGATTTCAGCGGTCAGGTCGGGGTTCGACAGGTCGGTCGACGGCACCCGGGGGCTGAGCCCCGTCAGCAGGTCCACCGGATTGACCGGCACCGAGTTCACCGGCGCGAACAGCTCGTACAGGGTGGGCGCGCGGATGTCGCGCGACTTTGTGCCCCGGAAGCGCAGAGCGTCGTTGACCCGCCAGTCGAAGCCGACCTTCCAGGTCCAGTAGTTGCCGCTGGTGTCGTAGTCGGTGTAGCGCGCCGCGCCGTTGATGTTCAGCGCCTGGGCCCAGGAAGCGTCCTTCAGCAGCGGGACGTCGACTTCCAGCGCCGCTTCCTTGACGGTCTGGCTGACCTTGGGGCTGCTGGCGTAGGTCTGGGTCCACAGGGCGCCGCCGGCGGTGCAGTTGTAGCGCAGCCCCGTGCAGTTGACCGTGTCGCTGGGCAGGGCGTCGCTCTTGGACTCGAAGCTCAGCTTCCGCATCTCGGCCGACAGGGCGATGTTGACGTCGCCGGCCCAGGTCTTGACCGGCGAGCCAGCGATCTGGCCCGACACGGCGTCCATCGTGGTGTCGGCCGTGTAGTGGGTGGGCTGCATCACATAGGCGATCGCGTCAGCGTTGGCGGCGGTGGGGCCGAAGACATTCAGCGGCTTGCAGTTGGCGTAGGCCGAATTGGTCAGGCTGGCGTTGCAGACGATGTTGCCGGACCCGTCGGTGACCGCGTCCAGGGCCGCGGCCAGGCGCTGGTTGTTGACGTTGTTCTGCAGGGTTGTCTTCAGCTCGGTCTTGCCGTGGGTGAAGTCCAGGCCCCACTTGTAGTCGCCGATCCCGCCGTCCAGGCCCGCGGTGTAGATCCACTGGTCGGACTTGGAGTCGGCCTCCAGCCGCCCGGCGTCGGCCACCAGCTCGCTGAGCGTGAAGGTGGTCACGCCCGCCATCGCCGTCCGGTAGGCCGGGGCCAGGAAGGCGTTCTGCGAGTTCATCGTGACCTTGTTGAGGGTCAGGTAGTCCGAGAAGTTGCTGTTGGTCTTCTTGTTGCCGCCGACCTGCACATAGGCGTGCACGCTGTCGGAGAGGTCGTAGTCGACGCGGCCGAAAACCTGCTGCCCCTTCAGCGAGGCCAGCAGCGAAGAGTCGTAATAAGCGCCGTCGCCGCCGATCTCGAGGGCCGACGAGCCGGTGGCCGTTCCGTGCACGAACGGACGCAGGACGCCGTTGGTCGCGAAGGTCTGGCCGGCCAGCGGACCGCTGCCGATCAGGCCGCCGAACGTGTAACCGGACTGGTGGACGTTGCTGTACAGCGTGTACGGATTGGCGGTCGTGCCGGCGCCGGCCACGCCCCACAGGTTCATCCAGTCGCGATCCGAGCGATACGGGATGCCCTTCTCGTCGCGGTATTCGTAGCTGCCCTCGAAGTGGCCGCGGCCCTCGGCGAACTTGGTCCCGGCCGCGAAGCCGACATCGACCTTCTTGCCGTCGCCCTCGCTGGAGACGCCGGTCTGGGCCAGGGCCCGCAGGCCCTCGAACTTCTTGTCGATCACGTAGTTGACCACGCCGCTCATGGCGTCCGAGCCGTAGACGGCCGAGACGCCGCCGGTGACCGTATCGACGCGCTGGACCAGCATCTGCGGGATCACGTCGACATCGACGACGCCGTTCAGCAGGGTCGGCGGCACGCGCTGGCCGTCCAGCAGGACCAGGGTGCGGTTGGGGCCGATGTTGCGCAGGTTCAGCTGGTTGGCCGAGGCGTTGCCGGCCCCGACACTGCCGGTCGAGGTCGGATTGACGCCCGAGCCGCGCGAGCCGGCGAACACCGGCAGGATCTGGAGCGCGTCGGCCAGGGTCCCGGGCTGGACGCGCAAGGCGTCGGCGGACTGGACCACGGTGACCGGCGACGGGCTGGCGTCGCCGTTCTTGATCACCCGCGAACCGGTGACGACGATCTCCTCGACCGTGGCCGCCGCATCGGGAGCGGCCTCCTGGGCGAAGGCGGGGCCGGCGAGCGCGAGCAGGCTGCCGCCCGCGAGCAGACCGGCCGTCTGGCTGAGCTTCTTCATGATCCCTCCCATGGGCGGGTCCGGCGCGGTTGCTCCGCGTCCGTCCCGTTCTTTCCTTGCAGCCCGTTCCGACGCCGCAACACGGGAAGGATGGTCTTACTCGATAATCCAGCGCCTATAGAATTCGATTATACGTCCATTAGTTTTGCGATATCGCCGTTCTTACTCAACAGGCGCGCGAACCCAACCTGCGGAGCACGCAGGAAACCTTGCAACGACAGAAGAGCGCGCCGGGGTGACCCCGGCGCATCGACGGCGCCGGCTCAGGCGCCCAGGGTCGCGGTCACGTCGTCGAACAGCTCGTCGATCGACAGCTTGCGCGGGATGATCTTCTGCTCGAACGACCAGTCGATCGCCAGCTGCAGGCCCTTGCGGTTGGCCTCCAGGCCGAACGGCGGATAGACGGCCGGAGGGCCGCCCTCGGTCAGGGCGCGGCTCTCGACGATCATCCGATAGATCTCGCGCACCACGTCGGGGCGGGTCTTCGAGAGGTCCTCGTGGACGACGAAGACATGGTTGATCGGCACCACCTGTTCGCGGGCGTACCAGGCCTTGGCGGCCTCGAACGGATCGGGGACCAGGTACTGCACGCGCGGGTCCTTGGGCAGGTCGACGCCCTGCAGGGTGGCCGCCAGCTGGCCGTCCAGCATCATCTGGCCGATGTCCGAGCCCTTGGGCAGGCGCACGCAGTTGGGCGGATCGGAATATTCCTCCAGGTGGCCGTCGCCCACCGTCATCCAGGTGACCTTGTCCAGGTCGACGCCGTACTCGTGCTGCAGCACGCCCCGGATCCACAGGCCCGTGGTCTGGGCGTAGGTGCGCACCCCGACCTGTCTGCCCTCGATGTCCCGGGGGTCCAGATGGCCCAATTCGCTATTGAAACCGGCGCAGCGGTGCTGGAAACGGCCCGAGATCGGGGCCGGCAGCATGACGTAGGGCTTCCCGTAGCACTTGGCCTGCAGGTAGGTGACGATGGCCAGCTCGCCCGCGTCGTACTGGTTGCGGCGGACCATGTCCTTGAAGCCGTTGTGGGCCTGTTCGGGGCCGCAGTAGTCCAGCTTGACGATATCGGAGGTCACCCGGCCGTCCTTCATGGCCTTGGTCACCGGATAGTCGGCCAGGTTCGTCTTCAGCGTCAGGACGTCGGTCGTGGTGTCGGTCATGGTTCCCATCCCCTCGCGCTAGAGCGCGACCTCGATCAGCACCGGACCCGCCTCGCGGACCGAGTTGACCATGCTCTTGTGGAAGTCCTCGGCCGTGGTGACGCGGTGCGAGGGGACGCCCATGCTGGTCCCCATCGCCACCCAGTCGATGCGCGGCTTGTCGATGTCGATCATCGCCAGGGCCTGCGGGCCGGGCGCGCCGAAGCCCATGTTGGCGAATTCGGTCTTGAGGATCTGGTAGCTGTGGTTGGCGAAGATGATCGTGGTGACGTTCAGGCCTTCGCGCGCCTGGGTCCACAGCGACTGGATCGTGTACATGGCGCTGCCGTCGCCCACCATGCAGAACACCCTGCGGTCCGGGCAGGCCAGGGCCGCGCCGGTCGCCACGGGCGTGCCGTAGCCGATGGAGCCGCCCATGTTCTGGATGGTGTCGTGCGGCAGGGCGCCGGCGGTCAGCCCCATCGACTCGCGGCCCGTGGTCAGCGACTCGTCGACCAGGATGCAGTGCTCGGGCATGGCGCTGGCCAGGGCGTGGGCGATGCTGATCGGCTCCAGCTTGCCGGTCGGGACGCCGTTGTCGACGCGGGCCTGGACGCGCGGCTCCACGGCCGGGCCGCCCAGGGCGTCCAGCAGCATCTCCAGCCCCAGGACGCTGTCCTCGCCGGTCGTCACCAGGCTGTGGACCACGGCCTCGGGCGACTTCAGCAGGCTGGGCTTGTCCGGATAACTGAAGAAGGCGATCGGCTCGCCGGTCTCGACCGTGACGATGTTCTTGAAGCCCTTCAGGAAGGCCACGGCCTGGGGCACGGCGTAGGGGATGCGCTCCAGCGGCACGCGGCCGGCGCCGCGCTCGATGCGGGCGCTGAAGAACTGGGTCGCCAGGCGGGCGCCGGTCTTGGCGGCGACGCGGCCGGCCAGGTCCAGCGCCCTGCCCCGCATCGCCTTGCCGCCGAAGATGATCAGGGTCGGTTCGCCGGCGCGCAGGACCTGGGCGACATGGTCGACGCGGGCCTGGTCGGGCGCCTTGCGCTGGATCGCGACGCGGACGGTCTTGGGCGGCTGGCCCGCGTCGCCCCACGAGGTGTCGCCCGGCAGGATCAGGGTGGCGATCTGGCCGGGATGCTCGCTGGCCTTGGCCACCGCCGAGGCGGTGTCCTGGGCGATCGAGGCCGAACTGTCGGCGCGGCGCACCCAGTGGCTGAGCGGCCGGGCCAAGCCCTCGATGTCGGAGGTCAGGGGCGCGTCGTACTTCAGGTGCGCGGTGGCGTGCTCGCCGATGATGTTGACCATCCCGGAGCCGGCGCGCTTGGCGTTGTGGATGTTGGCCAGGCCGTTGGCCAGGCCCGGGCCCAGGTGCAGCAGGGTCGAGGCCGGCGTGTCGCGCATGCGATACCAGCCGTCGGCCGCCCCGGTGGCCACGCCCTCGAACAGGCACAGCACGCTCTTCATGCGGGGATTTTCCAGCGCCGCCAGGAAGTGCATTTCCGACGTGCCGGGATTGGCGAAGCAGACCTCGACGCCCTGGTCGGCCAGCGTGTTCACAAGGCTTTCGGCGCCGTTCATCTCTACTCCTCCACTCAGCGGAAGCGCTTCACGGCGCGTCCGTTTCGAAGGAAGAGAGATCATTTCCAGGGGGCGGCGACCCAATCCAAACGGGCCGGAAAGCGATAGATTTCCGGGTGTTCAGCGCGGGGACATGCCCTTGCGGCGTGTCCCCGCCGACAAGCGCTGCGCTGCTGAAGGGGACACGCCGCAAGGGCATGTCCCCGGTCCAAATCAGTACCCCGCCAGCTCCTTGCCCTTGCCGACCACGCCGTACGAGCGCTGCGGGGCGGCCATCAGCCAACGGTAGCCTTCCGACAGCAGGCGCTCGAGGTTGCCGGCGTTGGTGTGCGGATTGCCGACAGGCACGCCGTGACGCACGCAGGTGTCGGCGACCTTCTTCATGGCGTCGCGGACCTCCGGATGGTCGTACTGCCGCGGGAGACCCATCTCCTGGCTGAGGTCGCCCTCCCCGATCAGCACGAAGCCGATCCCGGGCACTTCCTTGAGGATTTCGTCGAGGTTCTCGACGCCCTTGACGCTCTCGATCATCAGCCCGACCAGCAGCTCGCCCTGCGGGGCCAGCGGCCAGACGTCGGCCTTGGCGTAGTACTCCGCCTGCGACAGGCCCCAGTAGCGGGCGGCGGTCGCCGGCCCGTCGCCGCGCACCCCGCGCGGCTCGTACAGCGGCGCGTTCTTCGGACGACCGTAGCGGCAGGCCGAGACGGCGTTGTAGGCCTGGGCCACGTCGTTGATGTGCGGCCAGATCACGCCGTAGACGCCGCGATCCAGCGCCTGCTTGGCGTAGGCCTGGTTCATCTCCACGCCGTTGGCCGGGATGCGGACGATCGGGGTCACCTGGGGCGCCAGGCTGGCGGCCGCGTGGATCTGCTTGCGGTTCAGCAGGTACTGCAGCGCGTCGCCCAGGGCGGCCATGTCCCAGGGATTGTGCTCCATCTCGAACACCAGCCCGTCGTAGGGCGCGTCCGACAGGTCGATGGCCGATTGCTTGTCGGCCTTGGCGAAGCAGGTGAAGACCGGCTTGCCGGCCTCCCAGGCGCGGATGACGCCGTTCAGGCGGGTGTCGCTCATGCTGATCTCGTTCTCTCGGGTCAGGCCGCGCCGATGGCGTCCAGGCTGTTGTCTTGGGGAGGCTCGTCGGGGTTCCAGTACATGAAGCCCATGCCCTCTCCGGTGCCGGCGGCGGTGCGCCAGCACGGCACGTAGTCGACCAGCGTCATCTTCGCCCCGGTGTGCTGCAGGGCCATCATGACGATGCTGTAGATCTTCACCTCGGAGGTGCCCGACTGGTAGTAACCGTCGGGGATGGCGGCCAGGCCGTCGTAGTCGTAGGCCGCCAGCTTCCCCATGACGTCGCGGTCGAACTCCTCGTCGTTGACGAAGTGCGACAGTCCGCCCGAGGCGATCACCGCCACGCGGACGTCGTCGGGCCAGGCTTCGATCGCGTCGCGCAGCACGCGGCCGAACTGGATGCAGCGGCTCATCGACGGCTGGGTCGGCGGATAGAACAGGTTGAACAGCACCGGCACGTGCGGCGGCGGCTGGTCGCCCATGATCTGGTGGTAGACGAAGCTGTAGGCGTGCGGGACCACCGGATAGTCCGGCCGCATCCCCTGGCGCTCGGCCATCCAGACGTTCTCGGGCCAGGCCTGCAGGTCGTTGAGGTCGAACCCCTCCTTCTGGAAGGTCTTGATCAGGTAGGTCGCCAGCTCGGGATAGGCCTTGTGCACCACGTGGTGGTCGGGGGCGTAGACGCTGCGCTGGGGCGGGCCGTTGTGGACGTCTTCGCCGGTATAGATCGTGATCGACGGCGACTGGTCGGGCCAGATCTCCTTCTGGTCCTTGCCCAGCACGATGGCGACATCGACCTTGGCCCGCTTGTAGGCTTCAGCCATCTCGTCCAGCGCGGCGCGGCAGCGGCCGGCGCGCTCGGTGCGCTCCTCCAGCGTCAGGAAGGGCTCGAAGGCGCCGCCGCGATGGGCCTCCAGCTCCGGATAGGTCCAGGTGCGGTTCTGGAACCAGAGCTCGGGGTTCTTGCGGTCCCGCTCGCCGTTCTTCAGCCAGTCCTCGGGCGCCTGCCCCAGCATGCCGCTGTGGGGCACCGCCATGCCGAACACGATCTTGGCCATCGGCCGTACTCCTTGGAAACTTGGCCTGGACTTAGGGGCCTAGATGACGACGCCGTCGGGCACCTTGGGCGCCCACTCGCGACGCAGGACGAACAGGGTCGTCACCGCGCCCAGCAGCAGGAAGGCGAAGATCACGTACATCGGCAGCTGGTAGCCGCCGCTGACGTCCAGCAGCCAGCCCGACAGGATCGGCGCGACCATGCCGGCCAGGCTGACCGCCACCTGCTGCACGCCGGTGACCACGCCGACGGCGGGCTTGGGGATCAGGGTCAGGCGGCAGAGCGCCAGGTTGTTGGCCGTGGCCAGGCCCAGGCCCGACAGCGAGGCCACGTTCCAGAACAGGGCTTCGCCCACGTTGGTGGCCCGCGCCCCCAGGATCACGGTCGAGGCCACGAGGAAGCCGGCCACCACGAAAGCCTTGCGCACCACCACCGCGTCGCCGCCGCGGGCGATCAGCTTGTCGGCCGTCCAGCCAGCGACCAGGGCCACGATGGCGATCCCGGCGAAGCTGAAGAAGGAATAGAGGCCCATCTTTTCCAGCGACAGGCCGCGCTGTTCGACCAGATAGGCCGGCATCCAGGTCATGCAGTAGAAGGTGAAGTAGTTGTAGCAGAAGTTGACCACCAGCGTGCCCCAGACCAGCGGGCTGGCCAGGATGTTCTTCATGGGCACGGCCGAGGCCTTGGCCCTGACCGCGGCCATGTCGGCTTTCTTGGGCAGGTCGTTCTTGACCATGAACAGCCAGGGCAGCAGCCAGACCAGCCCCACGCCGCCGGTGATGAAGAACATCGCCCGCCAGTCGTAGGCCGCGATCAGCCAGGCCGCGACCGGCGCGCCGATGGCCGGGCCGAACTTGGTGCCCAGCATGTAGAAACCCACGGCCGTACCGCTCTGGCCTTCGTGGAAATTGTTGCGGATCCAGCGATAGCTGGCCGGCACCACCACCGCCTCGGCGGCGCCCACGATCAGGCGCATGACGATCAGGGCGGTCAGGGTGGTCGTCAGGCCCGTCAGGGCCGACGCCGCGCACCACAGGACGAAGCAGATCGTATAGGGCGTCTTGACGCCATAGCGGTCGACGACCCAACCCATCGGGATCTGCATGGCCGCGTAGGACCAGAAGAACGCCGAATTGATCCAGCCCCGGCCCAGGTTCGACAGATGGAAGTGCGCCTTGAAGTGGGGCACCGCCAGGGCCGAGGAGATGCTGGTCCGGTCGACGAACGCGATCAGGGCGCCCACCGCCAGCAGAGCCAGGATCGCCCAGCGGACCCAGAGCGCCTGCACCGTCTTTTCGTTCGCCGCCGCGCCACCGACGGCGGTCTCGCTGTAGCTGGCCATGTTCGCCTCCCCGGGCTTTTTCATCGTTACGCGCCCAGCATCGGATAGAGCTTGAGCGCGGTCTTGCCGAATATCCATTCGCGGTCCTGGCCGGAAAGCGAAGACAGGCGATCCTGGGCCGCGCCGAGGATCTCGCCCAGCGTCCCCGGCGAGGTCGGGAAGTTCGAGCCCCAGGCCAGGCGGTCGGCGCCGAAGGCCTCGACCACCTTCGGGAACCAGGTTTCCGGCGTGGCCGCGCCCTTGACGCTGTCGCCCATGATCCGAGGCGTCAGCTTCAGATGGATCGACGGCAGGTCGGCCAGGTCGAACAGGCTCCGGGCGGCCGCGTAGGGCGGACCGTCGGTCACCTCCGGGCGGCCCAGGTGATCCAGGATGATCGGCACGTTCGGAAAGCGCTCGGCCAGGGCCCGCACCTGCGGCAGGCCGACGGGGCCGGTCTGGATGCACATGGTCAGGCCCAGCTCGCCCAGCAGCTCCCAGGCCGGATAGGCGCGCTCGTCCTCCAGCTCGCTGGGGTCGAAGTCCTTGGTGCTGCCGCCGGTGAAGATGCGCAGGCCCGCCAGGCCCTTGTCGGTCCAGGCCCTGATCGTCGCCACCGCGTCCGGCGCCCGCACGTCCACCGAGCCCACGGCGATCAGCCGATCGGCATGAGCGTTGCAGGCGTCAACCACATAGCTGTTGTCGAAGCCGTAGGTGGTCGACGAGTGGACGACGGCGGCCTTGGCGACGCCGGCCTGGTCCATCGCCTCGATAAGGGTCTCGACCACGCAGGGCCGCTCCTGCGACCAGTCGGACCGCTTGCCGAACAGCGGGGCCGGCGGATAGCGGCCCTCGTCGTCCGAGATCACGTGCGGGTGGATGTCGATGATTTGCGACGCCATGACCTGTACTGTTCTTTCCTGGGCCTTGGGCTCGGGCCTTGCTGGCCGCCGCCTCGTTGCTCCGAACCTCGTCGGAGCCCGCCCCTTTTGGAATTCGAAGTTCCGCCGCGAGCCATAAGTTCAGGCTCGCGGCGGATGCCGATCGCTAGAGCGGACTTGTGTCCGATGGACCCAAGTCCGCTCTAGATCTCCTTGTTTTGACGCGCTTTCTTCACGCGAACCGGTGTCCACTTCGCTCGAAAGTGCTTACAGGCCCTTGGCCTTCAGCTGGGCGTCCAGGCGCGGATAGACCCGCCGGGCGTTGCCTTCGTAGATGTTGAAACGATCCTGGTCGGTCAGGCTGACGCAGGCGTCCACATAGCGCTTGGTGTCGTCGAAATAGTACCCGGTGTCGGGATCCTTGCCCCGCACGGCGCCGATCATCTCCGACCCGAACAGCACGTTCTTGGACGGGATCACCTTGGTCAGCAGGTCCACGCCCGGATGGTGGTAGACGCAGCTGTCGAAGAAGATGTTGTCCAGCAGCCCTTCCAGCGGGCGGTTGGCCATCTCCAGCGACATGCCGCGATAGCGTCCCCAGTGATAGGGCACCGCCCCGCCGCCGTGCGGGATGACCAGGCGCAGGGTCGGGAAGTCCTTGAACAGGTCGCTCTGCAAGATCTGCATGAACACCGAGGTGTCGGCGTTCAGATAGTGCGCGCCGGTGCCGTGGAAGTTCGGATTGCACGAGGCCGCCACGTGGACCATGGCCGGAACGTCCAGGTCGCACAGCGCCTCGAACAGCGGATACCACTCGCGGTCGGTCAGGGGCTTGCCGGTCCAGTAGCCGCCGGTCGGGTCCGGGTTCAGATTGCAGCCGACGAAGCCCAGCTCCTCGACGCAGCGGCGCAGTTCGGGGATCGAGTTGGCCGGCGGCGCGCCGGGCGACTGCGGCAGCTGGCAGACCGGGACGAAGTTGTCCGGATAGAGCTCGGTCACCCGCTTGACCAGGTTGTTGGAGACCTCGGCCCACTGCAGGCTGGTGCGCTCGTTGCCCAGGTGGTGGCTCATCAGGCCGGCGATCGGCGAGAACAGAGTCAGGTCGCTGCCCCGCTCCTGTTGCAGCTTCAGCTGGCCGTTGCCGACGCCCTCGCGGATCTCGTCGTCGCTGACATGGGCTTCCGAGACCGGCGGCGCGTTGGCCGGGTCGTTGGCGGCGTCCACCTGGCGCTGGCGCCAGTCGCGGAACGACTTGGGAACGGTGGTGAAGTGGCCGTGGCAATCGATGATCATGGCTCTACGCTCCCCGCTCACTGTTTGTCCGGATCGACGAACAGCTCGCCGATGCTCATTCGTTTTGGGGTCAGCCCCTGGGCGAAGGCGGTCCGTTCCAGCGCCTCGATGGTCGGGCGGTTGGCCTCGACGCCGTAGGGCAGCGGGTCGGGACCGACGATGTCCATCAGCTTGACGTACTTCTTCTCGGTGGCGTCCTGTGGGCCGTTAGCGCGCACGCGCTCCAGCCATTCGTCCTTAGCGCGCTTGAAGGCGTCATAGAGCGACTTGGCCACCCAGGGGTGCTCGGCCAGCACCGAATCCTTCACGACGATCGTGCCGTGCATCGGATAGACGCCGGTGCGGCGGAAATAGTCGGCTTCCAGCTCGGCGGCGTTGGGCAGCAGGTCCGGATAGTTGGCCTCGACCTCCTGCCAGCCGCCCGTCGGGGCGCCCGTGCGGCCGATGCCCGCCGCGCCCTCGACGCCGGCGGCCAGCTCGCCGTCGGCCATCATGTCGGCCAGCGGTCGCGTGGCGTGGATCACGTTGCCGGGCAGCTTCAGCTGCTGGACGTGCTCCTCGTCGTCGACCACCCAGGTCACCTTCGAGGGGTCAAGGCCGCAGTCGTCCATCAGGGCCTGGCGCAGCCAGACGCCCGTCGTCACCGAATAGGCGCGCACGCCCACCTTCTTGCCTTCCAGGTCCTTGGCCGTGACGATGCCGGCGTCGGGGCGGATCAGCATGCCCGAGTGGTGGAAGCGGCGGACCACGAAGATCGGCAAGGCCACGAACGGCGCGCCATAGGCCCGGGCGATGATGTAGGTCGTGGGCGCGATCTCGCAGACGTCGAACTCCACGTCGCGGACCATGCGCCGGAAGGCGCCGATCTGCGGCTTGACCGTGATGATCTCCGCATCGACGCCCTCGATCGGGATCGCGCCGCTGCGGATGGCCGACGTATGCGGATGTTCGGCCACCGCGATCTTGAGGGGGACTTTTCCGGCCAATTTCCTCTCCTTGGTACAGTCAGATAGCGGGGGAATGGCTGGCGGTCATCGCGTCAGTCTCGAAAGCCCCGTTCGGCTTGAAAAGGCTCGGACAAGGGGCCCGCCGCAACCGCCTCGCCGCGAAACCTTCCGGGCGCGCGCCATTTCCTATCGGCGGCCGTCGAGCCGGCGGGGGACGTCCATCGGGTTGTCGTCGCGCAAGGCGGGCGGCAGCAGCGCGGCGGGAACGTCCTGGTAGCAGACCGGCCGCAGGAAGCGGGCGATCGCCAGCGACCCGACCGAGGTCGAGCGCCCGTCCGAGGTGGCCGGAAACGGTCCGCCGTGCACCATGGCGTCGCAGACCTCGACGCCCGTGCCGAACCCGTCGAACAGGATCCGTCCGGCCAGACGCTCCAGCCTCGGCATCAGCCGCGCGGCCTCGCCGAGGTCGGCCTCGGCGGCATGGACGGCGACGGTCAACTGCCCCTCCAGCGCCTCCAGGACGCGCTCCAGCGCCGCGATGTCGGGGCAGCGCACCAGCAGGGACGACGCCCCGAACACCTCGTGCGACAGGGACGAGTCGGCGAGGAACGCCTCGGCGGTCGTGGCCAGCAGAACGGCCCCGCCAGCGCCCTCGCCGGCCGACCGGCCGCGCGCCACGACCTCGACGCGGGGATGACGCTCCAGCGCCGCGACCCCGCGCTCGAAGGCTTGGCGGATGCCCGGCGTCAGCATGGTCGCCGGATCGGCCTGGGCGACGCACTTGGCCGCTTCGGCGACGAAAGCGTCCAACGCCGGACCTTCGATCGCCAGCAGCAGCCCCGGATTGGTGCAGAACTGGCCCGCGCCCAAGGTCAGCGCCGTGACGAAGCTGCGGGCGATGGCCTCGCTACGCGCGGCCAAGGCGCCCGGCAGCAGGATCACCGGATTGATGCTGCTCATCTCGGCATAGACCGGGATCGGTCGCGGCCGGGCCTGGGCCAGGGCCATCAGGGCCAGGCCTCCAGCGCGCGAACCGGTGAATCCCACCGCCTGGATCCTAGGGTCCGAAACCAGCGCCGCGCCCACCGCGTGGCCGTTGTCGAACAGCAGCGAGAACACGCCCGGCGGCAGGCCCGCCTCGGCCACGGCCTTGGCCACCGCCCGTCCGGCCAGTTCCGACGTTCCAGGATGGGCGGGGTGCGCCTTGACGACCACCGGGCAACCCGCCGCCAGCGCCGACGCCGTGTCGCCGCCGGCGACGGAAAAGGCGAGCGGGAAGTTGCTGGCCCCGAACACCGCCACCGGCCCCAGCGGCAAGTGCGTCAGGCGCAGGTCCGCGCGCGGCGGGGCTCGCCTGGGCAAGGCCTGATCGACCCGGACGTCGAGGAAACCGCCGTCGCGCAGGAGGGCCGCGAACAGCCGCAGTTGCCCGTTGGTGCGGCCGAGTTCGCCCTCCAGGCGCGGACGCGGCAGACCGGTCTCGGCCATCGCCCGTTCGACGATCGCGCTCCCCTGCTCCGCCAGATTGACCGCGACGCCCTCCAGGAACGCCGCGCGCTGCGCGTGCGGCGTGGCGCGGTAGGCGTCGAAGGCCGCCTCGGCCAGGGCGCAGGCTCGCTCGACATCGTCGCGACCGGCGCTGGCGAAGGCCGGCTCCAACCTCTCGCCGCGGCCGGGGTCGAACGCCCGGAACGTCTCGCCTCCCCCCGCCACGGCCTCGCCGCCAATCAGCATCATGCCTCGCAGGTCCATGCGCGCCTCCCTGTCATCCGTTTCGGCCGGGATGGAGCCGGAACCGGGAAACGGGGCGATAGATTTGCGGCGGCGCGTTATAAGTTTTTCGTCGTGCGGTATAATTCAACCACCGTCTCGCGGCGGATTTCTTATGACCATATAAGCCCAATCCTCATCACCCATCCACGCCGTTCGCACTGTCTTCCCGCCTTCGCCGCCCAGCCGCCACAAGCATCGGAACGCACGAATGAATGGTGATTTTATCGATCTATTTCAGCGCCATATCCCGGAGTTCTGCAACCCCATAGCCATCTCAGCCGTGCGCGCCGGCCGACGCCTCCGACCACGAACGACGATTGGAGCGTCGAAAATCGCCAATTCCCAGAGCGATAAATTCCTGTTACCGGTGGGCTATCGGGAGGACTAAAAATGATCGACCAGGATCCTGAACACAGGGCTGCGTCGCTGAGCTTTCGGCAGCTGAAGCTGTTCGAGAGCGTGGGCCGTCTCAATAGCGTCCGCAGGGCGTCGGAGGAGTGCAACCTCTCCCAGCCGGCGGTGACCCAGGCCCTGGCCAAGCTGGAGCTGCAGATCGGCGCCGTCCTGCTGGAGCGGCGGGCCAGCGGGAGCTATCTCAACGAACTGGGCGAGATCTTCCATCGCCGGGTGACGCGCCTGTTCCAGCAGTTCGAGCAGGCCCTGATCGTGCTGGGCGTGCCCGGCGGCGCCGAGACCGCGCCGGTGATCGCCAAGCGCATCTCCCGTTCGCAGGCCCGCAGCCTGATCGCCATCGTCGACAGCGGCTCGTTCGCCCAGGCCGCCCAAGCCCTGGAGCTGTCGCAGGCCTCGCTGCAGCGCGCCGCCCGCGACCTGGAGGGCAACCTCAAGAAATCGATCTATTACCGCACCGCCAACGGCGTGATGGTCACGCCCGCCGGCGTCGAGTTCGGCCGCCGGATCAAGCTGGCCACCCAGGAGATCGAGTGGGGCGTCCAGGAGATCGAGGCCGCCCGCGGCTCGGTCGCCAGCCAGATCTCGATCGGCGCCATGCCGTTCGGCGGCAGCGTCCTGCTGGCCTCGGTGCTGGACGAATATGTCCAGACCCATCCCAAGGTCGACGTGCGAATCGTCAACGGCAGCGCCTCGGAGATGCACAAGCGCCTGCGCGACGGCGAGGTCGATTTCGTGATCGGCCTGGTCCAGGAGACCGGCGACCAGGACCTGGTCAGCGAGGCCCTGGCCCGCACGCCCTACGCCGTCGTCGCCCGCCGGGGCCACAAACTGGCCCGCAAGAACGAGGTCACCCTCGCCGACCTGCTGGACTACGACTGGGTGGTCGGCACCCCCGGTGCTCATCGCCGCGCCTGCTTCGAGCGCCTGTTCGAGGGCGGTCCGGGTCCCCACGCCTCGATCGCCACCTGCGCCGTGCCGGTGATCCGCCACCTGCTGTTGCGCAGCGATCGCCTGACGCTGATGACCTCGTACGAGCTGATGCAGGAAAGCGAACTGGCGCCGCTTCGGTTCGCGTCGATCGAACCGGCCCCCGCCATCGGCCTGACCCAACGCGCGGGCTGGCTGCCAACCCGGCTGCACCAGGACTTCATCGATCTCCTGCGCCGCCATACGGCCGACGCCACCGCCCCGGCCCCGCTGCGCAAGGCCGGCTGACGCGGTTCCTATAGCTCCGCCCGCGCTTCCTGGCGCCCGTCGGGACGCGCGCGGCCTAAGCACCGAGGCGGAGGATACGCCCATGCCCATCACCCGCCGCGCGGTCACCGCCGCCGCGCTGTCGATGCTCACCGCCCCCGCCCTGGCCAAGTCGCCGAGGGGGACGTTGGTCTATGTCGGAACCCAGGGCGCCGAAGCCGGCCAGGGCGTCGTCGCCGCACGGCTGGACCCGCGCACCGGACGGCTGACGCCCCTGGGCCTCGCGGCCGAGACCGTGCGCCCCACCTGGCTGGCGGCCCATCCGGTCAAGCCGCTTCTCTACGCCGTCAGCGAGATCGGCAACGACGGCAAGAGCCAGGGCGAGGTGCGGACCTTCCGCGCCGATCGGGCCACGGGAAAGCTGATCCCGGCCGGGATCGCGGCCTCGGGCGGCGGAGGCCCCACCCACCTGGCGCTGGACCTGCCGACGGCGACCGTCCTGGCCGCCAACTTCGGCACGGGCCAAGTGGCGGCCTTGCCGATCCTGAGCGACGACACCCTGGCGCCGGTCGCCTCGGTCGTCGCCGACCAAGGCTCGGGGCCCAATCCGCGCCAGAAGGGTCCGCACGCCCACGGCGTGGTCCTGGACCCGACCCGACGCTTCGTCCTGGTCGCCGATCTCGGGGCCGACAAGGTGTTCGTCTACCGTTTCGACAAGACGACCCGCGCCCTGACGCCCGCCGAGCCGGCGACGGAGGCCCTGCCCCCAGGCAGCGGCCCGCGCCATCTGGTCTTCCATCCCGACGGCCGCTTCGTCTTCGTGCTGAGTGAGCTGATCCCCGAAATCCGCGTCTACGGCTGGAACGCCGGACGGCTTGCCCTGGTCCAGACCCTGTCCGTCGCCGGCGCCGACAAGGCCGCCGTGGCCCGGGGCGGCGAGATCGCCGTCAGCGCGGACGGCCGCTTCGTCTACGCCTCGGCGCGCGGCGAGGACGTGATCGTGACCTATGCGGTCGACGGGCGCTCGGGCCGGCTGACGGAGATCCAGCGCCTGGCCAGCGGCGGCCAGTCCCCCTGGAGCTTCGCCATCGACACCAGCGGCCGCTGGCTGCTGGTCGCCCACCAGGTCTCGGGGACCGTGACCGTGCTGAAGCGCGCCCCCAGGACCGGCAAGCTGGCGCTCACCGACCAGTCGCTGGCGGTCGCCAAGGCGACCAGCATCGCCTACCTGGCGGCCCAACACTGAGGGCGAAAAAGAAAGGGCGAAGCCCGCCCGGCTTCGCCCTGAGAGTCGAGGAGTCTCGGAAGAGCGGCCGGAAGCGCGGGGACACGCTTCCGGCCCAGAGATCCAGGCGGGAGGCCTAGAAGTTCACGCCGACCCGCACCCCGAAGGTGCGCGGCGGCAGATAGGTGCCGTAGTAGGTGTTGGGCGTGGAGGTGGCGAAGGCGTAGGCCTTGACCAGCTCGTCGCTCAGATTGTTGCCGTAGGCCGTGACCGACCACATGCCATTGGGACTGTCGTAGGTGAGGTTGACGTCCTCGGTGGTGTAGCCGTCCTGACGGATGACGGGGCTGCGGATGTCGAACAGCAGGTACTGCTTGCTGACGAACCGGGCCCGGGCCGCGGCGGTGATCGTCGCGCCGTTCGACAGGTCGAAACGGTGCGAATAGTCGACCGTCAGGGTCCGCCTCGGCGACTTGGGCAGCGGATTGCCCGAGAAGTCGCCGCCCGAGGAATAGGGCGTGACCGGCAGGACGAAGTCGTTGAACTCCGAATGGGTCAGGGCCCCGACCACGCCCAGCCGGTCGGCCGAGGTGATCGCCCACACCGACTCCAGCTCCAGGCCGTACACCGTGGCCTTGTCGGCGTTGTAGGTGATCCGGCCCGAGGCGGTGCACGGCGGCAGGTTGGCAGGCAGGTTCAGGCAGCCCAGCTGGCTGGCCTGGTAGTCGTCGTACTTATAGTGGAAGCCCGTCAGATTCAGCTGCAAGGCATTGTCGAACAAGCGGTTCTTCGATCCAGCCTCAAGCGAGAACACCTTCTCCGGATCATAGGCGTTGGGCGGCAGGCCGTCGTAGTTGCCGCCGGCCTTGTAGCCCGTCGCCGCCGTGAAATAGATCAGCGACCGCTCGGCCAGCTGGTACTCGATCGAGGCCTTCCAGTTGGTGGCTTCCCATTCGCTGTTGGCGAAGTTGGTGATCCGCGACAGCAGGACGCCGGCCGGATTGCGCACCTCGGTGGTGCCGCTCTGCTTCTTCTGGTCGGCCGTGTATCGCAGGCCGCCGGTCAGCCGCAGCTTGTCGGTGACGTGCCAGGTGGCCTGGCCGAACAGGGCGCGCGAATAGGCGTCGATGTCGGGATAGCCGAACCGCACCGAGGTCGGCGGCGCCAGCAGGGTCTGGTAGGAGCTCTGCAGCTCGTCCCAGTAGTAGGCGCCCACGATCCAGGTGACGGTCTGGTCCGGATTGGACGCCAGGCGAACCTCCAGCGAATGCTGCTTGGCTTCCTGGTTCAGCTGGATGCGACGGTCGCTGGCGTAGAGGTTGTCCAGCGTCAGCTCGTGATAGGCGGGCAGCACCGTCAGGGTGATGTCGCCGATGTTCCAGGTGACCTCGGCGTGGACGCCGACGTTCTTGTTGTCGATGTGCGCGCCCGGGTTGGCCAGGTTGGTCGAGCGCGGATCGACGCCCGCCACCGCCAGCTTGTAGGCCGCCGGGCCGACGCCCTTGCGCAGGTCGTAGTCGGCGCCCAGCAGGATCGACAGGTCTTCGGTCGGCTTGGCCAGCAGTTGCCCACGGAAGGCCCGCGAGTTCTGGTCGTCGGTCTTGCCGTCGGCGGCGTAGCCGTCGCGCTTGAGCGTCCGCATCGCCAGGCGCGCGGCCAGCTTGTCGCCCAGCGGCAGGTTGACCATGCCCGAGACGCCGCGCTGGTTGTAGGAGCCGTACTCCGCCCCCACCGCGCCGTCGAAATCGAAGGTCGGCTTGTTGGAGATCACATTGACCGCGCCCGCCGTAGCGTTGCGGCCGTAGAGCGTGCCCTGCGGACCGCGCAGCACCTCGACCTGCTGGATGTCGTAGATCAGGCCGCCGGTCGACTGCGGGCGCCCGATGTAGACGCCGTCGATATGGAAGGCCACGGCCGGGTCGCCCTGCGGCCCGTCATTGGTGCTGAAGATGCCCCGGATGGCCACGCCCGTGGCGGCGTTGCTGGAATTGATCTCGACGTTCGGGGCCGAGCCCTGCAGCGCCTGCAGGTTCGGCGCGCCCTGCTTTTCCAGGCTCTCGGCGCTGACCGCGGTCACCGCCACCGGAATGCTCTGGACGTTTTCGCTGCGCTTCTGGGCGGTGACGACCACCTCCTCCAGCGCCACGGCGTCCTTCGGCGTCTCCTGGGCCAGGGCCGCCCCCGCGGCGCCGACCAGTCCCAGGGCCGTGGTCGCCAGCAGCAGCGTGGCGCGCCCAGGACGAAGATGTCCCTTCATTCGTTCCTCCCTTTATCGGTCGCCGTCCGATCCATGCCGGGCGGTCGCCGTTGTTGTTTTCACCAGGGCGGACAGCGCGTTTCCGTCGCCGAGCCGCCCGTGCGCCGACCTTTGAATTCCGAATTGAAGTAGAGCAGCGGATGGCCGCCGCGGCGCGATCCAAACCCCGCAGCGGCCGATAGCTTTATCGAACGCCCGTCCCCGCGGCCGCCTATTTGGCCGGCAGGTAGAGCGGCATGGAGTCTTCCCAGAGGCTGTCGGTCAGCAGGCGCTTGCCCGTGCCGTCGGCGTTCATGACCATGATCTGGCCATAGGGCTGGAAGGTGTTGTCGTAGAGCGCCGCCTCCTCGCGGAAACCGTACATGCCCGTGCTCCACAGGATGCGCCCGTCGGCGGTCCAGACGGCGTGTCCGTCGTTGCCGCGGTTCGTCGTCAGGCGCTGCAGGTCCGAGCCGTCGGGCCGGATCGTGAAGACGTCGAAGTTCACCGCGTCGACCTTGCGCGTGAAGACGATCCGTTTGCCGTCCGGCGACCAGAACGGCAGGTTGTCCAGGCCCGTGGTCAGGGTCCGCACCTCGCGGGTGTCGAGATTGATGACCCGCAGGCCCATGTTGTTCTCGCCCCAGACGCGGAACACGATCTCCTTGCCGTCTGCCGAATAGCTGGGGAAGCCCGAATGCACCGAGCCATCGGTCAGGGCCTCCAGGCCCGTGCCGTCGCGGCGCGACCGCATCAGGGTCGCCTTGCCGTGCGCCCGCTCCTGGAACCAGACGCCCACGCCGAAGGCCAGCCACTGGCTGTCGGGCGACCAGGTCGGCTGGAACGCCCCGGCCAGGCCCTTCTTGACCAGTTCCGGATCCAGCCCCTTGCCGTCGACCTCGTAGGCCACCCGGCGGTTCGAGCCGTCGCGGTCCATCAGCACGATCGACGAATTGCCCTGCTGCTTCTCGGTGATCGCCAGGGTGCCGTCCTTGGCCGCCACGGGGAAGACGTCGGTGTGACGGTACTCCCAGGCCGGGTCCCAGCTGTAGAGCCGCTTCTCTTGCGGCCGGGCCTTGAAGCCGACCTTCTCGTAGATCACGGTCTTGCCGTCCGGAGACCAGACCGGCGAGCGCAGCACCCGGACCACGGGCGCCTGGCCCGAGGTGTAGTAGAGCCCCTCGCCCTCCCCGCCCTTGCGGTGATAGGCGATGAGCTCATCGCTCAGGAACTGCGGGAAGATCTTCAGGCCCGGGCCCGAGGTGCGCTCGACGCGCTCGCCGGTGGCCAGGTCGACCGTGACGATCTGCGAGGCGATCTTGCCCAGCAGCTCGGGCCGGCGCGCGCCCCAGGTGTCCTCGGTGGTCATCTCGTAGAAGGCCAGGCGCTTGCCGTCCGGCGACCACTTGGGCGAGCCCAGGCAGAAGCCGGGCTTGGACGCCACGCGGCGGAAACCCTTGCCGTCGACGCCGATCACATAGATCGACAGCTCCTGGGTGTGCTCCCAGCCCTTGCCGTCATGGTGGCCCCGCCAGTCGGTGTTGCGGTCCGACGAGAAGGCGATCTGCCTGCCGTCCGGCGACCAGGCCGGGCGGAAGAAGCCCTCGGGCAGGCTGGGATCGCCCTGGACGTCGGCGGCGCCGGTCAGGTTGGTCAGGCGGCCGGACTTCAGGTCCTTGATCCAGATGTTGGTGCGATAGCCTTCGCGGGTCGAGACGAAGGCCAGGCGCGTCCCGTCCGGCGACAGCTCGCCGGTGTCGTCCACCGCAGAGCCGACGATCAGCGGCTGGATGTCCGTCCCGTCGACCCCGACGCGAAACAGGTCGGACTGGCCGTCGCCGTTGCGTTCCGAGGTGAAGACGATCGACTTGCCGTCGGGGCTGAAGCTGGCGTGGTAGTCGAACACCGAGCCGGTCAACAGCTTGCGCTCGCCCGTGCCGTCGGCGTTGGCGATGTAGAGTTCGGACGAGGACGGGCCGATGCGGTTCATCAGCATCACGCCCTTCTTCTGGACCGTCGCCGTCGCGGCGGCCGCCTGGCCGGCCAGGAACGCGGCGGGCAGAGCGGCGAGGAAGTGACGACGATCCATGGGTCCTCCTGGGGGTACGCACCGCCGTTTCGCCGGCGGACTTTCTGTCGGCTCTAGGCTAAGCCTTCCGCCCCTGGGACGCGTCGATCAAAACTGCGTCCGGGCCGATCCATTTCGCCGCAGCCTCAGGCCACTTCGCGGGTGGATTCGAATGTCCGCGCCTGGCGCAGGGCCGGGAACCGCCAGGCCCAGACGCCGGTGACGAGGACCGCCCCGACCCCGCCCAGCACCACCGCCGGCACGGGCCCGATCGCGGCGGCCAGGAACCCCGACTCCGCCTCGCCCAGCTCGTTGGAGGCCGAGATGAACAGGGACGAGACCGCCCCCACGCGTCCGCGCATGGCGTCCGGGGTCGACAGCTGCATCAGCGACTGGCGCACATAGACCGACAGCATGTCGGCTCCGCCCAGTACGGCCAGGCAGGTCAGGGACAGCGGCATCCAGCGCGACAGGCCGAAGACCACGGTGGCCAGGCCGAACACCGCCACGGCCAGCAGCATCTTCACGCCCACGTGGTGCTTGAGCGGCCGCCACGAGAACAGCACGGCTGTGGCCATCGCCCCGACGGCCGGGGCGGCGCGCAGGTGGCCCAGGCCGGCGGGTCCGACATGCAGGATGTCGCGCGCATAGATCGGCAGCATGGCCGTCGCCCCGCCCAACAGGACGGCGAACAGGTCCAGCGAGATCGCGCCCAGCACCAGCTTGTTGGCCACGACATAGCGCAGCCCCTCGACGATCAGCCGCCAGGGGTGGCGCGGGACGATCGGCGTCCGGGCGTCCGGCCGCACCAGCAGCATGCAGACCAGCGACAGGACGAAGAGGCCGACGCTGGCGGCGTAGGGCGCGGACGGCGTCCAAGCGTAGAGGTAGCCGCCCATGGCCGGCCCCACGATCGAGCCCACCCGCCCGGCTATGGCGTTGTTGGCGATCGCGTGGGGCAGCACCTCGGGCGGCACAATGTTCGGCCCCAGGGCGCTGAGCGCGGGCATCGAGAAGGCCCGCGCCACGCCCAGGAACACGGCCACCGCCAGCAGGGCCGGGATCGAGGCCGCGCCGGTCCAGGTCAGCACGCCCAGGACCCCGGCGCAGGCCAGTTGCAGGCCGGTGGTCAGGCAGATGATCAGGCGACGGTCGAAGCGATCGGCGGCCCAGCCGGTCACCAGGGTCAGGGCGAACAGCGGCGCGAACTGGGCCAGCCCCACCAGGCCCAGCTGCAGAGCCGCCGCGCGGGTGTCCATAGTGGCGCGGGCCAGGTCGTAGACCTGCCAGCCGACGACGATGACCAGGGTGTTCTGGGCCAGGGTCGAGGCCAGCCGGGCGGTCCAGAAATAGCGGAAGTTCCGGAACGCGAACGGCTGCTTTCCCCGATCCATGGCCTGCTCCTGACGCGACACGCGCGCACCCTTAGCGCTGTTGGCCGCGCGCGTAGAGACCGCATCGCGGATTCGATCGCTCGCTCCCCGTCTTGAATGACCTCCGACCCGCGCTGCCCGATACCTACCGGACCCAGGAGGATCGCCGATGACGACGATGACGGGCGCGGAAGCCGCCGTGCGGATGCTGCAACATCACGGGGTCCGGCACGTCTTCGGCCTGTGCGGCGACACCAGCCTGCCGTTCTACGACGCGCTGCATCGGCTGGATCACGGCGTCGACCACATCCTGACCCGCGACGAGCGCAGCGCCGCCTACATGGCCGACGCCTATGCGCGCCTCTCGGGCCGGGCCGGGGTGTGCGAAGGCCCCAGCGGGGGCGGCGCTACCTACATCCTGCCCGGCGTGATCGAGGCCAACGAGTCATCGATCGCCCTGGTCTCGATCACCTCCGACATCCCCGTCACCGCGCGCGGCCGCTATCCGCTGACCGAGCTCGACCAGAAGGCCCTGTTCCGTCCCCTGACCAAGTGGAACACGGTCGTCGACCACGTCTCGCAGGTGCCGCACGTCTTCAGGACGGCGTTCCGGGCCGCGACCACCGGCCGCCCCGGCGCGACCCACATCGGCCTGCCCTACGACCTCCAGAAGCAGACCTTCGATTTCGACCTCTGGGCCCAGGCCGAGCACGGCGTCTTCCCTGCGTTCCGGACGGGGCCGTCGCCGGACCTCGTCGCCGCGGCGGCCGAGACGATCCTGGCCGCTAGGCGGCCGGTCTTCGTCTGCGGCGGCGGGGCGATCATCTCGGGAGCCACCGCCGAGCTCGCGGCCCTGGCCGAACTCCTGGACGCCCCGGTCGCGTCCACCGTCAGCGGCCACGGCGCGATCCCCGACGACCATCCCCTGGCGGTCGGCGTGGTCGGCGCCAACGGCGGGACGGACGAGACCCGCGAGGTCGTGGCCGGCGCCGACACCGTGGTCTTCGTCGGCTGCCGCGCGGGCTCGACCACCACCGAACACGGCGAGGTCCCCGGCCGGGACGTCCCGATCGTCCACATCGACGTCGATCCCATGGTCGTCGGCGCCAACTACCGGGTCGAGGCCGGCCTGGTCGGCGACGCCAAGCTCTGTCTCTCGGCCCTGGTCGCGGAGATCGCCCGCCGCCTGGCGGACGCGCCGCGCGCGACGGGCGCGGCCGAGCGCCTGGCCGCCATGCGCCAGGCCAAGCGCGCCCGGTTCGAGCGCCATGCCGGCTCGACCGACCGTCCGATCCGTCCCGAGCGCGTGCTGGCCGCCCTGCAGGCAGCCCTGCCCCGCGACGCCGTGATCGTGGCCGACCCCGGCACGCCCTGTCCCTATTTCTCCGGTCACTACGACTTCAACACCGCCGGCCGGCGTTTCATCACCAACCGCGCGCACGGCGCGCTGGGCTTCTCGCTGCCCGCCGCCGTCGGCGCCTGCTACGGCGCGCCGAACGCCAAGGTGGTGGCGGTGATGGGCGACGGCAGCTTCGGCTTCGCGGTTGGCGAGCTGGAGACCATCGTCCGCAAGCAGCTGCCGATCACGCTGGTGGTGTTCTCGAACGCCTCGTACGGCTGGATCAAGGCCAGCCAGAAGAGCGGCTACGGCGCGCGCTATTTCTCGGTCGATTTCAACCGCTCGGACCACGCGCGCATCGCCGAGGCCTTCGGCCTGAAGGCCTGGACGGTGGCCGATCCGGCCGAGCTGGACGGCGTCGTGCGCCAGGCCGTCGCCCACGACGGTCCGACCCTGATCGACGTGATCTCCCAGCCGCTCGAGGAGTCGGCGGTCCCGGTCAGCCGCTGGATGGGCTAGGCCCCGCCCCGGCTATTTCCGCGCGACCGAATAGGTCAGGTTGGCGTTGCGCGTCGCCTGGAACGCCTCCAGCGACATGCCCTTCATGGCCGCGTAGATCTGCGGATTGGGCGCGCCCACCACCGCCCCCAGCTTCTCCAGCACGAAGAAGATCGCGCCGTACCGGATCAGGCCGCGCCAGTCCCGGGTCTCGATCAGCCGGCGCTCCTCATCGCTCAGCCCGGCGGCTTCGAAGGCGGCCCCGGGATCGGCCAGGAACCGCTCGCGGGCGGCCGGCTCGATCAGGCCCTGCAGGAAGCGGTTGATGCGATAGGCCCTGCCGCTGACCTCCAGGGTGAACGGATAGGTGCCCTCCAGCGCCTCGACGCCCGCCAGTTGCCGGGTGGCCTCTTCCCGGATCCGGGCGACCTCGGCCTCGTCCGCCGCCGCCCCCTCGTCCTCGTACAGCGTGGTGGCGATCGCGGTCATCGACGGCAGGTAGTAGGTCCGGTGCCGGCAGACGACATGGCCCGACAGCGCCCCGCGCATGATCAGCCACATGATCACCTCGGCGCTCTCGAAGCCGCCCAGCCGCGCATAGTCGGCGTGGGTCATCTCGGCAAGGCGCTCGGGATCGCGTTCGAGGAGATCCAGGAATTCCTCGTCCCAGGCGGTGTTGTTGAACCCCGCGCGCTCGCCGTGGACCTGGTGCGAGAGGCCGCCCGTGGCGATCACGACCACCCTCGCCTCTTCCGGCCAGGCGTCGATCGCCTTGCGCAGCGCCCGGCCGAGGTTCAGGCAGCGCCGCGCCGAGGGGGCCGGAAACTGCAGCACGCCGCACTGCAACGGCACGATCGGGATCGGCCAGGCGTCGCCTTCCGGCGGCGTCAGCAGCGACAGCGGCGACAGGCAGCCGTGGTCCAGCGGCTTGTGCTGGAACACCGACAGGTCGAAGTCCTGGGCCATGACCGCCCGGGCCAGCCAGCGCGCAAGGGCGGCGTGCCCCGGAACCGGCGGCAGGTCGCGCGGACCCCCGCCTTCGTCGGCCACGTCGTAGGTTTCGCCGACGCCCAGCGCGAACGCCGAATAGTGATCGAAGGAGAACGAGGTGACGTGGTCGTTGTAGATCACCACCAGGGCGTCCGGCCGCTGCTCGGCCAGCCACGCCTTCAGCGGCTCGAACGCCTCGAAGATCGGCTTCCAGACGGGATCCTGCGACAGGTTTCGGTCCCGCGCGTAGCCGATGGTCGGCGTGTGGGAGACGCCGATCGCGCCGATCAATCTGGCCATGCGTTCGCCTCCGCTCGCCGTGGCTCTAGCACAAGCCCGATCCGCCCGGCCTATAACTTGAGCCGGGCGGGTATAACGTCGGCGGCCGCTAGAACCGCTTGTTGAAGGTCACGACGAACTCGCGCCCGCGGTTGTAGGCGATCTCGGCGTAGCCCGAGCTGGTGCCCAGGGACGAGTTGCCGGCCAGCGGATAGATCTCGTCGGTGACGTTGTTGATCGCCGCCTGCAGCTTCCAGTCCCCCGAAGCGCTCTGCAGCACCGCCCCCAGGTTCAGGCGGGTCACCGCGTCGTTCTGGGCGATCTCGGGCGTGTTGCCCGCGTCGAAGAACTGGCTGGCGGTGTAGACGATCTCGGCGCGCGGGATCAGGCTCAGGTCGCCGTTGATGTCGTAGGTGTAGGCGATCGAGACGTTGCCCTGCCATTCGGGCGTATAGGGCAGCTGGCTGTCGGTGGTCACCGAGGTGGTGGCGCCGACGATCGAGGACACCTCGTCGATGCTGTCGTCGAGATAGCTGAAGCCGCCCTCGATCGCGATCGCCGAGGTCGGGATGTAGGTGAACTCCACCTCCGCCCCCTTGATCGAAGCCTTGCCGGCGTTGAACAGCAGCGGCGCGGTGCCGACGCGATAGGTGAACTTCAGGTCCTCGTAGTCGGTCGAGAAGATGTCGCCGTTGATCCGCAGCTTGCCGCCCTTGTCGAACTTGGCGCCCAGCTCGAGGGTCTCGGCCTTCTCGGGATCGAAGGACGGCGGCTGGCCGCCCGGGACGACGCCGTTGAAGCGGCTGTTGAAGCCGCCGCTCTTGAAGCCCTGCGACCAGCTTGCATAGGTCATCAGCGCCGGGCTCCAGCGGTACTGGGCCTGGAACGAGCCCGTCGTCGCCGAGAACTCCCGCTCGTAGAGCTTGTAGGGGACGTAGAGCACGCTGGGGTTCGAATAGTTGAACTGCAGCGGCCGCGAGCCCTTGGTCTCCTCGGTGTGGCGCACGCCGGCCGCCACGCTGAAGGCGTCGGTGAAGTTATAGGTCCACTGGGTGAAGGCCGCCCAGTTCCTGTTGCGGATTTCGTTGTTGTTGCTGTCCTTGGTGCCCTGCGGGCTGGGCGGGGGCGACAAGGTGACGGTCAGGACGTCGTCCACCGACTGCCGGAAGAAGAACAGCCCCGCCACGCCGCTCAGCTTCTTGGAGGCGTACAGCGCCTGGAACTCCTGGCTGACCTGGAAGCCCTTGCTGACATAGTCGGTGTGGAGGATCGGGAACGGCGTGTTGTCGGCGTCGCGCCGGCCGGCCCATTCCAAGCGGCGATAGGCGCTGATCGACTTCAGGGTCAGGGCCTCGGTCAGCCGCCATTCCAGCAGCAGCGAGCCGCCGATGTTCTCCAGGTCGCTGTTGACCGGATTGGTGCCGTTGTTGGCGTACTTGCCGGCCCCGTAGAAGTCGTTGGCGCAGCGCTTGTCGTTGAACAGCGGGACGGTCGTGCCCACCGAGGTCATCCCGGGGCATCCCGCCGCGAAGCTGACCGAGCGCGGGAAGGCCGAGGTCTCGTTGATCGCCGCGAAGACCAGGGGCGCGCCGTTCTCGTCGGACTTGGTGTAGTCGGCGCGCAGTTCGGCGGTGAAGTTGTCGGTCGGCAGCCACTTGACCTTGCCGGTCAGGGTGAAGGTGTTCACGTCGCCCAGCTTCTCGCCGTCGTAGAGGCGGGTGACGTAGCCGTCCTGGACGCGCGACCCGTAGGTCCAGCGGGTGAGCAGCTTGTCGGTGATCGGCACGTCGACCGCCAGGACCCCCTCGCGCAGGTTGTCGGTCCCGAAGCCGGCCTTGAAGTTGCCGCCGAAGCTGGAGCCCGGCGCCTCGGTGGTCAGCAGGATGGCCCCGCCGATGGTGTTGCGGCCGAACAGCGTCCCTTGCGGGCCGCGCAGGACCTGGACCCCGGCGATGTCGCGGAAGTCCATCACCCCGCCGACGGCCGAGCCCATGTAGACGTCGTCGATGTAGAGACCGACGCCCGGGTCGACCCCGGCCGTCGCATCGGTCTGGCCGACGCCGCGGATGAATATCTGGGCGGCCGCCGAATTGCCGGTCAGCGGCGAGACGGGTGCGAACTGCAGGCTGGGCGTGGCGTCGTCGAGATCGGCGGCGCTGTCGATCTGGCGCCGTTCGAGCGACTCGCCGGTGAAGGCGGCGACCGAGACGGGCGTGTCCTGGAGGTTCTCCGCCACCCGCCGCGCCGTGACCACGACCTCCTCGACCTGAAAGCCGCCCTGCGCCTGGCCAGGGGTCGATGATTGCTGAGCGAAAGCCGTTCCGCCCCAGAAGCTCGTCGCCAAGGCCGTCGCGGCCAACAGGATCGAACGTTTCGCCATGTCTTCCCCCCATACCGGCGGCGGACTTTCGACCACCGCCCAGGCCGTCGAAGCGGCCAGGATTCCGGGTTCTTCGACCCGTGATCCTTGAGCTAACAGAAGGGGTTATCGCGCTCGGTATAGGAAAACCCTCCGACCTATAACCGGATCGCCGGAGCGGTCGCCGGGCGTTTCTCCGGTCGCGCCCGATTTGGTTATAGCTCGCGCCCAAAATGCATAGGCCGCGCTCGGACGCCGGGTGCTAGCCAAGGCCTCGCCCCGTCGCGACCGTATCGGCGGGCCGGAGGAGCCGCATGAACCAGGTGGTCACGAACGTCCCGCGCGCGCCGCGCGAAGCCGTGGAGGGTCTCTCGGCCTTCGGCGTGGCCACGGTCCACGAGGCCCAGGGCCGCACCGGCCTGATGTCGCCGAAGCTCCGCCCGATCTGGCCCGGCGCCCATGTCGCCGGAACCGCCGTCACCGTCTCGGCCCCGCCGGGCGACAACTGGATGCTGCATGTGGCCATCGAGCAGTGCCAACCCGGCGACGTCCTGGTGGTCGCTCCCACCTCCGCCAGCGACGCCGGCTATTTCGGCGACCTGCTGGCCACTTCCCTGATCGCGCGCGGCGTGCGCGGCCTGGTGATCGACGCCGGGGTGCGGGACGTGGCCGCATTGAAGGCGATGGGCTTTCCGGTGTGGTCCAGCGCCGTCTCCGCCCAGGGCACGGTCAAGGCCACGCTGGGCAGCGTCAACGTGCCGGTCGTCTGCGGCGGCGCCCTGGTCCGCCCGGGCGACGTGATTGTCGCCGACGACGACGGCGTGGTTGTGGTCCAGCGGCTGATGGCCGAGACCGCCCTCGCCGCCTCGCGCAAGCGCGAAGCCGCCGAGGTCGAGAAACGCGCCCAGCTGGCCGCCGGCGTCCTGGGCCTGGACCTCTACCGGATGCGCGAGCCGCTGAAGGTCGCCGGCCTGGTCTATGTCGAGAGCCGGGACGCCTGACGGATGCAGACCGCCATCCCCTGCCTGGTCATGCGCGGCGGCACCTCCAAGGGCCTCTATTTCAACGCCGCCGACCTGCCCGCCGACCCCGCCCTGCGCGACCGCGTCCTGCTGGCGGCCATGGGCTCGCCCGACCCGCGCCAGATCGACGGCCTGGGCGGGGCCGACTCCCTGACCAGCAAGGTCGCGGTGATCTCGCCCTCGGCCCGGCCCGACGCCGACGTCGACTACCTCTTCCTTCAGGTCTCGGTCGCCGAGGCCGCCGTCACCGATCGCCAGAACTGCGGCAACATCCTCGCGGGCGTCGGCCCCTTCGCGATCGAGCGCGGCCTGGTGACGCCCGGTCCCGCCCGAACGGACGTGCGCATCTTCATGCGCAACACCGACGGCCTGGCCACGGCCCGGATCCAGACCCCGGGCGGCCGGGTGGCGTACGACGGCGACTGCCGGATCGACGGCGTCCCCGGCTCGGCGGCGCCGATCCCGCTGGTCTTCGCCGACGTCGCCGGCTCCTCCTGTGGCGCCCTGCTGCCGACGGGCGAGGTCGTGGACACGATCGAGGGCGTGGCGGTCACCTGCATCGACAACGGCATGCCCGTGGTGATCGTCCGCGCCGCCGACCTGGGCGTGCGGGGCGACGAGGCGCCGGCCATCCTGGAAGCCGATGCCGCTCTCCGCGCCAAGGTCGAGGCCATCCGGCTGGAGGCCGGTCGCCGCATGAACCTGGGCGACGTCTCCGGCACGACGGTGCCGAAGGTCGCCCTGGTCTCGCCGCCCCTCGCCGGCGGCGCGCTGTCGACCCGCAGCTTCATCCCGCACACCGTGCACAAGGCCATCGGCGTGTTCGGCGCGGTCAGCGTCGCCACCGCCGCCTGCCTGCCCGGCTCGGTCGCGGCGTCGGTCGCGGTCCTGCCCACGCTGTCGGGCGAGGTCGCCGTCAGTGTCGAACACCCGACCGGCGAGTTCACGGCCCTGCTGAGCCTGTCGCCCGACGGCGAGGTCGTCTCGGCCGCCCTGCTGCGCACGGCGCGCCTGCTGATGGCCGGCCAGGTGTTCGTGCCGGCGTCCGTTTGGGACGGCCACCGATGAGCCTGCGCCTGGCCTTGATCGGGTACGGCGAGGTCGGCCGCATCCTGCACGCCGACCTCGTCGCCCGCGGCGTCTCGGACATCGTCGTCCACGACCGCCTGTTCGCCGATCCCGCCTCCCCGCCCTCCCGCGCCGCCGCCGAAGACCAGGCGCGGGTCGCGTCCGGTCTCGCCGAGGCCTGCGCGGGGCGCGACCTCGTCATCAGTGCCGTGACGGCCGGCGAGGCCTTGAACGTCGCCCGCGCCGCAAGGCCGCACCTCGACCAGGCCTGGTTCCTGGACCTCAATTCGGTCTCACCGCAGACCCGTAAGGCCGAGGCCGACGCTTTGGCCGGGAGCAAGGCCCGCTATGTCGAGGGCGCGGTCATGGCGCCGATCGGCCCCAAGCGCCTGCAGACCCCGATCCTCCTGGGCGGCCCCCACGCCGCCGCCGTCGCGCCCTTGCTGGACGCGCTCGGCTTCTCGGTCTCCCCGGCCGGCGAGGAGATCGGCCGCGCCTCGGCGATCAAGCTCTCCCGCAGCATCTTCGTGAAGGGACTGGAGGCGATCGTCACCGAAAGCCTGGCCAGCGCGCGCCACTACGGCGTGGAGGCCGAGGTGCTGGCTTCGCTGGGCAACACCCTGCCCCATCCCGACTGGCCGGCCCTGGCGCGCTACCTGCTGACCCGTCCGCTGGTGCACGGCAAGCGCCGCAGCGAAGAGATGGCCGAGGCCGCGGGGATGCTGGCCGCCGCCGGCCTCGACGCCCCGATGACCCGCGGAACCGTCGAGGTCCAGGCCCGCCAAGGCGCGCTGGGGCTGACCGGCGAACCCTTCGGTCGCCTGGAGGACTTGCTCGACTCCATCGCCGAGCGGACAACAGCCTTGTCCAGCTGCCGGAAGTCCTAGTGCGACGCTATCTCCAACAGCGCCTGAAGTTCCGCCACCTGCGGGTGATCGATGCGATCATCACGCACGAGAGCATCCTGCAGGCCGCCAAAGCCCTGGGCCTATCCCAACCGGCCCTGACCAAGAGCCTGCAGGAGATCGAGGAGATCGTCGGCGCGCGCCTGTTCGACCGCCACGCGCGCGGCGTCGATCCCACGCCGTTCGGCCTGACGGTCGCGGCCTCGGCCCGCCGGCTGCTGTCCGAGATCAGCCGCCTGGAGGACGACCTGGACGCGCTGGAGGGCGGCGACGGCGGTCCGGTGATCGTCGGCGCGCTGCCCGTGGCGGCGGCCGGCGTGCTCCCCGGCGCCCTGGCGCGCCTGAAGATCGCCCGTCCCGACATCGAGGTGCGGGTCACCCAAGGCCGGACCGAGGAGCTGATTTCGCTGCTGACCCTGCGCGAGATCGACCTGATCATCGGCCAGCTCTACCCCATGCCCGAGGACGACGGCCTGATCCGTACGCCGTTCTATTCCGAGCCGATCTCGGTGCTGGCCCGCAGCGACCATCCGATCTTCGCCGAAGGGCTCGACACCGCCACGGCCCTGACCCGCTATCCGCTGGTCCTGCCCACGGTGTCCCAGCGCGTGGGCCGGGAGATCGACGGCCTCCTGGCCGAGATGGCCGTCGAGCCGCGCCAGCCCCTGCGCTCCAGTTCGGCGGCGATGATCCGCGAGATCCTCTACGCCACCGACAATGTCGCGGTCATGCCGCACATGCTGCTGGCGGGCGACCTGCTGCGCGGCGCGGTCCGCCTCCTGCCCCTGGACATCCCCCAGCGCCCCCGTCCCGCAGGCCTGATCCGGCGCGGCGACACCCAGCTGCTACGCAACGCCCAGGCCTTCGTCGACGCCGCGCGCGGCTATGTGGGCGAGATCGAGAACCGCCTCGCGAACCGGTTATAGGCGCCCGGCATAAGTTATAACGGCCGCCGGGCGTTGCTTGATATCTCCGAGGACGACCGCTGCTAAGGCGCTTGCACGACATCTCGAGGTTTGAGCGGTGATCATCGACTGCCACGGCCACTACACGACGGCGCCGACCGCCCACGACGCCTGGCGCGAGGCGCAGACCTCGGCCTTCAAGATCGGCGGCGACATCGATCCGGCCTATCCGCGCATTTCCGACGACGAGATCCGCGAGACCATCGAGAATAACCAGCTGCGCCTGATCCGGGAACGCGGCGCCGACATGACGGTCTTCTCGCCCCGCGCCTCGACCATGGCCCACCATGTCGGCGACGAGGCCGTCAGCCAGGCCTGGACGCGGCGCTGCAACGACCTGATCAAGCGCGTGGTCGATCTTTTTCCCGAGACCTTCGTGGGGGTCTGCCAGCTGCCGCAGTCGCCCGGCGCGTCGATCGAGCGCTCGATCGGCGAGCTGGAGCGTTGCGTCGAGGAACTGGGCTTCGTCGGCTGCAACCTCAATCCCGACCCCTCGGGCGGCCACTGGACCGCCCCGCCGCTGACCGACCGGTCCTGGTATCCGTTCTTCGAGAAGATGGTCGAGCTGGACGTCCCGGCCATGGTCCACGTCTCCGGCTCGTGCAACCACGCCTTCCACGCCACCGGCGCGCACTACATCAACGCCGACACCACGGCCTTCATGCAGTTCCTGCAAGGCGACCTCTTCAGCGACTTCCCCGACCTGCGCTTCATCATCCCGCACGGCGGCGGGGCGGTCCCCTACCACTGGGGCCGCTATCGGGGCCTGGCCGACATGCTGGGGAGGCCGCCCCTGCGCGACCACGTCATGAAGAACGTCTTCTTCGACACCTGCGTCTACCACCAGCCGGGCATCGACCTGCTGTTCCGGGTGATCGACATCGACAACATCCTGTTCGGCTCGGAGATGGTCGGCGCGGTGCGCGGGGTCGATCCGGAGACGGGACAATATTTCGACGACACCAAGCGCTATGTCGACGCCCTGCCGATCCCCGAATCCGACAAGCGCAAGGTGTTCGAGCTCAACGCGCGCCGGGTCTATCCGCGTCTGGACACGATCCTGAAACGGCAGGGACGGTAGGCCGGCCTGATCGGCGTCCAGATGCGGAACGACATTTTGCATCCAAAATATTGACCGATTGCATTCATGCATTGTAGTCCGGTGTCACGCCTGCTTTCGGGCGCTGACGACGGTGGACTGGCATGCGCGACGGCCCGATCAAGATACTGGTTCCGACCGGCTCCCTCGGGGCCGGCGCCTTGGAAGCCGAGGTCGCCTACGGCGTCGCCCAGGGCGCGCGCGCCATCGCCACCGACGCGGGTTCCACCGACAGCGGCGCGGCCTATCTCGCGCTGGGCATCTCGAAGAACAACCGCGGCTCGGTGAAGCGCGACCTGACCATCCTGATGAAGGCGGGCGCCCAGGCGGGCATCCCGCTGATCATCGGCACCAGCGGTCAGGCCGGCGGCGACCGCAACGTCGACTGGACCCGCGACATCGTGCTGGAGGTGGCCGGCGAACTCGGGATCAGCCCGAAGATCGCCCTGCTCTATTCCGAGCAGGACAAGGCCGACCTGAAGGCGCGCAACGCCGCCGGCAAGATCCGGCCCCTGCCGCCGCTGGGCCCGCTCGACGACGCCACGATCGACTCCTGCGAGCACATCGTCGCGGCCATGGGGCCCGAGCCCTACATGGCCGCGCTTCGCCGCGGGGCCGACATCATCCTGGGCGGCCGCACGACCGACACCGCCGTCATCGCCTGCTTCGCCCTGCTGCACGGCGCGCCGTCCGGCCCGTCCTGGCACGCGGCCAAGATCGCCGAGTGCGGGGCCCAGGCCACGGCCGTGCGCAACAAGGGCGCCGGCGTGCTGATCAGCATCGGCGACGACGGCTTCGAGGTCGAACCGCTCAGCCTCGACAACTGGTGCGATCCCGAGAGCGTCTCGGCCCACATGCTGTACGAGAACAGCGACCCGTTCCGGCTGACCGAGCCGGGCGGCGTGCTGGACGTGACCCAGGCGGTCTACACCCAGGCCGACAAGCGGTCGGTGAAGGTCACCGGCTCGGTGTGGGAACCCATGCCCTACACCCTGAAGCTGGAAGGCGCGGCGGCCAGCCGGTTCCAGACGGTCATGCTGATCGGCATCCAGGACCCCGACGTCCTGGCCGACATCGACACCTTCCACGACAACCTGCTGGAGGCGCTGAACCAGCGGGTGCACGCTACCATCGGCGCGGCGGCCGGCGACTTCCACATCTCGCTGCGGCTGTACGGCTGGAACGCCCTCTCGGGCGACAGGCCGCCGAAAGGCACGCCGCCGCCGCGCGAGGTCGGGGTGCTGTTCGTGGCCACCGCCGACACCCAGGAGATGGCCTCGCAGATCGCCAAGGCCTGCAACCCGTACTTCTTCCACTACCCGCTGTTCATGGACCGCGAGCTGCCCAGCTACGGCTTCGCCTTCAGCCCGGCGGACATCGATCGCGGCCCGGTCTTCGAATTCAAGCTCAACCACGTGGTCGAGGTCGACGATCCGCTGGAGCTGGTCCGCACCGTCTGGATCGACCTTCGCAACGAGGAGGCCGCGTGATGACCACGGTCAAGGACGTCTGCCGCCATGTGCGGTCCAAGAACGCCGGTCCCTTCTGGGTCACGGTCGACCTGTTCTTCGACGGCGAGGCGAACTTCCGGCGCTATCACGACAGCGCCGCCCTCGGGCCGGACCTGTTCGCGCGGCTCTACGGCGCCGACCCCACGCTGGTGAAGCGTTTCGCCGTGCCCAGCCTGCACGTCGTGAAGATCTCGTACCCGCGCGTCACCGCGCAGGGCGGCATGGTCGAGCGCGACATGCACGCGGGCCAGCAGTACGTGCGCCTGCTGGACGTCGAGCTGGACGCGGAGACGGTCTCGTGAGCGCCCTGGCCGTCGAGACCGCCGCCGACGCCGAGGCCCGCCTGCGCATCGACCTGGCCGCCGCCTACCGCCTGGTTGCCCTGTTCGGCTGGGACGATCTGGTCTTCACCCACATCTCGGCGCGTATCCCGGGGCCGGAGCACCACTTCCTGATCAATCCGTACGGCTGGATGTTCGAGGAGATCACCGCCGGTTCGCTGGTGAAGGTCGGACTGGACGGCCAGGCGATCGGGCCGAACACCGCGATGGTCAATCCGGCCGGCTTCACCATCCATTCCGCGGTCCACGAGGCGCGCGAGGACGCCGGCTGCGTCATCCACCTGCACACGGTGGCGGGCACGGCGGTGGCGTCGCAGGAGGAAGGCCTGCTGCCGTTGAACCAGACGGCCATGCTGCTGAACGGCCGCATCGCCTACCACGACTTCGAAGGTGTGGCGCTGGACCACGACGAGCGCCCGCGCCTGGTCGCCGACCTGGGCGAGTGGGACGTGATGATCCTGCGCAACCACGGCACCCTGACGGTCGGCCGCACGGTGGCCCAGGCCTTCACCCAGATGTACTTCCTGGAGCGGGCCTGCGCGATGCAGGTGGCGGCCCAGGGCGGAACGGTCCGCCTGCCCGCCGATCCGGTGCAGGCCGTGGTCGAGCAGCAGAGCCAGGGCCTGGGCTTCGTCGCCGACCTGCTGGTCTGGCCGGCCCTGTTGCGCAAACTGGACCGCGTGAACCCCGGCTACGCCGCATGACGGACTCCCGACGGGTGGTCGTCACCCAGCGCTTCTTCGACGACGCGACCGTCGCCTATCTCCAGGCCCACGGCTGCGAGGTGGCCGTCGCCGACCTGCCGCCGGGCAAGGGCGATGGCGACTTCACCCAAGCCGAGCTGGAGACCCTGCTCGCCGGCGCGGCCGGCTGGATCGTCGGCCATGCCCGCGTGACCCGCGAACTGATGGCCGTCCTGCCCGACCTGAAGATCGTCTCACGCCGGGGCGTCGGCTACGAGCGCGTCGACTTGGAGGCGGCCCGCGACCTCGGCAAGGTCGTGGCGATCGCGGCCGGCGGCAACGACGCCTCGGTGGCCGACCACGCCATCGCCCTGATGCTCGCCGTTGGTCGCCGTTTCCGGGAGTCGCAGGCCAACATGCTGGCCGGGAATTGGTCGATCCTGATGGGCTCGGACCTGTACCGCAAGACCGTCGGCGTCGTCGGCGCCGGCCGCATCGGCCGCAGCGTCGTCCAGCGCTTGCGCGGCTTCGAGGCGGAGGTGCTGGTCGCCGGCAACCGCCGCGACGACGCCTGGGCCGCCGCCAACGACGTCACCTATGTGGACATGCCGACGCTGCTGGCCAGGTCAGATGTCGTCACCCTGCACGCCCCGCTGACGCCCGAGACGCGCCTGCTGATCGACGCCGACGCGCTTGCGGCCATGAAGCCGGGCGCGATCCTGATCAACACCGCGCGCGGCGGACTGGTCGACGACGCCGCCCTGCTGGAGGCGCTGAAGAGCGGCCGCCTGGGCGGCGCGGGCCTGGACACCTTCATGAGCGAGAGCGACCCGGCCCTGAAGCCGGTCACCGACGCCCTGCTGGCCCTGCCCAACGTGGTCGCCACGCCGCACGCGGCCGCCTCGTCCCGCGAGGGTCTGGACCGTACCAACAGGGTCGCGGCGGAGTCGGTGGTGGCCGTGCTGGAAGGCCGCGATCCTGCGCCCGGCTGCGTTGTCGCCGACGGACGCCGGCGCTAGCCGATCCGGGGCCCCTCGCCGAAGGGGCCCCGATCCTTCCTCCTATCGCACCGCCGCCGCGATCGCCTCGCCGCAGGCCACCGTGCCCAGCGGGCCGCCGAGGTCGCGGGTGCGCAGCGCCTGGTTGGCCAGCACCGCCTCGATGGCGGTCACCACGGCCGCCGCCGCCTCGCGCTCGCCCAGATGGTCGAGCATCAGCGCCGCCGCCCAGATCTGTCCCACCGGATTGGCGATCCACTGTCCGGCGATGTCGGGCGCCGAGCCGTGCACCGGCTCGAACAGCGAGGGGAACTTCCGCTCTGGATTGATGTTGGCCGCCGGGGCGATGCCGATGGTGCCGGTGCAGGCGGGGCCCAGGTCCGACAGGATGTCGCCGAACAGGTTGGAGGCCACCACCACGTCGAACCAGTCGGGGTGCTGCACGAAATGCGCGGTCAGGATGTCGATATGGTACTTGTCCCAGCGCACGTCCGGATAGTTCGCCGCCATCGCTTCGACCCGCTCGTCCCAGTAGGGCATGGTGATCGAGATGCCGTTGGACTTGGTGGCCGAGGTCAGGTGCTTCTTGCCGCGCCGCTGGGCCAGGTCGAAGGCGTATTTCAGCACGCGGTCGACCCCGATGCGGGTCATCACCGTCTCCTGCATCACCACCTCGCGCTCGGTGCCGGGGAAGATCTTCCCGCCGATCGAGGAGTATTCGCCCTCGGTGTTCTCGCGCACGACGTAGAAGTCGATGTCGCCCGGTCCGCGCCCGGCCAGCGGGCTGGGCACGCCCGGCATCAGCTTCACGGGGCGCAGGTTCACATACTGATCGAACTCGCGCCGGAACTGGATCAGCGAGCCCCACAGCGAGACATGGTCAGGCACCGTCTCGGGCCAGCCGACCGCGCCGAAGAAGATGGCGTCATGGCCGCCGATCTTCTGCTTCCAGTCGTCCGGCATCATCCGGCCGTGCCGGAGATAGTAGTCGCAGGAGGCGAAATCGAAGTGGTCGTACTCGAACCGGCAACCGTATTTCGCCGACACGGCGTCCAGCACGCGCAGCCCCTCGGGCACGACCTCCTTGCCGATCCCGTCGCCGGGGATGACTGCGATGCGGTAGGTGCGGTTGGTGCTCATCGGAACTCTCGGGAAGCGACGGACGGATCGATCAGGATCGCCCGGAAGTCGTTGACGTTTGTCAGGGTCGGGCCGGTGACCACAAGCCCCCCGACCGCCTGGAAGAAGCCGTAGCCGTCGTTGTCGTCCAGCCGGTCGCGGGCGTTGAGGCCCAGCCGCCGGGCCAGCGTCGGCGTCTCCGGCCCCAGCACGGCGCCGGCGTTGTCCTCGGAGCCGTCGATGCCGTCGGTGTCGGCGGCGAGGGCGTGCACGCCGGGCAGGCCGTCCAGCGCCACGGCCAGGGCCAGCAGGAACTCGGCGTTGCGCCCGCCGCGACCGCCGCCGCGCACGGTCACCGTGGTCTCGCCGCCGGACAGGACCGCCCAGCGGCCGCGTCGGCGCCGGGTCAGGGCCATCAGGCATTGGACGAGATCGGCGTGCTCGCCCGCGATCTCCCGCGCCTCGCCCTCGATCCGGTCGCCCAGGACCACCGGCGTGTAGCCGTGCTCGCGCGCGATGGCGGCGGCGGCCTCCAGCGACTTGGCGGGCGTGGCGATCATCCGGACGTCGGCGCGAACCGCGCCCGGCCCGGGCGTCTCGCTGCGCGGATCCAGCAGCCAGGCGCGGACGGCGTCGGGTACGGTGTCCAGCCGACGCTCGAGGATCGCCAGGGCCTCGGCCGAGGTCGTCGGATCGCCCAGGGTCGGGCCCGAGGCGATCACCGCCGGGTCGTCGCCGGGCACGTCGGAGATGACCAGGGTCACCACCTTGGCCGGCGCGGCCGCCAGCGCCAGCCGACCGCCCTTGATGGCCGAAAGATGCTTGCGCACGCAGTTGATCTCGCCGATCGGCGCGCCGGATTTCAGCAGCGCCCGGGTGACCGCCTGCTTGTCAGCGAGGGTGACGCCCTCTGCCGGGGCCGCCAGCAGCGCCGAGCCGCCGCCGGAGAGCAGGCAGAGCACAAGGTCGTCCTCGGTGAGCCCCCTCACCCGCTCCAGGGTCGCCTGGGCCGCCCGCGCCCCAGCCGCGTCGGACACCGGGTGGGCGGCCTCCACGACCTCGATGCGGTCGCAGGGGATCGCGTGCCCGTAGCGTGTGACCACCAGGCCCGACAGCGGTTCGGGCCAGTGCGTCTCGACGGCTCGCGCCATCGCCGCCGCCGCCTTCCCCGCCCCGACAACGATCGTCCGCCCGCGCGGCGGGTCAGGCAGGAACGACGGCAGCCGCGACGCCGGCGAGGCGGCATCGACCGCGGCGTCGAACATGGCGCGAAGAAGGACCCCGGGCTGCATCAGCACCCCGGGGCCAGGGAAGGACCAGGGGCGCGTCGATGACGCGCGCCCGATCCGCTCGAGGTCATGGTCAGCGGGTCCAGTTGAAGGTCACGCCGAAGGTGCGCGGCGGGGCGTAGGCGCCGAAGTTCGCGCCCAGGAACGAGCCCTGGAAGGTGCGCGTGACCTCGTCGCTCAGGTTCTTGCCCCACAGAGACAGCGACCAGCGGTCGTGCGGCTCGGTGTAGACGATCCGACCGTCGTAGAAGTTGGTCGGCGACCGCCGCTCCGGCCCCTCGTTGGAATTGTCGTCCCAGATGCTGCTTTCGTAGCGGTAGTCGATCGCGAAGCGCACCGCGCCGCCGCCCGCCAGCGACCAGTCATATGAGGGCGACAGCACCACCTTGTGCTTCGGCACGCGGGCGATCTGGTTGCCGGCGTAGCTGACGCCGGGCTCGGCCTCGTACTCGTCGAACTTGGCGTCGGTGTAGCCGTAGGACGCCACCAGCTTGGCGCCGGGGAACGGCCGCCAGCTGAGATAGGTCTCGTAGCCCTTGATGGTGGCCGCGCCGGCGTTATCGGTGACCACCGCGCCGCTGGGCACGGTCCGGCGGGTCTGCAGGTCGCTGTAGTCCATCCAGTAGAGGGTGTTGTTCCAGACCAGCGCGCCGCCCAGGAAGGTGCTCTTCTGGCCGAGCTCGTACTGGGTGGCGTGCTCGGGATCGAACGCGTCGCCCGCCTCCTCCGCCGTCGCCGGCAGGTCCTGGAACCCGCCGCTTTTGAAGCCGGTCGAGATCATCGCGTAGAACAGGTTGTTCTTGTCCGGCTGGAAGTTGACGCCGGTCCGCCAGGTCACCGCGTCGAACGAGGCCGAGGACGAGACGTCGAACGGCTCCTCGGCGCGGAACAGCGAGTCCCCGGCCAGGTCGTCGACGCGGTAGTCCTTCTTGTCCTTCGAGTAGCGCAGGCCGCCGATCACCGCGAAGCGCTCGCCCACCGGCACGGTGACGTCGCCGTAGACCGCGTAGCTCTTCAGCTGGGCGTCCTGGGTGAAGACCTCGGTTCCGGCCCCGCCGATGTCGAGCACCAGGGTGTCGGTGCGGTGCGTGTCGCTGTTGAAGTTGTAGGCGCCGACCACCCAGTGGATCGGGCTGTCGGGCAGCGAGGAGAGCCGCAGCTCGTGGCTGGAGGCGTCGCTTGTCTCGGCGTTGCCGCCCTCGATGCCGATGAAGTTGGTCGACGGGTTGCCGCCGTCGAAGTCGTAATAGGTGTCGTAGTCGAGGTCGCGGTACGAGCCCAGATAGGTCAGGGTCGCGAACGACAGGTCCCAGTCGGCCTGGAAGCGCAGGCCCCAGGTGTCGCGGTCCTGGTGGCCGTCGATCGAGCCCGCCGAATGGTCGCGATCCCGATCCACGGTCCAGAAGGCCGCGTACGGGCTGCTGTCATCCAGGTCCAGCACGTGCTGTCCGGGGCCGGTCCCGCGGTCGCGCGTGCCGTCGACGCCCGCCTGGACGCGGAAGGTCGGGCTGAGTTCGGCCGCCACCTGGAACCGGCCGCTCAGGGTGTCCTGGTCCTCCAGCGAGCCGCCGGTGAAGGTGTTGTCGACATAGCCGTCATGCTTGCGCCAGGCGGCGCTGGCGCGCACGGCGGCCTTTCCGTCGGCGAAGGGCGCGTTGACGAAGCCCGCGCCCTCGAACCGGTCGTAGTTCCCGACCGTCGCCTCGACGCCCGTGTCGAAGCCGGTCAGGCTCGGGCGCTTGGACACGACATTGACCGCGCCGCCGACGACGTTGCGGCCGTACAGCGTGCCCTGGGGTCCCTTCAGCACCTCGATCCGCTCGACGTCGAACGCGTCGAAGGCGACCATGGCCGGGCGGCCCAGATAGATCTCGTCGAGGAAGACAGCCGAGCTCGGATCGCCCGCGGCCCCGCGGTCGGTCGAGCCGATGCCGCGGATGGCGATGCGCGGCTGCGAGGCCGGGAAGGCGTCGAACTCCAGGCCCGGCGTGCGGCTGGAGACGTCGTCGATCTCACGGATGCGGGCTTCCTTCACCTGCTCGGCGCCGAAGGCGGTCACGGTCACCGGCACGTCCTGCAGGCGTTCGCTGCGGCGCTGGGCGGTGACGACCACCTCGTCGAGCATGGCGTTGTCGGCCGACGCGGCCTGGGCCAGCGCGTGACCGGCGGACATCAGCGCCGTCGCGGCGACGCCACACGCCAGCACCTTGCGGCTCATCGAGACCATATCGCCCTCCCCTGGGGTCATTATTGAACCCCGTCTCAGCGGGGATGCCGGGACGATAGACAGCCTGGATGCTGTCGGTCAACAGATTGCATCCAATTTTATGTCTGTTTGAATGTGATCCTTGACGGTGGCGGATACGGGCGGCAGGTTCCCTAGCGAAGGGTCGCGATCGCCAGGATACGCGCCTTGGTGCGGAGGACGTGTTCGATCATGAGGCGCTCGGCCCCCTCGCCATCCCCCGCGCGGATCGCCGCCAGCAGGTTCTCGTGATCGGTCTGCGACTGGACGATGTGCGGCGGGACGGTCGCCGCGATCTGGCGCGCGCGGGGCGGCACGTGGGCCGCGACCGTGGGCGACACCCGCACCGCGTCGCCGAACACCGGATAGAGGATCGTCATCCGCATGGCGTGTCGCAGCACCAGGTTGTTGGCGGCGTGGTGGATCCGGCGGTGGAAGATCCAGTTGCAGTCGTACCACTCGTATTCGATGGCTTCGGACCACTCGCCGCGATCGACGATGGCGCGCCCGCGCGCCACCAGTTCGTCCAGCGGCTGGAGCCCCTCCTCGGTCCAGCCCTGTTCGATCGACAGCCGGCAGGCCAGGCCCTCGATCCGCGCGCGCACCTCGATCGAGTCGTAGATGTCGCCCAGGGTGACGGCGCGGACGGTGTAGCCCCGGTTCATGTTGTAGAGCACCAGCCCCTCGGCCGAGAGCACGGCCAGGGCGCTGCGCACCGGCGTGCGCGAGACGTCGAGCTGGGTCGCCAGGGCCTCGGCGCGCAGGCGCGTGCCGGGCGCGATCTCGCCGGTGACGATCATCTCGCGCAGTCGGGTCAGCACCGTATGGGTGGCCGGCTCGGTGTTCTGGGGATCGGCCAAAGCCTCGGCGCCGTCCGTCATCTTCGCCCCCGCCATCGCATGCTCCGAGAATCTTCCTGTCGCCCCACGGTGAGCGATCCCCCGGAGCGATACAATCATCCGGCGCCGCGCGTCCCCCTCATTCAACCATCCGCCCCCGGCCGATCGCCGACGGAGACCTCCACGTGACGCCCAGCATCTTCCTGAATCCGGCCTTCCTCGGCCTGGCCATGGTCGTGACCTTCATGACGCTGATCATGACCAAGCGCATGTCGGCGATCGCCGCCCTGCTGCTGGTGCCGATCCTGTTCGGCCTGATCGCGGGCGCCGGCGCGGGGCTGGGCCCGATGATGATCAAGGGCGTCCTGCAGGTGGCCCCCACCGCGCTGATGCTGGCCTTCGCCGTGCTCTACTTCGCGATCATGATGGACGCGGGCCTGTTCGATCCGCTGGTGAGGAAGGTGCTGGCCACGGTCGGCGAGGACCCCGTGCGCATCGCCCTGGGCACCGCCGTGCTGGCGACCGTGGTCTCGCTGGACGGCGACGGCACCACGACGGCGCTGATCGTCATCACCGCCATGCTGCCCGTCTATCGCAAGGTCGGGATGAACCCGCTGATCCTCGCCACCCTGCTAGGCTCGACCAATTCCCTGATGAACTTCGTGCCCTGGGGCGGACCGTCGGCGCGCGCGGCCAGCGCCGTTCACGCCGACCTGACCCAGGTCTTCCTGCCCCTGTTGCCGGCGATGATCGCCGGGCTCGCCGGCGTCTACGGCCTGGCCTGGCTGTTCGGCCGGTCCGAGCGTCGGCGCCTGGCGGGAGCCGCGCCCGGCGCGACGATCGCCGCCCCGCCCGTCGTCGCGCTCGACACGCCCGCCGACAAGGCGGCGGAGGCCCTCCGCCGGCCCCGGCTATTCTGGCTGAACCTCGTCCTGACCGTGGGCCTGCTACTGGGGATGATTCTGAGCCTGGCGCCGCTGCCCGTCCTGATGATGGGCGCGTTCGCCGTCGCCGTGACGATCAACTACCCGAACCTGCGCGAGCAGAAGGCGCGGATCGCCGCCCATGCCGACAACGTCGTCAACGTGGTGGTGCTGATCTTCTCGGCCGGCGCCTTCACCGGCATCCTGAACGGCACGGGCATGGCCGACGCCATGGCCACCGCCGCCCTGTCGGTCATCCCACCGAACATCGGACCGTTCCTGGCGCCGATCACCGCCCTGGCCAGCATGCCGCTGACCTTCGTGATGTCGAACGACGCCTACTATTTCGGCGTAGTGCCGGTGATCGCCCAGACCGCCGCCCACTACGGCATCGCGCCCGAGGCCATCGCCCGCGCCTCCCTGATCGGACAGCCGGTCCACGCGCTCAGCCCGCTGCTGGCGCCGATCTACCTGGCGTGCGGCCTGCTGGGCGTGGACGTCGCCGACGCCCAGCGGTTCGCCCTGAAGTGGGCGGTGCTGATCTGCCTGCTGGTGCTGGGCGCGGCCCTCCTGACGGGAGCCGTGCCCCTGGTCGCCGGCTAGCGGCGGCCTCGACCTCCGGAGCCGCTAGAAGCGGACCCGGATATCGAGGCCGGCCGATTGAGCGCGGGTCCGGTCGCCGAACTCGCGGTCATAGCTGAAATGCACCGACACGCGGTCGTCGCCGATCACGTGGAAGTCGACGCCGGCCGTATAGGCGCTGCGGTCCAGGATCGTGCCGACCCGCGCCGCTTCGGACGCCGGATTGGCCCCGACCAGGCGGAACGGCATCTCGATCCGGTCGGTCGTGTTGAAAAGACCCCCGACCCGGAACGCCACCGCCGTCTGGCTGCGCACGCCCTGCCGCATCACGAAGCCCAGCGTCACCTCCGGATTGGCCGTGCCGATGAACTGGGTGTGCGAAGCGCCGCTCGCGCCCAGGCCGCCTAGCCCGCCTAGCCCGCCCTCGGCGAACTTCTGCTGGTGCAGGCCGGTCGCCCAGACGTTCAGCGCCGGACGCACGAACAGCCGTCCGTTCTCGACCACATAGGCGAAGCGCGCGTCGGTGCGCAGATAGCCGCTTTCCGGCTGGGCCTCGGCGCGTCCGGGCCCGAAGACCTCGACCGCGCGCGTGGTGTCCATCCACTGCCAGCCGCCGGACAGCGAGAAGGCCATCTCCGCCGAGCCGTGGGCGTGATCGCTGCGTTTCTTCAGGCCCAGGCCGGCGTTGAAGCCCTGCCCCTCGGCCAGCGAACGCATGTCGTCGACATCGACGCGGTCCAGGCGCTCGTATCCGACCGCCGCGGCCAGCGACCAGTCGCCGGCCAGCGGACGTTCGAAGCCGCCGCGCAGGCGCCCGCCCTCGACCTTGGCGCCGAGGGTCTGGGCGTCGGCCTCGCCGCGTGAGGTGACCCGCTCGATCGTCGTCCAGGCGCATTTGCCGTCCAGGCCCGCGCCAGGACTGGCGCAGTCGAACAGCTGGCTTGAGAAACTGTTGGCCGAGTACAGCTGGCTGCGCAGCGGCGCCAGGTAGGGCTCGGGATTGAGCTCGCCGAAGATCCGCGAATAGATCGCCTCCTGGCCGGCTTCCAGATTGCCGATCAGGGCCATCAGACGGCCCATGCCGCCGGAGTCTCCGGCCTGGATCGCCGAATTCATGTGTCGGCCCAGCGCCTGGCCGTTGTCGTTCAGGAAGCCCTGGTCGAAGTGCGGCGTGAAGGCCAGTTGGACGCCGGCCGCCCCCGTCACGACCCGGTAGTCCATCGCCAGGGTGTCGGCGATCTTCAGGCCGTTGTCGACCGCCGAACCGGAGGCGAACAGGGTGACCGGCTTGGTGTCCTGCAGCCAGGTGAGCGTCACCTCGCCCATGCCCGCCACGCTGGCCGATCCCGTGACGTCCACATGGTCGGACGCATAGGGTCCGAAGGCCACGTCGAAGGCCATGCGGCCGGTCGAGGTCTGGACGAAGTCGCCGTCGATCGCGACCGTGTTGATCACCCGCAGCCCGTAATAGGGATTGGCGGCCGGATCGCCGAGATCGTCGTAATTGGCGAACTGCGCGCCGCCGGCCAGGTCGATCGGCGTACGCGGCGCCGACAGGCCCATCAGGAAGTCGCCGCTGTTGGTGAAGGCGCCGCCCGGGATCGCGGCCGGCGACAGCGAGAAGGCCGCCATGCGGGCCAAGGCCAGGCGCACCGTCGCGGTTTCCCGCAGGACGATCGAATGGGCGGCGATGAAGGTCGCCCCGTCCTGGTTGACGAAACTATTGTCGCCGCCGCCCAGATCGACGTCGCCGACGACCACGCCCAGGTTGTCGACATGATCGTCGCCGCCCGAGGTCCGGATGGCCAGGTTCGAGGTCGCCGAGACGTGCCCCGTGTTGACCAGGGTGTTGTCGGCGCCGCCGTCGATCACGACGCCCGCGCCCGTTCCCGAACCGCCGCGCGTCACGCCGCTCAGGCTGATGTCGATGTCGCCCGCGCCGCTGGAGCCCTGGCTCTGGGCGAAGACGGCCACGCCGTCCGCGCCGACCGCCATGATGTCGTCGGCCAAGTTCAGCGAGATCGAACCGCCCGCCCCTTCGCCGCCGGCCGCGCCCTGATGGACGCCGTCCACCCAGCCGCCGCCGCCGCCCAGGCTCTGGACCGCGACGCCGTAGGCGCCCGCCCCCGTCGTCAGCACGCCGCCGGTCTGGGTGAAGGCGATGTCGCCGCCGTCGCCGATATTGTCCTGGTTCAGGCTCACGTCCGTGACGCCGCCGCCCAGCACCGCCCCGCCGCCGCCGCCGATCGATTGCAGCAGCACGCCATGCGCCCCCGCGCCGGCCGTGACGATGACGCCGTCCTGGTCGAGCGTGACGTCGCCGCCGTCGCCCGCCGCGCCCGCGGTCGCGCCCAGGCTCGCCGCGCCGCCGGCGGGACTGGTCAGGTTGACCACGCCGCCGCCCGCGCCGATCGACTGGACCAGCAGACCCGCGGCGTGATCCCCCGTCGTGACGATCGCGCCGTCGAAGCGGGCGGTGACCGCTCCGCCCGAAAGATCCGTGCCGCCGGCCGAGCCCAGGCTCAGGGTCGGGGCGACCGTCGCCGCGTCCGCGCCCGTGACGACCACGTCGGCCACGCCGCCGCCGCCGCCCACGCTCTGCAGGATCGCGCCGGCGCCGAGCGCGCCCGTGGTGGTGATCCGGCCCTGTTGGTCGCGGACCACCGCGCCGCCGCCCTCGTCGGTCCCGTTCCGGCCGCCCAGGGCCACGGACACCGGTCCGACCGACGCGCCCTGCGCCACGTCCACGGTGACCACCGCCCGGCCGCCCCCGCCGCCGATCGACTGGTCCAGCACGCCCGGCGAATGGGCGCCGTTCATCAGGATGTCGCCGGTCTGGCTGTTGTCCAGGTCGCCGCCAAGGTTGCGCGCGCCGTCGATCCCGCCCAGGGCCACGTCCACCGCCAGCGGCATGGCCTCGCCGCCGACCTCGGCCAGCGGGTCGACCGCCAGGGCCGACAGGGTCGACACCTCGTCCTGGGGCGTGGCCGCGACCTCCAGATTGACGCGCAGCATGCCGCCGCCGCCGCCGATCGACTGGTTGAAGATGCCGGCCGCGTTGGCGCCGCCCACCTGGTACGTGCCGCTCGAGACCAGGAACACCGAGCCGGCGTTCATGTCGGTCGCGCCCTCGGCCCCCGCCCGCGCGGAGACCCGCGGATCCGCCGTCGCGGCGGGGTCGTTGGAGCCGCCGATCGGCAAGCCCTTGCGGCCGTAGACCTGCGTGATGTCGAAAGCCAGTTGGCCGCCGCCGCCGTTGATGCTCTGGAGCACGATGGCCTGCGAGCCCTCGCCCAGCGTGGTGATGTCGCCGGACTGGACGACCGCGACCTCGCCGCCCTGGCCGCCGTCGCCGGTCCCGACCGCGCCCAGTACGGCGTTGACCAGGCCCGACACGGCGATGACCCCGGCGTCGATCGAGGCCGAGATCGCCGCGCCGGCGTTGCCGCCGCCCCCGCCGATCGATTGGGCCACGATCCCGTCGGCGTTGTCGCCCAGGGTGACGATCGAGCCGGCGTTCTCCACCAGCACGTCGCCGCCGTTCCCGCCGTCGCCGCCGATCCCGCCCACCGAGATGGCCGGCGAGGACGTTTCCTTGCCGAAGTCCAATCCCAGGGTCAGCACCATGCCGCCGTTGCCGCCGCCGCCGCCGATCGACTGGGCCAGGATTCCGTGCGCCCCGTCGCCGCTGGTGCCGATGACGCCGTCGTTCTGGACGGTCACCTGGCCGCCGGTATTGCCCGAGCCGCCCGCGCCGCCGATGTTCAGCGAGGCCGCGGTGGTGCCCTTGCCGCTCGTGATGAGGTTGATCGATCGGATGGAGCTGCCGTTGCCGCCGCCGCCGCCGATCGACTGGGCGAAGATCCCGTAGGACTCCTTGCCCTCGGTGACGATGAGGCCGGACTGCACGTCGTCGGTGACCGGGCGGTTGGTGACGGTGACGTCGCCGCCCGTGCCGCCGGTTCCGCCGGAACCGCCGATGTTCAGGGCCGTGCGCGTCGTCGCGCGGTCGCCGGAGCTGATCGTGGCGCCGTCGTTCATGATCCCGGCGTCGCCGCCGCCGCCGCCGATGCTGTTGGCCGAAACGCCCGACGAATAGTCACCCTGCGTCCAGATCAGCCCGGTGTTGACGACATCGACCGTCCCGCCGGTCCCCCCGGCCCCGCCCGAACCGCCGATATTGATGAAGGCCGAGATCCGCGAGGCGGTCCTGGCGCCGGCGCCGCCCGTGTCGGACGATGAGCTCATCGTCGCGCCGCCCACGCCGCCGCCGCCGCCCACCGATTGGGCTCTTATGCCGTCGGCGAACTGGCCTTCGGTGACGATCTGGCCCGCGTTGACGACATCGACCGCGCCGCCGACGCCGCCCGCGCCGCCCGAACCGCCCAGGGCGATGCTCATGGCGCCGGCCGAGGAGTCGCTCCGGGCGGCCTCCACCGGCCTGGCGATGGTGACGGTCGCCCCGCCCACGCCGCCGCCGCCGCCCACGCTCTGGGCCAGGACGCCGTCGGACCGGTCGCCCGAGGTCCAGATCAGCCCGCTCTGGGTCAGATCGACCGCGCCGCCGTCGCCGCCGGTCCCGCCATCGCCGCCCAGCACGATCTTGCCGGTGAAGGTGCTCATGATCAGGTTCAGCGCCATGCCGCCCGCGCCGCCGCCGCCGCCGACCGACTGGGCCAGCAGACCGCGGGCCTCGTCGCCGCGCGTGACGACCTGGGCCTCGCTGGTCACCACGATCCGGCCGCCATCGGCGCCCAGGGCGCCTTGCAGGCCGATGGTCATGCCCGCTTCGTAGACCTGTCTTTCGGTGTCGCTGCCGGTCGCGGTCTGGGCCCCGACCGAGATCGCGCCGCTCTTGCCGCCGCCGCCGCCGATCGACTGGGCGTAGAGGCCGCCGGAGCGGTCGCCGGTGGTGTCCAGCACACCGCTGATGTCGATAGACAGGTCGCCGCCGGCCCCGCCAGTTCCGCCTTCGCGGCCGATCGCGATGGCCAGCTTGTTGCTGGCTCCAAAGGCGAAGTTGCTGTTGAGCATGGCGTTGCCGCCGCCGCCGCCCAGGGACTGCACGATGATCGCGTCGGAATCGTCGCCCTTGGTGACGATCGAGCCGTCCTGGACCAGGGTGATGTCGCCGCCGTCGCCGCCCGAGGTGGGGTCGCCGCCCAGCGCCAGGGCCAGCGCCGTGGTCTTGGGAAAATAGCCGGCGCCGATGTTGTAGTTGGCGTTGCCCCCTCCGCCGCCCTGGGACAGCACCACCAGACCATCGGAATTGGCTCCGTCGGTCGAGATGTCGCCGCGGTTGGTCACGTCGACCTCGCCGCCGTCGCCCGAGGCGCCGCCGTTGCCGCCGATGGCCATCGACACCGCGAGGCTCTCGCTGGTCGGGGTGTTGGCGTCCACACCCGCGGTGGAGAGGCCCAGCACAGCGTTGACGCCCGCGTCGCCGCCACCGCCGCCCGTGGACTCCACATAGACGCCGATCGAGTTGTCGCCGAACGTGACGACCGAGCCGGCCCGGACCTCGTCGTCGTCCGGGTCGCCGCGCACCACGGTGATGTCGCCGCCATCGCCGGCCGCGCCGCCCGAACCGCCGACGCCGATGGTCAGCGGGCTGCCCGACAGCGCCACCACGCCCGTGACGTTGATGCCGCCCGAGCCGCCGCCGCCGCCGATGGCCATGACGGAGACGCCCTTGGCCCCGCCGGTGAAGTCGGCCGAGGCCAGGCTGGTCTTGCCCGCGGCGTCGGTCACGACCTTGGCGTTGACGATCACGTCGCCCAGGCTGACCAGCGAGATGTCGCCCGCGTCGGCGCCGACGCCGCCGTTGCCGCCGATGCCGACGCCCAGGGCGTAGCCGCGTTCCTCGCTGCTGCCGTTGGTGGCCGAGAGCGTGACGTTCAGGCCGCCGTCGCCGCCGCCGCCGCCGATCGAGCGCACCAGCACCCCGCCGGCCTCGACGCCCTGGACCCAGACGTCGCCCGTCTGGACCACCGAGACGTCGCCCGCGACGTCGCCGTTGCCGCCGCCGCCGCCCACGCCAAAGGTGATCACCGGCTCCGAGCTGTCGGAACCGCCCTTGATCCCCCCGGCGATGTTGATGCCGCCATCGCCGCCGCCGCCGCCGAGGGACTCGACCAGCAGGCCGCGCGAACGCCAGCCGTGGGCCGAGAGGTTGGCGTCGATCGCCGCCGTGACGTCGCCGCCCTTGCCGCCGCCGCCGCCGAACCCGCCGACGCCCAGCGTGGCCGAGCCGTCCAGCGAAAAGCTGCCCGAGACGTTGATCGCCCCGTTGCCGCCGCCGCCGCCGATGCTCTGGATGGCGACCGCCGATTCCGTGTCGCCCTTAGACGTGATGACGGTGCGCTCGTCCTGCGTGCTCGCGATGGTCGCCGTGACCTCGCCCGCATCGCCGCCGTCGCCGCCGAAGCCGCCGATGCCGATGGCCGCCGCGCGGCCGGCGCTGTCGGAGCCGCCGTTGATCACCAGGTCGCCGGTGACGTTGATCCCGCCCGAGCCGCCGCCGCCGCCCAGCGACTGGACGACCACGCCGCTGGAGCCCATCCCGTCGGTCTCGCCCACGGCCCGACCTTGCGCGTCAAGGACGTAGCCGGTGGTGACGTCCTCGCCGGTCGTGACGCTGCCCGTGATCGTGGCCGTCACGTCGCCCGCATCGCCGCCGCCGCCGCCGAAGCCGCCGACGCCCAGGCCGAGGCCCAGGGAGTCGCTCTCCAGGCTGACCGAGATCGTGCCGGTGACGTTCAGCCCGCCCGAACCGCCCGAGCCGCCCACCGACTGGACGTTGATCCCGTCCGAGCTGTGGCCGTCGGTCTGGGTGACGCCGGTGAGCGTGGCGGTGACGTCGCCGGCGTCGCCGCCTGCCCCGCCGAAGCCGCCCAGCCCCATCGCCACCGTGCCCGCGTCGCCCGAGGCGATGTTGATCGCGCCGGTGACGTTGATCGCCCCCGCGCCGCCGCCGCCGCCCAGCGACTGGATCAGCGCGCCGATGGCGTCGTCGCCCTCGGTATGGATGTCGCCCGTGAGGCTGGCGGTCACCGCCGCCCCGTCGCCGCCGCCGCCGCCGAACCCGCCGACGCCCACGCCGATCAGGCCGCTCTGCACCTCGGCCGCCGTCACCGACAGGCCGCCGGTGACGTTCATGCCGCCCACGCCGCCGCCGCCGCCCTGGCTGACCACGGCCACGGCGCCCGCGCCCCGGCCCTTGGTGTGGACGTCGCCCGTCAGATCGGCGAGCACCGCCCCGGCGTCGCCGCCGCCGCCGCCCAGGCCGCCGATCCCGACCAGGACCGAGGCCGCGTCGGTGGCGATCGTCACCCCGCCGGTGACGTTGAAGCCGCCCGCCCCGCCGCCACCGCCCTGGCTCTGCACCAGAACGCCCGTGGCCTTGGCGCCCTGGGTGGACACGTCGCCGACGATCGTCGCCGACACCGCGCCGGCGTCGCCGCCGTCGCCGCCCGAACCGCCGATCCCAACGCCGACGTTGTGGGCCGTGTCGGCCGCGATCGACAGCTGGCCCGCGATGTCGAAGCCGCCCGAACCGCCCCCGCCGCCCACGCTCTGGGCCACCACGCCGCGCGAGCCGTAACCCTTGGTGTAGGCCGCATAGTTGGAGTCGCGCGTCCCCGAGGCCGCGTTGCTGGCCATGACCAGGGTCACCTCGCCGCCCGAGCCGCCGTCGCCGCCAGAGCCCCCGACGCCCACGCCGATATTGGTCGCCGCGTCGGCGGTGATCGACATCTGGCCGGTGACGTTGAAGCCGCCCGAACCGCCCCCGCCGCCCACGCTCTGGGCCATGACGCCGTCGCTGTCGCCGCCCTCGGTCAGGATCTGGCCGATGATGTCGAGGTCGACGCTCCCGCCGTCGCCGCCGCCGCCGCCGGAGCCGCCGACGCCCACGCCGATCGCGGCGCCGCCGGCCGTGGCGATCGTGGTCGTGCCGGTGACGTTGAACGCCCCGGCCCCGCCGCCGCCGCCCACGCTCTGGGCGGTGACGCCGGCCGAGCCGCCGCCCGCCGTCTCGACGTCGCCGTGGACGGTCGCCTGGACGGTCCCGCCGTCGCCGCCGTCGCCGCCCGAACCGCCGACGCCCACCGCGACGCTGGCGCCCGACTGGCCGGTGACCGACAGCGCGCCCGCGATGTCGAAGCCGCCCGAACCGCCGCCGCCGCCGGTGCTCTGGGCCAGCACCCCGCGCGAGGCCGCACCCTCGGTGTGGGCCAGGACGCCGCTGTCGCCGGTCCCCGAGGCCAGTTGGCTGGAGGCCGTCAGGGTCACCGCCGCGCCGTCGCCGCCGCCGCCGCCCGAACCACCGACGCCAACGCTGGCGCCGCCGCCGCTACCGGTCGACGCATTGACCGTACCCGAGACGTTGAAGCCGCCGTCGCCGCCGCCGCCGCCCAGGCTCTGGGCCACGATGGCGTCGCTGAATCCGCCCTGGGTCGAGGCTCCGCCGGCGACCTCCAGCGACACCGCGCCGCCGTCGCCGCCGTCACCGCCCGAACCGCCGACGCCCACCGAGACCATGGCCGCCGAACCGCCCGAGGCGCTGAGGCCGCCCGCCACGTCGAAGCCGCCGTCCCCGCCGCCGCCGCCCACGCTCTGGGCCTTGATCGCGAAGGCCCGCTGGCCCTCGGTCGTGACCAGGCCGGTCAGGGCGGCGGTCACCGCCCCGCCGTCGCCGCCGCCGCCGCCCGAGCCGCCGACTCCCACGCTGACCGCGCCCGCCACCGAGCCCGAAGCGCCCAACGCGCCCGAGACATTGAAGCCGCCGCTGCCGCCACCGCCGCCGACGCTCTGGGCCAGCACGCCGTGCGAAAGGTCGCCCTGGGTCTGGATGTCGCCGGTGATCGTGGCCAGCACGTCGCCGGCCGAACCGCCGCCGCCGCCCGAGCCCCCGACGCCGACACTGACCGCGCCGCCGCCGTCGCCCGCCGCGCCGAGAGCTCCGGCCACGTTGAAGCCGCCATTGCCGCCGCCGCCGCCCACGCTCTGGGCGGTCACCGCGTCGGCGTCGCCGCCATAGGTGACCGCGGCCCAGGTGGCTTCGGGATCGCCGCCCGCCGCCGCGCCGCTCTTCATCGTCAGGGTCACGTCGTCGGCCGCGCCGCCGCCGCCGCCCGAACCGCCCACGCCCACGCTGGCCGCGAAGGCCGCCGTGCCGCTGACGCTGAGATCGCCCGAGACGTTGAAGCCGCCGTCGCCGCCGCCGCCGCCCGTGCTCTGGGCCAGGACCGCCTCGGCGCCCTCGCCGAAGGTCAGCACCACGCCGTTGACGCCCAGCTTCACCTTGCCGCCCGAACCGCCGCTTCCGCCCGAGCCGCCCAGGCCCACGCTGGCCGCCCCGCCGATCCCGCCGCTCAGGGCCGCGTCGGCGCTGATGTTGAACGCGCCCGAACCGCCGCCGCCGCCCACGCTCTGGGCCACGACGCCCGCCGAGTCGTCGCCCAGGGTAGCGACGACGCCATCGACCTGGGCCTCGACCGCGCCGCCGGCCCCACCGCCGCCGCCCGAGCCGCCCAGGCCCACGCCGAGCGAGGCCGCGCCCGTGCCCGATGCGGCCAGCGCGCCTGAAATGTCGATCCCGCCCGAACCGCCGCCGCCGCCCACCGACTGCACGACCACCGCGTCGGAGCGATCGCCCAGGGTGGTGATCAGGCCCGACAAGGTGACCTTGACCGTTCCGCCCGCGCCGCCCTGACCGCCCGAGCCGCCCAGGCCCACGGTCAGGGCGTTGGCCGAGGCGATCTCGGCCGAGGCCGCGCCGGAAATGTTGAACCCGCCGCTGCCGCCGCCCCCGCCCACGCTCTGGGCCAGGAAGCCGCCGGACTGGTCGCCCTCTGTGTGGATATTGTGGGCTGAGGCCTCGACCGCGCCGCCGTCACCGCCGCCGCCGCCCGAACCGCCCAGGCCGACCGCAACGGCCAGGCCGCCGCCCGCGCCGATATCGACGCCGCCGCTGATGTTGAACCCGCCCGAGCCGCCGCCGCCGCCCACGCTCTGCACCAGCACGCCCACCGACTGGTCGCCACCGGTGGTGACCACGCCGCCCGTGGACCCGTAGGCGTCGCCGCCGTCGCCGCCGCCGCCGCCCACGCCGCCGACCCCGACACCGAGCGCCGCGCCGGACACCGCTGCGGACAGGGACCCGGCCACGGCGAAGCCCCCCGCCCCGCCGCCGCCGCCCACCGACTGCACCACCAGGCCCGTCGAACGGTCTCCCGAGGTCGTGATGTCGCCCCCGACATAGCCCGACACCGAACCGCCGGCGCCGCCCGAGCCCCCGGAACCGCCGACGCCGGCCGAACCCGCGCCGGTGTCGCCCGACGACACAGCCATCGCGCCGCTGATCGCGTAGCCGCCGTCGCCGCCGCCGCCGCCCACCGACTGGATCAACGCCCCCTTGGAGTCGTCCTTGTGCGTGGTGATCTTCCCCTCGAACGCCGCGCCGACCGCGCCGCCGTCGCCGCCCGAGCCGCCTTGCCCGCCCACGCCCACCGACGCGGCCACCGCCGCCGCGACGCCGCCCGCGCCGGAAAAGGCCAGGGCGTAGCCGCCGGTCCCGCCGCCGCCGCCCACCGACTGGGCCACCAGGCCGGTCGAGAACCGTCCGTCGGTGTCGATCGAGCCGCCCGAGAGGATGTCGACCTGGCCGCCGTCGCCGCCGCCGCCGCCTTGGCCGCCGATCCCGACCGCGAACGCCGCGCCCGCCGGTTGGCTGGCCGCGACGGCCAGGCTCAGGGCGTAGCCGCCCGCCCCGCCGCCGCCGCCCACGCTCTGGGCGAAGATCCCTTCGGCGTTGTCGCCCTTGGTGGTGATGCTGGCGTCGCCCTCGATCCAGACCGCGCCGCCCTTGCCGCCGACCGAGCCGTCGCCGCCGATCGCCGCGCTGGCGCCGGCGCCGTAGCCCACCGTCAGGGCGCTGGCGAAGCCGCCCGCGCCGCCGCCGCCGCCCACCGACTGGGCGAAGATCCCGCGCGAGCGGTCGCCCTCCGTGTCGATGGTCGGGTCGACGCTCACCGTGCTCCCGCCGACATTGAGCGAGATCGGGACCAGGTTGACCCTCACCGCGCCGCCGTCGCCGCCGCTGGCGCCCTGGCCGCCGATCGCCGCCCCGGCGAACACCGAGATCGACGACGCCGTGCCCCCGCTGCCGCCGCCGCCGCCGATCGACTCGGCGAAGATGCCGTTGGAGTCGTCGCCCTTGGTGTGGATCGCCCCGCCGTGCGTGACCGTCACCGAGCCCGACTTGCCGCCGATGTTGCCCGAGCCGCCGATGGTCAGGAACACCCCGCCCGACGAGCCGCCGTCGCCGCCGCCGCCGCCGATCGACTGGGCCTGGACGGCGCTGGAATGGTCGCCGGACGTGTTGATGGCGCCCGTGTTGCTCACCGACACGTCGCCGCCGTCGGCCGCCGCGCCGCCGTTGCCGCCCAGCGAGACCAGGCCGCCCGCGTCACTGCCCGCGCCGCCGCCGCCGCCGATCGACTGGGCCAGGACGCCGCGCGCGAAGTCGCCCTCGGTGGTGATCCACCCGGCGTTCTGGACGGTCACCGTCCCGCCGTCGCCGCCCGAGCCGCCCTTGGCGCCCAGGGCGACCAGGCCGATCGAATAACCGCCCGCCCCGCCGCCGCCGCCGATCGACTGGGCCATGATGCCCGTCGCGCCCTTGCCGTGGGTGTGGATCGACGAACCGGAACCAGTGACCACCGTCACCGTCCCGCCGTCGCCGCCGGCCCCGGCCACCGTGTCCCCCAGCGAGACGATGCCCGCGCCGTCGCCGGCCGAACCGCCCGAGCCGCCGATCGACTGGGCGATGATCCCGTAGGCGTCGTAGCCGCTGATGTCCTCGCCGGCCGCGTTGAAGTCCCAGCCGGCTTCGTCGCCCGTGACGATGGCGCCGTCGTTCTCGACATAGACGCCGCCGGCGTTGCCGCCGGTGCTGCCCGACGCGGCGCCGGCCACGATGCCGTAGCTGGAGCCGCCCGTGCCCGCGCCGCCACCCAGGCTCTGGGCCGAGATGCCCGCCGAGCCGTAGCCGACCGTGTGCAGATAGCCGGTGTTGTAGACCCGCACGTCGCCGGACTCGGCGGCCGCGCCACTCACCGCGCCGTCGCTCAGGCCGTAACCGTCGCCGCCGTTGCCGCCGGTGCCGGCCCGGCTCTGGGCGAAGATCGCCGCCGCGCCCTTGCCGGTGGTCACCACCTGGGCCTGGTTGGTCAGATCGACGTCGCCGCCGGCGCCGGCCTTGCCGCCCCGCCCGCTGATCACATAGCCGTAGCCGTTGCCGCCCGTGCCGCCGCTGCCGCCCTGGCTGAGGGCGAAGATGCCGGCCAGCTTGTCCGTCGCGGTCTTGATCGGACCGTCGGCGGCGTAGACGGTCGCGGTGACGGTCTGGCCGTTGCCGCCGTCGCCGCCGTTGCCCGGCTCCTTGCCCACGGTGACGCAGCCGAACCAGCCGAAGCAGATGCGCACGCCGCCGCCGTCGGCGCCATTCTTGCCGTTGGCGCCGATGCTGGAGAAGATCCGGTTCCCGATGTCGCCCGCGCCGCCCCAAGAGGTCAGGGCGCCGTTCGGGTCGGTGGAGCCGGTGGAGCCGGCCGGCGGGTTGACCAGCGGCGTGACCAGGTCGAACGCGACGACGTTGTTGGACGCGTCCTTGACCTTCAGCTTGGGATGGGCGGGATCGGTGTTGTCGACCGACTCCACGGTATACGTCTTGCTGGTCCCCGCGGGGTCCGGGGTGCCGTCGTCGGGATGGTTCCCCGTGCCCTGGTCGGCGACGGTGAAGGTGGTGCCCGCCGCCATCGGCACGAGGATCAGGTTGCCGCTTTCGGTGCGGACCGTGATCGCGTTGACGATCTCGGCGATCTCTTCCTGCTGGCCGGTGGCCGGGTTCGTGATCAGGTCGTCGACGTGATAGGCGGCCGTCGGGTTCGGCGGCGGCGCGGGATCGGCCGCCGCCAGGGTCGGAGCGGCCGCCGCGACCATCGCGGTCACGGCCACGGCCAGGCGGCGCAGCTCGCGGCTCAGCCGCTTGCCGATCGTGTTCCGTCGGCCCAGGGGCGCGACGTCGGGCGCGGCGATCTCGCCATCGGCCTCGACGGGGATCGGCGCCAGCCGTTCGGCCAGGATCAGGAAGCCGTCGTGCAGCGCGATCAGGTCGCGATTGCGGCTCTGCGACAGCAGGCCGGCGATTTCGAGGACCTGGGTTCGCGCCGAGGCGCGGTCGGCGTTCGGCAGGTCGCGCGCGGCGGCCAGCTTTTCCAGCCCGCGCAGCATCAAGGCGATCTTGGCGCACGCCGCCTTGGGAGCCGCGGCCACGCCCGGCACGGCGTCGTTCTCGTTCTCGGGCGTCGGCGCTTGCACTGTCTCTACCTTTTGTCGCGCTTAGGAATCTTCCGCCGGCGCGCACGGCGGGAAGCGGTCCGTCGACACGCTTCGTCTTCAGGGATTGGGTGGAGTCGGTCCTGCCGTCGGTCGCGAGGCTCAGGACCGCGACCTTGGACGCAGCCTCCGCGTCGGCTTGCGCGGGAGCTCAGGCGCAAGTGTTTGCGAGGCGACCATCTTGGCGACGCTCAGTACTGGGGCGGGCGAACCCAGGAGCGGATTGTTGCTAAGGCCAAAGCGTTCCCCCACAAAAGTGTTGACTGAATTTAACTACTTGTGGTTACGCGAGTTGGCATGCTTCAGCTTACCCATTGCGTGTTTTTTTCGGTGACACCGGAGTCCAGCCGTCGCGCCCGCCCCGGGCGGCGGGCGTGAGCACGGCGTCGCCGACATCGGCCCCCGCGGGGGCGGCCCAAGACCTCCAGCCGTGGGAGGTCGCCCGGGCGTCCCTCCACTACATCCGCGACATCGTGCGGATCACCCGGGGCGACCGCCATTTCCTCGACGCCCTGATCTTCACCGTCGCGCTCGACGCGAACATGACGCCGGTGACCCGGGACCGCAGCCTGCTGGCCGCCTATGGCGGCGCGGAAGTCTCCACGCCCGACGAACTTCGGCGCCCCGTCAGCATCAACGCGGTGGCCACGTCACTGCGGCTGCCCTTGGAGACCGTGCGACGGCGCTTCCTCAACATGTCCCGCGACGGCCTCTGCGTGATCGGGCAGCAAGGCGTGATCATCCCGCGCGCGGCGGTGACCTCGGCCGTCTACCTGGCCGAGCAGCGCGCCCGCTTCGACCGCACCCGCGGCTTCTATCAGACGATGCAGGCCGGGGGCGCCTTGCCGGACCGGGCGGCGCGCGAGGCCTCGCCGGCGACGGGTGAACCGCTGGTGCGGGCCGCCAACTGGGCGGTCTCGGAATACGCGCTGCGGATCTGTGGCGAGCTGGTCGCCCTCACGGGCAATGTCGTGAGCAGCATCGTCCTGCTGGACCTGGTGCTGGCCAATATCGACCAACTGCCGCCGTCGGCTCTGCCCGACTGGGGTCGTGATCCCGAGCACTTCGGGCGGCCGGTCAGGATCGGGGCGCTGGCGGGTCCGCTGCGGGTTTCCGGCGAGACCATCCGGCGGCACCTTCTGACCTTGGAGACGCTCGGCTTCTGTCGTCGCAGATCAGGCGGTCTGGTCGCGGTCGCGCCCGACTCCGCCCGGCCGCAGCTGATGCGCATCGTCGAGACCAACAGGACCAACAGCGCACGCCTGTTCACCCGTCTGGGCCAGCTGGGCGTCCTCGACGGCTGGGACGCCGCGATCGCCTAGAGCGTTCGCGTTTCCCCCGACCCGGCTCGGCGATCCTGCCCTGCCGCCCGGATCGATCGCCGCATCTGGAACCCGGAATCCGCGCGGGATTCCCAACGCGCGGCGCCCAGAGACTAGACGGACGGCGCTCGGGGTTTCGCCCCATGGCTCCCGCCAAACCCGCGCCCGATCATCGCGTCCTGGATGGCCACCGGTTCGAGAGCGTTGGCGTGATGACTTCATCCCTCCGCACGGCGTTTCTGCGCAGTTCCATGTTGGCGTGGGTCGGCGGGGTGGATCGACGAAAATCCCCGGAGCCGGGAGCGACAGTTCGGCGGTTGGCGATCACCCTGTTCGGCGCCGCCCTGGCGACCACGGCCGCGCCGGCCCTGGCTCAGGCCCCGGCGGGCCTCCCCACGGGCGGCGCCTTCGTTCGCGGGGAAGGCCAGATCGGCCAGACCGCGCCGGACGTGATGACGATCACCCAGTCCAGCCAGCGCGGCGTGATCGACTGGAGCAGCTTCTCGATCTCCGGCCCCAGCCAGGTCAACATCCTCAACGGCCAGGGCGCGACGCTGAACCGGGTGCTGGGCGGCGAGGTCTCGCGGATCGACGGCGGCCTGACGGCGACCGGCTCGGTCTTTCTGATGAACCCGCACGGCGTCATCGTCGGGGCGGGCGGACGCGTGCTGGCGGGCGGCAATTTCGTCGCCACCACCAAGGAGACCAGCCTCGACGGCTTCATGGCGGGCGGTCCCCTCGCCTTCACCGGCGGCTCCCAGGCGTCGGTGGTGAACGAAGGCTCGATCGTCTCGCGCGGCGGCGACGTGGTGATGATCGCCCGCGCGGTCGCCAATCGCGGAACGATCGAGGCGCCGAACGGCCGGGTCAGCCTGGTCTCCGCCGACGAGGTCCTGCTGGCCACCACCGACCGCAGCGACGGCGGCCTCTATGTGGCGACCGCCTCGGGCGGCGGCGACGTCACCCAGGAGGGGCGCATCCAGGCGGCCGCGGCGACGCTGCAGGCGGCGCACGGCAACATCTACGCCCTGGCGGGCAACCGTGACGGCCTCATTCAGGCGACCGGGACCGAACGGATCAACGGCCAGCTGTGGCTGACCGCGCCGCAGGGCGCGATCACCGTCGGCGGGGCCCTGTCGGCGGTCAACGCCAATGGGACCGGCGGCAAGGTCGTCGCCAATGGTCGCGACGTGACCGTGGCGTCCACGGCGCGGGTCTCGGCAGCCGGTTCGTACGGCGGTGAAGTGCTGATCGGAACCTCGGCCTTCGGCGGGGCAGACCTGGCCCAAACCACGACGATCGCGTCGGGCGTGACGATCCTGGCCGGAGGTCCCTCGGGGGGCGGCCGGGTCGAGACCTCGGGCAAGACCGTTTCGATCGGCGCGGCGCGGATCGACGCCGGACGCGGCGGGACCTGGCTGTTGGACCCCGACGACCTGACCATCGACGCGCCGGCGGCGGCGACCATCACCGGAACGCTGGACGGTGGCAGCGACGTCACCCAGGCCACCACGGCCGGCGGGACGGGCGGCAGCGGCGACATCACCGTCCAGGCGCCCGTCGTCTGGACCGGCGGCGGCAACTTGACGCTCAACGCCTATCGCGACCTCAACATCAACGCCCAGATCGACGGCGGCGGTGAGTTCACCTTCTCGGCCGGGCGCAACGCGACGATCTCGGCGCCCGTGGCCGGGGCCGTGGTGTCGACCGGGCTACCCCTCTATTTCGGCGTCAGCGGGACCCTGACCATCGCCTCAGGCGGCTCGGTGTCGGGCAGTAGCGGCGTCGGCCTGGCGGCCTCGACCTTCGTGAACCAGGCCGGCGCCGGGGCGCTCACCTCCGGAACCGACTGGTACATCGTGACCCCCGATCCCGGTTCGGTCACGCTGGGGGGCCTGGTCCCGGATTTCTATCAGTACGACATCATCACCAGCGGCTCGCCGGCGGCGGCGGGAAACGGCGTGCTCTATACGGCCGCCCCCACGGTCAGCGTCACCCTGGGAACAGTCACCAAGAGCTATGACGGCACGACCACCGCCACGCTGGACGACGGCAACACCACCGTCACGGGCCTGAACGCCGCCGACGACTGGTCGCTGGACGGCGTCTATTCCACCAAGAACGCCGGGACCGGCCTGACCGTCACCACCAGCAACTTCCAGATCACGGAAGGCGGGATCCCGGTCTACGGCTATGCGTTCGCCGCGCCCGTGCCGACCTCGACGACCGGTGAGATCACCCCGGCCGTGCTGACGGCCAGCATCATCGGCACGCCGACCAAGACCTACAACGCCACCACCAGCGCCACCCTGACCGCCTCGAACTACCAGCTGACGGGCGTCGCGGCGGGCGAGACGATCACGATCAGCGGCCTGACGAGCGAGGACTACGACTCCGCCAACGCCGGCGCGCGCACCATCACCGCCACCCTGACCACCCCGGACTTCGTCGCGGGTTCCGGCGTGGACCTCAACAACTACGTGCTGCCGACCAGCGCCACCGGCGCGGGCCTGATCAATCCAGCCACCCTGACGATCAGCGGGCTCACGGCCAACAACAAGGTCTATGACGGCAACGCCGTCGCGACGGTCAACACCGCGGGCGCCAGCCTGTTCGGCGTGATCGGCGGCGACAGCGTCACCGTCGATGGCTCCGGCGCGACCAGCTTCTTCCCCAGCAAGAACGTCGGGACCAACCTGGCGGTCACGGTGACCGGCGTGACGCTGAGCGGGGCCAGCGCCGGCAACTACGTGGTGACCCAGCCCAGCGGCCTGGTCGCGGACATCACTCGGGCCACGCTCACGATCTCGTCGGTCACGATCAACGACAAGGTCTACGACGGAACGGCGGCGGCGACCGCCGACACCAGCTCGGCGGTGCTGACCGGCAAGATCGCGGGCGATGACGTCACCATCACCGCCTCGGGCCTGTTCTTCGCCTCGAAGGACGTCGCCCAGAACATTCCCATCTTCGCCACCGGCGGCGTGATCAGCGGCGCGGACAGCGGCAACTACCGGACAGTGGTCGCCGGCTCGGTGACGGGCGACATCACACCCCGCCCGGTCACGATCACCGTCACCGGGACGCCGACCAAGATCTATGACGGCACGACGGCCGCGCGACTGTCGCCGTCCGACGTGGTCATTTCCGGATTGGTCGCCGGCGAGGGGCTCACGGTCACCCAGTCGTCGGGCGCGACCTACGCCTCGAAGGACGCCGGCTCGCGGGCGGTGACCGCCAACATCTCGGCCTCGGACTTCCAGGCCCAGCCGGGCACGCTGCTGTCCAACTACCAGCTGCCGGCCACGGTCACCGGGATGGGGCTGATCAACCCGGCGCCGCTGGACATCGAGATCGTCGGGAACCCCACCAAGCCCTACGACGGCAATTCCAGCGCTGGCCTGGGCCCCTCGAACTTCCAGGTCGAAGGCTTCGTGCCCGGCGAAGGCGCGACGGTCACCCAGACCAGCGGGCAGTACAGCTCGGCCGACGCCGGCGTCTGGACGGTGTCGACCACCCTCGACGCCAGCGACTTCGCCCCCGACGCCGGGACGCAGATGTCCAACTACGTGATCCCCTCCCCTGTGACGGGGTTCGGCACCATCACGCGCATCGACGTGGACCCGGGCATCCTGAACGCGGCGATCACCGGCAATCCGACCAAGACCTATGACGGCACGGTCCTCGCGACCCTCAGCCCCAGCGACTACACGATCACCGGCTTCATCCCGGGCGAGAGCGCGACGATCACCAAGACGACGGGAAGCTACGCCGACAAGAATGCCGGGCAGAAGCCCGTCTACGTCTCGCTGGCGCCGACGGACTTCGTGGCCGGCCCCGGCACCAATCTCGACAACTACAACCTGCCCACCGAAGCGACGGGGATCGGCACGATCCTGCGGGCCCAGCTCACGGCAGCGATCATCGGCAACCCCACAAGGGTCTACAACGGCTCGACCAACGCTTTCCCGCTGTCATCCAACTACCAGGTCAACGGCCTCATCGGCTCGGAAACAATCAGCATCAGCGCCTCGTCGGTGGTCGCCAACTACGACAGCAAGAACGTCGGCGCCCGGACCCTCACCACGCCGCTCGCGCCCAGCAACTTCGTCTATGCGAACGGGGCGCTGAGCACGAACTACATCCTGCCCGTCCAGGCGATCGGGCCGGGCACGATCACGCCCGCCCCCCTGGTGGTGCTCAGCACCCGGGCGCTCAACAAGGTCTACGACACCACCACGGCCGCCCCGCTGGACGTCAGCGTCGCCAGCCTGTCGGGCCTGATCGCCGGCGATACGGTCACGCTCAGCACCAGCGGCGCGGTCGGAACCTTCGCCACGCGAAACGTCGGCAACGGGATCGCGGTCACGGTCGTCGGCATGACCCTGGGCGGTCCCGACCTGGCCAACTACCAACTGTTCCAGCCCGCGGGCCTGACCGCCAACATCACGCCCGCGCCCCTCGTGGTGACGAACGTCACCGCGTTCGACAAGACCTATGACGCGACCACCGCCGCCACACTGGACATCTCTGCGGCGACGCTGCAGGGCGTGCTCGGTTCGGACTCCGTCACGCTCGGCGCGTCCGGCGTGGCCGGCGCATTCCGCCAATCCAACGTGGGAACCGATCTGGCCGTCAACGTCAGCGGCTTCGCCATCAGCGGCGCCGACGCCGGGAACTACAGCCTCAACCAGCCGTCGGGCCTGCTGGCCGACATCAACCGCGCCATCCTGACCGGTTCCATCATCGGCAACCCGACCAAGACCTACAACGGCTCGACCCAGGCGACCCTGACCGCGGCGAACTACAGCCTGACCGGCTTCGTCGCCGGCGAAGGCGGCTCGATCGTCCAGGCCTCGAACGGGCGCTACAACGTGGCCGACGCGGGCTCCCGCACGGTGCTGGCCGACGTGGTGGTGTCGGACTTCACGGTCAACGCCGGCACAAGCCTGGCCAACTACCAACTGCCGACGACGATCTCGGGACCGGGCACGATCAACCGGGCCACCCTGCTGGCCTCGATCATCGGCAACCCGACCAAGGTCTATGACGACACCACCGTCGCCACCCTGACCTCGGCCAACTACAGCCTAAGCGGCTTCGTCGCCGGCCAGGGCGCCACCGTCGGCCAGACCGTGGGGACCTACGACAGCGACAATGTCGGCGCCCGCATCGTGACCGCCAGCCTCGGCGCCCCCAACTTCACCGGCGTCGGCGCCACCAACCTCGCCAACTACAACCTGCCGACCACCGCCAGCGGCGCGGGCACGATCACCCCGGCCAGCGTCCAGGTGATCAACGTCACCGCCCAGGACAAGGTCTATGACGGCAACACCAGCGCCATCCTGAACAGCGGCGCGGCCGCCCTTTCCGGAGTGCTGGGCGCCGACGTGGTGACCGTGGTCTCCGGCGCGGCCAGCGGGACCTTCGCCAGCAAGAACGTCGGGGTGAACATCCCCATCACCGCGACCGGCTACGCGATCGGCGGAACCGATGCGGGCAACTACACCGTGGTCCAGCCCACGGGCCTGTTCGCCGACATCACCGAGGCGACCCTGATCCTGGCCTCGGTGACCAAGGTCTACGACTCCACCCTGGCGATCCCGACGACCAACGGCGCCTACGGTCTTTCCGGCGTGATCGGCGGCGACACCGTGGCCGTCAACGCCGCCGGGCTGTCTGGCGCCTACGCCGACAAGAACGTCGCCACCGGCATCGGCGTCACCCTGTCGGGGGTCGGCCTGACCGGCGCGGACGCGGCCAACTACACGATCGCGGCGACCACCACCAACGCGCCCATCGGGATCATCACCCCGGCCTCGTTGCAGGTGATCGGGGTGCTGGCCAACGACAAGGTCTACGACCAGACCGCCACCGCGATCCTGAACAACGCCGGCGCGGGCCTGAGCGGCGTGCTGGGCACAGACGACGTCACCTTGCAGACGGGCGGCTCCAGCGCCCTGTTCTACAACGCCGGCCTCACCGCGCCGGACGCCAACGCCGGCGTCGGCAAACCCGTCGTGGCCAACGGCTACATCGTCACGGGGATCGACGCCGGCAACTACACCGTCACCCAACCCCAGGGCCTGACCGCGACCATCACACCCGCGCCGATCAGCCTCCTGGCCGTGACCAAGATCTATGACGGCTCGACCGCCCTGCCGACCGCCAGCTCGGGCTACGCCTTCAGCGGCGTCTATGCCGGCGACACGGTCACGGCCAACACCTCGGGCCTCTCGGGCGCCTATGCCGACAAGAACGTCGCCGGGAGCCTGAGCGGCGGGACCGTGATCGGCGGGATCAATGTCACGCTCAGCGGCCTGAGCCTGTCGGGAAGCAGCGCCGGCAACTATTCGATCTCGCCGACCGTGACCGCCCAGCCGATCGGGATCATCACGCCCAAGGCGCTGAGCGCCAGCATCATCGGCGATCCGACTCGCGTCTACGACACGACGACCGCCGCGACGCTCGCCTCGACCGACTACGACCTGGTGGGCGTGGTGGCCGGCGAGACGATCACGGTCACCGAAACGGCCGGCGTCTACGACAGCAAAAACGCCGGGACCCGCACGGTGACCGCGACGCTGGACGGCCTGGACTTCACGGCCGGCGGCGGCACGTCGCTGGCGAACTACACCCTGCCCACCAGCGCGTCCGGAACCGGCCACATCACCCCCGCCCCGGCCTCGGTGGCCGGCGCGGCCGCCAACGACAAGGTCTATGACGGCACGGTCGCGGCGACGCTGGACAACAGCGGAACCAGCCTGGTCGGCCGCCTGGGTTCCGACGACCTGACCCTGACCCTCGCCACGACGGGCGTCTTCGGCGACCCCAATGTCGGGATCGGCAAGACCGTCACCACCACCGGCTATGACCTGACCGGCGTCGACGCCGGCAACTACACCCTCACCCAGCCCAACTACCTGACCGCCGACATCACCCAGGCCCTGCTGAACCTCATCAAGGTCAGCCGCGTCTACACGGCCGGGACCGAACTGCCGACGGCGTCCTCGGCCTATACGCTGTCGGGGATCGTCGGGACCGACGATGTGATCGTCGACACCTCGGGCCTGTCGGGGAACTACGCGGTCAAGAACGTGGGCACGGGGATCAACGTCACCCTGTCAGGCCTGGCGCTGGGCGGCGCGGCCCAGGGCAACTACAGCATCGCCCCCACCCTGACCAACGCGCCGATCGGCGAGATCACCCCGGCGACCGTGACCCTCGCGGGTATGCTGGCCAACACCAAAACCTATGACGGCACGACCGCCCTCACCCTGAACAACGCCGGCACGGTGGTGGTCGGCACGCTGGGCGTCGACGACCTGGACGTCGACAGCGCCGCCTCGTCGGCCAGCTTCCCCTCCGCCAACGCCGGGACCTACCTGGTCAACGCCAGCGGTTACCTCCTGACCGGCGTCGACGCCGGGAACTACATCCTGACCCAGCCGACCGGCATCTCGGCGACGATCGATCCCAAGGCGCTGGCGGCGGCGATCATCGGCGATCCGACCAAGACCTATGACGCGACCGCCGCCGCTAGCCTGGCGGCCGGAAACTACGATCTGGTGGGCTTCATCGCCGGCGAAGGCGCCAGCATCACCCAGACCGTCGGCGCCTACGCCTCGGCCGACGCGGGCGCGCGCCTGGTCACCGCCAACCTCGCCGCCGGCGACTTCACGGCCAACGGCGGCACCCTGCTGGCGAACTACGTCCTGCCGACCACCGCCACGGGCCTGGGCCACATCAGCCAGGCCAGCCTGACGGCCGCCATCATCGGCAACCCCACCAAGACCTATGACGGGACCACGGTCGCCGCCCTGGCCTCGACCAACTACCAGCTGACCGGCTTCGTCGCCGGCCAGGGCGCCAGCGTCGGCCAGACGATCGGGACCTACAGTTCCGCCAATGCGGGGGCCCGCACGGTCACCGCCGGCCTCTCCGCCGGAGACTTCACCGCCAACGGCGGCACGAACCTGGCCAACTATGTCCTGCCCACCACCGCCAGCGGCGCGGGGACCATCGGTCAGGCGACCTTGACGGCGTCCATCGTGGGCGATCCGACCAAGACCTATGACGCGACCACCGCCGCCACCCTGGCGGCCGGCAACTACGACCTGGTCGGCTTCATCGCCGGCGAAGGCGCCAGCGTCACCCAGACCGTCGGCGCTTACGCCTCGGCCGACGCGGGCCTCCGCAACGTCAACGCGACGCTGGGCTCCAGCGACTTCACCGCCAACGGCGGGACCCTGCTCGCGAACTACGTCCTGCCGACCACAGCCACAGGGGTGGGCCACATCAGCCAGGCCAGCCTGACCGCCGCCATCATCGGCAATCCCACCAAGACCTATGACGGGACCACCGCCGCCACCCTGACCTCGACCAACTACCAGGTGACAGGCTTCGTCGCCGGCCAGGGCGCCAGCGTCGGCCAGACGATCGGGACCTACAGCGCCGCCAACGCGGGCGCCCGCACGGTCACGGCCGGCCTTTCGACGGGCGACTTCACCGCCAACGGCGGCACGAACCTGGCCAACTACGTCCTGCCGGTCAGCGCGGCGGGTTCGGGGACGATCGACCCCAAGGCCCTCACGGCGTTCGTGACCGGCATCCCCACCAAGACCTACGACGCCACCACCGACATCACCCTGGCCCCGGCCAACTACCGCCTGGCCGGCTTCGTCTCCGGCGAGGGCGCCAGCGTCGGCGAGACGGCGGGCCAGTTCGGCTCGCCCAACGCCGGCGCGCGCCTGATCACCGCCGCCCTCGACCCGACGGACTTCACGGCCGACAGCGGGACCCTGCTGGCCAACTACGTCCTGCCGACCACCGCCACCGGCGCGGGCCTGATCCTCAAGAAGCAGCTGGAAGCGGTGATCCTGAGCGATCCCACCAAGACCTATGACGGAACCCAGAGCGCGGTGTTGACCACCTATCTGCTGACCGGCTTCGTCTCGGGCCAGGGCGCCATCGTCACCCAGCCGACAGGAACCTACGACAGCGCCAACGCCGGCGTCCGCCTGGTCTCCGCCCAGTTGGGCAGCCCCAACTTCCAGGCCAACAGCGGCACCTCCCTGGGCAACTATATCCTGCCGACACGGGCCGAGGGTGTCGGGCATATCACGCCCAAATCCCTGGCGGCCGTGATCGTCGGCAACCCGTCCAAGCTCTACGACGGCTCGACGGCGGCCAGTCTGACGGCGGCCAACTACCAGCTGACCGGCTTCATCGCCGGCGAAGGCGCCACCGTCGACCAGACCGTGGGGACCTACGCCAATCCCAATGTCGGCCTGCGCGCCGTGACGGCCAGCCTGACTTCGAGCGACTTCACGGCCAATGGCGGGACGCTGCTCGGCAACTACGTCCTGCCCACCACGGCCCTCGGGACGGGGACCATCGGCCAGGCGATGCTGGTCGCCATCCTGAACGGCGTCTTCAAGACCTATGACGGCACGACGGCGGCGGTGCTGACCTCCGGAAACTACACCCTGACCGGCTTCGCCGCCGGCGAGGGCGCGAGCGTCACCGAGACGGTCGGGACCTACGGCTCGGCGGACGCGGGCCTTCGCCTGGTCACCGCCGACCTCGACGGCGCGGACTTCGTCGCCAGTGGCGCGACCGACCTCTCCAACTACGTCCTGCCCGTCCAGGCCACGGGGACGGGACGGATCGACCAGGCCGCCTTGACCGCGATCATCGTGGGCGATCCGACGAAGACATACGACGCCACGACCTCGGCGAGCCTGACCTCGGCCAACTACCTCCTGACCGGCTTCGTCGCGGGCCAGGGCGCCACGATCGGCCAGACCGCCGGCGCCTACGCTTCGGCCGACGCCGGCGCCCGCCTGGTCACCGCCACGCTCGGCGCCGGCGACTTCGCGGCCGATGGCGGCACCCTGCTCGCGAACTACGTGCTCCCGACCTCGGCGGCGGGCCTGGGCCACATCGATCCCAAGACCCTGTTCGTCGCCTTCGCGGGCGTGACCAAAACCTATGACGGGACCACCGCGGCGACGGTCGCGCCCGACAACTTCGTGATGACCGGCTTCGTGGCGGGCCAGGGCGCGACCGTGACCGAGAGCCAGGGCGTCTACGCCCAGGCGAACGTCGGCCTGCACCTCGTTACGGCCAATCTGGACGCGGGCGACTTCAACGCCGCCAGCGGCACGAACCTGGCCAACTACGTGCTGCCGACCAGCGTCAACGGCCTCGGCCGGATCGACCCGGCCGTGCTGATCGCCCGCCTCAACGGCGTCTCCAAGATCTATGACGGCAACGCCGCCGCCGCCCTGACCTCCGGGAACTACACCCTGACGGGCTTCGCGCCCGGCGAAGGCGCCGTCGTCACCGAAACCGTCGGCGCCTACGGCTCGCCCAACGCCGGCCTGCGCACCGTGAGCGCGGTCCTGGAGGCCGGCGACTTCACCGCGACCGGCTCGACCCTGCTCTCCAACTACGTCCTGCCCGCCACGGCCGACGGCCTGGGCCGGATCGACAAGGCGGCCCTCGCCGCGGCGATCGTCGGCGGACCGGCCAAGGCCTATGACGGCACGACCACCGCCACGCTCACCTCGGCCAACTACCAACTGACCGGCTTCGTCTCCGGCGAAGGGGCCGAGGTGACCCGGACGACGGGCGTCTACGACGACAAGAACGCCGGCGCCCGCACGGTGACCGCCGACCTCGCGACGGCGGACTTCGCGCCAGGCGGCGCGACCCTGCTCGACAACTATGTCCTGCCCACCAGCGCGTCCGGCGCCGGGCGCATCGATCCCAAGGCCCTGACGGTCGTGCTGACCGGCATCTCCAAGACCTATGACGCCACCACCGGCGCGACCCTGACCTCCGGCAACTACGTCCTGACGGGCCTGGCGTCCGGCGAGAGCATGGCCATCGGCCAGACGGTCGGCGTCTACGACTCCCCGAACGCCGGCGCCCGCTCGGTCAGCGCGACGCTGAGCACGACGGACTACGCCGCCGGGGCCTCGACCCTGCTCTCGAACTACGTCCTGCCCACGGCCGCGAGCGGCGCGGGAACCATCAACCGCGCGCCCCTGGCCGCCGTGATCATCGGCAACCCGACCAAGGACTACGACGGGAACACCACCGCGAGCCTGACCTCCGGAAACTACCAGTTGACCGGCTTCATCGGCGGCCAGGGCGCCACCGTCACCGAAACCGCCGGCGCGTACGACTCCGCGGATCCCGGCGCCCGCGTCGTGACGGCCCTGCTCGGCGGCGACGACTACAGCACCGACGCGGGGACCTTGCTGTCGAACTACGACCTGCCGACCTCGGCCTCGGGCCCCGGCGAGATCGTCGCGCCGCCGGGACCGCCGGGATGTCCGACCGCGCGGGCGGACGCCTGCAACACGGTGTTCAACCTGGCCCGTTCCGTCGGCAATCCGCGCTTCTACGTCCCCTACCCCGTCGCCGGCGGCCTCTATCAAGGGCGCACCAACGGCCTGGGCGACCTGCCGTCCAGCTTCGAGATCTCCCTGCCGGTCATCGAGGGCAACGAGGCGGTGATCTTCGGCGGCGCGCCGGTCGCCAACTCCACCGAGGACGTCCTCCTGCTGGGCGACCGCCAGACCCGCTGGAGCCTGCGCTTCGTCGCTCGGTCCGCCCCCCTCGAAATCAGCGAGGCCCAACCTTGAAGCCCCACTCGAAGTCGCCCGCGCGGTGGGCGGCGATGATCGTCGCCCTGGCCGCCTCGGCGCCGCTCGTCGCGCGCGCGCAGGACTTCGAACGCGTGATCCCCCGGCCGCCCCAGCCGACGACGCCCCCGCCCGTACAGCCCCCGCCGCCGGCCTCCCCGCCCAGCCAGGACCGGACGGTCCTGCTGCCGCGCCTGGAGGGCCTGGTCTTCGTTCCCGATCCCGGATCGCTCCAGCCCGCCGGCGTCGCGCCGCCGCCCACCGGCCTGGCGACCGCCGACCTGCCGCTGTTGTCGACGCCGGCCTTCACCCGGCAGGCCACGGACTATCTCGGCAAGCCCCTGACCCGCGCCGATCTCGACAAGATCACCGCCTTGGTGCGAGCCGCCTACCGCAAGGCCGGCCGGCCGTTCATGGACGTGACGGCACCGCCCCAGACCATCCAGAACGGCGTCGTCCAGATCGTGGTGACCGAATTCCGCGTCGGCGAGGTGACCATCACCGGCAACCGCCATTTCTCGTCGGAAACCGTACGAAGACTGGGCGGGCTGGACAGCGGCGAGCCCCTGACGCTGGCGCGGATGCGCGGAGCGCTGGACGGCTATAACCAGAACGCCTTCCTGACCGTCGACGCCGTCCTCCGCCCCGGGGCCGAAACCGGCCTGAGCGACGTGGCCCTGACCGCCCACGATCGTTTCCCGTTCCGCGTCTACGCCGGCTACGACAACCAGGGGGTCACGACCCTGGGCCGCGACGAGTGGAACGTGGGCTTCAACTGGGGCAACGTCTTCGGCCGGGGCGGCACGTTCTCATACCAGTTCACCCAGAGCTTCTCGGGCCGCTATACCTCGCACTCGTTCAGCGACGTGGTCCCGCTGGTCGACGGCGACCGCCTGCTGTTCTTCGGGGCCTACGCGATCCAGAAACCCCGCGTCGCCCGCGAGTTCGGCAGCAAGGGCCATTCGGGGCAGTTCAGCGGCCGATGGGCCCATCCCGTGATCGGCCCCGGGCCGATCAAGCAGACCCTGCAGATCGGCTTCGACTACAAACGCGTCGACAACACCTTGGAATTCCTGGGTTTCCGGCTGCTCGACACCGACGTCGAGATCGTCCAGTTCCCCGTCATCTACAGCCTGACCGCCACCGACCGGGCCGGTCAGACCGACCTGGAGAACCTCGCCGTGCTCTCGCCGGGCGAGCTGGCTCCGCACAACGGCGACCGGGAAATGCGCCTGCTGGTCCCCGGCGGCGACGCCACCTATGCCTACGACCGCTTCAGCGCCACCCGGACCACGACCCTGCCCAAGGGGTTCACCTGGATCGCGCGCGGCGTGGCCCAGATCGCCAGCGGCAATCTGCCCTACAGCGAACAGCTGGCGGCGGGCGGCATCGGCAGCGTCCGAGGCTATGACACTAACATCGCCCTGGGCTCGAACGGCGTGATCCTCAGCACCGAGATGCGCTTTCCGACCATCCGGGTAGGACAGGCCCTGGGCCGACCGGGCCTGGACGACCGCCTGCAGCTGGGCGTGTTCGTCGACTACGGGAAGTTCGAGCAGCCGACGGATTTCCCGGACCTGGCCGACGAGGCGGAACTGGCCAGCCTGGGGTTCAATCTCCGCTATGTCGTCGACCGCCACTTCGCGCTGCAGCTCGAGTTCGGCTCGCAGCTGAAGCCGGCGCCCGGCCAGGCCCACAAGGCCAGCCAGTTCGCCGTCTCGACCTCGATCGGCTTCTAGGAAGAGGCCTTACCTAGTCCTTGAACGCGGAGGTTTCCCGCCGCTCCTCGACGTCCTTGTTGAGGAAGTAGTTCAGGGCCGTCCGGATCGCCGCGATGGCCGCCAGCTGACCGATCTGGTCCCAGGTCGGGGCGATGGCCGTGCGGACGATGTCGGCGGCCAGGGCGAACTCCAGCGCCAGGATGATCCAGCCGGCATAGGCGACGAAGATCGTCTGGCGCGTGCTGACCTCGCTCGCCAGACCCCGCACCAGGGCGAGGATCACGCGGGTCAGCGCCACCACCGAACCGATGGCGATACACAGCACGCAGACCAGTTCCGTCGCCAGGGCGATGTGGCTGGCGAATTCCCGAAGGATCTCTTCCATGCGCTCACCTTGTTGATGCCGCGACTCCATCGCGCGCGCGCCGGACGCGCCACCGGGTAAAACCCGGAGGGAACCGGCCGAAGATTGCTCCGGCCGTTCCGTGGGATTCCCGCAGATGCGAAAAGTCGGCGCGCCGTGCTGTGGGTTGGCCGTTGTCGTGCGTCATGCACGGTGAGAAAAACCTCTTGAACCCGGGCTCACGCCCACGGGGCGGGATCGTGCGACCAGTCATCGAACCAGACCTCCATAGACTGGACCGACGCTACCGGCCGGCGCTGATGGCGTTCTTCATGCGTCGCGCCGCCAGCCACAGCGACGCGGAGGACATGACCCAGGAGCTGTTCGCCAAGCTGGCGACCGCTCAATCCGGTCCGACGGGGGCCGGCGGAGTGGACAACGCCGACGCCTACATCTTCCAGATGGCCGCCAACCTGCTGCGCGACCGGGGTCGGCGCGAAAGGGTCCGGGCCAACTATCGCGCCAGCGTGCACGCCGGTGCCGGCGCCGGCGACCTGGAGCCGCTTGACCCCGCTCGGGTGCTGCTGGGTCGCGAGAGCCTGGGCGAGGTGTCCGACGCCCTGCGCGAACTGCCCGACCGCACACGCGCTATCTTTCTTCTGTTCCGTCTGGAAGGCATGAAGCAATCCGAACTCGCCGCCCTGTACGGCGTCTCCGTCAGCGCGGTGCAAAAGCACATCCTCAAGGCCATGACCCATCTGACCCGACGCGTGAGGGCCGGCGAATGACCGTGATCTCTCCTGAAGAGCGGCTGGAGGCTGCGCGCGAGCAGGCCGCCCTGTGGTGCGTGCGCCTGGCCGACAACGCGCTGACTCCGGCCGAGCACGACGAGCTCCAGGCCTGGTTCGAGGCCGACGCCGACCATCGCGGCTTGCTGGACGACGCCGTCATGGCCTGGCGCGCCGTCGAGGAACAGGCCGCGGGGCCGGGCCTGATCGCGCTGCGCCGCGAAGCCCTGGAAGATCTGCGGCGCGCGCAGCACGGTCGCTGGGCCCGCCCCGGCCGCCGTCGAGCGATGTGGGCGGCGCTGGCGGCCTGCCTGGTCGCGGCCGTCGGCGGCGGCATCGCCTGGCGCGCCAGCCTGCCCGACGTCTACCGCACCACCGAGGGCGAGCGGCGGATCGTCGAGCTGGCCGACGGCTCGCGCGCCTCGCTCGACAGCGCCACCGTGCTGAAGGTCAAGTACGAGCGCGGCCGCCGGCGGCTGTGGCTGGACAGCGGCCGGGCCAAGTTCTCGGTCGCCAAGGACCCGCTGCGGCCCTTCTCGGTGGCGGCCGGCGACAAGCTGGTGGTGGCCACCGGCACGGTGTTCAGCGTCGAGCGCCTGACCGGCCAGATGCGGGTGGTGCTCTACGAAGGCCACGTGGCCGTGCTGGACGACAAGACCGGCCGCGCCGACACCGCCGTGCCCCTCAAGATCGACGGCGCGCCCGCCGACCGGCTGCTGACCCCCGACCACGAACTGGTCGCCTCGACCCGCACCAACGCCACGGTCGTCAGCCAGCTGGATCCGGTGCGCGCCAAGGCCTGGGAGAACGGCCAACTGGTGTTCCAGGACGAGCCCATGGACCTGGCCGTCGAGCGGGTAAACCGCTACGCCCGCGACAAGCTGAAGATCGGTGATCCCGGCGTCGCCCAGCTGCGGATCAGCGGCGTGTTCACCTCGGGCGACACCGGCGCCTTCGTCGACGGGGTGACGGCCGTGCTGCCCGTCCACGCGGTTGCGGCCAACGGCGTGACCGTGCTGAAAATCGACCGCGGTCAAAAAAATTCAGCGCCGTCCGGTGTGTCTTCGACGAGCTGAGGCGTCTCACTTTCCAAAGCGCCGCAATCAACGTCGGCGCATAAGGGAGGGAAGACAATGCGCAGAACGTTCGACCGTCGCCTGGCCAATCGCCTGCTTGGGGGCTCCACCGCCGCCGCGGCCCTGATGCTGCTGGCCGCCCCCGTCGCCGTGCACGCCCAACAGCAGCGGACCACCTACAGCTTCGACATCCCCGCCCAGGACCTGAGCAGCGCCCTGCGCGCCTTTGGCCAGGCCTCAGGCCAGCAGTTGGCCTTCGACGAGGCCAGCGTGCGCGGCAAACGCGCCCCGGCCCTGACCGGCGCCTACACCGCCGAGGCCGGCCTCAAGCGCCTGCTGAACGGCACCGGCCTCAGCGCCCAGCCCACCGCCAGCGGCGTCTACGCCATCCGCGCCAAGACCCTGCTGGTGGCCACCAGCGCCCAGACCCAGGGCCAGCCCGCCACCGCCGTCGAGCCCGAGCCCGAGACCCCCGCCCAGGTCGAGGAGGTGATCGTGGTCGGCACCCCCGGCGGCAAGGGCATCGACAAGCTGGCCGCCAGCTTCGCGGTCACCACCGTCAACGCCGACGACATCACCAAGGCCTCGCCCAAGAGCACCGCCGAGCTGCTGACCCTGGTCCCGGGCGTCTGGGTCGAGACCTCGGGCGGGGTGGCCGGCGCCAACGTCTTCGTGCGCGGCTTCCCCGCCACCGGCGACGCCGAGTTCCTGACCATCCAGCTACAGGGCTCGCCGATCTATCCGCCCTCGACCCTGTCGTTCCTGGAGAACAGCTCGATCTTCCGGGTCGACGAGACCATCTCGCGGATGGAAGCCCTGCGCGGCGGCCCAAACCCGATCTTCTCCAACGGCCAGCCCGGCCTGACCACGAACTTCCAGCTCAAGGAAGGCGGCGAGGAGACCCACGGCCTGATCAAGCTGTCGACCTCCGACTACGACCTGCGCCGCGTCGACGGCCTGATCAGCGGCAAGCTGGCCGACGACCTCTATTTCATGGTCGGCGGCTACGCGACCACCTCGCCCGGCGTGCGCGACACCCAGTTCGACAGCGAGGTCGGCCAGCAGTTCACGGTCAACATCACCAAGCGGATGGAACGCGGGAAGATCAATCTCTACGCCCGCTACACCGACGACCACGGCGCCTGGTACCTGCCGTTCGCGATCAACGTGCCGGGCGTCGACAAAGGGACCTACACCCAGATCGGCGAGGCCAGCCGCTTCCACACCCTGCAGATCAACGCCGCGGGCGCGACGCGCAACTTCGACCTGGCCGACGGCCGGGGCTTCAAGGGCTTCGTCGCCGGCGGCGGGTTCGAGCACGAGTTCGGCGACGGCTGGCAGGTGCGCGACCGCTTCAGCCTGACCGACGGCGACGCCAATACCTACGGCCTGGTGGGCGACGGCGCGGCGATCACGGTCGCCTCGCTGAACACCGTGGTCCCCGGCGCGATCAAGACCCGCGGCGGCGCCACCCTGGCCTCGACCGACTACGTGCAGAACTGGGGCGCCTGGATCGTCGAGAAGAAGATCAAGGCCGTGACCAACGATCTGTCGATCGCCAAGACCCTGGGGACCCACCAGCTGTCGGCCGGCTACTACGCCTCCAGCTTCAAGTCCGACGACTTCTGGACGCTGGGCAATGTCGAGCCGATGCAGGTCAAGGCCAACGGCGAGTACCTGGCCGCCCCGGTCACCTGCGCCGACCTGGCCACGGCCGGCAGCACGTCCAGCTGCTTCAAGTTCGGCCTGACATCGGCCGGCGACGGGCGGGTGGACGCCCTCTACCTGGCCGACTCCTGGCAGGTGATCGATCCCCTGCGCATCGACCTGGGCGTCCGCCGCGAGCGCTTCCAGACCGACTACGTGGTCGACGATGGCCCCGGCTTCCCCGACGGCCTGGCCCTGCGCACCACCGACTACAGCAACAGCAAGACCAGCTACACGGTCGGGGTGAACTACGACATCAACGGCGTGTCGGGCGTGTTCGGCCGCTATTCGCGCGGCTACAAGTTCCCCAGCTTCGACAACTTCCGCGAAGGCCTGACCGACACCCTGTCGGTCGACCAGTACGAGCTGGGCTACAAGCTGCGCAGCGGACCGTTCGAGCTCTACGCCACCGGCTTCGCCAACGAGTTCAAGGGCGCCAAGTTCGCCGACGTCGGCGGCATCCAGGAGAGCAACAGCAACAAGGCCCACGGCCTGGAGCTGGACGGCCGCTGGCGCTCGGACTTCGGCCTGTCCCTGGCCCTGAACGGCACCTTCCAGAAGACCGAGATCGTCAAGTCGTCGATCCCGGCCAACAAGGGCAACAGCGCCCAGCGCCAGCCCGACTGGATGATCCGCTTCACCCCCAGCTACGACGTGACCCTGGGCTCGGTGGAGTCGACCTTCTACGGCACGGTCAGCGCCGTGGACGACCGCTTCGCCGACAACGCCAACACCCAGGTGCTGAAGGGCTACACCAAGGTCGACCTGGGCGCGATCTTCGACGTCGCCGACTTCACCGTCCAGGTCTCGGCCGACAACCTCACCGACAGCCACGGCCTGACCGAGGGCGACCCGCGCTCGACCAGCGGCGCCAACGCCCGCCCGATCCTGGGCCGGTCGTTCAAGTTCAGCGTCGGCTACAACTTCTGACCGGTTCTCCCGATCAGACCGCCGGAGCCGCCCCCAGTCGGCCCGGCGGAGGGAGCGCCTCCCCCGGCGGCTCCCGTTGGCGGATCGGGTCCCTCCCTCGGACCCGATCCGCGCTTTTCCCGTTCTTGAGCTAGAGCTGTTCGCCTTCGGAGGAACGCCGTGAACCGTCGCCACGTCCTAGCCGCCTCCATCGCCTGGCTCGCCCTCGCCGCGCCCGCCTTCGCCCAGACGACGGCCGGCGAGATCGCCTCCCCCGCCGACACCTATGCCGAGCTGTTCCACCAGGTGCAGATGCGCAGGCTGTTCCCGGACGGGAAGACCTTCGTCGACGCCAAGCCCAAGCGTCCGCCCGCCCGGATCCTGGCCGCCTACCGCGCCCACGCGGCCTTCACCGACGCCGAGCTGAAGCGGTTCGTGACCGCCAATTTCGTCGTGCCGCAAAGTCCGCCCGCGCCGCCGCCGTCCAAGGACCGCACCGCCCTGAAGGCCCACATCGCCGCCCTGTGGCCGGTGCTGACCCGTCCGCCGGTCACGCCGGTCGACGGCGACAGCGCCCTGCCCCTGGAGAAGCCGTTCGTGGTGCCCGGCGGGCGCTTCCGCGAGATGTACTACTGGGACAGCTACTTCACGATGCTGGGCCTGGCCGCCGACGGCCGGCAGGACGCGGTCGAGAACATGGTCGACGACTTCGGCGGGCTGATCGACCGCTACGGCCACATCCCCAACGGCACGCGCACCTATTATCTCAGCCGCTCGCAGCCGCCGTTCTACTTCGCCATGGTCGGGCTCGCGGACAAGACCGACAAGGCGCGGTTCAAGCAGCGCCTGGACCTGATGCGCCGCGAGCACGCCTTCTGGATGGACGGCGAGAAGACCCTGGCGCCGGGCCATGCGTATCGCCGCGTCGTGGCCCTGCCCGACGGTGCGATCCTCAACCGCTACGCCGACGACCGCACGACGCCGCGCGACGAGTCCTACCGAGAGGACGTGCTGACGGCGCGCGAAGTCACGAACCGTCCGGCCGGCGACGTCTTCCGCGACCTGCGCTCGGGAGCCGAAAGCGGCTGGGACTTCAGCTCGCGCTGGATGGCCGACGGCAAGAGCCTCAAGTCCATCCAGACCACCGCGATCCTCCCGGTCGACCTCAACGCCCTGCTGTTCGGCCTGGAGACGGCGATCGCCCAGGGCTGCGCCGACCTGACCGACGCCCCCTGCGTCGCCGAGTTCAGCGGCCGCGCCAAGGCCCGCCGGGCGGCGATGGACGCCTATCTCTGGGACGCCCCGCGCGGGCTCTATCTGGACTACCAGTGGCGCGAGCGGGCGCGGCTGGACCATCCCAGCGCCGCCACCCTCTATCCGCTGTTCGTCGGGGCCGCGAGCGCCGACCAGGCCAAGGCCGTGGCGGCGACCACCCGCGCCCTGCTGCTCGCGCCCGGCGGCCTGCGCACGACCACCGTCGCCACCGGCCAGCAGTGGGACACGCCCAACGGCTGGGCCCCGCTGCAATGGGTGGCGGTCTCGGGTCTGCGCCGCTACGGCGAGGACGACCTGGCCAAGACCATCGGCCAGCGCTGGCTGGCCACCGTGGCCCGCGAATACCAAGCCAGCGGCAAGATGCTGGAGAAGTACGACGTCGAGGAGGCCAAGGCCGGCGGCGGCGGCGAGTACCCGCTGCAGGACGGCTTCGGCTGGACCAACGGCGTGACCCGCGCCCTGCTCGACCTCTACGCCGCGCCGTGAGAATCCCGATCGGAACCCGGCGCCCTTCGGCGACTCTGGCCTATCGCGTCACGCTCTAATGCAGGAGTGGCGCGCCCTGCTGGATTCGAACCAGCGACCGCTCGCTTAGAAGGCGAGTGCTCTATCCAGCTGAGCTAAGGGCGCGGATCCCTTGGGGAATCCGGGGAAGCTTGGGGCGGAAAGCCTAGTGCGTCCAGGGTTGCTTGCGGCCGGCGGCGAAGTTGTCGGCGTAGGCCTTGATGATCCGCTTGGGCGTCTTGGGCTCGAACAGCTGGAACGAGATCTCGTGACGCTGGGCGTAGGCCACGGCTTCGTCGCGGGTCTCGAAGTTCAGGCGCACCTGGCCGTTCATGTCGCTCGACTGGGTCCAGCCCATCAGCGGATCGGGACGCCTGGCCGAGGCCGGCTCGAACTCCAGAACCCAGTCCTTGGTCTTGGCCTTGCCGGACTGCATGGCGGTCTTGGCGGGGCGGTAGATGCGCGCGAGCATGAGGGCCTCTCCAGGTCGATCGTCACCCCTCGGAAGGGGGTCTAGGTGGTCGGAGCGGCAGGATTTGAACCTGCGACCCTCTGGTCCCAAACCAGATGCGCTACCAGGCTGCGCTACGCTCCGAAACACCGAGCGGCTGCTCTACAGGGCTTCGCCGCCGGGGGCAAACGGAACGCCGGACGTCCTGAAAGAAATCAGCCTTTCGGGAAGATTTTGTTGAGCACCCGGTCGCCGGGCAGGATGCCCAGCTGGGCGGCGCGGCCGCCGGGGATCTCGAGCACGCCCCGGATCACGCCGCCGGAGGGGATCGGCGTCTCGTCGTGCGGCACCGCGTTGCGGGCGATCGACAGCACCCGGCCGTCGGGCGCGATGTAGATGATGTCCAGCGGGATCAGGGTGTTCTTCATCCAGAACGCCGCCCGCTGGGGCGGGTTGTACGGGAACAGCATGCCGCGGTCGGGGGCCAGCGACTTGCGGAACATCAGGCCCCGCTCCTGCTCGGCCTTGGTCACGGCCAGTTCGACGGTGAACCTGGCCCGTCCCCGGCTGGTCAGGATCTCGACCGTGTCGAGCTTGGCCGAGGGCTTGGCGGCGGCCGGCGCCGGCTTGGGCTTGGCCTGCCACGCCCGGGCGGGCGCGGCGATCGACAGGCTGGAGAACAGGGCCAGGACGACCAGCGCCAGGGCGCGTCGTCCGATCGTCGTCATCCCGATCGTCCTCATGAAGGTCACACGCGCCTCATCATCCTCGCCGCGTCCCGCGACGCGGCGATCCTACGACGTCACGCCGCCATGGCGAAAGCCGGTCCTTGGAGGTCAGTCCTCGCCGGCGGTGATCTCGGCCACCACCAGGCCCTTGGGGCCTTCCGCGAAACGCACCATGACGTCGTCGCCCGGCTGGAGGTCCTCCAGCCCGCCGCGACGCAGGGTCTCGATATGCACGAAGATGTCGCCCGGCTGGCCGTCGCGGACGACGAAGCCATAGCCCTTGGTGCGGTTGAACCACTTGACCTTGGCGCGCTCGGCCGGCCCCACGGGCTCCAGCATCTGGCGGCCGCTGTCGACGCCCGAACGGAAGTGGTCGCGGCGCATGCCCACGCCTTCGCCGAACGACCGCTTGGGACGCTCCAAGGGCGCCGGCGCGGCGCTCTCGTCCAGGTCCACGACCTCGGACACCTGCCAGCCCTTGGGACGCTTGACCACGTCGCAGACGATGATCGCGCCCTCCAGCGCCGTTTCCCGGCCGCAGCTGCGCAGAGACGTGACGTGCAGCAGCACGTCCTTCAGGCCGGTCTGACCCGGATCGTCGGGGACGATGAACCCGTACCCCTTTCCCGTGTCGAACCACTTCACGCGACCGCTGATACGCACGAATTCCTCATGCGATCCCGAGTCCTCGAAATCGAAACCAGACATTCCGCCCCTCTGGCTCGCCCAGACAGCCCAGGGGGCGAGCACCACAGAATAACACTGTTCTCGCGAGAAGAGAGCCGTCAATAACCAATTGACGTGAAAAGGCGATCGCGAGGCGTACGCGACATTTCGTCGCAGCGCCTAGACCGACATAAACCTGAAATGTCCGTGGTGGGTGGCAGTCCCTAGGGGAGTCGAACCCCTCTCTCCAGAATGAAAATCTGGCGTCCTAACCGATAGACGAAGGGACCACGGCGCCTGCATTAGGCGGGTATTCGCATGTAAAGTCTAAGTAGCTTCGCGGTGGCAGTCCCTAGGGGAGTCGAACCCCTCTCTCCAGAATGAAAATCTGGCGTCCTAACCGATAGACGAAGGGACCGCGTGGCCGCGAAGAGCAGGCGATATACAAAGCTTCCCCCCGGGGCGCAAGCGACGAAGAGCAGTTTTTTCAGGTCACGCGCATGCGGGGGTCGGCGACGTCCTCGATCTCCAGCTGGACGCCTTCCCGGCCCATATAATCGTCCGGTTTCAGACGGCCCACGACGTGCAGGGCTCCCCCGCCGGCCAGCAGGCGCTCGCCCAGCGGGGTCTCGGCCGACCGCCAGGAGATGGCCTTGATTCGGTCGCCCGACGGCCCGACCAGATCGACCCGCACGTGGCCGCCCTTCATCGCCACCATCCGTTCGGGCCGGACTCCGGCCAGGGCGAACATCGGCTCGGGATTGCCCGGACCGAACGGCGCCAACTGCTGGAACTCGCTCCACAGGGCGCGGTTGGCGGCCCGGGGCTGGACCAGGGCGTCGATCTCGACCGCCTCGACGCCGACGGCTTCCATCTCGCCGGCCAGGCGCTCCTCCAGGAAGGCGCGGAACTCGGGAATCGAATCGGGACGGATCGACAGGCCCGCCGCCATGGCGTGGCCGCCGCCGGCCATCAGCAGGCCCGCCTCGAAGGCCGCCTGGATCGCCGCGCCTAGGTTGACGCCCGGCTGCGAGCGGCCGGACCCCTTTCCGACATTGGCGGCGCGGTCGACGCCGATCACCACCACGGGCTTGCGATAGCGCTCGCGCAGGCGGCCGGCGACGATGCCGATCACGCCGGGGTGCCACCCCTCCCCCGCCACGACGATCACCGGGGCGTCGGGATTGAAGTTGCTGCCGCGCTCCAGCACGGCCGCGGCCTCTTCCACCACGGCGGCCTCGACGGCCTTGCGCTCGGTGTTCAGGCCGTCCAGCTCCTCGGCCAGGGCCTGGGCCTCCAGCGGGTCGTCCGTGGACAGCAGGCGCGCGCCCAGGTCCGAGCGGCCGATCCGTCCGCCGGCGTTGATGCGCGGCCCCAGGATGAAGCCGGCATGGAACACCGAGGCGGGGCCCGAGCCCTTGCCCACCTGGAACAGGGCCTTGAGGCCCGGATTGCCCCAGCTGGACATGGTGCGCAGGCCCAGGGTGGTCAGGGCCCGGTTGAAGCCGACCAGCTGGGTGACGTCGCAGACTTCGCCCATGGCCACCAGGTCCAGCCACTGGCGCAGGTCCGGCTGGGGCCGTTCCTCGGTGAACAGGCCGCGCTTGCGGGCCTCGCGGTTCAGGGCGGCCAGCAGCACGAAGGTCACGCCGGCGGCGGCCAGAACCCCCTGCCCGCTCTGGCAGCCCGGGCGGTTGGGATTGACTACGGCGGCGGCGGCCGGCGGGTCTTCGCGCATCAGGTGGTGGTCGATCACCACCACTTCGAGGCCGATGGTCGCGGCGCTGGCGATGGCGTCGTAGGCGGCCGCGCCGCAATCCAGGGTGACGACCAGCTCGGCCCCGCCGTCGCGGATGGTCTTGAAGGCCGCCGGACTGGGGCCATAGCCCTCGGTCAGGCGGTCGGGAATGTAGATGGGCAGCTCGACGCCCATGTAGCGGAACCAGCGCACCAGCTGGGCGGCGCTGGTGGCGCCGTCGACGTCGTAGTCGGCGAACACCATGGTCGGCCGGCCGCTTTCCAGGGCGTCGATCAGGATCTCGGCCGCCCGGTCCATGTCGGTGAAGCTGGACGGGTCGGGGAACAGCGCCTTCAGGGTGGGCCGCAGATAGTGCTCGGCCGCGTCGACGCCCACCCCGCGCGAGGCCAGGGCCCGAGCCAGGGGCTCGGACAGGCCGTGCATCTGCTGGTGGCTGCGGGCTACGCCTGCGTCGCCCGGCCGCTCGCGCCAGGCCCGGCCGCTGATCGACCGCTCGACGTCGAGGAAGTGGCCCGTGGCGAGGGGCGCGTGTCCGTCGGCCATGGCTCAGCCCTCCCGTGCGGGAAAACGGCCGGCGATGCTGAGCTTGGCTGTCGTGGTCATCTCCCGAGCCTACGCCCTTCGGCGGATTCGCTCCACGGGCGGGGCGATGCTGGGAAGATAGGTCGCGGATGCGTCAGAAACGGACGCAGACCGGGGACATGCCCTTGGGCGTGTCCCCATCAACATCCACCGCGCCAAGACTTGGGGACACGCCGCGAGGGCATGTCCCCGACCCGGATCAGCCCGCCGCCGTCTCGGCCGCGACCACCTCGACCTCGTTGGCCGAGCCCAGCACCACCGGCACGCGCTGGTGCAGCTTGGTCGGCTGAAGGTCGAGGATCGGGGTGACGCCGTCGGTCGACTTGCCGCCCGCCCGTTCGACGATCAGCGACATGGGGTTGGCCTCGTAGAGGAGCCGCAGCTTGCCTGGCTTGTCGGGCTCGCGAGCGTCCCAGGGGTACATGAAGACGCCGCCGCGCATCAGGATGCGATGGACGTCGGCCACCATCGAGGCGACCCAGCGCATGTTGAAGTTCTTGCCCCGCGGCCCCGTCTTGCCCTGCAGGCAGCCGTCGATATAGCGGCGCACCGGCGCGGCCCAGTGGCGCTGGTTGGACATGTTGATGGCGAACTCGGCGGTGTCGGCGGGGATGGCGACGGTCGGGTGGGTCAGCCGCCAGGCGCCGTCGGCGTCCAGGGTGAAGCCCACGACGCCCTTCGACAGGGTCAGCACCAGCATGGTCTGCGGGCCGTAGACGGCGTAGCCGGCGGCGACCTGGTTGCGGCCGGGCAGCAGGAAGTCGGCTTCGCTGGGCGCCACGCCGGCCGGCGCGGGCAGGATCGAGAAGATCGTGCCGACCGAGACGTTGACGTCGATGTTGCTGGAGCCGTCCAGCGGGTCGAAGGTGACCAGATAGCCGCCGACGGCGCCCGTGGCCTCGACCATCTCCAGTTCCTCGGAGGCCAGGCCGGCCACTAGGGGACAGCCCTGCAGCGCGTCGCGCAGGATGTCGTTGGTGATGATGTCGAGCTTCTTCTGTTCTTCGTCCTGGACGTTGACCATGCCGGCGGCGCCCAGGCTGCCCGAGATCGCGCCGGAGGCCACGACCTTGCTGATCCTGGCGCAGGCCCCGGCGATGACGGTGACGACGGCCTTCACCTCGTCGCCCGCCGGCTCGTCAGCGAGCCATCCGGCGAGATCGGTCAGCGTGGTCATGCGGGGCCTCTTGGGAAAGAAAGATTCGGCGCGACCATAGCGCGCGCGGCGCGATTTCCGATCCGGCTGGATCAGCTTACCGCTCTAGGATGTTGTTGTGACGCATTTTCCGGCGACGGATCGGCGACTGTCCGCCGGAAGACCGCTAGGCCTTCCGCTTCATCCGCACTTCGCGCACCGTGCCGGTCGACGAGTTCATGACCAGGGTGTGGGTGTGGACGAAGCCGTCCTTGTAGGTCACCCCGTCCAGCAGGTTGCCCCAGGTGACGCCGGTCGCGGCGAAGATCGCGTCGGCGCGGACGATCTCGTGCAGGTCGTACTTCTTGTCGAGGTCGGTGATGCCCCAGCGGGCGGCGCGGGCGCGCTCGTCGCCGTTGCGGAACAGCAGGCGCCCCTGGAACTGGCCGCCGACGCACTTCAGCGCCGCGCAGGCCAGGACGCCCTCGGGCGCGCCGCCGGAGCCGACATAGAGGTCGATGCCGGTCGACGGATCGGTGGTGGCGATCACCCCGGCCACGTCGCCGTCCGTGATCAGATTGACCCGCGCGCCCACCGACCGGATGCTGGCGATGATCTCGGCGTGACGCGGACGGTCCAGCACGCAGACGGTGATGTGCTGGGCATCGACGCCCTTGGCGGCGGCGACGGCCTTGACGTTGTCGGCCGGCGACTTGTCCAGGTCGATCACCCCGGCCGGCAGGCCCGGACCGCAGGCGATCTTGTCCATGTAGGTGTCGGGGGCGTTCAGCAGGCTGCCCTTGGGCGCCCAGGCCATCACCGCCAGGGCGTTGGGCATGGCCTTGGCCGTCAGGGTGGTGCCTTCCAGCGGGTCCAGGGCGATGTCGATGGCGGGGCCCTGCCCCGTGCCGACCTTCTCGCCGATATAGAGCATGGGCGCTTCGTCGCGCTCGCCCTCGCCGATCACGATCTCGCCGTCGATCGCCAGCTCGTTCAGCGTGTTGCGCATGGCGTCGACCGCGGCCTGGTCGGCCGCCTTCTCGTCGCCCCGCCCCACCATCGACCACGAGGCGATGGCGGCGGCTTCCGTCACGCGAACCGCGTCCAGGACCAGCGAACGGTCCAGGGTCTTCGAACTCATCAACGTCTCCCAGCCTATGCGAGGCTCAAGTCCCGGCCGCTTGGCGCGGCTCTCAGATGCGCGCGACGCGCAAAAGGCGGGGACGCTCTAGCACGGCGTGCAGTTTTTCGATGCGACTAATCGCGTCGAGGAGATTGGATTCGGGAGTCGCGTGCGTAACGAGCACGATCGGAACGCCGCCCGCGCCTTCGACCGGCTTCTGCAGGAAGCTGTCGATCGAGACGCCGCATTCGGCCAGGGTCTCGGAGATGGCGGCGATGGCGCCGGGCTCGTCGCGGACCATGATCCGCAGATAGGCCTTGCCCACCGAACGGGCCGGATCGACGGCCACGAACGGCTTCAGCTGACCGGCCGGCGCCTGGAACACCGGACGACGAGCGCCGGTCATGACGTCGGCGATGTCGGCGGCCACGGCGGCGGCGGTCGGACCCGCGCCCGCGCCCGGCCCCTGGATGAAGATCCGGCCGATCCGCTTGCCCTCGATGAACAGGGCGTTGAGCGCGCCGCCCGCCTGGGCCAACGGATGCTCCAGCGGGACGAGCGAGGGATGCACCTTCACCGACACGCCGTCGTCGCTCTTGGCCGCGCCGGCCACCAGCTTGATACGATAGCCGAGGTCCTTGGCCAGCTTGATGTCCAAAAGCTCGACGTCGCTGATGCCCTCGATCTCGGCGGCGTCGAAGTCGGGCGCGCAGCCGAAGGCCAGGGCGGCCAGGATGCTGATCTTGTGGCCGGCGTCGAAACCGCCGACGTCCATGGTCGGGTCGGCCTCGGCATAGCCTAGGCCCTGGGCCTCGCGCAGCACGTCCGCGAAGTCGCGGCCGGTCTTCTCCATCTCGCTGAGGATGAAGTTGCAGGTGCCGTTGAGGATGCCGGCCACGCCGACAACCTCGTCGCCGACCATGGCCTCGCGCAGCATCTTCACCGCCGGCGTGCCGCCCATGACCGCGGCCTCGAACAGCAGCGGGGCGTCGTTGGCCTCGGCCAGGGCCGCCAGTTCGGCGCCGTGCTCGGCGATCAGGGCCTTGTTGGCGGTGACCACCGGCTTGCCCAGCTTGAGCGCCGCCTCGACGGCCGCCTTCGCCGGGCCGTCGCTGCCGCCCACCAGCTCGACGAACAGGTCGACGTCCGGCGACGAGGCCAGGGCCACCGGATCGTCGAACCAGGCCAGGCCCGAGATGTCGACCGTGCGCGGCCGCGACTTGGAACGGGCCGAGACCGCGGTCACCACCGCCCGGTCGCCGGCCGGCGCGAAGTCCGGCTGCTCGACCAGGAACTGCAACAGCCCTCCGCCGACGGTGCCGAGGCCGGCAACGCCGACGCGCCAGGTCTTCTGGGTCATATTCGCGTTCCTAGTTCCAGCGGCCGGGCTGCCCATCCTTCAGGGGATTTGGCGGCGCCCTAGACCTGTTCCATCTTGTTGTGCGCCTTGGCCAGGATCGTGTCGGCGTTGGCGATGAACTTCTTGACGTTGCGGGCGGCCTGCTTGATCCGCTGCTCGTTCTCGACGAGTCCGATGCGGACATAGCCCTCGCCGTACTCGCCGAAGCCGATGCCGGGCGCGACGGCGACGCCGGCCTCCTCGATCAGCAGGCGCGAGAACAGCATCGAGCCGGCGGCCTCGAACTGCGGGGGGATCTTGGCCCAGGCGAACATCGAGGCCGGCGGATTGGGGATCTCCCAGCCGGCGCGCGCCATCGACGACACCAGGGTGTCGCGGCGGCCCTTGTAGATGGCGCGGATCTCGTCGACGCAGTCCTGCGGGCCGTTCAGGGCCGCGGCGGCGGCCACCTGCACCGGGGTGTAGGCGCCGTAGTCCAGGTACGACTTCACGCGGGCCAAGGCGGCGCAGATGCGGGCGTTGCCGACCACCATGCCCACCCGCCAGCCGGCCATGGCGTAGGTCTTCGACAGCGAGTTGACCTCGACCGCGATGTCTTTGGCGCCCTCGACCTGTAAGATCGACGGCGGCGGGTTGTTGTCGAAATAGATCTCGCCGTAGGCCACGTCGCTGATCACCAGCAGGTCGTGCTTCTTCGCCAGGGCGACGGCGTCCTTGTAGAAGTCCAGGTCCACCCATTGGGCGGTCGGGTTGGACGGGTAGGACAGGATCAGCACGCTGGCGGGCGGCACCGAGTGCTTGGCGGCGCGGCTGATGTTGGACAGGTACTGCTCGGGCGACAGGGCCGGCACGTGGCGGATCACGCCGCCGGCCATGATGAAGCCGAAGGCGTGGATCGGATAGGCCGGGTTCGGGCAGATGATCACGTCGCCCGGCGCGGTCAGGGCCTGGGCGAGGTTGGCGAAGCCTTCCTTCGAGCCCAGGGTGGCGATCACCTCGGTGTCGGGGTTCAGCTTCACGCCGAAGCGACGGCCGTAATAGCCGGCCATGGCCTTGCGCAGGCCGGCGATGCCCTTGGAGGCCGAGTAGCGGCCGGCCTTCGGGTCGCGGGCGGTCTCGATCAGCTTGTCGACGATATGCTTGGGCGTGGGCATGTCGGGATTGCCCATCCCGAAGTCGATGATGTCGGTGCCCTCGGCGCGGAGGCGCGCCTTGATCTTGTTCACCTCCTCGAAGACGTAGGGCGGGAGGCGGCGGATACGGTGGAAATCGGAGGTCATGAAATGCTCATTGCGCCGCAGCGGCGCGCCGGGAGCGGATGTCGGGCATGGATAGACCCCGAGCGGGGCATAGCCAAGCCAGTTACGGGAATTTTATGCCTCCGTCGCCCTATTGGGGCTTGGACGGAGGCGCGGTAGCTCGATCGCGCGCCGCCTTTGCGAAGGCTTCGGTCGCGGCGCGGTCGGCGTCGGTGGGGATGTCGCTGGGCGGCGCCTTGCCGACCTTGCGGGCCTGGGCGGCGTAGCCTTCGGTGTCCGACAGGGTCCAGGTGTTGGGCGCGGTGTCGCGCTTCAGCTTGTCGGCGGCCACCTTTTCGGCGCCCACGGCCTTCTTGAACTCGACGGGCGTGCGCACGTCGGTCGGGATCGGCGGGATGTCGATGAAGCGCGGCAGGTCGGCGTGCTTGGAGTCCTTGGCCGCGGCGTTGGCGGCGGCGGCGATCGGCGAGTTGGGATCGGCCGGCGGCGGCGTGAACGGCGAAACCGACGACAGCGACGAAGCGCAGGCGCTCAGACCCGCCAGCAGGGCCACGAGAGCCGCGCCGCGAAAGAGTACGCTGGCCCGTACGATTTTACCGGTTTCGACGTTCATCTTGTCTCAGGTCTTATGCGATGATCGCGGCGAGCGAAAGGCCATCCGCGCCGCCAAGGCGAGATGGTCGAAGAGATGACGGTGCAAGGAGCTCCATGGCCACGACCGAAACCTCCCCCAAACCGCGCAAAAAGCCCGCCGCCAAGGCGGACGCGGCGCCGACCGCCGCCAAGACCAAGAGCAAGGCCGGGCCGAAGGTTCCGCCGAAAGCCGACCCGGGGCCGGAGCTCCGCGCCCGGAACGCCGAATCGACCGCCCGGACCGCGCCCCCCCTCCCGACCGGCGCCCTGCCCGACTTCGAGGCCTTCCTGTCGCCGGACCAGCGCCAGATGCTGGAGACCCTGTCGGCCAACCTGGCCCGCGCCGCCGTCACCGCCCAGGGCGCGATCGCCGAGGCCGCCCTGCGCCAGGCCGACCGCCCCGCCGCCCTCAGCCCCGACCCCTTCCACGTCGGTCCCGCCTTCAACGAGGTGATGACCAGCCTGGCCGCCCAGCCCGACCGGCTGCTGCGGGCCCAGGCCGACCTGTTCAGCCGCTATATGGACCTGTGGCAGTCGGCGGCCCGCAAGGCGACGGGCGAACCGACCCAGCCCGTGGTCGCCCCCGCCCCCGGCGACAAGCGGTTCAGCGACCCCGACTGGGCGTCCAACCCGATGTTCGACATGATGAAGCAGAGCTACCTGCTGTCGTCGAACTGGCTGAACGACCTGGTCTCGCAGGCCCAGGGCGTCGATCCCGCCACCAAGCGCCGGGTCGAGTTCTTCACCAAGATGCTGACCGACGCCTTCTCGCCGTCGAACTTCCTGATCTCCAACCCCGCCGCCCTACGCGAGGTGATGCAGAGCAAGGGCGAGAGCCTGGTGCGCGGCATGGAGAACTTCGCCGCCGACCTGGAACGCGGCGGCGGCCAGCTGGCGATCAGCCAGACCGACCTGGCCAAGTTCAAGGTCGGCGAGAACGTCGCCACCGCCCCGGGCAAGGTGGTCTACCAGAACGACATCCTGCAGCTGCTGCAGTTCTCGCCGACCACCGAGACGGTCCACGAGATCCCGCTGCTGATCTTCCCGCCGTGGATCAACAAGTTCTACATCCTGGACCTGCGGCCCGAGAACTCGATGATCCGCTGGCTGACCGGCCAGGGCTTCACGGTGTTCGTGGCCTCGTGGGTCAATCCCGACAGCCACCAGGCCAAGAAGACCTTCGAGGACTACATGCTCGAAGGCATCTACGACGCGACCCGGCAGGTCATGACCCAGGCGGGCGTCGATCGGGTCAACACCGTCGGCTACTGCATCGGCGGCACCCTGCTGTCCTGCGCCCTGGCCCACATGGCCGCCAAGGGCGACAAGCGGATCAATTCCGCCACCTTCTTCGCGGCCCAGCAGGACTTCTCGGAAGCCGGCGACCTGCTGCTGTTCACCAACGAGGAATGGCTGCAGTCGATCGAGTCCCTGATGGACCAGCAGGGCGGCTACCTGCCCAGCCAGTCGATGGCCGACACCTTCAACAGCCTGCGCGGCAACGACCTGATCTGGTCGTTCTTCATCAACAACTACCTGATGGGCAAGGAGCCGCGGCCGTTCGACCTGCTGTTCTGGAACGCCGACCAGACGCGCATGCCCAAGGCGCTGCACCTGTTCTACCTGCGCAATTTCTACAAGGACAACGCCCTGACCACGGGCCGCCTGACCCTGGGCGGCGAGCAGCTGGACCTGTCGAAGGTCAAGACGCCGATCTATGTCCAGTCGTCCAAGGACGACCACATCGCCCCCTATCCCAGCGTCTATCGCGGCGCGCGGGCGTTCGGCGGGCCGGTGACCTTCACCATGGCCGGCTCGGGTCACATCGCCGGGGTGATCAACCACCCGGACGCCAACAAGTACCAGCACTGGACCAACGAGCAGCTGCCCGCCTCGGTCGAGGGCTGGCGGTCCGGCGCGGTGGAGCATCCTGGCTCGTGGTGGCCGCACTGGGCGGCCTGGCTGAAGGCCCGGTCCGGTCCGCAGGTCCCGGCCCGGGACCCGGCCAAGGGCGTCCTCAAGGCGATCGAGGACGCCCCGGGCAGTTTCGTCCGTGTACGGTCCGACACCGCCGCCTGATCAGATCAGGCCCACCTCGTAGGCCAGCTCGACCGGCATCGCCTCGGCGCGGTCGATCAGGGGCTGGACGCGTTCCAGGTGCTCGGTGAAGCGCGGGTCCTTGCGGAACCGCTCGGCGTTCTGCGCGGTGTCGAAGGACGTCACCAGGACCACCACGCCCTTGGCGGGCGACTTGAGCATCCGGGTCCCGCGCACGCCGGCGACCTGGCCCCGCACCCGCATGAACTGCTCGTGCTGCAGGGCGACGAACTCGTCGAACTTGCCGGGCTTGGTCTGGATGATGCTGACGCTGAAGACCGGCGGATCGGCCAGGGCGGCGGCGATGGCGGCGTGATCGGGGACGGTGAGCGTGGTCATGGAGGCTCCTGAAGGTCGTTGCCGTGGAAGGAGCCCTCCGTGTAAAACCTCAACCAAAGTTGAGGTCAAGCGCCAATGCCGAAATCCGAAAATACGCCGCCCGATTGCGCCTTTCCCGGCGGCACGCTCAGCGTCGGCGAGGTGGCCAAGCGCAGCGGCGTGGCGGTCTCGACCCTGCACTTCTACGAGACCAAGGGCCTGATCCGCAGCCTGCGGACCGAGGGCAACCAGCGGCGCTATCCGCGCGGGATCCTGCGGCGGGTGGCGGTGATCAAGGTGGCCCAGCGCACGGGCATCCCCCTGGCCTCGATCCAGGCCGCCCTCTCCCGCCTGCCCGACGGCCGCGCGCCGACCGCCGACGAATGGGCCGAGCTGTCGCGCGCCTGGCGGGCCGAGCTGGACGAGCGCATCCTCCGCCTCACCCAGCTTCGCGACCAGCTGGACGACTGCATCGGCTGCGGCTGCCTGTCGCTGAAGGCCTGCCCGCTTCGGAACCCGGCGGACGTGCTGGGCGGCCAGGGCGCCGGGCCGCGGCTGCTGGAACCCCAGCCCGGCTGAACCCCGGTGCGCGCCGCCCGCGCCGGAACTCCACACCAGCGACCCATGTTCGCCCAAAACCCGCCGGGATTCTGGTCGAGCTTGCCGACATGGGACTCAATCGCCGGACAGCACTAGGGATGCTGCTCGCGACGCCGATCCTCGGCGCGGGCGAAGCGGTGGCGCGCCCGGCGGCCGCGGCCGGCGGCGAGCGCCTGGCCCAGGCCGCGCGCAACCAGGTGGGCGTGACCCGGGACTACGATCCCAGCTACCGCGCCATCCCCTACCCCAACGGCGACGTCCTGCGCTCGACCGGGGTCTGCGCCGACGTGCTGGTGCGCGCGGCCCGCGACGCCTGGCGGGCCGACCTGCAGCAGCTGGTCCACGAGGACATGACCCGCAATTTCGACGCCTATCCGTCGCGGCGCGCCTGGGGCCTGAAGGGACCGGACTCCAATATCGACCATCGCCGGGTGCTGAACCTGGAGACCTATCTGGAACGCCAGAAGGCCCTGCTGGCCCGCGCGCCCGCCAAGGCCGCCGGCGACCGGTTCGACGATCCCCTGCCCGGCGACATCCTGACCTGGCGGGTCTGGAGCGGCCGCCCGCACATCGGCGTGGTCAGCCAGGGGCCCGAGCACGTGCGCGTGGTCCACAACATTGGCTGGGGCGCCAAGGAGGAGCCGCTGTGGATGTTCAAGCTCCACACGGCGGTGGGGCACTACCGCTGGCGGGCGTAGGCGCGGGCTAGAGCCCCGCGCCTTCCTTCAGCCCCAGCATCAGGTTCAGGTTCTGCACCGCCGCGCCCGACGCGCCCTTGCCCAGGTTGTCGAGCAGGGCCACCAGGCGGACCTGGCCGCTGTTTTCCGAGCCGAACACGAACAGCTTCAGGCGGTTGGTGTTGTTCAGCCCCTCGGGGTCCAGGGTCGTCAGGCTTTTCGCCTCGTGCAGCGACGCCACCTCGACGAAGGCCTCGCGGTCGTAGTGGTCGGCCAGGGCCTCGTGGATCTCGTTCATCGAGACGCTGCCGTTCAGCATGCTCAGGTGCAGCGGCAGCTCCACCAGCATGCCCTGAGCGTAGCGCCCGACGGCCGGGGTGAAGATCGGCCGGGTCAGCAGGCCGCCGTGCGCCTGGATCTCGGGCAGGTGCTTGTGGTTCAGGCCCGTGGCGTAGATGCGGTACGGGACCTTGGTATAGTGCGGCGAGGTCTCGTCCTCGAACTCGGCGATCATCGCCTTGCCGCCGCCGGTGTAGCCCGACACGGCGTTGAACGAGAGCGGCAGGTCGGCGGCGATGATGTCGTTCGAGACCAGCGGCCGCACCAGGGCGATGGCGCCGGTCGCGTAGCAGCCGGGGTTCGACACCCGCGTCGACTTGGCCACCTTGCCGCGCTGCTCGTCGTCCAGCTCCGGGAAGCCGTAGGTCCAGCCGGCCGCGGTGCGATGGGCCGTCGAGGCGTCGATCACCTTGACCTTCGGGTCCTCGATCAGCGCCACGGCTTCCTTGGCCGCGTCGTCGGGCAGGCACAGGATCACGGCGTCGGCGCCGTTCAGCATCGCCTTGCGGGCCTCAGGATCCTTGCGCTTGTCCGGATCGATCGAGACCAGCTGCAGGTCCTTGCGACCGACCAGGCGCTCGCGGATCTGCAACCCGGTGGTGCCCGCTTCGCCGTCGATGAAGACCTTGGGGGCCATGCGCCCTCCCGTAACCCGAACCCTTGAGGAGCGGTCCCTCTAGCGTACTCCGATCGCGAGCGAAACGGGTCTTTGGGCCGCGCCCACCGGTTTGTCGGTCGTGCAATCGGCGGAGCCCATCCTATATCCGGGGTCTCGCCCGCCACCGGATATCGCCATGACCAAGCCCCTGAAGATCGACTTCGTCTCCGACGTCTCCTGCCCCTGGTGCATCGTCGGCCTGGGCGGTCTGGAGACGGCGCTCGCGCGGGTCGGCGACCTGGTCGAGGCCGACATCCATTTCCAGCCGTTCGAGCTGAACCCGAACATGCCGCCGGAAGGCCAGAACATCGTCGAGCACGTCGGTCAGAAATACGGTGCGACGCCCGAACAGTCGGCGGTCAACCGCAAGGCCATCCACGAACGCGCCGCCTCGGTGGGCTTCACGATGAAGACCAACGAGAACAGCCGCATCTACAACACCTTCGACGCCCACCGCCTGCTGCACTGGGCCGGGATCGTCGGCGGCCAGAAGGCGCTCAAGCGGGCCCTGTTCGACGCCTATTTCACCGACGGGCTCAGCCCGGCCGACCACGACGTCCTGGTGGCGGCCGCCGAGAAGGCGGGCCTCGACGGGGCGGCCGCGCGCCAGGTGCTGGCCTCGGGCCAGTACGCCCAGGAGGTCCGCGACGCCAAGCGCCGCTGGCAGGCGGCCGGGATCAATTCGGTGCCGGCCGTCGTGATCAACGACCGCTACCTGATCTCGGGCGGGCAGCCGCCGGAGTATTTCGAGCAGGCCCTGCGCCAGATCGCCGCCGAGCCTGACGGGACCTGACCGGCGTTCGGTCAAATTTATTTACCGAGAAGCGGAGCCTTAGTCCGGCGAGGACGTTCATTCCCCGAACGGGGATTATCCGCATGACCAATCAGACTTCGGCCCAAACCGCTTTCGAACGTGAGCTCGTCAGCCTGATCCCGCATCTGCGCGCCTTCGGCCGCTCGCTGACCGGCAACGCCAGCCACGGCGACGACCTGGCCCAGGACGCCCTGGCCAAGGCCTTGGCCTCGCGCGCCTCCTACCAGCCGGGCACCAACATGAAGGCCTGGACCTTCATGATCCTGCGCAACGTCTTCTATTCGGAGAAGCGCCGCTCGTGGCGCTCGTGCGCGCTGGACCCGGAGGTCGCCGAGCGCACCCTGGTCTCGAACTCCAACCCGACCGCCGCCCTGGAGCTGGACGAGATGCGCCGGGCGCTGGACATGCTGCCGCCCGACCAGCGCGAGGCCCTGATCCTGATCGGCGCCGCTGGGATGTCCTACGAGGAAGTCGCCGAGGTCACCGGCGCCGCCCTGGGCACGATCAAGAGCCGCGTCAGCCGCGCGCGCGATCGCCTGGCCCTGATCTTCGCCGAGGGCCGGATCACCGAAGACCAGATGCCGGCCCACGCGGCCATGGCCTCGATCTTCCGCCAGATCGACGATTACCGGTCGCGTCAGGCCGCCTAGCGGCCACACGCCGGACGAAATGAAAAGGCGGCGCCTAGTGCGCCGCCTTTTTGCTGGGGATCAGGTGGATCGCGCCGACGATCGCGCCGCCCACGATCAGCCCCACCATGGCCGAACCCGCCGCCATGGCCAGCCAGCCCGTGATCGCGCCAACCACCGGGACCTGGCCGGCCCAGTGCGACGCGCCCTCGCCCCAGTGCGGGATCGGGGTCAGGTGGAAGTGCTCCAGGCCGTGGACGATGATGCCGCCGCCGACCCACAGCATGGCCGCGGTGCCGATCACGGTCAGGGCCTCCATGGTCACCGGCATCGCCTTGACCAGGCCGCGCCCCAGCCCCTGCAGCGCCTTCGAGCGCCCCTTGGCCAGGTGCAGGCCGATGTCGTCCATCTTCACGATCAGCCCGACCACGCCGTAGACCGCCACGGTCAGCAGCACGCCGATGATGGCCAAGGCCGCGGCCTGGATAGCCAGGGGCTTGTCGGCGACATCGGCCAGGGCGATGGCCATGATCTCGCCGGACAGGATCAGGTCGGTGCGGATCGCCCCGTTGACCTTCTGGGTCTCGAGTTCGGCGCTGCTGAGGGCGAAGTCCTCGGCCTCGTCGCCGGCCACCTCGTGCTCGACGAAGGCCTCGATGATCTTCTCGGTGGCCTCGAAGGCCAGATAGGCGCCGCCGACCATCAGGATCGGGGTCACGGCCCAGGGCGCGAAGGCGCTGAGGATCAGGGCGCCGGGCAGCAGGAACAGCAGCTTGTTGCGGAACGAGCCGACCGCGATCTTCCAGACGATCGGGAGCTCGCGCTCGGGCGTGAAGCCCATGGCGTAGCCCGGCGTGACGGCGGTGTCATCGACCACCACCCCGGCCGCCTTGACCCCGGCCTTGCCGGCGGCGCCGCTCACGTCGTCCAGCGAGGCGGCCGCCAGCTTGGTGATGCCAGCGATGTCGTCGAGAAGGGCGGCGAGGCCGGAGGGCATGGACGGATTCTCTGCAGCGAAGGGAGGAGCCTAGGCGAATAGACCGGACTGCTCGCTCCGGTCGAGCCCTAACCCTTCTTGAGGACCGCGTCGGCCTTGCCGTCGATCCGCTTTTCCTCGGCCTTGGACATCCGGCCGGCCTTCACGGCCTGGCTGGCGCGGGCCTTGGCGTTGCGGGCGTGGGCCTTGTCCTCGATCGGATAGGCGCGCTTCTCCGGTTCGGCGAAGGCCTTGTCGGGCAGCTTGTCGCGTTTCTCGGTGTTCAATTCGGCCATGGCGTCATTCCTTCGGATGAGCCCGGCCCAGCCCTTCGGTCGGGCCGTCGTCCTCGTCGTCGGGCGTGACGACCTCGGTCGGCTCCCTCTGCCGCGCCAGGTCGCGGGCGCCGACCCCGCCGCCATGCTCGATATTGAGATTGGCTTCGACCGTGGAGGGGTCGTAGACGCCGTCGTCCTCGTCGCCGTTGGTCACGTCGAGGGTCTCGTGGGGTTCGGCCATGGGAGTTCTCCGTCTCTCCTCAAGCCAACGACGGTCGGAGGCAGGACGTTCCCCCAGATTCCCTGCGGCGCGCTTCAGAATAAAATCAGAGCCTGTGGCAGTTGCGATCGGAACGCGGCACGCCAGATATTCGGGACGCCGGCGCGGGGTCGGCGAGCCTCCAGAGATTCTCCATGCCCACCCTGTTCGATCCGCTTGTCGTCGGCGACCTGAAGTTGCCTAACCGCGTCGTCATGGCGCCGCTGACCCGCCTGCGGGCCGGCCCCACCCAGATCCCCAACGCCCTGATGGCCGAGTACTACGCCCAGCGCGCCTCGGCCGGCCTGCTGATCACCGAGGGCGTGCCCGTCACGCCGCAGGGCGTCGGCTACCAAGGCGTGCCCGGCATCTGGTCCCAGGCGCAGGTCGAGGGCTGGAAGCAGGTGACCAAGGCCGTGCACGACAAGGGCGGCCGCATCTTCATTCAGCTGTGGCACGTGGGCCGGGTCTCCGATCCGTCGTTCCACGACGGCGCGGCGCCGGTCGGTCCCAGCGCCATCGCGGCCAAGGGCCATGTCAGCCTGCTGCGTCCCGAACGCCCCTACCCCACGCCCCGCGCCCTGACGACCGAGGAAGTCGCCGGCGTGGTCGAGGCCTTCCGCCAGGGCGCCGAGAACGCCAAGGCCGCCGGCTTCGACGGCGCCGAAATCCACGGCGCCAACGGCTACCTGCTCGACCAATTCCTGCAGGACGGCTCGAACCAGCGCACCGACCAGTACGGCGGCCCGATCGAGAACCGCGCGCGCCTGCTGCTGGAAGTCGCCGACGCGGTGGCCTCGGTGTTCGGCCCCGGCCGGGTCGGGGTGCACCTGGCTCCGCGCGCCGACAGCCACTCGATGGGCGACAGCAACCTGGCCGCCACCTTCGGCTACGCGGCCAAGGAACTGGGCAAGCGTCGGATCGCTTTCCTCTGCGCCCGCGAATACGAAGGCCCCGACAGCCTGGGCTTGGACCTGAAGGCGGCGTTCGGCGGCGTCTACATCGCCAACGAGAAGTTCACCCGCGAAACCGCCCAGGCGGCGCTCGACGCCGGCAAGTACGACGCCGTCGCGTTCGGCAAGGCCTTCATCGCCAATCCGGACATGGTGGAGCGCCTGCGGCTCGACGCGCCGCTCAACGCCCCCGACCCGACCACCTTCTACGGCGGCGACGGCCGGGGCTATGTCGACTACCCCACGCTCAAGACGCCCGTCCCGGCCGCCGCCGAGTAGGATTTCCGTCCGAGTCCGTATCCGCTGCGCCATTTGCCGCGTTGGGTCTTCACCACGCGCCGCGCAGCGGATACAGGCTTAACCATGAGCAAGACCAACGATCACTGGAAGACCATTCTGCTACGCGGCGCCAACGCCCTGGCCTTCCGGATCACCAGCCCGCCGACAGCCGTCAAGCCGATCATGGTCGCCGAACCCGCGCCCCAGAAGCGCGCCCTGCCGGTGGTGGTCTATCACGCGGTGGCCGCCTGCGCCCTGGTCGACGGCTGGGTCGCGACCGGCGAAGGCGAGGTCCTGATCGACCGTCCCGCCATCCTGACCCGCCAGAAGCTGGCCAACGCCAAGGCCGCGGAACCGCCCGGCAGCACCCAGTCGCCGTTCTCGACCGGCTATGCGGCCGACTACCGGCTGGAGCTGGCCCGCCTGGCCTGGCTGGCGATCATCGATGACCCGGAAGCCCGCCTCGAAGCCCTGGCTGCGCTCTACACGCCGCCGGAGCCCCGGGTGAAGCTGGTCTAGGGCCGCCTTCTACCAGGCGCCCGTGTTCGGCATCGAGGCCCACGGCTCGGCCGGATCCAGGTTGCCGTCCTGCAGCAGTTCCACCGAGATGTTGTCGGGCGAGCGGACGAAGGCCATGTGGCCGTCGCGCGGCGGACGGTTGATCGTCACGCCCATGTCCATCAGCCGCTGGCAGGTCTCGTAGATGTCGTCCACCCGATAGGCCAGGTGGCCGAAGTTGCGGCCGCCCTGATAGTCCTCGGGATCCCAGTTGTAGGTCAGCTCGACCAGCGGCGCCTTGCGCTCCTTGGCCAGCTCGACGTCCTCCGGCGCGGCCAGGAACACCAGGGTGAAACGACCCTTGTCGTTCTCCATCCGGTACATCTCGGTCAGGCCCAGCCCCTCGCAATAGAAGCGCAGCGAGGCGTCGAGGTCCTTCACGCGGACCATGGTGTGCAGATAGCGCATGGGCGGCTCCCGAAAGTGGAGAGGTCTGTCGAGCCGGCAGGATATAGCGGCGGCGCGGCGGCCCGCACCCCACAAATCGCCCTGGAAGGCTACTTCGCGGCTTGGACGCCCTGGCCTTGCAGCACCTGCTGGGCCCGCTCGACGGCTTCCATCAGATTGCCCAGGGCCAGGCCCTCGGGGCTGTCGGCGCGGTAGATCTCGCGCAGGGCCGGAACCCGGTCCTTGCAGGCGGCCATCGCGTCCAGGGCCCGATCGATCTTTCGCGTCAGCATGTCCGTAACCGCCAGCAATGTTCTACGTTCGTTCTACAATGGCGGTTTTCGGATATCAATCGACGACCGCCCCCGCTTCCACAGGTTTCTCCCGAGTCTGTCGCCGCCACAACGCCGCGTATTCGCCCCCAGCCTCCAAAAGCGCCGCATGGGGGCCACGCTCCACAACCTTTCCACGGCGCAGGACGACGATCTCGTCGGCGTCGGCGATCGTCGACAGGCGGTGGGCGACCACCAGGGTCGTGCGCCCCTCCCTCGCCTTGCGCAGGGTGGCCTGGATGGCGGCCTCGGTACGGCTGTCCAGGGCGCTGGTCGCCTCGTCCAGGATCAGCACGCGCGGATCGGCCAGCAGGGCCCGGGCGATGCCCACCCGCTGGCGCTCGCCGCCCGACAGCTTCAGCCCGCGCTCGCCGACCTTGGTGGCCATGCCCTCGGGCAGGTTGCGGATGAACTCGCCCAGCTCGGCCGCCTCGGCAGCGGCCCAGACCTCGGCCTCGGAGGCGCTGGGACGGGCGAAGGCGATGTTGGCCATCACCGTGTCGTTAAACAGGGCCACGTCCTGCGGCACCAGGGCGACGGCGCGACGCAGCGATCCCTGCTTGAGCGCCTTCAGGTCGTGGCCGTCCAGGGTCACCCGCCCGGCCTGGGGATCGATCATCCGCAGGGCCAGGCGCACCAGGGTGGTCTTGCCCGCGCCCGAGGGACCGACGATGGCGACGGTGGTTCCCGGCCGGGCCGTGAAGGTCACGCCCTGCAGGCCCTCCGAACGCGCGCCGTGACGGAACGAGACGCCCTCGAAGGCCACCGCCCCGCCACGCCGGTCGGCGGGCGGCGGCAGGTCGATGGCGTCGGGCGCGTCGGCCACGTCGGGCTGGGCGCGACGCAGGTCGAGCATGGCCTCCATGTCGATGAACGACTGGCGGATTTCGCGATAGGCGAAGCCCAGGATGTTCAGCGGGCCGTACAGGTTGACCAGGATCAGCACGGCGGCGGTGACGTCGCCGGGTCCGATCCGGCCGGCGGCCGCCTCGCCCCCGGCCAGGATGGCCATCACGCCCAGGCCCAGGCTCATCACCGCCGACTGCACGGTGTTGAGCAGGGTCAGGGAGTTGGTCGCCTTGATGTTGGCCGCGCCGTAGGCCGTCAGGGCGTTGTCATAGCCGCCGACCGCCCGCTCCTCGGCCCCGAAGGCCTTGACCGTCTCGTAGTTCAGCAGGGCGTCCACGGCCCGCCCGGCGGCCTCGGCGTCGGCCTCGTTCATCACCCGGCGATGGCCGATCCGCCAGTCCGAGATCGTGAAGGTCACCACACCGTAGATCACCACCGTGACCACGGCCGTCAGGGCGAAGCGCCAGTCATAGGCCTTGGCCAGCACGATGGCGGCCATGATCAGTTCCACCGCCGTCGGCGCGATGTTGAACACCAAGCCGCGCAGCAGGAAGTCCATCGACCGCGCGCCGCGATCGATCACCCGCGACAGCGAGCCGGTGCGCTTGGTCTGGTGGAAGTCGATCGACAGCGACAGGGCGTGGGCGAAGGTCTCGACCGCCGCGCGGGTCTGGGCGGCCTGGGCCACCGGCGTGAACACCGCGTCGCGCGCCTGGGGGGCCACCGCGGAGATGAAGCGGATCAAGGCCCAGCCGCCGGCCAGGGCGGCGAAGGTCAGCCCCACCTGCACGGCCGCGCCCTGCCCCGCCGTCAGGGCGTTGACCGCCTTGCCCAGCAGAAGCGGCGCGATCACGCCCAGGAACTTGCCCGCGAAGGTCAACACCAGGGCCAGGGTCAAGCGCCAGCGCAGGCCGGGGGCCTTGGAGCGCATCACCAGGCCGAACAGGTCGGCCATGGCCTTCCAGCCGTTGGCCTTGACCTCGGGGGCGGCCACGGCGCCCGCCACGGCTCCGGATCGCGGCGCCATGCCCCTCACTGGCCGCCATCCAGCAGCTGGGTGGTCTGCAGTCCGCCGCCGGGCGTCATCCAGTCGACGCGCCAGCCCAGGGCCGTCAGCGTCGAGGCCACGGGCCCGTTCGTCGGCGTCGCCGGCGGGCTGACCTCGACGACCACCTGCTGCTCGCCGCCCTCGCCCGCCACCTGGATGGTGTGGGCGCCGGCCGTCAGCGGCTGGTCCAGCGAGATCGAGAACCGCCCATCCTCGCCGACCTTGCCCTCGCCGCGCGTTGCGCGGTCCACGCGGACGCCCAAGCCGGCGCCCGGCGTGCCGACGCCCGAGACGACGGCCCCGCCGCTGCGGTCGTAGTCCATCGCCAGCAGGCGCGGCGACAGCGAGCTCTTCCCCATCACCTCGGCCCCGGCCCCGGCGCGCAGCAGCACCGCGGCGCCGTTCGGCGCGACCATCAGATAGCCCTGGGCCTGGACGGTCCGGTCCTCCAGGGTCATCGACAGGCCGTACAGCCGCGGCTCGCCGGCCAGGGGCGTCACCAGCCGCCAGGCGCCGGCCGCGTCGGCCTTGCCCACCAGCGCCTCGCCGGTCGGCGCGCCCAGGCGGACGCTGGACGACGGTTCGGCCTGGCCCGACAGCGCCACGGCTGCGCCTTCGCGGATCGCCGACACCACGCGCGGCGGCTTCAGATAGCCCGCCTGGGGCGCGGGCTGTTCGGCCTTGGTCGCCGCCGGATCACGCCGCCAGCCCTCCTCCCCCCGGCCGCACGCCGCCAGGGCCAGCGCGCCCAGGGCCGCGACGACACAGGCCGACCTGAAGGCGGCTGACTTGAAACCGATCTCGCGAATCCTGATCATGGCGTATCCAACGGCCGACGACGCCCCGACGGCCTTATTTCCTTGGGTGCTCACGTGCGGCGCGCCGACCTTGTCCACAAGGACCGGCGCGCTGTTTATTTTTCTGGAGTGGACGACGATGCCCGACCTGTCCAGCGGCCAAGCCGGCGACGCGACGTCCGACCCGGGGACCGGCCAGGCTGTCTGCGTCTATTGCGGCTCGTCGAACGCGGCCGACCCGGCCTATCTCGAGGCGGCGTTCCGCATCGGCGGCGACTTCGCCAGGGCCGGGCTGAAGCTGGTCTATGGCGGCGGCGGCGTGGGCCTGATGGGGGCGACGGCGCGCGGCGCCCACGAGGCCGGCGGCCGGGTGCTGGGGATCATCCCGGAGTTCCTGCGCGGCCGCGAGCAGCCGTTCGACGACGTCGAAACCGTGGTCGTCACCTCGATGCACGAGCGCAAGATGATGATGTTCGAGCGCTCGGACGCCTTCGTGGTGCTGCCCGGCGGCATCGGCACGCTGGAGGAGATCATCGAGCTGCTGTCGTGGCGACGCCTGGACCTGCACCGCAAGCCCATCGTCTTCCACAATCCCGACGGCTTCTGGGATCCGCTGTTCGCCCTGCTGCGCCACACGATCGACCGCGGCCTGACCCCGCCGTCGCTCGAGGACGCCTGGCGGGTGGCGGAAGACGCCAGCGACATAACGCCCGCCCTACTGGCCTGGCTTGCGGAAAAGGGGCAAGAAGACGCGTCTTCAAACGTTCGTTTGTTGACTTAGTTGCGAAACGCAACGATATGTCCGCCGCCGACCTCCCCATGTCGGCCTTAGGGGATAAGGAAACAAACATGCGTATCTTCGTGACCGCGCTCGTCGCGGCCTCCGCCCTGTCCACGCTGGGCATGGCGACCAGCGCGTTCTCCGCCGAGGGCGCGGTGCTCAAGCTGAAGGCCCCCGCCAAGGCTCCCACCCTGATCCAGGACGGCGCCATGTGGCGCTGCAACGGCGTCGTCTGCGCCGCTCCCCAGGTCAAGTCGCTGCCGATAGGCCGCGCGTGCCGCAAGGTCGCCGCCGAACTGGGCGCGGTGGAAACCTTCAACTATCGCGGCGAGGAACTGGACGCCGCCGGCCTCGCCGACTGCAACACGGCCGCCAAGCCGTAAGGCCCGCTCGAAGCTTTCGAGATCAAGCAATGGGGCGGTCCGCCAGGCGGGCCGCCCCTTTTTCTCGCCTGTTTGCGGCCGCCCTACTTCCGATTGGAAGGCTTGGGCTCGGTGACCGGCGGCTTGGGCGTCTGTCTACCCCCGACCAGCATCCCGCCGATCAGGGCGAAGGACAGCATGGCGTGGTTCATTCTCGATACGTTCATTTGGCGGCGTCTCCCAGACTCGCTTGAAAACCAACGGGGCCGTTGGGCCAGGAGACGCGCGCGGCTTACAGGGACTCCCACCCTCCTAGTCGTCAGCGCGTCGAGGCAAAGCATGCGCCGTCGCGTCCCGAACGCAAGAAAATTAATCCGAACCCTGACGAAATCCGCGTACGGACGAATTGATCTTCAGCCTCGGATTCCCCTTGCCGGACAACGCTTCGCGCACGGAACGCCGCGGCCGGAGCTAGTGGAGCGTCGTCGAATGTTCGGGTTCGGTCGGCGCGGGCTTGCCGGCCGCGCCGATGATCGCGGCGGCGGCGCGCAGCATGGCCTCGTCGATGCGGGCGACGTCGCAGCCGACCAGCTCGGCGGCCATCTCCGGTAGATCGGCGCACAGCCGGAGCTGACCCGCGATCCGTTGCAGCACAAGGCCTTCCTCGAGGTCGGGATCATTGGCCAACACCCCCACCACCAGGGAAAGCGCCACCTCCAGGCGGTCGGCCTTGGCCTTGGCCTCGCGGGCCTGCTCCATCAGGAGCTGGGCGCTGGCGTCCATCGCGGTCAGGGTTTCGGTCAGCGGTCGGGGGGCGAGGTCGAGGCGAAGATCGGTCACGGCGAGGTCCAGCAGGTTGTCCTGCCGGGTTGAACGACGCCTCGCCCAGGAACAGGGCGGACAAAACGCATGCCCCCAAAGAAAAACCGCCCGCGACGGCGTGTCGCGGGCGGTGGAAGCTCTTTCCGGCTGCTTGTCCGTAGGCGGTTTAGGCCGCCTTGCCGGTCGCAGGCCCGAACGACAGCGATTCGTAGCGCCGCAGATGGTGGTCGACCGAGCCGAACAGACCCTCGATCAGGGTGGCGCGCTTGAAGTAGTGGCCGATGGCCAGTTCGTCGGTCATGCCCATGCCGCCGTGGATCTGGATGGCGTTCTGGCCCACGAACTTGCAGGCGCGGCCGATGCGGACCTTGGCGGCCGAGACGGCCTTGGCGCGCTCGTCGTCGCTCTCCGAAAGCTTGATGGTGGCCATGTAGGTCATCGACACGGCCTGCTCCAGCTCGATGAACATGTCGACCATCCGGTGCTGCAGCACCTGGAAGTTGGAGATGGCGGTGCCGAACTGCTTGCGCTGCTTGGCGTAGTCCAGCGTGCCCTCGTGCAGCTTGCGCAGCACGCCCACGGCCTCGGCGCCGACGGCGGCGGTGGCCTCGTCGATCACCTTGTTGACCAGGGGCAGGCCGCCGCCCTCCTGGCCGATCAGGGCGTCGGCGGGGATCGAGACGTTCTCGAAGAAGACTTCCGAGGCGCGGTTGCCGTCCACCGTCGGATAGTCGCGGGTGACGATTCCCGGCAGGCTCTTGTCGACCAGGAACACCGAGACGCCGCCCGTGTCGCGCTGGGCGCCGCCGGTGCGGGCGGTGACCACCAGGTGGGTGGCGAACGGCGCGCCGACCACCACGGCCTTGTGGCCGTTCAGCACATAACCCGAGCCGTCCTTCTTGGCCGTGGTCTTCAGGTCCTGCCAGGTGTAGCGGGCCTGGGGCTCGCCATAGGCAAAGGCGATGGTGGTCGTGCCGGCCACGATGCCCTCGATCACCGACGCCGCGCCAGCGTAGCCCGAATGCTTCATGAAGCCGCCGCCGATCACCACGGTGCCCAGATAGGGCTCGATGACCAGCGCCTTACCGAACTCCTCCATGATGATCATGTTGTCGATGGCGCCGCCGCCCAGGCCGCCCAGTTCCTCGCTGAACGACGCGCCCAGGATGCCCAGCTCCTCGGCGAAGGCCTTCCAGTAGTCCTGGCGCCAGCCGGTCTCGGAATTGACGATCTTGCGGCGGGTCTCGAAGTCGTACTTGTCCTGCAGGAAGCTCGCGACCGTGTCGCGGACCATCGACTGCTCTTCGGTGAAGTTGAAATCCATCCCTTGGTTTCCTCTGAAGACTATTCGTCTACGACTTGTTCGTCTTGGATCACCGCTTCCAGATGATAGGTCATGCCCTCTGGTTTCACGGCTTCTACGATTAGGAAGACGTCGGCGTCCTTGAACGGAAGCGTCACGCGGCCGGGCGTTTTCGCCAGGAAGCCGATCGTCGATGAAGGCCCGGCGCGCGAAGCGAATTCGACGACCTCGAACCGCGACAGGCCCTGATTATCCCCGAGATAGCGGATTTCGCCCCGCCAGCCGGTCTTGGCCTCCGCGTTCGAACGCCAGAGCACATCTCCGGAGCGCCCGACGAAGGTGGCGAGCACCGGCGCTTCGCCGGGCGCCAGGCGCGTGCGATGCACGACACCTTGGCCGACGGCTCGCGAGGAGGCCTCGGGAACCTGGCCCGCCACAGCGCCGCCGGCCGCTCCGAACGAAGCGACCGTGACCGTGACAGCCAAGACCAGCCCGAGCCGGTTCATCGCTCCGCGCCCGACGCCCTAAAGCCCCAGCACCATCTTGGCGATGATGTTGCGCTGGATCTCGTTGGAGCCGCCGTAGATCGACGTCTTGCGGACGTTGAAATAGGTCGGCGCCGCGCGATGGGCGAAGTCGGGGCCGATCGGATGGGCGTTGTCGCCGTCCTTCGGGAAGCCGCGGAAGTACGGCGCGCCGTAGTGGCCGGCGGCCTCCAGCACCAGCTCGGTGATGCGCTGCTGGATCTCGGTGCCCTTGATCTTCAGGACCGAGGATTCCGGGCCGGGGCCCTTGCCGGCGGCTTCACCGGCCAGGGTGCGCAGCTCGGTGTATTCCAGGGCCGTCAGGTCGATCTCCAGGTCGGCGACCTTGCGCTTGAAGTCCGGGTCGGTCAGCAGCGGCCGGCCGTCGTCGCCCAGTTCGGTCGAGGCGATCTGGCGGATGCGCTCGATGCCGCGCTTGGAGCGCGCCACGCCGGCGATGCCGCTACGCTCGTGGGCCAGCAGGAACTTGGCGCAGGTCCAGCCCTTGTTCTCCTCGTAGATGCGGTTCTCGACCGGCACCTTGACGTTCTCGAGCCAGACCTCGTTGACCTCGTGCTCGCCGCCCAGAGTGATGATCGGACGCACGGTCACGCCCGGCGACTTCATGTCGATCAGCAGGAACGAGATGCCTTCCTGGATCTTGGCGGTCGGGTCGGTGCGGACCAGGCAGAAGATCCAGTCGCCGTGCTGGGCCAGGGTGGTCCAGGTCTTCTGGCCGTTGACCAGGTAGTATTCCTTGCCGTCGTCGCCGGTGAAGCGCTCGGCCTTGGTCTTCAGGCTGGCCAGGTCCGACCCCGCGCCCGGCTCGCTGTAGCCCTGCGACCACCAGATGTCGCCCGACAGGGTCGGCGGCAGGAAGCGTTCCTTCTGCTCCGGGGTGCCGAAGGTGTAGATCACCGGCCCGACCATGTTGATGCCGAACGGCAGGATCGGCACGCAGTCGGCGCGGGCGGTCTCTTCCGACCAGATGTAGCGCTGGACCGAGGTCCAGCCCGGACCGCCGTACTTCTCCGGCCAGGCCGGGGCCACCCAGCCCTTCTTGGCCAGGGTGCGGTGCCAGGACAGGAAGTCTTCCTTGGCCATTTCCTCGCCCTCCTCCTGCTTTTCACGCAGGCCGGCGGGATAGTTCTCGGCGATGAAGGCGCGCACCTCGTCGCGGAACGCGACGTCTTCGGGCGAGAAATCGAGGTTCATGGCGGACTCCCGGAAATCGGCCCTCTTCGGGGGCCGTCTTTGACTTTCGGGAGTCACCTTAGGGCTCGAACGAGCGTTTGGAAAGATGACCTTAGCGTCAACGTAAACAACGATCAGTTTGAGCCCGGAAAGGCCTCAGCGGACCTCGCAGGCCAACCGGACCAGGGCCAGGGCGGTGACCCCGCCGACGCCCTCCTCCTCGGCGATGTCCAGCGCGATCAGCGGTCGCTTGCCCAGCGCCTCCAGCAGGCGCGCATGGCCTCGGCCGGTCCCGACATGGCCGGCCTGGCAGTGGGCGATCAGGGCGGGGTCCAGCACGTGCAGCACGGCGGCGGCGGCGCAGGCGGCGTAGCCGTCCAGCAGCACCGGGATCTTCTGGACCCGGGCGGCCAGGATCGCCCCGACCAGGGCGGCGGTCTCGCGCCCGCCCAACTGGCGCAGGGCGGCCAGCGGGTCCGACAGGTCGTCCTCGGCGGCGGCGCGGGTCACGGCGGCGGCGATCGGCTCGGGCGCGTCGCTCCAGTCCGAAGCCTCGCCGCCGAACAGCGCCAGGGCGATGGCACCGGCGGCGCGGTCGGTTTCGGCGGCGATCACGCCGGGGATCAGCAGGTCGGGCTGCTTGGCCAGGGCTTCCATGCCGAAGGCCATGGTGGCGGCGCATTCCTTCTCGCTCATCGCCGCCTTCTGGACGGCGTCGGGCGTCGGGCGGTCGATGGCCAGGTCGAAGGCTTCCAGCCCCGCACCCTGGACGCCTGCGATGCGGCAGACATTGGCCCCGCCGGCGGCGACGGCCTCGAGGCGCTCGCGGGCCCAGCCGCGCGGCCCCACGCCCTGGCGGGCGCCGGCATAGAGGGCGACGACCGGGCGCAGCACCGCCGGCGGCGTCTTGCCGGTCCAGTCCGTCAGCCAGGCCGAGGTTTCCGCCAGGCGGTCGCCGCCCGCGAAGGTCGAGGTCGGAACGGCCGGCGCGTCGGCGGCCAGCTTTCGGATGTCGTCGAAGGGAGAAGCGGTCATGGGCGCGGACTTAAGCCAGCCCGCGCCCGATGCAAAGAGCCGAGAGGTCAGGCCCCGGCCGGCTGGGCGGCGGTCGCGGTCGACGAGTTCTCGACCAGCGCCTTGCAGGCGCCGTCGCGTTCGGCGATCAGCGAGGCCTTCATGTCGTCCTTGGCCTTGCCGGCCTGCGAGGCGGCGTTGCGCTCGGCGGCCTCCGCGCGGTCCTGGACCAGCGGATCGCGTCCTCGCTTCTGGGTCTTCACGAAGGCCTGCAGGGCCGTGGCGTCCGAAGCGCCGAGGTTCGCCGCCTTGGCCAGGCCCAGGCAGCGCGAGGCGCGCACGAGTTCGCCGTCGCTGACGCGATCGGCGGCGAAGGCCGGCGCGGTCGCCGAAACGGCGAGCAGGGCGGCGGCGGTGAGGGTCAGGATACGCATGGAAGCTCCTTTGGAGGATTGGGACTACGAACGCGATCGACGCACGGGGTCTCGCCGCGGGCCGCCCTTGCGCGGCCGGCCTGGAACAGCGAAATACGGGTCATGACCTCGGCCACGCCCCCTGAGACGCTGAAGACGCCGCCCCGTCCCATCGCGACGCCTTGCGTGAAGGTCTGCGCGGTGGACGGCCAAAGCGGCTTCTGCCTGGGCTGCCGGCGAACCCTTCCCGAGATCGCCGGCTGGGCCCGGTTGAGCGACGAGGAACGGGCCGCGATCATGGCCGCCCTTCCCCATCGCCCGGATCCGATGGCCAACCTGATGGCCAGCCAAGGCTAGAGGCCCTTAGTTCGAGGTGTTGACGGCCGCGCCCGTCGACGCGCCGTTCAGCCAGGCCGAGCAGGCGCCCGACCGTTCGGCCAGCAGCTTGTCCTTCTTGGCGCCTTCGGCCTTGTCGCCTTCCTTCTGGGCGTCGGCGATCTTGTTCTTCGCCGAGACGCGCACCGGAAGCTCGCGGCTCACGCCTTCCTGCCGCAGGAACGCGTCGATGCCGGCGGTGTCGACCTTGCCGAGACCTTCGGAAGCGGCCAGGCCGCGGCAGCGGGCGGCCTGCAGGAACTCGAAATTGGTGGCGGAGGCGCCGGCCTGGGCGGCTCCGGCGAAGGCCGAAGCGGCGACAACCGCGGCGACGATGATCTTTTTCATGGCGACGTTCCCTCGATAAGCACTGAACTTGCGAGTGGTAATTTGCCGGAAATGTTCGATCATCTTAAGTTAAATCGAAGTCATATTGAGTGATTACATAGATGTAATGATGTTATCGCTAAGTATTACAGATTTTTAATTTGCTGATCGATTATCGATTAATTAACCAAGCGAGGTCGCGCCGGGATCGATTCACCGGTTGAAAACCCATTGCCCGCTAGTCTGCCTGGCAACGGTCGTAGAAACGGCCACAAAGCCTGTATGGCGGGGTGACTTCGATGCTCAAGTTCGCGACGATCGCGATCGTAGGCGCGCTCTCGGCGGTCGGGGCGGCGAAAGCCGTCGTGTCGCTGGACGATCTGCGCCAGCCGGACCTGCGCGGCCCCGCCCCTGTCGCGGCCTCCGTCGACGACGGCGCCGCCCAGATCGTCAAGGCCGCCGACGGCCACTTCTGGGCCGAGGCCAAGGTCGACGGCCGCGCGGTGCGCTTCCTGATCGACACCGGCGCCACCGCCGTGGCCCTCAGCCAGACCGACGCCAAGCGCCTGGGCATCGACACCAAGGCGCTGGACTACAACTACAAGGTCATGACGGCCTCGGGCGAGACCCGCGCCGCCTCGGTCAAGCTGGCCAGCGTGTCGGTGGCCGGAGCCCAGGTCCGCGACGTCGAGGCCCTGGTCGTCGAAAAGGGTCTGGAGACCTCGCTGCTGGGCATGAGCTATCTGGGCCGGCTGTCCAGCTTCCAGGCCACGCCCCGCGCCCTGGTCCTGCGCTCCTAGAGCCCTAGAACCCTAGAGCTCTACTCCGCCACTTCCAGCGTCCGGGCCTCGCGGGCGTCGACCGCCTGGCGCACGGCCGCCACGGCGCGATCCACCACGTCCAGGCCCGCCCCCGCCTTGACCCCTTCGACGGTCAGGATCCGCCGCCACGCGCGGGCGCCCGGCAGGCCGTGGAACAGGCCCAGCATGTGGCGGGTCATCGCCGCCAGATGCACGCCCGACGCCAGCTGGCCGGCCATGTAGGGCTTGTAGAGCTCGACCGCCTCGAAGTCGTCGATGTCGGAGACGTCCTCGCCGAACACCCGGCGGTCCACCTGTCCCAGCAGGCCGGGCTCGTGATACGCCGCCCGGCCCAGCATCACCCCGTCCACGTGCTCCAGCTGCTCCAGCGACACGTCCAGGTCCGGGATCCCGCCGTTGATCACGATGGTCAGGTCCGGCCGTTCGCGCTTGAGCCGATGGACCAGCGGATAGTCCAGGGGCGGCACGTCGCGGTTCTCCTTCGGCGACAGCCCCTTCAGCCAGGCCTTGCGGGCGTGGACCACGAAGCTGGTGACGCCGGCCTGGGCCGACAGGTCGATCAGCTCGAACAGGCTCTGCTCGGGATCCTGGTCGTCGACCCCGATCCGGCACTTGACCGTGACCGGGACCTTCACCGCCGCGGCCATGGCGGCCATGCAATCGGCCACCAGCTGCGGCTCGCGCATCAGGCAGGCGCCGAACCGGCCGCTCTGGACGCGGTCGGACGGGCAGCCGACGTTCAGATTGATCTCGTCATAGCCCCAGTCCTCGCCAACCTTGGCGGCGGCGGCCAGTTCGGCGGGCTCGGAGCCGCCCAGCTGCAGCGCCACCGGATGCTGGCCGGCGTCGAAGCCCAGCAGCCGCTGGCGGTCGCCGTTCAGCACCGCGCCGCTGGTCACCATCTCCGAGTACAGCAACGCCCGACGCGACAGCACGCGGTGCAGCGACCGGCAATGGCGGTCGCTCCAGTCCATCATCGGGGCGACGGACAGTCTGTGCGGCGGAAACGTCTGCATTCTTTGAAACCGGCCCGGAGGCCTTGGAACCCGTTCAACTTGGTCTTGAGCGCGCCCTAGTACGATATTTGCCCCCGATCATGGAAGCCGCGCGTTCGGTCGCACCGGCCCGACCGCGCCTGAAGCCGACTTGCAGACGACATATCCGAAGGCCGGCGCGCCGACCGCATAGGCGCCCGGCGCCAGGGCGCTCGCCGCGCATTGGCCCCGCAGGCCCCGCCAGGCCGTCGAGACGGTCTCGACCTGGACCTGGGCCGTCCTGGGCTCGGCCGCGGTGTTGACGGCCACCAGCACCTCCTCGCCGTCCAGGCGCCGGGAGAAGACGAAGAGGCCAGGCCCCTTGGTCTCGTAGCGGGTGATCTGGTCCCCGCGCCGCAGGGCCGGCTCCTGCCGGCGCAGCCGGGTCAGCTCGGCGATCTCGCGGTACAGCGGATGGGATGGGTTGAAGCTCGGCGACGCCGTCGTCGCCGAGGTCCCGATCAGGCGGTTGGCGTTGTAGCTGGCCACCTGGCTGGCGAACATGTCCTCGCGCGAGTCATGATCGCCGTCGCCCACGCCGGTGAAGCCCTGCTCGTCGCCGTAATAGAGCGCCGGCACGCCCCGCGCGGTCAGCAGCAGGGCGTTGGCCAGGATGGTCCGCTTCAGCAGCTCGGCCTCGTCGGCCTGGGGATTGGCCGACCGGACGGTGCGCCCCAGCCGCAGGACGTCGTGATTGCCGATCAGGGTGACCAGGCGCCGCGCGGCGGCCGGGCCGCCTTCGTACAGCGCGTCCTTGTCGAACACCTCGCCCAGCTCGGCCGTCGGCTTGTTGCGGGCGACCACGTCGACGATCGCCCTGTGGAAGGCGAAGTCGTTGACCGCCGGCAGGCCGTCGACGCGGGTGTGGCGCGCCAGGATCGCCGGGTCGTCGTTCATCACCTCGCCGAAGATATGGAAGTTGGTCACGCCCGCGGCGACGGCCCGCTTCTGCATGGCCGGCACGAAGGCCCGCCAGAACTCCGAATTGACGTGGCGGGCGGTGTCGATCCTGAAGCCGTCGACGCGGAAGTCGTCGATCCAGCGGCCGTAGATGTCGATGAAGCCGGCCAGCACCCTGGGGTCCTCGGTCATGACGTCGTCCAGCCCGGCGAAGTCGCCCAGCTGCGAGCTCTCGCCCTCGAAGGTGGACTCCCCGCGGTTGTGGTAGAAGCGCGGGTCGTTCAGCCAGGCGGGCTGCTTGGCGGCGCGGTCGGCCTCGGGGACGTACGGGGTGTAGGCGTAGTCCGACCGGGTCAGCCGCTTGAAATTGCCCGGCGTCTGTCCGGAAAGGCCGGTGAAGCCGTCGTTGATCGGCTCGCCCCGGACGCCGCCTCGCCGCGAATAGGGATAGTCGGCCTGGCTCCGGTAGACGCAGCCGCGCGGGGCGCACTCGCGATACTGGATGATGTCGGCGGTGTGGTTGACCACGATGTCGAGATAGACCTTCAGGCCCCGGGCGTGGGCGGCGTCGACGAAGGCCTTGTAGAGCGCGCGGTCGCCCAGGTGCCGGTCGACGTCCAGGAAGTTCAGCGGCCAGTAGCCGTGATAGCCGGCGATCTCCCGCCCGGGCTCGTACTGGACGGTCTGGTTGGTGAAGACGGGCGTCAGCCAGATCGCCGTCGCGCCCAGGCCCTGGATGTAGTCGAGCCGGTCGATGACGCCCTTCAGGTCGCCGCCGTGGTAGAACATCCTCGAGGTCGGATCGTAGCCGGTCCTGTCGCGGCCGCCGGCCAGCCCTCCCCGGTCGTTGGCCGGGTCGCCGTTCTCGAAGCGGTCGGGCATGACCAGATAGATGATCTCGTCCTCGGGCAGGCGGTCGGCCGGGAAGCGGGCCGGAGCCGGCGCCGCGACGGCGCTGGTCCCCAGCAGCAGGGCCGAAAGCGCCAGGGGCGCGATGAGGCTGTGGCGAGGCATCGGGAAACTCCTAGCGCGTGACGACGGCCAGCCGGGCCTTGAGCCGCAGGAAGGGCGTCTCGAGGAACCGGTAGGACAGATGGGCGGCCAGGCCCAGGAGCAGGATCGCCGCGACGAGACCCCCGCCCCGGCCCGCCAGGGTCTGGGAAAGGCCCGGCCGCCAGCCGTCCAGCGCCGGCAGGACCTGGTGGAACACCAGGTGCAGGACGAGGGCGTGGAAGACGTAGAGGCCGTACGAGATGCGCCCCGCATAGGTCAGGGCCGACGGCAGGGCTGTCCCATCGACTCCGAGGGTCGACAGGAAGATCGCGACCGTCCCGCCCAGGACCAGCCCCCAGCCCGCCAGGGCGTGCCACGGCGTGGGCGACTGCGGGTCCCAGCTCTTGACGCCGCAGACGCGGACCGCGACCAGCCAGGCCGCCGCGCCGGCCGCCAGCAGCGCCAGCCGGACAGGCCAGCGCCAGCTAGGGACGCGTCCGCGCAGCTGGTTGGAAAGCAGGCAGCCGGCGGCGAAGAACTGGCCCTGGACCAGGCCGTTGGTCCACTGCCCGTTGTCGCCGGCGGTCGGATGGACGGCGTACAGCCAGATCGCGCCGTACGAAGCGGCCAGGACCGCGACCGCCAGGGCCGTGATCGCCCTGCGCCCCGCCAGCGCCATGAGGACCGGAACCAGCAGGTAGAACTGCTCCTCGACCGAGATGCTCCACAGCGGATCGACCGGACCGGCGACCCAGCCTTGGAAGGCGATATGCCAGTTGGCGTAGAACAGGGCGAAGGCGGCGAACTGGTCGGGCCGGGCGGGCCCCACGCCCGGCGTCCAGTGTTCCAGCGCCGTCAGGCCCAGCAGAACCATGAAATACAGCGGCCAGATGCGCAGGATGCGGCGGCCGTAGAAGGCCGCGACGCGCACCTGTCCCTGGGCCTCGTGCTCGCGCGCCAGCAGCTCGGTGATCAGGAAGGCGCTCAGCAGGAAGAAGATCGGCACGCCGAACGCGCCGGCGGTCAGGACGTCGGCCAGCCAGGGCCGTCCCGCGGCGAGCGGCAGGTAGTCCGGCAGGTGGAAGACCAGAACCAGGGCGAACGCGAAGAACCTCAGGCCATCCAGTTCCGGCCGATCGTAGCGCCGCATCCTCGCCCTCATAGCAAACAGATGCAAACTCCCCGACTGGGCCGCGCACCGGAGACGCTCTTTGGCGTCATTCTGCAAAGCCTGTTTGCCTGCTCCGACAGAACGGCACAATGCAAATTGATGCAAATCTTTGGAAACACGTCCGACGCCCGAGGTGGAGGGCGGCCAGCCGCGGCCGGGCGACCGTGGTGAATCTCACACACGCGCCGTGAGCCCTGGCACCGCGAAGCTTCCGGACGAGGCGCAAGGTCGCGGCGGAGGGGGCTCCGATCTGAAGACGGCTCTTCGGCGGACCGCCATCTCAAGGGTGCGGCGTTCCTATAGAATCCCTAAGGTTGCAGAAAGCTTCACAGGAACGTTGCGCGAAAAGGGGGACTGAACATGAGGCAACCCGGAACCCGAGGCGGCCGGCTCAATTGGGCCGTGTCCAAGACCATCGGCGGCATGTCCGAGATCGCCGTGCTGTCGCCGATCAAGAAGGGCTGCGTGCCGAACGAGCGCCGAACCTACGAGGAGCGGCTGCGTTCGCTGATCGACGGCCTGGCCGAGCGGCACCGCCAGGGCTTCCCGATCGACCTCAACCGCGTCCCGGCCATCCATTTCGGCCGACTGACGATCCTGCGGCCCGAGCAGTATCTGGTCGGCTCCTCGGTGAAGGATGTCCGCTACTTCAACATGCCCGCCCCGCCCGCGGTCGCGGGTCCGAACCAGCCGACGCCCGTAGCGACGTCTCCGAGCACGGTGATCCCGGGGGTCGTCCCCGAGCCGTTCGACGAATTCCTAACCCTGGCGCGGCCCTCCAGCCCTCCGACCGCGCCGGCGTCCTCGGAATTCAACAGCTTCCTCCTGACCCAGGTCGAATTCGACGGCGACCTCCGGGTCTATATGCGCGACATCGCCGAATACCTGGCCGACGCCTTCGATCTCATCTTCGAGAACTGCGAGGATTTCCCGAGGACGAGGGACTTCGAGAAGTTCTGGCTGTGGGTCCGGCGCTATCAGATCAACACCAGCCTGTTCTACGCGGCCTATTCGGACCTCAGCGTCGCGCGGATCAAGCATCTGGAGGCGTTCAAGCAGCGCTTCGACGCCTTCGTGGCCCAGGTGAGACCGGCCCAGGGCGGACAGGCCGCCAATCTCAACGCCCTGTTCGACGCCTTCCTGCGCGAAAACCAGCAGATCGCCCACGATTTCCCGACGCCCAGCGGACTGTTCCGCCAAAGCTGATCCAACAAAAGGGGGCCGGCCATGAGCGCCGATGGAGCCATTCCGATCGACCGACACACCAGCAAGGACGTCCAGGCCAACCTCCTGCGTCCCGCCAAGCGCCCCGGCAAGAAGCCGCGCGACTGGCTGCTGTTCTTCTTCTTCCGCATCCTGGACGACGACGAGATCAAGGCGACCAAGACGCGCATCGAGACCTGCCCGGACAAGGCCGCCCACCAGGAAGCCCTGTGGTTGGACTTCGCCCATCCCGCCCTGCTGCACGCCCATCAGCGCGACGACGAACCAAGGTCGGTCGACGTCTTCCGCGACTGGCTGAAGCTGATCGCCTGCGCCGACGCCGACCCCCTGCTCAACCGGCTTCGCGAGATGGCCGGCGCCACGTCGCTCAAGGCGACGGCCACGGGCGGGGCGCCGACCAACGACCCGCTGCTCGCCTGGGTCGACAAGAGCTTCAAGGACGGCAAGCTGACGCCCCGCGAGATCCTGGACGGCATGACGCTGATCACCCAGATGGCCGGCGGACCGGTCGCCGACAGGACGGCGCTGCTGGCCGCTTGTCGGAAGGCCGAGGCCCAGATCGGCTCGTTGCCGACCCTGACCCTGTTCGAGGTCCTGCGGCAGGCCGGCCTCTCGCTCGCCCCGGACAAGGATGAAAGCCGGGCCGCCTTGCGGGGCGAAGTCGGCGGCGTCGACGACGGCCCGGCCGACCGCCCCCTGCCGGTGAACCTGGCCTTCACCCTCTCGGGCCTGACGGCGCTGCAACTGGACCCCGTGACGCTGGCGTCCTTTCCCGAAGCCTTCAAGGAAGGCATGGCCGCCCGGGCCGCCCGCCTGCACGACACCGGGCCCAGCGACCCGGACCAGTGGGAAGGCGAACTGGGGCTGCCCAGCATCCACGGCTACTTCTCGGGCGGCGGCGGCTTTCCCCAGGGCGACCTGGACGAGGTCTTCTGGAAGGCGGTCCGCAACGACGTCGCCGCGTTCAACGACCCCGCCGACGGGCATGGCGAGAAGCTCCGCTACTGGATGTCGCTGCTCTTCCGCAGCCTGGGCATGGAGATCGTCCACGTCGAACTGGGCCAGGACCCCTACACGGTGCCGGGTGACGTTCCGCTTACCCAGGAGCCCCGCGTGGAGCACTTCGGCTTCCGTGACGGCCTGAGCCAGCCCTTCGTCGACCTGGGCCTGGCGCCGACGCCGCCCGGCGGAGGACGACCGCTTCCGAACCGGACCTGGAAGTCCGTGGAGCCGGGCGAGATCTTCCTAGACCAACCCGACGAGAAAGGCGCGCTGCACCAACTGCCGATCAGCGCCGACCTGCGCGCCGGCTCGACGTTCCTGGTCTTCCGCAAGCTGGAGCAGGACGTGGTCGACTTCCGCGCCTTCCTCGCCACGCAGCGACCGGGCGACACCAGCGCCCAGGCGAAGTTGGCCGCCCAGATGATGGGCCGCTGGCCCGACGGCACGCCGCTGGTTCTCTCTCCCGGCGCGCCCGACGCCGCCGGATTGACCGAAGCCCGGCTCAACGACTTCCGCTACGCCGTCGGCGATCCCGACGGGCGCAAGTGCCCCCTCGGCGCCCATATCCGGCGCACCAATCCGCGCGACATCGGCGGACGGGAGGCGGCCAGCCGTCACCGCATCCTCCGACGGTCGATCAGCTACGGAGGCCCCCTCCTCCCGCCGGACGTGACGAAGACCGACGAACGGCGCGGCCTGCTGTTCGTCGCCGCCAACGCCCGGATCGACGTGCAGTTCGAGGTCATCCAGTCCGAATGGATGAACGGCGGCGAGTTCCTGGGCCAGGCCGGCCTCGGCCGCTGCCCGGTCCTGGGATCCCACAACGGTCGGGAGGGCGACAGCTTCCTGGAAGCCGGCGCCGTAGCCCCCGTCACCCGTCTGCGCCGCTTCGTGGTCACCCGAGGCGGAGACTATTTCTTCGCGCCGGGCGTGCCGGTGGTGAAGGCCCTGGCGGAGGGGAAAACCTTCGCGCCGCAGCCGCAGGAACTGCCCTATGACGGGTACGCCCTGGGCGATTGCGACACCCCTGGCCTGTTCACGTCCAGGCGGCTGAAGCGCCTCGGGTTCGGGAAAGGCCAAGCCCCTCGCCTTCGCATCGCCTCGCCCGACCCCGACGGCCCCAGCACGATGGTCTTCGTCGCCCGGCACGGCGATGTCGTGAAGATCCTGCGCGGCGACGGACAGGACTTCTCGGTCCGGCACTATCGCGAGGCCGCCCAGGTGATCGCGGGCGAGGACATGCTGGTCGCCACGGACACGGCCGATCCCACGCCGAGCAGTCGCGAGCAGCTGTCGCGCCTGCTGCGGCAGGCTTGGGGCCGATTGGGGACCAGCTTCGCGAACCAACAGACGAGCCTGCCCGCCCTTCTGCGGGAAAGCGCCCAGGCGGCGCTGAGCGCGGCGATCAACCGGATCGGCGACGCCCGACGGCTCGATCTGGTCAAGGACCTCGCGGCGCCGGCCACCTACGCCGTCATGGCCAAGGTCTTCGGCGTGCCGGGCCCTAGCCGGTCGAGCGACCTGGTGGACACCTTGCCGTTCGGGCGGCTCAACCGCACCCAGGTGCCGGAGGACTGGCTGGACCGAAACGGCAAGCCGGACCATCCGCCCGCCGTCACGCTCCAGGTGTGGTCGGTCCTGATCCTGGCCGACCTGATCGGCAACCTGCAGGTCCAGGCGATGCTGCGGGCCTTCTCCCACCAGGCCGGCCTGGAAATGCGGGCGCACATCGACGGCCTGCTGGCGGACGCGTGCGCCCGGGCGCGGGCGGCGCTGCAGGCCAACGGCCGGCTCGACGAACCGGCCACGCTGCTGGAGGCCTTCGTCCACAACGCCGTCAGCGACCCGGTCGCCTATCCGCCCGGCAGCGCGGCTGAGCAGCTCTACTACCGGCAGACCGCCACGATCCTGCTGGAGCTCGTCGGCACCAGCATGGCGACCATTCCGCTCACCTTCGCGTCGGTGATGGGCGCCCTGTTCGATTTCCGGATCGACCTGGCCAGCCTGCTGCCCTTGCTCGAAGGGAACCCGCCGACCGGTCTGCTGAAACCGGGCGAGCCCAACGGCCTCCAGCGGCTGATCTACGAGGCCGAGCGGCTCAATCCCAACGCCCCGGTCCGGATGCGCTACTGCGTGGCCGACGCGACCCTGAGCAGCGGCGCCAAGATCAAGGCCGGCGAATGGGTCAGCTGCGTGATCCAGGCCGCCAATCTCGATGGAAAGGTCTTCAAGAACCCTCGGCGCTTCTCGCTCAGCCCCTATGTGGACCCGACCGGCCCCGTCCGGAATTGGAAGAAATACCTGCTGTTCGGCGACGACCGCAGCGACCGCAGGTGCTGGGGCCGCGACAATGTGGCGATGATCGTGCTCGAGGAATGCCTTCGGGCCGCCGGCCGCCTGAAGCGGCTGCGCAGACCGGCCGGCCTCGGCGGCAGGCCCGAGAAGAAGGGCAACGTGACGATCGGCCTTCCCGCGCGGTTCACGCGGGTGACGCCCCCGACGCCCCCGACGCCGACGGTCTGACCGCGGGCGCGCGCGCCGGGCCTGGCTTCCAGGCGACAAGCCCGGCGCGCGCGCAGATCTCGCGCTGCTCCTCCAGATCGACCTCGACGAGGTCCGAGCCGGGGCGCAGCTCGGCCAGCAGGCGGGACCTCAGTCCCAGCCCGTCGACCACCAGACAGGGGCTGTCGACGGCGCGCGCGATCGCCAGGGCCTGCTCCAGCGCGACCAGGCCGCGCTCGACCTCGCCCGTCCGCACCAGGGCCTCGGCGTAGCCGACATGCAGATAATAGACCTCCAGCTGCCCGGTCCGCTGATGCAGATTCTTGGCCAGGCAGGCCTGGACGCGCTGGATCGCCAGGTCGGGGCGGCCCGCGCGGGTCAGGGCCGTGGCCAGCGCGCCGGTCAGGTTGGCCTTGATCGCGTCATAGCCGTTGAGCTCGGCCAGATCGAGCGCCCGGTGCAGGCACTCCGCCGCCTCGGCGTCGCGGCCGAGGTTCACCAGGTTCCGGCCCAGGGAGCTGCGGGCCAGCACCTCCGAATAGGCGTCCTGGGCGGTGACCGCGATCTCCAGGGCGCGCTCGGCGTGGTCCACGCCCTCCGCATAGCGTCCGACGGCGTTCATGAACCAGCTGAGGAAGGCGTGGGTCGTGGCGCGCGGCAGGGCCGGCGCGCCCAGGCGCGCGGTCGCCAGATCGCCGACCAGCATCTCGTCCAGCCGCTTCAGCCGCGCGATCGCCTCGTCCACCCGCCCCATGTCGTGGAGGATGTTGGTCGCCATCACCTCGTGGGCGAAGATCAGGGCCGGAGCCTCCATGGCCCGCGCCATCTCTAGACCCCGCGTCGTGGCGTCCAGCCCCTCCTGGTAGCGCCCCTCGAACCAGCAGAGCATGCCCAGCTGGGAGAGCGCGACGCAGACCTGGTCGGGGCGGCCGCGGGCGTGGGCCACCTGCACGGCGCGCGGCAGATGGGTGTTCATCTTCCGGAACTCGCCCAGTTGCAGCATCGAGGCGCAGACCATCAGCACGAAATCGACGAAGCGGTTCTCGGCGTCGGCGCCGATGCGCGTCGTCACCCGGACCGCGCGATCGAAGATCAGGTTCAGCGAGCCGCCGGCGACGCTGCGCCGCGCCTCCAGGCCGGCCTCCCACAGATAGTCCAGGGCGGCGCGATCATCGCCCGCGCCCTCGGCGTGCAGGGACAGCCCCTCGTAGCGGCCGGCCAGGGCGGGACCGACACGGGCCAGGATCGTGTCCAGCGCCGCCTGGTGCAGGTCCCGGCGTCGGGAACGGCTGATCGTGTTGGCGCAGGACTCGGCGATGATCTGGTGCCGGAAGCGCGTGGTCTGGCCGGTCGCCGGATGCAGGAACGCGAAGCGCTCCAGCTCGGCCAGGTCGTCGAGCAAGGCGTCCCGATCGGCGCCCAGGACCTCGCGCGCGAGGTCGATCTCGATCTCCTCGCCCAGCAGGCTGAGCGCCTCGGCGAGTCCCCTGGCCCGGGGCGACACCCGCTGCAGCCGCGCGTGGATGGCCGACTCCACGCCCTGGGGGAGGCGCCGGAAAGCGTCGGCGCCCTCGGCGTCCACCGAACGGACCAGCTCCTCCAGCACGAAGGGCACGCCCTCCGCACGGTCCAGCACCTGTTCCAGCAAGCTTTCGGACACCGTCGGGGTCGGCCAGAGGCAGCGTCCCAGGGCCTTCATCTCCATCCGCCCCAGCGGTTCCAGGCGCAGCACAAGCGACGCGATCTCGCCCGCGTCGTTCCAGGCTTCCGGACGCCCCGTCACGAGCAGCCGCAGGGCGGGCGGCGGGGTCTCGGTCGCCAGCAGCTTCAGGAACTGCCGGCTTTCGGCGTCGACCAGATGCAGATCTTCGATCAGCAGCAGAATGGGGTCGCCGCCCATCCGGGCGGCGAACGCCTTGGCGAAGATCCGGGCGACCTGCAGCGGGGTCCAACGGGCCGGCGGACGGGCGTCTTCGCGGCGAGCCGGCGCGACGACGGCCTCGAGGACGGCCGCCTCCTCCTCGTCGAGCCCGCCACGCGTCGGATCGCCCGGCTCGGCGCCGAGGCGCTCGATCAGCTCGCGGGCGGCGGCGAAGGGCGTGGTGCTCCTCTGGCCGTCGCCCTGGAAAGTGAGGATCCGGCTCCCGGCCGCGAGCTCCTCGTTCACCGCGGCCGCCGCCAGCCGGGTCTTGCCGATCCCCGCCTCGCCGATCAGCGCCGCCGACGCCCGAGCGCCCCCGGCCGAGAACAGCTCGCGCAGGGCCGCCAGCTCGCCGTCCCGACCGACCATGGGCCAGCGATAGCGGAACGGCACGGAGCCGGGATCGCGCCGCTCGGGCCGGGCCGCCAGCCGATAGGCGTCCACGCCCAGCTCGCCCAGCGCCTCCTCGCGCGTTTCGCGGACCACCTCGACAGGATGCCGGCACAGGTTCAGCGCCTCGCCGCTGATCAGGACCTGGCCGCTGCCCGCCCGTTGCTGCAGCTTGGCCGCCACGTGCACGACGGCGCCCGACACGTCGAAACGCGGCCGATCGTGGCGATGGATCTCCCTCAGGCCGACCAGCCCGGAATGGAGGCCAACCCGGAAGAACACGGGGTCCCCGTTCGGTCCGGGCGCGGCCACGGCGGGGTGCGCGATGGTCCACGCCGCCTGGCAGGCGCGGTCGGCGTGATCCTCCAGCGCGCCCGGCCACCCGAACACCGCGATGCCGCCGTCGCCCTCGTAGTGGACCAGCAGGCCGCCGGCGCGCTCGACGGCCTCGCTGACATGCTCGAACCAGACGTCGAGGAAGGCCTGCGCCTCGTCGGGATCACAGGCGGCGATGTGCCGGGTGGACCCGACCATGTCCGCCGCCAGGACCGTGATGATCCTGCGCTCGGACGATGCGCTCGCCTTCTCCATACGCCCCTAGCCCCCCAGGTTCGCTATGGCGAAACGCTATCACAGCTAAAAGTAGTATCGCCATAGACTTTCACGCGACCGCAACCTCTCGAAGAGGTCCGGTCGGCGCCCTAAGCCAGGGCAAGGACACAGCTTTCGCGCGCGAAGCACGCGCTTCGATTGCAAGACCCTGCCCGGAGCGCGTATTCTCGACCCACTTCTGGAGGGCGGGCGGTGGATATCGAGCAGAAGAGGATGGGAGACCAGGGCCTGTTGTTCCTGATCGACCCCACGCTGCGGAGCCAGGTCGAGGCGCGCATGCGGACCGTCCGGGCGCCGAGGGGCCGGACGATCTTCAGCGTCGGCGCGCATGCGACCGACGTGATGTTCGTCGTCGAGGGCGAGGTCCAGGTCCTGCTCTATTCCAACAACGGGCGCGAGGTCTCGGTGCGCGACCTGGGACCCGGCTCGATCCTCGGCGAACTGGCGGCCCTGGACGGCAAGCCGCGGTCGGCCAGCGTCGTGGCCGCCTCGGACGTGCGCCTGCGGATGATGACCCGCGAGGACTTCATGGCCTGCGTCGAGTCCTCGCCCGTGGCGGCCCTCTGGCTGGCCCGCCGGCTGGCCCTCGAGGTGCGCCGCCTGACCGAGCGGGTCTTCGAGCTGAGCGCCCTGAACGTCCAGGCGCGGCTGCACTGCGAGCTGCTGCGGATGGCGCGGGGCGATGGCGCCGTCGCGACGCGGATCCCGCGCGCCCCGACCCACGCCGAGCTGGCCAACCGGATCGGCACCCATCGCGAGGCGGTCACGCGCGAGATGCGCAGCCTGGCCCAGATGAACATCATCCGGAACCATCGCCGGTCGCTGGAATTCCTCGACATCCCCGAACTGGAACGCGCGGTCTTCCGGGCCGTCGGACAGAGCGTCGAGGCCCATCCCGCCTAGGCAGGCCGGGTTCTAGGCAAAAAAAGAGGCCGCGGAAACCGCGGCCTCTTTCTTCGGATGCAGGTCCGAAACGCTTAGCGCTTCGAGAACTGGAAGGAGCGGCGGGCCTTGGCCTTGCCGTACTTCTTACGCTCGACCACGCGGCTGTCGCGGGTCAGGAAGCCGTGCGGCTTCAGGACCGGGCGCAGGCCGGGCTCGTAATAGGTCAGGGCCTTGGACAGGCCGTGACGGATCGCGCCGGCTTGGCCCGACAGGCCCGAGCCTTCCACGGTGACGACGACGTCGAATTGGCCCAGGCGGTCGGTGACCTCCAGGGGCTGGGCGATCATCATGCGCAGCACGGGGCGGGCGAAGTAGACTTCCTGGTCACGACCGTTGATCGTGATCGAGCCCTTGCCCGGCTTGATCCAGACGCGAGCGATCGCGTTCTTGCGCTTGCCGGTCGCGTAGGCGCGGCCCTGGGCGTCGATCTTGGGTTCGGCCGGAGCGGCAGCTTCCGGGTTGCTGGACAGGCTGGCCAGCGCGTCAAAGCCTTGAGCTTCAGACATGACTTAGGCGCTCCGGGTGTTCTTGGCGTTGCGGCCGGCGAAGTCGATGACTTCCGGGCTTTGCGCTTGGTGCGGGTGCTCACCGTTGTTGTAGATGAGCAGATGGGTCAGTTGCTTGCGCGCCAGGGGGCTTTCCTTGGGCAGCATGCGCTCGACGGCCTTTTCCAGGACGCGTTCCGGGAAGCGGCCTTCCAGCAGCTTGCGCGGGGTGGTCGACTTGACGCCGCCCGGGTGACCGGTGTGGCGGTAGTAGACCTTGTCGTCCAGCTTCTTGCCGGTGAACTTCACCTTGTCGGCGTTGATCACGACGACGAAGTCGCCGCAGTCGACGTGCGGGGTGTAGTCGGGACGGTGCTTGCCGCGAAGACGCATGGCGATGAACGTCGCCAGACGACCGACAACGGCGTCCTGGGCGTCGACCACGATCCACTTCTTCTCGACCTCGGCGGGCTTCAGGGAAGCCGTGGTCTTTTGCATGGGATTGATCCGTATTCCTTGTGCGTCGGGGGCCAAGGAAGCGGCTCCGTCTGCGTGAGGGGCGGCAGGTACAGGAGCGTTCGCGGCCTGTCAACAATGCGCGCGCAAGAAACTCCGCAAACCCTTATGGAACAAGGGATTTCATGATGAGGTATCATAATACCGCATTGTGGCCCGTCATCCTCGACTTGTCCCGAGCCCCTGTTTCAACCGCCGCTGAAACGCAGAACGGGGCGCCGCGAACGCAGCGCCCCGAATGGCCGTCGATGATGAAGCGGACAGAGGGGTCCTCGGGACAAGCCCGAGGATGACGGTTCCTATTGGGCGTCGAACCCGTAGGCGTGGCGCATCACCTGGTAGATGAAGCTCTCCTCGACCACGCCGTGGACCAGATAGGCCCCCGGACCGTCGGCGAACACGCCCACGTCCTCGCCCGAGTGGGCGCTGCTGGGCAGGTTGGCGGTGGCGTTCTGGTGATAGTCGACGTCGTCGGTGTCTTCCTTGGTCGGGTCGCCGCGCAGGTTCGAGCCTTCCGGACCGCCGGGACCGGTGGCGAAGCTGAGCACGGTGTAGGGCTTGCCGTCGCCGGCCAGGATCGGCTCGCCCTCGTTGCCCGCCAGGCCCAGGATCGGGGCGTTGCGGTTGGCGTAGCCCGAGATCACCAGGCCGTGGCTGTGGTCGGCGGTGACGATCACCAGGGTCTCGTCCAGGTTCACCTTCTCCAGCACCGCCTGGACCGCCTTGGAGAACTCGACCGTCTCGGTCAGGGTCCGCTTGGCGTTGTTCAGGTGGCTGCCCATGTCGATCTTGCCGCCCTCGACCAGCAGGAAGTAGCCCTTGGGGTTCTTCGACAGCAGGTCGACGGCCTTGGTCGCCATGGCCGCCAGGGTCGGCACGCCCTCGCCCAGGATCGGACGTTCCACCTCGTAGGGCAGGTGCTCGTTGGCGAACAGACCCAGCACCGGACCGGTCTTGGCCGGGTCCAGGGCCGCCAGTTCGGCGTCGGTGGTCACATAGGCCGCGCCGGGCGCCTTCAGCCACTCGGCGGTCAGGTCGCGGCCGTCGGCGCGCTTGCCGTCCTTGGCCTCGGGCAGGAAGCGCGAGCGCCCTCCCCCGAACGCGACGTCCAGGCGGACCCCGGCCGGCGCCTCGACCAGCTGGCGGGCGATGTCCACGCAGCCGCCCGACAGGGCCTCGGCCGGCATGTCGCTGTCGCCCTCCCAGTCGCGATAGGCGGTGTGGGCGTAGGTTCCGGCCGGGGTGGCGTGGGTGATGCGGGTGGTGGTCACCGCGCCGGCCGACAGGCCGTGGGCCTTGGCCAGCTCGGCGATGGTCTCGACGCGGGTCCCCGCCTCGCTGGCGCAGCTCTCGGGCTTGGCCGCGCCCGTCAGGCCGATGATCTTGTTGCGGGTCTTCACCCCGGTGGTGATGGCGGTGATGCCCGCGGCGCTGTCGGTGACCTGGGTGTCGTGGCTGTAGGTCTTGGACAGCGCGGTCCAGGGCAGCTTCTCGAACGACAGCGAATTGCTCTCGCCGTCGACGCCGCGCTGCTGGCCCTCGTAGATGCGGCCGGCGGTCACCGTCGAGATGCCCATGCCGTCGCCCAGGAACAGGATGATGTTCTTGGCCTTGCCGGTGCGCGGATTGACGGTCAGGGCCTTGGCCAAGGCGGCCTGGCCGGCCTGGTAGTAGGCGTCTCCGGGCGCGGCGTTGGTGACCGGCGCGGCGGCGGCCGGCTTGGCCGGCTTGGCGGCCTTGGGCGCGGCTTGAGCCTGGGCCGAAAAGGCGATGAGGGCGGCGGCGAGGAACAGGGAGGCGCGGGTCACGGGAAGCTCCAGCAAGGACGTCGAACGTCCTGTGCTGAAGTTTCGTGACAGTTCGTTGTGCGCTCGCCCTGAAAGGGTCTAGGGCCGTCGCACGCGCCAGGCGAAGGTCGTGGCCGTGGCCAGCAGGATCGCCGCCCCGGCCTGGTGCAGCACGCCCAAGGCCAGGGGCACCGCGGCCATCAGGGTCCAGATCCCCAGCCCCGCCTGCAGGCAGACCACCCCGACCAGCACGAAGGCGGTCGTCTTGGCCTCCTGCGGCAGGCGGCGCGACCGGCCGGCGGCCACGCCGATGACGATGGCGGCGACGAACAGGGCGTAGGCCATCAGCCGGTGATGCAACTGCACCGCCCCCTGGCTGTGGGCGATCGTGCCCCACAGGCCATGGCCGGCGTATTCGGCCGGCACCAGGGCGCCGTTCATCAGCGGCCAGTCGTTATAGACCAGCCCCGCGTCGTTGCCGGCCACCAGGGCGCCCAGCAGGCTCTGGAAGAACACCGCGCCCAGGAAGGCCAGGGCCCAGCCGCGCCAGTCGGTGCGCTCCTCGATGCGCGGCGAGCCCGACCAGGCGTCCAGGGCCGTCCACACCAGGGCGACGAACAGGATCAGGGCCAGGCCCAGGTGCATGGCCAGGCGCTCGGGAGCCACCGACACGCGCTCCGACAGGCCGCTGGACACCATCCACCAGCCGACCAGGCCCTGCAACCCGCCCAGGCCGAACAGCACCGCGCAGCGCCAGATCAGGCGGCGCGGGATCATCCGGCGGACCAGGAAGACCACGAACGGGATGGCGAACGCCGCCCCGACCAGACGACCCAGCAGCCGGTGCCCCCACTCCCACCAGAAGATGCCCTTGTAGGCCTCCAGGGTCATGCCGGCGTTGACCAGCCTGTATTGCGGGATCTTCTTGTAGAGCTCGAAATTGGCCCGCCAGGCCTCGTCCGACATCGGCGGCAGCGCGCCCATGATCGGCTTCCACTGGGTGATCGACAGGCCGGAGTCGGTCAGGCGGGTCGCGCCCCCGACCACCACCATGCAGAAGACCAGGAAGGCCACGGCGAACAGCCAGATGGCGACGGGCCTGGAACGATCGGAACGCAAGAAGGACGTCATGACAGCCGGTAAAAACGTCAGTTGGGGGCCGAAATACGGCGAAGCCTTGCCGTACGCCTGACAGCGCCCCGCGTCCATGGCCTCATGACGCGTAAGGCCTCGCATGCGATGATGGGGCGGTTTCGGGGGTGGAGTTGGTTCATGAGCGGAGTTGGCGTCTTTGTCGCCGTGGTGATCGGCATCCTGGCCGGCTATGTCGCCGACCTGGTGCTGGCGCGTCGCCATGCGCTGTTCACCAAGCTCTTGATCGGCGTCGTCGGTTCGTTCATCGGAACGTTCATCGCCCAGCGGCTGGAGTTCCGGTTCGACGGCTTCCTCGGCAGCCTGCTGGTCTCCAGCGTGGGCGCGATCTTCTTCCTGGCCGTCCTCGGCATTGTTTCGAGCATCTTCCGGAGACCCGCTTGAGCGCTCCCCTCATCCCCGCCCGCCTGCGTAAGCTGATCGGCGGGATCGGCATCATGGTGTTCCTGGCCGCCTGGATCTGGGCCTTCACCAGCCTCTACGACTACCTGCCGAACAATCGCGCCGTGCACCTGATCTATTTCGTCGTCGCGGGCATGGGCTGGGGCCTGCCGCTGATGCCGCTGATGTCGTGGATGGGCAAGGCGGACAAGCCGATCGGGCGCTGAGGCTCACGGACTTGCCCCCACCTGACCGCTTCGCGGTCTGTCCGCCCCCCCCATAGGGGGCGGAGCCCATGGCGCGAGGCTCTTCCCCCTCTGGGGGAAGACGATCGCGAAGCGATCCGTAGGGGCAAGTGTTAGCCGCACCGGACAACGAAAAAGGCCGCCCCGGAGGGCGGCCTTTCCATTCTTCCGGTCCCGATCCTCGCGAGGAGGAATGGTCGGAGCGACAGGATTCGAACCTGCGACCCCTTGACCCCCAGTCAAGTGCGCTACCAGGCTGCGCCACGCTCCGATCCGGAAGGAGCGCCCTTATAGGTGCGGCTTTCTCCGGGAGCAATGGGATTCCTGAGGGATTTTGAGCAGCGCTCGAAAGCGCTTCAGGCGCCCCGCAAAAGCCCGTCCAGCCGGGCCTTCACGGCCTGAAGGTCGTCCAGCGCCAGGACCAGCCGGCCCCTCGCCTCGTCGGCCAGCTCGACGTGCGACGGCGAATCGACGATGGCGGCGACGGCTAGGCCGTCCAGCGAGGCCGAGCCGTTGTCGCCCAGGCCTGCGGCGATCACATGGGTCAGGCCCTGCTCGCGGTGCAGCTTCTGCACGCCCTTGATGGTGTAGCCCTCGGCGTGCAGCAGGGCGCGCACGCCGCTCAGCACGGCGATGTCCTGCGGGCGGTAGAACCGCCGCCCGCCGGCCCGCTTCATCGGGCGAATGAACGAGAACTTGGTTTCCCAGAAGCGCAGGACGTGCTGTGGCACGCCCAGCTCCTCGGCGGCTTCGGAAATCGTGCGGAAGGCGTTGGGCCCCTTCGCCACCGCATCGAATCCTTCTTAGCCGCCCAAGGCGCGGTCGATTCGCGCCTTCATGACTTGCGAGGCCCGGAAACCGATCACCCGGCGGGGCTCGATCTCGGCGGGTTCCCCGGTCTTGGGATTGCGGCCCATGCGGGCCCGCTTGTCGCGCACCTGGAAGACGCCGAAACCGGAAAGCTTGACCGTCTCGCCCTGTTCCAGCGCCTCGGCGACCAGATCCAGGGTGCGTTCGACCAGGCCCGCGCAGTCCTGCCGGGTCAGACCGACTTCTTCGTGGACCGCCTCGCAGAGATCGGCCCGGGTCAATGTCGCGCCTTTCATGACGCCCCCTTACGCTTGATTGACAAACCCCAGAGCGCCCCTCGTCCGACGGGGTGGAGCCCCGTGTTTCTGCAACGCGCTCTCATCAACTCAAACCTGCATGCCGCGATTATCGCGTGGAGTCAAAGGCTGAGGGCCAAGACTTGAGACGATAGCGCAAGCTAGCGGGCGAAAACAGCCAAGCTTGGCCTTAAAGCCGGAGAACGCAGGCGCCCCAGGTCAATCCGCCGCCCATCGCCTCGAGCAGCAGCAGCTGGCCCGGTTTGATGCGGCCGTCGGCGATTCCCTGGGCGAAGGCCAGCGGGATCGAGGCGGCCGAGGTGTTGGCGTGCAGGGCGACCGTCGAGATCACCTTGTCCTCGTCGATGCCGCAGCGATGGGCCACGCCGGCCAGGATGCGCTGGTTGGCCTGGTGCGGGATGAACCAGTCCACCTCGGGCACGCTCACGCCGGCCACTTCGGCGGCGGCGAAGATCGCCTCGGAGATGTTGACCACCGCGTGCTTGAAGACCTGGTTGCCCAGCATGCGCAGCTTGCCGACCGTGCCCGTGGTCGACGGACCGCCGTCCACGTAGAGCAGCTCCTGCTTGGTGCCGTCGGCGCGCAGGGCGAAGCCCAGGACGCCCTGGTCGGCCGTGGTCCCCTGCCCTTCGCGCGGCTCCAGCACCACGGCGCCGGCCCCGTCGCCGAACAGCACGCAGGTGCCGCGGTCGGTCCAGTCCATCAGCCGGGTCATGGCCTCCGCCCCGATCACCAGGGCGCACTTGGCGTGGCCCCGGGCCACGAAGCCGTCGGCGACGCTGAGCGCGTAGACGAAGCCCGAGCACACGGCCTGGACGTCGAAGGCGATGCCGACAGGCGCGCCCAGCTTGCGCTGGACGATGGTGGCCGTGGCCGGGAAGGTCATGTCCGCCGTGGTGGTGGCCACGATGATCAGGTCGACGTCGGCGGCGGTCTTGCCGGCCCGTTCCAGAGCCTGCTGGGCGGCGCGGAAGGCCAGGTCCGAGACCGGCTGGTCGTCGGCCACCATGTGGCGCTGGCGGATGCCCGTGCGCTCGACGATCCAGGCGTCGCTGGTGTCGACGGTCTCGGCCAACTGGTCGTTGGTGACGATGTTGTCCGGCAGATAGGCCCCGACGCCGGTGACGGCGCTACGAATTACGCTCACTCGGAAGCTCCCTGGCCTTCGGCGCCCGACACGCCTCCGGCCGTTTCTTCTTCTGCACCGGCTTTGAGGCCGGTTTCGGTCAGACGGTTCAGGTTGCGGTCGATCTCGGCCGAGAAGTCGCTGCGGGCCAGGTCGACCGCCACGCGGATGGCCGAGGCGTAGCCCAGGGCGTCGGCCCCGCCGTGGCTCTTGACCACGATGCCGTTGAGGCCCAGCAGCGGGCCGCCGTTGACGCGACCCGGATCCAGGCGCCGGCGCATCTTCTTCAACGCGCCCGAGGCGATCACCGCCCCCAGCATGGCCAGCGGACCCGAGGTCAGGGTGGTCTTGATCTCGGCGGCGAAGAAGCGGGCCAGGCCCTCGGCGGTCTTCAGGGCCACGTTGCCGGTGAAGCCGTCGGTGACGACCACGTCGACCGTACCCTTGGCGATGTCGGTGCCCTCGACGAAGCCGCGGTAGTCGAAGTCCAGCTTGGTGTCCTTGAGGATGGCGTGCGCCTCGCGCACCTCCTCATGGCCCTTCTGGTCCTCGGAGCCGACGTTCAGCAGGCCCACGGTCGGACGCTCCGAGCCGTGCACCGCGTGGTGGAAGGCCGCGCCCATGATCGCGAACTCGATCAGCTGCTTGGCGTCGCTCTCGACGTTGGCGCCGACGTCCAGCACGGCCGAGACGCCGCGCATGGTCGGCCAGCTGGCCACGATCGCCGGGCGCTCCAGATTGGCCCCCATGCGCAGGATCAGCTTGGAGATCGCCATCAGCGCGCCGGTGTTGCCGGCCGAGACGCAGGCGGCGGCCTCGCCGGCCCGGATCGCCTCGACGGCGTTCCACAGGCTGGTGCCCTTGCCCCGGCGCATGGCCTGGGCGGGCTTCTCCTCCATGGAGATGGCCTTGTCGGTGTGGCGCACCTCGCTGACGGCGCGGGCGCCGGGGTTCTTGGCCAGCTGGGCGTTCAGCTGGACCTCGTCGCCGTGCAGCAGGAAGCGGACGTCGGGCAGGCTCTTTGCGGCGAGCGCCACGGCCGGGACGATCACGGACGGACCGTGATCCCCGCCCATGGCGTCGATCGAAATGACTACGGAATCAGGCACGAGGCGCTATCGGCTCCAGAAGCGGCGCACCGCCCGTTCAACGGTGAGGGCCAGGCGGCCGGACGATACAGCCGCGGTAATATCACGCAAGCGGAAGGAATGGGCCATTTCAGCCCCCCTCCCCGCCGGCTTCGGGGTCGCTCTTCAGCTTTTTCAGGGCCGCGAAGGGCGAAAGGTCCACGGGCTCGGGCGGTTGCTGGAACACCGCGCCGGGCTTGCGGGGGAACGGGTCCAGCTCCAGGGCCAGGTGCTCGATGACATAGCCGGTGACGTCGATCGTCTCGTCCTCGAGCACGTCGGGCGGATCGTCGCCCTCCGGGTCCAGGCCCAGCTCGCCGCCGGTGTCCTCGTCCTGGGGCGCGTACTCGCTGTCGGCCGGCAGGACGTGCACGCTGAACCGCGACTCGACCGGCTCCTCGAACTCGTCGGCCGAGACGCCGCACACCTGGGTCACCCGGGCGCGGATCAGGCCCGAGACCTCGGCGCCGTCCATCCAGGGGCGCAGGAAGATCTGGGCGGTCAGGGATTCCACGGCGACCAGGCCCAGGGTCTTGGCGATCTCGCGACGCGCGGCCTCGTCCAGCTCGAATCGCAGATCGACGCCGCCGCGGCTCACCCGTCCCAGGGACACGACGCTGGGCCAGGGATCGATCACGCCTTCGGCCATTGGGCCTCTCCTTGCAGCAGGGTCTCGAGCGGCTGGGCCGCCAGGCCGTCGCGCGCGGCCACCACATAGTCCGTCAGGCCGGCCAAGTCGCCCTCGCCGCGCTCCTCGAACGCGGTGCGGGCCAGGGCCGCGCTCAGCACCGAGCGGTCGGGCAAGGCGTTGGCCGCCTCGTCGAACGCCTTGATCCGCCCGTAGGCGGCGCCGACCAGCTTCTTCATCTTCTTGCCGACGGCGGTGTCGGACACGCCGATCTCGCGGAAGGCGTCGTCCAGGCCGCGCGTATAGGCGTTGAAGGTCTCCTGCGAGACCTCGGCCGCCGACTCGCCCTGGCCCTTCAGCCGCTCCAGCAGCAGGGCCACGTGCAGGGTGAACAGCTCGAACCGGCCTTCCATCGAGTCGTGGACGCCCATCCGGGCGTAGAACGCGGCCGATCGGGCCTGCGCCACCGCCGAGGCATAGAGTTTGCCCCCCGCCGCCTTGGCGGGCCTGGGTTTGAGCAGCCGGTCCAGAAACATCACTTCGCCTCGATTTCGCCGCGACACGGAACTAGTTAGCCGTTCGATCCACGCGGACCATTGAACTAAGCCCGCGCGGGCGATAGGTCAAAGTCAGCCTGTCTAGGTTCCGGAGCCTCAATGTTTCGTCCTGCCGTTCTCGCCGCCGCCGTCATCGGCCTCGCCGTCGTCGCCGGAGGCTGCACGCCGCTGACGAGCTATTCCGGGTTCCAGGCCATCGAGGCCAAGCCGACCGACATGAAGATCGGCGAGGACAGCAAGTCGACCGTGACGGAAAAGCTGGGCTCGCCCTCGGCCACGTCCACCTTCGATCAGAACGCCTGGTACTACATCTCGCAGACCACCGACCGCGTGGCCTTCTACAAGCCCCGGGTGATCAAGCGCGACGTGGTGGCGATCAAGTTCAACCCGGCCGACGAGAAGGTCGCCTCGGTCGACACCTACACGCTGAAGGACGGCAAGGTCATCGCCTACAACGGCCATGAGACCCCGACCCGCGGCCGCGAGATGACGATCCTCGAACAGCTGCTGGGCAACGTCGGTCGCGGCGGCATGCTGCCGCAGGACGACGACACCCCCGGCAACCGTCCGCAGGACCGCCGCTAGGCCTTCCCCAACGGAAGCTTCACCGTACGATGCGTTAAGCATAAGCGGCTGAAATCCCGCGACAATTTGTCAATCCGTCAACGGTTTCTAAACGACGACGGATACAATCTCCGGAAGTAAGCCTGCGGCAGCGTATCGTGGCGCTGCGACTTCCGGGGGAATGACTGTGAGCGCGCCTGATCTGCGCCCGTTGACGGTGCTCATCATCGACGACAACGAGCCGATGCGCGAGATCATCGCCACGGTCCTGAAGTCGTTGGGCATCCGCAAGATCTTCGTCGCCAGCGATGGCGTCGAGGCGCTGAAGATCGTGACCGAGCGCGAGGTCGACATCATCTTCACCGATCTGATGATGCAGCCGGTCGACGGCCTGGCCTTCATCCGATGGGTGCGCACCTCGCCGGCCAGCAACAATCCCTACACGCCGATCATCATGGTCACCGGCCACGCCACCCGCGCCAGCCTGGACGAGGCCCGCATGGCCGGGGTGACCGAGTTCCTGGCCAAGCCCCTCACCGCCAAGGGCGTGCTGCACCGCCTGAACGAGGTGATCAACAATCCGCGCGACTTCGTGCGCACCGCCGCCTATTTCGGCCCCTGCCGGCGGCGCAAGATCGACTACGACTATCAGGGCGAGGAGCGGCGCGGCGTGGCTGAGACCGCCAAGGCCCAGGTGTTCACCGACGCCCACGGCCAGGTCGCCGACGAGCCGATCCTCGATCCGGAAGACTGCTACTGATCCGCCTCAGCGGCCCGCGAACGGCCAGACCAGGGCGATCAGCGCGGGCGCCACGAGCAGGATCAGCACGGTGAGCGGCGCGCCCAGCCGCGCGTAGTCCCCGAACCGATAGCCGCCCGGCCCCAGGACCAGGGTGTTGCACTGGTGACCGACCGGGGTGAGGAAGTCGCAACCCGCCCCCACCGCCACGGCCATCAGGAACGGATCCGGACTCAGGCCCAGGTGCTTGGCCAGTTCCAGGCCGATCGGGGCCACGATCAGCACCGTGGCGGCGTTGTTCAGGAACGGCGTGGCCGCCATGGCCACCGCCATCATCGCCGTCAGCGTCAGCAGCGGCGGCAGGCCGTGGAACGCGCCCGACAGCCAGGCGGCGATCAGGTCGGTGCCGCCGCTGGCCTGGACCGTGTCGCTGACGGGGATCAGGGCGGCCACCAGCACCAGGACCGGGGCGTCCAGCGCCGCATAGGCCTCGCGCATCCGCAGGGCCCCGGTGGCGACCACCACGACCGCCGCCGCGAAGAAGCCGCCGGCCACGGGCAACACGCCGAACGCCACCAGCAACATGGCCACGGCCAAAATCGCGGTCGGCAGCAAGGCGTGGCGGAAGCCTCCCAGCCGCACCTCGCGCTCGGCCAACGGCAGGCAGCCCAGGGCCTGCAGGGCGTTCGGCAGCAACTGCTCGGCGCCCTGCAACACGAGGATGTCCCCAGCCTTCATCCGGACCGTCGCAAGGCGGCCCGCCATGCGATAGCCCGCCCGGCTGACGCCCAGCAGGTTGACGCCGTAGGTCTGGTTCAACGTCAGACCCCTTGCGGTCTGGCCGATCAGATCGGACTCCGCGCCGATCACCGCCTCGACCACCCGAACCTCGTCGGCCGGTTCGTCCATCACGACGGGGCGGTCGGCGTCGGTCAGCTTCAACCTGGCCTTGACGATCAGTTCGTTCAGTTCCTGCTGCTGGCCCTCGAGCAGCAGCACGTCGCCGGCCAGGAGCTTGCGGTTGGGGTGCGGCGAGGCGATGCGCTTGCGGCCGCGCAGTACGGCCACGACGGCGACCGCTTCCCCCGCGGCCTTCTGGAGGTCGGCCACACGCGAACGCTCATAGCTCCAGCCTTCGGGGACCTCGACCTCGGTGACATAGGCGTTGGCCGCGAGGGCCGCGTCGATATCGATCGCGGCCGCCCGTCCCTTGGGCAGCAGCCGGTAGGCGAAGGCGAGGTACAGGATCGCGAGCACCGACAGGGTCCCGCCCACCGGCATGAAGTCGAACATGGCGAAAGGCTTGCCCAGCGCCTCCTGCCGGACTTCGGAGACGATGATGTTGGGCGAGGTGCCGACCAGCACCGCCAGGCCGCCCACCAGCGAACCGAACGACATCGGCATCAGCAGGCGACCGGGCGACACCCCGGTGTTGCGGGCTATGCGCAGGGCCGATGGCATCATCAGCGCCAGGGCCCCGACGTTCTTGGTCGCCATCGACAGCAGGGTGGTGACGGTCGCCAGCACGGGCGTCTGGGTGCGCTCGTCCTTCAGATGCGGCAGCAGCGGCGCCATCAGGGTGTCGACCAAGCCCGAACGCGCGATCGCGGCGCTCAACACCAAGGCGCTGGCGATGATGACGACGATGTCGTTGGAAAATCCCTCGAAGGCCGACTTGATCGGAATCAGGCCGCACACCACGCCGACCGCCAGGGCTCCCAGGGCGATCAGGTCGTAGCGCCAGCGTCCCCAGATGAAGCACAGCACGGTCGCGCCGATCAGGCCGAAAGACAGTCCCTGCTGCAAGGTCACGCGCCGTCGCCCCAAACGCGGCCACAAGCTTGGCCCGGGGAGACAACGGCCCGGCCGGCGTTCCGTTCACCGGCGCAAGACCCTCCCCCGCGACAACCCGCCACATGAACGGAAGACAACGACGGCCTCTGGGAACGTTCAGCCAGGGTGGCGCTTTATGGCCTCCATCGGACGCGTCGGGCGCCCGACAGATTATCGTCGGAGAACTACATCATGAAGCGCACTCTTCTCGCCCTGGCCGCCCTGGCCACCGTCGCCGCCGCCCCGCTGGCCGCCCAGGCCCAGCCCTGGCAGTCGATCAACCAGCGCCAGGCCAACCTGGACCACCGCATCGACGTGGGCGTCCGCAACGGCTCGCTGACCCGCTCGGAAGCCATGCGCCTGCGCGGCGAGTTCCGCTCGATCGCCCGCCTGGAAGCCAGTTATCGCCGGTCGAACGGCCTGTCGATGCGCGAGCGCGCCGACCTGGACGCCCGCTTCGACCGCCTGAGCCGCCAGATCCAGGTCGAGCGTCACGACCGTCAGGACTATCGTCGTCACGGCTAAGGCCGGCGCCGATCCCCTGAACTGAAAACGCCCCGGAGGGAAACCTCCGGGGCGTCGTCATGTCAGGCTGTTGGAACCGATCAGATCCCGTGGGCCAGGACCGCCAGCAGCAGCAGGGCCACGATGTTGGTGATCTTGATCATCGGGTTCACGGCGGGACCCGAGGTGTCCTTGTAGGGGTCGCCGACGGTGTCGCCGGTGACGGCCGCCTTGTGGGTGTCGCCGCCCTTCTTGTGCAGGACGCCGTCCTTGTCGGTGAAGCCTTCCTCGATCACCTTCTTGGCGTTGTCCCAGGCGCCGCCGCCGCTGGTCATCGAGATGGCGACGAACAGGCCGGTGACGATCACGCCCATCAGCATGGCGCCCAGCGCGGCGAACGCGTCGACCTTGCCGGCGATGGCCTGGATCACGAAGAACAGCACCACCGGCGAGACCACCGGCAGCAGCGACGGCACGATCATCTCGCGGATCGCCGCCTTGGTCAGGATGTCGACCGCTTTGCCGTACTCGGGCTTGACCTGGTAGGTCATGATGCCCGGGTTCTCGCGGAACTGACGGCGCACCTCGGCCACGACCGACTCGGCCGCCCGGCCCACGGCCGTCATCGACATGCCGCCGAACAGGAAGGGCAGCAGCCCCCCGAACAGCAGGCCGACCACGACATAGGGGTTGGACAGGTCGAAGGTCACCGGACCCATGCCGTCGAAGAAGCCGCCCGCCTCGGCGTGGGCCGAGAAGAACTTCAGGTCTTCGGTATAGGCGGCGAACAGCACCAGGGCGCCCAGACCGGCCGAACCGATGGCGTAGCCCTTGGTCACGGCCTTGGTGGTGTTGCCCACGGCGTCCAGGGCGTCGGTGGTGACGCGGACTTCCGCCGGCAGGCCGGCCATTTCGGCGATGCCGCCGGCGTTGTCGGTGACGGGGCCGAAGGCGTCCAGGGCGACGATGAAGCCGGCCAGGGACAGCATGGTGGTGGTGGCGATGGCGATGCCGAACAGACCCGCCAGGTTATAGGTCACCAGGATGCCGATGATGATGGTCAGGGCCGGCAGGGCCGTGGATTCCAGCGACATGGCCAGCCCCTGGATCACGTTGGTGCCGTGACCCGAGACCGAGGCCTGGGCCACCGACTTCACCGGGCGGAAGTTGGTGCCGGTGTAGTACTCGGTGATGACCACGATGGCCGCCGTGACGGCCAGGCCGACCAGACCGCAGTGGAACAGGTCGCCCGCGCTGACGCTCTTGCCGGCGACCATGACGGCCTCGGGCACGAGCTGGAAGATCACCCAGCCCACGGCCGGGATCGACAGCACGCCGGTGACGATCAGGCCCTGGTAGAGGGCGCCCATGATGTTCTGCTTCTTGCCCAGGCGCACGGCGAACGAGCCGATGATCGAGGTGACGATGCAGACCGCGCAGATGGCCAGCGGCAGCAGCATCATCGAGCTCACCGCTTCGGTGCCGCGGAAGAAGATCGCCGCCAGGACCATGGTGGCGACCGTGGTCACCGCATAGGTCTCGAACAGGTCGGCGGCCATGCCGGCGCAGTCGCCGACGTTGTCGCCGACGTTGTCGGCGATGGTCGCGGCGTTGCGCGGGTCGTCCTCGGGGATGCCGGCCTCGACCTTGCCCACCAGATCGCCGCCCACGTCGGCGCCCTTGGTGAAGATGCCGCCGCCCAGACGGGCGAAGATCGAGATCAGGCTGGCGCCGAAGCCCAGCGAGACCAGCGAGTCGACCACCACGCGGTCGGTGCCCGCATGGCCCGTCTGCAGCAGCACGGCGAAGTAGCCGGCCACGCCGATCAGGGCGAAGCCCGCCACCAGCATGCCGGTCACGGCGCCGGAGGTGAAGGCCATCGACAGGCCCTTGGCCAGGCTCTCGGAGCTGGCCTGGGCGGTGCGGACGTTGGCGCGCACCGAGATCAGCATGCCCGCGAAACCGGCCGCGCCCGACAGGATCGCGCCCAGGGCGAAGCCGACCGGCTGTTCCCACGACTTGAAGAAGAAGCCCAGCAGGGCGATGACCACCACGCCGACGATGGCGATCGTCGTGTACTGGCGGTTCAGATAGGCCTGGGCCCCTTCCTGGATCGCCGCGGCGATCTCCTGCATCTTCGCATTGCCGGCCGAGGCCCGCATCAGAGACGCCGTCTGCACGGCGCCGTACAGCACCGCCAGCAGCCCGGCCCCTATGGCCACGTAAAGCCAAGAACTCATCGGTAAGTCGCCCTCTTTCGCGTTTCAAATCACGAGAGGGTTCGCCGCCCCGACAGGATCACGATCGAAGAGACCGCCCCCGGCCGCACACGGCGGGCGGGCCTATGGCCTCTTGCCCCCTCGATGCTCCCTGTGGCGCCGTCGCGACGCCAAGGGCAGGACAGTGCCAGTTGACCGGCGGGTGTCAACCGGTTGCGGGAACGGCGTTCACTTGAGCTCGCGGCCGCGCGGAGGCCGCCGGACGGCCCTTTGGCGCCCCGTGGCGGCTAGGGGACCAGGTTCGGGTCGCCGGCCGGCGCGGCGCTGGGCGCGGGTTTGGTCTGTGCCCCGGGCTTGGGCGGCGGCGGGATGAAGTTGCGCGGCGTCTGCTTGACCACCGTCACCAGGGCCACCTTGCCCGGCCCGATCAGGCCGTTGGCCTGGCGCAGGACCGAGGCCTTCAGGCGTCCCTCGTCGAGGGCGACGTAGCTGTCGGGACGGATGAACGGCTTGGCGTGGGCCTCGCGGACGATGGCGTCGCGCAGCACCGGCTCCTTCTCGTCGAAGACCGTGGTCGGCACGCCGTCCTTGAGGGTGATGGTCATCTGCACGAAGACGTAGTTGACCAGCTTGCCGTTGGCGATGATCGGCAGGGCCATCGACTGCAGCTTGATCACCGGATCGGGCGCTTCCTCGCCCTCGCCTTCCTTGCCGCCCTTCTTCTCCTTCTTGGCCGAGCGCGCGAGCGCGGGCGTCGCCAGCAGGGCCAGCGAGACGGTCAGGAAGGCGCGGCGGGAGGCGGCGATGGGGCGGGTCATGCTCCGCCTGTTAACCGAGAAGGCTTGAGGTTTGGTTGCCGGCCTTAGCCGTGCAGCCAGCCCAGGCGTTCGGGCGTGATGTCCTTGCCCTTGAACAGGGCGCAGATCCCCTCGCCTTCCACGAATTCGCCGATGTCGCGCACGGGGACGCCGGCGGCCATGGCGGCGGCCTGGAAGGCGGCCACGTCGGTGGGATCGACGGCGCAGACGATCTCGTAGTCGTCGCCGCCCGAGGCCAGCGACATCCGCGCCTCGCCGGCTTCCGGCTGGGCGCCCAGCCAGTGGCGGGCGCCGGGCGACAGCGGCAGGCGGTCGAGATCGACATTGACCCGCAGGCCGCTGGCCTTGGCCACGTGGGCCGCATCGGCCAGCAGGCCGTCGGAGACGTCGGCGGCGGCGCGGGCGTAGGCGCGCAGGGCGTCGCGGATGGCCAGGCGCGGCGGCGGCAGGCGATAGCGGCGCACCAGGCCGCCGTCGGGGTCCTCGACCTCGCCCCAGTGGGCCAGCAGGCCCAGCCAGCCGTCGCCGATCGTGCCCGAGACCATCAGGCGGTCGCCGACCCGCGCGCCCTTGCGCAGCACGGCGTCGCCGCTGGGCACCCAGCCCAGGAAGGTGGCCGAGACCACCATCGGGCCCGAGGTGGTGACCGTGTCGCCGCCCAGCAGGCTGATGTCGTAGAGGGCGCCGTCCTCGGCCAGGCCGCGTGCGAAGGTCTCGCGATCGGTCAGGGTGGTGCCCGAGGGCCAGCCCACCGCCAGGAAGTAGCCGTAGGGCACGGCGCCCTTGCCGGCCAGGTCCGACAGGTTGGTGCGCAGCAGCCGCTTGGCCACCACGTCCAGGTCCTCGCCGGCCAGGAAGTGCACGCCGGCCACCATGGCGTCCTTGGTGATCACCAGGTCGTAGCCGGGGCGCGAGGGCAGCACGGCCGCGTCGTCCAGCAGGTCCAGGGCCGCGCGGTCGCCGCGGGTCAGCGGCCGCAGCAGCCGCTCGATCAGGCCGAATTCGTCGACGGGCGGCGCGGCGGCGGGCGTCGCGGCCTCGTCGAACCATGCGTCATCGACCGCCGGCGCCTGCGCCGTCGGCTCGTCGAACCAATCGTCGTCAGCTTCTGGCGTCACGCGCGATGGCGTCCAGGGCGCCGTTGATGAAACCGGATTCCGGTCCCTCGAAGAAGGATTTGGCGATCTCGACATATTCGTCGATCACGACCTCTTTGGGCACGTCGGGCCGATGCATCAGCTCGTAGGCGCCCGAGCGCAGCACCGCGCGGGCGGTGGCGTCCAGGCGCTCCAGCTTCCAGCCCGAGGCCAGGCGCTTGACGATGGCCTGATCGACCGCGGCCTGGTGGGCGACGACGCCCTTGGCCAGCTCGGCGAAGAAGGTCTCGTCGGCCTGGGCCAGGCGATCGCCGTCGGGGCCGTCGACGTCGCGGTCGAAGCGGTGCTCGGAGAACTCGCGCACGACGGCGTCGACGCCGACGCCGGAGACTTCCATCTGGTACAGGGCCTGGACGGCGGCCAGGCGGGCCACCGAGCGCGGCTGGATGCGGTCGCCGCGGCTCATCGGCCTTGCCCCAGCAGCTGACGCTTCAAGCCCACGATCTCCAGGCATTGTTGGGCGGCCTTGCCGCCGCGATCGCCTTCCGAGGCGCGCGAGCGGGTCCAGGCCTGGTCTTCCTCGTCGACATTGACCACGCCGTAGCCGATGGCCAGGCGCTTGCCGAACGACAGGTCGTTGAGGCCGCGCGCGGTCTCGTTGGCCATGATCTCGGAGTGGTAAGTCTCGCCCCGCATGATAACGCCCAGCGCCACGAACCCGTCATAGCGCACGCCGACGGGCCGGTGACCGGCCTCCTCGGCCAGGGCGATGGCGGCGGGGATCTGCATCGCCTCGGACACGGTGATCACGTCGTAATCGGCGCCCTGGGCGTCGATCGCCGCCGCCGCGCCTTGCAGCAAGGCGTCGGAAAGCCCCGAATAACGCCGGGCCTCCACGATCAGCAGGCGAATCTTGTCTTCCACCATAGTCCTTAGAATTCTCCTCGACGGGACCGCTCACTTCGCACCAAACGGCGCCGTCGCCAAATCCAATCGTAGCCGCTCGGCGGCTTCGCCGCCGAATCCGAGTGTAGAGTGACGACTAGGCCGCCGAAAACCGAATCGTAGAATGCGCCTATAGTTCGTCTTCGGCGACGTCGCTCAGGCCTTCCTGCCCGAGAAACTTTGCGAAATCGCTAGTTTCCCGGAAATCGCGATAGACCGAGGCGTAGCGGACGTAGGCGACGTCATCGAGAGACTTCAGCGCCTTCATCACCATCTCGCCCACCGCCGACGACGGCAGCTCGGTCTCGCCCTGGCTCTCCAGCTGGCGGACGATGCCGTTGACCATCCGCTCGATCCGCTCGGAATCGACCGGACGCTTCTGCATGGCCAGCGAGATCGAGCGCACCAGCTTCTCGCGGTCGAACGGCGAGCGCCGGCCCGAGCGCTTGACGATGGTCAGCTCGCGCAGCTGCACCCGCTCGAAGGTGGTGAAGCGGCCGCCGCACTCGGGGCACAGCCGGCGACGGCGGATGGCCGCGCCGTCTTCCGACGGGCGGCTGTCCTTCACCTGGCTTTCCATGTGGCCGCAGAACGGGCAACGCATGATCTAGGCCCTCCCGACCAAGATGGGGCCTATTAGTTGTAGATCGGGAACCGGGCCGTCAAGGCCAGGACTTCCTCGCGGACCTTGGCCTCGACCGCTTCGTTGCCGGCGGGACCGTTGGCGGCCAGGCCGTTGACGACCTCGCCGATCAGCTGGCCCACGCGGGTGAACTCGGCCGTGCCGAAGCCGCGGGTGGTGCCGGCCGGCGTGCCCAGACGGATGCCCGAGGTCACGGTGAACGGCGCGGTGTCGAACGGCACGCCGTTCTTGTTGCAGGTCATGTGGGCGCGCTCGAGGCTGTGCTCGGCGTCGCGGCCGGTCACGCCCTTGGGACGCAGGTCCACCAGCATCAGGTGGCTGTCGGTGCCGCCCGAGACGATGTTGACGCCCTGCCCCTGCAGCGCCTCGGCCAGGGCCTTGGCGTTGTCGATCACCTGCTGGGCGTAGGCCTTGAAGGCCGGCTGCAGCGCCTCGCCGAAGGCCACGGCCTTGGCGGCGATGACGTGCTCCAGCGGACCGCCCTGCAGGCCGGGGAACACGGCCGAATTGACCTTCTTGATGATGGCTTCGTCGTTGGTCAGCACCATGCCGCCGCGCGGGCCGCGCAGGGTCTTGTGGGTGGTGGTGGTGACCACGTGGGCGTGCGGGATCGGGCTGGGGAACACGCCGCCGGCCACCAGGCCCGCGAAGTGGGCCATGTCGACCATCAGATAGGCGCCGATGCTGTCGGCGATCTCACGGAACTTGGCGAAGTCGATCTGACGGCTGTAGGCGCTGCCGCCGGCGATGATCAGCTTGGGCTTCTCGGCCTTGGCGATCTCCTCGACGGCGTCGTAGTCGATCAGCTGGTCCTGCTGGCGCACGGTGTAGGACACCGGCTTGAACCACTTGCCCGACTGGTTGGCGGGCGAGCCGTGGGTCAGGTGTCCGCCGGCGGCCAGGTCCATGCCCAGGAAGGTGTCGCCCGGCTGCAGCAGGGCCATGAACACCGACTGGTTGGCCTGCGAGCCCGAGTGCGGCTGGACGTTGGCGAAGCCGGCGCCGAACAGGGCCTTGGCCCGCTCGATGGCGATGGTCTCGATCTCGTCCACGTATTCGCAGCCGCCATAATAGCGCTTGCCCGGATAGCCCTCGGCGTACTTGTTGGTCAGGATCGAGCCCTGGGCCTCCAGCACGGCGCGCGAGACGATGTTCTCGGACGCGATCAGCTCGATCTGGTTCTGCTGACGGTTCAGCTCCAGGCCGATGCGGTCGAAGATGTCGCGGTCGGCGGCGGCCAGATCGGCGCCGAAGAAGGCGCCCTTGTCGGCGGTGATGTTGTTGGCCGGTGCGGTCATGGACGCTCTCCTGGGGCTGGGAGATTGGAGGAAAGGACTCGGGCGGAGTTCGGTCGCGCTCTCTTTACCGCCCTTCGCGCTGTGATCAATCCGGGAACCGCGCGGCGCGCCGAAGCGTTGGTCAGACGCCGGCGCCAGGACCACCTGGCGCGCCGGGCGTTTTGGCGACTTTCAAACAGATCGACAGACAGGGCGGAACGGGTATGGCGACGGCGTGCGGCGAGGCGGCGACCAATGACGAGGACGTCGACATCCTGGGCCTCAGCGCCAGCATCGTGGCCGCCTACGTCGCCCAGAACACCGTGGCGCGCACGGCGATCCCCGACCTGATCCGCTCGGTGCACGGCGCGCTGTCGGCCCTGGGATCGACCTCGTCCGAACCGGCGGCCGAACGCGCCAAGCCCGCGGTGCCGGTCTCGCGCTCGGTGCAGCGCGACTACATCGTCTGTCTGGAAGACGGCAAGCGACTGAAGATGCTCAAGCGCTACCTGCGCACCCACTACGACATGAGCCCCGAGGAATATCGGCGCAAATGGTCGTTGCCGGGGGACTATCCGATGGTGGCCCCGGCCTACGCCGAGCGTCGGTCCGACTTCGCCAAGTCCATCGGACTGGGCAAGGGCAAGATGCGGGGGCGGTAGGTCCGTTCGGAATTCGAAGAAGAAGCGTTTCCTCTAGGCCGCGTGGCCGCCCATGCGGGCGACGTTGCAGTGGGCCCACAGCTTTTCCATCGCCACGACCAGCTTGCGCATCATGTCGTCGGTGTGGAACGGCGTGGGGGTGAAGCGCAGGCGCTCGGTGCCGCGCGGGACGGTCGGATAGTTGATCGGCTGCACATAGACGCCGTGGTCGGCCAGCAGCATGTCGCTGATCATCTTGCAGTGCACGGGGTCGCCCACCAGCACCGGCACGATGTGGCTGTCGTTCTCCATCACCGGCAGGCCGGCGGCCTTGAACATCGCCTTCAGGGTCTTGGCGCGCTCCTGGTGGGCCTCGCGGACCTCCGGGTGCTGCTTCAGGTACTTCACGCTGGCCAGGGCCCCGGCGGTCAGGGCCGGCGGCAGCGAGGTGGTGAAGATGAAGCCCGAGGCGACCAGTCGGATGGCGTCGACCACCACGGCGTCGCCGGTGATGTAGCCGCCCATCACCCCGAACGCCTTGCCCAGGGTGCCTTCGATGATGTCGATCTGGTCCATCAGGCCGTCGCGCTCGGCGACGCCGCCGCCCCGCGGACCGTACATGCCGACCGCGTGGACCTCGTCCAGATAGGTCATGGCGCCGTACTTCTTGGCCAGGGCCACCGTGCCGGCCATGTCGGCGATGTCGCCGTCCATCGAATAGACGCTTTCGAACGCGATCAGCTTGGGCGCGTCGGCCGGCGCGGCGATCAGCAGTTCCTCGAGGTGCGCCAGGTCGTTGTGGCGGAAGATGTGCCGCTGGCAGCCGCCGTTGCGGATGCCGGCGATCATCGAGGCGTGGTTCTGGGCGTCGGAGAAGATGATCAGGCCCGGCAGGATCTTCTGCAGCGCCGACAGGCTGGCCTCGTTGGACACGTAGCCCGAGGTGAACAGCAGGGCCGCTTCCTTGCCGTGCAGGTCGGCCAGCTCGGCCTCCAGCTCGACGTGGTGATGGTTGGTGCCCGAGATGTTGCGCGTGCCGCCCGAGCCCGAGCCGTGGTTGTCGATCGCCGCGTGCATGGCGTCCAGCACCACGGGGTTCTGGCCCTGGCCCAGATAGTCGTTCGAGCACCAGACCACGATCTCGCTCTCGCCGCCGTCCGGACGGGTCCAGGTGGCGCGCGGGAAGGCGCCGCGATGGCGCTTCACATCGGCGAACACCCGATAGCGGCCCTCTTCGCGGATCTGGTCCACAGCGGTCTGGAACGCGGCTTTGTAGTCCATGGTCACTTCACCCGACGGACTTTGACGAGTCCTATCGGTCCCTTCTCAAGGCTCGGCTTTTCGCACCAGCGACGCGCCCTGTCCACATAAGGGCGTATACCTACCGATAGATATTGGCCGTCATAAATGACGCCAATCGACGCGCCGCCTTCGCGAACGGACAGCTTCGCTAGAGAGAACTCTCGCCAAGGCTGTGTCAATGAAGGTCGGCAATTTTTCCGCGCAGAAGTTGCAGCACCGCCGAGAAGTCCTTGCCGCCGAATCCGTTGCCGTCGAACAGGGCGTACAGCGCCTCGGCCTGGGCGCCCATCGGGGTTGAGGCGCCGGCCTTGGCGGCGGTCTCCTGGGCCAGCTTCAGGTCCTTGAGCATCATGGCCGTGGCGAAGCCGCCCTCGTAGCCGCGATCGGCCGGGGTCGAGGGCCCCACGCCCGGGACCGGACAGTAGGTCGAGACCGACCAGCACTGGCCCGACGACTTGCTGGCGATCTCGAAGAACCGGTCGGCGGCCAGGCCCAGCTTCTCGGCCAGGGCGAAGGCCTCGCAGGTCCCCAGCATCGAGATCCCCAGCAGCATGTTGTTGCAGATCTTGGCCGCCTGCCCCGCTCCGTGGTCGCCCGCGTGGATGGTCACCCGCGACATCGGGGCCAGCGCCGCCTCGACCTGAGCGAAATCGGTCGCGTCGCAGCCGACCATGAAGGCCAGGGTCCCGGCCTCGGCGGCCATGATCCCGCCCGACACCGGCGCGTCGGCGAAGCGGAAGCCCGCCGCCCTCGCCTGCCCCGCCACGGCCCGGGCGCTGTCGACGTCGATGGTCGAGCAGTCGATCAGCAGGGCCGATTTGGGCGCATGGGCCAGGACCTGCTCGCCATAGACGCCGCGCACGTGCGGCCCGGCGGGCAGCATGGTGATCACGACCTCGGCGTCCTTGACCGCCTCGGCCACGGATCCCGCCGCATGGCAGCCGGCCGCCACGGCCTTCTCCAGCGCCGCCGCCGACAGGTCGAAGGCGCTGACGTGGTGCTGGGCCTTGGCCTGGTTGGCGGCCATGCCGCCGCCCATGTTGCCCAGGCCGATGAAGGCGATGCGGGTCATGTGAGGTCTCCTCCGGTTACGCTCGGCCATTCGGCCTTTTCGTTATTTCGACAGTTCGAGGTGCAGGTGGTCATCGTGGCGGGCCGCCCGACAGCCCTGGAAGCGGATCATGTCCACACCCGGAGCCCATCGCTGCTTCAGATGGGGTTCGATCAAGACCTTGCGAAGGCCATGGGCCCGCCCCTCGGTGGTCAGCCAGGCCAGGGCGGCGGTCATCCGTTCGGGGTCGGCCCGGCGGGTCACCCGCGACTGCAGCGCCGCGAAATCCCAGCGCAGGTTCGGCTGCTTGGCGTGGGCGCAGGGCCGCGCCTCGTCGGCGCCCGGCGCCTCATAGGCCCAATAGCCGATCGGGCTGGCCGCGCCGTCCAGCACCCGCCGCCCGTCCGCCTCGCGATAGTAGTAGGCCAGGTCCACCTTGCGCCCGTCGCGATGGGACAGGTGCGGCATCAGCGGAAAGCCGTCGAAGAACGGAAAGCCGGCGTCGAGGAAGCGCGTGATCGTGCCCGGATAGCGATCCGCCATATGGGTCGCCAGGGCCGCGACCAGCGCGTCGGTCTCGGGGGTCGCATAGTTCCTGTTGAGGACGCAGAGCCCCGGATTGACCGCCGCGTAGGGGCGACCGGGTCCCGCCACGCAGGACAGCCGCACGCGGCCGCCGATCTCGGCCAACGGGGGGACGACCACGAAGCTGACCACGCCGTAGACCGCGACGAACCCCAGAACCGACAGCCAGACCGGCCAGCGACGCAGGCCGGCCAGCCAGGCCGTCAGGAGCAGCGCCACGCCCCCGACCTGGGTCAGGATCGTCAGCGCGAGGGCGCCTCCCAGCAGCGCGACAATCCTCGCGCCGCGCCGCCAGGAGGGTTCGCTCATCGCGCCCCGGCCGGCTTGCGGAACTTGTAGATGAACTGGTCGGTCTTGCCGCGGATCGACGGGTCGAAGACGCTGAGCTTGCGGGTGTCGGACGGGTCGCGCAGCACGCGGCTTTCGCCCTCGAAGATGAAGCCGGCGGCGGTGACCTCCTGCTTGACCGCCTCGGCGTCGATCCGGTGCAGGGTCTCGGTGTCGCGCAGGCCCGAGCCGGGCTCGGCCGAGTGGTCCAGGACCAGGTAGACACCGCCCGGCTTCAGGGCCTTGAAGACCTGGCGGTTGACCACCGACAGGTCGGCCGGGCCCATGAACTTGTCGTGCATGTCGTGGTAGTTCTGGGCCGTGAACACCAGGTCCAGCTTCTCCGGCGCGGCGAAGTTGGGCAGGGTGTTGAGGATCACCGACACGTTCTTGTAGGCCGGATCGGCGGCGATGGCCTTCACGGCCGGCTCGCGCTTGGCCAGCTTGGTCAGTTCGTCGGGCACATAGGCGTAGACGTGGCCTTTGGGTCCCACGGCCTTGGACAGGATGCGGGTGAAGTAGCCGCCGCCCGGGATCAGGTCGGCCACCTTGGCGCCCGGCTTGACGCCGGCGAACGACAGGGTCTGGCCCGGCAGGCGGTTCTCGTCGCGGACCATGTCGGCGGCCGGACGGTTCGGGTCGGACAGGGCCGCGGCGATGTTGGCCGGGATCGCGGCGGGCGCGTCGGCGGGCGGAGGCGGCGGCGGCGCCATCGGACCCATGGGAGTCGTGGCGCAGCCCGCGAGGGCGAGCACGGCGACGAGGCTGAGTAACGGCTTACGCATGGTATTCCTTCCGACGACGTCTTCTTGATTGCCCCCAAGCTAGCGCAGCAATCACGCTACGTCAGCGGCGACCATTCCTGATCGCTGGGCAGCGGCGCGAAAATATCATCCAGCATGGCGTCGGTGACGTCTTCAAGCGTGGCCGGGTCCCAGCGGGGCGCATTGTCCTTGTCGATGATCACGGCCCGGACGCCCTCGATGAAATCGTGGCGGCGCACGACGCGCGAGCCGATCCGGTACTCCATGGCCATGTTGTGGGCGAAGTCGGTCATCGCCGCCCCGGCCTCCAGCTGGCGGAAGGCCACCTTCAGGGTCTGGGGCGACTTGGTCTTCATGACCGCCAGCTGGGCCTTGCCCCAGTCGCTGCTGTCGGCCTCCAGGAATTCGAAGATCTGCTCGACGCTGTCGCCGACGAACAGGCGGTTGAGGTCCTGCTCGAAGCCGACCAGCGAAGCCTTGCCGGCGTCGGCGCGGTACTTCTTCAGCGTCTCCTCGATGCGGCGCGGGTCGGCGACGATGGCCTTCTTCAGGCCCTCGACGGCGCCGAACTCGACGAAATGGGTGGCGACGCCCAGGCGCATGCAGTCCGCGCCCTTGATCCGCGCCCCGGTCAGGGCCAGCCACAGCCCCGCCTTGCCCGGCAGGCGCGGCAGGTACCAGCCGCCGCCGACGTCCGGGAACAGACCAATGCCGGTCTCGGGCATGGCGAAGGTCGTGCGCTCGGTGGCGATCCGGAAGTGGGCCGGCATCGAGATCCCGACCCCGCCGCCCATCACCACGCCGTCGAGGATGGCGACCACGGGCGTGTCGTAGGTGAACAGCAGGTGGTTCAGCTGGTACTCGGTGTGGAAGAAGGCCCGCGCCTCGACAGCGTCGCCCGCGCCGCTGTGGGCCAGCATGCGGATGTCGCCCCCGGCGCAGAAACCGCGCTCGCCCGCATGGTCGATCATGACCATGTAGACCTCCGGATCGTCCTGCCAGTCCAGCAGGGCGGCGACCATCAGCTCGCACATGTTCTGGGTCAGGGCGTGCAGCGCCTGGGGCCGGTTCAGCGTGATGCGCCCGACGTTTTTCTCAACACGGACAAGGACTTCGGGCTGGTCGTTCATGGCGGTCCGTGACTCTAGGCGGGTTCGGCGACGGGGTCGCAGGCGAGGCGTTCGATCGCGCCGCCGCTCAGGCGGAAGATGGCGTTCTGCGGCGTGTCCAGGGCGATGACCTCTTCGCGCGGCAGGCCGGCGTAGGCGCCGCGCAGCATCCAGCCGGCGATGCCATGGCTGACCACGATCAGCCTGCGCTCAGGCTCGGGCGGCTGCTCGGCCAGCCAGCCGGAGACGCGGCCCATGATGTCGTCATAGGTCTCGCCGCCCGGCGACCTGAACGCCCACTCCGGGTCGGACAGCAGGGCCGGGTTCTCGCGTTTCACGTCGTCGCGCAGGCGGTTGGACCAGTCGCCGACGCTGACCTCCATCAGGCGGTCCTCGAACGCGACCGGCAGGCCCAGGCGGGCGGCGATCGTCTCGGCGGTGTCGCGCGCCCGGCGCAGCGGGCTGGCGACGATGCGCCACTCAGCCGGCCGCTCGATCAGCGAGGCCAGCAGCGCGCCCATCGCCCCGGCCTGGGCGCGGCCCAGCGGCGTCAGGTCGGACTCGGTCTGGCCCTGCATGCGGCCTTCGCGATTGTGGAACGTCTGGCCGTGGCGGCAGAGATAGATCATTTGCCCTCGTAGCGCGCTTTTCGTTCGGCCAGTTCGTCGGCGAAGCTGTCCAGGACAGGCAGCCCCAGGTCATCGTCACGCTCGGCGAAGTAAACCGCTTTCTCGCTCATCAAAAGCTCCGCGCTGACGATCGTGAGAGCCAGCTGCAGCGCCTGGAGGCTGTCGACGCCGCCCGCGCGCCGCTTCTGCACGCGGCCGTCCGGCCAGATGATCTCGGCGTGGCACATCCAGTCGCCTTCCGGATGCGCTTCCGGGACGAACCACCGGCAAAGCAGCGGCTTGGGCTTCCCGTCGATCAGCACCTGGTACGTCCGCTCGCAGGCGACGCCGGGTGCCAGGGGAGCCTCGGGCTCCCTCACTGGCGGAACATCTCGCGGGCGATGATGACGCGCATGATCTCGTTGGTCCCTTCCAGGATCTGGTGCACCCGCAGGTCGCGGACGATGCGCTCCAGCGGATAGTCTTGCAGGTAGCCGTAGCCGCCGTGCAGCTGCAAGGCGTCGTTGGCCACCTGGAAGCCGGCGTCGGTGGCGAAGCGCTTGGCCATGGCGCACAGCTTGGTGGCCTGGGGGTCCTTGTTGTCCAGCGCGTGGGCGGCGCGGCGCACCATCAGGCGGGCGGCCTCCAGCTCGGTGGCCATGTCGGCCAGCTTGAACTGCAGGGCCTGGAAGTCCTTCAGCGGCTTGCCGAACTGCTTGCGGCTCTCGAGATAGGCCTTGGCGGTGTCCAGGGCGAAGGCCGCGCCGCCCAGCGAGCACGAGGCGATGTTCAGCCGTCCGCCGTCCAGCCCCATCATGGCGAAGCGGAAGCCCTCGCCTTCCCCGCCGATGCGGTTGGCGACGGGCACGCGGCAGTCGTCGAAGTTCACCGCCGCCGTCGGCTGCGAGTTCCAGCCCATCTTGCGCTCGTTGGCGCCGAAGCTGAGCCCAGGCGTCCCCTTCTCGACCACGAAGGCCGAGACGCCCTTGGCGCCTTCGCCCCCGGTCCGCGCCATGACGACGTAGACGTCCGAGACGCCGCCGCCCGAGATGAAGGCCTTGCCGCCGTTCAGCACGTAGTGGTCGCCGTCCAGCCGCGCCGTCGTGCGCATCGCGGCCGCGTCCGAGCCCGAGCCCGGCTCGGTCAGGCAGTAGCTGGCGATCAGCTCCATGGTCGTCAGGCGCGGCAGGTAGCGCTGACGCAGCGCGTCCGAGCCGAACCGGTCGATCATCCACGAGGCCATGTTGTGGATCGTCAGATAGGCCGCGGTGGGCACGTCGCCGTAGCTCAAGGCCTCGAAGATGATCGAGGCGTCCAGGCGCGACAGCCCGCTGCCGCCGACGTCGTCCTGGACGTAGATGCCGGCGAAGCCCAGGCCCGCCGCCTCGCGCAGCACGTCGACCGGAAAGTGCTTCTTCTCGTCCCACTCGGCGGAATGCGAGGCAAGGCGTTCCGCCGCGAAGCCCGAGGCCATGTCCTGGATGGCGCGTTGATCGTCGTTGAGCGCGAAATCCATGCGCGAAATCCTCCCAAGCGGGGCAGAGTGATCCCCTCGCCTTCTTGGCCGCTGACGTGCCGCGCCCGGGCGACTGTGTCAATCATATCTCACTCGGTGACTTTGAATGTCGCACCGCGAGAAAAGCGGGAACCAAATGTCGCACCGCCCTTGAACCGCCGCGTCCTCGGTATAAATCGCGGTTATCGGAGGCGTCGTCTTTCTGTCATGCGTAAGTTCACTGCCGTTTTCGCCGCGGTCGCGGCGCTTGTCAGCGTGTCGTCTGTCCAGGCGGCCGACCTGGGCGTCTGGACGGGTCCCAAGGACAATGTCCGGGTCGCGATCAAGAGCTGCGGGTCCAGCACCTGCGGCACGGTGGTCTACGCCAGCCCCAAGGCCGAAGCCGACGCCCGCAAGAGCGGCCTGGACACCCTGGTCGGCAAGCAGCTGCTGCGCGACTTCGAGCCCACCGGCCACGGCAGCATGCGCGGCAAGGTCTATGTGCCGACGCTGAAGGTCACCCTGACCGGCACCGCCGAGTTCGTCGACGCCCGCACCATGAAGGCCAAGGGCTGCGTCCTGGGCGGCCTGCTGTGCAAGTCGCAGACCTGGCACCGCATCGACGCCGTAACCGCCAAGAACGACGGCCCCGCCAGCTACGCGCCGTAAGCCCGGCTATTCCTGCTTCCTGAGGAACGCGGTCAGCCTGGCGAAGTAGTTCGCCTGGTCGTCGTACATCGCCAGGTGGCTGCCGTTGGCCAAGTACAGGTACTGCCCCTTGGGCAGTTGCTTGGACATCTTCTCCATATAGGCCGGGTCCATGGTGTCGTACCGGGCCCCGATCACCAGGGTCGGCACGGTGATCCGCTTCAGGTCGTCGAAGCGGTCCCACTTTTCCAGCAGACCGCTGGCGCCCAGCTCGCTGGGTCCCTGGATCAGGGTGTAGAGCTCGCCGTTCAGCTGGCCGAACGCATAGGTCACGGGCTCGGGCCACTGGTCGGCTGGACGGCGCAGGATGTGCTTCTCGTAGTGCATCGGGATCAGCGTGCCCATGTAGTCCGGGTCCGACGTCTTGCCCGCCGCCTCCAGCGCCTTGACCTTGGCCAGCTGGGCCTGGTCCATCTCGGGCATCAGCACCTTCTCGGCGTAGTCATTGTAGGCCGGGATCGAGGCCATCATGTTCGAGATGACCACGCACTTGAGGTTGGCCTGGTGTTTCAGCGCGTACTCGATCGCCAGCACGCCGCCCCAGCTGTGACCCAGCACGCAGAAGTTCTCCGGACCCAGGTTCAGCGCCTTGCGCACCTGCTCCACCTCGTCGACGAAGCGGTCGATGGTCCACAGCTTGGTGTCGGTCGGCTTGTCCGAGCGCCCCGAGCCCAGCTGGTCGTAATAGATGTACTCGATGCCCTGGGCCGGGAAGTAGCTGTCGAAGGGCTCGAAATAGTCATGCGTCGCGCCCGGGCCGCCGTGCAGCAGCAGCACCTTCAGCTTCGGGTTGGAGCCGACCCGCTTGGTCCAGACCCGGAACTTGCCCGAGGGGGTGTCGATGTCGACCATCTTCACCCCGCCCGACCAGGCGTCGGGCGCCTTGACGTCGTAGTAGCTGGCCGGGGGCGCCTGTCGCGCCAGGGCCGCCGTTGCGAAAAAGGAGGTCGCGAAAAGGGAGGTCGCCAGGAACGCCATCGCCAACACAAACCGCTTCATGGTCCGCCCCCTCGATTCAGCCCTGGCGCGACCATTGGCGAGATCGCGGGGCGGGGCAAGCGCCCTTAAGCAACCAACCGCCTTGCCTCGCGCCGCCGGGCGCGCGAAACCTCGCCCCATGACCACGCCCCCGCTCGCCCCCTACCCCGCCACCCGCCTGCGCCGCCTGCGTCAGGCCGACTGGACCCGCCGCCTGGTCCGCGAGACCACGCTGGAGCCGTCCGACCTGATCTGGTCGATGGTGGTGCACGAGGGCGAAGGCGTGGTCCCGGTCGCCTCGATGCCGGGCGTCGAGCGCCTGTCGGTCAAGGAGGCCGCCAAGGCCGCCGTGCGGGCCCGCGATCTGGGCATCCCCGCCATCGCCATCTTCCCGCACATCGACGGGTCGCGGAAGGACGCCGCCGGCTCGATCGCGTCCGACCCGGACGGCGTGATCCCCCGCGCGGTCAAGGCCATGAAGGACGCCGCCCCCGAGGTCGGCATCATGTGCGACGTGGCCCTGGACCCCTTCACGGACCACGGCCACGACGGCGTGGTCGAGGGCGGCAGGATCCTCAACGACCCGACGATCGAGCGCCTGATCGAACAGGGCCTGATGCAGGCGGAGGCCGGCGCCGACATCCTGGCCCCGTCCGACATGATGGACGGCCGCATCGGCAAGCTGCGCGCGGCTCTGGAGGGCGCCAACTTCCAGGACACGATGATCATGTCCTACGCCGCCAAGTACGCCTCGGCCTTCTACGGCCCGTACCGCGACGCCATCGGCTCGGCCAAGCTCTCGGCCGGCCAGGGCGACAAGAAGACCTACCAGATGGACCCGGCCAACACCGAGGAGGCCCTCCGCGAGGTGGCGCTCGACATCGCCGAGGGCGCCGACATGGTCATGGTCAAGCCGGGCATGCCCTATCTCGACATCCTGCGCCGCCTGGTCGACGAGTTCCGCATGCCCACCTACGCCTTCCAGGTGTCGGGCGAGTACGCGATGATCAAGGCCGCCGCCCAGAACGGCTGGATCGACCATGACCGCGCCGTGATGGAGAGCCTGACCGCCTTCAAGCGCGCCGGCGCCGCCGGGATCATCACCTATTTCGCGCCCTGGGCGGCGGAGAAGCTGGGCTAGGACGCGACTCGCCGCCGTCGCTAAGCTGGCCGCATGACCCAGCCCAGCATCGACATCGTCACCGCCGTGATCCGCAACGAGGCCGGCCGCATGCTGGTGGTGCGCAAGCGCGGCACGGCGATCTTCATGAAGCCGGGGGGCAAGCGCGAGCCCGGCGAGGACGACCTGACCGCCCTGGCCCGCGAGCTGGAGGAAGAGATCGGCGCCCGACTGGTCTCGGCGACCCTGCTGGGCGCCTTCGAGGCGCCGGCCGCCAACGAGCCCGGCTTCACGGTGCGCGCGGCGACGTATCTGGCCAGGGTCGAGGGCGAGATCGCCGCCCGGGCCGAGATCGAGGAGCTGGCCTGGATCGACCCGGCCGCGCCGGGCGACATCGCGCTGGCTCCGCTGATGCGGGTCGTGCTGGCGCGGCTGGCGGCCTAGCGCGGCGCTCACACCTCTCGGCCATCATCATTCCTTCCACCCGCTCATCCCGGCATTCGCCGGGATGAGCGGATCAAAAAGCAATAATCCGGCGGTGAAACCGCGCTCCGCCTAGTTCTCCAGCTCCTCCGGATCACCGGCGGCGTCCTCTTCGGCGTCGTCCCGGGCGATCGTCTCCGACCTCGGGGGCGGCGGCGGGTCGGCGGTGAAGAAGGCGCCCAGCAGCATCAGCATGCCCGCCACCGGGGCCAGCGACCGCTTGGAGCGACGCAGCGCCAGGACGCCCCAGACGCAGAGCAGGATCACGGCGGCGCCGAAGGCGGTCAGGACGAGCGTGGCCTGCAAGGTTCCCATCGGTTGGATATGGCGACGCTTCGACCCGCCGCAACCGCCCTCGCGCGAAACCGGGAACGGGCTTAGGGTGTTCCTAGTGTTCGGCCCGAGGCCGCGTACGACGGCCCGGTCCGAACCTCAACGATAGACGGAGGTGACGCATGGACGCCGATTTCAACGACACCGGAAAACCCGAACTGCTCGCCCACGAGCAGACCTATCACGGATTCAGCATCCTCCTGCGATGGTGCATGCTGGGCCTGGCCACCACCATCTCGACCCTGACCCTGTGGTTCGCCAGCCCCGCCGGCTTCTGGGGCGGCCTGATCATCGGGATCGTGGTGTTCGCGATCGGCCACGCCATCCTGGTCCGCCGCGAGGAGAAGCAGCCGCTGAACCTGTGGATCGAGGGGCGGTAGCAGACGGGGACATGCACTCACGGCCGTGCGCCGGCCGGTTTGCAGAGCGCCTAGAGTGAGTGCGTGTCCCCCAAGTCGTCCGCTGAGGCTGGGTGTCTACTCTTGTGACGCCGCGGCCGAAGGAGGGGACACGCACTCACACCACGGTCGTTGATTGACTGGCAGAGGCCTTGCCGTGAGTGCATGTCCCCGTCACCGCGACGGACAACCCGCTGATATCGCGGCGCTAAATCTTTATTCCCCGCAGGGTTTCCCGGCGGCCGCATAATGGCTCCACCTCGACGCGGGAAAGGGCGCATGGCCAGCGACCGATGCGGCGGCGGGGGGCGATCGAGCGGGAAGCTCCTTCGGCGGTCCGAAAGGATCAAACCCCATCCATCTGGTGCCGGCTGGGCTCGGA